>ERZ772871.96-NODE-96-length-140939-cov-30.1826_pt1 | contig 140939 bp, 125 predicted proteins | sample MGYA00511899_ERZ772871 | MGnify/ENA primary metagenome ERZ772871 (study PRJEB29015, sample SAMEA2737693) | human gut metagenome | biome: human gut; feature: human-associated habitat; material: faeces | place: China | collected 2012 ...
CAAGTATAATACCACACCCCCGCCTCCTTGTCAACACTTTTTGACAGATTTTTTCATTCTTTTTTGCGTGCACCCCAAAACAGCAGCAGGCTGCAGGAAAAACTACGCCGCAGCTGCATTGCAGCTGCGGCGGCAAAAGCGGAAGAGTCCTCTCCCGGAACTATTCAGGTTTTCAGGATCTTCGCAGGGTCAGCCAGACTGCAGCAGCCAGCATGGGCAGCATTCCGATCAGGCCAATGGGTGCCGGACCCAATACATTGTAATAGCTGTCTGCCGGGTTCGTCAAAACCACAAACAGCGCTGCCACCGCATTGAATGCGCCGTGTGCGATGGACGGAACCCAGATGCACCCGGTCTTTTCATAGAGCCAGTCCAACAGGGTATTGAGCGCAAAGCAGACTATGCACCACACGAAAAGGCCCAGCACTGGCGCACCCAAGTAGTTGGTGCCGTATTCGTAGCCTACCAGCAGCATCAGCGGCCAGTGCCAGACACCCCAGATCACGCCGCCCAGCAGGCGGCCGTTGAGCAGGCCGAGCTGCTTCTTCAGGTGAGGCATCATATACCCGCGCCATCCGGCTTCCTCGCCCAAAGCTGCGAACATGTTGATGACCGGAGCCAGCGTGACCGCAAACAGACCTGTTTCCAGCATGTAGCTGAGATTGGATACGCCCAGCTCCCTGCGCAGGGTCTGAGCGTCCATCTCGCCGCCGTAGGCCGCTGCCAGCCAGCTGCCGGAGAGGTCCAGTCGATGCGGGAACACCGCAAAATAGAGCACTGCGGCCAGCACCGTAAATACCGCCGGGCCGAACCACGCCGCCAGCCAGTAGCGCCGCTTGCCCTGCACCTTCCAGTCGATGCCGGTGGGCTGGCGCAGAAAGACCTTTTGCACCAGCAGCACCGCCAGCAGCGGGCAGAGCATGGTGGCGACCAGCGCCAACTGATACAGCACGGCATTCTGCTTTTGCAGCAGCGCCATGCAGCCGCCGACCTGACACAGCCATGCCAGACCAAATGCTAACAGGAAATAAAGGCCGAAGCCCTGCTTTTCTTTTGTGGTCATACGAACTTCACCGCCGTTCCATAAGCAATGACCTCTGCCGCGCCCTGCATGACGCTGGCGGAAGCGTAGCGCATCCCTACAACTGCATCCGCACCAAGGGCCTCTGCATCCTTGACCATGCGTCCTGTGGCGATCTGCCGGGCTTCGGTGAGCATATCCGCGTAGTCGGTCACTTCACCGCCCACCAGCGTGCGGAACCCCGCCATCAGATCGTGGCCCAGATTGCGGCTCTGCACCGTGCTGCCGCGCACCACGCCCAGCGCTTCCAGCTTTTTGCCGGGCACCTCGTTAATAGTTACGATAAGCATCTTCTTCTCCCTTTCCGATCTCTTCAATGCGTTCCAGCAACACCTTCAGCGTGCCCACGATGCACCCCACCGGGATGCCGAACAATACGATGAGCAGCGGCAGCGGCGGCGCTTCCTGCGGGTCGCTGTAAAAGGCCCACGCCATCGTTGCGATCACAAAAGCCATCAGCGCCACAAAAAGGGCAGCGCCGATGCAGGCACCGCGGATGCGTTCGCCTTTTCGGTCTGTGCGTTCAATGTTCACAAAGGTCACTCCCTGTTCCTCCCGTGCAGCAAGGCGCGCAAGCGTCTGCTCCACATCCAGTTCTTCCAGACTGCCGGAGTCCTTTTGGAGCAGCTTGCAAAAGCCGATGGCTTCGTCCAGATCCTTGCGGCGGGTGCTCAGACGTTCCAGCTGCTGGGCCATTCCCTCGGCCAGCGTCTTCTGCCCTTCCAGCATTTCCCGGATCTCGGCCAGCGGCACATCCAGCTTGCGCAGCAGCTTGATGCGGCGCAGGCGTTCCACGTCCGCCTGCGAGTAGCTGCGGTAGCCGTTGCCCGGCTCGCGGCTGGGGGTAATGAGCCCCTCCTCCTCGTAAAAGCGGATATTCTTTTTGGTCACGCCCACAGCGGCTTCCACTTCGTTGATCTTCATGGCTCCGGTGCCTCCTTATGTGCCTATGTTACACCTTCCAGAAAGGGGAAGGTCAAGCCTTTTTACAAAAAGAACTCCCTTCGTCTCGCATTCGCTCGACATCTCCCTCAGAGAGGGAGGCTTACCGTACGGGCAGGCTCCCTCCTTGAGGGGGCTGTCTGCGGAGCAGACTGAGGGAGTTTCTTCCTTTAAAAATAGCACTTGATCTGGAACCGGTCGGCGCTGTCCTGCTTTTTCTCCACCACAATGTGCTCATGGTTGAAGTCGAAGTGCACCGGGGTGCACAGGTCGGTATTGCGGGTCAGGCGCAGCAGTTCCTGCACCCGCTTTTTCTCCTCCGGCACATAGAACAGGTAGCTCACGCCCTCCTTTTTGGCACGGCCGGTGCGGCCGATGCGGTGGGTGTAATGTTCGTTCTCACTGGGCACATCGTAGTTGATCACGGCATCCACATCCGAAACATCGATGCCGCGGGCGGCAACGTCGGTGGCTACCAGAATGGCCAGCTTGCCGTCCCGGAAGTTCTGCATGATCTGGTTGCGCTCCTTCTGGGAGAGGTCGCCGTGGAGGCAGTCCACCGAGAAACCCAGCCGTGCCAGCTGGTTGGCCAGAGTGGCAGTGTTGAACTTGGTATCGCAGAACACCATCACCCGCTTGTAGTTCTCACCAATGATGATCTGTGCAAGGTCGGAAAGCTTGTTGCGGCCGGAGGTCTCCAGCATATACTGGGTGATCTTGGGCTGGCTTTCTTCCTTAGGCTGGACGGTAATCTCCTCGGCGTTGTGCTGATACAGCCAGCCGATGTCCATTACCTCGCGGCTGATGGTGGCCGAGAACATGGAGAGGGACTTGCGGGCCTTCATCATTTCAATGATATGCCGCACATCCTTATAGAAGCCCATGTTCAGCATTTCGTCGGCCTCGTCCAGCACGATCTGGGTCACATGGGAGATATCAATGGAATGGTGCTTGTAGTGGTCCATCAGACGGCCCGGCGTTGCCACCACGATCTGGCAGCCCTCGGCAAGGCGCTTTGCCTGCTTTTCCATGTTGGCACCGCCGTACACGCAGGCCACCTGCACTTCGGGCATGAAATAGGTCAGTTCTTCCAGCTCCTGCGCGATCTGCTGGGCCAGCTCCCGGGTGGGGGCCATGATCACGGCCTGCGGGTACTTGTTTTCCGGGAGGATATGCTCCGCCACCGGGATGCCGAAGGCACAAGTCTTGCCGGTGCCGGTGGGGGCTTTTGCGATCACGTCATAGCCCGCCATCATGACGGGGATGGTCTTTTCCTGAATTTCGGTCATTTCGGCAAAGCCCATGCGCTCCACGGCCTTGTGGATGGCATCGCTGCACTGCAACTCACTGTAAAGCATCTGATTCTCCGTTCCTTTGTCATTTTATATTCTGAACCCAGTATAGCATGAAATGCCGCACTTGTCAGCAGGTTCTTAACGAACTCCTTCCGTCATCGCTAATGCGATGCCACCTTCCTTCCAGAGGGAGACTTTTCCGCACGGCGAGGCTCCCTCTCCGAGGGAGCTGCTGAGCAAATGCGAAACTGAGGGAGTGCCAAACAAAAAGAGCTGCGCCCCGAGTGGAGGGCACAGCTCTTTGCATTTGATTTGAGGATCAGACAGCTTCCTCAGTCTTGGCAGCCTTGCCTGCTTCCAGCTTCTGCTTGAAGCGGCCGCTGGCCTTGAAGCCGGGGATGGAGGTGGACTCCAGACGGCTGGAAACCTTGGTCTTGGGGTTGGTGTAGGCCTTGGGCTTGCGGGGACGCATCTCAAAACGGCCAAAGCCTGCGATGGTCACCTTCTCGTCTGCGCGCAGGCAGTCGGCGATCTGGTCAAACATTGCATCCATCGTGGTCTCGACCTGTGCTTCGGTGAAGCCGGTCTTGCGTGCCACAGTCTCGATCATCTGGGAACGGGTCATGTATCTATATCCTCCTGGAGTGTCCAAAAGTAACGTCTTTTGGCAAATTTTGCGTTGTTGAGTATAACATAATTCACACACTGTTTGCGACAGATTGCGCACAAAACGTCATTTATTGCGCACGAACTTATGTAATCTCTATCCGTCCTTCACAAATACAGCGCCCGCCAAAACAGCGGGCGCTGCAAAAAAGCATTTTACGGGTAATTCGTGAGGTAATTATTTGCGGTGATACAGGGTGGCAATATCCACCAGCGGGATATTTTCCAGACTGTGATCACTGCGCAGGCAGTTCACCAGAGCGTTGGCGGTATCCACCGCGGTGATGCAGGGGATGCTCAGCTCCACAGCCTTGCGGCGCAGGCGGACGGAGTCGCGCTTGGGGTCACGGCCCTTAGCGCTGGTAGAGAACACATAATCCACCAGACCGCTCTGCAGCAGGTCCACGATGTTGGGCGACTCGCCGGACATATTGCGCACCTCGTTGCAGGGCACCATGTGCTTGTTGAGCCATGCGCAGGTGCCGGAGGTACCGTACAGCTTGTAGCCCATGCTCTTGAGCTTCCATGCGATATCCACGAACTCCGGCTTGTCGCTGTCCTTCACGGTGAAGATGCAGCAGCTTGCAGGACCGGGGGTCTTGAAGGTGTAGCCCGCGCCGATGAGGCCCTTGAGCAGGGCATCGTGGTAGTTGGGGGCAATGCCCAGCACTTCGCCGGTGGACTTCATCTCGGGGCCGAACTGGGTATCCACACCGTGCAGCTTTTCAAAGCTGAACACAGGCACCTTGACGGCCACATAAGGTGCGTTGGGGTGCAGGCCGGTGCCGTAGCCCATATCTGCCAGCTTTTCGCCCAGACAGCAGCGCACCGCCAGATCCACCATGGGCACGCCGGTGACCTTGGAGATATACGGTACGGTACGGGAGGAACGGGGGTTCACCTCAATGACGTACACCTTGCCGTTAGAGACAGCGTACTGCACGTTCACCAGACCGGTGACATGCAGCTCACGGGCAAAGCGGCCGGTGTAGTCCACAATGGTATCGATCTCGGCCTGAGTCAGGTGCTGTGCCGGGTAGACACAGATGGAGTCGCCGGAGTGCACACCGGTGCGCTCCACCTGCTCCATAATGCCGGGGATCAGGAAGTTTTCGCCGTCGCAGATGGCATCCACTTCGCACTCGGTGCCCAGAATATACTTATCCAGCAGCACAGGGTGATCCATGTCCACATGCTCGGTGATAACGCCCATGTACTCGATCACGTCCGCCTTGGTGTAGGCCACGATCATGTTCTGACCGCCCAGCACGTAGGAGGGACGCATCAGCACCGGCAGGCCGATCTCGTCGGCGGCAGCCAGAGCCTCGTCCAGATTAAAGACAGTGCGGCCCGGTGCGCGGGGGATCCTGCAGCGCTCCAGCAGCTCGTCGAAGCGCTCACGATCCTCGGCTTCATCGATGGCATCTGCCGGGGTGCCCAGAATGGGCAGGCCGATCTCGTCCATGTGCTTTGCCAGCTTGATGGCGGTCTGGCCGCCGAACTGCACCACGCAGGCATCCGGCTTTTCGGTGGCAATGATGTTGTCCACACTCTCCGGGTTCAGCGGGTCAAAGTACAGACGGTCGCCGGTGTCAAAGTCGGTGGAGACGGTCTCGGGGTTGTTGTTGACCAGGATGGCTTCGCAGCCGTGCTTCTTCAGGGTCCACACACAGTGCACCGAGCAGTAGTCGAACTCGATGCCCTGACCGATGCGGATGGGGCCGGAACCAAAGACCAGAACTTTCTTTTTATTGGGCTCGCCCTTGGCAGATGCTTCGGCTTCCTTCTCGGCAATGAACTCAGCAGCTTCGTTGTCGCCGTCGTAGGTGGAGTAGAAGTAGGGGGTGTTGGCCGAGAACTCGGCAGCACAGGTATCCACCATCTTGAAGCCGGCGCGGTAGTTCTCCACAGGCAGGGTGTCTACCTGTGCCAGACGCTTGATGGTCTTATCCTGGAAGCCGTACTTCTTGGCAGTCTTGTACTGCTCTTCGGTCAGCACGCCGTTGCACTTGGCAAGACCCTTTTCCAGATCTGCCAGATGCTGCATCTTGTCCAGGAACCACCAGTCGATCTTGGTGATGCGGTAGATGGTCTGGTGGTCGATGCCGCGCTTGAGGGCCTCGTACACGCAGAACACGCGTTCGGCATCCTGAACATGCATGTGGGCCACGATCTCGTCATCGGTCAGCTCCTCAAAGGGCTTGTGGGTCAGGGTGTCCATACCCAGCTCAATGGAGGAGACAGCCTTCATCATGGCAGCCTCGAAGCTGTTGCCAATGCTCATCACCTCGCCGGTGGCCATCATCTGGGTGCCCAGAGACTTGTCGGCGTAGACGAACTTATCAAAGGGCCACTTCGGGTACTTGACCACGATGTAGTCCAGCGCAGGCTCAAAGCAGGCGCAGGTCTTGCCGGTGACATCGTTGGTGATCTCGTCCAGCGTGTAGCCAATAGCGATCTTGGTAGCCACCTTGGCAATGGGATAACCGGTGGCCTTGGAAGCCAGTGCGGAAGAGCGGGACACACGGGGGTTGACCTCGATGACCGCATAATCAAAGCTGTCCGGCTTCAGAGCAAACTGGCAGTTGCAGCCGCCCTCGATGCCCAGCTCGGTGATGATATCCAGAGCAGCGGTGCGCAGCATCTGGTATTCGTGGTCGGTCAGGGTCTGGGAAGGAGCCACGACCACCGAGTCGCCGGTGTGGATGCCCACAGGGTCCAGGTTCTCCATGTTACACACGGTGATCACGTTGCCCTTGTGGTCGCGCATGACCTCATACTCGATCTCTTTCCAGCCGGCGATGCACTTTTCCACAAGGATCTGATGGATGGGGGAAAGGCGCAGGCCGTTGGTGCCGATCTCGATGAGCTTTTCGCGGGTCTCGCAGATGCCGCCGCCGGTGCCGCCCATGGTAAAGGCCGGGCGCACGATGACCGGGTAGCCGATGCGGTCGGCGCAGGCCAGAGCGTCCTGCAGCGTCTCCACCACCTCAGAGGGGATGATGGGCTGGTGCAGCTTTTCCATGGTCTCCTTGAACAGCTCGCGGTCCTCGGCCCGGTCGATGGTCTCGGGCTTGCAGGCCAGCAGGCGGATGCCGGTGCGGTCCAGATAGCCGGAGCGGGCCAGCTCCATGGACAGATTCAGGCCCATCTGACCGCCGAGGTTCGGCAGCACGGAGTCCGGCTTTTCAATGTCCAGAATGCGCTCCACGACTTCCAGCGTCATGGGCTCGATGTAAACATGGTCGGCCACATCCGGGTCGGTCATGATGGTTGCGGGGTTGGAGTTCAGCAGAACGGTCTCGATGCCCTCTGCCTTCAGGGCGCGGCAGGCCTGCGTGCCGGAGTAGTCGAACTCCGCAGCCTGACCAATGATGATGGGGCCGGAGCCAATGACCAGCACCTTCTTGATTCTAGGGTCCTTCGGCATTTCAGCGTGCCTCCTTTTTTGCTGCTTTGACGTTGTTCAGGAAGCGGTCGAACAGAAACTCGGTATCCTTGGGGCCGCCGTTTGCTTCCGGGTGGAACTGCACGGTAAAGCAGTTCCACTTCTTGTACTTGATGCCCTCACAGGTGCCGTCGTTGGCGTTCACCTGTGCCACCTCGCCCATCTCGGCGGGCAGCTCGTCGCCCACCACAGCGTAGCCGTGGTTCTGGCTGGTGATGAAGGTGCGGCCGGACTCAAAGTCGGTCACGGGCTGGTTGGCACCGCGGTGGCCGTATTTGAGCTTCATGGTCTTGGCACCGGCTGCCAGAGCACTCAGCTGGTGGCCCAGACAGATGCCGAAGGTGGGGATGTTCAGTGCAAAGATCTGCTTGAGGTTCTCGATGACCTCCACGGGTTCCGCCGGGTCGCCGGGACCATTGGACAGCATGATGCCGTCCGGAGCAAGGGCCTTGATCTCCTCTGCCGTTGCAAAGGCGGGCATGACCGTCACCTTGCAGCCGCGCTTGACAAGGCAGCGCACGATGTTGCGCTTGCAGCCGTAGTGCATCAGCACGATATGGGTCTCGCCCTGCGGGTTGAACACCTCGGGCTTTTCACAGGTAACATTCTTCACCGCATCGGTGACGGCGTAGGCGCGGATCTGAGCCAGCAGAGCCTCGGTCTCGGCCTTGTTGGCCGGGTCGGCGGGGTCGAAGGTGGTCAGGATGGCACCGTTCATCACACCGCTCTCGCGGATGATGCGGGTCAGGTGGCGGGTGTCGATGCCCTCAATGCCGATGGTGTTGTTCTTTTTCAAAAAGCTGTCCAGCGTTTCCTCGCAGCGCCAGTTGGAGGGGGTGGTGCAGGCCTCGCGCACGATGTAGCCCTTTGCCCAGATGCGGTCGGACTCCATGTCGTCCTTATTCATGCCGTAGTTGCCGATAAGGGGGTAGGTCTGGGTGATGATCTGGCCATAGTAGCTGGGGTCGGTCAGGGTCTCCTGAAAGCCCACCATGCCGGTGGCAAAGACCACCTCGCCCACGGTGACGCCCTCGGCACCCACCGACTGGCCGGCAAAGACCATGCCATTTGCCAAAAGAAGATATGCGTTCATAGTTTTCCTCGTTTCAACACATTACAGGGTCTGCTTTGCTTCCTGCTTCATCTTGCGGCTGCCCAGATGCACCAGCGGCAGCTTGCCTTCCTTGCAGATGGGGCACTCTTCCGGTGCGTAGTTGGGCAGATCCAGCTTGAGGGCGCTTGCCACGATGGGAATGGGAGACGGAGCCTCGGGCTTGGTGCGATCCACCACGCAGGTGATGCCCACGCAGATGCCGCCGTTCTCTTCGATCACGCGCTTGGTCTCCAGAGAGGAGATGCCGGTGGTGACCACGTCCTCAGCGATGAGGCACTTCTCACCCGGGTGGATGGCGAAGCGCTTCAGGGTCATCACATTGTCCACGCGCTCGGTAAAGATGGCGCGCTTGCCGGTCTGGCGGGCCAGCTCGTAGGCGTACACGATGCCGCCCATGGCCGGGCCGACGATCACATCCACGTCCATTTCCTTGACCTTATCTGCCACGGTCTTCATGACCTCGGCGCAGCGGTCGGGGTACTGCTGCAGGTAGGCCATCTGGCAGTATGCGCTGGAATGGCGGCCGGAGGACAGCAGGAAGTGGCCTTCCAGGAACGCGTCACAGCTCTTCAGGATCTCAAGTGCTTCACTCATTGTACTTCTCCCTCTCTTTTATAAAAATGTCTTTTGAACGGTATTGTACCACGCTTTTGCGTGATTTGCAAATTTATGCAGCGACTTTGTTTTTATGCGTATAAATCAGCATCTTGCTGGTATATCAATTGGATTATTCAGCATTCCGGGCACATCCGCGGATCTCGTCCAGCGTTTTCACGCCGTTCTTGTCCATCCATGCGGCCATCTCGTCGGCAATGGTCTCCATGGCGCGGGGGTTGGCAAAGTTTGCGGCACCCACCTGCACCGCCGCAGCACCGGCCATGATGAACTCCAGTGCGTCACGGCCCGTGGCGATGCCGCCCAGACCCACCACCGGGATGTTCACAGCGCCCACGGCCTGCCACACCATGCGCAGGGCAATGGGCCGCACCGCCGGGCCGGACAGGCCCGCAAAGATGTTGTTGAACACCGGGCGGCGCTTTTCCAGATCAATGGCGCAGGCCTGGAAGGTGTTGGTCAGGCTGATGGCATCCGCACCGGCGGCTTCCACGGCCTTGCACATCTCAGGGATGTTCTCGGCCTGCGGGCTCAGCTTGACCATCAGGGGCTTTTTGCAGGCAGCGCGCACCATGCGCACCACCTCACCGGCAGCTTCGGCTTTCACGCCGTAGGCCATGCCGCCCGCCTTGACGTTTGGGCAGGAGATGTTCAGCTCCACGATGTCCACTGCGCTGTCGCTCAGCATCGCAGCACCTTCCACATACTCTTCCTCGCTGTGGCCGCCAAGGTTGGCAATAGCCACCGTGCCGTACTTCTGCTTCAGTTCCAGCATCTCGGGCAGCTCCACGTCAATGAAGTGCTGCACGCCGGGGTTCTGCAGGCCGATGCTGTTGATGAGGCCGGAGGGGGTCTCCCACAGGCGCTCGCCCTTGTTGCCGTACTGGCCGTGCAGGGTCAGGCCCTTGCCGGAGATGCCGCCGATCTTGGCAAAGTCTGCCAGCTCTTCGTACTCCACGCCGTAGCCCACGGTGCCGGATGCGCCGATGACCGGGCTGTTCATCACAAAGCCCAGCAGGTTGGTTTTCAGGTCAGCCATCAGAAGAACACCTCCGTTGCATCAAATACCGGGCCGTTCTTGCACACGCTCTTGCCCTCGCCGCCCCTGGTCTCGCAGGTGCAGCCAAGGCAGGCACCAATGCCGCAGGCCATCTTCTTTTCCATGCTCACAAAGCAGGGGGTGCCCTTTTCGGCACACAGGCGGGCGGCGTTCTTCATCATGACCGTGGGGCCGCACACCAGCACCACATCGTAGTCGGCGGGGTCGTACAGCTGGGTGACAAAGCCGTGGAAGCCCACTGCGCCGGTGTCAGTGGACACCTTGACAAGGTTTGCGATCTCGCGGTACTCCTCCATGCAGTAGGGGGCATCCCGGAAGCCGAAGAACACATCCGGCTTCACACCTGCCGCTGCCAGTTCACGGGTGAGCTGGAACATGGGCGCGGTGCCGATGCCGCCGCCCACCACAGCGATCTTTTTGTACTTGCTCAGGATGTCCGGCACATCAAAGCCGTTGCCCATAGGGCCGGTGAGCTGGAAGGTATCCTTCATTTTGAGCTGCGCGATCTTTTCAGTGCCCTCGCCCACCACCTGATACAGAAACTCGATGGTGCTGCTGTCCGGGTTCCAGCGGTGCACGCTGATGGGCCGGGACAGGAAGGGGGCTTCGTCTGCGCCCCACGCACGCAGGGTAAAGAACTGGCCTGCGTGGGGTGCGTGATCGCGGTCCGGCCAGACCACCGTCAGCAGACGGATGTCCGGGGCAATGACCTCATTGCGCAGGACAGTGGCTTCACAGCAGGCTGCACGCATGAGCAATGGCCTCCTTCATATTCACACATTCGTTGTAAGCGGCTTCGTCAAAGGCAGTGCCCGGCTGCTTCTTATAGGCCAGCAGGATGCCGCGGCTGGAGTTGACCACGCCGCCGTTGCCCTTGGTGAGGTACTGGGCAATGTCCTCGGCCTTGCCGCCCTGTGCGCCGTAGCCGGGGATCAGGAAGAAGCTGTCCTGATACTTTGCACGGATCTCGGTGGCCTCCTCGATGTGGGTGCCGCCGATGACCAGACCGATGGAGGAGTAGCCGTGCTCGCCCATGTAGTCCTTGCCCAGAGCGTTCAGCTTGTCGCCCACCAGGTCGTAGACGTGGCGGCCGTCGGCCAGCTTCTCATACTCAAAGTCCTTGGCACCGCCGTTGGAGGTGCGGCAGAGCACGAACATGCCCTTGCCCTGCTTTTCGGCGTAGGGCAGGTAGGGGCTGATGGAGTCCAGACCCATATAGGGTGCCAGCGTGACGAAATCACTCTCGAAATCGCCGGTAAAGTGACCCATGGCGTACATCTCGGCGGTCTTGGCAATGTCGCCGCGCTTGATGTCGGCGATCACCGGCACACCGGCCTCGCGCACAGCCTTCAGGGTGTCGGCGTAGGCCTTCATGCCCTCAAGGCCCAGAGACTCGTAGTAAGCGATCTGCACCTTGTAGCAGCCTGCCACAGCCTTGGTGGCGTCAATGAGCTTCCTGTTGAAGCGCACGATGTTCTCGCCCTTCGTCAGGGTGCTGTCCACAAAATCGGCGGGCAGGTAGCTGAAATCGGTATCCAGACCTACGCACACCGGGCCGCGGGCTTCCACTGCTTCGTAAAGCTTATCCATGTTGGTCATTGGGGGTTCCTCCTGTTTGCTCTCTTATCGATTCTTATCTTATATAGTATTGTTTTTTCAATCCTCTGCCTGATAGGTCAGCTTGCCGCCCTTGATGGTGGCGCACACCTTGCCGTACAGCTCAGCGCCGTCGAACGGGGTGTTGTGAGATTTGGAGTGCAGCTTGTCCTTGTCCACGGTGTAGGGCGTATCCAGATCCACCAGCACAAAGTCCGCGTCGTAGCCCGGCTCCAGCTGACCCTTGGCAAGGCCCAGAATTTCTGCCGGGCGGGTGCTCATCAGGTGCACCAGCACTTCCAGCGGCAGGCCTTCCTGCTTGCAGAGCTTGGTGTAGCAGACGCCGAAAGCGGTCTCGCTGCCCACCATACCGGCCATGCCCTTGAGCTTGTCCTCTTCGGAGTGGGGCGCGTGGTCGGTTGCAATGGCATCCACGATGCCGGTGCGGATGCCGTCCACCAGCGCCTGCACATCGTCGGCGGTGCGGATGGGCGGGTTCACACGGTAATCGCAGGTATCATTGGTGAACCACAGGTGGTGCGGGGTCACCTCGCAGGTGACGGGTGCCCCCCGCAGCTTTGCCATCTGGATGGCATCCAGCGCACCGCGGGTGGACACGTGGCACATGTGCAGCTTGGTCTGGTAGTATTCGCTCAGCCAGCAGTTGCGCACCGTCTCGATGTCCTCAGCCAGACGGTAGTCCCACGGGCTGATCTCCATATCCTCGGCGTGGCTCATCACGGTGATATCCTTCTGGGTGCAGATGGCGAAAGCCTTTGCCATGGTGGCATTGTCCTGCACGCCGTGGCCGTCCTCGGTGATGAACTTCACACCGGCAGGCAGGGTCTTGAGGTGGTCGATGCTCACACCGTCAAAGTTCTCGGTGATGGAGACGGTCTGGTTCACATCGCACAGGCCTACTTCGGCAGCCTTCTGCTCCACCATGAACGCCTGTGCCGCAGAAGAGCACACCGGCTTTGTGTTGGGCATCAGGTTCACGAAGGTGTAACCGCCGGCGGCTGCGGCGCGGCTGCCGGTCTCGATGTCCTCCTTGTACTCAAAGCCCGGGGTGCGCCAGTGGCAGTGCAGGTCCACAAAGGCGGGCAGCACGGTCAGCCCGCCGGCATCAATGACCGTTTCGTTCTCCCCGGCCAGTGCCTCCAGCTCCTGACCTACAGCAGCGATCCTGCCGTCCTTTACAAAAATCTCAAGCGGTCTTCCTTCGGTGTTCACAGCATTTACAAGCAGCATCGCAGTTCCCTCCTGATTTGCGTTTGTCTGGTTCGGCTTTCCGGCTTACGGGCAAAAAAAAACTTTTCCCCGCAAAGGGAAAAGCTCATTCCACAAAAAAAAGGAAACAACGAACCCACGGCAAAACCGGATGCGAACTGCTTGTTCAGTTTGGTGCACATCGCGCTTTTCTGCATGGTGCTGTCTCCTTTTATAAGTCTGGAATCTTTTCATAATATTTTAGCATAGAAGCGCGAAATGTGTCAATGCTTCCGCATATATTTTGTTGCAAAAAGGTTTGCCGCTTCCCTCCCGGAATTTTAGCTACTCTACCCAAAAGCAGTTTTTCCCTGCCAGATTCAGGGTTAGCCATGTCAATTCCTAGCATATTGCTGTACATTCCCGTCCGGGTGTGCTATTATAATATGGTCAAAAGAGTCAGAGGCTGTTTTCATGGCAGAGGCGTGATTTTTATTCAGAGCAGCTTCATCGGAATCAGGAAAGAGAGGGTTTTCCCATGGGTTTGTTGGAGGACGCGCGGAACATCCAGCGCAAGGACCCCGCTGCACGCAACGTGCTGGAGGTCATTTTGCTGTATCCGGGCTTTCACATTCTGGTGTATCACCGCATTGCGCACTGGCTGTACCAGCACAAGCGGTTCTTTCTGGCCCGGTGGGTCAGCCAGCATGGCCGCCGCCGCACCGGCATCGAGATCCACCCCGGTGCCACCATCGGCAGATGCCTGTTCATTGATCACGGCATGGGCATCGTGTTCGGCGAGACCTGCGAGATCGGGGACAACTGCACCATCTACCACGGTGTCACTCTGGGCGGCACCGGCAAGGACACCGGCAAGCGCCACCCCACTCTGGGCAACAACGTGCTGATCGGTGCAGGCACCAAGGTTCTTGGCCCGGTGTATATCGGGGACAACTCCCGCATCGGCGCAGGCAGCGTGGTGCTGCGCAATCTGCCCGCCAACTGCACCGCCGTGGGCGTGCCCGCCGAGGTGGTGCGCATCAACAACAAGGCCGTGAACCCGGCGGACGATCTGGATCAGCAAGATCTGCCGGATATCGTAGCCCAGCGCCTGACCGATCTGGACCGCCGCCTTGGCGCACTGGAAAACGCTGCGCAGGGCGACACCCCGCCCACGGCAGCGCAGATCGCCGCACGACAGAAGTCGTAGCGATTCAGAATGTCCTCCGCTTCCGCTCTGGGCATTATTCAAGGAATTTATATTTTTTAGAAGCAAGTCGGAAAATCCTGCGGGATTTTCCGACTTGCCTTTTCACTGGAGCGGGCGCAATGAAGAAGCGGCCTGTTTCCCGGCTGTGCGGCTGTTTCCGCAGGAAACAAGCACAGACAGATCAAGTTTCCCTCTTGGGACCCTTTCCGTGAAAATGCAACAGCGGACAGCCCGCAGGCTGTCCGCTGTTGCTCTATTATAAAATATTCTTCCGCTGAAGATGCCCAGAGCGCAAGCGGAGGGCATTTTCAATAAACCCTTTTTCCGCAGCCTTCCCCGGCGCAGAGAGCTTTCACCTTCTGCACCGCAGCGGCCACCAGATCACTGATGGGCTGCTCCGGCACACCCACGATATAGTTTTCGCAGTGGTTCACCGGGATGAGCACCCGCATCGCATGGCTCTGGCACACGGCTGTGGCCATGGCGGGCGTGATCTCGCCCAGCAGTGCATCCGCAACGACGATGCCGATGGGCCCCACGATGATATCCGCGCTGCGGCAGTTCACCACCACGGCGTTCTCGCCGGTGGCGGCACGCGGGGCACCGGCCTTGCGCATGGCGTTTGCCGCCAGACTGTTGGTGCCCACCGCAGTGAGCCGGGCCTCCGGACACTGCGTGCTCAGGGCCGCCACCAGCTGTTTGCCAAGGCCCCCGCCCTGCCCGTCGATGACGAGCACATTCATCGGCTGCATCAGAAGTCGATTTCCTCAAGGCGCAGCAGCGCGATGATATAGATCTTTACGGCTTCCAGCAGCTTGTCAATGGGTGCAGCTTCGTTTGCACCGTGCATCGGACCGCCAAATTCCGGCAGCGGCAGGTCCACATGCTCGGGGCCAAAGCTGACCGCATAGGGGAAGTGGCGGGCATAGGTGCCGCCGCCCATGGTGAAGGGCTTGGCGTTCTCGCCGGTCACTTCGTTGTAGGTGTTGATGCAGGCCAGAATGGCGGGGCTGTCTGCTTCAATATAGAAGGGCTCGGCAACGGTCACATCGCGCAGCTCAGCGCCGTCGCCCAGTGCGGCACGGATCTGCTCGGTCATCTTTTTGCCGTTGGTGCAGGTGGGGAAGCGGCTGTCCATGGTCTGGAAAATGCGGCCATCTTCCATGTAGATGCGGCCGCCGATCACGGTCAGCGGGCCAAAGGGGCCGTCGGCGCAGTTGATGCCCAGACCCTCACCGGCGGTGGAAGCGTGCAGCTTGCGCACGGCCTCCAGATAGGTGCGCTCGGTCTCATTGCACAGGCCATTGTCCAGCAGGTAGTTCACCACCAGGCCAATGGCGTTCACGGTGCCCTGCGGCATGGCTGCGTGGCCGGACTTGCCCCAGCCGCGGATGCGCACGCCGTCGCCTTCCGGCTCCAGCGTGATGTTGGGGGCATTCTTCAGCTTAGAGATGTCAGTCCTGACCAGCGCGCTTGCACGGTCGGGCACGGCGTTGTTTGCCACGCCGCCCTCGATCTCCACGATGACGCCGTTGCACACCGGGCTGACGATCTTGGCACCGAACAGGCCCTTCTCGCCGTTGCACACCGGGAACTCGGCATCCGGGGTAAAGCAGAAAGCGGGAGCCGGGTAGTTCTTGAGGTAGTAGTCCACATCCTGCATGTGGGTCTCCTCGTTGGTGCCTGCCAGTGCGCGGATGGGGTAGCGCAGCTCATAGCCCTGCTCCTTGAGGAACTTCAGGGCATACAGGGTAGCCACCATGGGGCCTTTGTCGTCGGCAACGCCGCGGCCCAGCAGCCAGCCGTCCTGAATGCGCATGGTGAAGGGGTCGGCCGTCCAGCCGTTGCCCACGGGCACCACGTCCACATGGCAGATGGTCGCCAGATACTTTTCAGGGTCCTTGCCGGCCAGCTCTGCATAGCCGATGTAGTTTTCGCAGTTGCGGGTGGCAAAGCCCATGCCCGCAGCCAGCTCCAGCGTCTTGTCCAGCGCTGCACGGGGGCCTGCTCCGAAGGGTGCACCCTCTTCCGGGGTGCCCTCTACGCTGTTGACTGCCACCAGAGCGGCGATATCCTTCAGCAGCTGTTCCTTGTTTTGCGCAATATATGCGTCGATTTTCTGATTCAGTGCCTGATCCATGATCTTATCGTTCCTTTCTGTCCGGCAGCTTTTCGCCGCCGGTTTCAAAACACTTTTTTATTTTAGCATACTCAGCGGCAAAATGCCATTGTCAATTGTTGTTCTTTGCCGGAACACAGTCTTTTTTTCTCAGCCCACCGAGAACAGGGTGCTCAGCGCACCCAGCAGGCCCGCGCTGGCCAGACCCATGATGATGCCCGCCAGCAGCACGCCGCCCATGCAGGCCTTGACCACGTCCTTGAACTTCATATCCAGGATCGAGCCTGCCAGCGTGCCGGTCCATGCGCCGGTGCCCGGCAGCGGGATACCCACGAACAGCAGCAGCGCCACCACAAGGCCGCGGCCCGCCTTGGCTTCCAGTGCGCGGCCGCCTTTCTCGCCTTTGACGATGCAGAACTTGCAGATGGGCCCGATAAGGGGCTTGTGGTAGCCCCAGATCAGGAATTTGCGTGCAAACAGATAGATGAACGGCACCGGGATCATGTTGCCCACCACGCACACCAGATAGGTGGGCAGGATGGGCAGCCCCATGCCAAGCCCGATGGGGATGGCTCCGCGCAGTTCAATGAGCGGCACCATGGAAACAAAAAATACCAGCAGATAGCTTTTGAGCATAGAGTCTCCTTTTTCCTGCTCTTTCCGGGAGAGCAGGCATTTTTTTACAGGTTACAGGTCAATGTCCAGCTCCACCGGGCAGTGGTCTGAGCCGAAAATCTCGTTGTGGATCTCCGCCGCGCGGATCTTATCGGCAATGCGGCGGGACACGATGAAGTAATCGATGCGCCAGCCCGCATTCTTCTCGCGGGCGTGGAAGCGGTAGCTCCACCAGCTGTACTTCACCTCGTCCGGGTGCAGCACGCGGAAGCTGTCGGCAAAGCCTGCGTCCAGCAGTTCGGTCATTTTGCCGCGCTCCTGATCGGTAAAGCCTGCGCTCATGTGGTTGGTCTTGTCGTTCTTGATGTCGATCTCCCTATGGGCAACATTCAGATCGCCGCACAGGATCACCGGCTTTTTTGCGTCCAGTGCCAGCAGGTAGGCACAGAAGGCATCCTCCCACTCCATGCGGTAGTCCAGACGCTTCAGCCCGTCCTGACTGTTGGGGGTATAGCAGTTCACCAGCCAGAACTCCGGGTATTCCAGCGTGAGCACACGGCCCTCGTGGTCGTGCTGCTCAATGCCAATGCCGGCGGTCACGGTCAGCGGCTGCTCACGGCACCAGCAGGCCGTGCCGGAGTAGCCCTTCTTCTCGGCAGAATAGGTATACTCGGTGTAGCCATCCGGCGCAAAATCCGCCTGACCGGGCTGCATCTTGGTCTCCTGCACCGAAAAGATATCGGCATCCAGAGCCGCAAAGCTCTCGGCAAAGCCATGGGTCAGGCAGGCGCGCAGGCCGTTGACGTTCCAGCTGATCAGTTTCATAGGTATACTCCTCTTTATGTTATGCCTGATATTTGGTTTTCCATACACCGCTGCGGAAGCGGAGCACAAAGCATGTCACGCGGCAAACCCAGTCAATGATCATTGCGATCCACACGCCCACAGCGCCCCAGCCCATGCGCACGCACAGCAGGTAGCTGAAGCCCAGCCGCCACACCGCCATGCTCAGGATGGACACGATCATGGTGAACTTCACATCGTTGGCTGCACGCAGGGCGTTGGGCAGCACGAAGGACAGGGTCCACAGCAGGATGGCAAAGCCTGCATGGATCCGTACCAGCAGCTCAGAAAGCACCATCGTCTCACCGGACAGCGCGTAGATGCCGATGAGCTTGTGCAAAAACAGCAGGATGGCACCGTTGGAAAGACCCATTGCGATGTAAGACCACACCGTCAGCTTGCGGGTATAATAAACAGCCTGCTCGTCGTCCCGCGCACCGATGCAGCGGCCCACCACCGTGATCATGGCAAGGCTGAGGGCCTTGCCGGGGATCACGCCCATGCCGTCCAGATTGTTTGCCACGGCGTTTGCTGCGATCTGCACTGTGCCGAAGGTGGAGATCATGCTCACCACCAGAATGCGTCCGGCCTCGAACAGGCTGTTCTCAAAGGCGGACGGGATGCCGATGCCCAGAATGCGCTTTGTCATCTTTGCATCCAGCCGGGTGGTCTTGGGCACCGTGATGGCATTGCCCTTCTGGTAGCACTTGCGCAGGATAAGGGCCGCTGCCACCACACGGGACAGCACGCTGGGCCATGCAACACCGTCTACGCCCATTTTAAATCCGAAGATGCACACTGCGTTGCCCACAATGTTGATCACGTTCATCAAAAAGCTGATCTGCATGGAGATCTTGGAGTTGCCCATGCTGCGGAACAGTGCCGCGCCGCCGTTGTACAGTGCCAGAAACGGATAGCTGAGGGCGATCACCTTCAGGTACAGCACGCTGGCGTCCAGCACATCGGCATCGATGGCACCGTAGAACAGCCGGATCATCGGCCTTGCAAAAACAAAACAGAATGCGCCCACCAGCAAACCGAATACGCCGCTGAGCAAAAGCAGCTGGCCAGAGCTTGCATCGGCATCCTTCTGCTCCCGCGCACCCAAAAACTGGCTTACCACCACTGCGCCGCCAGTGGCCAGCGCCGCAAACAGCACGATGATGAGGTTGTTGATCATGTCCACAAGGCTGACACCGGAAATGGCCGCTTCGCCGCAGCGGGACACCATCATGGTATCGGCCATACCCACGGTCACTTCCAGCAGCTGCTCCACCAGCAGCGGGCCGGTCAGCAGCAGCAGTTCCTTTTGTGTGAACAGCGGCTTCCGCCCTCCGAAGAGCGGCTTTTTTGTTCCGCTCACCGCCTGATTTTCCATTGATATGCTCCTTTCCCCGTGCCGGGCCATCCCGCTCGGACACATACGCTCCCCCTTCGCAGGGCAGACTCCCCATTGAATGTATTCATCTTAGCACACGGACCGGTTCTTGTAAAGAACTGTCGCATTCTGCGTCTTTTTTGCCGCCGTTCCGGGCCGCACCGGCTCATTTTTATGCTTGTTCGTCAGTTTGCCGGGAACTTCTCGTTGAATTTGTGCGTTTCTCCAAAAATGCGATTTTTCGCACGTTTATTGGTGAAAAATCGAAAAAAGGGCTTGTAATTCTTCCCAAAAAGTGGTATGTTGTATCCAACAAAGGCATTACGTTGGATACATGAACTTCTACGAGCGGTTCTTCGCTCAGCACAAAACCTTTGTTCTTAAAATTGCTATTTTCTTCATTTACCTTCTTATCATTTACCCTGCCTGCCCCGCAAGGGGCAAGAAAAGCGATGACTCAACCTGCACGAGTCACCGCTTTTTCTTTTTGTCTGTGCTATCGCAGGTCTAACCATTTAAATGCCCTCCGTTTCACTCTGGGCATTTTCAGCGGAAAAATATTTTTATATTTGCAAATCAGGAATGACTGCGGTCATTCCTGATTTGCTTTTTCACGGGGAGGGACCGTGGCGAGCAGCTGCATCTGCTGGCGCTCGCTCCCCTGCGGGGAGCTGTCGCGCAGCGACTGAGGAGCCTTGAAATCGGCGCAACACAAAAAATCCTTTAGCGGAGCGACTTGGATTTTTTGTATGGAGCCCAACTGCTTTGGGGTTACTAGGGGCGAGTAGCCCCTAGTTCGTGCCTCCCGCGCCTCGAAAGTAGCGGGTGCTTTTCTGGTTCTCTTTTGGCACGCAAAAGAGAACATACCCGGCGGAGAAGAATTTTATAAAAGCCCTTAAGCCTGTCCCACGCGACCGCTCTCTGCACAAGAAGCAACTTTTTCCGTGAAAAAAGCAAATCAGGAAAATCCGTAGATTTTCCTGATTTGCAAATATAAAAATATTTTTCCGCTGATGATGGCGCAGCGCACGCGGAGCCATTTTAAATCTTCAGCCCTTCACAAGTTCCGCAAACGTCTTCCGCACATCGCCAGAGAAATACAGCGTGCCCAGTGCGCACACCGGGCCTTCGCCGCCCAGCTCCACCGCCCGGGCCACGCCCGCTTCAATGGAATCTGCCGCTTCCGCCCTGCAGCCATAGGCCCGGATGTGTTCTGCCAGCGTTTCAGCAGGCATGGCGCGCGGCGTGTGCGCCGCCACCGTGACGAACCGCACCGCCAGCGGTGCCAGCAGGCTGAGCATCTGGTCCACATCCTTGTCTGCCATGATGCTGACCAGAAAAACGAACTTCTGCCCGGGGAAGCGGTCTCTCAGGCTCTGCACCGTGGCACGCATTCCGTGGGCGTTGTGGCTGCCGTCCAGCAGGAAGGCGGGCGCGTGCCGCAGCAGCTCGAACCGGCCCGGCCAGCTGACCGTTTCAAGACCGGTACGGATGGCATTTTCCGGGATGTTCCAGCCATGGGTGCGCATCACCCGCAGAGCCGTGATAGCCAGCGCAGCATTTCGCGGCTGGTAGCTGCCGATCAGGGGCAGGTGCACATCGGTCAGGCCGTCAAAGTCGAACTCCACCGCGTCAAGGCTGCCGCCCTCGTATTTCAGCCTGCTGAAATCCACCTCGGTCAGCTCGGCATGCTTTTCAGCACAGACGCGGCGGATAACAATATCTGCCTCCGGCACGCCGCCGTAGCTCACCACCGGGCACCCTTCCTTGATGATCCCCGCCTTGGCGGCGGCAATGTCCGCAAGGGTGGGACCAAGCTCCTTCACATGATCCATGCCCAGTGCCGTGATGACTGCGCATTCCGGGGCATCAATGACATTGGTGGAATCCAGCGTGCCACCAAGGCCCACCTCCAGCACCACGATCTCACATTTCTGCTGGGCAAAATAGAGCATCCCCAGCGCCGTGATGATCTCAAACTCGGTGGGTACATCTTCCATGGCATCGGCGGCGGGCTTTATCTGCTCCACCAGTTTCACCAGCTCTTCGTCCGGGATCTGCACGCCGTTGATCTGGATGCGCTCGTTGAAGCGGTTGATGAAGGGCGAGGTGTACAGGCCTACCCGATAGCCCGCGGCCTGCAGGCAGGATGCCATCATGGCGGCGGTGCTGCCCTTGCCGTTGGTGCCTGCAACATGCACGAATCTGAGCTGTTTGTGCGGGTCGCCCAGTGCGGCCAGCAGGGTGCGGGTACGTGTCAGGCCGGGCTTGTGGCCGGCCCACTGGACCGCATGGATGTATTCCATTGCCTGTTCGTAGTTCATTGTAATGCCTCTTTTCGAGATCACTATTTTAGACGAATTTTTATTTTGCGGATACGGAAAGCCTTTATTTCTTCACCATCTTCATCAGGGCACGGTTCTCCAGCAGGATGCGCAGCAGCACGGTGTTCACCGCAGCCAGGATCAGTGCATTGGGGATGCGCACGGCCAGCGTTGCCCACGGGTAGCCGTAGAAGATGCGCAGTGCCAGCGAGGTGATGACCATGGAACCCACAAAGTGTCCCAGCAGCACGCTGATCTGCAGCCGCAGGCCGGTGCGCAGCCCGGGCAGCTTCCGCCATGCAAGCCCCGCCACCAGACCAATGGCACCCGCGCCCAGCGTGATGAGCGGGTTGATGGCGTAGCCTGCCAGCACGCCGCCGATCATATCGGCCACAACGCCCACGACAAAGCCGGCACCGGGGCCGAACAGCAGCGCTGCCAGCAGCACCGGCAGGCTGCCCAGATTGAACCGCACAAAGCCGGTGGAGATGCTCAGCACCCGGCTGAACACGATGCTCATTGCCACCAGCAGGGCCAGCATGGTGAGCGTGCGGACGGAATTTTTCGAGTTGTTCATATCAACTGTCCTCCTTGCAAAAGGAATACCGGGTGGGCAGTCTGCACAAACAAAAACGCCCTCCCTGTGACAAACCGCACAAAGGAGGGCGTGAATCCAACAACTTTCACTTCCGGGCGGGACGCAAGCCGTCTCGCCTGCACCCAAGTCCATGCAGCAGCGGGATGCAGACCATGCACCGCGGGTACACCTTCGTCCACAGCACAACTCCCCGTTGATGCGGCACTTAACGCACATGGTCTTACTCTGTTGATGGTTTTATTATAGTCCTTTTGCCACAGCCATGCAACCGCCTGCACAGACAACTTTGCCGAACCACATCGTCAAATTTTAGCAGTTGTGCATAGCATCTGCCGGGTTTTGGCCTGTATCCTCTTTTCATTTGCCGCATAACGTGGTAAGATGGGTTTAACCTTAAATATGGAGTCTTCTCCCGGAAAGGAATGTTTCCCGATGAAATTCAACGAAATGACCTATACCCGCCCGGACATCGGTGCCCTGCTGGCCCGGTGCAAAGAGCTGGCCGCAAAGGCCGCTGCCGCACCGGACGGCGATGCCCTTGTCCGGCTCTACTACGAGCAGAGCGAAGCCTTTGCGGAGTACAACACCGCCGCGAACCTTGCCAACATCCACTACACCTGCGACACCCGCGATGAATACTGGAAGGCTGAGCAGGACTTCTTTGATGCCAACGGCCCCGCCGTGACCAACGCCAGCGTAGAGATCAGCCGGGCATTTCTGGCAAATCCCCATGTGGATGCCCTGACCGAAAAATTCGGCACCACCTGCGTGGCCGGCATGAAGAATGCCGTTCTGGGCATGGATGACCGCACCGTGGAGCTGCAGCAGCAGTTCAATGCTCTGGTGAGCCGCTACCAGCAGATCTACGGCGGCGCACTGGTGGAGCTGGACGGCAAACAGCTCACCATCCCGCAGCTGGGCCCTTACAAGGAGGATCTGGACCCTGCCGTGCGCCGCGCCGCCTACGAGGCCGAGGCCGGTTATTTTGACGCCCACCGTGCCGAGCTGGACGAGCTGTACGGCGAGATCGTGAAGAACCTGAATGCACAGGCCCGGGTGATGGGCTATCACGACTACAGTGAGCTTTCCTATGTGCGCATGAACCGCATCGGCTACGGCCCGGAGGAGATCCGGAAATTCCGCGATCAGGTGGCAAATGATGTGGTGCCCCAGCTGCAAAAGGTGATGGCCCTGCGTGCAAAGCGCACCGGCATTGCCCGCCCCACCTTCACCGATCTGCCCATCATGTTCAAGGACGGCAATCCCAAGCCCATTCCCGGCTACAAAGCCCGTATGGATGCCGCCCGCACCATGTACCATGAGCTTAGCCCGGAAACCGCCGAGTTCATCGACTTTATGCAGGACAACGAGCTGTTCGATGTGGAGAGCCGCCCCGGCAAGATGTCCGGCGGCTATATGACCAGCCTGCCCAGCTACAAGGCCCCCTTCATTTTTGCCAACTGGAACAACACCTCCGGCGATGTGGACGTGCTGACCCACGAGTGCGGCCACGCCTTTGAGGGCTATGTAGCCGAGCGTGACCCCGCCATCCCCGCCGATCTGGAATGCCCCGGCATGGAGAGCGCCGAGATCCACTCCATGGCCATGGAGTTCCTGACCGCACCGTGGCATCATCTGCTCTTCGGCCGGGATACCGGCAAATACGCCCTGCTCCACGCTGAGGACAGTTTTGTGTTCCTTGCTTACGGATGCGAAGTGGACGAGTTCCAGCACATCATGTACCAGAACCCGGATCTGACCCCCGATGAACGCAACGCCGAGTGGCTCAAGCTGGAAAAGAAGTACCGCCCGTGGATCGATTTTGCCGGTCTTCCCTTCTATGGCCGGGGCGCAGGCTGGCAGCGCCAGCTGCACATTTATGAGTGCCCCTTCTACTATATCGACTACTGCCTGTCCACCATGGCCGCGCTGCAGTTCTTCCTGCTGAGCCTGACCGACCACAAGGATGCATGGGAGCGCTATCTGCGCCTTGTGCGCCGTGCAGGCATGGCCAGCTACACCGAGCTGCTGGAGACTGCCGGGCTGAAGGTTCCCTTTGAGGAAGGCAGCATCAAGGGCATCGCCCAGCAGATGACCGACTGGCTGGAAAACCATCAGGTATAAGAAGCCGTTTTCATCCGCACTGCACACCATCTGAACGGTCGTTCTGATGCATCTGAAGGGCGATTCACGCCGTTTTACTGTCAGAGGCCGTAAAATCTGGTATGCTCTGAACAGAGAAAAAGCATTTCTGTGAAGCGAAAGGAGATCCTTATGAAACTGACCGGACTGTTCAAGCGCGGTGCCGCCTGCCTGTGCACCGCCGCCATCCTGATGGGCGGCGTCTCCGCCTTTGCCCTGACCCCCGCCCTTCCGGACGAGCCTGCCCCGGCAGAGCTTTCTGTGACCAATGCGGTGTCGGAGGCACAGCTGCGCTCTGCCCTGTCCAAGCTCACTGTCACCTATGACAGCGAGGCCGAGGGCTGGCAGATCGACTCTCCCTACGAGGAGGTCAGCATGGAAAAGGCCTCCTGCGGTCTGTACCCCTACCTGTTCGTTACCAACGATGATCCCACCGTGTATCTCAGTCTGGGCATGACCTACTTCGGCAATAAAAAGCTGGACATGAAATCTGTTCGGGTAGAGACCGAGGATAACTACTACGACTTCACCTGTGATGAAGAGTTCATCGGCGGCTACGACAACGACCTCAAGGCATGGTTCGCCTATGAGCTGTTCGACATGGACGACAGCACCAGCTGGCTGAACGAGTGGCTTGCCGCCAAGAGCGTCACCGCCACCTTTACCGGCAGGGACGGCTCCACCAAGACCTACACCCTGACCAAGGACAACCTGCAGGCCATCCGCGACATCTTGAACGCCTACGACACCCTGCTTGGTTCCGACGTTTCCACTGCACGCGTTGTGCTGCGCAGCCTTGTAAAGTAAACATTATCTGCTTACAGCAAAAGCCCCCGGAACGTTTCACACCGTTCCGGGGGCTTTGTGTTATGCCTTATTCAGGTTCAGGCGCTTCTCTTACAGGTTGAAGTAGCGCTTTGCGTTGTCGAAGCAGATGCCCTTGACGATCTTCTCCAGAGCCTTCTCGTCGTTGGGATACTCGCCATCCTCGACCCACTGGCCGATGATGTTGCACAGGATGCGGCGGAAGTAGTCATGACGGGTGTAGCTCAGGAAGCTGCGGCTGTCGGTCAGCATGCCAACGAAGTTGCCCAGCAGGCCCAGGCTTGCCAGACGGGTCATCTGCTCTTCCATGCCGATCTTGTGGTCATTGAACCACCATGCAGAGCCGTGCTGGATCTTGCCCGGCACCTCGCTGTTCTGGAAGCAGCCCAGAATGGTGCCGATCTGTGCGTCGTCGGCGGGGTTCAGGCTGTAGATGATGGTCTTGGGGCACTCGTCGGTGTCGTTCAGGGCGCTCAGCAGGCTTGCGATCTCGCCGCCGCAGGTAGCGGTGTTGATCATATCATAGCCGGTGTCGGGTCCCAGCAGAGCGTTCATCTTGCGGTTCACGCCGCGCAGGCAGTTGTAGTGGATCTGCATGGCGATGCCCAGACGGTGATACTGCTTGCCCAGATGGATCAGGATGTAGGTCTGGTACTTCTCAGCCTCTTCGGTGGTGCAGGTCTCGCCGGCCATCACCTTCTGGTAAATGGCGTTGACCTCTTCCTTAGTAGCCTCACGGTAGGGGATGTAATCCAGACCGTGGTCCGAAGCGCGGCAGCCCATCTCGGCAAAGAACTCGATGCGCTTGGTCAGAGCGTCGGTGACGCAGTCGATGCAGGCCAGCTTTTCCTTGCCCACAACAGCGGCCAGCTTGCCCATGTACTCGGCAAAGCCGGGCTTGTTGATGTTGAGGGCCTTATCGGGACGGAAGGAAGGAGCCACGGTGAACTTGATGGTGGGATCTTCCTTGATCTTCTTGTGCCAGTACAGATCATCGATGGGGTCATCGGTGGTGCCGATGAAGGCCACGTTGGACTGCTCGATCAGGCCGCGGACGGTCAGCTTGGGATCATGCTGCAGCTTGTCGTTGCACAGGTTCCACACTTCCTCAGCGGTATCGCCGTTCAGCACGCCGTCGTAGCCAAAGAACACATGCAGCTCGAGGTTGGTCCAGTGGTACATCGGGTTGCCGATGGCCATGGGCAGAGCCTCTGCAAACTTCTGGAAGCGCTCGCGGTCGGGCTTATCACCGGTAATGTACTCCTCGGGCACACCGTTGGAACGCATCACGCGCCACTTGTAGTGGTCGCCAAAGTAGCTGCCGTCCGGGTTGCGGCCGCCCAGCCATACCTGAGCGATGTTCTCAAAGCGGCGGTTCTCGTAGATCTCACGGGGAGGGATGTGGCAGTGGTAGTCGCAGATAGGCATATCCGCAGCGTAGTCGTGGTACAGATGCTGAGCAGTGGGAGACTGGAGCATGAATTCCTTATCCATAAATGCTTTCATGGGTCGATAACTCCTTTTCTCTGATGGTTTTTGTTAAAAATCCGTCAAACCTTGTGTACAACAGGACGCCCGCCTGCACGGGCAGGTTTGTCTTACCTTTAGTATAACGGAAAACGCGCATGTATACAACTGAAAAAGTGACAAATTTTCCAGCACACAATTGTGCTTTTCGCTGGAAATGCCCCAAATCGTCACCTTAAGGCTAAAAATATTGCACAAAGCTCTTGACTTATTTGTATACAACAGCATAAAATAGGATAAGGAGCAGAGGGCAGACAAAGAGGCTCTCTGATAAGCAAAGCAAGTTTATAAAGGAGATCAACAAGATGGAAACTTTGAACTACAAGGTTCTGGAAGGCACCGGCTACAACGGCTACATTCTGAAGGATGCACCCGTCAAGGTCATGCAGTTTGGCGAGGGCAACTTCCTGCGTGCTTTCGTGGACTACTTCTACGATATTGCAAACGAGAAGGCTGGCTACAACGGCAAGGTCAAGCTGGTGCAGCCCATTAGCAACTTCCCCCAGATGGCAGACTGGATCAACGAGCAGGAAGGCCTGTACACCCTGTACCTGCGCGGCAGTGAGAAGGGCCAGAAGGTCGATGCAAAGCGCGTGATCTCCTGCGTGTCCGACTGTGTGTGCCCCTACATCGATGGCAAGTGGGACGAAGTGCTGGAGCTGGCACGCTCTGCCGATCTGGAGACCATCGTTTCCAACACCACTGAAGCCGGCATCGCCTACACGCAAGGTGACAGCCAGTTCGATCAGGTTCCTCCCAACAGCTTCCCCGCAAAGCTGACCCGCGTGCTGTTCGAGCGCTACAAGGCATTCAATGGCGCTGCTGACAAGGGTCTGACCATCCTGTCCTGCGAGCTGATCGACAACAACGGCAAGGAGCTGAAGAAGTGCTGCAACAACTACGCCAAGGACTGGGATCTGGAGCCTGCCTTCATCGACTGGATGAACAACGCCAACACCTTCTGCTCCACTCTGGTGGACCGCATCGTTCCGGGCCGCATCCGCGATCCCAAGGAACTGGCTGCCATGGAAGAGGTCAACGGCTACCACGATGCTGCTCTGGACGTGGGCGAAGTGTTCGGCGTGTGGGTCATCGAGGGCCCCGCTGAGCTGGAGGACAAGCTGCCGTTCAAGAAGGCCGGCGTGAACGTCATGGTCGTGCCCGATGTTACCCCCTACAAGAAGCGCAAGGTCCGCATCCTGAACGGTGCCCACACCGGCTTCGTTCTGGGCGCATATCTGGCCGGCTTCGACATTGTGCGTGACTGCATGCACAACGACACCATCCGCGGCTTCATGAACAAGATGCTGCACGAGGAGATCATCCCCACCCTGCCGCTGGACAAGAAGGATCTGGAAGAGTTTGCCTCCGCTGTTGAGGACCGCTTCAACAACCCCTTTGTCAACCATGAGCTGATGAGCATTTCCCTGAACTCCACCTCCAAGTGGAAGGCCCGCAACATGCCTTCCTTCCTGGCTTACATCGAGGAGCAGAAGCAGCTGCCCAAGTGCCTGACCATGTCTCTGGCAGCCTACATTGCCTTCTATTCCAGCGACATTCAGGAGCGCACCGCCGACGGCCTGATCTGCAAGCGCCCCGCCGGCAACACCTACAAGATCCAGGATGACGCATGGGCTCTGGACTTCTACTATGCACACAAGGACGACACCGCAGCCCAGCTGGTGCACGCCGTGCTGACCAACACCCAGATGTGGGATCAGGATCTGACCAAGATCGAGGGTCTGGAGGCCGCTGTTCTGGCAGACCTCGAGAAGATCCGCACCGAGGGTGCTGAGTCTGCCTACAAGAGCTGCCTGTAAGCCTGATCGTTTAAAAGAAACATTGCTTTGAGGTGTGAACCCTCTCAGTCCGCTTCGCGTCCAGCTCCCCCGAGGGGGGAGCTTTTGCGGAAACGTAAAGTTTTCATCGCAAAGACCTCGCCCTTCGGGAGAGGTGGCATCGCATGGCGATGACGGAGAGGGTTCATTCCCTTTTGTGCTTTTAATTGTCAACAAGGAGAACAACTATGCCGCAGGCAATTCATATCAGCCCCATCGACAACGTGGTCGTTGCCCTGCACCCCATTGCCAAGGGCACGCTGGTGGAAGTGGACGGTCTTTCTGTGACTGCTCTGGAGGACATTCCGCAGGGCCACAAGATGGCCGTGAAGCCCATCAAGAACGGTGAGAACGTGATCAAGTACGGCTTTCCCATCGGCCACGCCACCGCAGATGCCGCTCCCGGCAGCTGGATGCACACCCACAACGTGCACACCAACCTGTCCGGTGAGGTAGAGTACAGCTACAACCCCGCCCCGGATCTGGCTCCCCTGCCCAAGGTCGAGCCGGAGACCTTTATGGGCTTCCGCCGCAAGGACGGCCGTGCCGCCATCCGCAATGAGATCTGGATCATCCCCACCGTGGGCTGCGTCAACGACATCGCCAAGAAGATCGTTGCCGACAATCAGGATCTGGTCACCGGCTCCATCGAGGGCCTGTACACCTTCACCCATCCCTTTGGCTGCAGCCAGACCGGCCACGACCATGCACAGACCCGCAAACTGCTGGCTGCGCTGGTGCGCCACCCCAATGCTGCCGCCGTTCTGGTGCTGCATCTGGGCTGCGAGAACCTGCAGCACGACCAGTTCGTGGAAGAGCTGGGCGAGTACGACCACGACCGTGTGAAGTTCCTCACCTGTCAGGAGGTGGACGACGAGTTCACCGCTGCCCGCGATATCCTCAAGGAGCTGGCTGCCTATGCCGGGCAGTTCAAGCGTGAGCCTATCCCCGTGTCCGATCTGGTGGTGGGCATGAAGTGCGGCGGCTCGGACGGCCTGTCCGGCATCACCGCCAACCCCACCATTGGCCGCTTCTCCGACATGATGGGCCAGCGCGGCGGTTCCACCGTGCTGACCGAGGTACCCGAGATGTTCGGTGCCGAGGGCTTCCTGATGGATCGCTGCATCAACCATGATGTCTTTGTCAAGGCCGAGCACATGATCAACGGCTTCAAGGATTACTTCATCAGCCACAACGAGGTGGTCTACGATAACCCCTCTCCGGGCAACAAACAGGGCGGTATCACCACGCTGGAAGACAAGAGCTGCGGCTGCGTGCAGAAGGGCGGCACCGCCCCCATCATGGACGTGATCGGCTACGGTGATCCTGTTGTCACCAAGGGCCTGAACATGCTGTACGGCCCCGGCAACGATCTGGTCTCTGCCACAGCCATGACCGCCGCAGGCGCACACCTGATCCTGTTCTCCACCGGCCGCGGCACTCCGTTCTCGGCCCCGGCTCCCACCCTGAAGATCTCCACCAACACCCCGCTGGCCCAGAAGAAATCCGGCTGGATCGACTTCAACACCGGCGTGATCGCCGATGGCGAAAAGACCATCGACGAGGCCGCAAAGGACCTGCTGGATCTGGTCATCCGCGTTGCAAGCGGTGAGCAGACCAAGGCCGAGAAGCACGGCTTCCGCGAGATCTCCATCTTCAAGGACGGCGTCGTTCTGTAATCGTTTCGAGGCTGCTGTATGGCACTTTGGCTGTACGGCAGCCTCTTTGTGCATGAAAACAGAAGGGAAGTGTTTTTATGGCTATGACCACTCGCATGATGATCTATGCGTTCCTGCTTTACGGCGGCATTTTTGCCGCTATCGTGGCCGTTATTGCAAGGGTCATAAAATATCTCATCCGCTATGGCATTGATTATTATTTTGAAAAACTGGCACAGAACCAGAAACATAAGGAGGACTGAGCTATGAATCAGATCACCACCCGTTATGTCACCGAAAACGGTGCCTGCTATGAGCAGTACGTTATCACCGATGCTGAGGCAAAGACCGAGCTGGTCATCACCCCGGAGCGCGGCGGCATGATCACCGGCTTCTCCCTGAACGGTGAGGAGTACATCTGGACCCGCCACCCCAACTTTGCCGAGTGCAACCGTCCCCGCTTCGGCGTGCCGGTGCTGTTCCCCAACTGCGGCCTGCCGGATAACGGCGTGCACATCTTTGACGGCAAGGCATACCCCATGGAGAACCACGGCTTTGCCGACCTGTGCGCATGGGATGTGGAGAGCGTCGGCCCGGACGGCGTGACCCTGATTTTGGAGTCCACCCCGCTGACCAAGTTCCTCTATCCCTTCGATTTCACCGTGCTGATGAACTATAACCTCGAGGGCAACACTGCCGCCATCAACATGACCGTGATCAACGAGGGCGACACCAACATGCCCTTCAGCTTCGGCTTCCACCCCTACTTCAAGGCTTCCAAGCTGGAGAATGTGGACTTCGATATCAAGTGCGCCACCTGTTCCGAGAGCGCCAAGGGCGAGCAGCCCGCTGCCCCGGAAAAGATCACCCTCACCCGCAAGGAAGGTGCTGACAACAGCGTGCGCCTGCTGACCGGCGTGCAGTTCCCCATGACCCTCACCGACAGCGGCAACGGCCACAAGGTGACTGTGGATGCCGACGACAGCTTCAACCACGCCGTGCTGTGGCAGCAGGATGCCGAGAGCTTTGTGTGCATGGAGCCCTGGAACGGCTGGGCCAACAGCGTCAACGAGGAAGGCCGGCACGAGGTGCTGGAGCCGGACGAGGCCATGACCGCCGATTGGAGCATCACCATCGAGAAGGTCTAAGCTTCATATCATATAACAAAAAGGACACACCGTTGTGGTGTGTCCTTTTTGTTATAATTCAATTCTTTGCCGGAATCATAAAGCTCTTATTTTCCGCCGGGTCCCAGTAGAGCAATTCCACCCTGCCGCCCTGTGCCAGCAGTTTTTCCTTCGGCTCCTGCTTTTGCCAGCAGCGTTCCAGCAGCTTTTCCATGTCGGCATCGGCAGACACCTTCTCCGGGCAGAGGGCGCTGCCCTGCCACCTGCCATCGGCATACAGATTCATCGCACCGGCATTGCCCGCCAGAATGGCTGCAATGTCCTTCTTCATGCGGTCGTAGTCATACTCCACCGCCTTGTACTGCCCATGCCACAGGCCGAAGAAGAGCGAGAACTCGCCGCCCAGTTCAATGAGCAGATCCTCTTCGCTGTGCGGATTCTTGACCACAAAAGCCACATCCCCGTTTTCCATGTAGTCGAAGTCCGGCTCCTCATTCGTGTGCACGGTCACATGCTGGCTGCTCAGCGCCGCAAGCAGGTCCTCCTGCACGGCACTGGTATCCGGGATCTCATCATAATTGATATTTGCGTTCATGGGATGCTCCTTTTCTCTGTACTATTTGTGTTGTTATTTTTCACCAGACTGCACAGGTCTACTTATTTTCCTTCATATTGCTGGATCATTTTTATACGCTGTGTAACAGAATACATAAAACGGTTCACCCTACTTCACATTAGATCAATGCTTTTTGACTCTAACCATCGAACACACAACCTCTGTATGCTCCGTATTCGGGAACAGATCCACCGGCGTGCTGCTCTCCACTTTGTATCCCTTCCGGGTCAGCAGCTCCAGATCCCGGGCCAGCGTGACCGGGTTGCAGCTGACGTACACCACACGCTTCGGGGCCATGCGGGCCACGCTTTCGATAAACTGCGGCGTAGAGCCCTCCCGCGGCGGGTCCATAAAGATCACGTCTGCGCGTTCACCAGCCGCAGCGGCTTCGCCGATCCACCGGGTGGCATCTGCGGCAAAGAAGCGGGCGTTCTTCACGCCATTGTGCTTTGCATTGCCTATGGCATCGTGCACCGCTTCGCGGTTCACCTCCACGCCCACTACCTGCTTTGCATGGTCGGCGGCGGTCAGGCCGATGGTTCCGATGCCGCAGTAGGCATCCAGCACCACTTCTTTGCCGGTGAGATGCGCCGCGTCCACCGCAAGGCCGTACAGCACTTCGGTCTGGGTATGATTGATCTGATAAAAGCTGCGTGGGCTGATGGCATAGGTCTTGCCGCAAAGCTCGTCCAGAATGAAGTCCTTGCCGTACAGCACCTTTTCCATATCGCCCAGCACCACGCTGGTTTTGCGGTCGTTCACGTTCTGGACGATGGTGGTGATGGTCACACTCTGCTTTTCTGCCTCGGTCAGCAGGGCTTTGACAAAGTTCCTGGCACCCGGCAGCACCGGCTGAGCCGTCACCAGCACCACCATCACCTGCCCGGTCATAACGCCCCGCCGCAACAGGCAGTGACGCAGAAGGCCGGTGCCCTTATCCTCATTAAAAGGCTGGTAATGGCAGGTGCCCGCTGCCGCACGCACGGCCAGCATGGTCTTATCCAGCACTTCGTCCTGCAAAAGGCAGCTTTCCACCGGCAGCACCTTGTGGCTGTTTGCCGCGTAGATGCCGGAGGTAAGTTTTCCACCCCAGCCGGTGGTAAAGGTGGAGATCACCTTGTTCCGATAGTGGTACGGCATTTTCATGCCCCGGATGTGCTCCACCGGGCCGAATCTGCCCAGCAGCTTTTTCACGGTCTCTTCTTTCTGCTTCAGCTGTGCGGCGTAGTCCATGCCCAGCATCGGGCAACCGCCGCAGTTTTTGGCACGCAGTTTGCAATCCATCTTCCGCTCTCCTTTTTACCCATAAGGGTCATACAGATCATATTCTTCCGCTTCCAGATGCTTTTCCTCCAGCACCTTCATGGCCTGTTCCAGCTCGCTCTGGCCGCAGCCGCTCTCGCTGACCAGCGCGCGCACCGCCGCGGCCAGATCATTTCCAAAAAGGGTATCCAGTCGTTCCCGCATACTCCACACGTTGTAGGCGCGCTGGGTGATGGCCGGAGTGTAGGTATTGCGGTTGCCATCCTTGCCGCTTTTCACCCAGCCCTTTTCTTCCAGCCGGTAGAGAAAGTTCAGAACGGTCGCCGGTGCCCAGCCCTTTGCGCGCAGCTTTGCGTCGATGTCCCGCCGGGTGACGGGCGCACGGCAGGCCCACACGGCAAGCATGACCTGCTCCTCTGCCGCCGAGAGCGGCTTTACACTGTCCGGGATGCCGTACATCCTGCTGTTTTCCCTCCTTTTGGCATCTTTTTTGTTTTTACGTTTGTCTTTGTTTTATTATTATACCAATTTCTGTGCCAAAGCGCAAGAGCCGGAAAGGCCGATGAAATCAGGCTTTTTCAGCTCTATTTTACATTTGTCTTTGTTTTTGTTTTTCTATCAAGGACATTTGTGTGCTTTGTGCCCGCACAGGGGCTTTTGCGCCGTATCTTTGTGCAAAGATGCTCTTGTTTTCGCCCCTGCAAAACCGGTATACTACGGCTACAGCAATCAACAGAACGCACCGCAGAAAACCGCGGTGCTGTGCGATACAGGAAAGGGAGAGTTCATTATGGCACGAGTTTACAACTTCAGCGCAGGCCCCAGCATGCTGCCCGAGAAGGTGCTCAAGCAGGCACAGGCAGAGCTGCTCGAGTATGGCGACAGCGGTCAGAGCGTGATGGAGATGAGCCACCGCAGCAAGTGGTTCGATGCCATCATCAAGGACACCGATGCCACCCTGCGCCGGGTAATGAACATTCCCGACAACTACAAGGTCGGTTTCTTTCAGGGCGGTGCCACCCAGCAGTTTGCCATGGTCCCGCTGAATTTCATGACCACCGGCAAAGCAGATTACCTTGTCACCGGCAATTTCTCGAACCTTGCCGCCAAGGAAGCCGCCAAGTTCGGCGAGGTGAACATCGTTGCTTCCAGCAAGGATAAGAACTTCACCTACATCCCGGACGTGAACGCCATCAACTATGATAAGGATGCCAGCTACATCCACATCTGCCAGAACAACACCATCTTCGGCACTCAGTTTGTCGAGGTGCCGCAGGTGGAGGGTGTGCCTCTGGTAGCCGACATGAGCTCCATGATCCTCTCCAAGCCCGTGGACGTGACCAAGTACGGCTGCATCTACTTCGGCGTGCAGAAGAATGTAGCTCCCGCCGGCATGGCAATTGCCATCGTCCGCGACGACCTGCTGGGCCATGCCGCCGACAATGTGCCCACCATGATGAACTACACCACCCTGCTGGGCAAGGACAGCATGTACAACACGCCCCCCTGCTGGTGCATCTATATGACCGGTCTGGTGCTCAAGTATCTGGAAAACGACATCGGCGGTCTTGCCAACATGCAGAAGATCAACGAAGCCAAGGCCAAAGTGCTGTACGACTATCTGGACGGTCAGGGCTTCTTCACGAATCCTGTGGAGCACCGCTACCGCAGCACCATGAACGTCACCTTCACCAGCCCCAATGCAGATCTGGACAAGAAGTTCTGCGCCGAAGCTGCAGAAGCAGGCTTCGTGAACCTGAAGGGCCACCGTCTGGTAGGCGGTATGCGCGCTTCCATTTACAACGCAATGCCCGCCGAGGGTGTGGACAAGCTGGTGGACTTCATGGAGAAGTTCCGCAAAGAGAATGCATAAAACCCTCTCAGCCTCACTTCGTTCGGCAGCTCCCCCGAGGGGGGAGCTTTTTATCAGAAGGACAACTTGATCGAACCCGCTTTCTAAGCTCACCCTTCGGGAGAGCTGGACGCAAAGCGGCCTGAGAGGGCAAGCACGCTCATCAATTACAGAACACATAGAAAGGTTTTTATATATGTACACCATCAAAACTTTGAACGCCATCAGCCCGGTGGGTCTGGCAAAGCTGAACAACAAGCAGTTTGACGTGGCTGTGGACACCGATACTCCGGACGGCATCCTTGTGCGCAGCGCCGACATGCTGAATACCGCCTTCAACGACAATCTGCTGGCCATCGCCCGCGCCGGTGCCGGCGTGAACAACATCCCGCTGGAGCGCTGCAGTGAGCAGGGCATCGTGGTGTTCAACACCCCCGGTGCCAACGCCAACGCTGTGGCCGAGCTGGTGATCGGCATGCTGATCGCCGGCAGCCGCAATGTGGCTGTTGCTGCCCAGTGGTGTCAGGGCCTGACCGGCGACCCCGCCATGGCAAAGACCGTGGAAAAGGGCAAGAAGCAGTTCGTGGGCAACGAGATCAAGGGCAAGACGCTGGGTGTCATCGGTCTGGGTGCCATCGGCTCCCGCGTGGCCAACTGCGCCATTGAGCTGGGCATGGAGGTCTACGGCTACGACCCCTACATCTCCATTGATGCCGCCTGGAACCTGAGCAGTCAGGTACACCACTGCGTGAACCTGAACGACATGCTGCCCCTGTGCGACTACATCACCATCCATGTGCCCTACCTGCCCACCACTAGGGACACCATCAACGCCCAGACCCTTGCCCTGTGCAAGGACGGCGTGAAGATCCTGAACTATGCCCGCGGTGAGCTGGTGAACACCGAAGCCCTGCTGGAAGCCATGGAGACCGGCAAGGTGTCCGGCTACATGACCGACTTCCCGTCTGAGGCCATTCTGGGCAAGCCCGGCATCGTGTGCACCCCCCATCTGGGCGCTTCCACCCCGGAAGCCGAGGACAACTGCGCCGTGATGGCTGCAAAAGAGCTGAGCGACTACCTGAAGAACGGCAACATTATCCACTCGGTGAACATGCCGGAGGTCAACCAGCCCAGAGCCGGCGGCAAGCGCATCTGCATCATCCACAAAAACGAGCCGGGCATGATCAGCCAGATCACCGCCCTGACCACCGAAGCCGGCCTGAACATCGAGAACATGGTGAACAAGAGCAAAAAGAACATGGCCTACACCATGCTGGATGCTACCGGTGCTGTGGACAAGAAGCTGGCCGAAAAGCTGGCTGCCATCCCCGCCGTGATCCGGGTGCGCATCCTGTAAAGCAAAACGGTTTAAAATGCCCGCCGCGTCGCTCTTGGCATCTTCAGCGGAAAACGATTTTTATTTTAGCAACCCGGAAAAGTCTGCGGATTTTTCCGGGTTGCTTTTTCACAGAGAAGGGCCGTGGCGGCAACCTGCATTTCCAAACCAGGATTTTTTACAAGCTGGAAATTCTTTCTCGTCCCATCTGCCGGTTAGTTTCCATTTACAAACGGTAGTTTGTCTTAAAAAACGCGTTAGAGATAGCTTTTTCTAACTACACATCGTAAAAAGTTTACATGTATTAACATTCAAGGAAAACCTTGAAAATGGAAAATTCTGTGCTACAATAGGCTCGACAGAAGGGAAATGTCCACCCTGTTCTCCGGCTTTTGGGCCGGTATATTCATCTTACAGGTCCTGCGAGGGCCTCTGACAGGAAATAGAAAAGGTAGGGAAGTTACTATGGATATCAAGAAGATCGCACTGTTCGCCGCCGGCACTCTGTTCGGCTCTGCCGGTTTCAAGCTGCTGTCCAGCAAGGATGCCAAGAAGGTCTACACCCAGACCACCGCTGCTGTGCTGCGCATGAAGGACTCCACCATGGAGACCGTCAGCAAGGTTCAGGAGCAGGCCGGTGACATTCTGGCCGATGCAAAGGCCATCAACGAGGCTCGTGCTGTTGAAGCCGAGGCTGCTGTGATCGAGGATGCCGCCGAGGAGACCACCGAAGAGACCGCTGAGTAATTTTCGGTTCGTAAAGCACTGAAAGCCCCAACGTGGCTTTCGAGCCGCCTTCGGGCGGCTCTTTTTTGTGAGAGTGGGGCCGCAGGCGTGCAGGGTATAGCAGCCTGACGCTGCGGCAAAAAGATAGAGAAGGATATTTGATATATGAAATGTACCATTCTGCATGAAGGCAAAGGCCGGATGCGTGTGCATGTGGAAAACGTCCGCATGACTTTGCACCGTGCCGATGTGCTGGAAGCATATCTGAACCACAAAGATGCCATCGTCCATGCCGCCGTTTACGAGCGCACCGGCGATGTGGTCATTACCTATACCGGCAAGCGCACCGCCGCCATTGCCATTCTGGCAGGCTACAAGTTCGATGTGGCCGAGTATGACGCTTTGGTCACCTCCGCCGACAGCCGCAGGCTGAACCGGGAATATCAGGATAAAATGTTCGATCTGGTGGCAGGCCGCTGCCTGCGCAAGCTGTTCCTGCCCGCACCCCTTGACGCTGCCTACACGGCATTCCGCTCCATCCGCTTTCTCTGGAAGGGTGTGCGCTGCGTGCTGAGCCGCAGGCTGGAAGTGGAGGTGCTGGATGCCCTTTCCATCGGCGTGTCCATCCTGCGCAGCGACTTTGCCACCGCAGGCTCCGTGATGTTCCTGCTGAACCTCGGTTCTCTGCTGGAAGAGTGGACCCGCAAGAAGAGTCTGGACGATCTGGCCCGCAGCATGGCCCTGAACGTGGACAAGGTGTGGGTGCGCAGCCAAGGCACCGAAGTGCTGGTGCCTCTGACCAAAGTACGCTCCGGCGATGAGGTGGTCGTGCGCAGCGGCAACATGATCCCGCTGGACGGCACCGTGCTGGAAGGCGAAGCCATGGTGAATCAGGCCGCTTTGACCGGCGAGTCCATGCCGGTGCGCAAGACAGAGGGGTCCACCCTCTATGCCGGCACCGTTGTGGAGGAGGGCGAGTGTGTCTTTATCGCCAAGGCCGAGGGCGGTTCCAACCGCTACGACAAGATCGTGGCCATGATCGAGGAATCGGAAAAGCTCAAGTCCAGCACCGAGAACCGTGCGCTGGTACTGGCCGACAAGTTGGTGCCATGGTGTCTGGGCGCAACGGTGGTCACCTATCTGCTCACCCGCAACGCCACCCGCGCCATCTCCTGCCTGATGGTGGATTTCTCCTGTGCGCTCAAGTTGTCCATGCCGCTGGCCGTGCTTTCTGCCATGCGTGAGTGCGGCAGCTACCACATCACCGTCAAGGGCGGCAAGTATCTGGAAGCCCTGTCTCAGGCCGACACTATCGTGTTCGACAAGACCGGCACCCTCACCCGTGCCACCCCGCAGGTAGTGGAGGTCGTGCCCTTCTCTGGCTGCAACGAGCGCGAAGTTCTGCAGCTGGCCGCCTGTCTGGAAGAGCACTTCCCCCACTCCATGGCCAACGCCGTGGTGCGTGCCGCCAAAGAGCGCGGCATTTTCCATGAGGAGATGCACTCCGAGGTGGAGTACATCGTGGCCCATGGCATTGCAAGCCGCGTGGGCGGCGAACGCGTGGTCATCGGCAGCCACCACTTCGTCTTTGAGGATGAAAAGTGCACCATTCCCGCAGCCGAGCAGCAGAAGTTCGATGCCCTCAAGCCCGCGTATTCGCACCTGTACATGGCAGCCAGCGGCCAGCTGGTGGGCGTGATCTGCATTTCCGACCCGCTGCGCCCGGAAGCCGCCGCTGTGCTGAACGGACTGCGTGCGCTGGGCATCCGGAACACCGTCATGATGACCGGCGACAGCGAACGCACCGCTGCCGCCATTGCAAAGCAGGTGGGCGTGGACCACTTCTTTGCCGAGGTGCTGCCCGAGGACAAGGCAAACTTCGTCCAGCAGGCCAAGGCCGAGGGCCACACCGTGGTGATGATCGGCGACGGCATCAACGACTCCCCCGCCCTGTCCGCTGCCGACATTGGCATTGCCATCAACTCCGGCGCTGCCATCGCCCGCGAGATCGCCGATGTGACCATCAAAGCCGACAGTCTGGAGGAGCTGGTGGCCCTCAAAGCCATCGCCAACTCTCTGCAAAAGCGCGTGCACGCAAACTACCGCTTCGTGCTCACCTTCAACTCGGCCCTCATCGCGCTGGGTGCTCTGGGCATCCTGCAGCCGGCCTCCTCTGCCATGCTGCATAATCTCTCCACCATCGGCATCAGCCTGAAGAGCATGACCAATCTCCTGCCGGAGAACAAGGCTCCGCAGCTGAAAGCATAATTACCGCAAAAAATAACGCCGTGTCTGAACATTCGACACAGCGTTATTTTTTTATCTGTTATTCCAGCCCGATCTGCTGTGCGTACTCTTCCAGCAGCTCCCGCTCCAGGAACGGGGTCTTGACACCCTCGCGGTCACGGTAGGTCTCGTGGCCCTTGCCAATGACGGCGATCAGGTCGCCCTCCTGCGCGTGATCCACTGCGTAGTGCAGTGCATCCAGACGGTCGGGGATCTCCACGAACTTTGCGTCCGGGTTGCCCTTGTTCATGCCCACGCGGATATCGGCAAGGATGTCCTCCACCTTTTCAAAGCGGTTGTTGTCCTCAGTGAGGATGGAGAAATCGGCCATTTTGGCGCAGATCTCTCCCATGCCGTAGCGGCGCAGCTTGGAGCGGTTGCCGCCGCAGCCGAACACCACCACCAGACGGTGGGGCTTGTAGGCCCGCAGAGTGGTGAGCAGGCTTTCGGTGGACACCTCGTTGTGGGCGTAGTCCAGCAGGATGGTGAACTTCTTGCTGATGGGCACCAGCTCCACGCGGCCCTTGACCACGCACTTGCCAAGGCCGTCGTGGATGGCCTGATCCGGCAGGCCCAGCACCTTGCCCACCGCCAGAGCTGCCAGCGCGTTGTACACGCTGAACTCGCCGGGCATGTTCACCTTCACATCCATCTCGTCCTTGCCGGTCACATGGAACTTCACGCCCAGAAAATCGTGGGTGCGCAGCAGTTCAAAGCCGGTCTCGCGGTAGTCCGCCTGCTCAGCGCGGCCATAGGTGACAAGGCGGCAGGTGTGGCCTTCCAACAGTGCTTCGGTATTCTCATCGTCAATGTTCACCACGCCCACATCGCAGCGCTTGAACAGCTGGCCCTTCCAGCTGCGGTACTCCTCAAAGGTCTTGTGCTCGCCGGGGCCGATGTGATCCGGCGAAAGGTTGGTGAACACGCCCACATTGTAGTGCACACCGGCCACGCGGTCCATCATCAGGCCCTGGCTGGAAACCTCCATCAGCGCGGTGTCGCAGCCTGCATCCAGAAATTCCCGAAAGGTCTTTTGCAGTTCGTAGCTTTCCGGAGTAGTGTTGGCAGTATCCTTGTGGCGGCCCATATAATAAATGCCGTTGGTGCCGATCATGCCCACCTTGCGGCCTGCAGCTTCCAGCACGCTCTTGATCATGTGGGTGGTAGTGGTCTTGCCCTTGGTGCCGGTCACACCGATCATGGTCATCTTGCGGGACGGGTTGCCGAAGAGGTTCGCACTCATCAGAGCCATGGCATAGCGGCTGCTTTCCACCTTGACCACGGTCACGCCCGGCATGGCGGAAAGGTCGATGTCGTGCTGGATGACCAGTGCGCTGACACCCTTTGCCGCGCAGTCGGCGGCAAACTCATGGCTGTCACGCTGGGTGCCCACGATGCACACGAACAAAAGGCCCGGTGCCGCCTTGCGGCTGTCGTAGATGATATCCGAGATCTCGGTGTCCAGACTGCCCTGCGCGAGGGTAAAGGGCACGCCTTCCAGTAACTGTTCCAGTTTCATACTGCACACGCTCCTCAAAACATTTTGTCACATGGGGTTTTCTTCGTTATTTGCGGTCATGCGGGCGGGGTCGGTCAGCGGTGTTTCTTCCGCAGCTGCCGCCGTATCGTCCGCAGGCTGGGCCGCAGCGGCATCCTCTGCACCGTCTGCCGCAGTATCCTCGGCAGCGGAGGTGTCAGGCTCTTCCGGCACGGTCTTTTCCGGCACAACATAACCGGAGGGCAGGGTCGGCTGGCCCTGTGCAAAGTAAATTTTACGGGTGCTGCCCGCGCTGACATGGCTGAAATCCAGTCTGCCGGTGTCGGTAGGGGCACAACCCTTGCCGTCGGCATTGGTCAGCACATAGCGTGCGCGGTCCAGCTTATAATCCAGATCGTTCCGTGTCCCCAGAAGCACACTGACACGATCCTGATACAAAAATGCCATCTGGTCGGTGTCCGCAAATTCCATGCGGGTCACATCGTCCAGCATCCCATACTCTTCCAGCTTTGCCTGCAGCTCATTCAGCGCATCCAGACGGTCGTCCGTCTGCACCGCTGCCGAAGCTGCTGCCGAACCGGATGCATCCGATGCCGCCGGGTCTGCCTGCGCTGCAAAGGTCAGCTGGTCGCCGGGTGTCACCGACACCGGCTCGCCGCCGTATAGGGTCTTGAGTTCTTCCGGCTGGGCAGACTCGCAGGCCAGGATCTTGAACTGATCCGAGAGGGTCAGCCAGCCGCTCTTCGTCTGCATGGCATAGGTAGGCACCGCCTCGGTCACCTGCACCACCACCGTGTTGGGGTAATCCCGAACCACCCTGATGGATTCCAGCAGCGGGAACTGCTTTTCCAGTTCCGCTTCCTTGGCGGCAGGGTCAAAGCTGAAAATGTTCTCTTCGGTCTGCACCCCCAGTGCCTGCAGGATCTGGCTGCTGGAATAGCCGCCCACCTCCTGCACCACGGTGCCGTCCGCTGTCTGCACCTGAATGGTACCGATCTTAAACAGCATGGTCATGGTCAGGTAAACACCGGCGGCGATCACGGCCAGCAGGGTCACAAAGGCCATCAGCCGCCGCAGCATCCGCCGCCGTTTCAGTGCAGCGCGGGTCAGGCGGCGCTTCTTGCGTTTTTCCCGCTGTACCGGATCGCGTGGCTGCTGTTGTGCCGGGCGCAGACGCTGGTTTTTGTAGCGCTGCTGCGCTGCCTGAGCCGCTGTCTTGCGCGGCTTCTGCCCCTGTGAACGGCGCTGCTGCGGCTTGCGGGCCGTGCCGGATGCACGCTGTTCCGGCTGGGCCGTGCGGCTTCGCTGCGCGGTACGGTTCCGGTTCTGGCCGCTGGTGCGCCGGGTGCCGCTCTGTTCGGTGCGGCGCGGCTGCGAAGGAAACTCGATGCTGTTATCGGTACGGGTGCGGCGCACCGTACCATTGGCGGTGCGGTCCGGCGCAAAGCTCAGCGGTTCCCCGTTGAAGCCATAGCGCCCGTCCGCACTGCCGGAAGATCCTTTTTGCTGTGAAGGCGGCGGAGTATGCTGCAGGTCTTTCCGCAGGTCGTAGATATTGCCGTTGTTTCTGTTATTGCGGTATTGCTGCATGGCGCACACCTCCTTTCCGGTTTAGGTTTTGTTTTACTTCTGCACCAGTTTCATCAGAGCGTCTGCAATACGGTCAAGGCTGTCATCCACCGACAGGCTGCGGGCATTTTTGCCCATCTCAGCCAGCTTGCCGGGCTGTGCCAGCATGTCGGACACCGTGCTCACCAGCTTTTCGCCGGTCAGGTCTTTTTCCTCGATCACCACAGCAGCATCGGCCTTCTGCAGTTCCATGGCGTTGAAGTACTGGTGGTTCTCAGCCACATTGGGGCTGGGGATGAGCACGGCTGCACGGCCAACAGCTTCCAGCTCGGCCAGCGTCAGCGCACCGGCGCGGCTGATGACAAGGTCTGCCGCAGCCAGCAGTTCCGGCATATTGTTGATGTATTCCTTCACCACAAGGCCGTCGCCCTCCGCGAAGTTCTTTTCCTTTTCCAGATCCTTGAACAGCTGCACACCGTACTGGCCGGTAGCGTGGAGATGCAGCACCGGCTTTTTCTCGTGCTGTTCCCATGCACACAGGTCGGCCACCACCTCGTTGACGCGGCGTGCGCCAAGGCTGCCGCCGAAGGAAAGGATCACCGTGCGGTCGCCCGCGCCCAGCTCAGCGCGGATGGCATCGCGGTCCTTTGCCTTGGTGAACACCTCCGGGCGCACCGGATTGCCCACCACGATGGTCTTATCAGGTGCGCCCAGCTTTTCCACAGCAGCAGGCACGGCGGCAAACACGAGATCCACATCCGGTGCCAGCAGCTTGTTGGTCACGCCGGGGAAGGCGTTCTGCTCATGAATGGCGGTGTGGATGCCCATTTTGGCGGCACAGCGCACCACCGGGCCGGACACATAGCCGCCGCAGCCGATCACAAGATCGGGTTTGACCTCCTTCATAATGGCCTTTGCCTTGGGGCCAGAGAGGGCCAGATTCCACAGCGTAACGATGTTGCGCTTGATGTTGTTCAGCGACAGCCTGCGCTGGAAACCGGTGATCTCGATATGGTGGAAGGGATAGCCCGCCTGTCCTACCAGACGGTACTCCATGCCCTCCTTGCGGCCGGCAAAGTGGATCTCGGCAGAAGGGTCTGCCTTTTTGATAGCACCTGCAATGGCAAGTGCCGGGTTGATATGGCCGGCAGTGCCGCCGGCAGCGATCAGAACTCGCATGACGATTCCTCCTCTATTATTAGTGCATCTGGGCAGGCCATCGGGGAGCTCCCCACTGGCCTGCGCCCTCAAAACAGTCGTTACAGTTCATTGCGCGCACGGCGGGCATCGTCCAGATTGATGGTACGGTCCTTCAGCTCCGCATCACGCTGAGCCTTTGCAGCCTGCCGCTGTGCGTGGGCCGCTGCCCTCTGCTGCGCCGCCCGCTCTCCGTTGCGCCCAATGTTCACCATCACGCCCATTTCTGCCAGCAGCAAGATCAGACTGGTGCCGCCGGACGAGAAAAACGGAAGGCTGATGCCGGTATTCGGGATGGTGTTGGTGACCACGGCGATGTTGCAGAACACCTGCCAGGCGATCTGCGCCATAATGCCAATCCCCACCATGGTGCAGAACTGGTTCTCGGCCTTATAGGCGATCATCAGGCCCTGCGCTATGAGCAGTATGAACAGCACGATGATGAGCACCGCACCGATGAAGCCCAATTCTTCGCACACCACACTGAAGATGAAGTCGTTGGTGCTTTCCGGCAGCCAGAGCTGCTTTTCCACGCTGTTGCCAAGGCCAAGGCCCTTCAGTCCGCCGGAGCCGATGGCGTACAAGCTCTGCTTGGTCTGGTCGTTCAGCGCTTCCAGATCATCGGACCATGTGTTCAGGCGGTCCTGCAGATAGCCAATGGATTCCACCAGTGTCAGGGCCGGTTTCAGCAGCAGAGCCGCCGCTGCGGCCCCGCACCATGTCAATACACCGCCGCAGCCGGTCAGCATGAGGATGGTGCCCACGATGGCGGTGGTCAGCAGGATGCCGGACATGTGCGGCTCTAAAAACAGCAGCACCACCACCGGCACCAGCGGCAGCACCGGCACGATCAGCTGCCTTACGATGCGGATGAACAGCCAATCCTTTGGCTTGATCTTTTCTCTCAGCGACGGGCTGAACCGGCCGATCTGCGGCGCACTTGCCGCCAGATGGGACGAGAGCAGGATCATCTCAAACTTTGCCACCTCAGAGGTTTGCAGAGTCAGGCCGCCCAGACGGATCCAGCGGCGGCAGCCGTTCAGCGGTGCAAAGGTCAGCGTGACGGCCAGCATGGCCAGCACCACCCAGTACAGCGGCTTGCTCGCCCAGCGCAGGAAGCGGTGATCCACATAGCTCATGACTACCATACAGCCAATGCCAATGGCCGTGCAGATAGCCTGCTGCTTGATGTAGTGCAGGCTGTCGCCCATGCGCAGGTAGCCGGTGGTGTAGCTTGCGCTGTACAGCATTACAAGGCCGAACACCATGATAATGGCCAGCGTTGCCAGCCAGTTGAGCAGCAGCCGGTTCCACGGTCCCGGGTCCCGCTGCAGCGGCGGCACCCATGCACTTTCTTTTTGGTTTTTATGTTGTCTGCGGGTGGCTGCCATTGCCACGCCCCCTTATTTTCAGAATCAGGCGCTCAGGCCCAGCGTGCCAGACGCACGGCCAGCGCCAGCCCGCACACGCTCAGTGCGCACAGGCTGTAAAAAATATTCACTGCACTCATGCCGCGCTTTTCCAGCCAGCGGTGCAGCGGTGCCGCCGCAAACAGCGGCCTGCCCTTCCGGCGGCAGAACAGAACCTGCAGCACCACCATGCCGCCCTCCACCCAGAAGGGCAGTGCCAGCGGGATGCTCAGCTCTGCGTAGCCAATGCACAGCGGGATGCAGCCAATGGCTCCCGCTGCATACAAGCAGCCGCACCGGCCGGGGTGCAGCTTTGCCGGTGGAAAATCCCACAGCAGAAAGGCCATCAGTGCACCGGCCAGTGCCGCCGGGAATACTGCCAGCGGAAACCAGCCCAGCTGCGTTTCCAGCATCATCAGGCCCAGCATAGCTACAAAGGCCGCGCCGCACACCGTGCCGTCGGCACCGTCGGCCACGCGGGCCGCCTCGGCCATCGCCACCAGCAGCACAGCCCACAGCAGCGGTGCCAGCGCACATTCCACATAGCCTGCTCCCGGCAGGATCAGCCCTGTGGGCAGGCATCCGTTCAGTGCCAGCAGGCCCAGCACCAGCGCTGCAGCAGTGCATTCCAGTGCAAGGCGCTGTGTGTGGCGCAGGCCAAGGCCCAAACCGTTCGGGTAGCGGCCGCGGATGCGGGCCAGATCATCGGCCAGCCCCACTGTGCCAAAGGCCAGCGACCCCAGCAGTGCAATGAGCAGGCGGGAGGTCATCTGCCGGTCGCTGCCAAGCAGGGAAGGCTGTGCAGCACATGCGGCCAGCCAGCCCACGCCCACAGCGGCAAGGGTGCCCACCATCAGGCACAGCCCGCCCATGGTAGGCACCGGGCTGTCCGGGGCATCGCTGTCCGGCTGTGTGCCGCGTGCCGCACGCTGCAGCTCCCGCAGCAGCGGCACCATCATATTGCCGAGCGCCGCAGTCAGCACAAAACCCAGCACCGACGCGACGACCAAGGCGAAACGAATCATTTTTCAATCTCCAAATTCATGCCAAAGGGTTATTCCTCGGCATCTTTCTGCTCTGCGTAGAAAATTTCCAGCACTTTTTCCAGCGCCATGCCGCGGCTTGCCTTCACCAGCAGGGCATCGCCCGGCTCTATCCGGTTCAGCAGAGCATCCGCTGCCTCGCGGTAGTTGTTGGCATGGAGGGTCTTGACCCCCTTGGCCGCAGCCACCACAGCCGTGCGCTTTGCGTTTTCGCCGTAGGTCACAAGGCAGTACAGATCACTCTCCGCAGCCAGACGGCCCAGCTCCTCGTGGGCTTCGCGGGACAGCTCGCCCAGCTCCAGCATATCGCCCAGCAGGGCAAAGCGGCGCTTGCAGGGGAATTCCTTGAACATGGCAAGCGCGGCCTTCATGCTGTCGGGGTTTGCATTGTAGCAATCCTCAATGACGGTAACGCCCTTGCTGTGCACCACCTTCTGGCGGCGGCCGGTCTGCTCAAAATTGGAAAGCCCCTTGATGACACCGCGCGGGTCGCAGCCCAAGCGGGTGGCGGCGCAGTAGGCAGCCAGAGCGTTTGCCACATTGTGCTTGCCCATGGCCGGGATCTTGACCACAAAGGTGCCCTCTTCCTGATCTTCCAGCACAAAGCTCATGCCGTCCTCTTCCTGCCGGATGGACAGTGCACACACATCCGCGTTCTCATCTGCCAGACTGAACCATACCGGCTTCACGTGGGCGGGCAGCTTTGCGGCGCGCAGGAACTTATCATCATAGTTCAGCACCAGCGGTGCACCCTCCGGCAGGCCGTTGCAGATCTCCAGCTTTGCCTTGCAGATGTTCTCCTGACTCCCCAGATTGCCGATGTGGGACACACCGATGCAGGTAATGATGCCCACATCCGGGCGTGCGGCCCGGGCCAGACGGTCGATCTCGCCCGCATGGCTCATGCCCATCTCGATCACGGCATACTCAGTGCTGCTTTCCAGCCGCATCAGGGTGCGGGGCATGCCCAGTTCATTGTTCTGGTTGCCCTCGGTCTTGATGGTCTCGCCAAAGCCTGCAAGGGCGGCGTAGGTCATCTGCTTGGTGGTGGTCTTGCCCACGCTGCCGGTCACACCCACCATCTTGGGGTGATACTGGCTGCGGTAGTTGGCGCCCATCACCATCATGGCGTGGTAGCTGTCCGGGCAGAGGATGGCCTTTTCCGCAGGCACGCCCTCCACCGGGTGGTTCACCACCACATAAACAGCACCGTTCTCCAGTGCTTTGGCCGCAAAATCGTGGCCGTCAAATTTTTCACCCGGGAACGCTACAAAAATGCAGCCGGGCCGTACCTCGCGGCTGTCGGTGGTCACCAGTTCCACCTGCACCTCTTCCCGGATGAAGTCTGCGGGCACCAGCCCTGCCAGAAGCTTGCTTGCAGAAATTTTTTCCATTGGTTCTTTCCCCTCTCTTTTATCTTGTAAAACCCTCTCAGTCAATGCCTACGGCATTGCCAGCTCCCCCGAAAGGGGAGCTCTTTTGCATCTTACGATAAAGTGCAGTTCTTCAGAAGATTCACTTTACCGTGCCCACTCATAAAGCTCGCCCTTCGGGAGAGCTGGCGCGCAAGCGCCTGAGAGGGTTCTTGTTACCCACAGGTAATGGTCACGACGGTGCCGCGCTGCACACTGGAACCGGGGTCTGCACTCTGGGCCTGCACGGTGCCGTTCGCATTGCCCTCCACCACACAGTTCAATCCGGCGGCAGACAGCATCTGGCGGGCAAAGTCCGCGCTCTTGCCGGTCACATCCGGCACATCGGTATGGCTGCCCTCATAGGTATCGGTATACAGGTACACGGTGGTGCCGTAGGCCACCTTTGCACCCGCGTGCGGATACTGGTAGGTGACAGCTGCTGCCGCCTGACTGGTGGTGCTTTCGGCCAGCTGATGCCTGAGGCCCTTGATGTTCAGCTGCACCTGCGCACTGCTCCACTCGGTGCCCACCAGATTCGGCACAGTGACCACAGTCTGGCTGCGATCCTCGCCGTCGGCGGCAATGCCAAGGTAGGGTGCGATCTCGCTGATGATATTGCCCACAACGGGCGCTGCCAGCAGGGACGAGTAGTCCGTTCTGGCGTTGTTGGGGTCATCCAGCATCACATAGACGATGATCTCCGGGTCGTCGGCGGGCAGGACAGCGGCAAAGGATGCCACCTTCTTGTAGTCACCGTCGGCACGGCGATCCATGTTCAGCTGTTCGGAAGTGCCGGATTTGCCGCCGATACGGTAGCCGGACACATAGGCATACTTGCCGCCGCCGGTACCGGCGCCCACCTCATATTCCATGATCTGGCGGATCACATTGCTGGTGCTCTCGCTGATGACCTGACGGCGCACATTGGCACCGATCTCCTCGATCACGTTGCCATTTGCATCGGTGATCTTATCCACCACATGGGGCGTGACCAGATAGCCGCCGTTGACGGCTGCGGCCACAGCGGTGCACATCTGCAGCGGGGTGATGGCCATTGCCTGACCAAAGGCCGAGGAAGCCAGCTGCACTTCGCCCAGCTGGTTGGCCTTATAATACTGCATGAATCCCGTCTCACTGGGCAGGTCCACGCCGGTGCGGCTGGTAAAGCCAAAGGCATCGAAGTAGTTATAGAAGGTCTGGGAGCCAACGCGCTGGCCCAGCTGGATATAGTAGATATTGCAGCTCTGGCGCAGAGCTTCGGCCAGTGTGATGGTGCCGTGGGCTTTGTGGCCTGCGCAGTGGTAGGTCTCCTTTGCCACGCCGTAAGCACCGGCGCAGGTAAAGGTGGTGTTGATGTTTGCAAGGCCGGAGTCCACGCCCATGGCCGAGGTGATCACCTTGAACACACTGCCGGGGTAGTACAACTCGGTGATGGCCTTGTTTTTCCACTGGATATCGCGGAAGTAGCCGGAGTAATCGGCCTCCTCGTCCAGAATGCGGTTGCCGTTTGCATCCTTCAGCTCGTTGCCGTTCTCATCCTTTTTGTAGATGCCGTACAGCTCCGGCTCAGCGCGCACCAGCTCGTTGAGGTAATCCAGATTTGCGCTGTAGTCCAGCGGGTCGTTTGGGTCAAAATCCGGCTTGGAAGCCATAGCAAGGATGGCACCGGTCTTGACGTTCATCACGATGGCGCAGCCGCGGTTCTCCACCGTGTTGGCTGCAATGGCTTCGTTCAGATACCGTTCCACGATCTCCTGCACATTCACATCCAGCGAAAGCACCAGATTGGAGCCATCCTTGGCTGCAAAGGTGGTGGCATTCTCGTCCGCAATGGCGTTGCCGTAGGCATTGCGCTGGGTAATGGTGCGGCCATCCACACCGGCCAGCGTGGACTGATAGGATTTTTCCAGACCGTAAGTACCAATGCCGTCCGCATCGGTAAAGCCCAGCACTGCCGCTGCAAACGCTCCGTAGGGGTAATTGCGCTGGAAGCTCTTCTCGCTGCCGACCGAGATGTTGCCCTTGCGGGAGGTCTCAGTGGCACGCTTGTGTGCCTTGTTGAACTGGGAAACGTAGGATTCGATGGACAGCTTGACAGCGTTGTTCGCCTTGGTGGCCAGCACCTGATACTTGGTGTCCGTCTTGGAAAGTGCATCGTAAACCTTCTGGTACTGGGTCTGGTACGCTTCCGAGGAAGTGTCCACCGCGTCCAGACTTTCGCCGTCGCCGGAAAGCAGGCGCAGGGTCAGTTCCCGGCTGACCTCGGCGCACATGGCCGTGTCCAGCGTGCGCACCGTCTCCTCATCCTTGCCGGTGGTGGTATATAAGATTTTGCTGTTGTCCGGGTCGGCCCAGATGGTCCACACCACGCTGGTGGAGGCCAGCGTGATGCCGGAGGTATCGTAGATCTCGCCGCGGGTGGCCTTGATGGTGGTATCCAGCAGCTGCTGCTTTGCGGCCAGCTGGCGGTAGGTGTCACCGTTTTTGATCTGGATATCATACAGGCTGTAGGTCACACGGGCCGCAGCAAGGCCCATGACCACAAGGGCCAGACCGCCGCAGATCAGACTGGTTCTGGGGTTCATGCGGGCACCGGTGCTGGTTTCCGGCCAGGGGCCTTTTATTTTTTTGATGAATTTTCGGAAGAATTTCCACATGGTATGCTCCTGCGGCAGCGGGCATTTGCTGCCTTCTGCCGCGCTTTTGTCAAATTTGGAACTGCCCTGCAAACAGGGTGTATAAACCGAAAAAGCGTGCGCTGCCGCACGCTTTCCCGTATTTGGTTCACTTTACAGTGCCAAGAATGTTCACGGCACCGTTGTAGATAAAGTCGGTCCACTGCCGCACAGCGGACTGGGTGCGCTCCAGCGTGTCGCTCTCGCCCAAACGGATGTAGGTGATCTGGCTCTGATCAATTTTCATCAGGCCCAGCCTGCCGGCCGTCTCTTCCACGCTGGTGATGTTGGTCTTGCTGTTCAGGGTGCTGTTATAGTAAGTATACTGGCTCTGCTCACTGACCAGCTGAGCCTTTGCGTCCTGAATCTGGTCGTTCAGCTCCACCAGCTTGGACTCGCTCCACAGCAGGCTGATGGCAAACCCCACCAGCAGTGCTGCTGCTACCAGATGCATGGCGTTGTGCACCGCTGCCTGCAGCGGCGAAAGCCGACGCTTGCCGCCCTTTGCTACCCGCAGATCTGCCTTGCGCTGTGTCTGCGGGGCTTTTCTGCGGCGTACCGCGTTATAATCATATGCTGCCTGACCCATGGTTTGCTTTCCTCCTCACACAACGGCTTCTGCCGTTCAGCATTTTTCCAAAACTCTCAGGTGGGCGGACCGGCTGCGCCGGTTCTCTTCCAGTTCCTGACTGTTTGCTTCAATGGGTTTGCGGGTGATCAGCTTCGCTTTGGCTTTGCCGCCGCATACGCACACCGGAAACTCCGGCGGGCAGGTGCACGCGGTGGACCAGCGGCGGAATTTGTTCTTCACCAGACGGTCCTCCAGCGAGTGGAAAGTGATCACGCACAGCCGGCCGCCCGGCGCAAGGTGATCAAAAATGGTATCCAAGCCTTCTTCCAGCGCATCCAGTTCATGGTTCACTGCAATGCGCAGCGCCTGAAAGGTGCGGCGGGAAGGGTTCTTGTTTTTGCGGCGTTCCACCGGGGGCATGGCGCTGGCCACAATGTCTGCCAGCTGCAGGGTCGTTTCGATGGGAGAATTCTCCCTTGCCTCCACGATCCTGCCCGCGATCTGCCATGCGAAAGGTTCTTCGCCGTAATCCCGCAGAATGCGTGCCAGCTCTTCGCGGCTCTCGGTGTTCACAAGGTCCGCTGCCGTTTCGCCCTGCTGGCTCATCCGCATGTCCAGCGGTGCATCCGCACGGTAGGAAAAGCCGCGGGCCGCATCGTCCAGCTGATGGCTGGAAACGCCCAGATCCAGCAGCGCGCCGTTGACCTTGTCGATGCCAAGGCTTTCCAGAGCTTGTCCGGCATAGCGGAAGTTGATCTGCACCACCGTGGCAGGCAGGCCCGCAAGGCGGGCACGCGCGGTCTGCACCGCGTCCGGGTCCTGATCCAGCGAGATCAGCCTGCCGCCCTTTTCTGCATCCAGCCGCAAGGCGATCTGGCGGGAATGTCCCGCGCCGCCTGCGGTGCCGTCAAGGTAGGTGCCGGCCGGATCAATGGCAAGACCCTCCAGACACTCGTTCAGCAGAACGGGGATATGCTCAAACGAGGCCGGGTCAAAGGCTGCTTGTGTTTCAAGTTCCATCGCTGCGGCCTCCTTTCTCAGTTCATAAGCTTTCCGTGTTCCGGGCACTGTGCACACAGCGCACACTTTTACCCGATAACATAGTTTTATTTTAACAAATCAGGCCCCTGATTGCAAGGGTTTGTGCTCCCGTTTTTGCCGCAAAATGCAACAAAAAAAGTCCCTGTCGGCCGTCATTTCTGCCTGCAGGAACTTTGGTTTTTGCCGTATGTGTAATTTGTGTGTGAAAAAGGCTGTCTTCAGCCGTTTTTCTTGGCGTTCTGGCGCAGATTTGCGCGCACATTCTTTACCTGTGCCGCATTTTCCACCATTGTTTCCTCGGTGTTCTTGAGCATGTTGTCGCAATAGTCGGTCACGGTCTGGCGCAGGGTGCGGGCCTCGTTCTGGGCTGCAGTGGTGATTTCCCCGGCGCGCTGCTGTGCAGCCTTCACGATCTCGGCTTCGCTCACCAGAATACGCGCCCGCTCCTCAGCCTTTTTCACAATGGCCTGCGCCTGTGCGTTGGCCGTCTCCACGATCTGAGCGCGGTCGTTCACGATCTGCTGGGCCTGCCGCAGCACGCCGGGCAGGTTTGCGCGGATCTCGTCCAGATAATCCCGGATCTGCTCCACATCCACGATCTTTTTGCCGCCGGAAAGGGGCACATTGGCACCTTCCTCCAGAGCATCCTCAATGGTATCCAAAAGTTCGTTCACGTTCATAGTGCTTCTCCCTTCGGTTCGTTCTCGGCAGGGTCTGTGTTCTGCATGGGCTTTGTGTATTTCCACAGCAGCACTCTGCCATACTTGTACTGTTTTTTCAGGGTCAGGCCGCCAGCCTCGGCCGGCAGCACGATGCCGGTCTCGCTCTCGCACAGCACGATGCCGCCGGGCGCGGTGCATTTATCCACCGCAGGCAGGATCTTTTCCAGTGTACCATTGCGGAAGGGCGGGTCCAGCAGTACGATGTCGAACTGCTCACGGCAGGCGGAAAGATACCGCGCAGCCTCGCCGATATTGACGCGGCTGCGGTCGAACACGCCGCAGGCCTTGCAATTGCGCATGATGATGTTCACCGCCTCGCGGTTCTCGTCCAGAAACACGCAGCGCGCCGCGCCGCGGCTCAGTGCTTCAATGCCAAGCTGGCCGCTGCCCGCATACAGGTCCAGCACCCGTGCGCCGGGCAGGTCGAACTGGACGATGCTGAACATCGCCTCCTTTACCTGCGAAAGGGTGGGCCGGGTCACGTCGGTCCCCGGCAGGGCCTCCAGACTGCGGCCCCGGGCTTCTCCTGCGATCACGCGCATGTTCTTTCTCCTCCTCCTTGCAGCCGGAAGATGTGGCTGCAAACGCGTTTTTTGTATCACTTTATTATCACCCAACTGCATATTCTTGTCAAGGGCCGCGCGTTGCGCCGTCTGGCGGTTTGTGCTACAATAAAACCAGCAGCGCCGGGCTTTTGCGGCGCATTCTGGCATAAAAGGAGAGTATTCCCATGAAAGTTCTGCTCATCAACGGCAGCCCGCACGAAAAAGGCTGCACCTATACCGCCCTTTCGCTCATTGCAAAGGAACTGAACGATGCCGGTGTGGACACTGAGATCCTGCATGTCGGCGGCAAACCCGTGGGCGGCTGCATCGGCTGCGGCGGCTGTGCCGCAGGCAATGGCTGCGTGTTTGGCGGCGTGGTCAACGAGGCCATCGAGAAGGCCAAAACTGCCGATGGCTTCGTGTTCGGCAGCCCGGTGCACTATGCATCCGCATCCGGCAACATGACCAGCTTCATGGACCGCCTTGCCTACGCGGGCGGCAGATATCTGGCCTACAAGCCCGCCGCCATCTGCTGCTCGGCCCGCCGTGCAGGCACCACCACCACGCTGGACCAGCTGGTAAAGTACCCGCAGTTCTTCCACATGCCGCTGGTGAACGGCTCCTACTGGGCCATGGTGCACGGTTCCAACGCCGAGCAGGTGCTGCAGGATGCCGAGGGCTGCGCCGTAATGCAGGAGCTGGGCCGCAACATGGCATGGCTGCTGCACTGCATCGAAGCAGGCAGGGCCGCTGGCTTTGAACACCCGCAGAACCCCAAGCGCCCCATGACCAATTTTATCCGCTGATCGGAAAATCAATTTCTGATCCAGAGGCTCAGAACAGTCCGTAAGCTGCTCTGAGCCTCTTTTTCTTTGCAGTCCACGCCATTTCGTGCCAAAAACAGCAAAAAACCTTTTTCAAAGCGCCTTCCGCTTCTTTTTTCGTTCATAAGTTTGTGTTACTATAAGATGTAAAGTGATTTTAGCAGGATGGAGACCCTTGTATGGAACACTACGATTGGAACGAAGGCTGGCTGTTCACGCCCCGGTTCGACCCGGCACTGGTGCGGCCGGAGTGCGGACTGGAACTGGAACCGGTGCGCATCCCCCACACTGTGCGGGTGCTGCCCTACAATTACTGCAACGAAAATGAATACCAGTGCCTGTGCGGCTACCGGCGGGAGTTTTTTGCACCCAGAGAGTGGGCAGGCCGCACTGTTCTGCTCACCTTTGGAGCCGTTGCCCATGACGCGACCGTGTTCTGCAACGGGCGGCGGCTGTTCCACCACGCCTGCGGCTACACCGCCTTCACGGTAGATCTGACCAGCGCTTTGCATCTGGGTCAGAATAACGTGGTGGCTGTGCGCTGCGACAGCCGCGAGGATCTGAACATTCCGCCCTTTGGCGGGCAGATTGATCACCTGACCTACGGCGGCATCTACCGTGCCGTCAGTCTGGACATCAAGGAGCCCGCTTACCTGCGGGATGTGTTCATCGAGGCAAAAGCCGAGGGCGATTTCCGCATCTATACCTCCACCGTGGGCGAGACGGTAGGCTGCACACTGCAGGCCGAGATCCGCAGCCCTTCCGGCAGCCGCGCCGCCTACAGCGGCGAGCTTTCCCTGCCCATCACCGGCGTGCTGAACGGTGTGCACCCGTGGAGCATCGAGCATCCCACCCTGTACACCCTCACCGTACAGCTGATCCGCCCCGGCTCTGCCGGTCTGCCGGACCGTGTGCTGGACGAAAAGACCATCCGCTTCGGTTTCCGCACCGTGCAATTCGTGGCAGGCGGGCTGTACCTGAACGGTCAGCGCGTGGAGCTGCGGGGCCTGAACCGCCACCAGAGCTACGCCTATCAGGGCTATGCCATGCCGGACAGCATCCAGCGGCTGGATGCTCAGATCCTGAAAAAAGACCTTGGCTGCAACGCGGTGCGCACCAGCCATTCCCCCCAGAGCCCGGCATTTCTGGATGCCTGCGATGAGCTGGGCCTGCTGGTGTTCACCGAGATGCCCGGCTGGCGGTACATCGGCGACGAGAGCTGGAAGGCGCAGGCCCTGCAGAACTGCCGCGAGATGGTGTGCCAGTGCCGCAACCACCCCAGCATCTTTTTGTGGGGTGCCCGTGTGAACAACAGCGCCGACGACGAAGCGTTTTATAAGCGCACCAACGAGGCCATCCACCGGCTGGACCCCACCCGCCCCACGGCAGGCGCGCGGAACCACCGCAAGAGCCAGCTGCTGGAGGATGTTTACGCCTACAACGATTACTCTTACCGTGGGCGCGGTGCCGCCTGCGAAGCCCGCGCCGCAGTGACTTCCGATCCCCGCAAGGGCTACCTCATCAGCGAGTTCGGCGGGCAGCAGCTGCCCACCAAGCCCTTTGACGACGAGACCCACCGGCTGGTGCAGGCTCTGCGCTATGCCGCCGGGATCAACGATTCCATTGCGCAGCAGGGTGTGGCCGGCAGCTTTGGCTGGTGCATGACCGATTACAACACCCACCGGGAATTTGGCAGCGGCGACCGCATCTGCTACCACGGTGTGATGGATATGTTCCGCAACCCGAAGCTTTCGGCGGCGGTATATGCAAGCCAGAAAACGCCGCGTTCCCCCTCGGACATCGTGCTGGAAGTCTCTTCCGGCATGGCACTGGGCGACCTGCCCGGCGGCGTTCCCACGGCCTGCTGGGTGTTCACCAACGCCGAAAGCGTGCGGCTGTACCGCGGCAACGACTACATTGCCGAGTTCACGCCTGACCGGCACGGCCGTTTTGCCGCCATGACGCATCCGCCCATTGAGATCAACGATTTTGTGGGTTCTCTGTTGGAAAAGTACGAGGGCATGGACCCGGCCTCCGCCCAGATGACAGCCGCTATCCTGAACGAGATGCGCCGGGATGCCATGGAGCTTTCGCCGCTTTCCAAGGCGCGGATGCTTTCGCTGCGGCTGAGCTGGAACGAGGTAGCCCGCATGTATTACAAATACATCGGCGCGCTGGGCACACCGTGCGCAGCCTACCGTTTTGAAGCCGTGTGGCATGGCCGCACCGTGCGCACCGTGGTGCGGGAACCGGTGCAGAGCGTCCGGCTGGAATGCACCGTGCACAACCCCATCCTCACCGACGGCCCCACCTGGGACTGCGCCGCTGTCAGCCTGCGCGCCATCGACCAGAACGGCAGCCTGCTGCCCTACTGCGGCGAAGCCGTTCAGCTGAGCGTGGACGGCCCGCTGAAGATCATTGGTCCCAGCGTGGTGCCGCTGCGCGGCGGCATGGCGGGCACCTACCTTGCCACCACCGGCGAAGCGGGCCGCGCCGTGCTGCACTGCCGCATGGAAGGTGCGCTGGATACCGATGCCGTGGTGACCATCCGCTGCCGGGAAGCTTAATTTCCGTCCCTTCATGATAGATTTGCACTCTGTTCAAAATTTCATCATGGTTGACTGGTATCCTAAGAACTGTAAAATAACGGCGGGCGCGCCCGCTTTGATTCCAAAACAAAGGATGCAGGAGTTATGAGAGAAAAATTCCGTCAGTTTATGATCGGCCGCTACGGTACCGATGGCCTGAACCAGTTTTTGAGCATCGCGTCCATCGTGCTGCTGCTGATCTCGCTGCTCACCCGCTTCAGCCTGTTCACATGGCTGGGTCTGGTGCTGCTGGTGCTGTGCTACTACCGCTCGCTCAGCCGCAACATTTCCAAGCGCACGGAGGAGAACTACCAGTACTATGCCCTGAAGGACCGCGTAGACCGTAAGTTCCGCGGTCTGAAGGATCAGTGGGCCAACCGCAAGCTCTACCACTACTACCGCTGCCCCAAGTGCCGCCAGAAACTGCGTGTGCCCCGTGGCCGCGGCCGCATCCAGATCTCCTGCCCGCGCTGCGGCACCCAGTTCATCAAAAAGAGCTGAGCGGCCATGTTTGGTTATGTTGTGCCCAATCAGGCTGCGCTTTCGGACGAAGCACAAAAGCGCTACCGCACCGCCTACTGCGGGCTGTGCCGCCGCATCGACGCACTGCACGGCCTGCGGGGCCGCTTTACGCTGAGCTATGACCTCACCTTCCTGAACCTGCTGCTGTGCAGCCTGTACGAGGGCGAGACCGAAGCTTCTTCCGGCCACGACCGGTGCCCCATCCACCCCTTGGGCGGTGTGGAATGGCGGGCGGCCTCCCCCACCGATTACTGTGCAGATCTGAGCGTAGCCTTGCACTACTACAACGCCGAGGATAAGTGGAAGGACGACCGCAGCCTGCTGGGCCTTGGATATGAAAAGCTGCTTACCGGCTGTAAGCAGGCTGCCGAGAGCCGCTGGCCCCGTCAGTGCAGCGCCATCCGCACCTGTCTGGACAAGCTGGCAGAATATGAAGCTGCCGGGAGCGAAGATCTGGATGCCGTGTCCGGCTGCTTTGGCGAGCTGATGGCAGAGCTGTTCGACTACCGGCAGGATCACTGGTCGCCGGAGCTGCGCAGCATCGGCTTCCATCTGGGCAAGTTCATCTACCTGCTGGATGCCTATGACGATCTGGAGCACGACCAGCGCAAGGGGGCCTACAATCCGCTGAAAGCACTCAGTCAGCAGCCCGGCTATGAGGAAGAGATGAAAGAGATCTTTGAGCTGCTGCTGGCGCAGTGTGCCCAGAGCTTTGAACGCCTGCCCTGCGTGGAGGACGCAGACCTGCTGCGCAACATCCTTTACTCCGGCGTATGGCTCAAATACAACTGCAAAACAGCCAAGCAGGCCCGCAGCCGTGGCTGAATGGCGGCTTTGTCTTGATTTTTCCACGGCAATACGGTAGACTATAAACATTGCGCGGCACTGTGGCTGCGCGAAATGAGACGTGAGGAAGTATATCCATGAGAGACCCCTATGAGGTGCTGGGCGTTTCGCGCGGCGCAAGCGATGACGAGATCAAAAAAGCATACCGCGCCAAGTGCAAGCGCTGGCACCCGGACCTGAACCCCAATGATCCTACCGCCGAGGAGCACTTCAAGGAAGTGCAGGCGGCTTACGATGCCATTACCAAGGGTGAGACCGGCCCCCAGATGGGCGGAAATCCCTACGGCAGCTACCAACAACAGGGTTACGGCCAGCAGAACTACCAGCAGCAGGGTTATCAGAACGGTTACGGCGGTTTTGACGGATTCGATGGCTTTGACCCGTTCGGTTTCGGGTTTGGCTTTGGCGGCTACCAGCAGGGTTACGGCCAGCAGGGCGCAAGCTATTCCGGCTCCGACAGCCCGGAGATGCAGGCCGCCCGCAACTTTGTGGCCAATGGCCGCTATGCGGAGGCCCGCCGCGTGCTGGACGGCATGACCGGCCGCAATGCCCGGTGGTATTATCTTTCCTCCCTCGCAAATCAGGGCTTGGGCAACCGCATCGATGCGCTGCAGGATGCCCGCCGTGCCGTGCAGCTGGACCCGGGCAACACCGAGTACCAGATGCACCTGCGCCGGATGCAGAACCCCGGCCAGACCTACCGCACCACACAGGCCACCTACACCAGCCCCGGCGGCCTGATGCAGTGGTGCTGGAGCATGATCCTGCTGAACCTGCTTTGCAACTGCTGCTGCGGTGGCTGGGGCTTCCGGTTCCGCATGTGATCCCGTTTTTTCTCATAAGATACAGCAAGACCCCGCACCTTCTGGTGCGGGGTCTTGTTTTTGCTTTACGACATCACTTTACGGTGATGTTGCGGCTGATCTTGCTGCAGGAGTAATTGCCGCCGATCTCTGCCGTCTGCACATAGGTGCCCGGCTCTGTGGGCAGCTCACTGGTGGCATCACAGCCCCAGCCGGACTTCTTGTAGCTGTAGCGGATCTTATCGGTGGGCACCACCTGACCATCCACTTCCAGCACAGCCGCTTCATTGAAGCTCTGCAGCTCTTCGGCGGTCATGGGCTTTTCGGCCTGCTGTGCCCAGTACATGCGCACGCCGTTTGTCTTGGGCTTGATCTTGAACATGGCAAAGCCTGCGGTGTTCATATCGCTGCTTTCCAGCGCCAGTGCACCGGCCACATAGTTGCCGGCATCCACCGGCTGCTCGTCCAGATAAATGCGGCTGAACGCGCCCTCCGGCAGATACTTGCGGATCAGGTTCAGCGCAAGGCGCAGGCCGTTGGACACCTGATCGATGGTAGGCACATAGAAGTGCAGTACATCCATCACCGAGACGGCCTCATCGGCCACCCGCAGCAGCACGCTGACATCGTTGCCGTCGATCAGCTGCTTGAGGTAGCTGTACACATTGAACTCCTCTGCCTGATCCGGTGTCTTGGACATCTTCTTGGGCAGCGGGATCATCTTGAGCAGCGTGCGGATCTTATCCGACAGCACCAGCGTCACATAGCCATTCGCTTCGCCGCCAACGCCCACCACAACACCGATATACTGGGTATCGGCAGGGTTGGTCTGCACCTCCAGCTTGTAGTTGGAGCCATAAACAAGGTCGCCCGTGGCTTTGAGCCGGATGGAAACCATATCATTCTGCTGCTCCAGCGCTGCATTTTCCTGCGGCAGAGCTGCTGCGGCAAACACCGGCGTTGCTGCCGCGCTGAGCATGAACACTGCTGCCAGTGCAAGAGCTATCAATCGTTTGGCCTTCATTGCTTAAGACCTCCTTATTCTGTAAAGGGATCGCACAGCCGCGCCCCACGGCACACTGCGTCGGGAACCGGCATGATACCATGCCGGTTGTACCTCGATTTTACCGCAAAACGCTGTTTTGGTCAATAACGTGATTCAAGTAATTCAATTTTTTTATATTTTATGCAAAAAAGAGGAACCTGCCCTCTTCCAGTGGTTTTTCCCTCAAGTTCATTCATCAATAAAATATTCCGGGTGGACGCTGCGGGCCTGCGCCACCGACTGCTTATACCGGCTCAGGTGGCTTTCCAGCGCTTCGCTCACGTCGTCCGCGCTGCCGTGCAGCAGTGCTTCCAGAATTGCCGTGTGCGAGGAGCAGACCGACTTGTTTTCCTCGGTCTGCAGGCTGAACTTGCGGATGCGCTCCACATGCTGCAGGCTGGCCAGCATGTGGTCGTAGTGAGCTTCCATACCGCACAACTCAAAGGATTTGCGGTGGAATGCATTATCCAGCTCCAGCATACGGGCAGTGCGGTCCGGCTGGCTCATATCCGCTTCCAGCACACGGTATGTCTCAATGTTGCTGCGGTATTCTTCCTCCTGCCGGGGTGTCACATGGCCGCGCAGCCGGTTCAGGATCTCTTTTTCCAGTGTATAGCGGGCAAACTGCTCCATCTCCATCAACTTCAGGTTGATGGGTGCCACATGGGTGCCGCTCTGCGGTTTGATGTCCACCATGCGGGCCAGATTGAGCATCAGCAAAGCCTCCCGCATGGGCGTGCGGCTGATGCCCAGCTCTTCGGCCAGCTCCCGGTCATTCAGCGGATCACCGGGTTTCAGCTCCATCGTGATGATCCGGCTGCGGATCGTCTGGTATGCCGTTTCGCGCGCACTCAGTAATGACATGTAGTCTCTCTCCCTTCAACCTCCGGTGTAAAGCAAAAATTGATATACTAGTATTGAAGTTATCAAGACCATATTACCCAACCACAGGGCGGCTGTCAAGTGTGGCTGCAACTAAAAATCGCCAACATTTTTCTCTGTTTTGTCAAGACATGCCCCATGGCAGTACAAAAGCCCTCCGGGCGAAGGGCTTTTGCTGCGTTTACTTTTTAGCGGAACGGTACACCACCGGCACCCACACAAAGGCCACGGCCAGACCGCACACCACATCAATGATGGAGTGCTGCTTGGTGAACACGGTGGACGCACAGATCAGTGCAGCCCACACCCAGGCCAGAATTTTCAGGGCCGGGCGCTCCTTTGCCAGCTTGCTGTGGCTGAACGCCAGTGCCATGCAGGCCGAGCTTTGGCAATGGATGGACGGGCACACATTGACCGAGGCGTCCGCCCTCCAGATCAGCTGCATGATGCTCATTGCAATGTTGCTGCGGCCCACCGCGTCCACTGTGGGGCGGATATCCAGACCGTTGGGTAGCAGCATGTACAGGATCAGGCAGAAGGTCATGCCGGAAAACATGGTCAGGCAGAGCTTATCGTAGCTTTGGGTGTCGCACCACCACAGCAGGGCCGTCACACCAGCCAGCAGCACAAACCAGCTGCAATACGGAAAGATGAACCACTCATTGAAGGGGATCAGATCATCAAGCGGGGCGTGGATGATATATTTGGGATCTTTGATGGTCAGATCCAGCCAGAAGAACCAGATCAGATACACCACCCAGTACAGCTGGAACCACAGGTGCGGGCGGCGCCGGCTCCACAATTGTTTTGGATTCATGGTATTTCTCCTATATTTTCAATGTGATGACGTATGATTATACCACATCACGCCATCTTGCGCAAACCTTTCCGGTGCGATAAAATAAAAAGAGTGTTGTAAACTTGCGCTCTGTTTTTGAGCATACCTATTATAAAAGGAGCCATTATGTTGCAAAGCTTTCCCCTTGTCCGCCTTGCCGCGCTGGATCTGGACGGCACCCTGCTGAACCGGAACAACGAGGTCACCCTTGCCACCCGTCAAGCCATTGCCCGCGCTGTAGAGCATGGCGTGGTGGTGGTGCCCGCCACAGGCCGCCCGCTGGCCAGCCTGCCGCCTGTTGTGGCAAAGCTGCCCGGCATCCGGTATGCCATCACCTCCAACGGTGCCGCCGTGTGGGACCTTGGCGATGACCCCATGGGTGCTGTGCACAGCCGCTATGCCAACGCTGCCCAGCGCCACACCAGCGAACCCGCCTGCCTGCTGCACCGCCTGATGCCGACAGAAGTGGCACGGGAAGCTTTTGACCTGTTCCAGCAGTACGATGGCGAGCTGAGCGTATTCAGCGACGGCCTTGCCATCAAGACTCCGGAGGGCATTGCAAAGCTCACCTCCCGCACCACCCACTTTCTCTCCTCCGAGGCGCGGCAGAACCTGACCGACGGCCGCTTTACCGTCATTCCCGGCATCGAGAGCTGGATGTCCCGCCATGCGCACGAGATCGAAAAACTGTGCATGTTCTTCGACAGCACCGAAAAGACCGCCGCTGCCCTGCCAAAGTTTCAGGCTATCCCGGGCGTGGCCGTGGTGCAGGGTTCGCCGGATAACATTGAAGTGACCGCTGCCGGTGTGGATAAGGGCAGTGCCCTGCTGGCTCTGGCCGACCTGCTGGGCATCCCCCACGAGAACACCCTTGCCGTGGGCGACAGCGAGAACGACCGCGCCATGCTGGAAAAGGCAGGGATCGCCGCTGTTATGGCCAACGGAATGCCCCAGATCAAGGCCATTGGCAGCATTGTGAGCGAGGCCGACTGCGACCACGACGGCGTTGCAGAGCTGTTCCGGAAGCTCGGCATCTGAGCAAACCGGGGCAAAACGGCCCTGCTTTTCAGGTCATTCGTCATTTTTGTGCAATGTATACAAGCTCTTATGCAAAACATTGTGCTTGTTGAGCATTACCAAACTTGTTTCCGTCGTTTATACTAATATTACAAACGCACGATGGGTGTACCATGCCCAAACGGCAGCCCACGCGCACCGAGAAAGTCAAATTCAAAAAGGAGAAATGCATTTATGAATCCCATCGTAGAAAAGGTCTATCAGATCGGCATTATCCCTGTTATCGCTTTTAACAGCGTTGATGAAGCCCTGCCCCTGTGCAAGGCTCTGGCTGACGGCGGTCTGCCCGCAGCTGAGGTCACCTTCCGCACCGCATGTGCTGAGGATTGCATCCGCAAGATCCACGAGGAGATGCCCGAGATGCTGCTGGGCGCAGGCACTGTCCTGACCACCGAGCAGGCTGACCGTGCAATGGCAGCTGGTGCTTCCTTCATCGTTGCTCCCGGCTTCGACCCCGAAGTCTGCAAGCACGTTATCGACAAGGGCGGCATCATGATGCCCGGCACCTGCTCTGCAGGCGAGATGCAGCAGGCTATGAACATGGGCTGCGAGGCCCTGAAGTTCTTCCCCGCTGAGGCAAACGGCGGTGTCGGCATGCTGAAGAACATCGGCGCTGCCCTGAAGAGCGCACGCTGGATGTGCACCGGCGGCGTCAATGCAAAGAACGTCAACGACTATCTGGGCTACGACCAGATTTTTGCTGTCGGCGGCACCTGGATGTGCAAGAGCGACGTGATCAAGGCTCACGACTGGGCAAAGATCACCGCTCAGAGCAAGGAAGCGGTTGACACCATGCTGGGCCTGAAGCTGATGCACGTCGGCATCAACACCGAGAACGAGGAAGAGGCCATGAAGATGGCAAACCTCATCGGCAGCCTGCTGAACATGAAGGTCGCTCCCGGCAATTCCAGCATCTTTGTGGGCAACAAGGAGTTTGAGATCATGAAGAAGCCCGGCCGCGGCACCAATGGCCACATCGCCATCGGCTGCAACAACGTGGATCGTGCCATCTATCACCTGTCTCAGCGCGGCGTGAAGTTCGATCTGGACAGCAAGAACGTGAAGAACGGCAAGACCATCGCCTGCTACTTTGCAGACGAGATCGGCGGCTTCGCATTCCATCTGGTTCAGGCCTGAGCTCCGGCTCCCCTATCCGAGAAAGCCCTGCTGCGCCGGGGATGCCCCGCAGCAGAAGGTCATAAACACCTGTAAATAAAAGGAGAATAACCAATGAAAGTCGTTACTTTTGGCGAACTGATGGTCCGTCTGCAGCCGTTCAACTACGAGCGTTTCGTTCAGGCTAACAGCCTGGAGTTCACCTTCGGCGGCGGCGAGGCAAACGTTGCTGTTTCTCTGGCCAACTACGGTCTGGACGCAGCTTTCGTCACGAAGCTCCCCGCACACGCAATCGGTCAGGCCGCTGTCAACAGCCTGCGCCGTTACGGCGTTGACACCAGCATGATCACCCGCGGCGGCGATCGCGTTGGCATCTACTACAACGAGAAGGGTGCTTCTCAGCGTGGTTCCGTCTGCATCTATGACCGTGCCAACAGTGCTATCCAGCTGGCTCAGCCTTCCGACTTTGATTGGGATAAGATCTTCGAGGGCGTGGACTGGTTCCACTTCACCGGCATCACCCCGGCTCTGGGCGAGAATGTCGTCGAGATCTGCCGCGAGGCCTGCAAGGCTGCTAAGGCTCACGGCGTGAAGATCAGCTGCGACCTGAACTACCGCGGCAAGCTGTGGACCCGTGAGCAGGCCCGCGCTGCCATGACCGATCTGTGCCAGTATGTTGACGTGTGCATCTCCAACGAGGAGGACGCAAAGGACGTGTTCGGCATCGAGGCCGAGGCTACCGATATCTACGGCGGCAAGCTGAATGCCGAGGGCTACAAGAGCGTGGCTAAGCAGCTGGCTGACAAGTTCCACTTCGAGAAGGTCGCTATCACCCTGCGTGAGAGCCACAGCGCCTTCGACAACGGCTGGAGCGCTATGCTGTACGATGTTGCTTCCAATGAGTACTGCTTCTCCAAGAAGTACGACCTGCACATCATCGACCGCGTTGGCGGCGGCGACTCCTTCGGCGGCGGCCTGATCTACAGCCTGCTGACCGGCAAGACCACTCAGGAAGCTGTTGAGTTCGCTGTTGCTGCTTCTGCTCTGAAGCACTCCATCGAGGGCGACTACAACATGATGACCGTGTCCGAGGTCGAGAAGCTGGCTGGCGGCGACGGTTCCGGCCGTATCCAGCGCTAAGAGCAGGGAGGAGTCCAGAATGGATATCCGCTATTCCTGCAACCAGAAGGATTTCAAGCGCTATACCACTGAGGAAATGCGGGACGAAATGCTCATCACCGGCCTGTACAAGGCCGATGAGGTCGTTGCTGTGTACAGCCATGTGGACCGTATGGTCACGCTGGGCTGCATGCCGGTACACGAGACCGTGTCCATCGACAAGGGCATCGACGTGTGGGCAAACTTCGGCACCCACTACTTTCTGGAGCGCCGCGAGATCGGCATGTTCAACATCGGCAAGGATTCCACCGGCATCGTGGTGGCCGACGGCGTGAAGTACGAGCTGGGCTACAAGGACTGCCTGTACATCACCAAGGGCACCAAGGAAGTCACCTTTGCTTCCGCCGACCCGGAGCATCCCGCCAAGTTCTACATGGTATCCGCTCCCGCACATTGCTCTTACGAGACCCGCCTGATCAAGATGGCCGATGCAAACCATCGTCCTCTGGGCAGCGTCGAGACCTGCAATAAGCGCACCATCAATCAGTTCATCCACCCGGATGTGCTGAAGACCTGCCAGCTCAGCATGGGTATGACCGAACTGGAATCCGGTTCCAACTGGAACACGATGCCCAGCCACACCCACGAGCGGCGCATGGAAATTTATACCTACTTTGAACTGCCCGAGGGGCAGGTGGTGTTCCACATGTGCGGCGAGCCTACCCAGACCCGCCACATCGTGATGCACAACGAGGATGCTGTCATCAGCCCCTCCTGGAGCATCCACAGCGGCGTAGGCACCTCGAACTATACGTTTATCTGGGCAATGGGCGGCGAGAACATGGAGTTTGACGACATGGACAACATCGCTACCACTGACCTGCGCTAAAAAGCACCATACACAAGCCCCGTACCGGGTCCACCGGTACGGGGCTTTTTGCTAAAAATTTAACTTGAACCCTCTCCGTCATTGCTGCGCGATGCCACCTCTCCCGAAGGGCGAGGTTTTTATCCATCTTTCCTCAACGTATCTAAAAGCTCCCCCTTCGGGGGAGCTGGCTGCGAAGCAGACTGAGAGGGTTATTTAACTTGAGAAGGAGAAAATCATGGATCTTTCCGCTTTCAACCTGCAGGGCAAGGTGGCTCTGATCACCGGCGGTGCTCACGGCATCGGTTTTTCCATCGCCGAAGGCATGGCCAAGTGCGGTGCCGCCATCTGCTTCAACTGCTCTTCCGAAGCAAGCCTTGAAAAGGGCCTTGCAGCATACAAGGCAGCCGGCATCGACGCACACGGCTATGTGGCCGACGTGTCCGATGAGGACGCTGTGAACGCCATGGTTGCAAAGATCAAGGCCGAGGTGGGCCCTGTGGACATTCTGGTAAACAACGCCGGTCTGATGAAGCGGGTGCCCATGATCGAGATGAGACACGCCGACTTTATGCGGGTCATCGATGTGCATGTAGGCGGTGCCTTCAACTGCTCCAAGGCCGTTCTGCCGGACATGATGGAAAAGCGCGAGGGCAAGATCATCAACATCTGCTCCATGATGAGCGAGCTGGGCCGCGAGACCGTCTCTGCCTACGCCGCCGCCAAGGGTGCACTGAAGATGCTCACCAAGAACATCGCTTCCGAGTACGGCGAGTACAACATCCAGTGCAACGGCATGGGCCCCGGCTACATCGCCACTGCCCAGACCGCACCCCTGCGGGAGGTGCAGCCGGACGGCAGCCGCCACCCCTTCGACCAGTTCATCACCGCCAAGACCCCCGCAGGCCGCTGGGGTGAGCCGGACGACATGGTGGGCCCCTGCGTGTTCCTTGCAAGCCACGCTTCCGACTTTGTGAACGGTCAGATCCTGTACGCCGACGGCGGCATTCTGGCTTACATCGGCCGCCAGCCCAAGTAAAGCCATTTGGTGCTGCGCCTTCCTTAATCTTCCGACCAGACAGCTCTGTGCAGACCAAGATCTGCATAGGGCTGTCTTTTTACGAAAGCGGCAAGCGGCCTTTCCCACAAAACTTTGCTTCATGTGAGCTCATGTTAAAATGTTCCAATTTCATGTCAAATTGGTAACAGTTCCTGTTTCATCGTTCAAAATGCACATATGCGTCTTGATTTTTTGTCGAAATTCCCGTATAATCGTCTTTATCATCCATCACACCCTGTTGGTTGATCTGAATACGAAGAAATTTCAAAGGAGTATATTTCACATGAAACTCAAGAACATTGCGATCGTTGCTGCCGCTGCAGCACTGGCTGTTGGCATGACCGCCTGCGGCTCTTCTGCATCCTCCACCGCCGCTTCCTCTTCTGTGGCTTCTTCTGCTGCCGCTTCTTCCGAGGCTGCAAGCTCTGAGGCTGCTTCCAGCGAAGCAGCTGAGCCCACCACCGCTGAGTACACTGTGTACAACACCACCGGTTCTACCGTCACCGAGCTGTACCTGTACGATGCAGGCAGCGACGAGAAGGGCGACAATCTGGCTGGTGAGAACGGTCTGGCTGACGGTGAGAACATCGTCATCACCCGCGACGTGGAGGCCGACAAGCAGTCCGACGTGACCTACATTCTGGAGTTCACCACCGAGGACGGCCAGACCCAGAGCTTTGAGACCCTGCACTACGAGGTCGTTCCCATCTCCCTGCTGAATGTGGATGCCGCTGCAGGTGCTACCCCCATCGCTTTTACTGCACCGGAAAAGTAAAAACTGTTTCATCCTTGCAAAACGGGAAAGTCTGCGGGCTTTCCCGTTTTATTTTTTGCCAAAAGAAGGCTGAGGCTGTCATTTTCCCTTGCAATCACGCCAAAAATCCGCTATCATAGACGCAAATACGTTCCCTTGCGGCATAAAGGGAGTAAAGGAGCGGATTTTCTTATGGCAGAAAAAGAAGTGAAAGGCATCAAAAAGTTTTTTGAAGAGTTCAAGGCCTTCGCCATGCGCGGCAACGTGCTGGATATGGCAGTCGGCGTTGTCATCGGCGGTGCCTTTACCGCCATCGTCAACTCACTGGTGAACGACATCATCAACCCCTCCATCGGCCTGTTTTTCAACGCCGATTTCTCGGATGTCGGCATCCATGTGGGCGATGTGATGATCGGCATTGGTTCCTTCATCAATGCCATCATTAACTTCCTCATCGTAGCATTCGTGCTGTTCGTGGTCATCAAGACCATCAACGCCCTGCACAAGAAGCCTGCTGAGCCGGAAGCTCCCGCAGAGCCCACCACCAAGGTGTGCCCCTACTGCCAGAGCGAGATCTCCATCAAGGCAGTGCGCTGCCCCCACTGCACCAGCAAGCTGGAGGGCTTCCCGGAGATCAACAATTAAATTTTGAATGGCCTCCGCTTTGCTCTGGCCATATTCAGCGGAATCATTTTCTAAATTACAAATCGGGAAAGTCTGCGGACTTTCCCGATTTGTTTTTTCACCCGCGGAGCCGCAAAGGCAAACAGCATAATCAACGCAAAACCTCCCTGCCCGGCCGCAGTCGCTGCGGTTCCAGAGCGGGGAGGTTTTACTTTATCCGGGAAAATGTGGAAAATCAGTCCGGTGAAGCTTTACTTGACCTTGGTCAGGTCGGCCAGATTTTCGGCAATGATCAGGGTCTTGCCTGCACCTGTGGTCAGTGCAGCAGCACCCGCCTGCGTGGTGACGACATTGTAGCCTGCCTGAGCCGCTACTTCGTGGTTGTTGGGGCCGGTGCCGTCGCCGTTCACCTTCTGGAACTCGCCGCCGCAAAGCTTTGGTAAAACCGGTGCGGCTGCATCCGTGCCAAAGTAAAAAGCCGGAAATGGATGTAAAATCCTGCTCAAGTGCCACCACTTTTTCCACAAACGTCTCTGCAAGGGTTGAAAGATGATGGCATTTCATTGTACAATAAGAGAGTAAGTGCTTTTTTACCTTTATATAAATTGAGAGGATTTTATATGGCAGAGATCAAAGTTCTGGCACTGGATCTGGATGGCACCCTGACCAACAGCCAGAAAGAAGTTACACCCCGCACCCGGGCTGCACTGGATGCCGCAATTGCAAAGGGTGTCACCATCGTGCTGGCATCCGGCCGTCCCACCGCGGGCGTGCTGCCGCTGGCAAAGGAACTGGGGCTGGATAAAAAGGGCGGCTGCATCCTTTCTTACAACGGCGGCAAGATCATCGACTGCCGCACCGGCGAGACTTTGTACCAGAAACAGCTGGATGCCCAGTACGTACCCGAGCTGTGCGCCTTTGCCGCCGCGCAGAACGTGACCATTATCACCTATAATAAAGAGGGCGTTGTCACCGAGCACCCGGATGACAAGTGGGCACTGCGCGAGTGCTTTACCTGCAAGCTGCCCATGACCGGCGTGGACGATCTTGCCAGGTATGTGGATTACCCCATCTGCAAAATGCTCATCACGCTGGACCCCGCCCGCCGGGACGAGGTGTGGGCCGCCGGCAAAAAGCAGTTTGACGGCCGCATCGACCTGTACCCCTCCAGCCCGTTCTTTATTGAAGCCGTGCCGCTGGGCGTTGCCAAGGACGGCAGCCTTGCCGCCCTTTTGGAGCACATGGGCCTTGGCCGCGAAAACCTGATGGCCTGCGGCGACGGCCTGAACGACCGCTCCATGATCGAGTACGCCGGTGTGGGCGTGGCCATGCAGAATGCCGAAGAGCCGGTAAAGGCCGTGGCCGACTATGTGACTGCCGCCGACAACGACCACGACGGTGTGGCCGAGGCTGTGGAGAAGTTTATTTTATAACCCTCTCCGTCTTTGCTTCGCAAATCCACCTCTCCCGAAGGGCGAGGTTTTATCCATCTGATCGTAACGTATGATAAAAGCTCCCCCTTTGGGGGAGCTGGCACGGCGAAAGCCGTGACTGAGAGGGTTTGATTCAAAAGAGAGGACAAACAAAATGCCGCGCAATCTGGTTTTATTTGATCTGGAATGGAATATCGGCTACCAGCCGTATACCTTTAATTACCATGGCGTGCAGCAGACCTTCCGGGGCGAGATCGTGGAGATCGGTGCCGTGAAGATCGACGAGGATGCCAACGTGCTGGACACCTTTTCCATCCATCTGCGGCCCCGCATCTTCCGTAAGCTGCAGCATCACATTGCTAAAGTCACCGGCCTGACGCAGGCCGATCTGGACAAGGGTGAGCCCATCGTGCAGGGCCTGCGCCGCTTTATGCAGTGGTGCGGCCCGGATGCCGAATTTGCCGAGTGGGGCATGGATGACGTACCGGTGCTCAAGCAGAACCTGTACCTGTGCAACATCGACGAATCAAAGCCCACCGTCTGGTACGACCTGCAGCAGGTGTTCCTGCGGGAGCATCCCCGCAAAGAGGGCGAGGGCATGACGCTGGAAAGCGTCGTCACCCGCTTAGGGCTGCCCATGGAGCGGCAGTTCCACGATGCCCTTTCCGACACGCTGTACACCGCCGATGTCTGCCGGATGCTCGACCTGCGGGCCGGTCTTGCGGCCTACCCCACTGAGGAGGAATCCCTGCGGGCCAGCCTGTGCCCCACCCCCGGCGACTACCGGGATTTTGAGGTCTTCCGCGGCTATGTGGAGCAGTACACCTGGCGCACCGACCCCAAAATTTACACCATGAGCTGCCCGGAGTGCGGCGCACCGCTCAAGCCCGATGATGTATGGTTGAAAAAGGGCAGCAACAGCTGGTACACCCTGAGCCAGTGCCCCCACTGCGCCGGCAGCAGCAATGCCGCAGGCAAGGGTGTGTTCCAGCGCTACAAGCTGGCCCGCCGCGACGGCCTGCACTGGAGCTATGCCCGCTGCCTGCAGATTCCGGACGATGCTTCTCTTGCCCGGTGGGAAAAGCAGCGCACCGCCCAGCTGGAGCGTATGAAGGCCCGCGCAGAAAAGCAGGCTGCGGAGTAAAACAGCACCGGCAGCTTCGTAGTATCCCAAGGAGGCTGTGCACAGGGCAAAAAAAATGTCGCTTTGTGTTCATGCTTGTGTCATACAATATGGATATACTACGGATAGAGGAACCTGCGGATGGGAAAGCGCAGGCGGAAGGGATGGATGTGCACAATGAACTTTTGGCTGCGCCAGCTGGGAACGCTGGAGTTCTGGGAAACTCTGCTGGACAGTTTTGGCAACCTTGGCCCCATTGCCCCCATCACGCTGGCCATGGTGGAGTCGTTTTTTCCGCCGCTGCCGCTCATTGCCATTGTGGCGCTGAATGTAGCGGCTCACGGCGGCATTCTGGGTTTTCTGTACAGCTGGGCCGGTGTGGCGCTGGGCGGCAGCATCATGTTCCTGTTCTGGCGGCGGGTGGTCAAGTGCTTCTTCTGGAAGTTTGCCTCCCGCTCGCCCAAGCTGGAAAAGGCTCAGCAGTGGGTGAACCGCTTTGACACTTCGTCGCTGTTCATGCTCACGCTGCTGCCCTTCGCGCCAAGCTCCTTTATGCATCTGGCCTTTGGCATCTCGGACTTTGACGAAAAGCGCTATCTCATTACCATGCTGCTGGGCAAGGGCGTGATGATTGCCATGATGGCAGTGTTTGGGCAGTCGCTGGTCAGTTCCATGAAGAACCCGTTGTATCTGGTGCTGGCCGTTCTGCTGTGGGGCGGGATGTACTGGGTGAGCAAACAGTTCTGCAAAAAACACAATCTGGAATAATAATTTAGAATGCCCTCCGCTTCGCTCTGGGCATATTTAGCGGAAAAATATTTTTATAATAGGGCAACAGCAGACAGCCTGCGGGCTGTCTGCTGTTGCATTTTCACAGTAATGGCCCAAAAGGTAAACTCCATCTGTTGCGCTTATTTCCTTCGGAAATGACCGCGCAACCGGAAAATATGCCGCTTGCAACTACGGCCCCTTCCGTGAAAAAGCAAACCAGCCAAGCCCGCAGGCTTGGCTGGTTTGCAATATAAAAAATAATATTTCATTATTTTATGCCCAGAGCAAAGCGGAGGGCATTTAAAATCGTTCCCTTCCCCTTGACATTCACTTTGTCTGCTGTATAATATGTATGCTATCGAACAGTTTTATTTGAAACTGTTCAATGCCAAAACAACCATGAAGGACAAAACCATGATGTGTGACGAAACCAAAAACGAGTGCTGCAATCACGCCGATCCCCCTTGGGAAGGCCCACAGGTCATCCCGGCGCAGATCCGCCGGGTGGACAACCTGATCTTCCGCAAGATCAACCAGTTTGCCCGCGAAAATGACGTGGAGCAGGCCACCCCCATGCACGGGTGGATCATTGGGTATCTCTACCGCCACCGGGACACCCCCGTGTTCCAGCGGGACATTGAGCGGGAGTTCTCTATCACCCGCTCCACCGTGACCAACATCCTGCAGTTGATGGAGCGCAAGGGCTATATTGAGCGGCGCAGTGTTCCGCAGGATGCCCGGCTCAAGCAGCTGGTGCTCACCGAAGAGGGCATCTGCTTCCACGAAAAGACGATGCTCTGCTTCCACCAGACCGACGACTATGTGGCCGGGCTGCTGACGGAAGAGGAGAATGCCGAGCTGCTGCGGCTGCTGAACAAGCTGCGGGAAGCTCTGAAATGAACCCTCTCAGGCTCGCTTTGCTCGCCAGCTCCCCCGAAGGGGGAGCTATGTGCACCATAATACAAAGGGTGATGCGTCCAATTCAAAGCAGGTCGTATCGTTCAGAGCAAGAAAAGCTCCCCCCTTTGGGGGAGCTGGCAAAGCCGACAGGCTTTGACTGAGAGGGTTTGTCAACTTGCCTAAAATCGGCTTGTTAAATTAGTAATTATGAACATTTTTTGAAACGTCTTGACAATTAAAATGTTTTGTATAAAATTGTTCTGTACCAAACAAATAAAAGCAACAGGAGGTAACTCAGATGATCAAAAAGTTAGTGTCGCATCTGGGCGAGTATAAACGCGCCGCAGTCCTGACACCGCTCTTTGCCGCTCTGGAAGCCGTGATGGATGTGCTTTTGCCCACCATCATGGCCTTTATCATCGATCAGGGCATTGAAAAGGGCGATATGAACGCCATCCTCAAGTACGGCCTGCTCACCTTTCTGGTGGCTGTGGTCGCGCTGGCGCTGGGCGTTCTGGCCGGAAAATATGCCGCCGAGGCATCCACCGGCTTTGCCGGAAATCTGCGCGATGCCATGTATGAGAACATCCAGCATTATTCTTTTTCCAACATTGATAAATTCTCCACCGCAGGCCTTGTCACCCGCATGACCACCGACGTAACCAACGTACAGAACGCCTTCCAGATGATCGAGCGCATGTGCGTGCGCGCCCCGGTGCATCTGGTGTTCGCCCTGTTCATGGCCGTGATGATCGGCGGCCCGCTGTCGCTGATCTTCGTGGTGGCTGTGGTCTTTCTGGTGGCGGTGCTGGCAGGCATCATGGTGCCCACCTTCCACATTTTTGACCGGGTGTTCAAAAACTACGACGCCCTGAATGCGTCCGTGCAGGAGAACGTCTCCGCCATCCGCGTGGTGAAGAGCTTCGTGCGCGAGGGCTTTGAGAACGAGAAGTACACCAAAGCCTGCCAGAGCCTGTACGACCAGTTTGTGAACGCTGAGAGCCGCCTGAGCTTCAACAACCCCGCCATGCTGGTCGCTGTTTACGGCTGCAACCTTGCACTGAGCTGGCTGGGCGCAAAATATGTGCTGCACGGTGCCATTACCACCGGCCAGCTGAACGCTCTGTTCGGCTACATCATGAACATCCTCATGGCTCTGATGATGCTCAGCATGGCCTTTGTCATGATCTCCATGTCTGCCGCTTCCGCAAAGCGTATCGTGGAAGTGCTGGACGAGACCACCGACCTGCCCCCCGCAAAGCAGCCGGTGCAGCAGGTGAAGGACGGCGGCATTGAGTTCGAGCATGTCACCTTCAAGTATAAGCACGGCAGCGGCCAGCCGGTGCTGAATGATATCACCTTCAGCATCAAGCCCGGTGAGACCTTAGGTATCATCGGCGGCACTGGCAGCGCAAAATCCAGCCTTGTGCAGCTGATCCCCCGCCTGTATGATGCCGAGACCGGCACCGTGAAGGTGGGCGGCGTGGATGTGCGCGACTACAACCTCGACGTGCTGCGCCGCGAGGTGTCCATGGTGCTGCAGAAGAACGTGCTGTTCAGCGGCACCATTCTCGATAACCTGCGCTGGGGCGACGAGAACGCCAGCGAGGAAGAGTGCATCCGTGTGGCAAAGCTTGCCTGCGCCGATGAGTTCATCGAGCGCTTCCCGAACAAATACAATACATGGATCGAGCAGGGCGGCTCCAACGTGTCCGGCGGCCAGAAGCAGCGCCTGACCATCGCCCGCGCCCTGCTGCGCAAGCCCAAGATTCTGATTTTGGACGACTCCACCAGCGCCGTGGATACCGCTACCGATGCCAAGATCCGCAAGGCATTCCGGGAGGAGATCCCCGGCACCACCAAGATCATCATTGCACAGCGCATTTCCTCGGTGCAGGACGCAGACCGCATCCTTGTGCTGGATAACGGTAAGATCGATGGTCTGGGCACCCACGAAGAGCTGCTCAAGACCAACGCCATCTATCAGGAAGTTTACAACAGCCAGACCCAGGGCGGCGGCGACTTTGACAAACAGGGAGGTGAACAGTAATGGCTCAGGCAAAAGAAGTTCGCGGCCCCGGCCCCCGCATGGGCGGCCCCCGGCCCAAAGTGGAAAACCCGGGCAAGCTGCTGAAGCGCATCATGGATGAGGTATTCCGGCACTATCTGCCCCATTGCATCCTTGTGCTTGTCTGCATCGTGGTCAGCGCGCTGGCAAACGTACAGGCCAGTCTGTTCTTAAAGACCCTGATGGACGATTACATCGTGCCCATGACCCGGCAGCAGGATCCGGATTTTGCCCCGCTGGCAGCAGCTCTGCTGCGGGTGGGCATCATCTACGTCATTGGCATTCTGGCAGCGTGGGGCAACGCCCGCATCATGGTCAACGTGACGCAGGGTACCCTGCGCAACCTGCGCACCCAGCTGTTCACCCACATGGAGAGCCTGCCCATCAAGTATTTTGACCAGCATCCCCATGGCGATATCATGTCCGTGTACACCAACGACGTGGATACCCTGCGCCAGATGCTCAGTCAGAGCATCCCGCAGCTGGTGTCCAGCGCCATTACCATTGTTTCGGTGTTCTTCAGCATGTGCATGCTCAGCTGGCAGCTGACGATCGTCACCATGCTGATGGTGGCGCTGATGATGTTCTGCTCCAAAAAGATCACCCAGCAGTCCGGTAAATACTTCATCCAGCAGCAGCGGGATCTGGGCAAGTTGAACGGCTATATCGAAGAGATGATGGAGGGCCAGAAGGTTGTCAAGGTGTTCACCCACGAACAGAAGGCTCTGGCCGGCTTCCGCGAGCTGAACGACCAGCTGAAGGAAAGCGCCAACAAAGCCAACAACTTTGCCAACATCATGATGCCCGTCAACGCTCAGCTGGGCAACATCAGCTATGCCGTCTGCGCGCTGGCAGGCGCAGCCATGGCCGTGAGCGGCATGGGCGGCACGACCCTTGGCACGGTGGTGGCTTTCCTGAGCCTGAACAAGGGCTTCAACATGCCCATCAGTCAGGTGTCCATGCAGGCCAACAGCATCATCATGGCTCTGGCCGGTGCCGAGCGTATCTTCAAGATGATGGATGAACCCAGCGAGACGGACGAAGGCTATGTGACCCTTGTCAACGCAAAGTACGACCGCAACGACCAGCTGGTGGAGACGGACGAGCGCACCGGCATCTGGGCATGGAAGCACCCGCACCACGACGGCACTACCACCTACCACAAGCTGGAAGGCAACATCACCTTTACCGATGTAGACTTTGGCTATGTGCCGGAAAAAACCGTCCTGCACGATATCAACCTGTATGGCCGTCCGGGCCAGAAGATCGCCTTTGTCGGCTCTACCGGTGCCGGTAAGACCACCATCACCAACCTCATCAACCGGTTCTACGACATTCAGGACGGCAAGATCCGCTACGACGGCATCAACATCCACAAGATCAAAAAGGCCGATCTGCGCCGTTCTCTGGGCATCGTGCTGCAGGACACCCATCTGTTCACCGGCACGGTGATGGAGAACATCCGCTACGGCCGGCTGGATGCCACCGATGAAGAGTGCATCGCCGCCGCCCGCCTTGCCAACGCGGATGGCTTCATCAAGCGCCTGCCGGAAGGCTACAACACCATGCTCACCGGCGATGGTGCCAACCTCTCGCAGGGCCAGCGCCAGCTGCTGGCCATCGCCCGCGCCGCCGTGGCAGATCCCCCGGTGCTGATCCTGGACGAGGCCACCTCCTCCATCGATACCCGCACCGAAGCGCTGGTGCAGCGCGGCATGGACGGCCTGATGTACGGCCGCACCAGCTTTGTCATTGCGCACCGCCTGTCCACCGTCCGCAATGCAGACTGCATCGTGGTGCTGGAGCAGGGCCGCATCATCGAGCGCGGCAGCCACGACGAGCTGATTGCCAAGAAGGGCAAGTATTACCAGCTCTACACCGGCAATCTGGCCGAAAACTAAGCTTTTTCTGCCTCCTCAAAAGAGCCGCCGCACCGGCACACCGCCGTGCGGCGGCTCCTTTTCTCTTCTCCGCTCTGGACAATCACCCCCTGTTCGCGGTATACTGGACCTTGAATGAATTGCAGGAAAACGAGGTCAGAACATGGCATATCCGGAAAACGCCCTTACATTGGACATCCTGCCGCTTTCGGCAGACACAGCCCGGCTGGTGCGGGTGTACGGCACAGAGCCGTGTATCGCGCTGCCCGGTACACTGCCAGCACCGGAGGGCGGCAGCTTTGCTGTTACCGAACTGGGCGACTACTGCTTTTCCGAAAAGCCGCGCAGCCTGCCTGCGGCAGACAAGACCTGCCGCTACGAGGCGGCCCCGGACGGCACGGCGCGGCTGACTCGGGCCTTTGGGCAGACGGTAGGCGGCACCTGCCGCCGGTACGACTTCGACTTTGACGCGCCCGCTGCCGGTTCGGATGCAGACGACCTGCACCCGGTGTGTGGGAACTTTCTCGAAGAGCTGACCCTGCCGGACAGCTTACAGGTCGTCGGCAGCTGCGCATTCTACAACTGCCGCAAGCTGCGTCTGCTCACCGTGGGCACGGGCAGCCTGACCATGGGCAGCGATGTGTTTTTGAACTGCTTTGCGCTGGAGACCATCCGGGTGCAGGCAGGCCCTGAAGAACCTACCGGCCTGTTTGCCCTTGTGAACAACATCACCGAAGCGGTGCGGGCTGAGTTTTGCCCTGCCGGTACAGCAGCCCCGCTGGCGGCGCTCTGGTATCCCGCCTACTGGGAGGATATCGAGGAGACCCCCGCCCACATCCTGCTGCACACCTTTTCCGGCCAAGGATATCATTACCGGCAGTGTTTTTTAGAGAACAAATTCCTCCCCGCAGAATACGACGCGATCTTCCCACAGGGCCACGATGCCGACGATGCCAATGTGATGGCAATGCTCTGCTTTGACCGGCTGCGGTATCCGTGGCAGCTGACCGAAGCCGCCGCCGGGCACTACCGGGCATTTCTGGCAGCCAACACCGACCGGGTGCTGGCCCGCCTGCTGAAGGCGCAGGACAATGATGCCGTGCGTGCACTCATTGCGCTGGATGTGCTGGACAAAGACGGCTTTGCCGAAGCTTCAGCCCTTGCCGCCAAGGCCGGGAACGCCGCTGCCGCCGCTCTGCTGGCGGATGCGGAGCACAAAAAGTATGTTCCTCAGCCCAAAAAGCAGCGGTACGATTTTGATTTTTAAACAGCAGAAAACTCCTTCCGTCGCACTTCGTGCGCCAGCTCCCTCTAAGAGGGAGCCTTTGGCAGTAAGGGTAAGCTTCCGGTTTCGCCAGAGGCCCCATCCCTGAGAGGGCTGGCATCGCGCAGCGATGACTGGGGGAGTTTGCAGCGAAGCTGAGAGGGTTCTAAGTGAGGTGACACTTTTGCCCCAAACGATCCAAAAAGAAAAATTTTTTGACCCGCGCAAGCCGTTCCAGTCCCAGCGGCCGGAGACCCACGAGGAGTGGCAGGCACGCATGGGCGGCGAGGTGCTGGCGGTGGTGCGCAGCGGGCTGTATCTGGACTTCCGCTTTCTGGATATGGCGCTCAGTGCCTTGTCCCCCGCCCCGGACGAGCGCTGCCGGGTGCTGGCTACGGACGGCCAGGTCCTGTTTTATCAGCCCAGCCACCTGCTGCGGCTCTATCAGGACAATCCAAAATATCTCAACCGGTTGTATCTGCACACCATATTCCACTGCGTATTCCGACATTTATGGCTGAAAGGCCGCCGGGAGCCGCAGCTGTGGAGCCTTGCCTGTGATATCGCAGTGGAAAACGTTATCGACAGCCTGAACCGCACCAGCGTCAAGCGCCCGCTGACCTATGTGCGCCAGAATGCCTACCAGCAGATCACCGCCGAGGAAACCGTGGTGGCAGCCGCGCCGGTGTATCGGTGGCTCACCCGGCAGACCCCCGGTGTGCTGCGCCAGCTGGAGCGGGAGTTCGTGACCGACGACCACCGTCTGTGGCCGAAGGATGCGCCTGACCAGCCCCAGCAGATGCCCACGCCGCTGCCCCAGAAAACGTGGCAGAAGATCGGGGAGCGGATGCAGACAGAGCTGGACCTGCGGGATAAGGAAGCCGGGGACGGTGCCGATGCCCTGAAGCAGCAGGTAAAAGCCGCCAACCGCAGCCGCCGCAGCTATCGGGATTTTCTGCGCCGGTTCTGCGTGCTGCGGGAGGAAGTAAAGCTGGACCCGGACGAGTTCGACCTGAACTTCTACACCTACGGCCTTTCGGTGTACGGAAACCTGCCCCTCATCGAGCCTCTGGAAAGCCGGGAGAGCAAAAAGATCGAGGAGCTGGCCCTTGTCATCGACACCAGCTACTCCACCTCCGGTGAACTGGTGCGGGCGTTCCTTGCGGAAACCTACACTCTGCTGAAAGGACAGGAGAACTTTTTCCACCGGATGAACCTGCACCTGATCCAGGCCGATAACGCCATCCGGCAGGATATCCTCATCCACAACGAGGACGAGCTGATCCACGCCATGAACCATTTTGAGCTGCGGGGCGGCGGCGGAACGGACTTCCGCCCGGCCTTTGAATACGTGAACCAGCTGTGCGCCGAGAAGAAGTTCTCGAACCTGCGGGGCCTTTTGTACTTCACCGACGGCATGGGCACCTACCCCGCCAAGCGCCCGGCCTACGACACCGCTTTTCTGTTTCTGGGGGAGCGGTTCGACGATGCCAATGTACCGCCGTGGGCCATGAAGGTGGTTCTGGATGAAGAGGAATTTACCGGTGCAGCAGCCCGCCCGCAAAGCACCCTTGCCGACGCGCTGGCCGAAGAGGACGACCTGTACCGTGACCTGAACAATTCGTGAGGGAATTTGTTATGAATATCAAACGAGCCAAAGAAGAAATTGAACACACCGTAAAAGCCTACCTTGCCAAGGATGCCTTGGGCGAATACGCCATCCCGGCCATCCGGCAGCGTCCCATTCTGCTCATGGGGCCTCCGGGCATTGGCAAGACGCAGGTGATGGAGCAGGTAGCCCGGGAGTGCGGCGTGGCGCTGGTGGCCTACACCATCACCCACCACACCCGCCAGAGCGCCGTGGGTCTGCCCTTCATCCGCCAGCGCAATTATGGCGGCAAAGATGTCTCCGTGACTGAATACACCATGAGCGAGATCATTGCCAGCATCTACGCCAAGATGGCGGCCACCGGCCTCTCCGAGGGCATTCTGTTCATCGACGAGATCAACTGTGTGTCGGAAACGCTGGCCCCCACCATGCTGCAATTTTTGCAATGCAAGACCTTTGGCAATCAGGCCGTGCCTGCGGGCTGGGTGATCGTGGCGGCAGGCAACCCACCGGAATATAACAAATCTGTGCGCGACTTTGATATCGTTACGCTGGACCGCGTGCGCCGCATGGACATTGAGCCGGACCTGCCCGTGTGGAAAGACTATGCCCGCGCTGCCCACATCCACAGCGCCATTTTGAGCTATCTGGAGCTGCACCCGCAGAACTTCTACCAGATCAACGCCGATGTGGACGGCACCCAGTTCGTGACCGCCCGCGGCTGGGAGGATCTTTCCAATCTGCTGGACACCTACGAAACACTGGGTCTGCAGGCCGATGAAGACCTGATCCGCGAGTACATCCAGCACCCGAAGATCGCAGAGGACTTCTCCGCCTACCTCGACCTTTACTATAAGTACCGCGACGACTACGGCGTAGAGGAGATCTTGGCCGGACAGGCAAAGCCCGCCGTGTTCGCACGGCTGCTGCAGGCCCCCTTCGACGAGCGGCTTTCGCTGGTCAGCCTGATCCTTGCAGGCCTCGGCACCCGGTTCACGGCCTCCCGTCAGGCAGATGCAGTGGCCGACAGCTGCTATGCCTTTCTGCGGGAGACTAAAAAAGCCCTTGCCACCGTTCCGGAGGATATCCCGGACGGCTCGGCAGAAATGTTCCACCAGCAGATCATGGATCACGACACCGAAACACAGCAAAAGCGTGCCGCCGGGCTGCTGAGCAAAGATGCTCTGACCACCCGCCTGCAAGTGCTGGCCGTGCTGCGCGGCTGGGAGGGCGAACTGCGCCGTGCCAACGCCGCCGGTACACAGGAAGCCTTCGACCTGCTGCGCGGGCAGTTCCAGTCCCTTGCCGATGCGCGCGAAAAGGCCCAGCAGACCGCCAGCGCCGCGCTGGAAGCCGCTTTCGACTTTATGGAGCAGGCCTTTGCCGAAAGCCAGGAGATGGTGGTGTTCGTCACCGAGCTGACGGTGGACCCGGTGTCCCACGCCTTCCTCACCGAGAACGGCTGCGAACGCTACTTCAAGTACAACAAAGACCTGCTGCTGGACCACCGCAAAGCTGCTCTGCAGCAGGAGCTTTCAGCGGAACAGCGCCGTCATGGCGGGGTGTGAGCCATGCTGGAAAATCTTCTGTTCAGCATGAACAGCACCATGCCGCTGTTCTTTATCATGCTGCTGGGCTATGTGCTGCACCGCACCGGTTTTCTGAGCGATGCGTTCGTGGCCGGGGCCAACAAGTTCGTGTTTTATGTGGCACTGCCGGTGCAGCTGTTCCGCGACCTTGGCAAAAACGATGTCCGCGCCACCTTCGATGGCCGGTATGTGCTGTTCTGCTTTGCGGTCACACTGGCGTGCATCCTTGTGATCTGGGCGCTGGCAAAGCTGTTTTTAAAGGGCACCGGCCTTGTGGGCGAGTTCGTTCAGGTGTGTTACCGCTCGTCGGCTGCCATCCTCGGCTCGGCTTTTCTGCAGAGCATCTACGGCGATGCCAGCATGTCCAGCCTGATGATCCTTGGCAGTGTGCCGCTGTATAACATCATGGCAGTGGTCATTTTGATGCTGGAAGCGCCCACTGCGCAGGCTCAGACCGGCAATATGGCTGAAAAGCTCAAAAAGAGTGTGAAAGGCATCCTGACGAACCCCATCCTTCTGGGCATTGCAGCGGGCTTTGCGTGGAGCATGCTGCACATTTCCATGCCTGCCATGCTGGATAAGGCCCTTTCCAATGTGGCCGGTCTGACCAGCCCTCTGGCCCTGCTTGCCATTGGTGCAGGCTTCAAGGGCCAAAAAGCTCTGGGATACCTCAAGCCTACCGCTGTGGCTACTGTGGTCAAGCTGATGGTGCTGCCTGCGCTGTTCCTGCCGCTGGCTGTGCGCTTTGGCTTTACCGACGAAAAGCTGGTGGCCCTGCTGGTGATGCTGGGCAGCATCACCACCCCGGCGTGCTACGTTATGGCAAAGCAGATGGGCCACGAAGGTGTGCTTACCGGCAGCGTGTGCGTTACCACCACCCTGTTCAGCGCATTCAGCCTGACCTTCTGGCTGTTCGTGCTGCGGAGCCTCGGATATATTTTATAACATCTTTTGCATAGCACAACAGCGGACGGCCTGCAGGCTGTCCGCTGTTTGCTTTTCAGATGTTGCTTGGGGAATCAGGCCGCACCGAAGGGATGCAGCTTCTGCCTTTTATTCTGTCATTTCCAGTTCAGAGATCCATTCCCGCACGCGGTCCGGGCGGTTTGTGACGATGGCATCCGGCTGCAGGGGCCAAAGGTCTTTCACGGCCTGTTCCCCGTCCACCGTCCAGTATGCCGCCTTGATGCCCAGATCATGCAGCTTCTGCACCATGCTGGGCTGCTGGTAAGCGGTGTGATATTCGCAGCTCACCCAGTCCGGCTTGAAGTCCAGCGTCTGCACATACTTTACCGGGTCCCGCTGTTCCAGCAGGCGCTGGGCTACCTCTACCAGACTCTTGCCCGGAAAGTTCGCCTGCAGCATACTGATCTGATTGCCCATCCAGCGCAGGGCCCAGCTGCAGTTTTCGTCATCCACATTTTCCACCGACAGCGGCGGCAGCTGTGGAAAATCATCCTCTTCCAGCCCGTTCTGCAGGCCAAGCATTTCCCATGTGCTAGTGGGCAGCGCCATGGTCTCCACCGCACCGTAGACCAGCACGCCCACCTTCAGCTCCGGCATCAGCTGCTTTGCCTGCCGCAGCAGGTCGTGGTTGAACGAGATCACCACCAGCCGGTCGGTAATGTTTGCTGCACGCACCTCCTCGATCACGCGGGGGACAAAATCCGGGTCGTCATCGATGGTGGCCTTCATTTCCAGCTGAACGATGGTACCTTCCATTTCCCTGCACAGAGCCAGTGCCTCCTGCAGGGTAGCGATTCTCTCGTTCCGATAGTTCACATCCTTCCAGCTGCCAAAGTCCAGCGCCTTCAGCTCGCCCTCGGTCATGTCGTAGATCTGGCCACGCATATCGGTGTGCCAGTCAATGACAAAATCGTGGTGGATCACCAGCTTTTTATCGCTGGTCTGCTGTACGTCCATTTCCACGCCGTCCGCGCCGATCTCCATCGCCTTGCGGAACGCAGAAAGGGTATTTTCCGGCGCAAGATAGGACGCGCCGCGGTGTGCAATGATCTCAGGTGTCATAAATTCCAATTCTTCCTCACAAATTTATTTTTTCGCAAATTTCAGGCAAGGTCGGTGCCGTTTGAAGCAATGACCTTTTTGTACCAGTAGAAGCTGTCCTTGCGGCTGCGGGCCAGTGTGCCGTTGCCGTCGTTGTCCTTATCCACATAGATAAAGCCGTAGCGCTTTTTCATCTCACCGGTGGATGCGCTCACAAGGTCGATAGGGCCCCATGTGGTGTAGCCCATCAGCGGCAGGCCGTCCTCGTTGACGGCCTTTTCCATCTGCTCGATGTGGGCGCGCAGATAATCGATGCGGTAGCTGTCGTGGATGGAGCCGTCCGCTTCCACGGTATCCACCGCGCCAAGGCCGTTCTCCACAATGAACATGGGCTTTTCGTACCGGTCGTAGATGGTGTTCAGGGTCACGCGCAGGCCCACCGGGTCGATGGCCCAGCCCCACTCGCTGGCCTTGAGGTACGGGTTCTTCACGGCTTGCAGCACCGCATTGCCGTCGGCCTTTTCTTCTGCCAGGATCTCCTGATCCGTGGTGATGCAGCGGCTGGAATAGTAGCTGAAGGAGACAAAATCCACGGTGCCTTCTTTCAGAACCTGCTCATCGCCCGGCTCGGTGTGTAGGGCGATGCCGGCCTTCTCCATCCGCTTTTTTGCCCACACCGGGTAGGCTCCCCGGGCCTGCACATCGGTAAAGAAGTAGTTGTCGCGGTCCGCTTCCTGCGCGGCACGGATATCCTCCGGTGCACAGGTGCGCGGGTAATACTGGCCTGCCGCCAGCATACAGCCCACCATGGCACCGGGCATCTTTTCATGGGCCAGCTTGACCGCCTTTGCGCTGGCCACCAGCTCATGATGTGCCGCCTGATACTCCACCTGCTGCACATTCTCTCCCGGATAGAACACCAGCCCCGCGCCGGTAAAGGGCAGATGCAGCAGCATGTTGATCTCGTTGAAGGTGAGCCAGTATTTCACCTTCCCCTTGTAGCGGTCAAACAGCACTTCACAGTAGTGCACATAGGCATCCACCATGCGGCGGTCTTTCCAGCCGCCATACTTTTTTATGAGGGCAATGGGGGTATCGAAGTGGCAGATGGTCACAAGCGGTTCAATGCCGTATTTGTGGCACTCATCAAACACATCCTCATAGAACTTCAAGCCCTCTTCATTGGGCTTGGCATCGTCGCCGTTCGGCAGGATGCGGGTCCATGCGATGGACAGCCGGAAGCACTTGAAACCCATCTCGGCAAAGAGGGCGATGTCCTCTTTATAATGGTGATACAGGTCAATGGCTTCATGGCTGGGATAATAGTGCTTGTCGTCGCACTCCAGCATTTCCAGCCGACCCAGCGCCACCGGGAAGCGGTCCGGGCCAAACGGGGTCACATCCACGGTGGCAAGGCCCTTGCCGCCTGCCTGCCATGCGCCCTCGCACTGGTTGGCAGCGGTGGCACCGCCCCACAGAAAATCTTTGGGAAAACTGCCCATATGTAAACCCTCCCTATTTTAATTTGTTGATTATAAGATACCGCACAATCGCCGGAATGTCCATGCCTACATTTTACAAAAAGGTGCTTCATTGTTGTGAAAGTACGACTTTTATCGTCAAATCGCCGAATTTTGATTCTATTTTTCGTACATTTTTCACGAGAAAAATGCAAAAACGGCCTGATTTTCCTTTCATTCTGTTTCTTTCAAACTGTCCGCAGACATGGTACAATAATCAGGTAAGATACACCGCCGCTTTTTCGGCATTGGAAAATGGAGTGTTTGATTATGACTGAGTTCAAGCCCATTAAAGAAGGCAAGGTCCGTGAGATCTATGATAACGGTGACAGCCTCATCATGGTTGCTACCGACCGCATTTCCGCGTTTGATGTCATCCTGAAAAACAAGGTCACCAAAAAGGGCACCGTTCTGACCCAGATGAGCAAGTTCTGGTTCGATTACACCCGCGATCTGCTGCCCAACCATATGCTGAGCGTGGACGTGAAGGATATGCCTGAATTTTTCCAGCAGCCGCAGTTCGACGGCAACAGCATGATGTGCCGTAAGCTGACCATGCTGCCCATCGAGTGCATCGTGCGCGGCTACATTACCGGCAGCGGCTGGGCCAGCTACCAGAAGACCGGCAAGGTGTGTGGCATCCAGTTGCCGGAAGGCCTGAAGGAATCCGACAAGCTGCCCGAGCCTATCTACACTCCCTCCACCAAGGCCGAGATCGGCGACCACGACGAGAACATCTCCTACGAAAAGAGCATCGAGGTGCTGGAAAAGCAGTTCCCCGGCCACGGCGAGGAGTACGCCACCAAGCTGCGCGACTACACCATTGCCCTGTATAAGAAGTGTGCTGAATATGCGCTCTCCCGCGGCATCATCATTGCCGATACCAAGTTTGAGTTTGGTCTGGATGAGAACGGCAACGTGGTGCTGGGCGACGAGATGCTCACCCCGGATTCCTCCCGCTTCTGGCCGCTGGAGGGCTACGAGCCGGGCCACAGCCAGCCCTCTTTTGATAAGCAGTTCGTACGCGACTGGCTCAAGGCCAACCCCGACAGCAACTACGACCTGCCTCAGGATGTCATTGACAAGACCATTGCCAAGTATCTGGAAGCTTACGAGCTGCTCACCGGCAAAAAGCTGTAAATTTTACGATAAAACGAATCCCGGCAGATGCTTGACAGCTCTGCCGGGATTCGCTATAATGTCTATAGAAAGGGCACTGCGACAAGCGGTTGGCCCCAGTTCAAGGTTTACAGTTTTTGAGAACCGTCACCGTGCCGGGTGGCGGTTCTTACTTTTTCACGCGAATGGTGAATGTCAATCCAAACAAGTGGAATGTCAAAGTAATTGGCATGTACTCACCTCCTTTCGGAAGTGAGGGCCGAACCGCCTGCCGTTGTTTGCAGTGCCCCGCCGCCTTTCAGCAGCAGAGATAGCATAACATAGTTTTCGACTGATTTCAACAAAAAAATGCTTCCGTGCGCCGCACGGAAGCATTTTTTGTTTCACTCACTCAGCTCCGCGCTTTCCTCGGAAAAAGCTTCGGCATTGTCCTGTTCCTCGTTTTCTTCGTCCAGCAGGTACTGCACCTCGGTCTGCTTTGCCATCTGGTCAGCCGTCCAGTCCAGCTGCGCAATGCCCACCAGCTCCAGCGTGTACTGCTCCACATTCTGCAGGCTGCCGGAGGCAAGACTCTGGCCCGGGTCGTTCTCCGGCGACCATGTAATGCGCAGCTCATCCGGCTGTGCGCTGCACTGCTGCACGGCATCGGTCACGCTGCGGCAGTCCTGCGCAAAGGCCTGTACGCTGTCATAGCCGCCAAACAGCTCCACAGTCAGGCTCAGATAGCCGTTTCCGGCATTCACATCCCGCAGCGTTTTCGCCTCACTGCTGTACAGGTAGGCGTTTCCGCTGATATTCTTCACACGGATATCCGGGGCTGTTTGTTTGATCTTGTCATAGGCTTCTGTCGTATATTCCTGCCCCAGCTTCATGCTTGCCTGATTCCGCTCCGGGCCGAGTTCATCCCACACCACCGGCAGCAGCGACAGACAGAAGCATCCGCCCATGAGCACAAGGCAGATCAGCACCGACCAGAAATCGTATTTCCAGCGGCCCGGGCGGGCGGCAAAGAACAGCACCTCGCCGCCCAGCAGGATCAGCCCTGCCGCCGGGGCGATCTTGAGCATCAGCTTCCAGTCAAAGCCCGGCACAAAATAGGTAAGCAGAAAGAAGATGCCCACTGCGATCAGACATACGCCCAGCGTAAAGCTGCCCACCCGGCGCAGCGGCTGCGGTTTTGCAGGCTGCGGTGCTTCACCGGTCAGCGGCGCATCATTTCTCGTCTCGTCCATCGTCGGCATCCTCCGTCTCATCGTCCGGGGTCACGGGCTTGCCCAGCAGAGCCGAGAGCTTGGGCATGGCAAAGCCCTTTGCTTCCGGCTCCGCCTGCGCATCCTGTGCAGTATACTCGGTAAAATCTTCATCTTCGGCATCGTTCTGCGGCTTCTGCTTTCTGCCCTTGGGGCCGCGCACCAGCCACGCACCGCAGATGATCAGGGCCACGCAGACCACCACCTCCGGCAGCTGATCCATCATCAGGTAGAGTGCACGGAAGAAGGGGCTGCTCTGGCCCCAGCGCCACACGATATCCCCCAGCGTGTTCATAAGGATGTTCTGGTAGGCCACCAGTGCGCCCAGCGCGATCAGGCCCCAGCCCAGCAGCTTGTGGCTGTCCAGCATGAACTGTTCCATGCGCTGGTCGTGCCAGTTGATGTGCACCAGATAATCGTCCTGCGGGGCGGTGCCTGCGCCGATCTGCGCCCGGAGATTGAAGGTGTCAAAGAAGCTGTACATCCACACAATGGGCATGGCTACATACAAAACTTCCAGCAGAGTGCCCGCACCAAAGGCCACGCAGAACATCGTAATGAGCGAAAGGCCGCGCTTCATGTAGCCCTGATACATCTGGCCTGCGCCCGGGCAAAAGGCGAAGAGGAAGGTCAGGATTCCGTTTTTCATCATAATCGATCTCCTTATTTTGTTTGATCTGCAAGTGGCGAATTTTTGTGTTTTTCTGCTGCAGGGCCGCCGGCTCCGAACAGCAGATCATTGAGTGCTTTTGCCAGCGAAGCCTGCTGCTTCGGCTTGTCGTCATCCATTGGCTTTCCCAGTATTTCCGGCTGGGCGGACGGTCGGCCATCTTCCACCGGCTTGCCCAGCTGCAAGACTTCTTCGGTCTGGCTCTGGCTGGTCTCCGGTGTCCATGTGTGCAGCTCCTGCCGGAAATTCAGCAGCTGGTCTATGGTGCCGGAGCGCCACATGGTAAAGGCCAGCACCGCCGCCACACCGGCCACTGCGGCACGGCCCCATGTGTTCTGCATCAGCCGCACCCAGATGGCGGCCATCACCGCCTTGTGCGCGGAGTGGGGCGGCGTTTCCAGCGCATCTGCCGTCAGCAGAGCGGTGTAGCGGTCCATGCATTTATCGCAGTAGGATAAATGCTCGGCGGTTTCCAGCCGGCCCAGCTCATCCAGCCCGCCTGCCTGCAGGGCCTGCAGGCCTTCGTCGGTCAGGCAGCCGTTTTTGTCAAACAGTTCCATGTACGCACTCCTTTCCATCGTTTTCACGCTGTAGTATCTGCTGTGCCAGCATCTTTTTTGCCCGGTAGATCTGTGCTTCCACCGTCTTGGGCGGGCGGCCGCACAGCTGTGCCGCCTCGGCCATGGTGTGCTGTTCCAGCAGCACCAGACGGCAAGGCGTTCTGTAGGGCTCCCGCAGGTCCAGGATCATGGCGGTGAGCTCTTCCTCGCCCAGAGCATCCAGCACCTGCTGTTCCGGCTGGGTGCCGGGCGGCGCACCTTCCAGCGCCAGCACATCGTCGCCGGGAATGTTCACCCTGCGCACCCATGCGCTGCGCAGATAGTCCTTTGCCTTGTTGGCAGCGATGCGTGCCAGCCACTGTTTTTCAAACCCGGACGGGCAGCGGTCAATGGCCCGCCATGCCGCCAGAAAGGTCTCCTGCGTCAGGTCCTGCGCATCGCCGGCATCCGGCACCAGCTGGTGGCAGACCGTATATACGAGCGACTGGTATTTCTGCACCATCGCGCTGAATTCCAAAGTCGTCAACGGCCTGCCCACCTCCTTTCAGTTTCGTCCCGGTCCGACGAAGTGCAGCCCCTGCGCTGCCCTTCTGCACATTCATACGAAACAGCCGTTCAAAATCCTGCAAAAACTTTTATTTTTATGATACAATAGAAGTAGTATAGCACAAAAGGAGGCATTCGGCCATGGCTGTCAGTACCCGTCAGGCACTTTTGCAGGCACTTTCCGCTGCCGGGGGCAGCTATGTTTCCGGCCAGCAGCTGGCCGAGACCCTCGGCGTGAGCCGCGCTGCCGTGCACAAGGCCGCTGCGGCCCTCACGGCCCAAGGGTACGCGCTGGACGCTGCGCCCCGCCGGGGCTACCGGCTGGCAGGCGGCGACCCGTTCTGCACCGAAGCCATCGGGGACTACCCTGCACCCATCTATTTATATGACACGCTGGAAAGCTCCAACCGCACGGCAAAGCTGCTGGCGCTGGATGGTGCACCCCATGGCACGCTGGTGCTCACCGCCCACCAGAGCGCCGGACGCGGCAGGCTGGGCCGGAGATTTGAAAGCCCGGCAGGCAAGGGCGTTTACTGCTCGGTGCTGCTGCGCCCGGAAATGCCCGCCGCCAATGCCCAGACCGCTACCATCAGCGCCGCGGTGGCGGTCTGCCGTGCCGTGAAAAAGCTCTGCGGGCTGGAGCTTGCCGTCAAGTGGGTCAACGACCTGTACTATCAGGGCAGAAAGGTCTGCGGCATCCTGACCGAAGCGGGGACCGACCTCGAGAGCGGACAGCTGGAATGGCTGGTGGTCGGCATCGGGCTGAACCTTACCTCCACCGCTGCCGACTGGCCGGAGGAGCTGGCCCGCAAGGCCGGGAGCCTGTACCCCGGCGGGCCTGCCCCGGTGAGCCGGGCCGCACTGGCCGGGGCCATTGCCCGGGAGCTGCTGGCCCTCTGCCCGGCGTTTGACTGTCTGGATGAGTACCGCGCCCGGTGCTTTGTGCCCGGCCACTGGGTGACGGTGTGTGCCGAGACCGAGACCTACGCCGCAAAGGCCCTTGCCATCGACGAGGAAGGGCGGCTGGTCATCCAGCGGGAGAACGGTCGGCAGGAGGCTCTGCGCTGCGGCGAAGTGACCACACGGCCTGCACGGACCGAATAAGACGCAAAAAAAGCACCCTTTCCTGCCCGGAAAGAGTGCTTTTTATGTTCTGCACTTATGTATCCAGATCCACGGCTTCCAGCACCGTGATGTCCTCTTTTTCAAAGGCGGTGCGGATCATCCCGGCAAGGCCTGGCATTTCGGCCTTGTTCTCGATGCACAGGGTGATGATGCCATTCAGGCTGGAGGCTTCCACACCCATGGAGCCGCCATCCGGCGGGACCCAGACGTTGAAGTCTTTGGTGTACTGCTCAAGCTCCGGCGTAGCCGGCAGCAGCGGATTGCCCAGATAGCTGAGCCAGAAATCCGCCGGGACACCGCTGATGTACTCGCCCATCTGGAACACCCTCTGCTTGATGCGCAGGGGCGCTTTCTGCTGGTCTACCTTGTACACCCAGCTCATTTGCTGGACCATCTGGCGCAGCTTTGCCTCCGGCTGCAGGGTGCGGAGCACCTCGGCATCCATTTCCGGCACGATGTCCGCAAGGCGGGTGTCATCGTTCAGCTTCACGCCGCTCTGGAAGGAGCACACGCAGTTGTAAAGGGCATCCGGCACGCCCGCTTCCCTGCGGGTATCTGCCGAGTAGGAATACTGGATCTCGTCTTTGCCCAGATAGCTGCGCAGCGCAAGGCTCAGCAGACCGGCCAGCGCTGTAAAGGGCTTGACGCCGTTCTCCACTGCCCTGTCCACAAGGCTCTGCTTGGTCAGCCGCACCCGGGTGCGGCGCATCCTGCCCTCCCATGTCTGCACCACATCCCTCTGCATCGTGCTCTCAGTGGCTGTGAGGGGTGGATATTTTTCCATCATGGCCTCGATGTCATAGGCCGGGCTGCACACGATGGGCGTGTTTGCAAACGCCGTGCCATAGCGCAGGTTGCAGTACTGTTCCAGAATGCGGGTGAGGAAGGGCGACACCCCGTGGCCGTCCATGAGGAAATGATACCAGTCAAAATAGACGGTGTCCCCCTCACAGCTCACGCTGAAAAGATAGCCGTTCGTTTCCTCCGGGATATCGCGCTGTGCACTGCCCTGATACACAAGGCAGGGGTTCGGGTTCGGCTCCAGAAAAAAGCTCCGCTTTTCCTGCACCAGCTGTACCCGATAGTACGGTGCGGCCGAAAGCGCCGCCTCCAGTGCGCGCTGCAAAAGAGCGGGTTCCACCGCGTCCTGCAGCGCAAACTGGTACCGACACAGGATCTTCTCCCGACGGAAGAAGTACATCGTTCCCTGAAAGATGTACTCCGTCGAGCGCTGCGACTCATTCATGAACTGTTACCCCGCGTTTGCCGCCAGATAATCCACCAGATCCCCTATGGTCACAAAGTTGCGCAGCTCCTTTTCAGGGATGCGCAGGCCGAAGGTCTCCTCGAGGTCTGCCACAATGGTCAGGATCTCCATTGAGGACAGATCCAGATCGTCCATCAGGACGCTGTTCTCATTCACATCTTCGGGAGAGACCTCGGCAACATCCTCCAGGATGGCCAGGATCTGGGAAATGATCTCTGCTCGTTCCATAGAAATTTTCTTCCTTTCCGTGACGGATAATAGGCACAATCTCCTATGCCTTTCCATAATAATACCCTGATTCTCTCCTGTGCGCAAGGGTTCCGGCAACAAAGCTTTGTTTTTTGTCGGAACTCCTGTTTTCAGTCTGCCGGTCTGCCGGCCCTTTTATGCATCCGGGCATTCGATCGCATCCGTATCACTGGCGCAGCAGTTTGCCTGCACCGTTGCGCGGCAGCGGCTCGGTGCTGAACTCCACTGCGCTCATACGCTTGTACAGCGGCAGGGTGCGGTTTGCCTCGGTGATAAAGTCCCGCACCTGCTGCTGTTTGTCCTCGTCGCAATAGACCACCACGCCGATCTTCTTGCCCATTTCTTTTACAACACATTCCTTCACGGCTTTGCACTTGCCCACGATGCCTTCCAGCTCTTCGGGGTTGATGTTCTCGCCGCTGTCCAGAATGATGAGGTTCTTCTTGCGGCCGGTCAGGAAATAGTAGCCGTCCTCGTCCTTGCGGGCCAGATCGCCAGTGTGGAACCAGCCGTCCGCGTCAATGACCTCGGCGGTGGCCTCCGGGTCCTTGTAGTAGCCCAGCATGATGCTGTCGCCGCGCATGCACAGCTCGCCGTCCTCGGCGATCTTGTAGTCCAGATAATCGTTGCCCTGACCCACAGCGCCGATGTGCTTTGCGTCCTGTGCGTAGTTGATGATGCCGTCGCCGCAGGTCTCGGTGCTGCCGTAGGTCTGCACCACGAACATGCCGTGTTCCGCCATATCCAGCATCACCTGCGGGTCGAACATGGCAGAGGAGCAGATGGGCACCCACAGCTCCCCCAGACGATCCTTGCGGCCGCGCATCACATCATGGTGGAGCGAGTTCATGATGACCGGCACCACCGCCATGGCCTGACTGGGCATCCGCTTTACCTCTTTATAGAAGTTGCGGATGTCGCTGCTGACGTTCAGCGCCCAGCCTGCGTGGGCCCAGGAGAACAGGCAGATGAAAGCGCCCAGATGGAACATGGGCAGCACGGTGTACTGGCTCATGACGAGGTCCGGTTCGTGCTTATACGCCATCATGTGCTCACCGATCTGGGTGTGGGCACGCATCACCGAGAAGAAATTCTTCTCGCTCAGCATCACGCCCTTGCTGCGGCCCGTGGTACCGGAGGTGAACATCAGGACCATCAGGGCTTCGTGGTCGATGCAGCGGGTCAGCTGCGCAGGCTCATAGCTGCGGAAGCCATCCATGGGGCGGAGGATATCGCCGTAGGCAGCCTTGAGCTGGTCGTTGAAGCCGTAGTCGTCGCCGTCGGTCAGGATGGCGTCCGGCTCCACAAGGCCCAGCTCGTAGCTCAGCTCGTCCCAGCTCTTGCGCTGGTTCAGCAGCACCAGCACCGCACCGGCCGCCACCACGCCAAAGGTGTTCACGGCATACTCGTAGCTGTTCTTGGTGAGCAGGCAGATCTTTTTGCCCTTGATCTCCGGGATGGTGGACTGGAAGTAATTCACCGCCTTGCGGATATCCTGCACATAATCCTTATAGAGGATGGTGGTCACGGCATCGTTTGCGGTGTCGTAGAAGCGGAAGGCCACATTATCCTTGAAGCGGTCTTCCATGTTGATGGTGATAAGGTCGTAGACATTATCCAGCACTCTGATCTTACGCATTGTTCTGCTTCCTCCTGTGTTCAGCGCAGCAGTTTTCCCATGGCGTTGCGGGGCAGCGGCTGTGCGCTGAGCTCCGGCACCATGCGCTTGTACAGCGGCAGGCCGCGGTTGACCCCGGTGACGAACTCCTTCACCGCATCCTGCTTTGCAGGGTCACAGTAGATGAGGGCACAGATCTTTTTGTCCTTTTCCTTCACGATGCACTCCTGAATGTCCGCACAGGGCACCAGCAGCTTTTCCAGCTCCTCGGGGCTCACGTTCTCGCCGCTGTCCAGAATGATCACGTTCTTCTTGCGGCCGGTCAGGTACATGTAGCCGTCCTCTTCCACCCGGGCAATGTCGCCGGTGTGGAACCAGCCGTCTGCATCGATGACTTCTGCAGTGCCTTCCGGGTCCTTGTAGTAGCCCAGCATGATGGGGTCGCCCCGCATGCACAGCTCGCCGTCGTCCAGCTTGTATTCACAGCTGAGGTCCACATGGCCCACGCTGGTCAGGTACTTTGCCTCCTGCGAGGAGTTCCATGCGCCGTCGCCGCAGGTCTCGGTCAGGCCGTACATCTGGGCCACAAAGAAGCCCTTATCCATCATATCGCTCAGTATCTTGGGGTCGAACATGGCAGCGCCGCAGGTCAGCACGCACAGGCCGTTCAGGCGGTCGCGGCGGCCCTTCATCACATCGCTGTAGATGCTCTTCAGCAGCACCGGCACCACCGCCATCACCTCGCTGTGCATGGCACCCAGATCACGGTAGAAATACTTCAGGTTGTTGCACAGGTTGATGGAGTGGCCGGTGATGCTCCACGAAACAAGGCTGGTCATGGCGGAGATGTGGAACATGGGCAGGGCGGACAGGGACGAGAACTCGTCGGTGTTCCAGCCCGTGTACTTCTTCACATCGTCAAAAGGGTCCAAAAAGGCCGGCATGGCGCTGAACAGATTCTTCTGGCTCAGCATAACGCCCTTGCTGCGGCCGGTGGTGCCAGAGGTGAACATGATAAAGGCCAAAGCAGAGAGGTCCTCCACCTCGGTCACGTCCTCGGCAGGCTCATAGGCCGCAAAGACATCCATGGGCTTCAGGATGCTGCCGTAGGTCTCAGCGAGGGCAGGCTCCCGCTCCGCGAACTCGCCATCCTGCAGGATGCACACCGGCTCGGTGAGGCCCAGCTCATAGGAGATGGCATCCCAGTCCTTGCCAAGGTTCAGCGGCACGGCCACGGCTCCGGCAATGACCGTGCCGTACATGCAGATGATATACTGGTAGCTGTTGCGGGCCAGGATCGCCACACGCTTGCCGCGCACGTCGCCATACTCTGCACGCAGGAACGCCACGAACCGGCGCAGATCCTGGGCATACTGTGCGTAGTGCGCCTCGGCCACGCCCTGCTTTTCTTCATCATACCAGCGCAGAGCCACACGGTCTGCAATGTTGGTTTCCATATTGCAAAGTGACTGATACAGCGATGTAATCATTTTTTCCTCCATTTTTATCATCCGATCCGGCGCTCCTGTGTAGGCCAGCACAGATCCTTCCAGTCATTTCCAACTGTGCCCAGTATACAATAAGGCCTGTGTCAATGCAAGAGTTTCGCAACATTTAATTCCCAATATTGGCAATAAAATCTTGCATATCATGCCGTTTCCAGATGCAAATTCTGTCTTTCGTTGCGAAGCCACCCTGCCTGTGCTATGCTTTTATTGCAGGCTGCAATGTGTCCTACGCCCGCCGGACCGCAATTCAAAATTGACAGTCTGTGCAAAAAGCATTATACTGGGTTTATATCCATACAAAATTTTATCTTTTTCATTCAAAATCTACGCATTGTGCGGCGTCCGGCTCTGAGGGAATGTCCCGCGCAAGGAAGGAACCTCCATGGAAGGAACCAAGCCCCGTACCGCCAGCTCCATCGGCATGTTCGACATGCTCAAGGGTGCCGGTATGCTGACCATCGTTTTTGCGCATACCGCCGAGCTTTATCCCATGCAGGCGGTCAGTGGCCTGTCCCTGACCGCATTTTTCCCGTTCATCTACCGCGAAGCGCTGATGTCCGCCTTTTTTATTGCCAGCGGCTACGGCTTCCGCAAGCGCTCTATCCACAAGTGCATCCACCAGCAGCTCAAAAGCCTGCTCAAACCCTATGCTTACACGGCGCTGTTCACCTGCGTGCTGCACTTTATCATTCATTATAAGACGTTCCATTACCTGCCCGGCACCATCGGCGAGTCTATCAAGGTCACCGGCGGCTTTCTGCTGGGCCTGCCCCACACGGCCGAGTATTTCGGGCAGGAGTTCTTCTCCTGCGGGCCGATGTGGTATCTGCTGGCGCTGATGGTAGGCTGGGTGCTGCTGGATGTGATCCTGAACATCTTCCCGGAGCGCTATGTTCCATGGGCTGTGGCAGGCTGCGTCCTGCTGGGCTGGGGCGCGAGCCTTGTGTGGGAGCTGCCCTTCTGCCTGATCCAGGGTGCCGTGGTGGTGCCCTACCTCTATATCGGCTTCCTTGCCAAAAAGAAGCATCTGCTGGACGAGCCCCTGCCGCCCAAAGTCTTTGCCGGGCTGCTGGCCGCCACAGCACTCATTGCCGTAGGCGCTCTTGCTACCCGCACCACCGACTGCATCTCGCTGGCCGAGTGGTCACTGGGGCCGCTGAGCATCTTTCTGGACGGTGCTGCAGGCCTGCTTTTCATCCGGCTGTTCATGCGGCTCAGCCATGGCCATGGCCCCATCGTGCACTTTCTGGAAGCGGTGGGCCGCCGTTCGCTGAACATTTTCTGCGTACATACCGTGGAGATCATCGCTATTCCGTGGTATCTGATGGTAGCAAAGTTCTCTGCGCAGCCGGTACTGGGCATGTGGCTGCAATATGCCATCGCTCTGGGCTCTATCTGGCTGGTGTGTGAGCTGCTGCGTGTACGCCGCGCACTCATCATCCGATTTTTCCCGGCACAGCGCAGAACGCCCGCCGTGCACTATACCTCCCGGCACTGACATGTTTTTCCGGCTGCTGCGGTGCAGCCATCATAAAAGTAAGAGGAGAATCCGGTTATGAACAACGATGCCCCCGAGACCCTTGCTGCGGCCCGCAGCCGCGCTGCTGACTTGGAACAGCAGCTCAAGCTCTCTGACGAAGGTGTATCCCGGCTGGCACAGCGGTGTCTGGAGCTGGAACAACAGGTGCTGAACTATCAGGCCGCACTGGCAAGGCACGGCAGCGACAACGAGCCTGCTGCCCTCACCCTGCCACAGCTGTTCTACGATTCCGGCTCCGGCTATTCCCCGCGGGAATGCCTGACCGTTGCCGAGGATGCCTACGACGAACTGACCCACGAGGTCTCTGCGGTGTTCACCCTGCCCACGGATGCCCGTGCGCTGCGGCTGGACCCCGGTGAGCTGGCCTGCTGCGTGACTGACCTGAGCATCTCGGACGAGCGGCTGGAATGCCGCGCCATGAACGGCATCCAGCTGCAGGAAGACTGCCTGCTGTTCTTGGATGTGGACCCCAACCTGACCGTGTGCAGCACCGTGCCCTTTGCGGCCGGGATGAAGTTTGCCGTGACCTATCATTACTATCCGCTGGGCCGCTTCCAGCACGAGCAGCCCGGCAAGGCCCTGCTCAGCGCGTTGAATACCATCAAGCTGCAGGCTGAAGCCGAAAAGAACGATATTCTGGAACAGCTGCAGGCTGCCCTTGCCGAGAACACCCGGCTGAACAATCAGCTGACGGAACTGCAGAACAGCCGTGCTGCCTATGAAGATTCGCTGGAAAACCTGTACGAGAGCAGCAGCTGGCGGCTTACCGCACCGCTGCGTGCTTTGCGCCGCCTGCTGCGCGGCTGAATCGGATCGCTAAAGGAGTTGTCAACATGTACAGCAGTTACAGCACCCTGCAGCGTAAGCAGCTGACGAAGCAGGTTTATACCGATACCCAGAGCACCTATCTGCTGGTGTATGCACCGGGCCGTCATCAGGCGCTGGAGCACGCACTGGAAAACCAGCTGCACCGCAAGTTCCGGCTGGTGACGGAGCTGGCCCCCGCCCTGACCGACTCGGTGGAGGGCGTGCTGCTGGTCAGCGAAGATCTGGAGTGCACCTCCACCGCCCTGACCTATTTTGCCGCCGCCCTGCGCACCGGTGCCGATTTTGTGGTGTGTGATGCCGCCTTTGGCTTCGATGGCTCCACCGCCCTTTATCTGAGCACCCAGCACATCCCGTGCAGCCGCTGCGCCATGGTGTCGCGGAAGCTTCTGGACCGGGTGCGCGCCGCTGCGCGCGGCAGGGACAGCGTGACTGAGCTGCTGCGCCTTGCCACCGCCATGGCGGAAAACTGCCACCGCATCCCGCAGTCTTTGCTGCACTTCCGGCGGGAACTGTGTGCCGACGATGTGTTCTCTGCAGACGGAAAGCGTGCTTTGATCCTGAGCCACGAGCTGACCATGACCGGTGCGCCCATCGTGCTGACAAGTGCCGTGCCGGTGCTGCGCAGCATGGGCTTTGAAGTGGTGGTGCTTGGCCCTGCGGACGACGGCTCGCTGCCGCTGTTTCTGGATGCCGGTGCCGCCGTGGTGACCCGCAGCGACTGCGTGATGAACTCGTCGCTGTGGGGCCTTGCCACCAGTGCCGATTTTGTGCTGGCCAACACCGTGGTAGAGGCTGCCGCCGTGAACACCCTGAACGGCTCCTTCGTGCCGGTGCTGTGGTGGCTGCACGATGCCTTTGCAGGCTACCCGTTCATTGCGCACAAGATTCCCAAAACACTGGGCTCCAATGTGCATGTGTGCGCCGTAGGCTCCCACGCCACTGCCGCCATGCACTCGGTGCGGCCGGACTTCAGCATTGAACAGCTGATCTACGGTCTGCCGGACTATGCGCAGGAAAGCTTCCCGCCCTACGATATCAGCTATGCCGGCGGCAGGCCGCTGTTCGTGACCGTAGGTTCCTTTGAGCCGCGCAAGGGTCAGGATATTTTCTGCAACGCCATCCGCCTGCTAAAGCCCGAGGTGCGCCAGAAGGCTGCTTTCCTGTTCGTGGGCAAGGCGGCGGACAAGAGCCTGAAGAACGCCGTGGATGCACTGGTGGAGGACTACCCGGACACCGTTTTCTACCGCAAGCGTCTGGAACGGCCCGAGATCAAATCCCTGATGGATCAGTGCACCTGCGTGGTATGCGCTTCCCGCGATGATCCCATGCCAACCTTCGTCACCGAGGGCCTGATCTTCGGCAAGCCCTCCATCGTGTCGGAGCACACCGGCACCGCCGGGCTGATCACCGAGGGCGTGGACGGCTTTGTGTACAAAGACGACGACCCGGATCAGCTGGCAAAGGTGCTGGAGCATGCTATCCTGCATCCGGAACAGCTGGCCGCCATGAAAGCTGACTGCCGGAAAATGTACGAGAAATATTATTCCAACGAAGCCTATGTTGCCACCCTGACACGGTTGGTGAACGAATCAACAGACTAAAAACAAGATAAAGGCAAGGGTCGATGCGTGCATCTGCCCTTGCCTTTTTATCATTCCATCAAAATTGCACAAGAAAATTCCAGTTCCGTTCACAAAGACACAGGCCGCGTGTGTTATACTTTTATCAAATCATTCCGCCTGAAAGGAGCCTGTTCTCTCTATGAGCCAACCCGCCTCTGCCGCACCTTCCCGCAAAAAGACAGTGATCTCGCTGCTGGTGCTCGCCGCACTTACCGGCATCATCGTGCTGCTGTTCAAGGACAACTGGGCCGAGATCACCGCAGCGCTTTCGCAGCTGTCCGCATGGCAGGTGCTGGTGGTGCTGGCCATCGGCCTCAGCTACCCGCTGCTGGAGGGGTGCGTGGCGTGGGTCATCGTGCGCAGCCGCATCCCGGGCTTCCGGCTCTGGCAGGGCATCGATACCGCGTGGTGCGGCACCTTTGGCAATGTGGTCACGCTGGGCGCAGGTGCAGTGCCGGTGCAGACATGGTATCTGCACCGCTGCGGCCTGCCGGTTGGCCCGGGCGTGGGCCTGATGACCTTGCAGTACGTGTTCCACAAAACCACCGTGCTGCTGTATGCCACGGTGATGCTGCTGTTTCAGTACAGATGGCTTGCCGCCAACACCACCGGTGTGATGAATTATCTGCCCATGGCATACGCTGTAGTGGCGGCCATTATTGTGGTGCTGGTGCTGGTGTGCGTATCGCCGCTGGTGCAGGACCTTGCCCGCTGGCTGATGCGTCTGCTGCCCAAAACGGAAAAATGGCAGCAGCGCCGCGCCGACTGGCAGCAGCAGCTGGATGTTCTGGGCGAGGAGAGCCGCCGTCTGCTGGCAGATAAGCCCCGCTGCGCTGAAATTCTGGCATTGCAGGCGGTCAAGCTGTTCGGGCTGTTCTGCCTGCCCTACCTGTGCATCCGGTTCATGGGGCTTTCCCCTCTGAGCTTTTTGCAGGTGCAGCTGCTCACTAGCTTGATGCTGTTTTTGTCCAACGCCCTGCCCAATGTGGCCGGCATGGGCTCCATCGAGACGGCGTTCCTGCTGGTGTTCGGCAGCTTTCTGGAGCGCGGCGAGGCAATGAGCGTGATGATGCTCTACCGCATCGCCAGCTATTATGTGGTGTTCGCCGCCAGCGCCGTGGGCTTCTTCTTTGCCCAGCGGCATCTGACACAAACGGAGCCGCCAAAGGAGGATTGACCCGCCATGAAAGATAAGAGCATTCTGTCCCGGTTCGGCATTGTCATTTTAGTGCTGCTTGCGCTGGTGCTGATCTTTCCTTCCGCAAAGGTCGATCTTGCATCCAGCATCGAGGCCAGCACACAGGCCAGTGTCCGGGTGGAGCACATTCAGAACTTTGCCCGCTCCGCAGAGGTGGATGTTCAGCTGCTTTCTGCCGACGCCCCTGCCTATCAGCAGATTGCAAACGTGCTTTCCGGCCTTACCTGTGTCAAGCGGTTCAACCAGCAGTATTCCTCCTACAGCCACGAATACCCGGTGGATTCCGTCACTGTGAGCTACTACGATGATGCCGAGAACAATAACCTCCTGTTCACCGTCTACTCCGATGGCACCGCCATCGTGAACAGCCAGTTCGTAAAGGTCAAAGCGCCCAAAGGCGGAGCCGAAGAGGTGTACCGGCAGCTGGCGGAGATCGTGAAGTAAACCCTCTCAGGCATCGCTGAGCGATGCCAGCTCCCCCGAAAGGGGGAGCTTCTTTGCATCTGGCTTAAACGTTTTTCTTCAAACCAAAAGTAGTATCTTTCCGTACTTGCGCATGAAGCTCGCCCTTCGGGAGAGCTGCCGCCGCAGGCGGCTGAGAGGGTCGTTTCCCTTATAAAAACAAAAAACGGGGCACGCAGGTGGTCAAGCTGCATGTCCCGTTTTTGTTTTTCTTTTGCACTTGGTGCGGTACCAATCACACCGAATGCCGCGCATCGAGCTGTGGGAGCAAACTAAAACCACAGCTCACTTGAAAAAAGAGAATGGAATGGAGGAATTGGGGATCACCTGACACAGCTCCGCAGCTCTGCCATGGCGGATCCGGTTTTCGCAGAAGCCCTTGTAGAAGCATCTGCTTTTCTGGTGCAACGTAGTCCGGCATATCAGTTAGATTTGTCTAACCTCGCTGCGAGAACAGAATACCATAGCCGGTTAGTCTTGTCAACCCTTATTTTGCGATTTTTTTCGCAAAATAGGTGCACCGCCGGGATTTCGGCGCTTTTTCTACATTCTGCCCAAAGAAAGCCCCTTGCTTTGGAAGAAAACCCACTTGTTTTCTATTGCATTTTAAAGTGGTTCTTGCTATTATAATAACGCAAGATTTTGTGGGCAGGTTTTCATTTTTGTCTACACCTTGTAGTCGGGGCTGCTGCAACCGGCAGTTCAAGACCGTTTTGCCCCCAGAAAGCCGCCAATGCAGAGCGGTTTTTCAAAGGCTCATTAGTTAGAAAACGCTAACTGCGTGATGGAGCAAGGAGGTTCCAATGATCAATTTTGAACAGTGGGAAGGCTTTGAGGGCCGCATCTGGAAAGAAGAAGTCAATGTGCGCGACTTCATCCAGAAGAACTACACCCCGTATGACGGCGACGAAAGCTTTCTGGCCGGCCCCACCGAGGCGACCGACAAGCTGTGGGGTGCCCTGCAGAAGCTGCAGAAGGCCGAGCGCGCCAAGGGCGGCGTGCTGGATATGGAGACCGACGTGGTCAGCAGCCTGACTGCTTACGGCCCCGGCTATATCGACGAAAGCCTGAAGGATCTGGAGCAGATCGTGGGTCTGCAGACCGACAAGCCCCTCAAGCGCGCCTTCATGCCCTACGGCGGCATCAAGATGGCAGAACAGGCCTGCACCACTTACGGCTACCAGCCCAGCGCCGAGCTGCACAAGATCTTTACCGATTATACCCGCACCCACAATCAGGCTGTGTTTGATGCCTACACCCCTGAGATGAAGGCGGCCCGCCACACCCACATCATCACCGGCCTGCCGGACACCTACGGCCGCGGCCGCATCGTGGGCGACTACCGCCGCGTGGCCCTGTACGGCATCGATGCACTGATCAAGTTCAAGCAGGAGGACTTTGCCAACTGCGGCGACGGCACCATGACCGACGACGTGATCCGCCTGCGCGAGGAGATCGCCCGCCAGATCAGCGCCCTGAAGGGCATGAAGAAGATGGCCGAGGCCTACGGCTATGATATCTCTCAGCCCGCAAAGAACGCCAAGGAGGCCTGCCAGTGGCTGTACTTCGGGTATCTGGCCGCCATCAAGACCCAGAACGGCGCTGCCATGAGCGTGGGCCGCATCTCCACCTTCCTGGATATCTACATCCAGCGCGATCTGGACAACGGCACCCTGACCGAGACCCAGGCTCAGGAGCTGATCGACCACATGGTCATGAAGTTCCGCATGGTCAAGTTTGCCCGCATCCCCAGCTACAACCAGCTGTTCTCCGGCGACCCCGTGTGGGCAACGCTGGAAGTGGGCGGCATCGGCATGGATGGCCGCAGCATGGTCACCAAGAACTGCTACCGCTTCCTGCACACGCTGGAAAACATGGGCCCCGCACCGGAGCCGAACCTGACCGTTCTGTACTCCTCCGCCCTGCCGGAGAGCTTCAAGAAATATGCCGCCAAGGTGTCCATCGATACCAGCTCTGTCCAGTACGAGAACGACGACGTGATGAAGCCCGTGTGGGGCGATGATTACTCCATCTGCTGCTGCGTGTCTGCCACCCAGACCGGCAAGGAGATGCAGTTCTTCGGTGCCCGCGCCAACCTTGCCAAGTGCCTGCTGTACGCCATCAACGGCGGTGTGGACGAGAAGAGCCACGAGCAGTGCGGCCCCAACTATGCCCCCATCACCAGCGAGTACCTGAACTACGACGAGGTGCTGCCCAAGTATGTCCAGATGCTGGACTGGCTGGCTGGCCTGTACGTCAATGTGCTGAACCTGATCCAGTATATGCACGACAAATACTACTATGAGGAAGCCGAGATGGCCCTCATCGACACCGACGTGCGCCGCACCTTTGCCACCGGCATTGCAGGCTTCTCCCACGTCATCGACTCCCTGAGCGCCATCAAGTACGCCAAGGTCAAGGTAGTGCGTGACGAGTGCGGCCTTGCCACCGGCTTTGAGACCGAGGGCGACTTCCCCAAGTACGGCAACGATGATGACCGCGCCGACGAGATCGGCGTGTGGCTGCTGCGCACCTTCCTGGAGATGATCAAGAAGCGCCACACCTACCGCAACTCTGAGGCTACCACCTCTATCCTGACCATCACCTCCAACGTGGTGTACGGCAAGTACACCGGCGCTCTGCCCGACGGCCGTGCCGCATTCACCCCGTTTGCTCCCGGTGCAAACCCCAGCTACGGCGCAGAGCAGAACGGCCTGCTGGCTTCCCTGAACTCGGTGGCAAAGCTGCCCTACCACTGGGCACTGGACGGCATCTCCAACACCCAGACCATCAATCCGGACGCTCTGGGCCACAGCGAAGGCGAGCGGGTGGAGAATCTGGTACAGGTCATGGACGGCTACTTCGATCAGGGCGCACACCACCTGAACGTGAACGTCTTTGGCAAGGAGAAGCTGCTGGATGCCATGGAGCACCCCGAGAAGGAGGAGTACGCCAACTTCACCATCCGCGTCTCCGGCTACGCCGTCAAGTTCATCGACCTGACCCGCGAGCAGCAGATGGACGTTATCTCCCGCACCTGCCATGCAGCCCTGTAACCCCATCGGCTATGTCCACTCGCTGGAATCCTTCGGCTCTGTGGACGGCCCCGGTGTGCGCTTTGTGGTGTTTTTGCAGGGGTGTGCCCTGCGGTGCAAATACTGCCACAACCCGGAAACGTGGGCTGCGGAGGGCGGCGAGGAATGGACGGCAGAAAAGCTGTTCCAGCGGGTCTACCGCTACCGCAACTACTGGGGCAAAAAGGGCGGCATCACGGTCAGCGGCGGTGAACCGCTGCGCCAGATGGAGTTCCTGACGGCATTCTTCGAGCTGGCCCGCTCCAAAGGCGTGCACACGGCTCTGGATACCGCCGGGCAGCCCTTCCGGCCCGATGACCCGGATTATCTGGCCGGTTTCGACCGGCTGATGAAGTCCACCAGTCTGGTCATTCTCGACCTGAAGGAGATCGACCCGGAACGCCACCGGCAGCTCACCGGCAAAGACAATGCCAACATCCTTGCGATGGCGCGGCATATTTCTGACCTCGGCATCCCGCTGTGGATCCGGCATGTGCTGGTGCCCGGCCTGACCGACGACGAGGAGGGCCTGCGCAGGACCGCAGACTTCATCCGCAGCCTGAAAACGGTGCAGCGGGTGGAGGTGCTGCCCTACCACACGCTGGGCCTGTTCAAGTGGCAGAAGCTGGGCATCCCCTATCCACTGCCGGATGCCGTGCCGCCCACAGCGGAGCAGGTGAAGCGTGCAGAAGAGCTGCTGGAAGTGAGCCGGTATCCCGGCTAAGCTCCTGATTTGAAAAACGACCGTTTCCGGTGTGCAGAATGCGCCGGGAGCGGTCGTTTTTTCTTGACTTCCCTTCTGTACACCGTTATAATGAAAAAAGTAAAAAAGGAGAAACAGCCATGCAGATTTTCAATACGCTGACCCGCCAGAAAGAAGAATTCGTGCCGCAGGTGCCCGGTGAATACCGCATCTATGTCTGCGGCCCTACCGTTTATAACTATATCCACATCGGCAACGCCCGCCCGCTGATCGTGTTCGATACCCTGCGCCGCTACCTTGAGTACCGCGGCAACAAGGTGTTCTATGTTTCCAACATCACCGATATCGACGATAAGCTCATTAAGAAGGGACAGGAAGAGGGCACCTCCATGAAGGAGGTCGCTCAGCGCTTTGAGGCCGAGTACCTCAAGGATGCCGCCGGCCTCAACTGCAAAAAGCCCACCGTCCAGCCCCGGGCTACCGAGCACATCCAGCAGATCCTGGATATCGTGAAGGATCTGATCGACTCCGGCCACGCTTATGTTGCCAAGAACGGCGATGTGTACTTCCGGGTGAAGAGCGATCCCGAGTACGGCAAGCTGAGCCATTTGAAGCTGGACGATCTGGAGAGCGGCAACCGTGAGCTGCGCAGCCAGATGGACGACGACCTGAAGGAGGACCCCGCAGACTTTGCCGTGTGGAAGGCCGCAAAGCCCGGCGAACCTGCATGGGAAAGCCCCTACGGCATGGGCCGTCCGGGCTGGCATATCGAGTGCAGTGCCATGAGCCGCACCCATCTGGGCAAGACCATTGATCTGCACTGCGGCGGTCAGGATCTGATCTTCCCCCACCACGAGAATGAGATCGCACAGAGCGAGTGCGCCAACGGCTGCACCTTTGCCCGCTACTGGATGCACAATGGCTTCATCAACGTGGACAATCAGAAGATGTCCAAGAGCCTGCACAACTTCTTTACCGTGCGCGATGTGGCGGACATTTACGGCTACGAGCCCATCCGCTACTTCATGCTGACCGCAGGCTACCGGATGCCGCTGAACTACACCGTGGATCTCATCGAGAGCTGCAAGAACAGTCTCGAGCGCCTGTACACCTGCCGCGAAAATCTGGACTTTGCCCTGACCAAGGATGCCTTTGGCACCGACGAGACTCTGAAGGAAAAGGCTGCCGAGGCCCGCACCAAGTTCTGCACTGCCATGGACGATGACCTGAACACCCCGGATGCACTGGCTGCCGTGTTCGATCTGGTCAAGGAGATCAACACGCTGTCGGCTGTTTCCTCCAAGGATGCCCTGCAGACCGCCGCCGCTGCGTTCGACGAGATCACCGGCGTACTGGGCCTGCTGTACAACCGCAAGAAGGACGAGGTTCCCGCCGAGGTGACTGAGCTGGTAGAGAAGCGTGCCGCCGCCAAGAAGGCCAAGGACTGGGCCACTGCCGATGCCATCCGTGCACAGCTGACCGAACTGGGCTGGGCGGTCAAGGATACCGCACAGGGCCCGCAGCTGAGCAAGCTCTAAATTAAAGTAAAGCTATTCGCGGCATGTTGCGGATGGCTTTACTTTTTTGCGCGCATTTGCCATAATAAGGAAGAAGATCAGCTTTGCGGAGGGAACAGCAATGAAGGTCATGGTTTTTGACGTAGGAGGCACCGAGATCAAATATTCGGTCATGGATGAGCAGATGAACCGTTTCGATGCCGGTTCCGTGCCCACGCCGCAGGATACGCAGGAGCATTTTCTCGACACAATATACGCTCTGTATGCACCGCATAAGGATGAAGTGGACGGTATCGCCATGGCGCTGCCCGGCTTTGTGGATGCCAACACCGGCTATGTCTCCAATGGCGGGGCACTTCTGTACAACACCGGCACGCAGGTGGGGCAGCTGGTGCGCGAAAGATGCGGCTGCCGTGTCACGCTGGAAAACGACGGCAAGGCTGCAGCCATTGCAGAGCTGCGGGCCGGTGCCTTGCAGGGCTGCTGCAATGCGGCAGTGTTTATCATCGGCACCGGCGTGGGCGGCGGCATCATTGCCAATGGCCAGCTGGTTCGCGGCGTGCACTTTACCGCCGGAGAGTACAGCTTTGTGAACACCAACGCCGACGAGTGGGAGAATACCGAAAAAACCATGGCCTGCCAGTGCAGCACCAAATACCTGCTCAAGTGGTACCGCGCCCGCAAGGGCCTGCCCGCCGATGCCCCCATGAACGGTAAACTCTTTTTTGATGCCGCCAATGCCGCCGAGCCGGAAGCGCTGGAAGTGCTGGAACGGTTCTGCAAGATGGTGGCCGTGCAGATCTACAACCTGACCGTATTGCTGGATGTGGAAAAGGTAGCCATCGGCGGCGGCATCAGCAAGCAGCCGCTGCTGCTGGACAGTCTGCGCCGGGTATATGCCGGGCTGTTTGCTTCCCGTGGGGAATCACCTTACATGATCGGTCTGCCCCGCTGCGAGATCGTGCCCTGCCATTTCAGCAGCGAAGCCAATCAGGTGGGAGCATTGTATACCTATCTGCAGGCGGAACGCAAAACCATTTAATGGCTTCCGCTTCGCTCTAGCCATATTCAGCGGAACAATTATTTTTACAAAGCAAACTCCGGCAGACTGCGGTCCGCCGGAGTTTGCTTTTTCACAGGATAGGGCCGTATTGGAAAACGGCATCCTCCCTTAGATTTACTTATTGGTCAGCCGGTTGAAGTGCGGCTTTTCGTCTTCTTCCTTCTTCGGCTCCGGCTTTTCCGCCGGGGTCAGGCGCACCTCGGTCACGCGGCGCTTGGCCGTGCGGGTAACGACACCGTCGTACTCGCCCAGCGTGAACCGGTCGCCCACCTTGGGCAGATGGCAGGTTTTTTCCTGCACCAGACCGTTCACCGTATTGGAATCGATGTCCTCATCCTCCGGCAGACCCAGCCTCTCATACAGGTCGTCCACACCGGCACTGCCCAGCACGATCCAGCTGCCGTCCGACTGTTTGCGGAAGTCCTCGGTCGCTTCGTCGTGCTCGTCCCAGATCTCGCCTACCAGCTCTTCCAGAATGTCTTCCAGCGTGATGATGCCCTCGGTACCGCCGTACTCGTCCACCACCACCGCCATGTGATGGTGCTGCTCGCGCAGGGTGCGCAGCAGCTGGGAGATCTGGGTGGAGCCGGTGGTATAAAGGGTGGGCTTCACAAGGTCTTCCAGCGTGGTATCCTTGCGCAGACGGCCAAGGTAAAAGTCCTTTTCATGTACCACACCGATGATGTTGTCAATGGTGCCGTGGTAAACGGGCAGACGGGAATATCCCGATTCCGCAAAGGTATCGGCCACCTCATCCAGCGAGAGATCGTCCTCCACCGCGATCACATCCACGCGGGGCGTGAGGATCTCCTCCACCTCCACATCGTCGAACTCAATGGCGCTGCGGATGAGCTGGCTTTCCCGGTCGGTCAGCTCGCCGTCGTTCTCGGCCTCGCTGACCATGGTCATCAGCTCACCCTCAGTGATGGTGTCCTCCTCGGTGCTGCGGATGAAATGCCCCAGCAGGCGCTTCCACTGGGTGAACAGCCAGGTCAGCGGGGTAAACAGGATCAGCAGCAGGTTCAAAAAGGGCGACACTGCCGTGGCAACCGTCTCCGGCATCTCCTTTGCAAGGCTCTTGGGGGTCACCTCGCCAAAGATCAGCACCACCACGGTCAGCACTATGGTGGACACCGTCGCGCCCCGCTCCGGGTCCAGCAGGCGGGTGAACAGCACTGTGCCAATGGATGCTGCGGCAATGTTGACGATATTGTTGCCGATGAGGATGGTGGAGAGCAGCTTGTCGTACTTTTCCGACATAGCCAGCACGCGGGCTGCTGCCGAATCGCCGTCCTCGGCGCGGCTTTTCAGGCGGATCTGGTTCAGGGAAGAAAATGCGGTCTCAGAGGCGGAGAAAAAGGCGGAAAATGCCACCAAAATGATCAGCGCCGCCAAAAGCGTAATACTGCCATCGTCCATAAAAAGGGAAATCACACTCAACTTTCTGTTTTGATTTTTCCCTCTCAGTCATCGCTATGCGATGCCAGCTCCCCCGAAGGGGGAGCTTTTTTCTACGTGCCCGTAACCTGCTCCTTCCACACAGAAGGTGCTATTGTCCGGAATATCGCACAGAGCTCCCCCTTCGGGGGAGCTGGCGCGGGAGCGCCTGAGAGGGTTTTGCCTATAAACTTTCTTCCATACAAAAATGTGCTCCCCATCGTTGCTGTTCCGCGATGAAAAGCACATCAATGTTATTTGTAATCATACCATATTCTGTACGGTGGTGCAAGCTTTCTTGCCGCAAAGTCCGTACAAAACAGGTAAAATCCGCGTTATCGCAGGGTCAAAGCGCCATTCACGCAGTCTACCGTCAGGGTGTTGCCCTCGGTATAGCTGCCCTGAATGATGGCCTTGGCGATCAGGGTCTCCACGCGGCTCTGGATGAACCGCTTGATGGGACGTGCGCCATAGACGCTGTCGTAAGCAGAATCGATGATGAAGTCCTTGGCAGCGGTGGTGACCTCCAGCTTGAGGTGCTTGCCCTCGTCCATACGCTTGCGCAGATCCTGTAGCTGCAGATCCACGATCTTGCGCATCTCGTCCTTGGTCAGGCTCTTGTAGTAGACGATCTCATCCAGACGGTTCAGAAATTCGGGGCGGAACTTGCTCTTCAGCAGCTGGTCGATCTGGTGCTTTGCTTCCTCGCTCAGCTCGTTGGAGCCGTTGGCACGGCGCTGCTCCAGATCGTTCAGGATGATGTCGCTGCCCAGATTGGAGGTGAGGATGATGACCGTGTTCTTGAAGTCCACGGTGCGGCCCTGACTGTCGGTGATGCGGCCATCGTCCAGTACCTGCAGCAGGATGTTGAACACATCGGGGTGGGCTTTTTCCACCTCATCGAACAGCACCACGCTGTAGGGCTTGCGGCGCACAGCCTCAGTCAGCTGGCCGCCCTCTTCGTAACCGACGTATCCCGGAGGCGCGCCGATCAGACGGCTGACGCTGAACTTCTCCATATACTCGGTCATATCGATTCGCACCATGTTGCGCTCGTCGTCAAACAGGGCCTGTGCCAGTGCCTTGGCCAGCTCAGTCTTGCCCACGCCGGTGGGGCCGAGGAACAGGAAGCTGCCGATGGGGCGGTTGGGGTTGGCGATACCGGCGCGGCTGCGCAGGATGGCCTCGCTCACCTTGGTCACAGCCTCGTCCTGACCGATGACCCGCTGATGCAGCACATCGTCCAGATGCAGCAGCTTCTCGCGCTCACCCTCCACCAGTTTCTCCACCGGGATGCCGGTCCAGCGGGCCACGATGCGGGCGATCTCCTCATCGGTCACGCGGTCACGCAGCAGGCTGTCCTCCTTCTTGGCGGCGGCGATCTTCTCTTCCTCTTCCAGCTGTTTCTGCAGCTGGGGCAGCTTGCCGTATTTCAGCTCGGCAGCCTTGTTCAGGTCGTACTCGCGCTGAGCCTTTTCAATGTCGGCATTGGTCTGCTCGATCTGCTCACGCAGGGATTGCACCTTGCCGATGGCGTTCTTCTCGTTCTCCCACTTTGCCTTCATGCTGCGGAACTTGTCCTGCAGCTCGGCCAGCTCCTTTTCCAGATCCTTCAGGCGGCTCTGGCTCAGGGCATCGGTCTCCTTTTTCAGGCTCACCTGCTCGATCTGCAGCTGGGTGATGCGGTGGGCCAGATCGTCCATTTCGCTGGGCATGCTGTCCATCTCGGTCTTGATCATGGCGCAGGCTTCATCCACAAGGTCGATGGCCTTATCCGGCAGGAAACGATCCGTGATATAGCGGTCGGACAGGGTGGCAGCGGCGATCAGGGCGCTGTCGTTGATCTTCACGCCGTGGAACACCTCGTAGCGTTCCTTCAGGCCGCGCAGGATGGAGATAGTATCCTCCACGGTGGGCTCATCCACCTGTACCGGCTGGAAGCGGCGCTCCAGAGCGGGGTCTTTCTCGATATACTGGCGGTACTCGTCCAGCGTGGTGGCACCGATGCAGTGCAACTCGCCCCGGGCCAGCATGGGCTTGAGCAGGTTGCCTGCGTCCATGGCACCATCGGTCTTGCCGGCACCCACGATGGTGTGCAGCTCATCGATGAAGAGGATGATCTTGCCCTCGCTCTTCTTCACCTCGTTCAGCACGCTCTTCAAGCGCTCTTCGAACTCGCCGCGGTACTTTGCACCGGCCACCAGAGCGCCCATGTCCAGACTGAACACGATGCGGTCCTTCAGGTTTTCGGGCACATCGCCGCGCACGATACGCTGTGCAAGACCCTCTGCAATGGCGGTCTTGCCAACGCCGGGCTCACCGATCAGGCAGGGGTTGTTCTTGGTCTTACGGGACAGGATGCGGATCACGTTGCGGATCTCCTGATCACGGCCGATGACGGGGTCCAGCTTCTGCTTGCGGGCAAGGTCTACCAGATCCTGACCATACTTCTGCAGGGCGTTGTAGGTCTCCTCGGGATTGTCGTTGGTGACGCGCTGGTTGCCGCGCACAGCCGTCAGTTGCTGCAGGAACTTATCTTTCGTGATGCTGAACGCACGGAGCAACTCGGTGGTGTTCTGGGTCTGCTCGTCCAGCAGACCCAGGAACACATGCTCCACGCTGATATAGTCGTCCTTCATGGCCTTGGCTTCTCGGGCGGCGGCGCTGAGCACCTTATCGGCAGCCTGCGAGATATAGACCTTGTCGGGGTCACGGCCGGAGCCGGAGACCCGGGGCAAAGCCGAAAGCTTTTCGGCCACGGCGGCAGCAAAACTGCCGGGGTCAACATTCAGCTTCTGCAGCAGCTGCGGGATCAGGCCCTGCTCCTGCGAAGCGAGGGCGTGCAGCAGATGTTCAGGTTCCAATTGATTGTGCTGGTACTCCACAGCCAGTTGTTGCGCTGCCTGCAGAGCCTCCAGCGTTTTCTGTGTATATTGATTGGTATTCATAAAGTCAAGCCTCCATTCATACCGGAAGGTTTATTTTAGCGGACACGATAGTCGTTTGCTAAAAGCCCGGTGCAGAGATGCTGCCGAACGGGAAGCAGCGGCTATTCTTCAGTTGTTTCACGGTTTCAAGCACCTCCTGCCGAACTGGTTTTACTTGTTTTAGCACTCTATCTGTTCGACTGCTAAAACTATACTCCTGTTTTCCCACTTTGTCAATAGGGTTCATAAAAAGTTTGCAAATCACAGTTTTTGCTAGAAAAAACACGCAGCCTTGCCATACCGTTCGTCGCGTAAGCGACTTAAAATCGGCGCAACACAAAAAATCCTCTAGCGCAGCGACTTGGATTTTTTGTATGGAGCCCATCTGCTTTGGGATTATTAAGGGCGAGCAGCCCTTAATTCGTGCCTCCCGCGCCTCGAAAGTAGCGGGTGCTTTTCTGGTTCTCTTTTGGCACGCAAAAGAGAACTTATCCGGTGGAGAAGAATTGCATAAAAGTCAAGAAATCTGTTCCACTCGAATACGCTCTGTATGGGAAGCATTGCTCTAAAAAAAGAACCCCAAAAAATCCATAGATTTTCTGGAGTTCAAAAATTCATATAATGTGATCTCAGCCCTGCTTTTTCCAGCGGCGCATCACGCCCATGCCCAGCGCATAGGGGCCGGTGTGCACGGCAATGGTGCAGCCGATCTGCAACAGGCCCACTTCGCACTGAGCGCCGGGGTACTTTGCACGCAGGGCCGCGCGGGTCTGCATCCACAGGCGTTTGCCTTCCTCTTCGTCGTAGCCGTAGCCTACGGTGATGCGGTAGTCGTCCGGGGTGCCGCCGTGGGCATCCAGATAGTTCATCAGCTGTTCCAGCGCTTTTTCAAAGCTCTTCTGTCGGCCGCGTGCCACACCGCCGGAGAAGATCTCGCCATCCTTGAACAGGATCATCGGCTTGATGCCCAGCATGTTGGCTGCACGGCCCGTCACCTTGCCGATGCGGCCGCCCTTAATGAGATAGTCCAGATTGCCTACCGTGAAGAAGATCTGGTTGGTAGCTTTCTCTGCTTCCAGCCATGTCACAGTCTCGTCCAGCGTGCAGCCTGCGTCCCGCATGGCCACGGCGTTTTCCACCATGGTGGACTCGGTAACGGTAGCCGCCGCGCTGTCAATGACCTCAATGCGGGCATCGGGGAAATCTTCCAGCACCAGATCCCGGGCATTGCGGGCGCTGCCCACACAGCCGCTCATCTTGCTGGTGAACACCAGACACAGCACATCCCGACCAGCAGCAGCATGGGCACGGAATGCCTGCTCAAAGTCCTCAATGGAAGCAAGACTGGTTTTGGGGTAGGCCGAAGGGTTGTCCACCATGAACTGGTAGAAGTCCCGCACGGCGATCTCCTTGCCTTCTTTGCGGTAGTGCTCGCCGTCCAGCGAGACATAGAAGGGCACGACCTCGATTTGGAGCTGTTTGGCAGTGTCCAGCGTCAGGTCGCATGCGCTGTCGGTAATGATATCAAACATCTGTGACGCTTCCTTTTCTGAATCATTCAGGAGCTTTGCAGGGGATCATACGTGGTGGATATAAGCCTCACGCTCGGCACCCACAGAGATGTAGGTGATCTTGCAGCCGACAGCCTTTTCCAGATATTCCACGTAATCGCGTGCTTCCTTGGGCAGGTCTTCCCACTTGCGGGCTGCGGTGATATCGCAGTGCCAGCCGGGCAGGTACTCCACCACGGGCTGTGCGGTGTCCAGAGCTTCGCCCATGGGGAAGCGGGTGGTGGTGCTGCCATCGGTCAGCTTGTAGGCAGTGACCATGGGGATCTTTTCCATGTAGTCCAGCACGTCCAGCAGGGTCAGAGCAACTTCATCGCAGCCCTGGCAGAACACGCCGTAGCGGCTTGCCACCAGATCGATGGGGCCAACGCGGCGGGGACGGCCGGTGGCTGCACCGTACTCGTGGCCAGCCTCACGCAGGTCGTGCTTTTCCTCTTCGGTCATAGCCAGCTCGGCAGTGAAGGGGCCGTCACCCACGCAGGAGGAGTAAGCCTTCATCACGCCGATGGAGTTGTGCAGCTTGTGGCCCGGGATGCCTGCGCCGATGGGAGCGTAAGCACCGATGACGTTGGAAGAGGTGGTATAGGGGTAAATGCCGAAATCGATGTCGCGCAGAGCGCCCAGCTGAGCCTCGAACAGGACCTTCTTGCCTGCAGCGTCTGCATCGGCCAGATACTGACCCACATCGCAGATGTAATCCTTGAAGATGGCGGCATACTTTTCGAGCCATGCCCACATCTCATCCACGCTGATGGGAGCTGCGTTGTAGCTGCCCTCCATGACCAGATTCTTGGAATCCACCATGGTGACCAGGCGCTTCTTCACAGCATCGTCCAGATGCAGCAGGTCGCCCATGCGCAGGGTCTTCTTCATGTACTTGTCGCCGTAAGCGTAGGCAATGCCGCGCTTGGTGGAGCCGAACTGTGCGCCGGTCTTGGACAGACGTGCTTCTTCCAGACCGTCCTGCTCCACATGGTAGGGCATGGTGATGGTTGCACGGTCGGAGATCTTCAGGTTTGCCGGGCTGATCTCAACGCCCTGCTCCCGCAGCTTGTTGATCTCGCCGTCCAGATGATGCGGGTCGATGACCATGCCGTTGCCCATAACGCAGACCACGTTCGGACGCAGGATGCCGGAGGGCAGCAGATTCAGCACGAACTTGCCGCGCTCGTTCTTCACCGTGTGACCGGCGTTGTTGCCGCCCTGATAACGTGCAACGATGTCATACTCCTGGCTGATGAGGTCGACCATGCGGCCCTTGCCTTCATCGCCCCAGTTGATACCCGTAATTGCAGTAAGCATAATAAATGACCTCTTTATCATTTTTTTCAAAAGACAGCCTTTTCCGTGCACCTTGCCCGGGATACGCCACCTTGGGAAAACACATCAGCAGGCATACACAAAGCACATACCAATGCAAGTATAGTATAGCACAGATCGCCGTGCAAAAAAAGAGGAAAACACAGCTTTGGGCTGCGTTTTCCTCCAAAAAAGTGTGCGCAAAATTGTGCGTTCAGCTGCGGGGTTTCTCAAGGTCGGCACGGCGGGTCACCTTGTGGATAGTGCCGTCCGGCTCCTGAATGGAGGTGTTGGCCAGCTGCGCGCGCAGGCTGGCCTTCATGTCGTCGATGTATTCGCGGCGCAGGGCCTGCTGCTCTGCCTTTTCGGCCTCGGTCAGTCCGGTGGTCTTGCTCTTTTTTGCCAGCTCGTTGATGCGGGCGATCTTTTCCTGTGTCATGGTGCCTCCTGTATTTTCAAGCGGAATATGTTATAATAAGAAAGTAAACCCTCTCAGTCATTGCTGTGCAATGCCAGCTTCCCCGAAAGGGCGAGCTTTTTAAGGAATTTTCTCAATCAGTATAGCAAAGGATGATAAAAATGGCAACTCAATTGAATTTTGCACAGCAGATGGATGCCGTGCTCAAGGAGCTGGGCGGCACCCGTCCGCGCCTGCTGCTGCACGCCTGCTGCGGGCCCTGCTCCAGCGCAGTGCTGGAACAGCTGTGCCAGTATTTTGAGATCACAGTGCTTTACTATAACCCCAACACATGGCCTGCAGAGGAATACCACCGCCGCGGTGAGGAACTGAAGAAGTTCGTGGCAGCAGCCCATCCTCTGGGCGTGACCGTGGTGGAGGACCACTACGACCCGCAGGAGTTCTACTCTGCCGTCACCGGCCTTGAAAACGAGCCGGAGCGGGGCAGCAGGTGTACAGTCTGCTACCGGCTGCGGATGCGCCGGGCGGCGCAATACGCCAGTGAGAACGGCTTCGACTGGTTCACCACCACACTGTCCATCAGCCCGCATAAAGATGCCAAGCGCATCAATGCCATCGGGCAGGAGCTGGAAGCCGAGTTCGGCGTAAAGCATCTGCCTTCGGACTTCAAAAAGCACAACGGCTATCTGCGCAGCCTGCAGCTTTCGGAGGAATACGGCCTGTACCGGCAGGATTACTGCGGGTGCGAGTTCAGCGCGAAGGCACGTGGCATTGAGAGATAACCCTCTCAGTCATTGCTGCGCAATGCCAGCTCCCCCGAGAGGGGAGCTTTTTCTACTTTCCAACGGTTATTTTCTTTACTGAAAAGAGAATACCAAACGGTTTTAGCGCATAAAGCTCCCCCCTTCGGGGGAGCTGGCGCGATAGCGCCTGAGAGGGTTTATTCTTCCGGCAGCTTTGCCACCAGCAGGGTGAAAATAATCAGCCCCACGCAGGGCACGATGTTGGAAGCCATACCAGCGGCAAGGCCAGCCTTTTCGGCTACGATGCCAATGATCCACGGCATGAGGATGGCACCGCTGGATGCCACCGGCAGCATGATGCCCATGCTGGTCACGCTGGTCATGCGGCCCGCGCTGGCCACAGCGGTGGGGTTCAGGCCCGCCATGGAGAACGCAAATGCAAACAGCAGCACGATGGCCATGCCCTGCGTGTGGGCCATGACCAGCAGCACATAAAAGATCGTACACAGCACGCTCATGCCCACCATGGCCTTGCGCGGGCTCTTGAACGGGAACACGAATGCGATCAGCAGACGGGCCACCAGCGTGGCACCCCACATGACCGTGACGGTGTAAGCCGCCAGCGTGCCCGCAATGATGCCGCTGCCCTTGAAGTAAGTGACCATCCAGCCGTTGACGCTCTGCTCTGCAGCGTTCTGGAAGAACAAAAGGCCGGTCAGCATCCAGAACCGTGCCGAACGCAGAAAGCTCCAGTCAATGGCCTGCTTTTCCTTGGCATTCTTGGCCCTGCCGCCGCCCAGCGGGGTAAAGGCATATACCAGCCACAGCACAAGTCCCAGTGCCGCCAGCAGGAACACCGCCAGCTCAGTGCTCACCTTCGCCGCTGCCGCAATGAGGAAGGGGCACAGCAGCGCACCGCAGGCGTAGCAGCTGTGCATCAGGTTCATGCCGCGGGTGCGGTCGGCAGAGTGATCGCTGACCAGAATGGTGCAGGTGTTGATAACACTGCCCTTGGCAATGCCCACCACAAAGAAAGCCACTGCCAGCAGGATCTCTACACCGGTCAGGCCCATGATGCCGTAGCCCACCGCATAGCCGATGGTGAGCAGCAGCACACTGGGCTTCATGCCCAGTACACTGGGCAGCATACCGATGAGCAGGCCTGCCAGCAGATTACCCACACTCATAAGTGAGAGCAGGGTGCCGGTCATGCCGTAGGCAAAGCCGTAGCGCTCCTGCAGCAGGCTGACCACCACGCCCGCACTGATGGCACAGATGCCACTGAAGAAGAAAGTAAGAAAGCCTGTATTCCGCAGGCGTGCAGACTGTTGTTCCATAATCGTCCTCTTTCTGTGAAAATATCCTCCTTTTATTTAACCATAATTCCGCATCATTGCAACCGGATTTTCTTACAAAAAGTTGCAAAAAGCCCGCCGGGCATCGCTGCACGGCGGGCTTTGGTTTACAGTTTACTCTGCCTTGGTCTCGGGCTTTGCCTCAGCCTTGGCTTCCGGCTTTGCTGCGGGGGCAGCAGCGGGAGCGGCGGGCTTCACCACGGGCTTCGGGGGATTGGGGTCATCCTTCAGCGGGAAGAGGATGATGTGCTTGGGGCACTTCTGGGCACACATGCCGCAGCCCTTGCACTTGTCATAGTCGATGCGGGCTACGCCGTCCACCACGTGGATAGCGTCGAACTTACAGGTGCGCTCGCACATACCGCAGGCAATGCAGGAGGTGGTGCAGGCCTTCATGGCCACAGGACCCTTGTCCTTGTTGGAGCACATGACCACCGGCTTGCGCGGGCCGCCCACGTCGATCATGATGACCTGCTTGGGGCAGATGTTTGCGCAGGCACCGCAGCCGGTGCACTTGTCCTTGTCCACCTTGGCAACACCGTCCACAATGTGGATGGCATCGAACTTACACACCTTGGTGCAGTCGCCCAGACCAACGCAGGCAAAGGAGCAGGTCTTGGGGCCGCCGTACAGGGCAGCAGCGGCTGCACAGGTCTGGATGCCCTTGTAATCATAAGCAGGCTTGCAGTGCTCGGAATTGCCCTGACACTGGACAACCGCCTTCTTTTCCACAGCGCTGGCCGTGCCGCCCATGATCTTGGCAATGGCAGCGGCAGCCTTGGGGCCGCCGGGTGCGCACTTGTCGCAGGGCACGCCGTCCATGACCACAGCCTTTGCGTAGTCCGCACAGCCTGCGTAGCCGCAGCCGCCGCAGTTTGCACCGGCAAGGCAGTTGGTAACTTCTTCAATGCGGGGGTCTTCCTCCACCGCCATGAACTTGGACGCTGCGACCAGAACGATCGCGCCGACCGCGCCCACGATGGTACACAGGATAACAGCAGATACAATATTCATAATCCTGTTCCTCCCTTACAGCGTGACATTGAACAGGTTTTCGACGATGCCGCCGAAGCCCATGAAGGACAGGCTGGTGATTGCTGCTGCGATCAGGGTGATGGGCAGGCCCTTGAAGGGTGCCGGGGGATCGCAGGCTTCCACGCGCTTGCGCACGCCGCTGAACATGACCATGGCCAGCATGAAGCCGCAGCCTGCGCCGATGGCACACACCAGAGCCTCAATGTAAGCAACACCGAAGCCCAGAGCGGCCACATCTGCGCCGTAGTCGCCCACGACCAGAATGGTGACAGCCAGAACACAGCAGTTGGTGGTGATCAGGGGCAGGTAAACGCCCAGAGAGTTATACAGTGCAACCACGTACTTCTTGAGGAAGATCTCGATGAACTGCACCAGAACAGCAATGACCAGAATGAACACGATGGTCTGCAGGTAGCTCAGACCAGCCGGGTCCAGAATGAAGATCTGGATGGGGAAGGTGACGGCCGTTGCCATGAACATGACGAAGATGACGGCGCCGGACATACCAACCGCAGAATCCAGCTTTTTGGAAACGCCCAGGAACGGGCAGATACCGTAGAACTTCACCAGCACGTAGTTGTTGACCAGGATCATGCTGAAGAAGATCGCAGCGAGTTTTACTAACATCTTATTCTGCCTCCTTCTTCAGGTTATCAAGGTCGCAGCAGCTCTTGCGCTCGATGCGGGCATCCAGCTTGCCTTCCAGCCACACACAGCCGGCCATCAACAGGCCAAAGCAGAAGAATGCGCCGGGAGCCTGCGTCATGATGGAGACCTTGGCAACGCTTTCCGGGATCACCTGGAAGCCCAGCCATGTGCCGCTGCCCAGGATCTCACGGATGGATGCCATCAGGGTAGCGGTGAGGGTGTAGCCAACGCCCATGCCCACGCCGTCCAGTGCGGAGTCCACGATGCTGTTCTTGCAGGCGAACATCTCGGCACGGCCCAGAATGATACAGTTGACAACGATCAGGGGCAGGAACACGCCCAGAGCGTTGTACAGGCTTTCCATGTAAGCCTGCATGAACATCTGAACGATGGTCACGAAGCTTGCGATAATGACGATGTAACAGGGCAGATGCACCTTGCCGGGGATCACCTTGCGCAGCAGGGAGATCATGATATTGGAGCACACCAGCACGAAGGTGAAGGCGGCACCCATGCCCAGAGCGCTGGAAACTGCAGTGGTAACTGCCAGAATGGAGCAGGTACCCAGAACCAGACGCAGAACGGGGTTTTCTTTGATAATGCCGTTGGTAAGGATGCTTACCTTGGACTTATTTTCTTGTGCCATTTCTTACCAACCTCCTTTACGCCAGCTCGTTGTAGCAGTTGACACAGTCATTGATGGCAGCAAACAGAGCGGTGGACGAAATGGTTGCGCCGCTGTAGGCATCGTAATCCTGATTCATCACAATGTTCTGGGTGCCATCCATGCCATCGAACTGCGCCAGGAAGTCGTCACTGCTCACGTTGGAGCCGATGCCCTTGGTCTGGGTAGAAGCGTCCACCCAGATGCCGGTCTCGGCACCATTGGCATCAAAGCCCATGATAACGGTCAGGATACCGCCGTCAAAGCCCTTTTCCTCGGCCTTGATCGCAGTGCTGCCGTCCGGAGCCTTGACCACGCCGGTGATGCCGGCGGTGGTGTAATCGGTCACTTCTTCCAGCTCGCTGGCGTCCGAAACGGAGGGCAGCACGCCGACATAAGCGGCCAGAGTGGTGCGCTTGGTGTTCTCGGCAATGACCGGGGCGGTCATGCCGTTCACCAGTGCCAGCAACAGGCTGGCGATCAGGGAGATAACGCTCAGCACAACAATGGGCTTGATGGTGCTCTCCCAGTTGGAAGACTTACTCATTTGCCAGCACCCTCCTTTGCTTTCTTTGCAGGCTTGATGTAGCCATACGGGGTCTGACGGGTCAGATCGTTGATGTAGGGGACCCACAGGTTCATGAACAGCAGTGCGAAGGACACGCCCTCGGTGTAGCTGCCCCAGTAACGGATGGCAAAGGTGACGATGCCCAGTGCCACGCCGTACACCAGCTTGCCCTTCAGGGTGAAGGGGCTGGTAACATAGTCGGTAGCCATGAACACGGCACCGAACAGCAGGCCGCCGCTCAGCACGGCAACCAGAGCCTCGTGCACGCTGTGGGTAGCAATGAGGTAGAACACGAACATGCTGCCGACGTAAGAAGCCGGGATGGCGATGCTGATGGTCTTGGTGGCCACCAGATAAATCAGGCCCAGCACGATGGCCAGTGCGCAGGTCTCGCCCAGCACACCGCCGTGGATGCCCATGAACAGATCCAGCAGGCTCAGCTTGGACTTATCGGCCACAGCCAGCGGGGTAGCGCTGGACAGCTGGTCCACCGCTGCATCCGGGAACACCCACTTGTTCATGGAACCGGCAAAGCTGATGAACAGCACGATACGGCCCACCAGAGCGGGGTTGGCAAAGTTCATGCCAATGCCGCCGAACAGCTGCTTGACGATGACGATGGCCACCAGATCACCGATGATGAGCTGGCCGATGGGCATGCCCACGGGCACGTTCATGGCCAGAATGATGCCGGTGACGACGGCGGACAGGTCGCTGATGGGGTTGGGCTTCTTGAGCAGCTTGCAGTACAGCCACTCAAAGGCCACGCAGGCCACCACGGACACAGCTGTTACCAGCAGTGCACGCACGCCAAAAATGATGGCAGAGGCCACCACGCAGGGGCACAGGGCGACGATCACGTTGGCCATCAGGCTCTGGGTGGTCTCTTCGCTGCGCACATGCGGGGAAGCCGAAACAATAAGCTTCGTATCCATTACTTATTGCCTCCTTTTTTGATTTCACCAAGGTAGAACGCCTTTGCCAGACTCATCATCTGGGTAACAGGGCGCTTTGCCGGGCAGACGAACGAGCAGCTGCCGCAGTTGAAGCAGTAGTCTGCATGCAGCTTGCCCAGCTCCTGCACATCGCGTGCAGCGTATGCCTGATTGACCTCCACAGGCTCCAGACCCATGGGGCAGTACTCCACGCAGCGGCCGCAGCGGATGCAGGGATTCACCGGTGCAGGCTCTGCAGCGGCCTTGCTCAGGAAGATCAGGCCGGAGGTGGTCTTGGTGGTGGGGTAGCTCAGGTTCTCCACAGCGGGGCCCATCATGGCACCGCCGGCAACCACTTTGCCCAGCTCACCCTTGACACCCGCAAAATCAATGATGTCCTGATAGGCAGTGCCCACGGGGACAACGATGTTCTGGGGCTTTGCGCAGGCGTCGCCGTCCACGGTGATGGTGCGCTCGACCACCGGCATACCGGTAGCCAGATACTTGCCAAGGGTGGAAACGCTGGTCACGTTCATGACGATGGCCCCGGCATCTGCGGGCAGACCGCCGTGGGGCACTTCGCGGCCCAGACACTTTTCAATAAGGATCAGCTCTGCGCCGGTGCCGTAGACACTGGGCAGGGGCTTGACCTCGATGGTGCTGTCGCCATTGGTCTTTTTGCACAGCAGGTCGATGCACTCGGGCTTGTTGTTCTCAATGCCGATGACGCACTTCGGGATGCCGGTGTACTGCAGCACGGCCTTGATGCCGCGGATGATATCATCGCTGCAGTTCAGCATCTCCTGCGTATCGCTGGTCAGCCACACTTCACACTCGGAAGCGTTGATCAGCAGGGTATCCACCTGCTGCTTGGGCTGCAGCTTTACGTCGGTCGGGAAGCCTGCGCCGCCCAGACCGACCAGACCGCACTCACGCACAGCCTTGAGGAAGCTGGCCTTATCGGTCACTTCCGGTGCCTTGACAGCCGGGTCCACGGTCTGTTTGCCATCGGTCTTGATGACGACAGAGTCGCACATGCGGCCATTGGACAGACGGAAGGGCTCCACTGCGGCAACCGTGCCGGAGACACTGGAGTGGATGTTTGCAGAGACGAAGCCGCCAGCCTCGCCGATCTTTGTACCAACGAACACCTCGTCGCCCTTTTTGACCAGAGCTTTTGCGGGAGCGCCGATGTGCTGGCTCATAAGGATGCGTACCTGCGCGGGCAGAGGCATCGGGATCGGTTTGCTTGCAGCAGTTGCCTTGTCATGCGGCGTATGCGCGCCAAGCGCCGCACGTTTCAGCTTGTTCAACATGGAATTCAAATCCCCCATTCTGCTTGAATTGCCGCCCCCACGCCCATGCAGGCGCACTGGTACAGGGACAGCAGCTGCTTAACATGTTTATTGTATCATTTTGGCGTGGGAAGTCAACGACAATGGCACAAAAATGATGTATTTTCCTGAACTTTCTTTTCATTTTTTCGTGGTTATATACAGCTAACCGCCGTATTTTTCTTCCTGCATCCGGTGTTTGCCTTTGCAGACGAAATATGGTATACTATTATTAACATTCACTTGCGGAACGTCCCCCGCTCCGCGCAAGACTTTTCCAAGGAGGCTTCAAACCATGAAAGTTCTCAAAGTGCTGCTCGCATTGCTCACCACGCTGGCCGTTGCCCTGACCGCCGCCCTGCTGCTTGTTCAGGATAAAAACGCGCCCCGCTATATCCAGATCTACGAAAACGAGCAGTAACACCCGTCTTGCACAAAAAGCATCCCCCAGCCTGAACGGCAGCGCCGCCCGGGCTGGGGGATGTGTGTTTTGCGGGGCAAAAGGGCAGCAAAAAGCCCCGGCACACGGAGGGGTTCTCCGTGTGCCGGGGTGCTGCGCCGAAGCGCTTTTTCTTAAAAGGTGTTATGCCGCGTGGTTGGCATAAAGGATCACAACGTATTCCTTGCCGCCGATCTTGCCCATTGCCACGCCGACGTCAACATTGTCGCCCAGCGTGATCGTTCCGATCTTCACGGCTTTGTTGGGTTTATCGTTCTCCGTATTAGGGTTGACGGCATACCCCATCCACTCCATCTTGAGGAGCTCCATATACGTTCCGCTGCTCTTGAACTGAACATTCGGAGCTGCATTGAGGATATACCCGTTTGCATTGGTGTTGATGCCGGCAGCCTCCACGACAGCGTCGTCTGTCAGAATCGTTTTTGCAGCATCGCCCTTGTGCGCGCCCTGCCCGGCAGCCTTGTCTGCTTCCTGCACCAGCCTTGCCGCCAATGCGTCCAGCTCCTTGCTGTGGGTTGCGGTACTGCCGGTCATGGTCATCTGATCCATTGCCACCTTCAGCAGTTCATCCTTCAGCGAAGCGCTGCTGCCGCAGCCCACCATCGTCAGCGCCAGAACCGCCGCCAATGCAGCAGCTGCCAGTTTCTTGAACAATTTCATGGTTTTGTTCCTCCTTTATGCTCCTATCAGCCTATGAGCATCCTGCTCTTAGAGCCTCGACGGTCCGTTCATCAGCATGACAAAATACTCTTTGCCATTGATCTTACCCATGGCAAGGCCGTAGCTGTTCGGATCCAGAACGCCGCCGCCGATTTTCTCACCACTATTTGTCAATTCTAGTGCAAGCATCACTGCCTTCTCTTTATTTGCTGTGCTGCTGAGCAGCTTATAGTTTTCAGCAGCCGACACATAGTAAGTTTCCGTTGCAGCGTCGATCCCCGCAGCCTTTACGACCGTTACATCGGTGAGCAGCCCCAGAACCGTTTTGTCCTTATTTCCAGCCTTTGCAGCAGCCTTGTCTGCTTCTGCCACCAGCTTTGCCGCCAGCTCATCCAGCTCTTTTTTGTTTGTGAGCTCCTTGTCTTTCATTGCATAAACGTCCGTGATCACGTTTTTCACCTGATCCAAAAGGCTGCTGCTGCCGCCGCAGCCCACCATGGTCAGTGCCAGAGCAGCTACCAACATGGCCGCTGCCAGTTTTTTGAAGAGTTTCATGTTGTTGTTCCTCCTTTGTCAGAAAGGTGTTTCGCAGCTCAGGCCGAACCCCTCCGGCCTGTTTTCTCCATTTCACCTTCCCCTATAGGGTCTCGTCAATTCGCAGAAAAAACAAAAAACAAGTCCGCTTTTTGGCACAGGTGCGCATGGTTTTTTGAGCCGTGCCGTGTTTTGCGGAGCAAAAGGGCAGCAAAAAGCCCCGCCGGTATTTCTCCGGCGGGGTCGCATAAAATATTGCTCTCAGTAATCCTTCTCGCAGCCAAGCAGGTACTTCATGTGCTCAAAGGTGCGGTCATGCCCAAGGTCGCGCACCATTTTCAGCAGTTCTTCCAGCAGGGCACGGGTCTCCGGGTGGAGCAGGTAGTGGGTCTTGCTGCGCTCGTAGTATTCCCACGGGGAAGCATCGGTGTACTTGTCGCCCAGATAGATCTGGCTGGCGGCCACGCGGTCGCACACCATCTCGCACACATAGCGCAGGGGCATCTTCATGCCGTCAAGGCCGGTCTTGTTGATGCTGTAATCGATCCAGTATTCCAGATGGTGCTTGTTGCGGCCCTTGTGGTGCAGCCACGCGGAGGAATAGCCCCGCGCCAGACGTTCCGCTTCGTTGGGGCTGTGGTCACCCTGATAATAGATGCAGCCCGGAATGAACTCGGTAGGGCTGTACTTGCTCAGGTCGTGGGCAAGGCCCTGCTCATAGAGCCCGCAGGCAAAGCAGTATTTCATCACCAGCAGCTTGTGCCGGGTGATGGTCTCAAAATGGCCCTTGATGTTCATTTGGCGTTCCTCCTAATAACCCTCTCAGCCATCGCTGCGCGATGTCAGCTCCCCCGAAGGGGGAGCTTTTTCCCTGCGAATCGGCAAGTTTTTCCTGCAAACAGAAGGTTTTCTTTTCCTCCACAGCGCATAAAGCTCCCCCTTCGGGGGAGCTGGCGCACGTCAGTGCGCCTGAGAGGGTTCATCCCCTCCACTGCACCGTGATGCGTCCCTCTTTCAGCCCGCGCAGATCATTGCCTTCGGAAAAATCCTCCCGGTCCATGGTCAGGTTGGGGTTGTAGTAGGGGTCGTGCAGGATGTTTGCCTTGCCGTGCACGGCGTACAGCCGCTGCTGCTCGGCGGCAAAGCGCCGGGCTTTCACCGGGTCTTTTTCGTCGCCGCCGCGGCTCTTGCTCTCGTAATGGGTCAGCTGGGCATAGGGTGTCCACGCAATGCGGTATCCTGCATCCCGCACCCGCAGGCAGAAATCCACATCGTTGAAGGCCACCGCAAAGGCCTCGTCCAGACCGCCCACTTCGTCCCACACGCTGGTCTTTACCAGCAGGCAGGCACCGGTGACGGCGGAAAAGTCCTGCACCGTTGCAGCGCGGAACATGTAGCCGCTGCCGCCCGCCTTGCGGTATTTGTGGCTGTGGCCCGCGTAGCCGCCAAGGCCGGTCACAACGCCTGCATGCTGCAACGTCTCGTCCGGGTAAAAAAGCTCTGCGCCGCAGATGGCCGCGCCGCCGGGGTGAGCACACTGCCGCAAAAGCTCCGTGAGCCAGTCGGCATTGCGCACCTCCACGTCGTTGTTCAGCAGCAGCAGGTAATCTCCGCTGGCGTACTGCCGGCCAAAGTTGTTGATGCCGGAGAAGTTGAAGCCCTTCTGCGGGTAGTTGACCACCTGCAGGCCGTCGTAGCGCTGCCGGGCTTCCTTATAATAGGCGAAGGTCGCCGGGTCGGTGGAGTTGTTCTCGATGACGATGACCTCAAAGTTCTCCCAGCTGGTTTTGGTCCAGATGCTGTGCAGGCACTTTTCCAGATCGTCGGTGTGGTCCTTGTTCGGGATGAGGATGCTTACCTTCGGGTCGCCCACGATATCCCACTTCACCCGGTAGGTACTGGGGAACAGGCCATCCTCCACGGTGCCGGTGCGTCCGGTGCGGGCCAGATGGTCGGCCAGCGCCTTTTTGGCTGCTGCCGCCACATAGGGCTTGGCATCGGTGCCGCCGGAAGTGGAGCCTGCGTGCACCCGCCAGTAGTACAGCACCTGCGGCACATGGGCCGCGCCGCCGGTCTTTTCCACAAGGCGCAGGAACAGGTCGTGATCCTGACTGCCGTCGCACTCCGGCCGCTCCCCGCCGATCTCATCCCACAGCGCCTTTTGGAACACCGCCAAGTGGCAGATGTAGTTGCAGCACAGCAGGTAGTCCGGGGCGTAATCCGGCTTGAAGTGGGCCACCATGGGCCGCTGGATGCTCTTGGAAAAGAGTGCTTCATCGCTGTAGAGGAAGCCGTCCGGCTCGCCCTGCGCCCGCAGCTGCAGAATGGCTTTGCCCATGGTGTACATGGCGTGGGGCGCAAGGATATCATCGTGGTCGGCAAGGGCCAGATATTCCCCTGTGGCAAGGGCTGCCGCAGCATTGGTGTTGGCCGCAATGCCCTTGTTTTCGATCTTTTTGTATACGATGCGTTGATTCTTTGTCTGATATTCCTCCACGATGCGCTTCACATCAGCATGTTCTGCATCGGAAGCATCCGCAAGGCAGAGCTGACCGTTGGGGGCCGTCTGGTTCACAAAGGAATCCAGAAATTCCCGCAGGTATTTTTCCGGTGTATTATACAGTGGGGTCAGGATGCTGATGGTGGGCAGGCCGCAGTCTGCCGCCGTTTTGCCGGCCATTTCAGCCCGCTGGGCTTCCAGCACCTTTTTGGCGGGCAGATAGCGGGCACGCTTGCCAAAGCAGCGGCGCTTGACAAAGCCCGCGCCCCGTTTGAGCATGGTGGGCAGGCCCTCGTCCTTCGTCAGCTGCACCGCATAGCCTGCCAGCTCTCTGGCACGTTTCAGTCGTACATTCATATCAGGCCTCGCCGCGCTGCGTTGCCTTGTAGGCCGCGCAGACCGTTGCCGTATCGCCGTTCATTTTCAGGTGGCCGTGGCTCAGCCATGCCACCTTGCTGCACATGCGCTCGATCTGCTCAATGGAGTGAGACACCAGAATGACCGTGGTGCCGCCCGCCATCAGCTCCTGCATCCGCTTTTCGCACTTCTGCTGGAACAGGAAATCGCCCACCGAAAGCACCTCGTCCGCAATGAGGATATCGGGCTTGGTGATGGTGGCAATGGCAAAGCCGATGCGGGCCACCATGCCGGAGGAGTAGTTCTTGAGCGGCACATCCAGAAAGTTCTGCAGCTCGCTGAACTCCACGATCTCATCAAATTTTTCGTCCAGATACTTGGGCGAGAAGCCCAGCACCGTGCCGTTCAGATAGATGTTCTCGCGGGCAGTCAGGTCCATATCAAAGCCCGCGCCCAGCTCGATGAGCGGGGCGATGGAGCCGCGGACCGTCACCTTGCCCTTGCTGGGCTTGTACACGCCCGCAATGGTCTTGAGCAGGGTGGACTTGCCCGAGCCGTTCAGACCCACAAGGCCGTAGAAATCGCCGGGCATGATGTCCAGACTCACGTCCTTCAGGGCGTAAAATTCATCGTACTGCAGGCGGCCCTGCACCATGGCCAGAAAATACTCTTTCAGGCTCTCATGCTTTTCCTTGGAGAGGTTGAAGCACATGGAAACATTGTCCACTTTGATGATCGGTTCCATTGTTCTTCCTCCTTAAATATGCAGCACAAAGCGGTCCTGCGTTTTGCGGAATACCCACACGCCCACCAGCATGGAGAGCACGGCGCAGCAGCCGCACACCGCGAACATGTTGAAATCCAGCGGGATGCCCCACATCACGGTACGGCGGAAGCCTGTGATGTACCAGTACATGGGGTTCAGCTTGATGATCTGCTGCATGTTGAACCCGCCGATGGAAAAGGTCATCTGGGTGGGGTCGTAGAAGATGGCGGAAAAATACAGCAATGCGGTGATGAACACGCTCCAGATGTGCATGATATCCCGGAAGAACACGGTAGCCGCTGCCAGAAGCAGGCCCACGCCCAGACTGAAGAAGAACAGCGTCACCAGCGGGTAGACCGCCTCGATGAGGGTCAGGTGGAAGGGTGCACCGGTAAAGATCATGACCAGCAGCAGTGCCACAAAGCTGAACACGCAGTTCACCATGGCAAAGCAGCACTTTTCCAGCGGGAAGATATACTTGGGGATATACACCTTTTTGAGCAGGGGCGCAGCGCCCAGCACACTGCTCATGCCGGTGGAGGTGGCCTCGTTGAAGAAGTTGAACAGCAGCTGGCCGCACATCAGGAACACGGCAAAGTTGTCGATGCCGCTGCCGCGCATGTCCATCAGACTGCTGAACACGGCCCAGTACACAAGGCACATGAGCAGCGGGTTCAGAACGCTCCACACCACGCCCAGCACGCTGCGGCGGTATTTGAGCTTGAAGTCACGGCTGACGAGGTTCCACAGCAGATAGCGGTAACGCCAGAAGCCGTTCCACATTGCTTTGAATTTTGCCACAGGCGATCACCACTTTTCAAAATATTCAAACTTCTGTGCAGCAAAGGGCTCGTGCAGCTTGTCCTTTGCGCTGGTCTTGTGCTCGCAGCCGCAGTCCGGCCACTGCACGTTCACGGTGGGGTCATCGTAGGGGATGCCGCCCTCGCTGGTGGGGTCGTACACATCGGTGCACTTGTAGCAGAACTCTGCCACATCGCTCAGCACCAGAAAACCGTGTGCAAAGCCCTCCGGGATGTAGAACATCTTCTTGTTCTCCTCGGAAAGGGTCACGCCCACCCACTTGCCGAAGGTGGCGCTGTGGGGGCGGCAGTCCACGGCCACGTCGAACACCTCGCCCTTGGTCACGCGCACCAGCTTGCCCTGCGTGTGGTTCTTCTGGAAGTGCAGGCCGCGCAGCACGCCGCGGGTGGAGCGGCTCTGGTTGTCCTGCACGAACTCCTTATCGATGCCGGCTTCGGCAAACTGATCCTTCTGATAGGTCTCCATAAAATAACCGCGGTCGTCGCCGAACACCTGCGGCTCAATGACCACAACACCGGGGATCTCGGTCTGAGTAAACGTAAACTTGCCCATATTTTGTACCTCTCTTTTTGTGAAGCATGTTTGTTTTATCTGGAAAAGTCTGTTCGACGCAGGCTTTTGCGCTTATTTGCCGCGGCGGGTCTGTCCCTGTTCCGTGCGCGTTCTGCGGCGTTTCTTCTGCCAGGTGATGAACCGCACCACCAGAAAGGTCACCAGCGCTGCCGCTGCGGTGGACCCCAGCGAGATGCCCAGCAGCCAGAATGCATGGCTTTGGGGCTTTACCGCCTTGGCCGCTTCCAACTCCTGACCGGTGCTGTTCTCCAGCAGTTCAGGCAGGCCGGAAATTTCCGCATCCACACGCACGCTGGTGCTCTCCTGCTTTTCGCCGCCGTGGACGGTGTACACAGCGTACACCTCCGGATCGGAGCCAAGGACATAGCTTTCCGGCAGTTCCAGCGTCACCTCCACATCGTCGGCAGTCAGGCCGTTGGCCAGCAGTAGCCGCACGCCGGGGTCGGAGACGGTCACGGTGCCAAGGCTCCCGCCGCCGCCCACCACGCTCAGCGGTGCTGTGATGCCCTGCGCGGGCAGGTCGGTGTAGCCGGTAAAGGTGCTGAACGCATAATCCAGCAGGGTGCGCATATCGTTGTATTTATCGGTGCTCAGCTCGCTCTGCATGGTCACGCAGATGAGCCGGACACCGTTCTGCTCCGCCAGACAGGCGTAGCTGTAGCGGGCCGTGTTGGTATAACCGAGCTTGGAACCCAGAATGGACGAGATGTAGTACCGGCTGGAGCCAATGCGCATCTTGTCCTGCTGGGAAAAGTAGCGGGTCACGGGCTGGATGTTGGTGGGGTCCATGGTGTACATCTCATTGCGGGTGAACACCTGCTCAAAGCCCGGCTGCTCCAGTGCCCAGCGCAGGATCTGCGCCATATCGTAGCAGCTGGTGTAGTGGTCCTCGTCACTGATGCCGTGAGGGTTTGCAAAGTGTGTGTGCGCAAGGCCCAGCTCTTCTACCCGCGCATTCATCTTTGCCACGCCGTCCGCGATGGTGCCCTCTCCCACATATTCGGCCAGCAGGTTCGCGCCGTCGTTGGCACTGGCCATCATGGTGGCGTACAGTGCATCGGTCAGGGGCACTTCTTCGCCCTCGCGCAGGGCGATGTGGCTGGAATCGGTGCCTGCCAGCGAGTAAACATCCTCGTGGGTCACGGTGAGCTTTATATCCTCCCAGTTCCCCTGCGCCTTTTCGCAGGCAAGGCCCAGCGTCATCACCTTGGTGATGGATGCCGGGTGCAGCTCTTCGTTCATATTCTGCTGTGCCAGCACAAGGCCGGTGTCTGCATCGATGATGCAGTAAGCGCGGGTGGCACCAAGGGCAGGGCCAGCCGCCGCTGCCCCCGGCACGAACACGCAGATCATAAGCAGCACAACGCACAGCGCCGCTGTCAGTTTTTTCATCTGGTTTTTCTCCATTGAGCGTTTTTCTGCCCGTCGTACTGCATCGGCAAAGCATCAGGTAATAGTATACCACACTTTGCCCCGGCTGAAAAGACATTCACGCGTCGCGATTTCCCAGAAGCACCGGCTGCATCTGCCGCCCGGCCAGCGCAGCGTCCAGTGCAGCAGGCAGACGGGCAAAGTCCGCTTTCAGGCTGTTGGGCTTGTGGGTGGGGTCATCCTGCCCGTAAGGCACAAAATAATAGTGCTTGCGCTGGTAGAGCCGGGCCATGTTCTCCCATGATGCGCCCAGCCCGTCGTTTGTGGAAACGCCCACCACCACCGGGCATCCCACCCTCAAAAGGCTTTTTGCCGCCAGCGTTACCGGCGTATCGGAAATACCCGCCGCCAGCCGTGCCAGCGTGGCCCCGGTGCAGGGCGCAATGACCAGCGCCTGTGCCATCTGTCTGGGGCCCAGCGGCTCCACGGCCTGCAACGTGTCCAGCACTGCATGGCCGGTAAGGGCTTCCAGCCGTTCCTGCCAGAACTGCCCGGTGCCAAAGCGGGTATCCTGCTTTGCGGCAAAGCTCATGATGGGCAGCAGCTCCCAGCCCTGTTCTGTCAGCTGCTGCGCTGCCGCAAGCGCCGCTTCCAGTGTGCAGAAGCTGCCGCACACCGCAAATGCAATGCGTCCTTTTTTCTGCGTTCTCATGTGTGTTCCTCCCGCTCCCGCAAAATGGTCAGCACGGTGCGCGCCACCGCTTCCCCGGCCGTGTCCGGCGCACAGGCGGCGGGCAGGCTGAGCGCATGGATGGCCTTGCAGCCCAGCCGCTGCGCCGCAGCAAAGTCGGTGCCGCCGGGCTTTGATGCCAGATCTACGATCAGGCTGCCGGGCCGCAGAGCCGCCAGCACCGGCTCGGTCAGCACCGGGGCCGGGATGGTGTTCACCACCGTATCAAAGGCCGGAGCCAGCGCGGCCAGCCGGGCAAGCTCTGCACCCCGCAGACCAAGGCTCTCGGCCAGCGCACGCTGTTCGGCGCGCCGGGCACAGACAGTCACATTTGCCCCCAGTGCCGCCAGCCGCACCCCCAGCGCCTGCCCCACCGGGCCAAAGCCCAGCAGCAGAAGGTTTGTGCCCCACAGGGTACGGGTGCGCTCGGCCAGCAGGATGCCAATGCAGCCCTCCGCCGTAGGGATGGCATTGTACACCGTCAGCTCCGGTCGGGCAAAGTAATCCACCAGCTCCACGCCAGCTTCCTGTGCGATGGTCTTTGCCTGAACTGAGAGCCTGCCGCCCAGTGCCACCGCACCGGGCTTTGCGGCCCGCAGCAGTTCTGCCAGCGGGGTGCGGGCCGCATCCAGCGGCAGAGGCAGCAGGATATAATCTGCCAGTGCAACCTGTTCGGCTCCGCCCACCGCATAACCTGCTCGTTCCAGCACCCGGCCTGCCGTCGCCTGCCGGGCATCGGTGCCCACCACCGCAAACAGCTTTTTCGCTTCCATGCCGCATCCCCCTTTGCCTGCTCGTGGGCCATCCTATGCAGGAAGATGGAAATACGTGAGCGGGACAATTTTGAATGCGCTCCGCGCTGCTCTGCGCATCTTCAGCGGAAAAAAATTTTTAAATTTCGGATTTCAGGAAAGTCTGCGGACTTTCCTGAAACCCATTTTCACGGGAAGGGACTTGGGCCCGACAAGTTCCGCAGGCCGCGACAAACGCGAATAAAATTTCCGCTAATTATGGTCAAAGCGAACGCGGCGGCCATTTAAATCTGTATCCATACAAAAAGAGACTGCCGCACGCAATGCACAGCAGTCCCTTTGAAAAACTATTTTTACGGAATGCGCCGCCCTGACATCCGGCACATCTTTTATTTTACGAACTTTGCCACAGCACGGGCTACGATGCCGCCCAGAATGCCAGAGACAAGGAACTCGGCCACGCCCTGCACGCCGACCAGCAGCACCACGAACATGAAGGGGTTCGCAGCACCCTTGACGGACACGAGGTTCTGCACGTAGTCACAGCCGTAGAAGGCCAGCACGATGTAGCCCATGAAGAACACCGTGTTCAGGAACGGGGCGCTCATGGCGCTGACGATGTAGCTCCATGTGCCGGGCTTGTCAAAGCGCTTCAGGCTGCTGAAGATCAGGCCGCAGCACAGGCCCATCAGCACGCGCATACCCACGCACAGGATAAAGGTGTTCACAGGGCTTACCTGAAACAGCGCACCCGTCATAGCGGAAGCACCGGTGATGGCATCGTAGAAGCTCACTGCGCCGAACACACCGCCCAGCAGCGCGCCCACAGCGGGGCCCATTGTGATGGCACCCACTGCAATGGGAAGGGTCAGGAAGCTCATGTACAGCGGGCCCACAGGCACACTGCCCAGACCCACCATCTTCATGACCAGCTCAATGGCAACCAGCAGCGCCACACGGGTAAGAGTTTTTGTATTTTTCATATTCAGTTTTCCTCCTGCTGCCGTTCCGCCCTATACGTCGGATACGGCGCAAACCTGCCCGCTCTATGCGGGTTTTAAAGTAGATATTCAAACAATTTGGAGCGCGTTTTTGTCAGGGCGTGTTCCAATGGGAAAGGCTTTTTCAGTGGTCGCACGGGAAGCGGATGCCCGCATTGCGGCGGGCCACCGTGAGCACACGGCTCACCGCGATGGTGGTATCCTGCATCCGGCCGCATAGCTCCTGATCTCCGCTCTCCAGCGCACGGGCAAAGGCTTCAAACTCTGCCGCCTGCCGGGGCCTGCCACCATTCAGGTTATAGTGCTCTTCCTTGCCCTCGTTAGGGTGGAAGGTGATGCCGCCGCAGCAGTTGGCGGTGGACTTCTGCAGGATATAGCCCTTCGTGCCCTGAATGATGTACCGGGCCGGGGCCGCGCAGTCCTTGGCGGCGATGCTCACGGCCTTGAAGCCGCTGTAATCCATGGTCAGGATGCCGCTGGTGTCGATGCCGCGCTCCATGTTGGCGGTATATTTGGCCTGATTCGGCTCCCCGAACAGGCCCACGATGTAGCTTACATTATATACGCCAAGATCCATCAGGGCACCGCCGGCACAGGCCGGGTCAAAGGCAGGCTGTACATCGCCTGCACAGAAGGCATCGTACCGGCTGGAATACTGGCTGAAATTGCACTGTACCAGCTTCACGGTGCCAATGCGGGGCAGCAGCTCCCGGATCTTTGCGTAGTTTTCAAGGTACTGGGTGGTGATGGCTTCAAACAGGAACACCTTTTTGTGCCGTGCCAGATTTACTAGTTCTTCAGTCTGGGCCGCCGTGGGTGCCAGCGGCTTTTCCACAATAACATGTTTGCCTGCTTCCAGCGCCACGCGGGCATAGCGCACATGCTGCAGGTTCGGCACTGCAATGTACACCACATCCACCCACTGCAGCAGTTCCAGAAAATTGGTGGTGTGCTGCGGCACGCCGTACTGGCCGCAAAGGCTCTGAGCCAGCTCGGCGCTGCGCTCGGTGCTGCAGATGGCCTGCACCGTAAAAGGCGTGTGCTCTGCAAGCCATGGCAAAAATTCCCGCACGATCTTGCCCGTGCCAAGAATGCCTAATTTCATCTGATTTTTCTCCCCATCCTGTCGTTGGTCAGCCTACCAGCGCTTCCGGCTCGCGGCGGGTGCGCTTTTTGGGGTAGGTGCGCTGTTTTGCATGGCCGTGCTGGTTCTGCCGGCCATAGTGCCTGCCGCCGCCCGCACTGTGGTGCTGCGGCTGGGACGCATTGAGCTGGTACAAAAGGGCAAGTCCCTTCATCAGCAGCTCCGGGTCGTAGGTCAGCGGGTGGCGGCACAGCGGTGTCACATACTTTGCCAGCCCTCCTGTTACCACCAGAGTGGCCGGACGGCCCAGCTCTTCCTCAATGCGCTGCACCATGCCGTCAATGAGCACAGCCGTGCCCATCACGGAGCCGGACAGCATGCATTTTTCGGTGTTGGTGCCAATGGCGCTTTTGGGCGAGCCAAGATGCACCTGCGGCAGCTGGGCACAGCGGTCGCCCAGTGCCCGCAGCCCGGTGGAAAGCCCCGGGCAGATGACACCGCCCCGGAACACGCGGTTCTCGTCCACCACATTAAAGGTCGTGGCAGTGCCAAGATCCACCGTGACCACCGGCAGCGGAAAATTTGCCGCCGCATAAGCCGCATCCACAAGGCGATCCTTGCCCACGGCGTGGGGTTCCTCCACGCCCATGGTCAGTCCGGTTCGGATCTCCGGCGAGACGATGACCGGCTTCCTGCCCGTATAATAGCGGGCGCACTCAGCCAGTGCCCCGGTAATCTGGGGCACCACGCTGGTGAGCACAGCGCCCTTAAAGCGCATGGGGCGCTCAGGATGGCGGCGGTGCGCAAAAATTTTATCCATTTCGACACGATATTCTGCAGCCGTGCGGGTACGCACCGTGTCCATGCGCGCCACAAAGCATACACGTCCGTCCCGAATGCCCCCAAGGGCGACGGTGGTGTTGCCTATATCAATGGCTAAGATCATAATTCTGTTTTCCCTTTATAACGCGGCCGTATCCGGCAGGACGGCGGAGAAAGCTCCCCGATGGCCTGCCCCTCACCGCAGTCTGTCTATTCTTTGTCAAGCTGTATTTTACCGCATTTTGTCCCCAGTTACAAGCCTGTACAAAGATTTTGTTGTGCTGGCGGAACTTTTGCATTATACTAAAGGAAGATATGTGGAAACAGTACGTTTTTGCAGGAGGTTTTACCAATGGATCTGAACGGAAAATGCGTCCTTCTGGGCGTAAGCGGCGGCATTGCCGCCTATAAAATGGCCAACGTGGCCAGCGCACTGCGCAAGCTGGGAGCCGATGTGGAGGTCATCATGACCAAAAATGCGACCCAGTTCATCACCCCAGTTACATTTGAAACGCTTACCGGCCACAAGTGCATGGTGGATACCTTTGACCGGGATTTCAAGTTTGAAGTCACCCACATCTCGCTGGCAAAAAAAGCCGATGTGATCCTTGTCGCCCCGGCCACTGCCAACGTCATCGCCAAGATGGCCCACGGCATCGCCGATGATATGCTCACCACCACAGTGTTGGCTGCAAAGTGCCCCAAGCTCGTTTCTCCGGCCATGAATACCGGAATGCTGGAAAACCCCATCACGCAGGATAATATCGCCACGCTGGAACGCTACGGCTTCACGGTGATCCCCTCCGAGAGCGGCGTGCTGGCCTGCAAGGATGTTGGCAGCGGCCGTCTGCCTAAGGAAAATGTGCTGATCGAGTATATCCTGCATGCCATTGCCCGGCCCAAAGATCTTGCCGGTCTGCGCATTGCCGTCACCGCCGGCCCCACGCAGGAGCCGCTGGACCCGGTGCGCTACCTCACCAACCATTCCACCGGCAAGATGGGCTATGCCCTTGCCCGGGCTGCCGCCATGCGCGGCGCGGATGTCACCCTTATCCACGGCGAGACCGCCCTGCAGCCGGTCAAGTTTACCACCGATGTGCCCGTGACCACTGCTCAGCAGATGTACGAAGCCGTCACCAGCCGCTTTGATGCTACGGATGTGCTCATTATGGCCGCTGCCGTGGCCGACTACCGCCCCGCTGCCGTGGCAAACGACAAGATCAAAAAAAAGGACGGCGACATGTCCATCCCTCTGGAACGCACGCCGGATATTCTGGGCACCATCGGCCCCCAAAAGACCCACCAGTTCCTGTGCGGTTTTTCCATGGAGACCCGCGATCTTGTGGAAAACTCCTCTGCAAAGCTGACCAAAAAGAATCTGGACATGGTGGTTGCCAACAACCTGAAAGTGGCCGGTGCCGGTTTTGGTGTGGACACCAATGTAGTCACCCTCATTACCCCGGACGGCACCCGTGAGCTGCCGCTGATGAGCAAGGCCGATGTGGCCGATGCCATTCTGGATGAAATTTTAAAACGCCGCTCCCAGTGAGAAAAAGTGGCTGTCGCATGTGCAACAGCCACTTTTTTATTTTTCCTTCCGTGCAAACACGATGCCAATGGTACCCGGGCCGGAATAGCCGCCGATGGTGGTGCCGATGTCTGTCTCGTGGCATTCCTTGAAACTTCCGTATTTCTTCAGCCCCGCCTTCACTGCGTCCATGCAGCCGGGCTTCGGCTGGCAGGAGGAGATGAACACAAGGCTGTCCTCGATGTCGTCGCGTTCCACCAGACGGTCGGTGATGTACTTGCCCACGCAGATGGGCAGGCTGCCGCGGTATTTTTTGACTACCTTCAGTTCGCCGTCGATCACTTCCAGTGCGGGCTTGATGCCCAGCAGGTTTGCCCCGAAGGCCAGCACACCGGAGCAGCGGCCGCTCTTGGCCATAAAGTCCAGCCGGTCCAGTACAAAGCTCAGCTCTACCCGTTTGGCAAGGCTCTGCAGCCGCATCGTAATGTTGCGGGGGGGCAGGCCATCTGCAGCCCACTTGGCCGCTTTCAGCACCAGATAGCCCTGCCCGGTACAGATATTCTGGCTGTCCACCACATAGACATTCTCGAATTCGCCTGCCGCCAGCTTCGCATTCTGGAAGCAGGACGAAAGCTTGCTGCTGACCGAAATATGGATCACCGCATCGCACTCTTTGGCAAACGGCTCAAAAAATTCGGTATATTCCACCAGATTTGCGGCGGCGGATTTGGGCATTTTGCCGCCCGCATTCACATAGGCAAACACATCTGCCGGATGGATCGTTACGCCGTCCAGATAGCTATCCTCGCCCATCAGAATGTGCATAGGCATCAGGGCAATGTCCCACTGTGCCAAAAGCTCTTCGGACAGGTCGCAGGTGCTGTCCGCTGTGATCTTGATTCTCACATTATTTCTCCTTTTATAAAACCGTTCTGCATCCTCTGTCGGACGCACCGACGATCCCTTAAAAAATTGTCCTTTTCTATTTTACCACAGATGATTCAAAGTTGTTAAGTATTTTGTAAAGGCAAATGTAAATCTTTTATGAAGAAGTTCCCGGTTTCGGTTTTCTTGTACACTTATCACAAATTCCGAATTGGATTTATGGTTCTTTCCGAAAATTCGGGTTTACCTGTTTATTTTGTCCGCCAAAAATTATATAATAAGATGTATCCTAATAGAATGGATTGAATCGGTCTGCTCTGCGGCCGTTATTTATTTGGAGGTTGCCTTATATGTTCATGTACACCGATTACAACCAGCGCCTGCTGGACAATGTAAAAAAGATCCACTTCATCGGCTGCGGCGGCAGCGGCATGTATCCGCTCATCCAGATCCTTGCCGCAAAAGGTTACGAGATCTCCGGCAGCGATGTGCTGGATGGCAGCATCATCCGCTACGAGCGTGAGATGGGTGTCAAGGTCAGCCTGGGTCACAGCGCCGATAATGTGATCGGCACCGACATGGTGGTCTACTCTGCCGCCATTTCCAAAGATAACGTGGAGCTGAATGCCGCTGCCTCCTACGGCATCCCCACCATCGAGCGCAGCGTTCTGCTGGGTTACGTGAGCCGCCTGTACAAACAGAGTATCTGCGTCTCCGGCACCCATGGCAAAACCACCACCACTTCCATGATCACCACCGCGCTGGAGCTGGCAGGCCGCGACCCGTCCGCTGTCATCGGCGGCAAGCTTCCGCTGATCAATGGCTACGGCAAGGCCGGCAAGGGCGACGATATCGTAATTGAGTCCTGTGAATTTGCCGAGACCTTCCTGAAACTGACCCCGTACCTGTCCGTTGTGCTGAACATCGACAACGACCATCTGGATTACTACGGCAGCATGGGCGAACTGAAGTTTGCCTTCAAGCGCTTTGCCCTGATGACCAAGTTCATGATCTTTGCCAATGCGGACGACAAGAACACCATGGATGTCATGTACACGCTGGACCGCCGCGTGCGTACCTTTGGCATCCAGAACGACGGCGATTATCAGGCATTGAACGTGAACGAATACAAGCCCGGCTTCTTTGAGTTCGACCTGAAGGAGTGGAACAAGGTCACCGGCCATATCCGTCTGGCTGTGCCCGGCTACCACAACATTTACAATGCGCTTGCCATGTGCGCCGTCTGCCGCTTCATCGGCCTGACCGTGGAGCAGTGCGCCGATGCAGCCCTGAATTTCAAGGGCGCCGGCCGCCGCTTTGAGGTCTACGGCGAGTGTAACGGCGCTTTGGTCGTGGACGATTATGCACATCATCCCACCGAGCTGCGCGCTACCCTGACCACTGCCAAGGAGATGGGCTACAAGCGTCTGATCGCCGTCCACCAGCCGTTTACATACAGCCGCACCAAGCTGCTGTTCAACGACTTTGTGGATGTGCTCAAGATCCCCGATATCACTGTGCTGACCCCGATCATGGGCAGCCGTGAGCCCAACGATCCCACCATTACCAGTGCAAAACTGGCCGCTCAGATCCCCGGCTCTGTTCTGGTGAACAGTCTGGAGGAGGCCGCCGAGTGGGTCAAGCAGAACGCCCGGGAGGGCGATCTGGTCATCACCCTCGGCTGCGGCGACATCTACAAGGCCAGCAAGATGATGGTGGCCGACAACCAGTAAAGAATCTGCTATACAAAAAGAGGAACGACAGCTGTCGTTCCTCTTTTTTTCGTTGATCCGGGTCAGTTCCGCGAGCACTTTTCCGCGTCGATGGCCAACACGAACATCAGCACATAAAGCGCATCCTTCGGGTCGGTGATGTCCAGAACGTAGGTGTCCGTCCAGTGGAACGGTTCCTTGGACACGGCAGCCACCGTGCCGCCGTCCGGGCCGGTGATGGTATAGTCCCACTCGAATACATCGCCCTCCACATGCCAGCCGTTGAAGTCGATGTTGTACTTCGGCTTGAAGAAGGTCAGCTCCTTTTTCAGGGTACCGATGCAGGTCTCGCCCTCGTACAGCTCAAACTTGGGCAGCCAGGTCAGGATCTCTTCCTTGACGGTGCCCAGCTCCTGCTGTTCTTCCGGGTCGTAGATCTTCAGGCAGTGCCCCCAGGACAGCTGCCCCTTGACCACATACACGGTGTTTTCGTTTTCGTCGTAGATGTCGTAGCTGTCAAACCAGCTGAATGCACGCTGTCTAAAAAGCAGTTTCATCTTCCTCACCTCACTCGGAATACGATTTGGGACGTCCTTTTCGTGCAGTTCTTCCGCTTTTTTCCATCATACCAGATTCTGCCTCATCGTGCAATCCCGAAGCAGCCCCGCCCGGAACATTCTCCGGGCGGGGCTGCCGTTTGCCGTTCAGTTTTCTACGATTCGGCATGTTTTGTCATTCTTTTTCGTTTTGTATTTCAGTGGTGTCTGCACTTCGGCGCGGATCTTGCCAAGATAGGTGCGGGTCTGCTCTGCGCCCTGCAAAATAGACTCCACCTGCGTTTTCTGCTCTGCGGTCAGGCCGTCATCCTCTGCCAGCAGCTCCGCGTTGCCCTCAATGATGGTCAGCGGCGTTTTCAGCTTGTGGGACAGTTGAATGATCCGCTCCCGCTGCCGCTGCTCCATGGCCCACTGCTTCTGTAAGCTGCCGGTCAGTGCATCGCCCATGGTCTGCAATGCCTGCAAAGCGCTCTCGTACTCCCGCACCTTCGCGCCGGAAAACACCGCGCTGTCCAGCTCCTTCCGTGCCACCGCCTGCGCTGCGGCGGTCAGCTTTTCGGTCTCCCGGGTCAGGAAGCGCCCGGTCCTGTGGGTGCTCCACACCACCGCCCCCACCAGCAGCAGAATGCCCAGAATGCAGTGCACGGTCTGCATATCCGGCAGCACGCCCCGCAGCGCAGGGTCGGCGTAGGGCACAGCATAGTCAAATTGCAGCAGGCAAACCGTTCCGTCCTGCAATTTTGACGTCATATAATACTGTGTGTAGCCAAAATGCCAGCGGGTTTTCCCCCGCCGGTTCTCCATTGCCCGCTGCAAGTGCCCGGCATCCATGTTGGTGGCCAGCACCTCGCTGCTGTCCGGCGCGGCAAACAGGGCGTACCGGCACAAGGAGTCCAGCTGCGTCTCGTCAAAGGTGTCGGCAGTCATACCCGGCAAAACGTCCTGTGCGGCTTTCTGGCAGGCCTGTGCGGCCTGATTCGCGGGCAGGAACAATCCGCTGTTCTGGATCCACAGCAGCAGCACCAGCAGCCACCCCACCGCGACCAGCAGGCAGGCCAGCGCCGTGCGCACCAGATATTGCAGCAGCACGCTGCGCAGAGAGGTCAGTCTTCGCTTTTCCATCGGTACCCCACGCCCCATACGGTATTGAGCAGCTTTTCCGGCTCCGGCACGCCCGCCGCCCGCAGCTTTGCCCGGATATTTTTGATGTGCTGTGTCACGGCAGTGTCGTCCGCCGTGCCGTCAATGCCAAAAACCGCTTCGTAAATTTGCTCCTTGGTAAAGGTCTGCCCGGCGTGCAGCGCCAGATACTCGCAGATGGCATACTCCGAGCGGGTCAGCGGCAGCACTGTGCCCTCCGCTGCCGCGCTCCGGGCGGTCAGGTCAAAGGCTACGCCGCTGCGCACCATCCGGTGCGTCGGGGTGCGGCTCTGCCGCCGAAGATGTGCCGCTACCCGCGCCCGCAGCTCTGCCACCCGGAAGGGCTTGGACAAAAAGTCGTCTGCCCCGATGCCCAAGCCTTCCAGCACAGCCGCCTCGTCGGTGCGGGCACTCAGAAAGAGGATGGGCACTTCGGTCAGGCTGCGGATGCGACGGCACACCGCAAAGCCATCCTCTCCGGGCATCATCACGTCCAGCAGGATGCAGTCTGCCCAGCGGCAAAGCGCCTCGGTCAGTTCCCCGCCTGCCTGCCGCGTTTCAACCCGGTGTCCGTCCCGCTCCAAGGCGGTGCGGATCAGCTTGCAGAGCTCCAGATTGTCATCCAGCGCCAGAATATTTGCCACAAGATCACCTCAACACGTTATAAAGCAGGCAGGAAGCGCCGTAAAGCAGATACACATGGGCTGGGTAGAACCAATAGAACCACTGCTTGTGCCCGCTGCCGCGCTGCCCGTTGTACAGCAGCATCAGCAGCACCGCCGCCACCCCGAACCACTCGTAGTAGTCGGTGAACATCTGCGTCCAGACAAAGCCATCCTGTCGGCAAGCCATCCCAAAGGTCAGCACAAAATCACACAGGAAAATGAGCACGGCCCATGCCGTCAGCTGTACGCGGCGATGCCCCCGCAGAGCATACAGCAGCACACCGCCCAGCAGAAAACTCCAGCTGCCATCTGTGATGGATGTCCACATGGGCAGCGGGCTGGTGATGACAAAGGCCACCACAGACGAGGCAATGGGCATTTCCTGCACCTGGGGGAAAAGCATCAGAAATACGACCACCGCAAATGGCCAACACAAAACGGCGGCAATGGCAGCAATGCCTTTTGCAAGCTTTTTCTCCCGCAGCCAGTCGATGCCCTGCCAGACGATGCACAGCAGCATCAGATCCTGAAAAATCGCGTTCAGCGGGTAGAAGCCATCCCCGCGCCGGAAGGCTTTGGCGTAGATCATAAAGAATTCTAGGGCCGCCATGGCAGTGCCAATGGCCCAGATGCGGATAAAATACCTCTTGCGGTCATGGGTGTGGGCAAAGCCCTCCACCGTGCAGAACAGAAACAGCGGCGCACTGAGCCGCCCCAGCATACTGAACACCGTCGGGATGCAGCCGGTGAACTCGAAGAAATAATGAATGTGGTCCAGCACCATCAGCACCAGTGCAATGGTCTTGAGCTGGGTACCGTCCAGCCCTTTTTTCGTCAGTTTATCCATACGGAATCTCCTTTCTCTATACGTTCAGTGTAGCAGGAAAATCTGTAGAAAGTATAAGTTTTTTCTTTATGATACTATTTTCTGCCCCAAAACGCAACAAAAAAGCCCTGAGATTTCTCTCAGAGCTTTCTGTTCAAGTCGGCAACTACCTATTTTCACGCGCCGTTTCCAGCGAACTATCTTCGGCACAAGTGAGCTT
>ERZ772871.109-NODE-109-length-130794-cov-59.5105_pt1 | contig 130794 bp, 113 predicted proteins | sample MGYA00511899_ERZ772871 | MGnify/ENA primary metagenome ERZ772871 (study PRJEB29015, sample SAMEA2737693) | human gut metagenome | biome: human gut; feature: human-associated habitat; material: faeces | place: China | collected 2012 ...
GCTACAGGCAGTCCTGCATACTATGTGAAATGCACTTGAAGTTCAATCGTGCTGAATCTTAGACTTTTCTTTCGCTTTCAGCTAGCTTCGTACATGGATGTACGAAGCAATGAGGCCGCGCCATGGACGGCGCGTCCGAATGGTAGCGTCACCTATCATTACCTATATGAAAAGTCTTAGAGTCAGCCGATTGAAACTTCTGGCATTGAACATAGTGTGCAGGACTGCCTGTAGCTTATATTTGTCGTCCGTTCGTCACCAACTAATATTCAATTAAACAACAAACTTCCTAAAGAAGCTCTTTAAGCAGCTTATTAACCATACCCGGATTAGCCTTACCATGCATAGCTTTCATAGTCTGACCTACAAGGAAGCCGATAGCCTTTTCCTTACCAGCCCTGTAATCCGCTACAGACTGTGGGTTATCAGCTATAACCTTTTCTACAGTCGCCTTAAGGGCGCCCTCATCGTTAACCTGCTTAAGTCCATGCTCTTCAATATACTTATCTGGGTCAATGTCTTCATCAAATATCTTCTCAAATATTTCCTTAGCAACATTACTGTTAATAGCGCCCTCATCTGCAAGCTCAATAATTCTTGCAAGACTCTTAGGTGAGAATGTGATATCCTCAGGATCCATATTCTTTTCCTTTAAAATACGCATAGTCTCTGTAATAAGCCAGTTAGATACTTTCTTTGGCTTATTACATAAGGCTGTTGTTTCTTCAAATATATCAGCAAGCTTCTTAGAATCAGTAATCATATTGATATCATAATCAGGAATTCCGAATTCTTCCTTATAACGAAGCATTTTCTCATCCTTAAACTCAGGCTGTGCTTCCCTGATAGTATCAAGCCATTCTTCGCTTATGTGGATTGGTACAAGGTCTGGATCAGGGAAATATCTATAATCCTGTGCATCCTCTTTAGAACGCATAGCATATGAATATTCCTTATCATCATTCCATCTTCTTGTTTCCTGAACAACCTGTCCACCAGCTTCAATTATATCTATCTGTCTTGCTGTTTCAGCCTCAATAGCTCTCTGGATAGCTGAAAATGAGTTAAGATTCTTAGTTTCTGTTCTTGTACCAAACTCTGTACTGCCTTTTTCTCTTACAGAAAGATTGACATCAGCTCTCATAGAACCTTCCTGAAGCTTACAATCAGATGCTCCAAGATACTGGATAGTATTTCTTAACTTAGTAAGATAAGCAATAACCTCTTCTGCATTTCTCATATCTGGCTCAGATACGATTTCTATAAGAGGCACACCTGAACGATTATAGTCAACATAGGATACATCCTCCCACTCATCGTGTATAAGCTTACCTGCATCCTCTTCCATATGAATCTCGTGAATTCTTATAGACTTTTCTGTTCCATCTTCAAGCTTTACGTCTACATGGCCATCACGGCATATAGGCAGATATAACTGTGATATCTGATAATTCTGTGGATTATCAGGATAGAAATAATTCTTTCTATCAAACTTGCAGTCTCTTGTTATAGAGCAGTTAGTTGCAAGACCAACTGCCATAGCATACTCTACCACTTTCTTGTTAAGAACTGGAAGAGAGCCTGGCATACCTGTACAAACAGGGCATGTGTGTGTATTAGGTGCTCCACCAAATGCTGTTGAACAGCCGCAGAATATCTTAGTCTTTGTAGCAAGCTCAACGTGAACTTCAAGACCAATAACTACTTCATAATCTTTCATTGCCTGACCTCCTCCTTATTCAAATCTTCCTCGTGCCTGCTCATATGAATATGCAGCACGAATTATATTATTTTCCTTAAAGCAGTCGCCTATAAGCTGTACACCTATTGGAAGTCCCTTAGAGTCCTTTCCACAAGGTACACTTATTCCTGGAAGACCTGCAAGATTAACTGATATTGTATATATATCGCCAAGATACATCTTGATAGGGTCTGCTAAAGATGAGCCTATCTTAGGCGCAGTTGTTGGTGCAACAGGTCCAAGTATTACATCATACTTTGCAAATGCTTCATCAAAGGCTTTCTTAATAAGAGCCTTTACTCTTAATGCTTTTAAATAGTAGGCATCATAATAACCTGAGCTGAGTACGAATGAACCAAGCATTATTCTTCTCTTAACCTCAGGTCCAAAGCCCTCTGAACGTGTCTTCTTATACATATTGTGAAGACCTTCATACTCACTTGTCCTGTAACCATACTTAACGCCATCGAATCTCTCAAGGTTAGAGCTTGCCTCAGCGGCAGCTATTGTATAGTAGGTAGGTATAGCATACTCTACAAGGCTTAAGTCGAATTCTTCAACTATGGCACCCTTTTCTTCAAGCACCTTAGCTGCCGACATAACAGCTTCCTTAACCTCAGGATCAAGTCCATCGCCAAAGTAGTCTCTTGGAATACCTATCTTAAGTCCCTTAACATCATCTACTAAAGCCTTTGTAAATGCTGTATCTTCTCTCTTTACTGATGTAGAGTCCTTATCATCCTTTGCTGCAATTACTTCCATAATAGTAGCACAGTCTGTTACATCCTTACATAATGGTCCTATCTGGTCAAGTGATGAACCATAAGCTATAAGTCCGTATCTTGAAACAGTCCCATAAGTAGGCTTCATACCTACAACACCACAGTAAGATGCAGGCTGTCTTATAGAACCACCTGTATCTGAACCAAGCGCCGCAAAACACTCATTTGCTGCAACTGCTGCAGCTGAACCACCTGACGAACCACCAGGAACGTGCTCTGTATTTCTTGGATTCTTAGTTGCTCCGAATGCACTTGTTTCTGTTGTTGAGCCCATAGCGAACTCATCCATATTAGTCTTACCGATAATAACTGCACCTGCCTCCTGAAGTCTTATAACTGCTTCAGAAGAAAATGTTGGAACAAAGTTACCAAGTATTTTAGAAGAACATGTTGTAAGCATGCCTTCTGTGCACATATTATCCTTAATAGCAAAAGGTACACCAGCTAAAGGTCCCGTAAGCTTTCCAGCCTTGATATCCTCGTCAGCCTTAGCTGCTGCCTGTAATGCTTTTTCCTTGTCAAATGTCACATAGCAGTTAAGCTTGTCTTCAGACTTTTCAATCTGAGCAACAACAGCCTGCATAGCTTCTACCGCTGTCACTTCACCTGCCTTAATCTTTGCAGCAAGTTCAACGGCTGTACAATCTAATAAACTCATAGCATTTTTCCTTTCCTGCATATATTTTGTTATTGTACATAATATATTTCGTTATTGTATATAACGCATTTTGTTATCGTACATAATATATTTCGTTATTGTAGCCATCATATGCCTGACGTAAAACACAATAAAATACAGTATTATTACTCTACCGTCTTAGGAACTATAAATCCATATTCATTAGCCTCTGGTGCATTGGCAAGTGTATCCTTGCTTCCGTCACCATTAGTAACAACATCCTCCCTCATGACATTATTCACAGGGAATACGTGTGACATAGGCTCAACACCTGTTGTATCAAGCTCGCCAAGCTTATCTATATAATCAAGCATGCTTGCCATATCCTTCTTGGCATCCTCTTTTTCCGACTCAGAAAGCTCAAGCTTAGCAAGAATACCTACATATTCGATAGTTTCATCACTAATCACATTAGCCATAACATACCATCCTTTCTATCATGTCAGACAGGTTTGCGCCCTCACGCGCAAATCCTGTATGGAAAAAATCTTTGGTTTAAGGATTTTTTCAATTAATCTCTGACCTTAATATGAACCTCTCTTAACTGCTGTTCTGTTACCTCATTAGGTGCTCCACACATAAGATCCTGTGCTGTACCACTCATTGGGAATGGGATAACCTCACGGATATTCTCTTCATTTCTAAGGAGCATAATCATACGGTCAACACCTGGTGCCATACCAGCGTGTGGTGGTGCACCAAACTGGAATGCATTGTAAAGTGCTCCAAACTTAGCCTTAAGTACTTCTTCATCATATCCGGCAATTTCAAATGCCTTAACCATAATCTGCATATCATGGTTACGCACAGCACCCGATGATAATTCAACACCATTACATACGATATCATACTGGTAAGCAAGAATATCAAGCGGATCCATAGTATTAAGTGCTTCAAGACCACCCTGTGGCATAGAGAATGGATTGTGTGTAAAACCAATCTTCTTAGTTTCAGGATCTCTTTCAAACATAGGGAAGTCATTTACATAACAGAATCTGTATGCATTTTTCTCTATTAAATCAAGGCGTGCGCCAAGCTCGTTACGAATCTGTCCAGCAAAGAAAGCTGCCTTATCTTCCTTATCAGCGATAAAGAATATTGTATCTCCTGCCTGAAGTCCTGCAAGCTCTCTGATCTCGCCCTTAAGCTCATCTGGGATAAACTTATCAATAGGTCCCTTATATGAAAGGTCTTCAAGAACCTCAAGGTAACCAAGTCCGCCCATACCGATTCCTGTAGCGAACTTAAGAAGCTTCTCATGCTGTCCCTTTGAAAGCTTAGCATGAACATTGATAGCTCTTACAGTCTTGTTCTGGAATGGCTTAAATGTACATTTATTGAAGAAATCGGACAAATCTATAATTCTAAGTGGGTTTCTAAGGTCTGGCTTATCTGAACCAAACTCAAGCATAGCCTGCTTATAGCTTATGATTGGGTAAGGAGCCTGTGTTACAACTGAACCTTCTGGTGCAAACTTTGCAAATGTTTCTGTAAGCACTTCTTCACCAACTGCAAATACTTCTTCCTGAGTAGCAAAGCTCATCTCAAAGTCTAACTGATAGAACTCTCCTGGTGAACGGTCAGCTCTTGCATCTTCATCTCTGAAGCAAGGTGCTATCTGGAAATACTTATCAAAACCAGATACCATAAGAAGCTGCTTGTACTGCTGTGGTGCCTGTGGAAGTGCATAAAACTTACCCTTATACTTTCTTGATGGAACTATATAATCTCTAGCGCCTTCTGGTGATGAAGCACAAAGAATAGGTGTCTGGATTTCAAGGAAGCCCATATCTGTCATCTTCTGACGAAGGAATGATATAACCTTTGAACGGAATACCATATTATCCTTAACCTTAGGATTTCTTAAGTCTAAATATCTGTACTTAAGTCTTACATCTTCTCTTACTTCCTTAGATGTCTGGATTTCAAATGGAACCTGCTGGTAAACCTGTCCTAATACTGTAATCTTCTTAGCTTCAAGTTCAATAGTTCCTGATGGAATCTTAGGATTATATGTTTCCTCATCTCTCTGTTCCATAACACCATCGATACTGATACACTCTTCCTTCTTGATACCCTTTAAGAGTTCTGGTTCACGGATAACTACCTGTAATACTCCGTACATATCTCTTAAATCGATAAATGAAACTCCACCGTGGTCACGGATGTTCTCAACCCATCCTGATACCTTCATCTGCTTTCCAATGTCGTTTTCACTTACATTCTGTAATGTGACATCTCTGTAAATGTTTGCCATCTTATTAATAGCTCCTCTCTTATAGTTTTATATTGTTAATGTGTGTCTTGTTGCAGCTGATAAATATATTGCTCCTGCTTCCTGCAAAGGCTGTAACGATGTGACTTAGTTGGCAATCGTTATCTGCACGCAAAAAACCCGGAATGCCTTACCAGCATTCCGGGACGAATAATACATAATTATCCGCGGTACCACCCGCATTGAACGAAATCTGCTTCTGAATAGCTGTCATCTAGAATCTTGTCATCAATAACTTAACCACTCAGGCTTCTTCTCATTCCTCTTTAATTACTTAACGCGTACAACGTAATAACCTACATATATCACTTACCTGTCTATAACAGCTGCGTACATTCAGCATTATAAACATATTCCAGGGACATTGATATAATTCAGATATTCAACTCCAGAGTGTTCCTCTTGACAATTCCCTGTGTATGCTTTCAGTCGGTGGCATCACTTTCCTGTCAGGTTCCATGAAAAGAAGTCTCTTTCCCAGTCTTTAATATATTCATATAGATGAATAATAGCATATCCTTATGAATCATGTCAATCTATAACACAATTTTCTTTTGCAATTTTCTTTTATTAATTTTCTTTTGCGGGATTTAATCCTATACCTCATAATCAAGGCAGGATCTTACCGCTGTATATGGACGAACCTTTCCATCTGCTACAGCAACGTGGAGTGGATTAGTACTGTATGCCTTAAGTGCATCTGCATCTGTAAATGTTGTATCAAGCATAACATCAACTGTTGATGTTGGTAAGCCGTTAATATTAACCTTAACTTCTACCAGACCAGGAATCTTACCTGCAAGTCCTTCAAGGCCTTCCTTAATACCTTTCTTTACTTCTTCCTTTTCTGTATCTGTAAGCTCTTCCTTTAATTTCCACAATATAACATGTTTAACCATTCTTATTTGCTCCTTCTTTATCATTTATCTTCACTTTAGTTCACAGCCTTCTATATGCCTTGTTGTATCCAAGGCATATGTATATAACTGATTTATACAGCATTACACTCTATACACCCAGTTATCCTTTCTTGGCTTGCACTGTGGCTTATCTCCATCTGCATATCCAAGTATGCAATGTCCGATTCCTTCATAATCGCCTTCTATGCCAAGTGATTTAAGTATCTCTTTACCCTCTGCACTTTCAAACTCTTCCTTAGCTCTATGTATCCAGCAACTATCTATGCCAAGTGCATGTGCTTCAAGCATAAGATTACCCATAACTAAAGAACCATCATATACGTATGTAGGCACACTCTTATCAGCCAGAACAACAAGTACAACCGGTGCACCATAAAATGGATCAAAGTCTTCTGGTTTACCCATAAATGCTGCATTCATCTTAGAAAGCTTATCTCTAAGTTCCTTATCAGTAACAGCGAGTATAACAGGTGACTGCCTGTTCATGCCTGTAGCTGCATATGTTCCAGCTTCAACTATCTTATCTATTACATCTGCAGGAACCATGTCACTTTTATACTTTCTTACGCTTCTTCTTGTCTTAATCATTTCCAACACATCACTCATAGTAATCTTCCTTTCCTTAGCTTCTATAGTTGCTATTCTAATTTCTTCTTAATTATATACCATCATTCACATATCTGTTACAAATATTTAAAAACTTAATTGCATTTAACGATATAGACGGCATTAGTTTAAGAGGTTATTATCCCGTTATATGCAGCATTCCTATAAGCACAACTGCAGCCAATCCATAATATGTAACAACTGCAACAAGGTCATTGATAGTTGTTATAAGTGGTCCTGAAGCTACTGCAGGATCTATCTTTATCTTATGGAAAAACATAGGTGTAAGCACTCCTATAAGGCTGGATATGAGCATAGCCAGCAGTAGTGATACTCCAACACAGCCTGATATAGCGAATGCGTAGTGCCATGGCTTGCCTTTTACAACCATAATATATATGCCAAGCAATACGAATGCCATAGAGCCTAACAACAGACCATTAGCAAAGCCTATACGCATTTCCTTTAAGACGAATTCTAACTTCTGTTTAGCTGATATATTTTCATCCATAAGCACCCTGATTGTAACAGCAAGTGACTGTGTTCCTACATTACCTGCCATATCAAGTATAAGTGACTGGAAGCATACTATAATTGCAAGCTGTGATACTACATTTTCAAATATGCCTACTACTGATGACACTCCCATGCCTAAAAAAAGTAATAATATAAGCCATGGAAGTCGTTTTTTCATACTGGCAAAAAGCCCCTCTGTAAGGTCATTTTCCTCAGTTAAACCAGCAAGCTTTGCATAATCATCACTCATCTCTTCATCAACAGCTTCTACTATATCAGAAGATGTGATAACACCTATTATTTCTTTATCTTTGTTTAATACTGGAATTGAATCTTCACTGTAATCCTTTAAGTCTTCGATACATTCACTCATCTTTTCATGAGCATATACATATGGATAAGATGTACTGATTATATCTTCAAGCTTCTGATACTCCCTTGCAACAATAAGATCCTTTAAATCTATTGCTCCATAATATATATTGTTGTCATCAACAACATATATTGTATTTACATTATCGTTTTCTTCTGCCTGTGATACAAGTTCTTTCATTGCACCCTTTATAGTCTGCCTGTTGTTTATACATATAAAGTTAGTAGTCATCTTACTACCAATCTCATCATCATTATATGAATAAATCAGACATACATCTTCCTTGGCATCCTTCTCCATATGTGATATCAGAGCCTGTCTTTCTTCCTCTGACACATTATCAAGGATATCTACAGCATCATCTGCATCCATCTTTTCGAGGACATCTGCCGCCTCATCCACAGACAGTTCTTCTATGTACTCTGGTGTATCCTCCAGATATGAGAATACCTCTGCGGTCCACTCAACACCAAGAATCTTATAAAGACGAATTCTGGTATCTTTATCAAGCAGTTTTACTGCATCAGCAATATCATTCTCATGATATTTCGACAATTTTTTACGGATTACCTCATCAGATCTGTTACTTTTAAGAATTCTTACTATATCTTTGCTATAATCCTTATGAATAACTACATTAGATAGAATCTTATTCATCATTATTCTCCTTTCACTATTAAAATGTTAAAAGAACAATGACAAAGATTAGAAAACAGGTAACTTTAACAGACTATTGCACACGTCCCTTTTAGAAACGCAGACAATAGCTTTGTCGGCTTATAATCTATGTCATTGCTTCCTATTTGAGGACTATCATGCCCGTCCATTATCGTCACCTCACTTTTTAATTTTATATAAGCATTTTCATGCTTATTCAACTTTTTCATTTTATAATCTGGTCATTTATATGTCAACTTAAATCAACGTAAAATTCTCAGTTAAATTAACGTAAAATTTCCGGCTTTTGACCCCGACATCATATATCGAAACTAAGACATTAAAAAAGATGGCAGTTCATATCATTTTCAATAAACCGCCATCTTTTAAGCTCATATCGGGGCGGGTTCCAAGGTCTTTCACCCACCTATGAGCAAGCTCATGTGGGTTTAGACCTTTTGACCCTGGTATCATTATATATTCTTTTTTCTTCTTCGTGATAAAACACATATCATTCCTGAGCTTATAGCAAACAATAACCACACTGTGCCTGCTGCATGCATTGTATCTGATGTAGCAACGCTGTTATCTTTCGAATCCACAGATGTGTTATTATCAGGGATTGCTGACTGGTTATTATCTTCAGTATTCTTTATTATATCCTTGTAGACAATCGCATATGTTGAAAATCTGTCTGTTTCAAATGTGATAGTATTATCATTTGCATTATAATCAACAGGTATATTTTCTGATTCTCCATTATGAATTCTTATTACACTATACTCTCTTTTTATAGATGCATCCTTATTGATAATATTTTCTGGAATTGCAACTTTAAGTTTTATAGCTGAATTCAATTCATGAACACTATTTTTATTACCATCTACATTCTTATTAAGTACGATATCAAGTATGGTGCCTATCTTTTCATCAGCTTTAAGCTTATTATCAATTAATTTCTTATCACTGTCAGTCACTTTATTTTCGATATTGTTTATATCTATTGTAACTTCTACTTTAACACCATTCTTGAATGCCTTAATTTCTTCTTCTGTAAAAACACTGTTAATTATTTCATTATTTGAACCCTCAATGGTCGTATCTGGTGTATCTTCTTTCTTTACAACTTCAACATTAATGCTGACATCTGCCTTAATCATAGGAATTATTGTAACATCTGTCTTATTTCCACATACTTTGCAATGATGTGACTTGCTTCCAGTTTCTGTAGTTGTAGCTTCCTTATCTACTGTCCATTCTTCACTATAAGCGTGACCTAATGCTGCTACCTCTTCTGTCTTTGTTGCATTACATCTTGTACATGTGTATGTCTTCTCGCCAGCTTCAGTACATGTTGGTGCCTTTGTTTCTTTTCCTTCGCCCCACTCATGTCCTAATGCTGCTATTTCTGTTACTTCTGTCTTGCTATCACAGTCTGGTCTTGTACAGTGATGTGATTTGCTTCCGGCTTCCTCACAGGTTGCTTCCTTATCTACTGTCCATTCGTCACTATAATTATGGCCAAGGGCTTCTATTGCTTCTGTCTTTGTCTTTTCGCATCTTGTACATGTGTATGTCTTTTCTCCGGCTTCGGTACATGTTGGTGCTTTTGTTTCTTTTCCTTCGCCCCATTCATGTCCTAAAGCTTCTATAACAGTTACATCTGTCTTGCTGTCACAGCCTGGTCTTGTACAGTGATGTGATTTGCTTCCAGCTTCTTCACAGGTTGCTTCCTTATCTACTGTCCATTCCTCGCTATAGGCATGTCCAAGGGCTTCTATTGCTTCTGTCTTTGTCTTTTCGCATCTTGTACATGTATATGTCTTTTCTCCGGCTTCGGTACATGTTGGTGCTTTGGTTTCTTTTCCTTTGCCCCACTCATGGCCTAATGCTGCTATTTCTGTTACTTCTGACTTGCTGTCACAGCCTAATCTTGTACAGTGATGTGATTTGCTTCCGGCTTCTTCACAGGTTGCTTCCTTATCTACTGTCCATTCTTCACTATAAGCGTGACCTAATGCTGCTACCTCTTCTGTCTTTGTTTTATCGCATCTTGTACATGTATATGTCTTTTCGCCGGCTTCGGTACATGTTGGTGCCTTTGTTTCTGTTCCTTCGCCCCATTCATGGCCTAATGCTGCTATTTCTGTTACTTCTGTCTTGCTATCACAGCCTGGTCTTGTACAGTGATGTGATTTGCTTCCGGCTTCCTCGCAAGTTGCTTCCTTATCCACTGTCCATTCCTCACTATAAGCATGACCAAGTGCTTCTATCGCTTCTGTCTTTATTTTATCGCATCTTGTACATGTGTATGTCTTCTCGCCAGCTTCGGTACATGTTGGTGCTTTTGTTTCTTTTCCTTCGCCCCATTCATGGCCTAATGCTTCGATAACAGTTACATCTGTCTTGCTATCACAGCCTGGTCTTGTACAGTGATGTGACTTGCTTCCGGCTTCTTCACAGGTTGCTTCCTTATCCACTGTCCATTCTTCACTATAGGCATGTCCAAGCGCTTCTATCGCTTCTGTCTTTGTCGCATTACATCTTGTACATGTATATGTCTTTTCTCCGGCTTCAGTACATGTTGGTGCTTTTGTCTCTGTTCCTTCGCCCCATTCATGACCTAATGCTGCGATTTCTGTTACTTCTGACTTACTGTCACAGCCTGGTCTTGTACAGTGATGTGATTTGCTTCCGGCTTCTTCACAAGTTGCTTCCTTATCTACTGTCCATTCCTCACTATAAGCGTGACCTAATGCTTCGATTGCTTCTGTCTTTGTTTTATCGCATCTTGTACATGTGTATGTCTTCTCGCCAGCTTCGGTACATGTTGGTGCTTTTGTTTCTTTTCCTTCGCCCCATTCATGGCCTAATGCTTCGATAACAGTTACATCTGTCTTGCTATCACAGCCTGGTCTTGTACAGTGATGTGACTTGCTTCCGGCTTCTTCGCAAGTTGCTTCTTTATCAACTGTCCATTCTTCACTATAAGCATGGCCAAGTGCTTCTATTGCTTCTGCCTTTGTTTCTCCACACACCTTACATGTATATACCTTTTCACCTGCTTCGGTGCATGTAGAATCTTTTGATATTTCTCCATCATTCCATACATGTTCTTTATGCACAAGTGGCGAATCATTATAAGATGTTCTTTCCCACTGTAATGTTGTAAGGTCTTTTAACTTTCCAGCACCTGTATATGGCTGCACCTCTGTACTCAGGCTGTCTGCTGCATATAATACATAATCACTATATGGCAGCGCATTCTTGAATTCTTCTCTATCCTGAACAAGTGCTACCTCACCTGCCTTATCTGTGTTAAGTGCTACCTTTAACTCTGCCTGCTTGCCATCAAGCATATATATAGAATTAAATGCATTGATATATCCGGCTGCACTGCTTCCATTACCACTTATAAGTACATTCGTAATACCTGACATATAGCAGTTCTCAAGCAGCATATGTGCTCCACAGTTAGATGAAGCACCATTACTTACTATTTTCTGTGCATACTCTGAACCTGCTGTTTTTTCTATATCCAGACGATAATTCCTAAGATTCTGTGCATCCATAATACAATTATACACATGTGCTGTACCGAATCTTAATCTAGGCATTCTGTCCATAGAATCCTTATAGTAGTTATTAGCAAATGTTACTGTTATATTCTTAGATGATGTATCCTCATCGCTCTGTCCAAGAAGATGTGTTTTCTTCTGTCCATATGCATAATTACATATCTGTTCATGTGTCATTCCAGATTCAAGCAAATGCTTGTAATATGCATATCCATCCGGATTAGCTTTCATAGCATTCATCATATTATCAAAGAATGTTCCACCATCACTTGCTGGAAGGAATTCACACCATGATATTGTTATATTACTATAAGCTGATGGAGTCTTGATATCTATAACACCATCATATGCCTTATAAAAAGTACAATGGTCAATCCATATATTAGAACTACCCTTTTCTATAGTCATATAATCCCAGTCATTACGGTCATATCCACCACTTGTTTCATCATCCCATTCCCAGAGTTCATCAAACTTAATGTTTCTTATAATTATGTTGTCAGAACCTGTTATATCTATACATGTATGTGTAATCTTAGCACCATTCTTAGAATAGATTGTAAGATTGCTCATACCTGCAAGCTTTAACATAGATACTCCTGAGCTGATAAGATCCGGATGTGTAATAGGATAATTCTTATGTGCAGTTATAAATGACTTATATTCTGAATACCCCTCAACTTCTTTATCGCCAAGTGCTATATCCGCTGTAAGCTCTATAACTGATGCACGTCCGCTTGCTTTGACACTCTTTATCGCATCTAAGAATTCTTTGGCACTTCCTGCCTTATAATAATTCTTTGACTCTTCAAGAAGATTACCGCCACCAGTTACACCGGCACTTGCTGCATAACCTTCAACATTATACTTGTAAAGACCAGTATCATCACCATCATTTTCATTGTATGTGTCTGATACATACTGTGTTGTAACATATTTCTGCTCTGCTTTAGTTGTTACATTTCCTGCATAGTTAATACCAACTGCACTAAATACTGAATAAGGATCCCATCCAAGATAATTAATCTTAATCATCTCATCTGCCTTTTTCTTAGATATCTGTGGTCTGTTAGCATTAATAGCATATCCTGGTCCATAGCTTCCGTATTCATAAAATCTTGCAGCCTTGGCTGAATTACCACTCATATCTGCATATGGATTAGCTGCATTTGCACGTAGAATTTTTCCAATATAACAGTCTATCCATGTTATATAAGCATCTGCACCCCAAGGTCTTGCAAGATAATACTTATTACCTGAGCATCCATCCTCTGAAAGAACCTGACACTTATAGAATGTAAGTCCATAAGCTGCATCTGCAGAAGTCTTAGGAGCACATACATAACCTGAATTCTTGTTGGCATTATAACGGAATACAAGCTTACAGTCGTTAAATAACGCTCTAGGTTCGTTACCATATATAAAGTCTACATTACCTGCTATATAACACTTGTAGTAATACTGTGTACCCTTATTGGCACATAATGTATCCTGATAACCAAGTATTCTTACATTAATATAAGAAGCATTATCAGCATCACTGCTTAATGCATCTGCTGACTCATTGCTCTTAGTTCCATCTCCAAGATAGTTATATGTATTCTCGAACGTAAGATTCTCTGCCGTAAAGTTGTGTGCTGTGCTTTCAATACGTACTGCACAACGCTTATCCATGTCACCTCCGGCAAGTTCTTTAACATCATAATATATTCTTGTCTTTTCACTATCCTCTCCTATAAGAGAAATATATGGTGATGATACAACAAGATGTTCATTATAATCGCCTTCCTTAACAAGGATAACAACTCTTTTTGTATTAGCTTTATCAACTGAATTTACAGCTGCCTGAACTGTCTTATATGTAGGGATGCCATTAACTTGCTCTCCATCTGTTCCATCATATGCAGAATCTACCACTTTATCATAATTTGTCAGATATACATAATTAAAAGTTTCCCTGGTTACACTGCCATCTTTAGCCTTTATAAGCAGTTCAACATCATTTCTTCCTGCTGAAGGTAAAACATCTGTAAATGCAAATGTTCCCTTTACAGCTACAGACTTTTCATCTACAACTGTTCCATTAATCTTTAATGTAACTGTTGACTGTTTTTCAACAACTCCTTCAAGTGTAAGCTTTCCGTCATATACTGTGTTGTATGATCTTCTTGTTATAGTAAGTCCTGCTGAAGAATCTTCATATGCATATTCTCCTGTATGTCCTGCACTTGGTACTGCCCATACAGAATCTGACGGATTACTATAATTATCAATCCTGCCATCTATGTGTGAGTATGCTATGACATAGTAATAATATGGCATCTCTGCTTCAACATCACTATCTTCATAAGCACATTCGCTTATTGTTGCTATGAGCTTGGCATTATCACTTGTTTCATCATATGAATAACGATACACCTCATATGTATCTGCTTCATTGACCTTATCCCATGCAACATTAATCTTATCACTTGTTGATAATGTACTAAGCACTGGCTTATCAAGTGCTGGTCTTATATATACCTTATCTGACTCAACGTATGAATTAATCTCACCGTCAACACCGAGCTTTCCACTTACCCTGAACTTGTAATCGCCAGCTTCTTTTAATATATATCTGTATGAAGTATCTGTAAGTGCAGACTCAACCTTACTCCATGTACTTCCATTATCCTGTGAAACTTCAAGTACATATAAGCCATCTCCGTCTGCCTCTACTTTATTAGTCCAGCTTACATCTATGTATTCTCTTGTATCTGAACCTATAGCTGTAACTGTATCTATTTCCGGTGCTGTTCCTTCTGCCTTGTAGCATTTATTCTGGTCATAAAGAACTGCTCCATCAGCGGCTTCATACTTCATATTCTTAATAGTAGCCTCAACTCCGGCTAATACAAAACCATAAGATACTGCTGTAGCATCTTTATCTGTCTTAAACAGTTCTGTACTTGTATACTTATACACTAACTGTCGTTCTGTCTGTCCTTTTGGTGTAACAGATATAGCCAGACCCTCGTCTGTCTTTACCATCTCAAAATGCACCATTGTACCAACAGCTACAGTTCCTGATAATGCACTTCCTGCACCGACTGGTTCACTTGTTCCTTTGTAATATACCTGCTTTAATTCTGTTGACTTTCTTATACCAGCTGTAGCTATCATGCTGCCATCATAAGCACCAAAGAATAAGCCGTTGCTTGAATTGTTTCCACATGAATTAATAATTATATCTGCTGATAATTTATTAATATCTGCTGTTTCTTCAAAACCATAGTAACTTACTGTTGAACTTATATTAGTTTTATCCGCTGAAAGTGTACCACCTGTCTGTGTCAGCTTAAGCCTCTGTCCTTCCGGCTGTACTACAAGACTATCTGTGCTGCCTGTTATAACTGGCATCTTTGGCTGCTCAACATATTCAACTTCTTTGGCATCGTATACTACTGATATTGACTTGATATAGGCACTATCTTTACCTTGAGCAGTAGATACTATCTCAACAGTACCTGCCTTCTTAGAATCATATCTGTAAGACGAAACTGCTGTTGTTGTACTCGCTGCTTCTCCACCTATTGTATACAAAGCATACATACCACTATATGCTTCTACAGATACCGTACATCTTCCAGTTACAGGAACTACTATCTTCGTCCCACCATTAAACTGCGCTTTATCACCAGATGTAGCCAGCTTTCCTGTACTTGCATCAATATAAAGTCCATTATAATATCCGGTATTATTTTGTATTGTCTTATTAAAATAATCACCAGAACCAGACACGAAAGACCAGCTTGTTATCTGCTCGAATATAACTTTCTGTGTCACTTCACCTGATTTAACTGTTATATCTGCTCCTGACTTAAGCTTATATGGCTGTGCTATGAAATCACCACCAATAGTAAGTGTATAAGAGCCTTCTCTAAGTCTTATATTATCCTTTGAATCAAAGCTATATGTATATCTGCTGTTATCTTTGTTAGTATATGTATATATTATATTCTTTCCTGTGAGATCCGGTTCATCTGGAAGATTAAGTGTAACAGCATATGTTGGCTTAAGCCCGGCTGTTATATCTAACGTTCCATCCTCTGTATAGCTTACTCCACTATGTGCTGATGTTATCTCATAATCATCCGCTCCTGTGAGTACTACATTATATGTCACTCCCTCTTCAACTCTTGCAGAATATGACTTCTTATCAGCTGCCATAACGACCTCTGGTACATATTCTGTATCAGCCTCTGTTAAAAATGATACTCCAAGCTGTGACACATCGTATCCATCTGCAATACCTGTTATATTACCAGTTACCATCTTAGTTGAAAGCTTCATGATTGTAATATCTGCTGTCACCTGACCTGAAGCTTCCTTGCTAATCTTTACCGATGTTATACCACTAGTTATAATATAAGCAGGATTACTTATAGAAAGCTCATATTCCATCTCTTCATCTTCTACCGGAACCTCAACTGAGTACATGTTATCTGATATAATACCAGAATACTGCAGACCTGTAGTCTTATTAACTGCAACTACACTTGTTCCATCAGGAATAGCTGATGCGGATGTGATAGTTCCTTTGATTGATGTCTTTTCAAGCTCCATACATTCAACTGAAACAGACTGAATATATGTTGAAGAATTATAAACTGATTCTAATTCTATATCACCTTCATCACCTGTAAGATAACACTCTATTGTAACTGTATTATATGAACCATCTAATTTTGTATTAGATATGCATTCTGCTTTCCTGACTGTTCTTCCACTCACCTTCCAGTATGAAGACAGTATATCTTTTGTATTATCAACTGCACTTATATTATTCTTATTAACTATAAGTGTTATAACTGCTTTATCTCCTATAACTGGAACATACAGTTTAGTGCCAGTATTAATCTGGATTCTTTTATTAGATGCATCAGGATAAAACTTTCCTTTAGATGCATCAATATATAATACATCACCATCAGCATTAGTATATGTTCCTTTACCTGATTGTATCACAGTCGCTGTAGTATTATTAGCTGCGGCTGTCATTGTATTATTGGTACTATAATCCCATACTGCAGAAATCTTTTTATCTGTACTTGTCTTAAAATCATTAAGCTTGTTATCAGAAAATGCTGCTGATGTTGTTGCAGTACTTGTAGATGAATCTATCTGGATAGAATATAAATATGTATTAACACCTACTTTAAGTGCTACATTCTCTGCACCATTATTCACATATCCTGTTATCTCGTATATCTTGCTTCCTTTAGCTTGTACAGTAGTATCCTGCATACCATCTAATTCAACATCAGAGGCAGTTAATGTACTTTCTGACTTTAAAGTAATTGTACATCTGCCAGCTCCCTTAACTATAGGAAATGTAAATAACGTACCTGCATTAGTCTGATATGCATTACTTCCATTGCTTGCAAACTTACCTGATGTGGCATCCACTGTTAATTCGTTATTATCAGAATTAAGCAGTTTTCCACTATTTTTTTGCAACTGGGTAACTTTATTCCCATTACTGTCAAACATTTTATCGTTCGTATCTGCATATGTCCATATAGCAGACATACTCTCAGCTGCCTTTGCCTTAACAGCAAACAGCCCATCTGGTATAGAAATTCCCGACAAGATTAAAGCAACAGCCATAATCACAGCCGATATTCTCTTAAACCATCCTTTCTTCCTTACTGATTTCTTCATGTTTTCTCCCTTTCCCAGCATAAAATACTATGATGTAACACTATTAACAAGAGATAGTGTGAAAAATAAGATTTTTGATTGTTCTAATACATGTCATACTCTATGTTAATCTTACACAAAAAAATGCCTCATATTTTTATTTAAGAATACAACCTGCACTATTTTTACACTACCAAATTTTTTTTATTTTATATATCAACTACAGATTTTTTCATCTTTTATTTGTCTTTTTTTTAGTACATAAGTACTATATTATATAACTATCTACACATCATAATCAATTACATGAAAATCAATCCAACTACAAAAACACCATGAAAGCATTTTAACTTTCATGGTGTTTTATATTAGGAAAAAAGTTTATATAAATGTGATGTGATTCACATTTGTACCAGTTCAACAAATCAACTTTATCTGATAATCATTATCCAGCACTATACAAGACCAAGTATATGTGGAAGGAACATTGATATCTGAGGAATATATGTTACAAGTAACAATGCTATAAGGATTACTCCGAAGTAAGGAAGCAGTGTCTTTATAACGCTCTCGATTGTCGTTCCACCAACACGGCAGCCTGTAAAGAGGATTGTACCTACAGGAGGTGTTATTGTACCAATAGATAAGTTGAAGCATAGTAATATACCAAAGTGGATAGCATCCATGCCAAGTGACTTACAGATTGGTAAAAGGATAGGCGTAAATATCAGTATCGCTGGTGTTACATCCATAAATGTACCTACTACAAGTAATAATACATTTATAAGAAGTAATATAAGGAACTTATTAGTTGTAAGACCAAGTATTGCCTTAGCTATCATATCTGGAATTCCTGTAAATGCCATAGCCCATGACATAATAGATGAAAGACCTATCATGAATGTGATAATACCTGTTGTCTTAGCTGCTTCAAGGACAATTCTAGGAATATCCTTAATCTTAAATGCTCTGTATATAAGTGATAATACCGTTGCATACACTACTGCAATAGCAGAACCCTCTGTTGCTGTAAAGATACCTCCAAGGATACCTCCGATTACGATTACGATAAGTAAAAGACTTGGTATTGCCTGCCAGAAGGTCTTAAGTGCTATCTTAAGCGGTACTCTTGACTCTGCCTGATAACCACGTTTCTTAGCCATAATACCTGCAAGCACCATAACTGCACCACCCCAGAGAATACCTGGAATATAACCTGCCATAAAAAGTGCTGCTATAGAAACACTGCCTGCAACGCTTGAATAAACGATCATAGTGTTACTTGGTGGGATAAGCATACCTACTGGAGCAGATGCTACGTTAACTGCTGTACTATAGTTCTTATCATATCCTTCCTTTTCTTCAAGTGGTCCGATTGTACCACCCATGGCAGCGGCTGCTGCTGCACCTGAGCCTGAGATTGCTCCGAATAACATATTAGCTACTACATTTGACTGTGCAAGTGCACCAGGCATACGTCCACTAATTACCTTTGCACAGTTTACAAGTCTCTGTGCTATGCCACCATTATTCATTATGTTACCTGCAAGAATGAAAAATGGAATAGCTATAAGTGAAAACGAGTTAGAACCCGCGAATATTCTCTGTGCTGATGTTGCGAAAGAAACATCTGCTGGAATCATACATATCATTGAAACTGCTGATGACATACCTATGGCTACACCGATTGGAGCACCGATAACAAGCAGTACTACCAGTATTGTAACCATTACTAAAGCTACCTGTAATGCTATACTCATATTTACCTCCTATTTTGCCTTCTTCTTAAGCTCAAGACCGATATTATATATGCTGTAGAATATAATAATCACGCCACATATTGGAATTATAGAATATATAATACCTGTTGGAATATGTAAGATTGAATCGTACTGTACAAAATTCATCTGTGTAATCTTAAAGCCGCCGAATACCATTATAAGTCCTGCAAACACTATAGTTACACACTCAATTATAATGTTTACCACTGTCTTTGCTTTTCCTGGAAGCTTATCCTTTAAAACTGCTATATTGATATGTTCTCTCTGTCCAAACATATAAGTTGCAGATATAATTATCAACCATACGAATGAATATCTTGTAAGAATCTCTGTCACACTGCTTGGTGAAGAGAAGATATATCTTGCAACTACCTGGTAAGTTACCATAAGCACCATCATAATAAATATGAATACGCTTGCATACGAAGTTATCTTATCTAGTATATTCTTAACTATTTTCATATAAGTACACCTCCTCATTAATCCTGATTACGTAGAGCTTCTACCTTATTATATATATCCTTTGTCATATCTGACTGATTAGCGATACTATCAAGTAATGGCTGACATTTTTCCCTGAATTCGTTAGTATCAGGATATACAAAGATTGCTCCATGGGCTTCTGCTTCTTCCTTGCCCTTTTCGACAGCATCCTTAAATGTATCAAACTCATAATCTGTTGATTCCATGACAAGCTGGTCGAATATCTTCCTATCCTCTGCTGATAAACTATCAAGGAAGTTAGTACTTGCTACTACTACATCTGGATGTACAATATGTCTTGTATATGAATAATACTTGGCCACTTCATAATGCTTGAAATCAGAATATACAAGTTCACTGTTTTCACCTGCATCTATAACGCCCTGCTGAAGTGCTGTATATACCTCTGACTGAGACATTGCTGTACCTGTACCACCCATATACTTAACCATGTTAAGATATGTTGTACTATCATTAACTCTGACGATCATACCCTTAAGATCCTCTGCTGAGTTAATAGGCTTGGCTGCATATATATTTCTCTCACCAGCTGTATATATTGTAAGAACCTCAAAATTATACTTTCTTGTTGACTTAAAAAGATCTGTAAACACACCAGCTTCTGTTGCTCTTCTTAAGTGATCCATATCCTTATAAAGATAAGGGGCACCTACGATAGCAAAATCAGAATCATATCCTTCTGGAACTGAACAGGGTACGATAGCCATATCAAGAGCTCCTGTTCTTATAAACTCTGCCATGGAACCCTGCTCGCCAAGTACACCATTGGCATATATAGTCATCTTGTATCTTCCATTAGTCGCCTTTTCGAACTTTTCACCAAGTTCCTTCATAGCTTTATACTGTGGATGATTCTCATTCTGGTTAAATGCTACTCTTATAATCTTTACTTCCTGACCGTCTGCACTGTCAGTTGAACATCCTGTAAGTGTAAGACTGGCCAGCATTGTTATGCATAATACTAATGCTATTATTTTCCTGCCCATAAATTCCTCCATATCTGATACATTTCAACCATCAGCCATAAACCCTGATAAACAACTGACAGCTTTGCTCTTATGCATCTGCCTGATTACTTTAAAAGCTCTAAGCTTACCTTGACTACAACCTTTCTTACTTCCATAGGTTCTCCATCTGCAACCTGTGGTCTGTGTACATCTGTTGGAAAGAATACACAGAAACATCCTGGCGTTGAGGTGATAAAGCCTTCATTTTCTACCTTCTTGTAGAATATAAGATCTCTTTCATCGAATCTTTCATCCACCTCATAATTTCCTGTATCTGGTGTAAAACCTAACTTTTCTCTTCCTGTTACAAGGAACTGGACATCTAAGTACTTTTCGTGAACCTCTGGTTTTCTATCACTTACTGGTTCTGTCATAGCATCGAATACCTGTGCATATAACAGTTTACCTTCTATTTCATATACACCTGTTTGCATTTTAGTAAAATCATTGCTCTTTAAATATTCTATAGCTCTCTGTACTGCCTTTGGATAATTAGAATAATCATCCTTTGTGTGGATTGATGAAAATATCATTTTTTACTCCCTTCCGTCTGCCTTTCACCTGCAGACATTTCGTATTTAATTCAGTATTTAATCCAGTAATGACTCTTTAAATACTTATTTACTGGACATTATTTCTGCTCTTATCTTCCATGGCGTGAACCATATTAACTATCATTTTATGCGAAGGAACCGGAATTCCAAGTCTGTCTCCTGCCTTCACAACTGCACCACTTATTGTATTAACCTCTGTAAGCCTTCCTGCCTTTAAGTCTGCATATATAGAAGTCCTTCCTTCTGGCGAGTTGATAGATGTATTTCTTACTCTCTCAATCATCTCATCTTCATCAAACTCAAGTCCCATAGCCTTTGCTACCTGCATTGCTTCTTTTATAAGTGTAACTGTCATATTCCATGCATATTCATCCTCTGCGATAAAACCGATAGGCACCTGAAGCACTCCTGTTAATGCACTAAGTGAGACATTCGTAAAAAGCTTATCCCATATAAGCTGCTGTATGTTACTGTAAATGTGTGTATCAAAACCACATCCATCAAAACATTCCTTTACTTTATCAAGCATACTGTTTTTATCTTCAACAAGCATGCCAATGTTAGTCTTACCCTTGCCGCCTCTTCTTACATATCCGTTATCAAGAATAGCTCCATTATCTTCTGTTGTTCCTATAATAATTCTTTCCTTAGGAACAAACTCTTCAATAATATCTTCATGTCCGGCACCATTCTGAAGAGTTAAAACATAAGTATTATCACCGATTATAGCCTTATTTTCCATAAGAGCTGCTCTTGAATATAATGCCTTGACAAATATAATAACAAGATCAACCTCACCTATTCCTTCGCTGCTAAGTAATGCCTTTGGATGGTATATGACATCTTTATCATTCTCATATAGCTTCAATCCATCTGCATTAATCTTTTCAACAAGCTCTTCCTTCTTATCTATCATATAAACATCATTGTTTATTGAAAGATGGCCTCCATATATAGAACCCATAGCACCAGCTCCAAGTACTGCTATCTTCATAGTAATCCTCCATTCTTGCGCTGCTTCTTTGCGCATCTCAAGTTTGTGCGAAGTACAAATCTTGCGTGTGAAAAATCTTATTTTTCACACTATCCTCCATTTCTGAACCGTAATACTTCTTATTATACAATATACTTTTTATAAAGCATACTCATCAGCTTTTACAGACTTACCGGCTGATTATCATCCCACTTTTATGCTCATATCGGGGCGGGTCCCAAGGTCTTTCACACACCTATGAGCAAGCTCATGTGGGTTCAGACCTTTTGCCCCTGGTATCTTTCTATATTATCTCGTAAATTCAGCAAGTCCTTCGATTGCATATGCTCTGATAGGGCATGAATCTAATCCATAGATTGGAAGTGGTGAATATGACATGAAGAATGTATCCTGTGAAAGCTTATCAAGATTCTTTAATACTTCAAGGAATACTATGTTTTCTGCCATACAGATATCGTGGAAAGGCTTAACATCTTCGTTGCAATTCTCAATTGAAACTCCATCACCAAAGCCTACACACTTAATCTTGTGGTCTACACACCACTGTGCTGTTTCACCATTAACTAATAATCTCTGATCCTTATCTGTATTAGTATCAGGTGTAAATGGATCAATCTTATAAGAAGAATCTATGATAAGAATATCTCCTTCCTTAACCCAGCCCTCTGTTGCCTTATCAAGGTCTGCTGCACTGATGTGCTTTCTATGAGGAAGTGTTTCCTTGAAATCTACATATATTGCTCTTCCCATAAATGTTGTAAGTGGAAGCTCTGCAACTGATGGCCAGTTATCATCATGATGATAAGGACACTCACAATGTGTTCCAAGGTGGCTTGTAAGATCCATAGCAGTATGGAAATCAGGGATTGGTCCACCTGTATTATATCTGATAAGATGGCATCTTCTCGACTCTGTCTTAGGATCTAATGGCTTTGTAAGATCGATCACCTTTAATCCGTTTCCTAAATCAAATGTTGTATTCATAATATTTTTCCTCCTTAAACTTTGTTATTGATTGTGTTTTAAAATGTTTGTTAACTTTTTGTCTTTGTTTTTGACACTTGCAGTATACCAGTATACCGGTATATAATCAATTATCAAAGTTCTATAAAGTTATACCTCTTTTTTTGTGAATTTTATACAATTCAGCGTTGTTTTAGAAATACTTTGTATAAATAGTCGCTTGGATTTTTATATAAGTTTGATAAATAAATATCAATGTCATATCATAATGTCATATGTAGAACAAAAGAAAAAAATCGCAGAAATAGAATAACGGAATTTAAAAAATTTACACTTTTTGACACTTTATTTTATATGGTGTAATATATGATATTGCTTTTATTTTAAGTCATGTAACATAACATCTTGGATTAAATAGATTTAATTTTACAAAAATGGAGATATAATATTTATGAATACTTCTACATCATACTGGCTGAAAAAAGGCATACACAATGGTATGCCAATAGCTCTTGGATATCTGGCTGTGTCCTTCACTCTTGGTATAGCTGCCAAAAATGCTGGATTAACAGCACTGCAGGCTGCCCTGGCAAGTATAACCTGCCACGCATCTGCTGGAGAATTCGCCGGATTCACTCTTATAGCCGCACTCGCCACATATACAGAAATAGCTGTCATGGAGCTTATAATCAATGCACGATACTTTCTTATGTCGTGTGCGTTAAGCCAGAAGCTTGACAACAAAATGCCTTTTTTTCACAGACTGATCATGGGACTTTTTGTTACTGATGAAATATTTGGATTATGTGTATCTGTTCCTGAAAAGCTTAATCCAGCCTATATGTATGGTATGGTGCTTGTTGCATCCCCAGCCTGGGTACTTGGAACCTACTTTGGTGTACTTTTTGGAAACATACTTCCAGCAAGCATCGTAAGTGCGCTAAGTGTCGGACTATATGGAATGTTTATTGCTATCATCATTCCACCAGCAAGAAAGAACAAAATTGTAGCTTGCGTTGTTGCTATATCTATGATTATAAGCTGCATATTCTCTTATGCACCTATTGTCAGTTCGATATCATCTGGAACACGTATTATTATTCTTACAGTAGTTATTTCACTAGCGGCTGCTGTATTGTTTCCTGTTAAAGAAAACGAATGTTAAAACTAAAGGAGCTAAAATAAATGCTTTTACATAATACTTATATATACATACTTATAATGGCAGCTGTAACATACCTTATCCGAACACTGCCGCTTACACTTATCAGAAAAGAAATCAAGAATACAACCATCAAGTCTTTCCTGTATTATGTACCTTATGTAACACTGGCAGTTATGACGTTTCCTGCCATACTTGAATCTACAAACAGTGTTATATCCGCCGCTATTGCATTTGTGATAGCTATTGTACTTGCCTGGATGAGAAAAAGTCTTTTTCAGGTTGCTATGTTTAGCTGTGCTGCTGTATTCATAGTTGAACTTCTTATGAGATTTATTGCTGGTTAATTGTATACTGTCAATTATTCCACGCATTATGCTTATTTTCAATATAGCGCTTATGTACTGTTTACTGATACTATAATAAACTGATAGCAATATACTAAAGGCAATATATTAAAAGCAATATATTAAAAGCATATACTAAAAAAATCCCTGCTATAGTGATTACAACTAATCAACTATAGCAGGGTTTAATAACTTCACAGAACCTTAAATCAACTAAACCGACATCTTTTTACAATCTATTTTTTCTTATAATTAGCAATACCAAATATCGCACATAACAATATGCATGCGAATATCATCCATCCTACAAGATATGATGTTCCAAGCTTTGCGAATGTATCATAATATCCCTTAAGATATACAACCACAATAATTGCTGGAAGTATATAACTCATATAGAACCTGAAACATTCAGGGAACTTTATGCCCTTACCTGTATTAGCTTCCTGTCTGAAGCCTTCCCAGCCCCAGCCATTCTTCTTTGTACAGAATAACACGAATATCATACTTCCAAGTGGAAGAAGATTATATGATACAAGAAAGTCTTCAAGATCCATAATACCAGTTCCTGGACCAAGTGGTTCAAAACCTGAAAGCACATTAAAACCTAATACTGCTGGAAGTGAAAGCAATGACATAAACACAATATTCCACAACACGACATTTTTTCTTGAATACCCCTTAAGGTCTATGTAAAACGAAATAATATTCTCGAATACAGCTATAACCGTTGAAAGCGCCGCAAACGACATAAATATAAAGAATGCTGTTCCCCATACTCTTCCACCAGCCATGCTGTTAAACACATTCGGCAGTGTCTTAAAAAGCAGTGAAGGACCTGCATCAGGCTGTACGCCAAATGAAAAACATGCTGGTATAATAATAAACCCAGCCATAAGTGCAACGAATGTATCAAGTACTACTATGCTGACAGCTTCGCCACCTATGGTTCTATCCTTCTTCATGTAGCTTCCGAAGATCTCCATAGCACCAATACCTACACTAAGTGTAAAAAATGCATGTGTCATGGCATCAAATATAACAGGGCCTATACCTCTTGCCTTAATAGTATCAAGATTAGGAACAAGATAAAACTTAACACCCTCAGATGCACCTGGTAAAACAAGCGAATGTATCGCAAGAACAATAATAAGCACTATAAGACATGTCATCATTACCTTTGTTATCTTTTCAATACCCTTTTCCAGTCCAAGTGCACATACACCAAAGGACAACAATATCGCTATCATCATCCATACAATCATGACTCCAGGATTACCTAACATATTGCCAAACTCCGCGGTTATCTGCTCTGAGCTGACACTTGTAAGCGCACCGCTTGCTTCCTTGAATGCATAATAAAGCATCCATCCGGCTACCATAGTATAGAAAGCCATAAGAATATAACTTCCAACTACTGATACCCACTTAAAATAATGCCACTTGCTGCCTTTTTTCTCTAGTACCTCATATGCTCTGGCTGCACCCTTTCCACTTCCTCGTCCTACCGTAAACTCAGCACACACAATAGGAAAACCTAGAATAGCAAGGAACACAAGATATATCAGTACAAATGCTGCTCCTCCGTTAATTCCACATATGTATGGAAACTTCCATACATTGCCAAGCCCTACTGCGCACCCGGCTGACACAAGGATGAAACCTAGTCGCGATCCAAACGTTTCTCTTTCTTTCAAAACAAAACCTCCAATATTAACTTTTGTATATTCGACATACATATATTCCGTATGTTATTCTGCACAATATTCATCGCTATATTCTGCACAACTCATACATACAACTAACGTGCCATAGCTGCCTTAACAAGATGCTTTGCAAGCACAGATGTAGTAACTGAACCAACTCCACCTGGAACAGGTGTTGCTATTGCTGCAATATCTGTGATAGCGTCAAAATCAACATCTCCACACAGATTTCCTTCCTCATCTACATTAATGCCAACATCAACTACAATGGCACCCTCAGCTACATAATCCTTCTTAATCATACGTGCAGAACCTGCTGCCGCAACAAGTATCTCAGCGTTCTTACATGTACCTTCCATGTCAACTGTCTTTGTATGACATACTGTAACTGTTGCATTGCGCTTCATAAGAAGCATAGAAACAGGTTTTCCTATAACAAGACTTCTTCCTACAACTGTTACCCTTTTACCCTTTATATCAATACCAGCATAATCCAACATCTCAATGACTGCCTCTGCTGTACATGGTGCATATCCACTCTCATCACCAACATATACCTTAGCTAAGTTAAGAGGTGATATACCATCAAGATCTTTTCTTGGATCTATTTTGTTTTCAATCTGCTTTTCATCAAGCTGCTTTGGAAGTGGTCTTAACATAAGAATACCATCTATGTCAGGATTCTCGTTAATCTTATCGAACTCAGCCTGAAAAGTCTCATTATCTATATCAGCATCAAATGTATATGTTGTACATCTGACTCCTACCTTATCCATCTTTTTAACAGCTCCTCTTTCATATGAGCAGTCATCTGGTCTTTCACCAACCCTTATAATAGCAAGGTGTGGAAGTGGACCTTCTATACTCTTAACTTGTTCCATAAGCTTTTCATTAATGGCATTAGCTACTGGAAGTCCTTTTAATATCTCCATATTATTTATCTCCATATATTTTATTTTGTTGTGATAATATCTTAATTTACTCTTTCTCAATCCGTACACTCACGAACCCGCGCTGTGCGCTATCTCGTCCTGCTTCGCATGGCTGTTCGTTCGTTAATGGCGCAAGAAAAGTATATGCCTGGCTATCTCACACAATCCATAACTCTGTCATACACCTCATCTGCCATCTGATTACCTCTGATGATAAGTTCATCTGCCCTGGTATTCATATCATCTGCCACATCAGTGTCCTTCATAAGTTTTGTATTTATGTATACATTAAGTGAAGCCCCGTTGAGTGCGGCCTTGCACATCTGTACACCTACTCCCGCATCACTTATAGCTAATCTGCTTCCAATAACAGATATCCTTTCTATAAGTCCAATAGCTTCAACTATAACCTCCATCATGGAAAGTGGTGCTTCACTTGCTGCTATAAGCGCTTTTTCCATAACCTCTTCACGATGCTTTAACTGCTCATCAGTATCTTTAGGAAGGCCATACGCCTCAGATAAAGGCTTGAAGGCTTTGGCATCCTTATCCATACAGTCTGCCAGTTCTTTAGTCAGGTCATTTGCACGTACTATAAGTTTTTCAATTTCATCCTGATATTCGGCATATTTTTTCTTTCCTGTTGTAAGTGCAAGAACCATGTTACCAAGTGACATGCCAACTGCTGCAACATAACCACATGCACCGCCTCCTCCTGGAACTGGTTCCTTTGATGAAAGCACATTAAGGAATTCGTTCATATTCATATCTGTCATCATATCTCTTTCTCCTTTACAGACCATTATTCTGCCAGTATCTGAAATGTATCATTTTATTTAACTATAATTCAATCTCTCCTGTAAACACGGTAGCTGCCGGACCTTCCATATATACATCCCCGCTTTCTTCATCCCATGTTATCTTAAGATCTCCTCCTAGAAGGTGAACTGTTACATCATTACTGTCACACATACCATTAAGAACTGTAGCAACAACTGTTGCACATGTTCCTGTTCCACATGCGAATGTCTCACCAGAACCTCTCTCCCACACTCTCATGTTAAGAGTCTTTCTGTCTAATACCTGTACGAACTCTGTATTGATTCTTTCTGGAAATGCCTTATGATTCTCAAAGTATGGTCCAACCTTTTCTATATCGAATTTTGTTATATCTATATCGTTATCAAGATATACAATATCATGTGGGTTGCCCATAGATACACCTGTTATATCATATGATTTTCCATCCACCAGTATTGCTTCATTAATAACTGCATTTTCCACATTATCAAGTGCTTTAACAGCAAGCGGACACAGTTTGGCATCATTCTTATATGTATTCCTGTAAGCTGCCTTATATTCTACTAAAGCATTAACATCTACAGGCACCTTTGAAGCCTCAAGTTCCGGTTTTCCCATATTAACTACTACAGAAGCTACCTTGCCATCATCTCCAACATTTAACTTAAGTATCTTAATACCTGCCAATGTCTCTACATTGACTGTTGTCTTATCTGTAAGGCCATTGTCATATACGTACTTTCCTACACATCTTATTCCATTTCCGCACATCTGTCCCTGTGAACCATCTGCATTATACATCTCCATAAAAAAGTCTGCCTTATCAGATGGCTTTATAAGTATAAGTCCATCAGAACCTATTCCAAAATGTCTGTCACTTACCCTTACAGCCACCTCTGATGGGTTTGCCAGAGGTAACTTAGTGCAATCCACATATACATAATCATTGCCTGCACCCTGCATCTTTGTAAACTTCATATCAATCTCCATTTCTTTATGTGAAAATGATTATCCTATTGAGTATAATTCTTCTCACACCTAATATAATATTTCTATATTCTGCTGTAGTGTCAGTCTCAGGAGGTATTCAAAGCCTTACTGATATATACCTTAACTACTCTTCTGTCCCTACACATCTGCATATATACTTAACACCATCGTTGCTGACTCAACCATAGTATTGCCGCTATCCATACTACACTTCTGGATATACCTGAACGCATCCTGCTCTGTCATATTATTTCTTTCCATAAGCAGATGCTTTGCGTTATCAATTATTTTCTGTTCTTTGGGGCTTCTCTGCCTTGGTGTTGTACGGACCTTTCTTCTTTTTCTTATCTGAGACTGCAGCATAATCTCTATGGTAGATAACAGATCATTTACCTTGATAGGCATAGCTACACATACAACATTGCTATCCTGACAGTCCTCCCACAGATTCTGTGATGCAACAAGCAGCAGTTCAAAGCTTTTAGGTTTATATTCGCATAATTCTGAATAAATCATATTATCTGAAAGCTTATAACCACTTATAATGATGCCGTCAGACAGTGCATCTGCCTGATTGATAACCTGTGCCCCACTTGTACAAGGAACTGCCACATCATATCCCTTACGAACCAGGAGACTTCTTACAGCCCTTGCCTCCTCTATCTTCGGAAATGCAACAATCAATGTAGACATATTCTAACCTCGTATATTAAAACTTATAAAGATATTCATCAAGCTCCCACTGCGTAACCTGAGTCTTGTAATCATCCCATTCCTTTAGCTTGGCTTGCGTATACTTTGTTGTAATATGCTCTCCAAGAACACCACATATAAACTTATCCTCATTAAGATACTTTATTGCATCATAAAGATTATCTGGCAGTATTTCTATTCCTGCCTCTTTTCTTTCCTCTTCTGTCATCTCAAATATATTGCAGTCAACACTGGCTGGAACCTCCAGCTTATTCTTAATACCATCAAGACCTGCCGCAAGACATGTAGCAAGTACAAGGTATGGATTAGCCGAAGGATCAGGGTTTCTAAGCTCCACCCTTGTTCCATTTCCTCTTGATGCTGGTATTCTTATAAGTGGACTTCTGTTAGTTGCTGACCATGCTATATATACAGGTGCCTCATAACCTGGCACAAGTCTTTTATATGAGTTAACAAGCGGATTAGTAAGAGCTGTCATACCCTTTGCATGCTTCATGACACCCGCTATGAAATGATATGCATCCTCTGATAATCCAAGCTTGTCAATATCATCTGCAAATATATTCTTTCCATCCTCTGTAGCAAGAGACATATTAACATGCATTCCAGAGCCGTTAATACCATACTTTGGCTTAGGCATAAAGGTTGCATACAATCCATGTCTTTTAGCTATAGTCTTTACTGTAAGCTTGAATGTCATAATATTATCTGCTGTCTTTAAAGCTTCATCATATCTGAAATCTATCTCATGCTGCGCTGGTGCAACCTCATGATGGGAAGCCTCTATCTCAAAGCCCATATCTTCAAGAGTAAGAACCATATCACGTCTTACATTCTCTCCAAGGTCTGTAGGTCCTAAATCAAAATAACCTGCCTTTTCATGGGAAAGTGTTGTTGGAAGTCCATTATCATCTGTATGGAAAAGGAAAAACTCACATTCCGGTCCAACCTCGAATATATATCCCATATCCTTAGCTTCATTAATCACTTTCTTAAGTATCCATCTTGGATCACCTTCGAATGGCTTACCATTTGGTGTATATACATCGCATATAAGTCTTGCAACTTTTCCCTGTTGTGGTCTCCATGGAAATATTTCAAATGTATCATAATCGGGATACAGATACATATCAGACTCTTCTATTCTTACGAAGCCCTCTACTGAAGAACCATCAAACATACATTTGTTATCCAGTGCTTTGCCAAGCTGGCTTGAAGTAATAGCCACATTCTTTAGCACTCCAAACATATCCGTGAACTGAAGTCTGATAAACTCAACATCTTCTTCCTCTACCATTCTAAATATATCCTGCTTAGTATATTTCATATAGTAACCATCCTTTCCTGCTGTACACACACATACTAATATAAATATACTACAGAATACATTTACTTGTATACATACTTTCTAAAAAAACTAATATTATTAAGTAATTATTATCCATTATATGTGCATATATTATACCAATTATATATGTCATTTTATATAACGGAGAAACCTTATGAATATAATCAATCGCAAAAACAGCATCAATGCTGTCAGCAATATTAAAAATATAACGCACCTTAAGCTGTCTGTACTCTTATCTTCCATACTCCTCATGCTTGCCTTTGCTTTTTTTATCTACGCAAGCTTTAACCCTAAAGACACTGCTGCCAGTTCTAAAAAAGCTGTTTACTCGGATTCTGGTTCGGGTTCTGATTCCAATTCTGGTTCGGATTCTGGTTCTAATTCTAGTTATAACTCTGGTTCGGATGGTATTAATGGGGGTTCTATCAAAGGAAACTGTGTCGCTGGCAAGAAAGCACTTCCTATATACTGTATACAGACTGATGAAAAAAAGATATCTATATCATTCGATGCCGCCTGGGGTGCTGATGATACGATAAAGCTGCTTGATATTCTTGATAAGCACAATGTCAAGACAACATTTTTTATGACAGGCGTCTGGGTTTCTACATATCCTGATATGGTTAAAGAAATATATAACAGAGGTCACGACCTCGGCAATCATAGCGAGAATCATAAGGAAATGAGCAAACTGAATGCCTCTGAACAGAAAGAAGAAATAACCGCAGTTGATAATAAAATCAAAGAACTTACAGGATATGACTGCTTTCTATTCAGACCACCTTATGGTGACTATAATTCACTGCTTATCAACACCGTATACGGCTGTAACCACTATCCTGTGCAGTGGGATGTAGACTCCCTTGACTGGAAAGACTACGGCGTTGACAGCATAATAAAAACCGTCACCAGACATAAAGCTCTTGGTAACGGTTCTATAATTCTTATGCATAATGGTGCAAAATTCACTGCCGAAGCCCTTGATACAGTACTCACAAGCCTTGAAGAACAAGGATATGAGATTGTTCCAGTATCACAGCTTATCATCCGTGAGAACTTCCATATGGATGGAACCGGGCGGCAGATTAAGGATTGATTTCTTATTATAACTATTTGGCAAGCTCATGTGGGTTTAGACCTTTTGACCCTGGTATCATTAGATATACATTATAGAAACTTACATCTATATCCCCCTGTAAATGTTTCACCTCCTGCCAGCTCATTGCCCCATTCTCTGGCAGCAAGACTGCCGTCTGAATCTATGGCATCTGTTCTTCCGTACCATGGTTCTATACACACGAAAGGTACTCCTTTTCCTGCTGCTGACCATAGTCCGAAAACAGGAGCATTAAACATAACTTCTACAACTGGTTCACAATCCTTACTTAAGCTTACTTTCTTAATCCCACTGTTTTCAACAATAAGAGCATCTTTATCAAAAAACTCCTTTGTGATTGTAACATTGTTGTTTACAAGCGTGAGATAATGTTCCTCTGGCATAAGAAGTCCATCCTCTGATAACAGCTTGTAAGCCACATTATCATTATCAGTGCCAAACCTTAACTGTGCTCCTATAGCATTATCACCACATACAAATGCCGGATGTCCACCTATACTAAAATACATAACATCATCACCAGTATTCTTTACTTCCCATATTGTGCTTATATTATTTCCACTAAGTCTATGAGTTATCATCAGTTCAAAATCAAAAGGATACTTTTGCTTTGTTGCTTCACTTGATGTAAGACTCATTATTATCACATTATCTTCCTTATGAACCAATGTGAATTCAGAATCTCTTGCAAAGCCATGCTGTGTCATATGATACTCTTTTCCTTTATATACAGAAGTATCATTCTTATATCTTCCTACAAGTGGAAAAAGAACTGGTGTATGTCTTTTCCATGCATCCGGATTGCCGTTCCATATATACTGCTTTGAATCCTGCTTTCTTACTACAGATATTATCTCACATCCTTTTGAATCAATTATTATATCAAAATCGTCATTATAAAGTTTATACTGCATACTCTTTTACCTCTCACTATATTTTAATCAAAATACTATCTTATGATACCATGGTCAAAAGGTCTAAACCCTCATGGGGCATATCACACTAAGAAATTTTCAATCGTTAAAGCGACAGCCCCTTATTTGCTTTATTCTACAAACACAATCATTACTTTTCATTCCTGTCAATCTTTAAATCTTTGTAATATTGCATTGGAGTAACACCATATTCTTTCTTAAATGCTCTAAAAAAATGATTATACCCTCCAAATCCACCAAGCTCATATACCTCATGAATACTTTTCCCCTGCTCTATATAATGGCGGCATAAATCAAGTTTGCTCTTTACAATGTATGAATGAGGTGTCTCACCTGTCAATTTTTTAAACTCTCTTACTATATGATAACGGCTTATATAAAATTCATTTTCCAAGCGCTCCAACGAGATATCTTCTGTCAAATGTTCTCTGATATAAATAAAAATATCATCCATTACAACGTGTTTTTTCTTATTCGTCTTGATCTGTACATCATCCTGAACAGATGAGCGAAGTGCAAGTACAAGAATCATAGTTAATAGGCTTTTCTCGTATAATGAGTGGGCAAATTTAGGCGGCTCATTATTCATCGAATAGAGCTTTTTTGATATATTCTTTATAAGCATAGCCGATTCAATCTCAGAATGAACAATCTTAACTTGATACGGAACAAAATCAAACGCTTCATCAAGTCTTGTTTCTTCATCTGACAATTTCCTTAAAAGTTCTCCACCTATATAAAGAACATAAACTTCAAGAGGATACTTATTTTTACGATATTCAAGCTTTACTTTATTACCTGGCTTAATAAATATCAAATCCTCCATAGTACATACAATATTATCGTCCTCCTGGTGCATATACCCTATCCCACCAGCTATAAATACAATTGTATAGATCTTCTTTTGCCCAAAGCTTCGCTGGGTACTATCCAATATTTTCAAATATTCCATTTTGTAGCCTTGATTTTTCATATGTCTATTTTGTACACTTTCCTATTATATTTTTTGTTAATTTCGTCAAAATATACAATATATCAATTTTTCGTAGTTTGCAAGCAATATTTGTATATGGATATCAGCATAACCCCAATATAATAAGATTGTAGCTACTAAAACAATATAAATGTTTGGAGGTAAATTATTATGAAAGAAACAAGACCTTTTTCCATGAAGGACAAAATTGGTTACACTCTTGGCGATTTGGGATGTTGCTGTACTGAGCAGTTCCGTGCCATGTATCTTGCTATTTTTTATACACTGGTATTAAAAGTTAATCCAGTACACGTAGGAATCCTTATGCTTATTACAAAGTTTTGGGATGCTATAAATGACCCTTTAATTGGTGCACTTGTTGATAGCCACAAAAACAAAGGAAAAGGAAAATTTATTCCTTGGATTAAATTCTTTGCTTTTCCAACTGCAGTACTCTGTATATTAGGATTTGTTAACGTAAGCAATTTCGCTTATGGTGCACGTATTGCTTATATGTTCATTACATATATTGTTTACGAAATTATGTACACATGTGTCAACGTTCCATTTGGTAGTCTTTCAAGTGTAATGACTGATGATGTTAACCAACGTACTGACCTTTCTCGTTTCAGAAGTCTTGGCGGTACAATTTTTATGACAGTTATCGTTATTGCTGGACCATTATTCTTATATAAAGATAACCAGCCAGTACCTAGCCATTTCCTTATTATGTCAGCAATCTGTGCAGTTATTGGATTAATCTGTCTTATGTTTACATCTCATTGGTGTAAAGAGCGTATTATTACAGAGCCAGTTGTTGAGAAAAAAGAAAAGTTTAACTACTTCCAGGTAATTAAAGATATTACTAAAAACAAAGCATTACTCGGAGTTATGTTATCAAGCTTTATCGGTATTGTTGGAGCAGGTATGGTTAACGGATTAAATACTTATTTATTCCGCGATTATTTTGGAAATGTTGCCATCATGGCAGTTTCAGGTATGTTAAGTGTACTCTGGTCACTTATTGCATTCGTAGGCACAAAATTTGTTGCTAAGAAATTTGGAAAGAAAGAATGGATTATGTACAGTGCAACTTTCTCAGTTGTTGTTTATGCTATTTTATTCTTCTTCCCACTTGAAAATCCTTTGCTCTTTATTATCATCAACGGAATCTGCTATCTTGGAGTAAGTGGTTTCCAAGTATTAGTTTGGGCACTTGTAAATGATGCAATTGATTATCAAGAACTTCAGACAGGAAAACGTAATGAAGGAATTGTATATTCGGCATATACATTCTTCCGTAAACTTGCTAATGCTGTATCAGGAAGTATGAGTAGTTTTGCACTTGCAATTGCTGGATTCCAGGTTAATGAAGCTGTCCAGAATGAAGCATTCTCAGGACATCTTTGGAAAACATATACAGGTTTATATGTTGTAGGATATTTATTAGCTGTTCTGGTATTAAAATTTATCTACCCTCTTACAAAAGAGAAAACAGCTGAAATGTTACAGGATTTAGCTGACAAGCGAAATGCTACTACTGCAGAATAAAATTAGAAATTGAGGTATTTTAAAATGACAAAACAAGTAGAAATCACAAACCGTGATGGACACATCTTACGCGGAATAGTTAACATTCCAGAAGATGGCACAAGATTTCCTGCTATTGTAAATGTACATGGCTTTACAGGGAATAAAAGCGGTTACAAAAGTATTTATACGCACACAGCCAGATTATTAGCTGAACATGGATTTGCCAGTGTCCGTTTTGATTTATACGGAAATGGTGAAAGTGATGGTGAATTCGAGGACATGACCTTTACAGGTATCCTACACGATATCGAGGATATTATAAACTGGACTAAAACACAAGATTTTGCCAATCCAGATAAGATTATCTTATCTGGTCAGAGTATGGGAGGATACGCAGCTGCTACTGCCGCTCCTATTGTTAATCCTTATGCTCTCATGCTTATGTGTCCAGGTGCTGGAATGTGGTTTGGATGTAAGGATCGTGCTGAAGCCATGGAAGCTAAGGGGATCACCAAGGCCGATATTGAAGGACTCACTTTCCCAACATCTTTTAATTATGATTTATTTAATTATGAGCCATTCTCGTCAGCAGAAGGATACAACGGACCAGTCCTCCTTATAAGAGGAACTGCAGATGATTTGGTAGATGATGCAACATGCCATAGATATGAGTCACTTTACAATGGAAAATGCAATTATAAAACAATTGAAGGGGCTAACCACAATTTTGCCAGTGCTTTTGCAAGAGCAGAATTAGACAAATTAATGTTAGAGTTTTTAACACCACTTAAATAGTATATTCAATTTGAAAGGAAGTATGAACAATGAAATTATTAGAGTCTATAAAAGTTGGAAATATTGAGTTTAAAAACCGTATTATGTTCCCACCACTTACAACAGGATATGAGGAAAAAGATGGTTCAATTGGAGAACAAAGTTTTCGTTTTTACGAGCGTCTCGCAAAAGGCGGTGTCGGATATATAGTAATTGGAGATGTTGCACCACTTCCAACATTCTCTCCTACACCAAAGCTTTATTCACCTGAGCAGGTTCAAAGCTTCAAAAGACTTGCTGACGCATGTCATGAAAATGGCGCAAAACTTGGAATTCAGTTATTCCATCCTGACTACAATGTTAAAGCTTTAAACGATTTGTTTCATCAGGGCAAAATGCAGGAAGCAAGAGCTAAACTTCACCATGATATGCAGCACTTTGTAAATGAAGTTACTGCAGAAGAACTTGATGAAATAATAAAGCATATGGAAAACTGTGCTATCTTAGCACACGAAGCTGGTGTTGATTGTATTGAAGTACATGGAGACCGTCTTGTTGGTTCTCTTTGCTCTCCTATTTTAAATCATAGAACTGATGAATATGGCGGTGACCTGGCTAATCGTACACGTTTTGCATTAACACTTGTAAAAAGATTAAAAACAATCGTACCTGACATGGTTATCGACTACAAGCTTCCTATAGTTACTCCTCTTGGAGAAAATAGTTTTAGAGGAAAAGGTGGTCTTCCACTTGATGAAGCTTGCATTTTTGCTAAAGAATTAGAAGCTTGCGGTGTTGACACATTACATGTTGCACAGGCTAACCATACTGGAAATATGGGTGATACAATCCCTGCCATGGGAACACAGCCATACGGATTTATGGTTTCTTATTCTAAAAAAATCAAAGAGCTTGTATCTATTCCTGTATCTGTAGTAGGCCGTATCGTTACACCAGAAGCTGCTGAAGCAGTTATTGCAAATGGTTCTGCTGATATCATTGGATTAGGTCGTTCTCTTCTCACAGACCCTGACTTTGCAAACAAATGTGCAGATGGACATTGCTGTAATGTCAGAACATGTATGATGTGTAATAAAGGATGTACAGATAATATTCAGAATCGTGCTTTCTTAAGTTGTGTACTTAATGCTGAAAATGGTTACGAAGGATCTCGTCAGATTACTCCTGCAGCATCAACAAAGAATATAGCAATTATTGGTGCTGGTATTGCTGGACTTGAAGCTGCACGTGTTTCCGCATTAAGAGGACATCATGTAACTATATTTGAGAAATCACTTCAGATTGGTGGTCAGTTACTTATTGCTAGTGTACCTCCAAGAAAAGAAGAAATGATGAGAAGCATTAATTATTATACAAATGTACTTCCTGAATTAGATGTTACTTTCAGGCTTGGTCAGGAATTCACATCCCAAGATTATAATTCATTCGATGAAGTAATTGTGGCAACAGGAGCAAACAATGCAATAATCCCTGTTCCTGGCAAAGATCTTCCAACTGTAGCAAGTGCATGGGATGTACTTGCCAAGAAAGAAATCGTATTCGGTAATGTTTCTGTAATCGGTGGTGGTCTTGTAGGTGTTGAAACCGCTGAATATCTGGCTTCACGCGGATGTAAGGTTACAATTATTGAAATGATGGATCAGATTGCAAAAGAAGAAAGTAACACTATTTTACCTACTCTAATGAGGGAATTAGAGCATTATAATGTTCAAATAGTAACATCTGCAAAATTATCAGAAATTAAAGATGATTCTGTAGTTGTTGAAAAAACAGTAGACGACAATACATCAACAGAAGAAATTGCTTCAGACTTTGTTGTAATGGCTGTTGGTGCAAGAAAGAACCTTCCAGAGCTTTCTGATTGTCCTCTTCCACTTCACTATATTGGTGATTGTGCTGGAGAACGTCCAAGTAATATTGAGCATGCTATTAAATCAGCATATGATGTAGCATGTGAAATATAAATTATTAATTACCCTATTACCACAAAGGGGCTGTCGCACTAAGAATGAACTGCTCCCCATCAAGTAGACAATTGAAAAAATATAAATTTTTCCTGCCAGTAGAAATTTATCTGCTGGCAGTTTTTATGCAGCTTTCAAGTAAATTTCATGTTTTTCCATTGGTCCATTGTCAATACATTTAGCAACTCGCGACATGCTTTGTATTATTCCAGCATTTACAAGTTTTGTATGAAATGTCCTGTTCGTATATTGGAACCCCCTGTCACTGTGAAACAGTGGCTGCGCACCAGGATTTCTAAGTAAAGCATTGTCTATCGTATCAAACACCAAAGCATTGTTGTTCTTATCACGAATAACATACGAAACAATCCGTCTATCATATAGATCCAGTATTGCACTTAGATAAACTTTATGCTTTTCCATTCCAATATAATAATGGAATTCTGTCACATCAGTGAGCCATTTTTCATTTGGTGCTTTGGCAGTGAACTCCCGATTAAGTATGTTTTCAGCTATATACTGAGGGTTTGCAGCCTGTCTTGTGCATCCGTTGTTAGAATACTTGACAGTTGATTTTATATTAAGTTTACGGCAAATGCGTAGTACACGTTTATCGTTTACATCAATACCATGATATCGTTCCAAATCATCTCTGATTCTTCGATAGCCTTTATCCGGTGAGTCTGTATGAATCTTTTCTATCTCGTCAGCAATAAGCCTATTCTTTTGCTCACTTTTAGGAATTTCTCTGTTTTTAAAATTTTAACTTCAGCACGCAGCTTTTCTAATTCACTCATTGCATCGGGACGTTTTCGTTTGCCACGGTTATCTCTTAAAGCTTCCACTCCACCAGCTTCATATTTGACTATATAATTGCGAGCCTGTTGATAGGACACCTGGTATTGTTCTGCTGTTTGGGCATAATTACGATCATGTGCGATACAATACTGTACTATTTCAACCCGTTCTTCAAAAGTGGTTTTTCTTCCTTTGGTCATGACAATGCTCCCTCCTAAGTGACAAGTTTTTATTATTTCACTTGTCTACCTAGAAGGGAGCATATCACGATTTTCAATCGTTAAAGCGACAGCCCCATATTGGGAAGATTACATCATTTTAACATAATAATTGCCTTAATTACAATTATTACTATTGCTCATTATATACATCTTATATATTCATTATATATACAAACAGAAGATATGCAGTCATCCCGCATATCTCCTGTTTGTTGTTACTATAATATTGGAAAGTTTTTATACTAATCACTTAGTATGCTTGTTTTATTTTATGATGTGAGTATCACACTTACATCATATTATACAGGCACAAATGTATTCTGCCTATACATGCTTATTTCTTGTAACCGAATTCTGGAATTTCACTCCATCTGTTACGGAAGTAGTGTGCTACCATCTTAGGCTTTCTATCCCTTGTGAATAAGCCCTTCTTGTTACCCTGTACTCTGAGTAAGCTCTGGCTTGTAGCAAAATCTGCAAAGTTCCATGCCTGCTCACCAACTACGAATTCGAATTCATCAAATACCTTATTGTTCATCTCATAATACTCAACCTGATATTCCTCTGTATACATAACAGATGTTGTATCGTGAAGTCCGCTGACAGTATCTGCACCATATTCTGTAAACATTACTGGTTTTCCAAGCTTGCCCCAGTCTGAAAGTTCCCTGCGAAGTCCTTTTTCAGAGATTTCAAGGTCTGGTCCACCAAAATACCAGCCATAATAACGGTTAAGGCATATAACATCGCTTAATTTAGAAGAACAATCAGTATCAGCAGTTGTTCCCTGAACACTTACTAATGTGCAAGGACGTTTCTGTGGATCGATTTCCTTTGCAAGGTCAAACAATGGTTTAAAGTAATCATATGCTCCCTCTGCTGCTGAGTCAGGCTCATTAGCAATGCTCCACATAACAACACATGCATGGTTCTTATCTCTTGAAATAAGGTCTTTTATAACATCCTTATGATGCTCCTGTGTCTGAACGCCATGTTCTTTATCAAATGTACCGATTCTTTCTCCACCAAAGTTAGCACCGCCGCCAAACTGAAGATTAACACCTACTGCTGTTGTTTCATCAATAACAACGATACCTTCCTCATCACATAATCTCATCATCTCTTCACTGTATGGATAATGGCTTGTTCTGAAGCTGTTAGCATGCTGCCACTTCATAATAGATATATCCTTTGTGTTCATAGGAAGATTAATTCCTCGTCCGTTAGGGAATGTATCCTCATGCTTTCCATAGCCCTTAAAGTAAAATGGCTTTTCATTTATAAGGAACTTAACTCCTTCTACTCTTACACTTCTTACACCATATGGAAGAGTATATACATCTTCTCCTGCTGTAACCTTTATCTGGTAAAGATAAGAATTTAATGGCTGCCAAAGCTTTACATTCTCAAGCTCAATCTTTCCCTGTGTTCCTGCTGCCTCTGCAACCTTGTTACCCTCAGCATCAAACACCTCAATCTTACAAGCTGTGCTATCCTTATCAACACCCTCAATATCAACATCATAGTTAAGTACTGCTGATGGTGTTTCTTTTCCAAAGTCAATATCTGATGTTACCGTTATATCATTGATATAAGTCTTAGGTGTTGTATATATCTTAACTGGTCTTGTGATGCCGCAGTAGTTAAAGAAGTCAAAGTTAGGATTGTTCTGAGGCTTTTCAGATGCTCCTGCACCTATTCCGCCCATAAGACCGCTCATCATGTTAGCCTTACCACCTACCGGAAGAGTTGTATAATCAATAACATTATTAACTGCGATTGTAAGAAGATTATCACCATCCTCTAACACATCATTCAACTCAACCTCAAATGGAAGGAAGCCGCCCTTATGCTCACATATTAAATTACCATTGAGATAAATCTTTGCGTAATGTGTTACTGCTGCACATCTTAATACAATTCTCTGGCTCTTTACATATGATGGAACTGAAATGTTTCTCTGATAGAATACCCATCCGTAATGATCCCTGAAATCAGCTCCTTCCTTTAAATCGTTGTATGAAGCTGGAACTGGCATAGTATCTGCATCCTTTAATGGTGCTTCATACCATTTCTCATCAAAGCCATTGCCATTGTCTAACTTAAAATCCCATACTCCACTTAAGTCACTTAATAATCTTGATTCTGTTAAAATTGGATATAACATAATTGATTCCTCCTGTAATTTTAAAATTTTGTATAATAATTTGTATAATAATTTTATTTTTCATTTCGCTTGATTCTAAGCTTCTCTGCATTCTCTTCAACTCTCTTCTTATTAAGAGGATATAAGAAACATAAAGCAAGTAAAAGTAATATCATTCCTCCTGCTGGTACAAGGCAGGTAATATTATATATTCCATCTACTACCTTTGGATCAAAGGCTGTTACTGAAGTATATCCTATTATTGAAAGAAGCGCTCCTGATAAACCTGATGAACAAGCCTGTCCAAGCTTTCTTGCAAATGAATATACTGAATAAATTGTTCCATCCTGACGGACTCCTGTCTGAACCTCTGACTCATCAATTACATCTGTAATCATAGCCCATATAACCATATTAAACATTGAAGTTCCTATTGTAGCTACGATTATTAATCCTACCCATACCCATACATTGTGTGTATGAATTATGAATAATAGTATGAAGGAAGCTGCACTTATAAAGCATCCTATCATAGATAATTCTTTTTTACCTATCTTTGAAGCAAGCTTTACTATAAATGTTGAAAGTGCAAGTATAACAACTGTTCCTGCAAGACTTGCTATAGACATAGCCTTTATATTACCAAAGTAATTAGGATATACATAAGCATTCATGTTACTTAATGATAACTGTGCAAGTAAGAATACTAATGCACATACTATAATTCCTATTAATGACTTATTATGAATAAGCTGCTTAATAAGTTCCTTAAATGAGAACTTCTGTGTATTCTGTTCTACCTTAACTCTTTCTGTTGTCATATGATAGCAGAGCATATAACATATAACTGCGCCTATTGAACAGATTAATGCTCCAATCATCATCTTTTCACCAGATAATACTGAATTACCGGCTGCATCTGTATAATATACTACAAGTGGTAATATAACACCTATAGCTGTCTGTGCAAGTGTTGCCCCAATTGTTCTCCAGTTAGAAAGTGATGTTCTGTCTGTTGGGTTATCTGAAATTGCAGATGCCATTGAACCATAAGGAATATTAACTCCTGTGTAACATACGCTTCCCCAGAGAAGATATGTGAAGAACATCCAGAATATCTTAAATCCCATTGGCATTCCCTTAAAATATGTTGCATACATCAGAAATGAAGCAACTGCAACCGGACCACACATACGTCTTATCCAAGGAGCGAACTTACCTTTCTTACCAGGTCTGCTTCTATCAACAATCTGTCCCATTGTTACATCTGTTATGGCATCAACGAATCTTGCTGCCATCATCATAAGTCCTACAAGTGCTGCTGAAACTCCCATAACGTCTGTGTAGAATTTAAGTAAAAACATTGCCGATAACAAAAACGTAAAATCATTACCAAAATCGCCAAACATATAGCCCAGCTTATCCTTTATACCGAAAGGTTTTACCTTTCCATTAGTTTCTTTCATTGTATATCCTCCATTTCTGTACACATTCTTATATGCAATATATACACCTTATATTTTTGCGTTGAATTCTTTTAAAGACCGTCTTTAAATATTTGTTTGCACCCCTTTGTGTGCTTGTTTTCTATGGTCTTATAATAACTTTTTTATACGTTTTCTGTTATTACTATATTTAGTATTTATCGTACAATTTTTACCTGTATAATTTTTATACTAAAAATTATACCCTTTTATATTTAAATTATACTAACATGTCAGTTGTGCCTATATTGACATGTTAGTATTTGCATTGTGACATGTTAGTTATTAATTTATAATTGTTGTAGACATTAAATTTACGTTTCATACACATATCATAATTTAAAAATTATTTTACAAATAATAATTAATAGATAATATTTTATACAATTTATGTTATAATATGATATCGGGGTCAAAATCCCCCGACTTTGATAATACAATGCAAATACATAGCTTTGGGGGATATACATGGAATATAAAATATATTTAGATTATACAATTGAGCTTTTATCACAAATAAAAATTCCATCCTACATTATTGACGCTCCTTACATATGGGATAGTCAGATTGATGGTGGACTTAGAAATAACATTTTCACCCAGAATGCTTATAAGAATAATGAAGAAAACTTCAGCCAGTTCATCAGCTCCTATAACAGGGATAATGCTGCATTATTTATACATGACAGCTTTTCATGTGAATATATACATATTAAGCTTCCAGACAGCACAAAAATATTCATAGCAGGTCCATTTTCATTTGAACGGTTCACTAACCAGAGAATATTTGACTTATGTTCTTACAATTCAGTCCCTACGCAGTATAATGAGTTTATGCAGCTTTACTACTCTGCTCTGCCAGTATTTGCTGATGAACGCTGTATTACAGCTATTATAAGCTGTCTTTGCAGCAAGCTTTGGGGTAATAATTATACTATTGAAAAAAAACATGTACTCAATAAAAATTCAACCCAATATATGTATAAAGAAGAGGCACCTGAGCCTACAAAAAAATCTGTCGAAGCTCTGGAAACCCGCTATAAAAATGAAGCATTTCTTATGGAATGTATAGCACATGGAGATTACAGATCAATTGAAAATATGGAACGTCTTAACTCTGCTGATATAAAACCACGCTTATCTGACTCTATACGTGACAGAAAGAACTTTATGATTATACTAAATACAATCTGCCGTAAAGCTGCACAGACTGCATATATACATCCGGTACATCTGGATGAAATATCGCGCAAATTTGCAATTAAAATTGAAGACTGCACATCAATCGCACAGCTTGAAGTATTAGAAAATGAAATAACAAGAAAATACTGTCTTCTTGTCCAGTCACACTCATTACGGACATATAGCAAGCCTATACAGAATGTAATCAACTATATATCCTTCAATCTCACAGCTGATTTAAGCCTTAACGCTTTATCAGAAGAGTTTATGTTAAACAGCAGTTATTTATCAACGCTCTTTAAAAAAGAAACCGGAGTAACTCTGACGAACTTCGTAAACAATAAAAGAATCGAGCATGCAATATATCTGCTCAACACAACACAGTCAGCCATTCAGGATATTGCCGCACAATGTGGCATCAACGATGTGAACTACTTTACCAAGCTTTTTAAAAAGCTTAAAAACATGACTCCTACGCAATACCGCGAAATGATACAACACAAATAAGCTATAAATCAAAAAAGGCTGACGTAATGATAATATATTACGTCAGTCATTTTTAATATAATAATACGAAAACATGCAGATATATGTGGAATTTCTTTCATCCACTTCAGTTTTTCTCAAAATATTCCGGATATATTCCCTTAAGCTTATCAAGCTCATTAAATATTCTGCTTATATGCGCCTTTATAACACGAAGATACATTCTCTTATCTTTATTTTTTATTGCTTCTATAAGCATTTCATGTTCATCATTGGTCTTTACACTTATGCTTTTATTCAGTTCAGCAAGATACCTTATCCTGTTATAATGGCTCATCTGTGTCTGGATTATATTCATGGCAAGCTTTTCACCGGAACATTCATATATCAGCTTATGAAATTCATTATCTATCTCTATTCTTGGAATATTCTCCACTTCTTCTTTATAGTTAATAAGACGATTATTAAGCTGTGTCATCTTATCAAGCATGTCATCGCTGGCATTTTCAAATATTGCATCCACCATTCCAATCTCAAGACTTTTTCTGACAAACCATTCCTGCTCCGAACGCTTACAGTTAATACAGGCTACATATGTCCCAGACTGTGGTATTATTTTTAAAAGTCCCTCTTTTTCAAGATTAACTATTGCCTCTCTTGCAGGTGTTCTTGATACATCATATCTTAAAGCAATCTTCTGGGCACTTATGGAATCTCCCGGAAGCAGCTTAAAATTCATTATATCGTATTTTAATTTTTCATATGTTTCTTCGTTTAATGATTTCTCCATAGCTGTACAACCTTTCTGTATATTGATATAACTGTTCCTTTTTCAGAAAATAATCCTTATGATGATATCTATAACCGCAGATATAGCCGTTTTTTACATCATATAACAAAATACCGCCCAGAGCTTGTATAACAGATAAGTTCCAAGCTCTGAACGGCAACGTATTTATATATTAAAGATACTTCTTAAGTGTTTCTCTTACTGCACCTTTTCCTGATATTTCTTCTACAAATATCTCTTCAACCTTATCACCGATTCCTGCTTCGTATAAATTTATACCAAATATATTAACATTTGACAACAAATTCTTCAACTGGCCTGTGTAAGATGATGGCTCACCCCATATAATACCTTTAATCTGTTCTTTTAATTCAACAGCCATAGGATCTGGTGACAACTCAAAAGCAGCACCATCATCATCTACTCCAAGAAGATATCTGCACCAGCCGGCAATAGCAAGCGGAATAGCTGTAAGTGACTTTGCACTTCCATCTTTAGCTACATATGCCTTGATTGTTTCTCCATATCTTATTCCGACCTTCTGTGATGTATCTGTCGCAATTCTTTGAGGAGTATCCGGCATAAATGGATTAGGTATACGGACATTAATAACCTCGTCCGCAAACTTTACAGGATCTATAATTCCCGGATTAGTAACAACTGGCATTCCCTCAACCAGACCTATCCTTCTTACAAGCTCTGAAAGCTCTTTATCTTTCATCTCATCAGCTATAAGGTCATAGCCTAATACACAGCCATATACCGCAAGTGCTGTGTGTAATGGATTAAGACATGTAGTAACCTTCATTCTTTCTACCTTGTTAACTGTATCCCTGTCTGTCATATAAACCCCCGCTTTTTCAAGCTGTGGTCTTCCATTAGGGAATCTATCCTCTATAACAAGATACTGTGGTCCCTCTGCATTAACAAAAGGAGCTATATAAGTTTTCTTAGATGTAATAACTGGTGCCATATCTTCAACGCCAGCATCCTCCAACGCCTTTGCAACTGAATCTGCTGGTCTTGGAGTAATCTTATCTATCATAGACCATGGGAATGATATCGTATTCTCATCGTTGACATATTTAACAAAATCTTCCCCAACAAAGCCTTTCTTTGCCCATTCACTTACCATTTCTGTCACTGAGTTTCTTAACTTTTCACCATTGTGTGAGCAGTTATCCATAGATACAACAGCTAAAGGTGCCTTGCATGTATTAAATCTTTCTAATAAAAGAGCAGCTACAACTGCCATAGCAGATGATGCCTTATCAGGTCCATTATCAATATCACTCTTTATGAATGGGAAAAACTCTCCCTTTGCATCATGAAGCGCATATCCCTTTTCTGTTATTGTAAATGAAACCATCTGAAGCTTAGGACTTGCAAATATTGTCTTTAATCTTGACCAGTCTTCTTCAACTGCTGACTGTGCCTTAACAGCCTCTGTAAGAGAACCTAGCACCTTCTTATCTGTACTTCCATCTTCCTTTAATGTCACAGCCATAACAAGATTGTCAAATGGTGTGTATATCTTATCAACCACATCATAATCAAATGTTTCAACACAAGTGATTCCTTTATCTGATAATCCCTGCTCAAGCAGCGAATCTGCTATCCCGCCTATAAAAATCCTGAAAATATTACCTATTCCAAAATGAACCCATACTGGTGCTTCCTTTGTTGCCGTGGCAACTTTCTCAACATCATATGATGGAAGCTTTATTCCTGCCTTTTCCCATTCTTTTTTATCTTTAATACCTTCTATTGAAAGTTTCATAATAATCCTCCATTCCTGCGTGTGAAAAATCTTATTTTTCACACTAATCTCCATTCCAGCCCCGCTTATGGGCATATATTAATCAACTGATATATAAGCTGCAGACAATATTATCTTTCTGACTTAACAATAGCTTCCCATAAGCCATTAAGATATGTTGCGCCTAATGCTCTGTCATAAAGACCATAGCCTGGCATAGCTACCTCATCCCATATCATTCTTCCGTGATCTGGTCTGATCACACCATCAAAACCTGTATCATGTAAGGTCTTCATGATCTTATACATATCCATAGAGCCATCTGTTGATAAATGTGCAGCCTCTTCAAAATCTCTTGGAGAATTATACTTAAGATTTCTTACATGTGCGAAAGGTATTCTTCCTCTGCAGGCTTTAATAATCTCACAGATGTCGTTATTCTGGTTAGAACCAAATGAGCCTGTACAAAGTGTGATGCCATTATAAGGCTTATCAACTGCATCAAGAAGCTTTGTAACAGAATCCTTACCTGTCATGATTCTTGGAAGTCCGAATATAGGCCATGCTGGATCATCCGGATGGATACCCATCTTTATATCATACTTCTCACATACAGGTCCGATAGCTTCAAGGAAATATACAAGATTATTAAAAAGCTTATCAGCATCTACATCCTTATACATCTCAAAAAGCTCTTTAAGATGATCAAGTCTTTCTGGCTCCCAGCCTGGCATAACGAAACCGTTAGACATCTTTGCCACTGATTCCTTCATGTGTTCTGGATCAATCATATCTACTGTATCCTGATTATAAGCAAGAACTGTTGAACCATCCTCTCTTACTCTTGCAAGCTCAGAACGTGTCCAGTCAAATACTGGCATGAAATTATAACATACCATATGAATATCTGCTTCACCAAGTGCCTGTAATGTCTTGATGTAATTATCAATATGCTCATCTCTCTTAGCTGTACCAATCTTAATGTCATCTGAAACATTAACTGACTCTATACCTGCTATTCCTAAGCCTTCTGCTTCAACTACTCTCTTAAGCTCTGCAATCTCTTCTGGCAGCCATAACTCCCCTGCCTGCTTGCCAAAAAGTGTTGTAATAACATTCTTAACCCCCGGAATCTGTCTTATCTGCTTAAGTGTTACACTGTCATATCCTGGTCCATACCATCTTAATGTCATATCCATAATAAAAAATCCTCCTTAAATATAAAATAGTCATCCACCTTTTATGTTACCCATTAACTGTGGCAGCCATAACAATTATATTATTACTGTTACAGCATTTCTTTATTGATAACATACTAACATGTTAGTTCTAACATGTCAATATATTTATTTGATTTATTTTATATTCTTATGTGTTTTTAAAAAGCAGGAGCTTTTGATGTTCTTATCAAAAGCCCCTGCTTTCATGCCTGCGGATTATTCTTTTATTTATCTGTCGTTGTTCATTCTCCAGTCTATACATCTTTGCAGATATTCAACGTATTCAGGATTCTTACACATACCCTTGCCAGGGTTATCTGATATCTTAGCAACATCCATTCCGTTACACTTTGTCGTTTTCATAACAATATTAAGTGCTGGAACCTTCGTATCATTACTGATATACGTTCCTATTCCAAATGCTACCTTTGCCCTGCAATTAAAATATCTATACAGCTTGTCAGCCCTGTCAAAATCAAGACTGTCACTAAATAACAGAGTTTTATTTCTTGCATCTATTCCAAGACTCTCATAATGCTTAAGCATTTTCTCACCCCATGCATAAGGATCGCCGCTGTCATGTCTTACGCCACCAAAAAGTGTTGCATATGTGAGCTGGAAATCCTTTAAGAAGCAGTCTGTTGTTATTGCATCTGTAAGTGCTATACCATTAAGTATGCCATATTCCCTTACCCATGCATCAAGTGCATACCAGTTAGAATATGCCGGATTGTGCTTGTGATTGCCCTGTCCCGTACACATAATCCACTCATGTGCCATAGTACCTACTGGTGTGAGATTATATTTCTTTGCAAGATAAACATTACTTGTTCCTACAAATAATGAATTGCCTTTATAGTCAGCCTCTGACAAAGCCTTAACGGCAAGCTCCTGTGCCTCAGCTGATAATCGTCTTCTAAGTCCGAACTCGCTAAAGCTTCCTAATCTGTATACAGTTTCTTTTCCTTCTGTTTCAACAGCGGCATCTGCTTCAAGTGCTGCCACTTTAGCCGATAGTCTCTCCTTAAAGCTGTCAAGAAGTTCATCATAATCGTAAGCCATTCTGAAGTACACTTCATTTACGATAGCAAGTGTTGGTATCTCGTACATTGATGTGTTAAGCCATGTACCAAACGTTTCGATACTAAGTCCACATTCTGCATCCGTGGTTATCTTAAAATCTGCATATCTTGCCTGCCATAATCTTAAAAAGTCCACATAACTGCCCTTCATCCACTTTACATTTTCAAGGTAATCAAGCTCATCCTCTGTAAATCTCAATGTACAAAAATGCTTTATCTGCTCTCTTATCTCTTCAACCATTTCCTCTGTGAAATGCACGTCCTTATTACGGCACTTGAATGTCCATGTTGTCTTATAATCTGAGAACTGATGATATATCGCCTGTCCCATACTGAACTTATACATATCTGTTTCTAATAAACTTGTTATTATTGGATGTAATCTCATAATTTTCCTCTTTTCTGCGCACATCCCTCTCTTACAATGTATGTGGTGCGCCTAATCCTTTTCATTTTAGTCAGGAACATACTCATACAACTCCGAAGCCTTGTTGCCAGTTATGGAAACGCCTTTTCTGTTTAGTGATTTTATTTTATTATCAACATTTCTTTTAAAATTCGTCTTATAAAGCTTTCTGCCAAGTATGATCTCATATACTCTCTGAAGGTCTGGAAGCGTGAATTCCTGTGGCATAAGATTAAATACTATGTCAGAATACTCTGTCTTATTTCTTAATCTCATAAGTCCTTCAAGAACAATCTGTGCATGGTCGAAAGCAAGTGCTTCCTCACTGATAAGCTCAGGAATATAATTCTTAACCTTTAATCTTCCGTTATTAAATATCTTTTCCTTAAGTGAATAGGCTATGTTAATATTCTTCTCACTGTTACTGAAAGTAAGCAGCTTATTATCAAATGTTATATCAAACCATAATGCTTCACTGGCATCATCCCCTGCCTGCGGCTTCATTGTATCTACAGGTATAAGTGTCATATACGCAATATCTATAACCCTCATTCTTGGATCCCTGTCAGGCTGGCTCATAGTATATAACTGCTCCATATATATATCCTTAAGCCCGGTTTCTTCCTCTAACTCCCTGCATGCCGCTGTATATGCTGACTCCTTTATACCAACAAAACCTCCTGGAAGTGCATAGCAGCCGATATACGGATGATTGTTTCTCTTTATGAGAAGCAGCTTAAGTCCTTTAAGGTCACTGCTCATGCCAAAAAGCAGCATATCCACTGTAACACTTGGTCTTTCATAATGTCCCGGATTATACTGTGCCAGGAACTCTTTCTCCGTAAGACCGTCTTTATTCTTTCTTAATTCTCCCGGAATATACTTATTATCCGACATATTTTCACCGCCTTTGTAAAAGTAGCTTTTTGATACTTTTATATATACTACTTTTTACAATATATGTAAAGTATTTTTCACAAAAAAACTTTCACAAAAAAACAGGAAGACACATCCTTAAATCCAGGACATGTCTTCCCACTTTTTATAATAGCAAATATAAATTAATGCGGATGACAGGAATCGAACCTGCACATCGTACGATACTAGAACCTAAATCTAGCGCGTCTGCCAGTTCCGCCACATCCGCATGTATATATCAGTATATCATATTATCATAGCCGCGTCAAACCCTAATTTATAAACATTTTCATCTTTTCAGAACTTTTTTCGTCAAGAACATATTTCGTGACATTTAATCATCTGCTTTACAATATTCCCTGATTCATAAGACTATATGTAACATTCTCCCATGTATGCTCCACCCTGCATAACTCATATGCATTGTCTGCAATACTCTGCAGAGCTGTGTCATCCATAAGCAATTCCCTGACCCGTTTTATCATTGGTTCTATAACCTTATAATCATATCCTGACATTTCATAATCTTTTAACATATTTAAATCATAAAACAATATATCTTTGCCATCTGTAAATATTTCATCAAGATATGAAGATGAGTCTGTAAGACACACTGCACCGTTAAGACAGCTGTTAAATACCCTGTCATGTGCCCCTTTCTTAAACCAAGGCATAACATTTAATGAAATCTTAGCCTGGCTTATATTATCCAGGCACTGCTGGGAATTTGCACTTCCATGCTGTATGATATTTTCAGGATGCTCACATACTATATAGTTATATCCTTCTCCATATGTGTTGACCTTAAGTCCGGAATCCACCAGTGCCCTTATAGCAAGCTCTCTGTAGTGGAACCGTACATTAAGGTCAGCATACATCATACCTGGCATACAATTGCACAGCTGCTCATCTGTCAGATCATTGAATTCTTCTCTTAAATGTTTCTCGGCAGCCTCATCTATCGTCATATTTGGATGATTTATAATATCTGATAACACTTTCTCATAGAAATCTATATAATCCTGTTCAAGATTATCTATCTGCTTTCTTAATATATGCTTTGGTGTATAATTTCCTGTAAATATAATGTCCATCGGTCTGTCTTTAACAGGTATATATACACCTTTTTCATATGCTTTTCTGTCTTTATTAACTTCTGTTCCCGCAGATGCCATAAACAGAGTTTTAACATCCGGATAGAACCTGTTCATATATTCCATATGAACTTTATCAATATCTATCTGCACATAATTCTTTGGTCTGCCTGCAAGATATTTGTGGTAATACAGCGGATGATCTACAACTATATTAACAACCTTTATTCCTGAATAATCCCAGAAATTCCAGTTAAGCTTCTGATACAGTCCTGTTTCTCCCTCAAGTCCTTCAAAATTAAATGTAAGTACAACAAACTCTTCATCTTTATGTGTATTATAAATTTCAAGCAAATGGACAAAACTGCTTTCAGACATAAAAAGGTCATACCAGAACACATCATATTCATCCTCTGGCAGGTATCTGGATATCTCTACTGAAAAAAATTCAAGTGTTTCTACTCCACCTTTAAACATAATCACATGCTTCATATTAAGCCTCATTTCTGACTGCAATTTTACCAATATCTATGCTTTCTACTTATAATTCAGGCTGTTTTTTACTTTTCATCTAATGCAGACTGAATTACATGATCAACAGTTTTTAATAGCTTCAAACACACTGTCAAGTGAAGCTGTATCAAGTTCCTCTGCCCTGCCCGCATCAATGTGCTTAGCAACCTCTGGATCTATAGGCATCTTTGCAACTGTCTTAATTCCAAGCTCCCTGGCAGTTTCATCTATATTGCTCTTACCATAAATATAGTGTATATTGCCACAGTCAGGGCACTTGAAATATGACATATTTTCTACTATTCCAAGTACTGGAATATCCATCATCTTTGCCATATTAACTGCTTTTTCAACTATCATGGATACAAGATCCTGAGGCGATGTTACAACAACAATTCCATCTACAGGAAGTGTCTGGAATACTGTAAGTGGTACATCCCCTGTTCCTGGAGGACAGTCTATAAACATACAGTCTATATCCTCCCAATCAACATCTTCCCAGAACTGCTTTACAGCACTTGCTATAACTGGTCCTCTCCATATAACCGGATCTGTTTCATTATCAAGAAGATAATTAAGTGACATTGTCTTGATTCCAGTTTTAGTTTCTGGTGGATAGATTACTGTTCCTGTTTCATTGCAGGTTGCTTTGCCTGAAAGTCCGAACGACTTAGGTATAGAAGGTCCTGTTATATCAGCATCAAGTACGGCTGTTTTAAGTCCCTCCCTGCGTGACTTAACTGCAAGTAAGGAAGTAACAAGTGACTTACCAACTCCACCTTTACCACTGACAACAGCTATAACCTTCTTTATATTTTTATTATTATCATTTCTTGTATTCTGTGGCACTGCTCTTTCTGCGCAATCTGAACCACAGCTTGAACAATCATGTGAACATGCTTCGCTCATCATATACCTCCCTGGTTTCTTATTTTATTCAATAATAAAATGATGTGACTATCGTTGTATATTTTACCATATATTTATTTTAAGTCAAAGTTATACGACATATTCGTCTGACTAATAATTTTATTTTTCATAAGTATAACTAATAATTTTATTTTTCATCTTGACATTATAAATAATATGTAATATATTCAATGTACCAACTGTACTACTTAAGATAATACAGTTAGTACAATCAATGCATTTGATAAAACTACATAAGGAGGATTGATAGCACTATGTTCGTTATAGATGTCATGTCGCGAGTGCCTGTATATGAACAGCTTATTAATCAGGTTGAAGAACAGATCCTGACTGGTATTTTAAACAGCGGCGATAAGATGCCATCGGTAAGAAGTCTGTCGGTAAGTCTTTCCATCAACCCAAACACAATCCAGAAAGCCTATACAGAGCTTGACAGAAGGAAGCTTATCGTAACAGTACCTGGAAAAGGCTCTTTCGTATCTTCTCAAGCTCTTAATATTCTTGGAACCAGTTCAAGGGAAAAGATGCCGGAATTCAAGCAGGCTATCAAGGAACTGGCTCTTGCCGGAATAACTAAATCTGAGATTATGGAAGCTGTTGATGAAGTATTTAAGGACCTATAATTCCAAAACAAAATGAAAATATAATAATTAAGAGGAGGTTTTTCAATGATAAAAGCAGAAGGTATTCACAAAACATTCGAGGATTTTACCGCTCTCGATAACATAACCTGCAGCATAAGCGATGGATGCATATATGGCATGGTCGGCTCCAACGGTGCTGGTAAATCAACATTTTTAAGAGTATTGTCTGGCATATATAAACCAGATAAAGGATGTGCATACATTGATAATGCACCTATATATGAAAATCCAAAAGTAAAAGAAAACATTGTATTTGTTGCAGATGAATTATTTTTTCTGCCAGGTGCAACTATTAACAAAATGGCTAATCTATACAGTTCAATATACAACAGCTTTGACTGGGATCGATATCTAAAGCTAACTGAACTTTTTGAGCTTAATCCAAAGAAACCAATAGCCAATTTTTCCAAAGGTATGAAAAGGCAGGCAGCTATTATTCTTGCACTTTCAACAAGAGCTAAATATATGTTTTTTGATGAAACCTTTGATGGACTTGATCCAGTTATGCGTAACCTTGTTAAGAAGCTTATATGCAACGATGTAGCAGAATATAATGCAACTGTTATAGTGACCTCACACTCTCTTCGTGAACTTGAAGACATATGTGATCATCTTGCACTTCTTCACAAGGGCGGGCTTGTACTTGACAGCGATGTACTTGAGCTTAAAACATCACAATTCAAAGTACAGATTGCATTTAAGGACATATTCGGGAAGTCAAAATTTGAAGGACTTAACATAACAAGATACCGTCAGCAGGGTTCGGTTGCAAACATGATTGTTAATGGTGACCGTGAAGAAACTATACATTACCTTCGTGGCATGAATCCTGTTATATTGGATGTACTACCACTCACTCTTGAAGAAGTATTCACATATGAGATGGAATCTCTTGGTTATGAATTCAATGATGCTCTTGAAGTAGAAATAAACAACAAATAAATAAAATCAATATCCAAGCTTATATTAATGTGATTTATATTACACATAGAAATGGAGGTTATAATGAATAACAAACTTAATAACAGAAATATATTCAGTGTCAAACTATTCTGGCAGTCATTCCTTCAGCTTAAAATAATAGGTATTATATCAACAGCTATTATGATCTGCATAACTGCCCTTCCTATAATCATGGATGGTATCTACATAAATAACATGATTAAGGCAAATAAAAATGCTGTGGCTTCAGGCGTAGCTATAGCAAATAACAGCTTTGACTACACATCTATCGTATCACCTGTATCATCAGCATCCTATCTGCTTAATGTCATTGCACTTATCACACCTGTACTCTGCCTTTATGCATGGTTTTTTCTAAACAAAAGAAGTACAAGTGATTTCTACCATTCATTATCATATAAAAGGCAGAATCTTTTTCTTTCAAGATTCGCTGCTATAACAGCATGGCAGATTATAATAATGCTTTCAACATATGTAACTGGTTTTATATGTTATCACATATTCAGTAAATATTTTATTGTAGATTATTCTACAACCTTTCACGTATATGCAGCAGAATTCTTATGTGCACTTTTATGCTCTGCTGCTATTGCACTTGCCTGCTCTGTCACAGGAAATATATTCAGTAATATATGTCTGTCGGGAATTATTATATTCCTGCCAAGATTCATACTTATTCTTGTGAATTCAACAGTCAGCAACATATATGCAGCTGCATCATCAACTCATTTTATGCCTTTGCTTGACAACTCATACAACATGCTGACTGGACAGTTCCTGTCAATATTTGAGCCTGCGTATTTTTCATCAGACTACTTATCTAACATGTTGCTTTCTGGTGTATCAAACACATATACTCTTATGCTTGCAATCATATATGCTGTCATAGCATGTGCATTATTTACTATAAGAAAAAGTGAAACTGCTGGAAAACCTGCCCTTAGCTGGAAGCTGCAGTTTGCCATACGATGTGTAATAGGCTTTACTATAAGTATTTTCGGAACATTTGTGTACGTGCGGAAGTCAAAAGAGGATTACTCATATGGCACCTCACCTTATATGTATACAATAATCACATTTATAATAGCTGCCATAGTCGTCATAGTATACGAACTCATATCAAGCAAAAAACTTCATCGTGTATTAAACGCAGTCCCATCTATAATCGTTGCCTATGTGCTCGCTATTATATGTGGATTTCTATTAAATGCCGGAATCAACAACATGACTTCCTACCGTGCTAACGCAGATAACATAGATTACATCACATTATCTGTCGAAAACCGGTATTACAGGTCTGAATATCCAGATTATTTTGAAAATGTTATTAAAAACATAAAAATAAACGACAAAAACACTATAAAGCTTATAGCTGATATATACAACGATAACGCTGAACAGCTTGATAATTTTAATGAACTTCCTTATTATAAACGTTCTTCTGTAAACTATGTAACATATGAAGTATACTTTAAAGATGGAATTTTAGGCAGATACCGCAAGGTATTTTTAAAGGAAAGTGATGTTAATAAGCTTGCCAGTGCACTCACTAAAAACGAGGATTTCTGTTCAGAATATAAGAATCTTCCTTCATACGAGGATGCTAATATCACCTTTTCAGATTATATATCTGAAGATAAAACACGTGATATATATAATATAATGTTAAAAGAAATAAAAAACATGCCATTTTCAGACTGGTACCAGCTAGTAAGCCAGACCTCTAACCATAGCAGTGGTGACGTATCATATGTCACAGCAGTATTTTCACGAAATGGAACAACGTATTCAGCAAGCTTCTGCCTGTCAAGTCTAATGCCTGAAGCTGTAAATGCATACTACAACGCTGCCAATAAGACATGTGCAGACAATAATCCACAAACCTTTAACCGGATGAAAAATGCACTCACAAATATAATAAATGATAGTAATGAAGCATCAAATGTATCTTCAAAAGCACATACAAATACAGCTTCAAATGCAGCTTCAAGCGCACTTTCAAATACATCTTCAAACGCAGCTTATTCAATGTATGTAAGTGTATATTCTCTTGATTCTACAGAATATAGTTCTTTAATTTATAATAATTTCAATAATAAAGAACTTGCTAAGGCTATACTTAAAGAGCTAGAGAATCCTTTTGAGAAGAATTTCGATTCAACTAAACCAGTTATTGAAATAAGATATTATGATGACGATAACAGTGGAAGCTATTCATACTATGTCCAGCCAGCCGGATATGAGCATATGTCGGACTATCCTGAGTATGAAGAAAACCAGCAATATTGATGTTTAACACACATTCGGTTGGCGAACTGACGACATAATATAATTGAAAATCGGTGCTGCACATACATCATCGATGCCAGAAGCTTCAATTGGATATTTCTAAGACTTTTCTTATAGGTTGTGACTACTGCCGCTACCGTTCGATACGGGACATCCGTGTCCCATATCTCACTTCCACAGACATCCGTGTCTGTGGATAGCTGGGTAGTTAAGGAAAAGTCTAAGAACTATCACAATTGAACTTCAAGTGCATCTCACGATGTATGCGCAGCACCGATTTTCACTTATATTATGTCTGGTTGTGGCTTAATTTACGAAAAATGAATGTGTGTTAAATCAAAGGGGAGAGACATGAGGGGCGGAATTGTGCGCTTTACGCACAATTCCGCCCTGTTTCGTCACCTTGATTTAATTGAATATTCAGTATTACATTATGCCGTAACACAGACAAATATAAGCTACAGGCAGTCCTGCATACTATGTGAAATGCACTTGAAGTTCAATCGTGCTGACTCTTAGACTTTTCTTTCGCTCCCAGCTAGCTTCGTACATGGATGTACGAAGCAATGAGGCCGCGCCACGGACGGCGCGTCCGAATGGTAGTGTCACCTATTACTACCTATATGAAAAGTCTTAGAGTCAGCCGATTGAAGCTTCTGGCATTGAACATAGTGTGCAGGACTGCCTGTAGCTTATATTTGTCGTCCGTTCATCACCAACTAATATTCGCTTAAACAACAACTTAATTAGCAAATAAAGCTGTTGATAAGTATCTGTCTCCTGAATCTGGAAGAAGTGCTACTATATTCTTTCCCTTGTTTTCCGGTCTGTTAGCAAGTATTGTTGCTGCCTTTAAAGCTGCACCTGATGAGATACCTACAAGAATACCTTCACTTACTGCAAATGCTCTTCCTTCTTCAAAAGCATCATCATTCTCAATAGGAAGTATTTCGTCATAAACCTCTGTATCAAGAACCTTTGGTACGAATCCTGCACCAATACCCTGAATCTTATGAGCACCTGCTGTTCCCTTAGAAAGGACTGGGCTTGTAGCTGGCTCTACTGCTACTATCTTAACATCTGGATTCTGTGACTTAAGATATTCTCCAATACCTGTAATAGTTCCACCTGTACCTACACCTGCAACAAATATATCAACCTTACCATCAAGCTGCTCCCAGATTTCAGGACCAGTTGTTGCCTTGTGTGCTGCTGGATTAGCTGGATTATCAAACTGACCTAATATGATTGAACCTTCAATTTCTTTATTAAGCTCCTCAGCCTTTGCTATAGCACCCTTCATGCCCTTAGCACCTTCTGTAAGTACAAGTTCAGCACCATAAGCCTTTAAAAGATTTCTTCTTTCAACTGACATTGTATCTGGAAGAGTAAGAATAGCTCTGTATCCCTTAGCTGCTGCCACTGATGCAATACCGATGCCAGTATTACCACTTGTTGGCTCAATAATTGTAGCTCCTGGTTTTAAAAGGCCTTTCTTTTCTGCATCATTAATCATAGCTAATGCAATTCTATCTTTAACTGAGCCAGCTGGATTAAGATACTCAAGCTTAGCAAAAATATTAGCGTTAGTAACTCCTGCCTTCTTAGTATATCCATTCAACTTAAGTAATGGTGTCTTTCCTATTAATTCTGCTGCACTTTCTACATATTTACTCATATTATTAATCCTCCTATAATGTGTTGTCTTTTTGTTTTCCCATTAACCTATACGTTTAATGTGTTTATGTTTGAATTATATTCTCTGTTATTTAATCTGTCAACTATTATTTGAAATTTTATTATAAATTTTCTTCAACTTTTTCAAGATTCATTATAAATGTATACATTGTTCCTTACAAAAATATGCCATAGTTTAAGTAAGACAAATTATATAACATCCACAAAAATACAAATACTCATTTTATACAATGTAACTTTCATCATATACATACCAAAAATCCGAATTTCAATTGTACATTAAATTTAAAAAATAAAAAGTAGTATAGAAATCCTGTCTTATAAACAAGATTTCCATACTACTATGTCAAGTTATCTTATAATGACATGACTGTTAAATGTAACAATCAAGCCAATTTCTTCAAAAACGTAATCACACAATTTTAATCACACAACAATAATTACATAACTATAATCACCCGAATTTCTCAACCACATCTGCCTTCATAATCCTATCAGCATATTCAACACCATATTTTTTTACAATATACTTATAGCACTTTGACAGCTGTGGTGTTCTTGATGTAATATCATGTGCATCTGAGGCAATGTAATCTACAACATGATCCTTTAAAAGTGCTTTAACACATCTTTGAACACTCCAACCATTATCTCCTGTAACTGATGATGCATTTACCTGTATATCAGCCCCTAGCTGCTTTAATTCATATATATAATCCCAGTTTTTTACTGTGCAAACATACCTCTCAACATGCGCAACTATCGGATGATATCCTGTCATGATAACATCAAGTACAGCACTTCTTACCTTTTCCTCTTCCACATTAGGAGAAAACTCTATAAGAACTGTATCAGAACCGCACATTGCCTTTTCCTGAAGCTTATCCAAATCATCAAGTACTTCTGATCTGTAATATATCTCTCTTCCAAGATATACCCCCATATCTGGCAGCTCCTTTTCTGCAAGATCTGCTAATATCTCATAATTTTCAACTATCTGGCTATAATGTGCCATACCTCTCTTAGGATGAAAATGTGGCGTAAGCACCATATCTCTTGTTCCATCCTCATATGCCATTCTTAACATCTTAAGACTTGTTTCTATATCTGGTGAACCATCATCTACTCCAAAAAGTATGTGGTTATGTATATCAGTAAATCCTGTATATATAGCCTGTTCTTCAACCTTTTTCATACTGTAATATAACTCTCTTTCTGTACTATATCTATAAAAAGTCTTATCATGCAAGCACGAACAACTTTTCACATTCTGCCCCTTACATTATAATAAGATGGCTCTATAAATTCCAATCTGAATACTCTGTACACAATATTTTTATTATAAAAATATCTTTTCTATTTGTCAACATGTGCATTATTATATCTGCATTATTACAAAGCTCTTGATTTCGATATTTCTTCAAGATACTTCTGTCCTATTGCACTGACAACTGCACCTTTTCGTGATATGTAACCTATCTCCATTCTTTCATCCGAGTCCAGTTTTACCGCACAGTAATTATCTCCATTCAGTTCTTCACATATGATTCCCGAGCATAATGTATAGCCGTTAAGTCCTACCATAAGATTAAGCATAGTTGCTCTGTCATTGGCTTTTATCAGCTGCTTATATTCATATGTACTAAGAACTTCCTCCGCATAATAAAAAGAATTGTACTCTCCCTGGTCAAACGAAAGACAAGGATAATCCTTTAACTCTTCAAGTGCAATCTTATCCTTATGTGCGAGAGGATGAAGCTTACTCATATACACATAAACATTACACTCTAATAGCGGATGAAACTCAAGCATGCTTTCCATAAATATTTTTTCAAGCACTTTTCTGTTGAAATCATTAAGATACAATATGCCTATCTCACTTTTACCATTTTTCACATCTTCTACTACTTCATGTGTCTTGGTTTCATGCACTGCGAATTCATATTCATCCATGCCATACTGCTTTACCATCTCTACAAATGCATTAACTGCAAATGTATAATGCTGCATAGACACGCTGAACTTTTTCTTCACATCTGACTTTGATATATATCTGGCATCCAGAAGCTCAAACTGTTCCATAACCTGCCTTGCATATCCAAGGAACTCCTTGCCATCTGGTGTTACAGCTATACCATTCTGTGAACGTCTGAATATCTGTATCCCTATTTCTTCCTCTAGTGCATGTATAGATGTAGACAGGCTTGGCTGTGATATATAAAGCTTTCTTGCTGCGATGTTAAAAGAATCTGATTCCGACACAGCTATTGCATATTTCAACTGATTTAAAGTCATATTCGTCCTCATTTCTATGTACGTTTTTTCACATATCCTGATTCATGTAAATGATATCATCATTATAAAGCCTGTTCAACTTAAATTATATAATGATGCGAGTATAAAAAAATATAAAAGCATCTCCCTTTTTACAAAAGTGTGTCTGATGCATACTAACTCATAATTATACGAAACACCACACTTTTATTCATTTTCTATTCATTTCCGGCTAATGGGTATTCATTTTTACTCTAAGTTATCATGCAATTTATTAGAATGGAATTTTTGAAAGAGCCAGCACCTTGAATGGGCTGACTCTTTCAATGTCACTTGTAATTGACAAACTGGAATTTTCAAATTAGTCTTTGCAAATAACCTTTGAATCTTCACCATCAATTACAATTCCCTGACGGTTGTTAATTGGGCATAGATTCAAATCCGAAAACTCAGTCATTATTTTCTCGGTAACTTTCTTAAATGGTGCTGTAAGATAATGCGGAAGAACATAGAAATCAATCAAATCAAGCCCTGCATCATCTTCTTGTGAGTAGTCCTCCGGCTTTTCATCCATTTGCTCGATATATTGGATGCTTGGAGCGCATATAATTGCGCCTGCCGACTCGCCGATCATCAATTTTCCATTTGCCAATTCCTTTTTCAGCAGCCCATCAGTTCCCGTTTTACGGAGCTGGTCCATAAGAAAGAAAGAATTTCCGCCGGTAAAATATATCACATCTGCTTCTTCAAAAACAGACTGTATCGTTGAATAAGCCTCCGTTGAAATATCAATTTCAGTTACGATTGCTCCCAACTTTTTGAATAATTTTCGAGCCGAGCCGACATAACCGGTGTAGCCTTCACGCAGTGAAGCTGTTGGAATAAATGCGACTTTCTTATTTTCAATTTCTTCCTTTATCAGACTTCCTACACTTGAAAAGTGCGAACATAAAAATAATTTCATCAATATTCTCCTTTATAAATTCCGATTGAGATTTCACCTGTTTTAAGAGATTTGATAACTGTTATATCTTGTTATTAAATTCTCTGCCAACCCTTGAAAACACTGGATTTATCGCAGATGAGCTTTCCCTTATTCTTTCCCTTGTGTTATATCGTCCCATCAGTGTTTACGAATTCTGATAAGGGCAAATACAAGGGCAAGAAAATCATATAAAACAGTATAACACAAAATAAAAGTGACATGGTGAACTGATTGAAATGCTTCTGATTTTTGTATCTGATGATTGATTGAATGATAAGGAGATAGGATACGATGAGAACGATATTTGCAGAATACAATCCACACAGAAACAGTATTGATGTTTATACCAGTGCTGGCTATATGCTTCGCATTGATTGTTGGGAAGCAGAAAAGAATTTAAAAACCACTCCCGGATCAGACTGTGCATTAACTTCACTTGCAGTTGATGAACCACTTGAATATGCAAGATTATATCTTGATGGAAATTTGCAGATGTGGGTGAACGCGGAAGATTCATTAGAGATATAGAAATACCTTTTAGAACAAAGTAGTCTTTCGCCTCTACGAATATAATTGTGAATTAGACGCTTATATCCGAAATAAACAATTGGAACATACCCGACAGGAGAACTTTCTTTGATAAGTCACGAAAAGAAACAGTCTATCAGAAAATGCAATCTGACACATAGACGGGCTCGACACATAGAATAAACAAGAGGACTTGCAAGGTTTGTGACCTTCTTTCAAGCCCTCTTATGTATCATTGCGGTACTGGCTGTGTCCGTTCCGTAAAGGACTGCTCTAAGTGTATCGGCTTCACCTTGTTCCTTTACCTCACTATTCACAAATCACTTTTGCTATTTTCGCACTAATATTGCAAATAAAACAATTAGAACTAATATAATTATCAAAAAAATAAACCTTATTTGACCATGAAATCCTAATCCAATCCACTGCAATACTATTATTAACACAAAAACTAATAACGCCCAATACTCTTTTTTCATGATTTTCCTCCTTTCTTGAGGAATTTAAGATTTATAGACGACTTTAAAAGAATGCGCATGTTTTTGTATACACTTAATATATATCACGCTTTTAAAAAATAAAAGACTTGGTTTGAATTATTTTTTATAGTATTCTATAAAACGGTCAATTTTAAAAATCACGAAATTGCAGGCTTTACAACACTTTGTAACACGATATAGGTCTGTCCGATAATCCCTCTCATATAAAAATAATCAATGCTTCATTTTTAACACAGGAAGATAAAGACATCTCCCTGTGTTTTTCTTAATAATATCCCCGCTCTTCTCGCCAGTCTTTTACATAACATCGAATTCCAATATAGACCACATATACAAGTAGTAACAGTACAATGAGGTTTATCGGAATGACAGATTTTATCCATTCGCCAAAGTAGATTACGATAGCTGTACTCATTATTGCCACCATAATGCTGATGATATCCCAACAATATTTCCGGTAGATTTTTCCCACCTGATAGCCAATCCCAATTATAAGGAATCCCGTTATAATGAATAAAATTCCCATAACAATAGCCGCGATCAGCCAGTACACAATCCCGGAAACGATACTGTTTGAGATTCCATTGCTTAACTGTCCGAAAGAATCTGCTCCTGTAACAAATTCTCGAAACAGGTTTATGATTCCTTTACCAATCGTACCGAAAAAGGTGATACAGTCGTTAAGAAAAACCGGAGAAAGGATAGCTGTGAACAGTGTAGTTGCTATGCTGTACCATGCCAACAGGAACATAAGGCTTTCATAACCTGTTGTCATTTGTTTATATTTTTTCTCCAACTGAATTTTTCGATTATCGCATTTTTCTTTTGCTTTCTGATAAGCAGTACGGTCACAGTTATCGCATTTCTCATAAGGCACTTTTTTCTCGACAGGCACCTCTACCGTCTTTTGGTGTGTCTGTGCATAGCGTTTTGCCTGCTCCGCTTTTTCGTACTTAAATTTCCATGCCACGACTTCTGCGTCGGCTCTTTTCCTGCTGTCTGTCTCGCTGGTTAATTGTTCCTCTGTTTGCTTTAATTTTGTCCGCAATGCTTCGATATTCTCGGCTCTGTTTTCGCTGTTCAATTTCTCGTTCAAGGTCAGCGATTCGCTTAGCTGCCTGTTTAGTTCCTGGATTGTCTGGTCTTTCTGATCCAGTTCGTCCTGCATCTGTTCGGTCATCAGCAGAAGTTCTTCCACCTGCCCGACGTTCTCTAAGTTTCTGCATTCGCTCATCGATCTCCCTCGCTTTCTCTATCTGCTGTTTAAGGTCAGCAATTCGCTGTTCTGTTTCTGCAATAAGCTGTTCTCGTTGTTCAGCTTCTGCGTTAATTCCTGCCATTGCTGATTCTCGTTTTCCAACTGTTCGATTCTGGTTTTCTGTTGCTCGATCTGTGAGAGCAGTTCTTCTGTATCTGGCAAAAGATTTAGCAGCCTGGATAATTCGCTGTTTAAGCTTTTTAAACTCTGGTTCTGCTCCTGAAAAGACAGGAGCTGCCTGTCCCGTTCCTGCAATTCCTGTACCATCTCTGCCATAAGATTCTGCTGTTCCTCGATCTGGTTTATCATTGTCTCCATCATGGGAATGACTTCCCGGCTTTCTTCTAATGTCACGCAATCGCTCCTTCCATTGTGTTAATGCACTGGATACTTTTCCAAAAGAAATCTGTATTTTATCCAGCAGTGCATTTTGTCTTTTTATGATCTGGTTTTCCTCTACTTTCCATGAAGTAGAGGATGTCTGTCCGTTTTGAAATTTCTCGTCAATTTTTCTGGCATCTGCGCCCTCATGGATCGTCGGTATCTCTAATTTTCCCTGCCTTGCATAAGAACGATGGTCAATGTGATTTTCCGTTTTCAAATGTGCATTACAGACGTTTGCCCATTCGCTCCGCCATAGCTCACAATTTTTCGGATTGTTCCACCCGGTAGCATCGGTTAATACACGTTTCCACTGTTTGCGGTTCCTTGTCCCGACTTTCTGGACTCCATTTTCATCAAGTACGGGGATTCGGATTCCATGACGGTCAGGGTTCTTTTTATCCTGCCACCAGTCCGGATGGGATTCATCCACCACAATATTTCCATTTTCATCTCTGACAAACTCCCAATCCTTGATTTCTTTGTTACCCCATGAGTGGTCTGAATTGAATGGTCGCAACGTCACCAGTAAATGCACATGGGGATTACCATCTCCTTTATCGTGGATACTCCAATCCGCACACATTCCCTTATCTACAAAGGTCTTTTGAATATATTCAGTTGTATAATCAATCTGTTCCTGTCGGCTCCATTCTTTCGGAAGTGAGAACTCAAATGACCTGCCGAGTTGTGCATCTGAACTTTTTTCTATCCTCAAGACTTCATTCCATAAACGCTGCTTCTGAAAAGTAAGTTTGAATTTTTCCAGTGCAGCATTTTGGTTATCTGCCCTTTTATATCGGACAGATTTCTGGAACCGTCTGATATTTTCAGCAGGTACATTCTGCCATTCCTGTGGTGCATTTTCACACATCAGCAGGCTGGTATAAACGACTTCTTTTTTTGAAGTATAGTAGCTGATCCTGCCTGTTTCTTCATTTTTCATCACATCGCCATTGAGATAAGCAGACGCCGATATGATGGATTTTCCTTTGCTGCGTCCAACAATCTTTACTGTATAATGAAAAATCGCCATGCTCCGTTTCCCCCTTTCTGCCGTATCCGGCTTTGATTTCCGGCAGGTAACGTTTTCCCAAAAAGAAAATGGTATCTGCCGGAACGCCCTCTGCGTAAGAGTGCCCTGTGCATAACAGCCTGCATGGAATGCGCCCCTCTGGCGAAGAGTGCCTCCTGCGGCATGAGCAGGTCTGGCTGAAAGCCCCGCCGACGGAACGAGCCCGGCAAGCGTAAGCGCAGACCGGTTGCCACCTGTGGCAAACTTATACGGACGACCTCTGGTTGTCCATAAGTGCGCCCTTCATGAAAAAGCAATGAAGGGAATGGAAAACCCACTCCCTCCGGCATTACACTTCCTCCGTATTTGCAACTGGCTCTTTCTGCATTGCCTTTGAGAAGAATTTCCCATTTGCTTCCTGCCTTTTTAAGAAGCCGATCAGCTTTGGGATATCATCTTCCTCAATCGCAGAACCCAGTACCGATTCCACTGCACCGCCAATCTGGCAGAGCCTGTGTGTCCGTTTTTTGGTTTCCACATCTTTCTGACGTTTCTTCAGTTCCCGTTTCTGTGCTGCATACTGTTTTGCTTTCTCAAGGCTTTCCTGTTCTTTCTTTTCCAACTGGAGCATACGCTCCTCATAACTCTTTGTTGATCTTGCCATAAATATCATCGTCCTTTCTTTTTTCCAAACATAAGTTTCCTGTTGTCTGTCAGACGAAGTACATGGTATAATCTGCTTGCGTGTAGGTATATCATGACTCCGGTCTGATAGAACCTTTGGCGGTTTCTTCGGGAACCGCTTTTTTAAGTTGAACCGTTTCTTGTGACTGCTTTCACATTTCCCTTATCCCTCAAGTCCCTGCCCTCGTTGGCTTCCATAAAAAGTTCCAGCATATCCGTTTTGATCAGGACTTTTCTCCCAACCTTCAATACCGGAAGTTTCTTCCACTCTACCAACTTTCGCAGGGTGTTCCTGCCAATTCCCGTATAATCAGCAGCTTCCTCAATAGATAAGGCAATCTTTCTTTGCGTCATATGACCACCTCCTTTCGAATTGCATTATGCAATTTCATTTGTGCTGTCAGTATAGCGTGTTTATATTGCTTTGTCAAGCATTATGAAATTTTGCTGCTTTTCTTAAAATTGCATATTGCAATATATTTTGTTGCGTGGTATAGTAATGACATACCGAAAAAGGAGGCACATCAGCATGAAAGATAAAGAACTACGCAAGCTGATCGGCAGCAGGGCAAAACAGCGCCGTCTGGAATTAAATCTGACACAGCCTTATGTCGCAGAGAAGATGGGAGTTACCGCTTCCACAATCCTGCGTTATGAGAATGGTTCGATTGACAATACCAAAAAGATGGTACTGGAAGGTCTTTCGGAAGCACTTCATGTATCGATTGAATGGCTCAAAGGGGAAACCGATGAATATGAAACTGATATTACGGATAAGAAAGAATTGCAGATTCGTGATGCGATGGGCGACATTCTCAAACAGTTTCCTCTTGACCTCAATAAAACAGAAGACGCTTTTTCTAAAGACTTACTGCTGTTAATGTTAAAGCAATATGAACTGTTTCTGGATTCGTTTCAGTTCGCCTGTAAAAATTACAAAGGCAGTACCAAAGATGCGGACATTGCCAAAGTAATGGGATTTGAATCGAAAGATGAATATAATGAGATTATGTTTCTCAGGGAGATCACACATACTGTCAACGCATTTAATGATATGGCAGATGTTGTAAGGCTCTATTCAAAGAAACCGGAAGCGGCAGAACAAAGGCTTGCAAATCTTTTATCCGAAGTTATGTATGAGGATTCTGAATCGGTATAGTAAGACAACCGGAGTTGTGATATACTTACACGCAAGAAGCATTTCAGCAGTTCCGATTGTCTGATATCGAAAGGAGACATACGATTATGGCAAAAGGATCTGTTAGAAAAAAAGGAAAAAAATGGTACTATCGTTTCTATGTAGAAGATGCAAGCGGTAAAATGGTTCAGAAAGAATACGCCGGAACCGAAAGTAAAAGTGAGACGGAAAAGCTTCTCCGCAAGGCACTGGAAGACTACGAAGATAAGAAGTTTGTTGCAAAGGCAGATAATCTTACCGTAGGGGAACTTCTGGATATGTGGGCAGAAGAAGAACTGAAAACTGGGACACTCAGCAACGGTACAGTGGAAAATTATCTTGGTGCAATCCGATGTATCAAAAAACACCCGATTGCAGACCGCAAACTGAAAACAGTTACTGCCGAACATTTACAGGCATTTCTTGATCTGCTTACATTCGGTGGTGAGTTTCCAGACGGGAAAGTAAAAAAGGGATACAGCAAAGATTATATCCATTCTTTTTCCGCAGTGTTACAGCAGTCATTCCGTTTTGCAGTATTTCCAAAACAGTTAATCAGTTTCAATCCGATGCAGTATATTAAGCTGAAAAAACAGGCAGAGGAAGTTGACCTCTTTTCCGATGATGAAGTCGAAGATGGCACACAGCCGATTTCACATGAGGATTATGAGCGACTTATCAAGTATCTGGAAAAGAAAAATCCACCTGCGATCCTGCCGATTCAGATTGCATATTATGCAGGACTTCGCATCGGTGAAACCTGTGGTCTTACATGGCAGGACATCAACCTTGAAGATCAATGCCTGACCATTAAAAGAAGTATCCGTTACGACGGTGCAAAGCATAAAAATGTGATTGGAACGACCAAGCGAAAGAAAGTAAGGATTGTTGATTTTGGAGATACGCTGACTGAAATATTGAAAGCAGCAAGACGGGAACAACTGAAAAGCCGGATGCAGTACGGGGAACTTTACCACCGCAACTACTACAAAGAGGTGCATGTGAAAAACAGGGTGTATTATGAATACTATCACCTTGACGGAACACAGGAAGTCCCGGCAGATTATAAAGAAATATCCTTTGTCTGCCTCAGACCGGATGGCAGTCTGGAACTGCCGAGTACACTCGGCATTGCTTGCAGGTCAGTATCAAAAAAGCTGGAAGGATTTGAAGATTTTCACTTTCACCAGTTACGACATACCTACACCAGCAACCTGCTCTCGAATGGAGCTGCTCCGAAAGATGTACAGGAACTGTTAGGACATTCCGATGTCAGTACCACAATGAACATTTACGCTCACTCAACAAGAAAAGCAAAGCGGGATTCCGCAAGACTTCTTGATAAAGTAGCGAGCAACGCTTAAATAAAAATTCCCCTTATTTCCCTTGCGGATTCCTCACAAGGGTAAAAATAAGGGAAAATACATATCATTTCACTATCTAAGGGGCTAAAAAGCCTGTAAAATAAGGAAAACTCAGGAAATCTCTCCACAAATTTCGATTTGTATAACAGTAGTCTAACACACGTTGTTTAAAAATACTACAGCCAAGCCAATGTCTGTAATTTGCCCTAAAATTTCATTTTATGGAATTTGGACTACTTGATTTTCTAATTGCATACGCAATTCGTGAAATGTATCATTATACTGTTGATACATCAGACACACAAATGTAAATAGGGACAAAAGTATAAAAAGTTGTTTCTACCCACAAAAAAGGATTGCCGTAATCATAATACAGCAATCCAATATATTTTACGCATAAGATATATTTAACATATGAATTAAATTATGCCATCTTCTGTAAAAAGCTTCTTGTTCTTTCACTCTTTGGATTATCTATTACATCCTCTGGTCTTCCCTCTTCGACTATAACGCCGCCATCCATGAATATAACCCTGTCTGCTACATTCCTTGCAAATGCAATCTCATGTGTAACTATAACCATAGTCATCTTCTCATCTGCTAAAGCTCTTAAAAGCTTGAGAATACCAGCAGTTATCTCAGGATCAAGGGCAGATGTCGGTTCATCAAAGAACAATATCTTAGGATTCATGGCAAGTGCTCTGGCTATGGCAACTCTTTGCTGCTGTCCACCTGATAGCTGGCCTGGATAGTTATCTTCTTTGTTTTCAAGACCTACCTTTCTAAGCAGTTCCCGTGCTTCTGCTATAACCTCATCCTTATCCCTTTTCTGGACATTAATTGGTGCATCTATTACATTCTTAAGAACTGAGAAATGTGGAAACAGATTAAAATTCTGGAAAACAAGTCCAAAATCATTCTTAATCTCATGCAGCTTCTTCTTATCCGCATATCGTGTAGGACCTGATTCGTTTAAGGTTGCACTTTCTTTGCAGTAGGCAAGTGTTCCTTCATCCATAGTTTCAAGAAGAGTTGCACATCTTAAAAATGTTGACTTTCCAGATCCAGATGGACCTATAATAGCTACAACTTCACCTTCTTTTACCTCTATAGATATATCCTTTAACACCTCAAGATTATCAAACTTTTTCTTAACATGTTTCATTTCAAGTAAATTCATATTATTCACCCTGCTCTCCATTCTACTACTTATAATAGCGCATCTTCTTTTCTATAGTTTCCATAACCCATGCAACAACAAAGTTAAATATGTAATAGAATACACCAGCTACAAAAAGTGGCATTATACTTGCATTGGCTGCTGCAATCTGCTTTGCAAGTGTGAACATTTCTGTATACGCAAGTGCAAAAGCAAGAGATGTATCCTTTACAAGTGTTATTACCTCATTAGTTACAGACGGAAGAACTATTCTCATCATCTGAGGCAGAACTATTCTTACAAATGTCTGGCTTCTGGTATATCCTAAAACAGAAGCTGCTTCATGCTGTCCAACCGGTATAGCTTCTATACCTGATCTGAATATTTCTGCAAAATAAGCTGCATAGTTTAATGCAAAGCCTATGATAACTGCATAGAATCTATAACTATATGATAACGATATTCCAAATATATAATATGGACCAAAGAATACGACAAGCAGCTGAAGCATAAGTGGCGTACCTCTCATAATAGATATGTATATCTTGGCAATCCATCTTACAAGCTTAACCTTTGATATTCTTATAAACATAAGAAGCATACCAAGAGGAAGTGAAAAAACAAGTGTAAGAACAAATATCATAAGAGTAGCAAGCATACCACTTGCAAGCTTGCCTACAACATCTGCAAAATTACTCATAAACCCTGATGTTTTCTTATCAGCTGTAATATCATTAACTTTATTATCAGCGCTTAAACATATGCTTTCTTCCAGTCCCCAGTCTTTAGCTATATTCTCAAATGTACCATCAGCAAGCATATCAAACAATGTCTCCTGGACGATATCTCTTAACTCTGTATTACCAGGCTTAAAACCTATACCATACTGTTCCTTTGATACCTGTTCTGATAGCATTCTGAACTGGCTGTCTCTTGCTTCAAGTTCATACTTTGCAACACCCATATCCATACATATAGCATCAACTGAACCTGATTCAAGATTCATAAACGCTGCATTATAGTCTCCAACCTGCTGAAGCGATGCAAAGCTTTTAGCAAGTGCAAGATTATCCTCTGTTGCATCTTCTCCTGTAAATGCTGCAAGTGCAGATGAATCCGCCTGTACAACAACTACCTTTCCTGACAGATCTGCTAACTTGTTAATAGAAGAGCCCGACTTAACAATAACTACCTGAGAGTTATCTATATATGGAGTTGTCCATGTATAATCTGACTCCCTGCCATTCATAGTAAAACCGTTCCATATACAATCAATGGTTCCCGAAGACAGCTCCATATCCTTTGAATCCCAGTCTATTGGCTGTTTTACCAGCTCCCATCCGTTACGCTTACATACTTCCTGTGCAAGTGACAGGTCAAAGCCTACATACTCACCATTATCATCCTTATATCCGTATGGTGGAAATTCAGCATCAAAACCTACTGTAAATGTTGTAATACCAGACTGCTTTTTCTTACTTCCACATGCTGTCAGAGTTCCAGTTATAAGTGAACATACTAAAAGCACAAGTAACATACGTTTTATCGTTTTACTACTAGTAAAAGTCTTCATGTTTCAATTCTCCATTTCACTTCACTACCACGTGAATAATTTATAACTTTAATACACTAAATCGTACCCTACTTGCTGTTATATGTCAACCAGCTTTTACATATTATTTTACGAACCGGCTTTTACATATTATTTTTATAAAGATTATACTGTTTTTGTTTTATACTGGTTATTTCTTTGATCCCCATATTATCAAGTGTATTAAGGTATGCATCAAAGCTGCTTAAAGACTGCCTTCCTGTTATAAAATCATTTTCCTCATCATCAACATATTTGGATATATAGTTTATATAGCCATTGTTCTTGTCAACGTCCGATGATGAAACATACATAAAAGGAAGTGGCTTTCTTACATACTTAGCAAGCTGCTTATCAAGTCTTATATGCCATTCTGGAAGAAGCATATCTGTAGCTGCTACCGACTGTCTTGACGGAACACATATAGGATTAACACCAAGCTTCTGAATGAAAGCATCGTCCTTTGCAGCATCCATAAACACTTTATTTCCCTCGTCATCCATATAATAACTTACTCCATCAATTCCAAAGCAGTACATGTCTTCATTATAATCAGATATAAGATAATCAAGAACTTTAACAGCACTTATAACATTGTCAGTTTTAGTAACACCAAATATGCCGCTTACAGCATTTCTTCCTATGTAAAAGCCCTGATGCTCACCTGATAGTGGAATTCCTCCTTTAAATACAGGAGTATCACCATTATATTCATTATACTGTGCACTATACAGCATTGACATATGCCAGCTGTAATCAAATGTTACACCTGTAATATTCCTGCTGCATCTTTCCTTTATAATATCCCTCGTGCATTTTTCATAGTCTTTCTCGATAAGACCTTCCTCATATAAATCATTAACGAACTCAAGATATTTTCTATAATTGACACTATCACTATATGAATAACTGACATTCCCATAATCATCAACTAGAAACCCTGTTGAAAGATCCAGCCCGAAAGCAGGTCCAAACATATATGGTATAAAATCAGGGATAATGCTTAATGGTATTTCATCTGTGCTATAGCCATTATCATTCATATCCTCTGACTTATATATGCGAAGCAGTTCAACCAGCTCATCTAGTGTCTGTGGCTCTGATTTACCTGCTTTTTTCAGCCATTCCTGGTTATACATAACACATGGTACATAATTATATGTAAGGACTGTCTGTGGCACATAATATATATGCCCTGTATCAGTTGTCAGTGATGCTTTTATATCCGGATTAGACTGGAGAAACTTTTTATAATTCGGCATATAATCAAGATATTCATCAAGACACACGAATTTGCCAGTATTAATATATTCCATATTCATATCCATATCCGGCAGCTGTATAATATCCGCAAGTGTATCTCCATTTAGTATAAGTTCTCTTACCACATCATAATAGCTGTCCGGCTGTCTAAGTTTCCATTCTATATCATATCCTGAGTTCTCTGATACCTTTCTGATAACCTCTGTACTCTCATAATCCACATCTGTATACTGTGAATTCTTCGCAAGTATTGATATATGCACACCCACAGTATTATCTTTATTTTTGTTAGAACACGCTGTTGTCATGCATATAACCATCAACATTGTACCCACCAATATGTATTTTACAATCCGGCTCATATAGTTCTCCATTTTCTGTTAATTGTATTCACTTGGATTAACACCCATTACGCTTTTAAAATTTCTCCGGAATGTAAGCATATTAGAATACCCACATAATGCTGCTATTTCCTCTAACGAATGTTGTCCATCCTTTATATACTCTGTTGCCTTCTTTATCCTCAATTCCTGAATATACTGTATATATGTCATTCCCTTTGTGCTTTTACAAAGCATGGTGATATATTTATTGCTTACGCCAAACTTATCTGTAAGGTATGCCAGTGACATATCTGCTTTCATATAATTATCATCGATTTCTTTCATTATTTCTTTATTAAGCTCATTAGTATCTTTTCTTGATGCTGACATATCCATATACTGTTCACAAGCCATATTATATACTGCCTTATAATATGTAAAGATTTCCTCAAGCGTTGCGGGATATTCCATTTTTTCAAGAGTAAATCCAACTACATTATCCTGTTGTATATTTTTAAGAACTTTGGCTGTGGTTATATGCAGTTCATCTATCATCAGACTGATAACTTTAAGATTATCAGAATTATTCTTCATGTTAACATTCATAATATCATCAAGAATATACCTGATATCCTCTTTTCTGTTTTCTCTTACATATCTTATAAGCTTCTGTTGTGTATCTGATGGAAAAAAATATTCACATGCCATATACTTCTTATCATCATCATAATAATACACAGCATCTCTTCCACCTGTCATTATATTGGCAAGTGCATTATCTGCATTATGGCATGCAAGTGATAACTGTTCAATATCATCTCTTACTTTATCCACTCCGATTGTAAATACATACTCTTCATTATCAATGCGTTCTTTCATGGAATTATGTATATCATAATATATGCTGTCCAGATTATTGCCATCATCACTGTTAATTATAAGAAAGACATTATAATCGTCCTTATCATACCATACAACATATGTTTCATCATCTGTGTAACTATCTGCTGTCTGCTCTATAATATGATGCATTTTTCTAAAATATGAAACATCAGCAGACCGTGAGCCTATATATGACATATTGACATCTGCTATTACATAGTACTGCTTCTGAAGTACTTTATAATCATCTGTAAGCATACAACTAAGCTTTGATGGCTCTGTACTGTTGTTAAGCATACCATGCAGCATTCCCTGCTGTGCATATGGTTTTATTGATATCATACGTTCCTTATAGCCATTATTCTCACCTATGAGATTCTTAATACCATTAATTATATTGTCATATTCTTTATCAAGTCCACTGTCAGTCTCCGTATGTCTTAATAAGCCCAAATCAGCCGCTTTATCTGCTGATTTTTTATTTCTTTTTGTTTTTATTTCATTTACATCATTTTCACTGTTAATACCTATAATCCTGCTTATGTTATTTAATGGTGTATAAAATTTTTTCGACATATAAAGTGAAGATATTATAAGAATTATACAAAATACTCCTGCTACTACAACACTAATCCAGAATCTGTAATCTGTGTTAAATCTAAAACATGAACTGTCTATCTCTATTTTGTAATCTATTCCGGTGTTAAATACAGATGAAACGTTATATTCTATTGGTTTTTTTACATCACCATATGAATATGCAGGTTCATCATTGATATATATATTTATAGGCATATCATGAGTAATCTGTGAATCTATCATATCAATCAGGCTTTTTTTATCATATAATACACATATAACACCTTTTGCATACACAGAATTATAATTCTGTGTATATATTATAAATTCCTTATTGAAAACAACTTCGCTGTTTCCTATATCATATATATCATTAACCGACTTTCCACTATGCACTTTTCCTCTTACCTGAATATTATCTGCTGCTTTATCAAGTCTGAATATTCCAAAAGATGAAAATGCAGAATCAGAATCATTTAGCATAAGTAGAACAACATATATATTAATGTTATACCTTGATATCATATAATTCTTTATCTCGGTCATAACTTCCGCATCAGAAACATTATTTTCTATAATGTCTTTTTTCTGCATAGCATATTTATTTATAACATCCGATGAATTAATATCTGATGTTATGACATATGCATCCATAAGGAGTACATCAATACTATTAGATATCTTTTCTACTGCTGACTGATAATAATTCTCCTGGCGTTCCATCGATATTGTCCATGCTTCATATAACATAGCTGATACAAAAGATACAAATAGCAATAGTATGATTATTATATATGAAGAAAACAGTTTTTTGAATATCCCGCTTTTAAAATATTTCTTATTCATAACACAAAATTTTCCCCTTGCCGCACAAAATATATAAATAATTATATATTTTATTAACATGTACGACAAGAGGAATATTATCCTATATTTTTATTATATTTTTTACATTTTACTGTATTTCCACTTGATTAACAACTAACAACTAACGTTTTATACGCTTCTTTGATACTGCTAATACTGTTACCCCTGCTATGGCTGAAAGCATAAGAATAACTGCATATAATGCTGTATTATACACATCACCTGTTGCTGTAGATGTATCTGATGCACCTATGTTTTCTGTGCTGCCGGCTGTACCGCTGTTATCAGTGTTGCCATCTGATGCATCAGAACCCTGTGTTTTATCATCTGTTCCAGGTGTTGGGTCTGGTGCTGGTGTTGGATCCGGTGTTGGTGTTGGATCTGGCGTTGGTGTTGGTGTTGGGTCTGGCGTATTCTTTTCAAGCGATGCAATCGCAGCAAGAATATCATCTGCCATCTTCTCAACTTCACCCTGTTTATCAACTGTATAATCCTTTACAACTGCCTTAACTGCTTTTTCCACAGCTGAGAAATCCTTATAATCCTTTGCATTAAGTGCCTGTGCTTTCTTAACAGCATTGTCAACATTAGTGTAATCTGCTGTCTTGTTATAGAACGCGCCAAGTGTAATTGCTGTCTTACCATCATCTATAACTGGAGATTCAAGAATCTTAGCCCATGCTGCTCTTGATGCTGAATTATTCTCACCTGAAAGCTCTTTAGTTCCATATTCATACATCATAGGTGATTCACCACCAAGTGTATTATTCCATCCTGCAGGTGCTATAAGCGATTTGCCTTCCTGTCCCTTAAAATCTGTTGTCTCAACTGTTGTATTGTAGAATACAACTTCTGATGTATTAGCTGCCCAAGGTCTTCCAAAATAACCTGGTTTAGAGCGGTACTGTGATGCTGTATCAACACCTGGTGTTGTAGATGTTACATTACATTCATACATAAGATAACCTCTTCCACCTGACTGCTGTGCAGCTGTTATGTAAGCAACATCAGAATCTGCCTCACTTGTGTTAAGTCTTAACTGACATCTGTAGAATACGGCTGTCATACCACCAAAGATATAATCTACTGCACCAAGTACATCGCACTGGTTAAACATAGCACTGATGCCTGTTGCACCATATAATGTATCCTGACGGCCTATAAACTTACAGCCTGTAAACACAGCATTATCACCAAGAACTGCTAATGCTGCTGCTCTTTCAACAAAGCTTCTTCCCTGGACAGATGTATCCTTTGCTGTTGTAGATCTTGTTCCTTTACCACCTGTTTCCCATTCAACTACAATATCATTAGCTTCTTTTTCTGAAATATACTGATTGAATGAGTTTTCAAATACAATGCCATCTGCCTTAAAGCCTTCTGCTGATACGACTACTGTTGCATTCCAGTAAGAACCATCTGTACTACCTGAACCTGGATTCTTCTTTGTAAGGTATCCATTTTCTTTGTTTGCTGCAAGTAAATCTGCATCATACTTGCAATCATTACCCATACTATAGTAGTTGTATCCATGTCCATAATAAGAAGTTATTCTTACTACATTCTCTCCTATATCAACACCTTTATTCTTTATCTCAAGGCTTGATTCACTTCCTGCTGCATTAACAAGTGATACATTAGGTACATCGATAACAAGCATTTCCTCGTAGTTACCTGGGTCAATAACTATCTCAACTCTCTGGTCTTTTGTTCTTTGCATAGCTGCAGCCCTTGTAAGTGCATCATTGATCGTCTTGAATTCTTTATCAGCTCCTACATAAAGCTGTGACTGATAAGCTACAGCATCACTTACACTTATTGATGTAAAATATGTCTGCTTGATTTCCTTGCCATCAACAGCTGCTGTTACACCTTTGATATTAAGATTTCCATCTTCTTTTACTACATACTGTGTAGTTTCAATATTAGTAGTACTTCCACTATTACTTACTACTGGTTCCTCACCATTGATAGAGAATGCTGCACAATAGCAGTAACCTATATTGACAATCTGGCCTTTTTTAACCGGGAAGTTAATCTCTCCATCTGTAAGTGCAAGAAGATATATCTTGTTTTCCATAACAGAACCTGTTAATGCAAGTCCTGAATAATAATTATTCTCCCCAATAGCTTCAATACCAGGATTGCCATTGAGCTTAGAAAAATCCCAATTGGTATTCTTAATAAAGCTTACTGTCTTATCAACAGCTTTTCCATCTACCTTTAAATTAGATGTAATCTTCTGTCTATAAGGAACATTTCCAATATTATTTACTGTTACATTATACTGTCCATCTCTTAACTTTATATCAGAAAGATCTGTGAATGTGTATGTATACCCTTCTTCATTAATATTAGAAAATGTAACACTTGCAGCAGCTTCCTCTGGAAGATTATCAAATTTCATATTAACCTTATAAGCTGGTTTTGCTGAAAATACAATATCCTTTGTAATATCTTTATCTGCTGATATTGTCTTTATATCAGATAGATAATAATCATTTATTCCTTCAGCAACGATATCATAAGTTACTCCCTTTTCAAGATTAACTGCAATATCATCACCATTTATTTTGATTTCTGGTACGTATACATAATCTTTATTAACAAAGCTTAAGTTAAGTGCTTCAAGAGCTGACTGTGTAAGACCTGTTATCTTTCCTGTTAATTTTACAAGGTCTACTGACTTAATAACTATATCAAACTTCTTAGCTCCATCGCCTTTAGCTATAGATAACTTATTGGCTGAATTTATTACATATCCGTTAGCATCCATAAGAACTACATCATAGTCATACATCTCATTAAGATATACACTGTAAGAACCATTCTCTGGTTTTACAATATTCTTTTCGCCTGTTGACTTATTAACAAATGCTATGCTGTAATCTTTTGTATCAAGTCCGCTGGCATTCTTTGTATCAACAGCACCACTGACAACAACTGGCTGTGTATGCTGTCTTACAGCTCTGTATACAACAAGCTTTTCATTTGTTGAATATATCTTGTATATACCATACTCAGATGCTGTAAACTGTATCTTTGCACCTGAAACATTACTTTCTGCTGTCTGGATGTGTCCACTTGGTGATTCACATACTATAGTTGAAGCTCCACCATTAGAACCTGTATACAATGTAAGGATATCATTCTTATATAACTTTAATCCCATGTATACTACAGGAGTTGAATTGTTAGAATAAAGATATCCACTTAATGTCACTCCATCTATAGTAATATCATCTCTCTTATCGTATCTTGTAATACCTGTATTAGATGTTCTGATTCTGTTATTAGTCTTTCCTGATGGATTAAAATATAATTCATCTGTCATAAATGAACCAATAGTAGCACCTTCTGAACCAGCCTTAACTGATTCTGGATACCATGAATTAATAACATCCTCTGTAAGCATATTATTATAGTCTGTTTCATCAAGCTTTGCAGCACCAAAATCCCATACATCTGCCTTACCATTACCTACAAGTTCTGGTACCTCTGTCTGTGCAGGTTCATTAGCTACATTGATACCATGAAGATACATTTCTGCTTTATCTGCACAGGATACTGTGAACTTAAGTGTAGTTGCAACACCCTCATATCTGAACGACATAGATGAAAGTCCATCCGCTGCACCATCCATAAGAAGCTGCTTTGTATCTGTAACAAATTCGCCCTTTTTAGTAGATGCAACTATCTTACCCTCTGCATCGCCGCCATACTGGCACATATTAAATGTAACTGTTGAATTACCTGCTACCTTCACTTCAAAGGTATTGCCATTGTATAAAGCAAGACCATGCTGTGTATCATGCATATAAAGGTCTCCACTGCCAGTTATCTTAAGATTGCCATCCTTTGATTCAATACTTCCGTTAAGTGGATTAACACTATCATAGCTTGCTGGCACTACTGAACCATCTGCAAAGTTATACATATATGTTGAATCCTTCTTCACCCCGTTATCATCTGGAGTATCAGCTGTATAAGGTCCAACAGTAACCTCAGGAACATATACTGTGCATGAGAAAGCTATTGTTATTGTTGTCTTTGCCTCACCTGTATATGCAAAATCTATAGTTGTACCATCCTGATGATAACACATAGCAGTTCTGGCATCCTTTGTTTCTGTATATGAACCATCTGCACTCGATGCTATTATTGTTCCATTGTTAGAATACTGGCATCCGCCAAGACTTATTTTTGATGGTCCATCAACAGCTATTTCAAGTGAATTGCCATCTTTAAATGCAACACCATGATCCGGACCATTATATTTGTATGCATTCTTAGTTCCAACATTTACTGTAAGTCTGTCATACGTAACATCCTTCTTACCATCCGTATCAGTAGCTATGATTGAACCATCACGCAGATTATAAATAGTTTCACCAGCTTTTGCTTCTACTGTTTTATCTGCTGCGCTTACAGTTCTGGCTGAAAATGACATACCTGCTGGAACCGCAAGAGATACAGCCATAATCACAGCCATCATTGCTGACATATGCTTACGCAGTTTACCTGTTTTTATATGATGCATAAAAGCCTCCTACAATTATATAATTTTAATGTCATATTGTATGCTGCATTCAGAATCAACATCTATCTTTGTGAATCTGTTATCAGTTATCATAAGATTTTATATTGTGTATATTTACTATCTCACGTTACCATGTTTAAGATTTAACCTATACACTATATACGTCACTGCTCCTTTCCTTACATATTCAACATAATATCTTACAGTCACAGATACATATGACTATTAATGCTTTAATTATATATAACAGCTCACATAATTATAAGATTCATTTTTTTCATGGTTCATTTTTTTCCACACCCTGCCTGAAAAGTTATACTCAGACTACTTAACAACATTATTTTCTCTTATATCTGAAACAAGCTGCCGTCTGAATGCACGGCATCCGGTTTCATTCCAGTATTTCTTCTTTTCTATCTTAATAACCTCAAATGTTGTATTAAGTATATGTGATTTATAACTTGCAGCTGGTTTCTTTCCTGGATAAAACACAGTTATGGAATCTCTGTATTCATCCTCATCAAGATCATAATCCTTTGCAAACTGTTCAGCTAATTCTTCTGTAGTTACTCTTTTAATATGTGCATAATATCCAACAAGATAAGCAAAATAGTCAACATCAAACTTTTCAACCCAGTAATCATCTGATGCCACAAAGACTACAACAGGAAACTCCCTGTTTTCATCTGATATAAGCTTCTTAAGCACATCATATTCTTTCGCATTCCCAATACTCTTAACTGTCTGTCTTAATCTTTCTATATCGCATATTCCTATATTATCAGCAATCTCACCATAGAAATTAGGACGGCTGAATAATATGTTTTCGTTATCCCTGTACTTATCTGCTGGTTCGGCATATTCGTTGCTTACATCAAACACAAGGGTATCATTCCTTTTTTCAATAGAAGCTATTGATATCCATACCCTGTTAGCTATCTTTGTATCAAGATGCGTTGTTACTTCCCTGAAATACAGCCTTTCAGGATCATATGAGATTGCAACCTTATATCCTGGCATCTCGTTTTCATATGCTCCTACACTCTCTGGCAGATCATCAAAGACCTCAAGAAATCTTGATTTAACCCATGAATATATATAGTTAACTGCCTTCTTATACGCATCCTCCATGGAAAGGTTGGTAAGATCTATAGCCGAATGTGACTGGAATACTTTATATGTACCAAGCTTCTTAAAAGGCTCAAACTTTCTTCTCTTACTTACAGTCTCGTTATCCTGGCCTTTTTCATGATCTATTTTCTTAAACGCCTCGTTTAATCTTTCATCATCCGGACCAATCTGGTTAACTATTCTTACTATATTGTTAACAGTAAGTTCTATCCCCTTTTCTGATGTATCCATCCAGAGCTGTTCTATAGCTCCTGGTCTTTTAAACTTATAGAATATCTTTGCAAGCTCTGTATCCTCATCAAACAGTTCTTCTATATATGGATGTAATGGCTCATTTTCAAACTTTAGTCTATAATGGCATCTTAACATATCATTCCACTTTTTATCCTTGTAATGCTGATGTCCCAGATCCTCCAACAGCCCCACAATCGAATCGTCACATAACTCAAACGTAGCAAGTATACTATTCATCTTGCGTGCAAGGGCTTCATTTCCGATTCCAAAAGCTGATCCCTTATATCTCATGTCATGTTCTATCTCATGCCATCCTTCAAACGAATTCGTTCTTACCTGTACTTCAAATGTATCATCTACATAATCTGACAGATATGGATTAACAATTGTTTTGCTAAGATATGCTGGTAATCTGAATATACCATTTACCTTCATAGCCTTAAATTCATACTCGTTATTTTCTGTAGTTTCCCACATGCCAGGCGATACGAACAATGTATCCAGCAGCTTTCTGCATATATCAACATCATCAACAAAATACAGTATTATTCGAATGCCAACAAGATCCTGCATTTTCTTGTCAGCATTTTCTGTACCAGGTCTGCGGTAATCCTTAAATATAAGCTTGTTGACCATAGAATCAACCGTCTTTACCCTGTATGCTATTCTGTAATAAAAACCTGCCCTCTTTAACTTTTCTTCTATAATACTTAACAGATCATCCTTAACAACCTGTGGCACCACTATCTTCTCTACATTTTCTTTAGTAAATAATTCATTAACCTCATTCATAAGTTATACCATCCAGTTTTTAATATTTACATACTGTTGTATCTGAATATCAGATACCTGATGAATAATAGCTATAGTATACCACATTTTTCCTTTTAGAAACTAATAATTTGCTTAATTTTATATTATATGTTATAATCTAAGCACTTATTACTATATCGACTTTATGATTTGTTCATATTATGATATATACCAGGGGGAATTAACGATGGTTATTCATGAATCAGCTGAAGATTATCTTGAAACAATACTTATGCTTAGTAAAAAACTGCCTGTTGTACGTTCTATAGATATTGCCAATGAAATGGGATATAAAAAATCCAGTGTAAGTATAGCAATGAAGAATCTAAGGGAAGCAGAGCATATACGTGTAACTAAAGAGGGTTATATATACCTTACGGATTCCGGAAAAGAAATAGCTGAGATGATATATGAAAGACACCAGGTTCTTTCATCATGGCTCATAAAACTTGGCGTTGATAAAAAAGTGGCAGAAGAAGATGCCTGCCGTATCGAACATGATATAAGTAAAGAATCCTTCAACGTTATTAAGAAAGCTATATCAGCCCAGCTGAAGGAACTTGAAAATAATAAATAACAACTAACTACTAACAGCTAATAAACAATAACTAATAACCCCAGAGTGCCGCATAAGAATCATTTCACATTCTGTCACGGCACTCTGGGGTTGTTTATACTGTCTTCTATCCAATATCTGGATATCATGTGATTATCACTTCATATTCTTTATAAGCCTCTGGCACTCTGCTGTCTGTTATGAACTTTACCTCGTCAAGTCTGGCAAATGTAACTGAGCTTATATTGTCAAACTTATCCGAATCTGCAAGTACATATTTACAGCTGCAATGTGCTGCTGCCATTCTTTTTACAGCAGCCTCACTTATATCAGGTGTTGTTATTCCGCTCTTTATGCTTATTCCATTAGCACCAAAAAAGCCTTTATTAAAATTATACTCTTTTAATGCCTCTACAGCACTGCTTCCTACAACTGCTTCAGTTGAGCCTTTAAGCTCACCACCTATAAGAATCACCCTAAAGCCTGCTATAGCAAGACTCCTTGCATGTGTAACTGCATTAGTCACATATGTTGCTCTTTTTTCCTTTATATAATCTATCATACAGCCTGTAGTGGTTCCTGCATCAATATAAACAAAATCATCTGGCTCAATAAGCGCTGCTGCATACCTTGCTATACTCTTCTTAGTCTCCAGATTAATCTCCTTTTTCTGTGATACTGTAGGTTCTTTTCCAGAAAATCCGTAGTTAACCGACACTGCACCACCAAACACCTTAACAAGTCTGCCTTCTTCATCCAGTGTATTAAGGTCTCTTCTTATTGTAGACTCTGATATCCCTAGTTCATCCTTGATTTCATTAACAGTTATGCTGCCTTTTTTTCTAAGTAGCTGCAATATAATCTCATGTCTTTTCTCTGTCAGCATATCTTATCACTCCATTTAGAATATTAATAATATTACTTCATGCTCCTATAAAATGCCATAACCACGATATTTTATGAAAGCTGCGAAACATCTGTATCAAGGATAATCTTTCTTATTGGAAGTATTCTTCCTGGTGATACTGAAAGCTCATCAACACCCATTTTCAAAAACTCTCTTGTAAGAGATGTATCTGCGCCAAGTTCTCCGCATATTCCTGCCCATATACCAGCTTTATGTGCATTATCCACAACCATCTTTATCATCTTAAGTACTGCTGGATGATGTGGGTCAAAGAAACTGTCAAGCTTTGGATTCTGACGGTCAACAGCAAGTGTATACTGTGTAAGATCATTAGTTCCTATACTAAAGAAATCTACTTTTTCAGCCAGCTCATCACTTTGCATAACCGCTGCGGGAGTTTCTATCATAATACCAGTCTGTACATTTCCTGTATCAATCCCCTGCTGCTTAAGTTCATCCCTGACTTCTTTTTCAATTTCTTTTATTCTGTCGATTTCCCACATATTAGCAATCATAGGATACATTATGTTAATGTTACCATATGCACTGGCTCTGTACAATGCCCTTAGCTGGGTTTTAAATATTTCTGTTCTTGTCAGGCATATCCTTATTGCTCTCATGCCAAGTGCCGGATTATCTTCTTTATCCATATTAAAATAATCGCACTGTTTATCAGCACCTATATCAAGCGTTCTTATTATAACTGGTTTTCCAGCCATATTTTCAGCTACTGTTCTATATATGTTAAACTGTTCTTCTTCTGTTGGAAATGTATCTCTTTCAAGATATATAAACTCACTTCTGAACAATCCTATACCAGCAGCATCATTAGCCTTAACAGTCATAACATCCTTAACATTTCCTATATTGGCATATAATTTTATTTTTCTTCCATCAATAGTTATATCTTCCCTGCCCTTTAAAAGCTGCAGAAGTTCCTTTTGTCTCAGCTGTTCATCCTGTTTTTTTCTATAATATCCAAGTTTTTCATTATCCGGATCAACATATAAACATCCACTATTCCCATCAACTATTCCCATTTTTCCATCTATATCATTGTCAGGAATAACAGGCGTTCCTATAAGTGCTGGTATACCCATAGTTCTTGCAAGAATAGCTGTATGTGAATTAACAGAACCTTTAACACTTACAAAAGACAGTATTTTGTCCTTATCAAGCTGGACTGTTTCTGATGGCGCAAGGTCCTCAGCCACAATAATAACAGGTTCGTCAGATACCATGGATGAAGCATTAAAACCGCTGAGTATATTTATAAGTCTTTCAGATATATCCTTTACATCTGCTGACCTGCCTCTCATATACTCATCTTCCATAGCTGCAAACATAGCTGCATAATTATCTCCGGTCTGTGCTACTGCATATTCTGCATTAACATGCTGGCTGTCTATTATATTTTCAACTGATTCCTTATAATCATCATCCGTAAGCATAATCTGGTGCATCTCGAATATAGCTGCATTAGCTTCTCCTACTTCTTTAACAGCTTTATCGTAAAGCTCCTGAAGCTGCATGGCTGCCTTATCCACAGCAGCATAATATCTTTTCTTTTCATGCTCTGTATCATCAATATGCACTCTTTTAACCTGCTGCTCCGACTTATTATATACCTTTATCCGTCCTATGGCGATTCCACCAAAAACGCTTTTGCCCTTATATTCTTTCATAAAAACCTCCTTTCTGCAAGTCTGTATCAAGTATATTCACACTAATACCATCATCACATATTTTCTTCAAAGAATTCCTTCATCTTCTGTGCTGCTGCCTCTTCGTCTGCACCTTCAACACTTATAGTTACTTCCTGTCCATTCTTTACTGCTAATGACATAATAGTAAACACCTTCTTACAATCACCTGTTTTTCCATCCTTTGATATAGTTATCCTGCTCTCAAACTGCTTTGCCGCCTTCACAAGCTCACCTGCTGGTCTCATATGGATTCCCTCAGGGTCTGTTATTGTGTAATTGAATTCTTTCATACTTAGCCTCTTTCCGCTTACGCTTTTATATTTTTATTTTTAATCTTCTACTTTCTTTTTGAGTACTCCTAAAAGGAATGTCGAAACAATAGTTCCTACAGCTAATGCAAGCAGATAATATAATGGATTACCAACAACCGGGAATACGAATATTCCACCATGTGGTGCCATAAGTGTACACTTAAATACCATGCTTATTGCTCCTGCTACTCCAGAACCCGCGATACATGCTGGTATAACATGCAGAGGATCTGCTGCTGCATAAGGAATAGCACCCTCTGTTATAAATGCAAGTCCCATAATAAAGTTAGTAGGTCCTGCCTGCTTTTCTTCCTTTGTGAACTTATTCTTAAAAAGGAGCGTTGCAAGTGCTATAGCACAAGGTGGAACCATACCACCTATCATAACTGCTGCCATGATATCGTAGTTACCAGAAGCTATTGCTGCTGTACCAAACACATACGCCGCCTTGTTGAATGGACCACCCATGTCTATAGCCATCATCGCAGCCAGTATAAAACCAAGTATAACTCTGCTTGAGCTTCCCATGCTTACAAGAAATGAATTAAGTCCTGTATTGATAGCTCCCATAACTGGTTCTATAACAAATGCCATGCCAAGTCCGATAACCAGAATACCTACAACTGGATATATAAGAACTGGCGCTATCTTTTCAAGTGCTTCTGGAAGCTTGTCACACAGCTTTCTTAATCCAACGATGACATAACCTGCTACAAAACCTGCTACAAGTGCACCAAGAAAACCTGACTTACCATTAGCTGCTATATAACCACCAACAAAACCAAGTGCAAGCGCTGGTCTGTCACCTATCGCCATAGCTATGAATCCTGCAAGCACTGGTAACATAAAGCCAAAGGCTGCTCCACCTATAGTCTTAAACATAGCAGCAACTGGTGTAATTGTGCCGAAATTAGCTCTTTCCGCCTCAGACAGGCTGTTCATATCAACATTAAGTCCATCTATAAGAAATGCTATCGCTATAAGGATACCACCACCAACTACGAATGGAAGCATATGTGAAACACCATTCATAAGCTGCATATATATCTGATGTCCTATACCACCTGACTTTCCCTTTTTAACCGAAGCTGTTGGTCCATCGCTTCCATCCTTACTCGCTCCCTGAACCTCATATAATGGTGCATCACCCTTCATGGCTCTCTTTATAAGCTCTTCTGCCTTATTGATACCATCCGACACCTGACATTCTATCACTCTTTTACCTTCAAACCTTGTCATAGGCACCTTTGCATCAGCTGCTACTATAATGCAGTCTGCTGCTTCTATATCCTCCTCTGTCAGGACATTCTTTGCACCACCAGAGCCTCTTGTTTCAATCTTTACTGTACAACCAAGCTTCTTAGCTGCCTTTTCAAGTCCCTCAGCTGCCATATACGTATGTGCTATTCCTGTAGGGCACGAAGTAACAGCAAGTATCTTAGCCGGCTTACTGGCAGTTTCTTCAAGCCTTTCGTTTATGCTGGCACTTTCTTCATCTGCTTCATCAATAACTTTAAGAAATTCCCGTGGTGTTCTGGCTGCCTTGAGTGCATTTGTGAAATCTTCATCCATAAGAAGCACAGATAACTTACTTAAAACATCTAGATGTACGTTATCTTTAGTGTTTGGTGCTGCTATAAGAAAAAGAACATCCACTGGTTCACCATCAAGTGAATCAAAATCAACTCCATCTTTTATAATCATAGCCGCAAGTCCTGGCTTTGTTACAGCATCACACTTTCCATGTGGGATTGCTATACCATCACCTACTCCTGTAGTACTTTCCTCTTCCCTTGCCATAACCTGCTTAGTATAAGCTTCTATATCTCTTATGTTTCCACTCTTTGCCATAAGGGCTGCTGCCTGCTTTATAGTATCATTCTTATCTTTAGGCGCTGCATTAAGATCAATACTTTCAGGCTTTAAAAGTTCTGTAATCCTCATATATTTATTCCTCCAATCATCTGATTTTAATCTATACATTCATATTGCTGCATTGTTATGTGATTTACATAATCACTATCTAGTACATCGTTTCGTAAATAACTATACCACCTGTACAACTTCAATCCCGCTTACCAGACTATCTACCTCATGCATAGTTGCAAGATTATCTGAAAATGCACTTGCACTTCCAGCTGCTATTCCCATCTTAAATGCATCCTCATAATTATGTTCTTTAAGCCATCCTGTTATGAATCCTGCCACCATGGAATCCCCCGCACCAACAGAATTCTTAAGAGTACCTTTAGGAGCCTCTGCCATATACACTTTATTATCATCTGCTACAAGCACTGCTCCTTTACCACCCATAGATATAAGAACATTGACAGCTCCCATTTCCTTTAATCTTAATGCATATGGTATAACTTCCTCTCTTGTACTAAGAGTCACACCAAATATATCGCCCAGCTCATCCTGATTAGGCTTTATAAGAAATGGCTTATACTTAAGAACATTCATAAGAAGACTGCTTGTTGCATCAACAACAATCATAACCTTCCTACCATCAAGCATCCTCATAATATTCATATAAATATCATCCGGAATACATGATGGAATACTTCCTGCAAGCACTAAAACGTCCCCTGCTTTAAGACGTGCAAGCCTGCTCATAAGACTCTCTATATTTTCCTTTGAAATATCTGGTCCTGCACCGTTAATCTCTGTTCCATCTATAGTTTTTAACTTAAGATTAATCCTTGATATTCCACTATCTGCCTTTATAAAGTCAGCATTAACGCCAGCTCTGTCAAGTCTTTTACTTATCTCATCACCTGTGAATCCGGCAATAAACCCATAAGCAGTATTCTCTAAGCCAAGATTCTTAAGTACTATAGAAACATTGATCCCCTTGCCGCCTGCTAACATCTGTTCACTGCTCGTTCTGTTAGTCATGCCAAGCTTGAAATCATCAACTGAAACTATATAATCTAACGATGGATTAAATGTAACTGTATATATCACCTTTATCCCTCCCTTCTATTCACGTATCTTTAAGTTATTATTATAATAACTCCATATTCGTTCATATTCAATCACCATCATTCACAAACATTCACAAATGCATTTGTGAAACTTGCATAATTTTGCATGGTTATTTATGATTTTTATGTATAATTATACCCATTTAAGACTTTTTGTATACATCATATCCTCATTAATCAATCTTTTTTAATCAATCTTTTTCAATCATTCTTTTTTAATTATTCTTTTTCAATCATTCTTTTTCAATTAATCCTGTCCAGATTGTTCACGACAATATGCATTCCGCACATAAAAAGAGACTGCCGCCTCAACGATTTTCAATCGTTAAAGCAACAGCCCATTTTTTATGTTCATATCGGGGCGGGTTCCAAGGTCTTTCCCCCACCTATAAGCAAGCTCACGTGGGTTTAGACCTTTGGACACTGGTATCATTATATTGTCTTAAGCCCGAAAATTCTTGTTATTTCTTTATGACCAGAATATAATCCTATGTTATGTTCTTATCAAGATTTTGTGCTCTGGTGACAAGATTTTTATACTGTTTTAACAAGTTATGCTGCTCCTTTTTGTTCTGTCAGGACATAATAGATGATATATTTAATATATTTGTTACATCTTATGTTCAAGTATACCGTTAAACTTCGCCATAAATACTGTTGTTGTTACTATTGCGGCTATGATATCGCTGACCGGCTCTGCTAAAAATACTGCAAACACCTTATCTGAAAGCAGCAATGGTAACGTAAATATAAGCGGAATCAGCAGAATCAGCTTTCTTAAGCATGCCATAACAAGACTTACCTTTGCCTGTCCAAGTGCCATAAATCCCTGCTGGCAGCTGACCTGGAATCCAAGTGCAAATATTCCTGCCATATATATACGCAACGCCCACGATGTATAGCTTACCAGACTGGCATCTGATGTAAACATTCCTGCGAATATCTGTGGAAACAACATCATTACAAGCCAGCTTATACATGTAAATATTACGCATATCTTAAACTGCAGAAAAAATGCTTTCTTAACTCTATCCTTTTTATTGGCACCATAGTTATAACTTATAATGGGCTGTGCCCCCTGACATATTCCCTGTACCGGCATGACAACAAGCTGGTTGGTACTTGTAATGATAGTCATGGCACCAACTGCCATATCCCCTCCAAACTTTGACAGACTTGATGTAAAGCTTATAGAAAGAATACTCTCTGTTGACAACATGACAAAGCTTGATATTCCAAGTGCAAGACATGGACCTATTATACTGCCCTTTAACCTTAAATCACTCATTTTAAGCTTTAATATTGTTTTATTACCGGTAAGAAATCTTAATATCCATATTGCACCAACCGCCTGACTTATAACAGTTGCTAGTGCTGCACCCTTCACTCCCATTTCGAATACAAATATAAATATTGGATCAAGTACTATGTTAATGACCGCACCTATTACCGTTGTAAGCATACTTATCTTCGCAAAGCCCTGCGTTGTTATAAAAAGATTCATGCCTAATACAGTAACAACAAATATACTTCCCAGTATATATATTCTTGCATATGACACCGCATACGTAAGTGTTGCACTGCTTGCACCAAACCATACAAGAAGTGTTGGTGCTGCCGCATAGAATATAACAGTAAGTGCAACTGCGCATATCATAAGAAACGAAAAACAGTTTCCCATTATTTTCTGTGCAGTTTCATTATCCTTCTTTCCCATATATATAGCTGCTCTAGGGGCACCACCTGAACCTGCTAACATTGCAAATGCATTGATAAGCATAAGTATAGGTGTAAATAATCCGACACCTGTTAATGCACTCGCACCTATGCCAGGAATATGACCTATATATATTCTGTCTACTATATTGTATAAAAGATTGACTACCTGCGCTACAACTGCCGGAACAGCCAGCTTTGCAAGAAGTGAGCCTATACTTCCTTCTCCAAGATTCGTTGTATCTGACATATTAATCTCCATTCCTGCGTATCTTTTACGCACATTTAATTTTATATTATGATATAATGAGCGCAAAAGAAAAGGAAGCGGCTGCGAAGCAGACATTTACTTTTCTTGCGTCATTAACGAACGAACAGCCATGCGAAGCAGGGCGAGATAGCGCGTAGCGCGGGTTCGTGAGTGTACGGGGTGAGAAAGAGTAAATTATGCCTCTTACTGCTGTAACCGGATTGCTTCATTGCCATGCAATTCCCGCAATCCTTAAACACCTCAAACTCTCATAAAATATTAATCTATACAGAAAGTGAAATCTAATGCAGCCTACTAATACAGATATCAAAACAGACAACTTAAATACCCAATTAAATACCAATGCACAATCAAACCACGATTCCAGCTCACTATATAAATCATTCAGCTATGAAGTCTTTCCTGATGGTACACCCATAAATAGCTGGTTTTATTCGAATTATACCAAAATCAAGTCAGCTTTGCAATCACCACCAGCTACTGCCAGTTCATATATTATAACAGACTATGGAATAAAAGATGATGGTAACATATATACTGAAGAATTCCAGAAGCTTATAAACTCTGTGTACGACAATGGTGGAGGTTATATTATAATACCTGACGGAACATATATGACAGGTGCTCTTTTTTTTAAGCCAGGAGTTAATCTGTATATAGAAAAAAACGGCATATTAAAAGGAAGTCAGGATATTACAGACTATCCAATAATAAAAACACGTATTGAAGGCGAAAGCTGCCTGTACTATGCCGCACTTATTAACGCCAGCCATGCAGATGGCTTCACTATATATGGTGAAGGAACAATAGATGGCAACGGTCTGCATGCCTGGAAATGCTTCTGGCAGAGAAGAAGCTGGAATCCTGACTGTACAAACAAGGATGAACAGCGTGCCCGCCTTTTATATATCGCACATTCAGACAACGTAACTATATATGGTATTCATATGAAAGATTCACAGTTCTGGACGTGCCACATATATAAATGTACACATACCGCAATCTATGACTGTACAATATCAAGCCCACGTACTCCGGTGAAAGCCCCAAGTACCGATGCAATCGATATAGATGCATGTTCTGATGTACACATAAAGAGATGTCACATTAATGTCAATGACGATGCAGTTGCACTTAAAGGTGGTAAAGGAATAAATGCCAAAGCTGATTCTGATAACGGATTAAATGAAAGAATAATAATTGAAGACTGCATATATGACTTCTGTCATGGCTGCCTTACCTGTGGTTCAGAAGCTATCCACAATCGTAATATTATTATGCGAAACATACGCATAAATAATGGTTATAATCTCCTGTGGCTTAAAATGCGGCCTGACACACCTCAGCTTTATGAACATATACTTATTAAAAATGTAACTGGAAAAGTATCAAGCTTTATAAACATTAATCCATGGACACAATTCAGCAATATTAAAAATGAAGCTTCTTTAAAAAACGGCAGCGATAAACCTCCCATCCTGCTATCATATATTAACAACATTACAATGCAGGACTGCACATGTGAATGTGATGCATATTACAATGTTAAAGAAGACACCTCTCAATATCTTATAAATAATATACAGCTTATAGATAATGCTATAACACTTATGGATAATAACAACCTGCAGCTTCATAACAATGCTGAATGACAAGAATGTTCTTTGCTTACAAGCAATATATGTTTGCCTATTTATAATAAAAGTGCTATAACAATATAGCTGATTAATGTATCGTAAAATGTTTATATGCTATATTTCTTAAAAATAACATATTATAATCACAAAATTACAGACATTTTTATAGTCACAATAAATACACAGGATATATGTCACGAGGTATATATGAATTATATAAGTAACACTATAAATAAAACTTTTAAAAACAAGTATCATAAGGATACTTTAAAAATTGCAATCAATATGGCATGGCCAGCTATAATTGAATCTTTCTTTATAGCATTTGCAGGATTAATCGACTCGCTAATGGTAAGCTCCCTTGGTTCTGCCTCTGTTGCTGCTGTCGGACTCACCACACAGCCTAAGCTTTTAGGGCTTGCTCTGTTTTTTGCACTGAATGTTTCTATATCAGCACTTGTTGCCAGAAGACGTGGCGAACAACGTAAGGATTCTGCCAATGAGATCATGATTACAGCTGTACTCTTTATCATAGTATCTGCCATTATTCTTAGTATATGCTTTGTTACTCTTGCAGGACCAATCATCAGCTTATGTGGTTCCACAGCAGAAACACATGATGGTGCCGTTGCTTATTTCAGGATAATCATGGGTGGTATGATATTTAACTGTATACAGATGGGTGTTAACGCTGCCCAGCGTGGAGCTGGTAACACCAAGATTACTATGCGTACCAATGTAACCTCCAATACAATAAACATTATACTTAATTATCTTTTCATCAATGGTCACCTTGGATTTCCTGCTCTTGGAATACAGGGTGCTGCTCTTGCAACCGTATCAGGAACTGTTGTCGGCTGTATCATGAGCATAATATCCGTAACAAAAAAAGATAGCTTTTTAAGTATACCTTATATAATAAATAAAAAAATAAAACCAGCCTCTAAGGCTTTTATCGACCTTATCAAGGTTGGTTACAGTGTATTCTTTGAGCAGGTGCTTATGCGTATCGGCTTCATGCTTACAGCAATCATGGCTGCTAACCAGGGAACTGATGCCATGGCAGCACACCAGGTAGGTATGAACATTATGTCACTTTCATTTGCATTTGGTGATGGTCTTCAGGCAACTGCTGTTGCACTTATTGGACGAAGCCTTGGTGAAAAGAAACCTGAGCTTGCAAAGGAATATGGCAGAACCTGTCGTCTTATCGGAGCATTTATAGCTGTATTTTTAGTTGCTGTTTACTTCTTTGGTGCAAGGGGATTGTACAGATTATTCTTTACAGAAGATCATATAATAGCTATTGGTATTAATATAATGCATGTTATTATCTTCGTTGTTATATTCCAGATATGTCAGGTAATCTACATGGGTTGCCTGCGTGGAGCCGGCGACACACTTTATACTGCTATAGCATCTATGATAAGTGTAACATTTATCCGTACTATTGTTTCTTATCTGTGTGGATATGCACTTGGTGGAGGAATCATCGGCATATGGCTTGGCGTGCTTGCCGACCAGATGTCAAGATTTATATTCGCCACTATACGATTCAAACAGGGAAAGTGGATTAATATAAAAATATGAAGAAAATATGTGGTCATGTTCATTAATATTTTCTTTTTTATAGTAGGATAATTTAAAAATTAAATATTCAACAATAATAAAATCTCCCATTAAATGATTATTACATAAACCATTTAATGAGAGATTGTTTAATTATATATGTTAAATACTCAACTATCTATGAATAATTATTATATAAACATTGTAATCACACAAACTTAGTTTTTATACCCTGTATAATCACGTGTATGAAGTATGCTCTCTGCTCTTTCTATCTGCTCCTTAGTTGGAGGCATAACATCTTCTAGTTCATACTTAACTCCAAGATCATGCCATTTAAACACTCCAAGAGTATGATATGGAAGTATCTCGAACCTCTTTACTGTCTTAAGCGACTTAACGAACTCTGAAAGCTTGTTAAGATCTGCCTCGTCATCTGTTACACCTGGTACAAGGACATGTCTTATCCACATATCTTTTCCGTTATCTGATAAATACCTGGCAAGCTCTAAAATATTCTTGTTAGTCCAACCAGTAAGCTTCTTATGTTTTTCATCATCTATATGCTTAATATCTAACATAAAAAGATCCGTAACTGCCATAAGCTCGTTAAACTTACTTAAAAATGGTTCTTCCATAGTAAATGGATTGCCAGATGTATCAAGAGTTGTGTGGACATTATGCTGCTTTGCTATCTTAAAAAGCTCAGTAACGAACTCCATCTGAAGCATGGCTTCACCACCGCTAACAGTTATACCACCTTTATCCTTCCAGTAATTATGATAACGATATGCCTTATCAAACACCTCCTGTGGTGTCTGAAGTTCTCCGCCTTCTTCTTTCCATGTCTCCGGGTTATGACAATACTTACATCTCATATGACATCCCTGAAGGAACACTATATATCTTACACCTGGTCCATCAACCGAACCAAAACTTTCAACCGAATGAATTCTACCTTTAATATCTGACATAATAATCCTCCATTCCTGCGCTGCTTCTTTGCGCATCTCAAGTTTGTGCGAAGCACAAATCTTGCGTGTGAAAAATCTTATTTTTCACACTAATCCTCATTTCTGTATGCATTTTATACCAAAGCATATGATAGCATAACTGATATACATAATCTATATTATTCTCATATTTTAATATTTTATAATCTTGTACAATCTTGTGTGACATAATCATAACTTTACGCAGAAAACAAGACTTTATTTTAAGAATTATGGCTTCCAGTTCTCCATATGATTGCATATACTATACCACCCATGATACCACCCAATGTGTTATAAAAAAGATCGGAAAGCTGGAATGTTCCAACCCTGAAAAACAACTGAAAAAGTTCTATCGACAGTGAAAATAAAAAGGAAACCTGAAGTGACTTACCGACAATGCCATGAAATGTCACATTTTTTAACAGCTTATCCTTAGCCGCCCACATAAGCAATATAATAAAAGGAAAAAGCATTATAATATTCTCAATACTATCTGTAATGTATACACGGACACCATTGGCATTGTAAGTCCACATTCTCCATCCACCACATACATCTGACAACGGATTAAGCCATAGATTTCTGTTGAAGAATGTCCTGAAAAGCACAAGTGAAGTATAAAGCACAAGCACAAACAATCTTCTAAAAAAGCTCGAATTCTTAAACTGCCTTAACCATGCCACTATAGCTGCCTTGTAACCTCTGCCAGCTTCTTTGGGACAATTGGCATACATATATAAAAACATAAAAAAAACTGCTAAGACCACAGCAAACATAAAAGGCTGATACAATGCCGTAAGCATGTCCGTCACCACTGTATTAATCATCTGCTTCATAATATAACTATCCTTCCTGCTACAATATCACCTGACATTTATAATAGTCCAACTTTACAGGCATATAAAGATAATTATATACATTTTTTAAATTATATGCAAACATTTAACTACTTGCTTCTACAGCCTGTTATCTACAATCATTATATGCGGTCTTTTATCTATCTGTTATCCACCTTTTCCGGATACATATCATGCTCAGCCAGTCTTTTAAATGCAATCTCTTCCCACTTAGTTCCTGGTTTTCCATAATTGCAGTATGGATCTATAGAAATACCACCTCTTGGTGTGAACTTCCCCCATACCTCAATATACTTAGGCTCCATGAGCTTTATAAGATCTTTCATGATGATATTCACACAGTCCTCATGAAAATCACCATGGTTTCTGAAGCTGAATAAATAAAGCTTCAATGATTTACTTTCCACCATTCTGATATCTGGTACATAAGATATAGTTATAGTGGCAAAGTCTGGCTGTCCTGTTATAGGGCACAGACTTGTGAATTCAGGACAGTTAAACTTAACGAAATAATCATTATCCTGGTGCTTATTTATGAATGTTTCAAGAACGTCCGGAGCATAATCATCTGGATACTTTGTTTTCTGGTTACCTAATAATGTAATGTTTTCTGTTTCTTCCTTACTTCTTCCTGTCATATTCTGTCTCCTAATCTATCTGTCTGTTATTTCACTTTATGCTATGCTTTTATTCCATAGCCGGGTCTTTAATTCCATTTAATTCAAATGCCCTGGCTCTGTCTATACATGTTCCACACCTTCCACATGGCTTTTCACCACCTTCATAACAGCTCCATGTGTATTTATAAGGAACATTAAGCTCAAGTCCCTTTTTTACTACCTGTGCTTTCGATGCATTGATAAATGGAGCTACAACCTTTATCTGCTTTCCACTTCCAAGATATATGGCATCATTTATAGCAGCGTTAAACTCACTGCTGCAGTCAGGATATGCACTTCCTGCTGCATCATCTGCATGAGCACCATAATATATTTCACTACAGCCCTTTGATAATGCTATGCTGGCAGCACTTGATAAAAACAAACCGTTCCTGAACGGAACATATGTAGATACTGGCTTTCCATCTGTACCCTTAATCTGTGCATCATATGATTCCTTAGGTATCTCCTTATCAGAATGTGATAAAAGAGAACAGTCGCTATACTGGAATATTTTTGCAAGGTCAAGATAAATGTGCTCTACATTATAATACTTTACTATCTTATCTGATGCCTCTATCTCCTTTGTATGCTTCTGACCATATGATATAGATAATGCTATAACATTTTCTGCACCATACTTATCAACTGCCATTCCAAGACATGTTGTACTATCTATTCCACCACTGAATAAAACCATTGCTTTCATTGTTAAATCTCCCTCTTAATGTCTGTGTATATGTTTTCGTGTCAGCCTTCCTTATTCCTCTTGCAGTCATACAGCTATGACAGCCTTCAATAAGCACCGCAACATCATCTGTCCCTGTAACCATCTGAATAATATCAGCAATATCGCTTCCGATTCTTTCCTGCAGCTGCAGTCTTTTGGAAACCATATCAGCTATACGTGCTATTTTGCTAAGTCCGATTACGCGGTCTTTTGGAATATATGCGACCGTGACCTTCATATCATACATAAGTGCAAGATGGTGCTCACAATAACTGAAAATATCTATGTCCTTTACAACTACCATATCTGAAGCACTGCCACCAGATGCACATTCCTTATCAGCATGTTTATCAAGTGCAAATGTTTTATTGAACATTTCAGCTATCTCTTCATTGGTATAATTCATTCCCTCAAACACTTCTTCATACATTTTCGCAACTCTTTCAGGTGTATCTTTTAATCCCTCACGCTCAGGATCATCACCTAGTGCTTTGAGAATACCGGCTATATGATATTCAATTGCCTTAGTATCTATTTTTTTGTGTTTTTCCATAAAATCCTCATTTCTGCATCCTGCTAACCTGTATAAAAGTCTGCATCAGCCCTTTGTATACATTAATACACTAAACTCCTCTTTTATCCGGTGCCCATATTATTTTATGCAGCTGGATCTGCATATTAACATCGTTCATAGTATTATCCTTCATAAAATCAACGATTTCTTCTGGCTCTATCATGCCAAATACCGGACTTATATAAAGATTGCATTTTCCATACAGGTTATATTTTTCTATGATCTGCTTCGTCCTTACTAAATCCTCATGGCAGCCTGCAACGAATTTGACAGTATCATTTTTGTTTAATACACTGAAATTCTCCAGCCTCATAGCCTGCTCCATGCCACTGCATGAAAGCTTATAATCCATCGTAAATGTTACATTATCTTTATGAAGCTTACGGATATTATCAAGTGGAATACTTCCATTAGTTTCTATCTCAACATTCAGGTTGTTATCTGCAAGACATTCAATAACATCTTCAATCCCATCCCTTAACAGTGGTTCTCCACCTGTAAGAGTGACATTCTTAACCCCTGTAGATAGAACATATTCAAGGATATCCTCTTTAGTCATCTGCTGTGCTGTGGCATCAGCCTCATTAGCCCACTTTGTATCACAATATTTACAGTTAAGATTACATCCCTTAAAACGTATAAATACCGCAAGCTGCCCGGCCTTAGTGCCCTCACCATTGATGCTTACGAACTTTTCAACGACTTCTAATACACTCATATACTCCTCCATAATTCTTTAATCGTATCTAATTCTTTTATAATTCAGCATGATTTCTGTAATCATTCCATATAAGCTGCACTATTGGCTGGAGTTTCATACACAGTTACAGATTTCATGCTATATCCAAGCTCTTTTATCTTTTCATAAAAATACTTTGCCATATTCTCCGCTGTGGGTCTGAAATCAAGCTCAATAATCCTGAAATTCTCACTCTTTAAGGCCTCAAGTGTTGTTTCCTTAAGTGAATTTCTCTCAATAATCAGTGCATGGTCCATAGAATCTGCTATATCCCTTAAATCCTTTTTCAGTTCCCCAAAATCAACATACATGCCTTTATGCTGCAAATCATCCTTAAGTTCCTCTGTCTGCACCTCTAAAACAATTCTCCATCTGTGTCCATGAAGATTACTACATTTTCCATCATATCCAGAAAGAAAATGTGCTGAATCAAAGCTTGCTTCTGTTTTTAAAATATACATATAAATAATCCTCTTTTATTAATTTTTTTATGGTTTTATTATACTTTTATCATTGCTTGCAATAATTCCATAATAAACCATCATATACGCAAAAAAAGGCATGGATACTGCGTACCCATGCCTTGATATAATCGTTCTAAATATATAAGCTATTGTAATAAATATAATAGTCCTGGTTTTATTTAGAGACAGGATGGTACAAACGAACTGTCTATCTTTAATTACGTATATCTTTAATTGCCTTGTAATGTTAACAGATGATTTTATATTTGTCAATAACAACTGCCATGAAACTCAATAAAACTCATCCTTTGTGTCAGCTTCTAATATACAGATTTTTAAACATCTTATGCTCCGATGATTATCTTTATAAGCTTCTTATCAAGCATAATCGTCCTGTTCCATGGATTAAGTATTACACCTTCTATTTCATCCACCTTCAACGCCGCATCAAAAAGCTTTCTTATATCTGTCATAAATGTTGACATTACACTGTCTGCGCCCTTCACTTCCTCATCAAAGCTTGTAAACGCTGTCCACCATAGCTTTTCATCCGCCGTCTTCACTGCTTTTAACTTAAGCCCATAACCTTGCTGACTGCTGATTTTACCATGCTCTGATGGATACCCTGGCATAGGTGGTTCAACCGCTATTATGAGCTGACCATTATCATTCATACGTCTTCTTATAACAGTAAGAGTGTGTGCTAACATCTCCTCTGATGGTTCCTTCTGCAAAGCTTCTATGGCATTTTCTATGAATTCGTTGCCTGTAAGTTCATTGTCTTTTAACTCATTATTATGATTATTCTTTTTATCATTATTATTTATAATATTATTGTTTATAACATTATTGTCTGTAATATTATCATTCCCGCTGCTATTCTGTATATTCACTGTTTCTGCCACCTTCGATTCTCCATATAATTCCATTATACTATTATACTATGCTCACCTATAAGCTTCTCCATCCACACCATGTTATACCATCTGCCAAACTTATAACCACAGTCATAGAACTCACCTACGAGTCTGTAACCAAGATGTGCATGAAACATGGCACTGTTCTTATCAAGATATTCATCATCCTCTTTAGGATATGCTATACATGCATACATGTTAAGAATACCTCTGTCCTTAAGCTCTCTTTCAAGCTCGTCATGAAGAATTCGCCCTATACCCATATGCCTCATATCCTTATCCACATATATAGAAGTCTCTACACATCTGTCATAGGCTTTTCTTGCATGAAACATTCCGGCATACGCATACCCGACGATTCTTTCGTTATATAACGCCACTATATAAGGATACTTCTTTAATGTAGCTTCTATACGCCCTTGAAACTCCTCTAACAATGGCACATCATATTCAAATGTTATCGCAGTATTCATGACATACGGAGCATATATGGAAAGAAGCTCTTTAGCATCATCCACTAGAGCAGTTCTTATATGAACCATAGGAGTACATATGCCACCTTTGGCTTCAACACAGATACTGTTGCCAGATGTACTGTAACACATATTATTCATGCTATTATCTGTATTCATTATGTCTGTTCCTTATTTTAATTCAGTTTCTCGACTACTACCTTACATCTCTTTTTGTAAAAAGCAATGCCGTAAAATATCATATTGTGATGACCATCATTTTTAAGATACTCTAAATATCTTCGATCTCTGATTTGTTTAATTGCTCTTTCACAGGCTTTATCTAACCCTGAAGCTTCCTTAGAATACATAAGTTCAAAGATAATACCATCATTCGGATTCTGCGGTTTAATGATAATATCCGCAAATCCTTCTCCAGCTTCTACATTTGACTTTACCACCCAATCTGTGTTTCCCGTCAACATCCCTGCAAGAAAAGTATGATATGAGTTTTCCTTTTCCATTTCAGGTGCTTTTGTATCAAAAACACTGATTGTATTACTTAGTGTTTGGTTTAAATACTGTTCTATTATCTCTGCATTTCCATCTTCAATAGCTTTCCAGAAATGTGCCATCTGTTCCGTATTATCAGCAATTTTTTGCTTAAACCATTCCTGTATCTGTGAAATGTAAACAGTTCTAACTTCTTTATTGGGAATAACCAGCTTATATGCTCCTTGTTCCGTCATATCAGCCTGTGTCAAATATCCAGTCGTAAAAAGAACACTCCAGATGTTATCTATGCTCTTATCAATCTCATCATATGTCAAATCAAGCCGGACAGACTTTTCAATCGGTTCACCTGCAATCAGGTGCTCAATTTCATCCTGTGTCGTTCTGTTTGCTATGGAAACAAATCGTTTAACTAAAGCATTGCCACTGCTATTTATCCAATAACATTTAGGCTTTGCTTCTGGTGTATCACAAAGATCATCTACTCTATTAATCACATCCCAATGGCAGTAAATATCAGCATCTCCAAAATGATATCCATCATACCATTCCTTCATTTCTGCCAGATGCTCTTCCAAATGGTAATCTTTCAGCATCTTTCCGACCTCATCTTCTGTAAAACCAAACTGTTCATCAAATCTTGCATCTGTTATAGAAAAAATCTTAAAATTGTTCAAACCTGTAAAAATGCTTTCTCTCGAAACACGCAGACAGCCCGTCAAAACAGCAAACTGCAAAAATTCGTTTGTTTTCAGAGCTTCTCCAAACAGTGAACGAATCATTGATACCATCTCTTTATAGTATCCATTTTGATATGCTTTGTCTAAAGGAACATCATACTCATCAACAAGGATGACTACCTTCTGTCCATAGTGGCGGTACAACAACTCCGACAATGTCTGAAGTGCTGATTCCAATGTATCCTCATCCATTGCATATTTTCCATCCTGCATCTTAACAAGAGCACAGTATCTTTGTTTTTCGTTGTCAGTTAGCTTATCGCTATTCTTCAGAAAAATGAATCGTTCTGCTTCAAGTGCGACAATCTTTATTAATTTGTTCGTTGCTTTTTCAAACGTCAGCCCATCAACACCTTTAAGCGTAAGAAACACAACTGGAAATCTTCCCATATATTCATCACAAAGATCTTTTCTTTGCATAATGTGAAGTCCATCAAATAATGTCTTATCTGTTCCGATTTCAAAAAAGTACCGGAGCATACTCATATTTAAGCTTTTGCCAAAACGGCAGGGCCTTGTAAAAAGATTCACATTCCCCCAACTGTCAAGAAGCTGTTCAATCAGTCCCGTTTTATCAATATAGTAAAAACCATTCCTGCGGATTTCCTGAAAATCTTCAATTCCTAACGGAAGCTTTAGATTCTTCATAATATATTTATCCCCTTTATAAAACCATCACTTATATAAGCTCTTTATCAGTAGTATAGCTGATTAATGGGGAAAATACAATTTAAAGTTAATCACTCATACGCAGATTCCTCATCCCAAAAGCCAGTCGATGACATTCACAACTTTTATGCCATCATAATTTCCGAGTAAAAAACGATATTATGTGAACAAGTGATAGGTTTAGATAATATTGTAGAGGTTTCTGGTGCAGATTTTAATGAACATACAGATTTTTGGGCAACAATTGCTGCAAAAGTAGGATTACCCTATATGGGTGAGATTACAACAGAACGTTCAGCTGCAGAAGGAAATAATGAGGCACGAGACAGCAAGAGTGAAAAATACATCCTATATAAAGATAAGATTATTCAATATTATATTGAAAAGGGTAAAGTCTTAGTAATCGATGATTTTCATTATGCTTCGCCTGAAATGCAGATGAAGATGGCACAACAGCTGAAAGATGCAATTCGACGAGAACTTAAAGTGGTAGTAGTCTCACTTCCACATCGTGCGGATGATGCAGTATATTTGTTTGAGTATCTGTACTTTATTGGAAGACGAAGAGAAAACACAAGTCGATGCTAATTTATTAGAAAGAGCATATAAATTCACTACGATGAACTTTAATTATGCAGATGTTGTAAATGTATTATCCAAAGGTCCAAACCCGAGAGGGCAGCAAAGAAAGTTATATAAAACAATAGATGGAAAAGATTTGGATCTCTATGGTGTGATGGTGGAGATTTTGGCAAAAAATCCACCTCTCATGGAAATTGATTTTGAGACATTTTATGAAAGGATTCTTTGCACTATTGATACAAAGAATCAACAAATAAAAATAGAAAAGCAAACAGTAAAAAATCATCTGAAATATTTACAAAATGTGTTAAATGGAAAAGAAGAAATTTATCGTGCAATTGAATGGAAAGATGAGACAATTTACGTTTTAGACCCGCTGTTTTTATTCTATTTAAGATGGGGAAGAATGAATGGATAATAGATTTCTATATGTTTTTGGAAGCGTTAACAGAAAAAAAAATAGATAAACGTTCGACGATAAAACTTGAGGATTTTCAGAATCTTAAAATAAAGAATGAATATGATCTTCAACATTTTATGTATGCTGTTTTAAAACCATTATATCCAGATATAAGGAAAGAGGTTTCAGAGGATTCAGGCGTTGGAACAGTTAGAGCAGATTTGAAAATTCCATGTTTAGAAGTTAGTATTGAGGCAAAGTGTACAAGAGAAAATATGTCTTTAAAAAAATTAACAGAAGAAATAGAGGCAGATATTGTTCATTACAAAGACAGTAATATTGTTTTTTTTATTTATGACAGGGCAAAAATAATTCAAGACAAACAAAATTATGAGAACCATTTTAATCATGTCTTCGATGGAAAAACCATTAAAATGATCATCTTGCAACCAATATTTCTTTAAGGTCAAAGCAACTCAATGACATTCTTTATGATGTGGGACTGTTGCTGAGTAGACAAAGAAACTCTGAAAGTCTAAAACTGAATCCAACAAGAGGCTAAATTGGATTTCTTACTATTTTGCATGATGTTGAAGAATACTGTATGGACGTGAACTACTCCGACTTATAGAAGTCGGAGTAATTCTCATTCCTGTATTTCATCGATTAAAATAATTGTGTGGCCTTTTTCCAGCGGTTTATCTACAACTATACTCAGCCTCATAATAAGTTATTTGGCATCTTTCTACTTTTCTATACTTAGAAAACTATATTTTATCCATTTTTCCAACCTTAATATTGCGTTTTTTAATATTTTCCAACCATATATTTCTTTATTTTTCAACTTTTCCAACCATATATCACCATAATTTTAAACTTTTCCAACTGTATGCAGTGGTGTGTGGAGAAAAATATGGAAACTCAAGCCAAACCTTTCCATTGTCATTTCTACCAGCCTATATTATAATTTTTATTAACTAAACAAACGAAGGAGATTTATAAAATGAAGAAAAATAGTTTTTTTCGCAGCCTGCCGTTTAAATTGCTGGTCGGTGTTATTGCCGGCATCCTTGTGGGACTGCTATTAAGTTCAACTGATGGCAATTCATTTTCACGTGCCATTTTGAATATCGTTGTAACTCTGAAATATATTCTCAATCAGATAATTAATTTCTGCATACCTCTGATAATTATTGCATTTATTGCGCCTTCGATTACTCAGATGGGTAAAAATGCATCAAAGCTTCTTTTGATTGCAGTTACAATCGCATATACATCATCAATTGGTGCTGCGCTTTTCTCTACAGCATCTGGATATATTTTGATACCACATTTGTCAATATCCTCTACTACTGATGGATTGAAAGAGCTTCCCAATGCGGTCTTCGAATTGTCAATTCCACAGATAATGCCCGTTATGAGTGCTCTTGTGTTCTCAATTATGATTGGACTTGCTGCTGCTTGGACAAAAGCAGAATTGATTTCAAATATTCTTGAAGAATTCCAGAAAATCGTGCTTGCGATAGTTTCAAGAATCATGATACCGATTCTTCCATTTTTCATCGGACTTACTTTCTGCGGACTCTCATACGAAGGTTCAATAACAAAGCAGGTTCCTGTATTCCTGAAAATCATTATTATTGTATTAATCGGACATTACATTTGGATGGCTCTGCTTTACACAATCGCAGGATTGTATTCTAAGAAGAACCCGGTTGAAGTAATCAGACATTATGGGCCTGCATACTTGACATCAATTGGAACAATGTCATCTGCTGCCACACTCGCAGTTGCACTCCAGTGTGCCGGCAAATCAAAGGTTTTGAGAAAGGACATGGTCTCATTTGGAATTCCTTTGTTTGCAAATATACATTTATGCGGCTCAGTACTTACAGAGGTATTTTTCTGCATGACTGTGTCAAAAATTTTGTATGGTACTATTCCATTAGCTGGAACTATGATTCTGTTCTGCGTGCTTCTCGGAATATTTGCAATCGGCGCGCCTGGCGTACCTGGTGGAACAGTTATGGCTTCGCTTGGACTTATAACCGGTGTGCTTGGATTTAACGACACTGGAACTGCTCTTATGCTTACAATATTTGCACTTCAGGATAGCTTTGGAACTGCCTGCAATGTAACCGGCGACGGTGCGCTAACTCTTATCCTCACCGGATATGCAGAACGCCACGGCATCAAGGAAGGTGCCAACAATTAATATGTTAATAAGCGGGACACTCTTTTATGAATGTCACGCTTATATATTTACACTATGCCAAAATGAAATACTCAAAACAGATCATATCAAGGATGATAATCTTTGCCTCAGACTTTTCCACAATTTCTTTTAGTTGACGATACTTATTGCTAATATCCTGATTGACTAACTTCCAGAAACAATTTATAATGATAATTTGTTTTTAACTTTCAAAATAGCGCAACGCTTTATTGCACTATTTACTATTTATTCTTCCTTACATATCGCCGATTTTTATTTCCACCAACTGTTTCAATATAATCTGACATCTGAGCTAATATTTCCTTTGTTCTGCTTTCCTTTAAGTCAAGCAATTGACAAAAATCCTGTATGTTATATTCTTTCCCAAACTCCATAAACCCAAGTATCTTTTCATATCGCTCTTACGTTTTTTTTGTCACTTTTTTATCGCTGCTTTTTTTCTTAAACTCCAGTGTCAAAATTGTTCGATCTGGATCAAACTTCTCTTGAATAACTGGATCAACCCATCCCTCATCTTCCCAGACATTAAAAATATTTGGCACACCGCTGCCTGCACGCTCACCGATATTAATCAGATTGAACATCTTCACCAATGCTTTGTTTCTAGAATCCGATTCACCACCTTTTCTCATCTGTTCTTTACCGGTACGAATATATCCTGGATTCTCTAATATCAGCTTATCCGGTTCTTTTTTAATAACAACGCCACGAACACCATAATAATCTGTATTGATCAAACAGTTTGCCAAGAGTTTATCTTTATCCTTGAGTTTTAACCCTGTTGTTCTCCAATGTTTATCATCCAATTCTTTCACTCCAAGAATGATAACGCCACCATAGGTGTTAGCATATGCAGAATATGTCTCCCACATATCATTAGGGTGTCCACCATTTGCTCTCTTTACCTCTCGTCTGTTATCTTCTTTGTATGAATCAAATTGTGATATGTCAAAAAATTTTCCAAATTCTATCACCTCAAATTTTCTATTGATTACCTTTTTAAGCTATCTGTTTATAGATTAGATAACGATGTATTTACCTCTTTCGTACTAATAATTTCTTCGCTCATATTTTCATTTCTTTCATCGATCATAATTAAATTATTTTATAAATATCCATTAATCTCCTCAATCCACCCACTGTCATCACTCTCAAACAGCTTTATGAACTTTCCAAAATTACTGCTACCAGTAACAGAATCATCCGAATCCAAATCTTTCACTCGCCGACTCATATCTTTGTAATTCTCCGCAGTAACATGTTCCATAACCTCATGAATCTGGTCTGCTCTACCTTTGTAATTCTCCCCCCGGTATATTCCTTTATCAAAGGAGCATTCACTGGTTTTGCCGGAGATTTCAGATTTTCATCGATCCAATGCTTTCCATTGCTGCAACATGTCCACCAATAATGGAATAATCATCATTCTTAAATAAAATATCCACTTGAAACTCATTTGCATTTATTTATATAGACTATTTTAACTCTTCTAACCATTTGCCATTTTCTTCATAAAAGAAATATTCACTAATATTGTCATTTAAAAATACTTCCAACATCTTATCCATTCCATAAGCAAGTTTTCTCTGCTTCATTTCATCTAATGTCAGCCAGAATACATCCCCTTCTTCAGACGAAGTAACTATTCCTTCAAACTTATCTGTTTTATAAAATAACACTATATATCTTGTTTCCTCATCCTTCATCCAGTCTTTTATCCCACAAAGTTTTGGTTCTGAAATTTTCAATCCAGTTTCTTCCCACACTTCGCGTATCACCGCATCTGTAAATGATTCTCCCCTTTCCACATGTCCTCCAGGAAATGTTATTCCAGAGTAATCATCATCCCTCTTATCTTGGACAAGTACCCTATTTTCACTAAACACCATACACATATTCGTCATTATCACTTTTTCTGTTCTTGCCATTCGTAATATCACCAATCCTTACATTATTATCTAATCACCAAAACTTTCTTTCCACAAATAGAGCCAAACTAGAGCAATTTGATAAAACAAATGCCGGAAACCTGTATAAATACAGGCTTTCGGCATTTCTGTCAGTTATTCAAACTCGATATTTGATACTTTAATATTGTATCTATCAATTTTGAATTTTACTATATCTAGTTGTTAAATTCTCTTTATTATATGATTTCTATCTCGTTTTTGAAAATTTTACAAGCATATTGCAAGCACATATCTCCCATCTAGCTACTTTCAATAAGCTGTTTCCATTCTTGATTTTCTTTTTTCAGTTCATCATTCTCTTTCTTTAGTTTAAAAAGTTCCTCATCACGATCCATACAGCACGTACTTCCAGGTCTAACTTTCTTTAACCCACCATAATTTTCATTCGGATACATATTATGCAATGGATCTAGCCAAATAACATAAAATATATTGTCACAAAATACACCATGAATTCCACCTTTAGATTTTGATACCCTAATTTGATAACAATCTTTTAACTGTACACCATCTGGTAAATCTGATGGTGGACTAGCCTTTGAATGATCATGTACTCTAAATGTCGATTTAGCATACTGCCCATTTAGTAATTCATCCTTTTTTAATCCAGAAACAATCTTTAACATATCAAATAACTCTGAAGCCCAATTTGTACAAGTACTATCTAAATTGAAATATTCTGTTTTTTCTAAAGCCTCAAAGGAAAATTTTATTGCTGATTCTGTATATTTAAATTGTTGCCTTTTTATTGCATTGGATTGCTTATCAATTTTCTTTGCTTTTGGTATTCTATTCCCCATCTTCCATCAGCTTTCTATAATAAACTTTCATATCGTCTTCACTAATTACATTATTACTTCCCTGCCAAGGTTTTAGTCCTTTTCTGGCATTTATCCAAGGAGCCTCCGTATGATTTAATGCTTCTAGTTCATCTCCATCTAAATCTCCATATGAGTCATATATTTCTCTTGCAAATGATAAAAACTCTTCTGGTATGCTCTTCAAATTAAGATATCTTGGTATATATCCAAATCCATATATTTTATATTCCTGATATAGCATAGGTTGAACTGCTCCGTGAACCCATGCTTCAAACTGTTCATTTATGATATTACTATCATTTATGGCTAAATACCATGCTTTGGCATAATAGCACATTTTTTGAAGTTTTTTATGAGTCATCGATTCTATTGACAGAAAAGCATTTGCCAAATCAAATATATCGCCTATCTTTTTTCTTGTATCTCCGTCAGTAAATGTGTATTTTGTTAATGAAGGCTCAAAATGTTGCCATTTATTCATTTCTCTCAACTCCTATAATTTCACTTGAAAAATCGAAATCATCTTTTTTCAGCAGTTCTGCAAATTCTTCCGTTATAGCATCTATATATATATCAAACAGTTTATTGTTCAATACGTATATATTTCCATCATCGAATATTAGTTTTTTAATATATTCTTGTTCGTCAATGTAAATATCGGCATCTAATACCACTTTATAAATTACATCTCTATCTAATTGTCCTTGTGATATTCCATGCAATAAATTCACTTTAAAATTATCAACACCAAATGTTTCCTTTCGCTCACTAACCAAATTATTTGTATTATCATATAATTTATTATAGTTATAATATTCTGTGCTAAAATATTTGTTCAACTTATTCAGCTGTTTCAAAAAGCAAAAGTTAATCTTACGAAGTCCAAATCTCTTTACTGTAAAAAAATCAATGTTATTATTGTATATTTTAGAAATACCCATAAAAACATCTGCATATTCATCAAAAGGTATATATTTAGTTTCATTAACTTTAAGACATATGAAATTCACAGATAAATCAATTGAATATCCTTTGTTCTCATCCGTAAAACTATGAACCTCAATGCTTTTTATATTGGGCCCAGATATTTCAAGATTTGGTTGAATCATTCCCATTGGAATTTCCAATTCATTCTCAATTCTCTTATCATATCTAGTAAATCCATTTTCCTTCAAAAAACTTTTGACAGGAATTAACACATTTTCCATTTCTGTAGGCAATACGCCCTGAAAATCTAATCTCATAATTACCTGTTTTAAAATATTATTTTTAAAGGCGTTACGCTCTAATAATTTATTATTCACTTTATCATCTCCAATAAATATATAATCTATGTAAGTATACCATAGAACTTGTTTGTTGTGTTATTTTTTTTTGAAATTTAATAACATCCCCTCTCCCTCACAACCACTTCCTCTGCTCTATCCACAATATTATTCATCATACCCGGGAGTTTGACAGTTAAATAATTAAAAAAGTACCTACATGTCGCTTAAAGCCTGCCTTTTTTTATGTCATTTTTTTGTTTTGTTCTATGGTATTTTTTGTTATTGTGTGGTATAAGAAGGGATGCGGAGGTGTTGCTTATGAATCTTCATATTACAAAATCAAAAAATGCTGAATCTTTTTATATTTGCAAATCATATGTAAAGTCTAATGGATGTACTACTTCAACTATTGTCAAAAAGTTAGGAACATTGAACACACTTATTGCTGAACATGATCCAACCAGAGATGATGTTATCGCCTGGGCTAAGAATGAAGCTAAATTAGAGACTTTAAAATATAAAAAAGAAAATGAAGACAAAAATATTTCGATTTCTTTCTATGCTGATAAAGCATTGGATTATAATAAGCAGGTATTTTATCGCGGTGGTTACCTTTTTCTGCAATCAGTCTATTACCGTTTAGCGCTTGATAAAATCTGCCGTAAATTAAAGCTTAAGTACAAATTCAAATATGACATTAACGCAGTTCTGTCCGATTTAATTTACGCAAGAATTCTTGAGCCTTGCAGCAAGCATTCTTCATACAAGGCTGCTTCAGAATTTCTTGAAAAACCTTCGTATGAGCTTCACGATATATACATGGCTTTGGATGTACTTGGCACCGTATAGGGCTTTCCAATGGTTTTGAACCATTTAGAAGCCTTATACGACCTATTTGTACTTATTTTAATTTCACCTATTAGACATTTTCAAATTAAATATATAATTCCACTATTTCTTCAAGAATCTGTTCTTTTGTTCTTCCCACAAGCCCCAACTGCTTGATGTCAACTGCTTCATCTTTCATCCGTTCAACAAACTTCTGCATATCCTCATACACGCCACTAGGAGCGGCAATCTTGACCGTATGGTCAATCAACTCAGTCAATCGAAAAACATCATTTTTATGCTTTTTGATGTTTTTACTATCAACGTGTTCTCCTAACGCTTTGCGATCCGTCAAATCCATCCACGCTTTCGCACTTAAATTAAAGTTTTGCATTCAAAGTAGCAACGCACTTAATCGAGCAATCTTTTTTGCACTCACTTATATTATATGCAGTTCAACCAAAAAATCAATAACATTTTTTCGTAAAAATTACTATTATGAACCACCCAAAAAATCCACAAGTATTTTTTCCTTCTAAATAATTATCTCTCAAAATTAAATGGTAAATAGTACAAAAACACTTATTAGTACATTAATCAGTCCCGGAAGTTTGACACCCCAAAACCCTCTCAGGCCAGTAATGGTCTTATTTTTTTGTAAATTTTAATTTTCTCTAGACCGTATTGCCGTATTGTGTTATAATAGTATTAAAGGTTAGGAGGTCTGTTTTTATGAGGTTAATGATTAGTCCATCAAAGAATGCTAAATCTTTTTATGTTATTAAATCAGTTCAAAAAAATGGTAAAAATACTTCTGAGATTGTAGAAAAGCTTGGTACAGAAACTTTTATCAAAGAAACTTATGGCGTTGATGATGCAGAGGTCTGGGCACGTTCTCATGTAAATGAATTAAATGCTGCTGAAAAAGCTGCAAAAGATGTTGAACACTTTGTACGTTTCTCCACGAATGAACTGATTCCTGTTGGCAAACAGTTGTCATTTAATGCTGGTTATCTTTTCCTTCAGAAAATTTACTACCAGCTTGGATTACCTTCCATCTGCAAAAAAATCAAAAAAGATAATGCTTTCACTTATGACCTTAATGCTATCCTTTCAAAGCTTGTTTATGGCAGGATTCTTTTTCCTTCTTCAAAACTGTCATGCTTCGAACAGTCAAAGGAGCTTTTAGAACAGCCTGAATTTGACCTGCACCATATTTATCGTGCCCTTTCTGTTCTTGCTGATAATTCAGACTTTATACAGGCTGAGCTTTACAAGCGTTCAAAAAAGCTTGTTAAACACAATACCGGCGTTTTATTTTATGACTGCACGAATTACTTTTTTGAACTTGAACACGAAGACGGTCTGAAACAGTATGGTACAAGCAAGGAATACAGACCCAATCCGATTGTGCAAATGGGATTATTTATGGATAAAGCCGGTATTCCTCTTGCATTCTGCATTAATCCGGGGAACCAGAATGAACGGTTATCGCTAAAGCCTCTTGAACAGCAGATCATGCGTGACTTTGAGCTTTCAAAGTTTGTTGTATGCACTGATGCCGGATTATCATCAGATGCCAACCGCCGTTTTAATAACTTTGGTGAAAGAAGCTTTATAACAACGCAGTCTATCAAAAAACTCAAGAGCAGCTTGAAAGAATGGTGTCTTGACTGCAAAGGCTGGCAATTAGAGGGAAGTAAGAAAGTTTATGATATTTCCAAAATCGAAGACACTCCTGAGAACAGAAACAGGATTTTTTACAAACAGAGGCTTGTTGAAGGCTATGATGAAGAAAGGGATATCGCATTTGACCAGACACTTATTGTCACATACTCTCTCAAATACAAGCTGTACCAGCAGACTATACGTGAGCGCCAAATTGAAAGAGCAAAGAATTATCTGCAGCATCCGGCACAGTATGACAAGCGCTCTGTAACAGATGCAAAAAGATTCATCAAAAAAACTCCCGTTACGAAGGATGGGGAAGTCGCTGAAAGAGCTGCTTATGAGTTAAATTTAAATGCTATTGAAGAAGAATCAAGGTATGATGGCTTTTATGCCGTATGCACAAACCTTGATAATGATCCTGCCGAAATAGCCAGAATAAACCACGACAGATGGGAAATAGAAGAATCTTTCAGAATCATGAAAACAGAATTTGATGCAAGACCTGTATATCTTCACCGTGATGACCGCATAAAAGCACATTTTCTCACATGCTTCATATCGCTTATGATTTACAGGATACTTGAAAAGCAGCTTGATAACAGCTTTACATGTGAAGAAATCATAAACACCCTGCGCAAAATGAATGTCAGGGAAGTGGATGAATATGGCTATATACCTAACTATACAAGAACAGAACTTACAGATGCATTGCATGATAATGCAGGATTCAGAACCGATAATGAACTTACAACACCAAAGGCAATGGCTGGAATAATCAGGCGTTCCAAAGGATTATAAGAATTACGCAAAACATTACGCTTTTCACGAAAAATGTATAAAAGCCGCAAACGCAGTAACTGTCTGCATTTGCGGCGATTTTTAACCTAAAAAGTGTCAAAGATGGGATTTTATCATGAAAAAGAAAAATAAAACATATGTTTTATGCAATATTTATTTTTCAGGCACGTTCTAGTATTGACATGTGCATTAACCTATAATCTTTTTCTTGATCATTTCAAATCCGCTTTTTATAAGTGCTTGATTATATACTAATGCATACACAACCGATAATAGTGCTCCAATTACACAAAGATAGAGATTCCGATAATAATAAATTGACACAACAATAAATATAAACAAAGTTGAAACGACTACCATTTTCCATTCAATTCGAACTTCAACGTATCTTTGAACATCAATGTATCGATAAACTGACATAGCTAAATACGATATCACTGTAGAAATTGAAGCCGCATACAAGCCAATGTGTTTAATCAAAATAACGTTAACCAATATATTTATTACTGCCGCAAATATCGACGTTTTTGCAATCTCTTTTGTTTTCTTTAAGGCTACATATATTGAGCCCAATAAAGCAACTACTATATTAAAAATAGTAGATATCATTAAAATTGGAATTTGATAATAAGCATCAGCGTATCCTTCACCTGTAATCAACAGTTTGAAAAAGAAAGGCATAAATGAAATCACTCCCAAGGTTAAAGCAATAAACAATTTCAGTGTAGAGTTAAATACCTTTGAAAAAAACTCTCCTTTATCCTTTTCATTTATATGTACTGATGTTGACTCAGCCCATGATAAATTAAAAATGTTAAAAAAGGTAATGCATACCCCTGGAAACTTATTTGCTACAGAATATATTCCATTCGCGCCTACCCCAATTATCCAATTTATAATTACTCTATCTGACGTATTAACAATCCACCAAGATAACTGATTTGGAACAAGTGGAAGAGAATATTTCCAAAGTGTTTTAACAACATCTTTATTCAATAGCCTTATGTCAATTTTAGAAGGTAGCTTAATTCTAAATGATATATACAAAATACATAATACATTTCCAATAAGAGTCGCAAGTAATAATCCTATCGCCCCCATTTTCATCACAGCAATAAAAAATACGTTAAATATTACTGTTCCGGCACCTGAAATTAAGCTACCTATTGAATAAGACAAATTGTCACCTTGTCCTCTTGATATTTGAAGTATGAGGTTGGACGCCATTGAAAATACTACATTAGTAGCAAGGAAGATCTTGTAGCTTTCATGCAAGAATGGATTAACAATGACATAAAAAACTATAAATACTGCGACTTGTAATCCGGTCGATGCCAAACAATTGGTTATGTATTTTTTCTGTCCTTCTATGTCATTACGAACATCAATCAAGAACCTAAAGATAGCTTGATCGGATTGAAAAAAGAATATGGGAATTAATAATCCGATATATGTATTCAATATATCTACTGTCCCGTAATCCTCTGTAGATAATAGCGCAGTATATAAAGGAAGAAGGAAAAAGCTTACAAACTGCGTGCATATTTTGCCCACTGCAATGATTGCTGTGTTTTTAATCAACTGTTGTTCCTTCTTTTGCATTTATCATTATTCCTTTCATTTTGTACTAGAACATCTAATGCTGTGAACTGAGAACCTGCGTCATAGATGATCTCGTCTATTTTTTTTTTCTGAATCCTCAATAAATTAGTGTTTTCAAAATCAATCATGTCAGACCACCCTGAATTACGAATATCATAAATATTTCCAGAATAATTCATTGATTGCAAGGCATTTATTAATTTGTCACTATAGGCTAGTGGGATAACTTTCTTACCTAACAGAAGCGCCAATATTACAGCATGATAACGTGTACCAACAATAGTTTCACTGTTTGATAAAACCGAAAGAGCCTCTTCAATATCACCACGATAGCAATATTTTTTAATATCCTTAAGATTACCTCTTTGCATCAATCTTGCAATAGCTTCTTCGTCTCCTTCGCATTTGCAAAAAGACATAAGGCATACAGCATACCCGTGTGCTTGATACATATTAATAATATGTATCAAACCTATTTCGTACTCTTCCTCATTGATATCTGTACGCTTGGATACATCGATAACCGACACAATAGCTGTATTAGATGATTCACCACCACCTACATACTTTAGATTAAACACAACATCAGGTGCTGATCTAACCTTGTCAATACCTCTAAAAATATTAGCTGAATATTGATCTCGAAAGCATACATCTTCTGCTTTCGCAAAAAATTCTCTATGATATTCAAGATATTTATCAGTTACAAATGGTCCAAAATTAGCACCAATAATATAATATTTTTGTTGGGGGCGCATTTTAAATCTATAATTAGAATCCTTCTCAATGAATATGCTACCGCCTAAAAATATCACAGTATCTGCAAAATACGAAAACAACCTTGACATGTTAACTTTTTCGGCAGTAACTATTCGCAAAAATTTATTAATATATCTATTTCCTATGTTTTTTATATTTGGTGAAATATCATTGTACTCATCGTTCGAAGATATGTAAAACTGAATATCAGGATAACGATCTGCAATTATCTTCAAAAAAAGATCGTCACCAAGATTTTTACACCAAAAACCATTAATAAATATTTTCATCCACAACCATCTTTCTATATAATTTTTAGCTCTCCCATTTGTTTACCAAATAATAAATCTGTCTCATAAGTTATATCGATATCACAACCATCCTGATTAAAAAAAGTATACTCCCCAAAATATATATTTCCATCAATATTGTAAAGATCAATCCTTACATTTTTAAATCCTTGAGTAAGTTTATTAACTATAGAAATCATTTGTTCATAATTCTGAGGTTTCTCAATATTAGCAGGATCTTGCGGTTCATCATATTGGCAATAAATTCTATTCCAATCCAGATCATAGTAATAGTATTTGGCATGCCCGTCTTTCCTGTCAGCACACACCATGACACAGTACAACTCTCCATTAAAAATATAAAACTTATAATCTTCTGGTGCCTTTTCGGAACCACCCAGCAATTCCTCAGCGATTATCCTTGGCTTAACATCTCTGTATGGATACTCATGCCCATGAACGTAATAGTTAATCTTTAACGATTTATTAAGTTCTCTCTTAGCCTTTGCAACATTAAATGTTGTTTTATCCCTACAGATATATACATTTCCCGAGTCATGCGTACACTTTAATACAAACCTATCAGGAAGATCTTCAAGTGAAATTTCATTAGCATCCTCCCAAACGCCTAATGAGCGTACAACATATTGGCTTCCAATTTTTTTGCTTACTAGTTTTTTTACTTCATATTTGTCAACATACTCAGACAGTCTCGCGTCTTGACAATTTAATTTTAACCACTGAAGCTTTTCATTATAAGATTTAGGGTTCTTCAAATCCAACTTTCTTCCTACTCTTATTTTGAATATAAGTTTTAAATAATCTTCATCATTCATCTTTGAGAAAAAATTCTTTTCTTCAAGTTTCCATAGAAGAGATCGAAACACCTTATTTAATATTTTCAACATAAATCATCTCCAATACTTTTGCATATAAATTAGCCCAATAAATATGGAACTGTCGCATCCATCTGTAAAAAGCTGAAAAAATACCACCAGTAAAACATTAAATAACCTAAAATTAGTATTTTGTTCACACCCAAAATTATATTTCCAAAACCAACATATAAGTTATGGTTTTTACTATAAAGTTCTGCTATCAAGAATATTTGATAAAATGCAAAATATACTACAATTCTAGCCCCGAATGTACTTGATCCAGCTAATTGAGAAAAAATCAAAGTATATATCAGCATCTCAATTCCAAACCAATTATTATTTTTAAACAAATCTGTTTTATTCCATGTAATTATGCACAACAAAATGATAGGTAATCTAATTATAATTTGGTTTGGCATAAAAGTTAATCCAGAAGAAACATATCCTAAATAACGACCTAAGCCAAATATATTTAACACCTGACCAAAAATTTCAAAACCGATTAAGGCAACTATTCCAAGCAGAGATGCAGTTATTACCCTTCTCTTAACATTATCTTGATTCAGCTTACTTGACTCTACAACCCTTAAGTACTTACAAATTAGGAATACCACTATTCCTATAATCGCACTACTGTGAAAAAGAATTGCTATCACCTGATAGATAACATAAGTTTTAATATTTTCATTTTTCCAGTATCCAACTATTCCTAAAATCAAAAAAGCAATTGCAATATATTGACGCATTAAATTGAAAGATTGATTATAGAACATACAAAAATATGTCAAAAAAACAACACATAAAGAAACATGACTAAAATACCGCTTCCATGCAATATAAATTGGAGCAATTATCAAAGCTTGAATTAAAAATTTTACAGCAACAATTGAATGAAATACTTTTGTAGTGATATAAACCAAACATGTAAATAAAATTTCATAGTCTCTAACATAATTATATTTATAAATATGAAACCAGCCATGACTTAAATACTCGAAAAAACTTTGAGAATTTTTTGCTGAATTATACATTGGAACTAAATAAACATTTACGTCTGTACCAATAGTATCTGCACGAAAACTTGCGAGAAAACACGGTATACTTAATGCCACTATTATAAAAAAATATCGCTGCCCGCGTTTTATATGTTCTGAAAACTTCAATAGAGCAAGCGAAGCTATAAAGCATGCAATATATGCTCCCATGTCATTCATCCTCCCCTTTTATATATGGTTCTTTCTGGTTAAATAAAACTTTCTTAAGTAACTAATGAATGATATAAGTCTCCACATGCCATTTTTAACCAAATAGTACTTAAGTACAATAGGAAATTCTATTCTTCCACATTTTGAAATACTGATTTTCTTCATCTCATTCATGTACAAGTCTTTTTGATTTCTCGTAATTCCATTATCAGAAAAAATAATTATATTTGATGCATCCCCAAAAATACCACAAATGTGCTCTCTCAAAAGTTGCTCTTCGATTTTTGTTGGATCCAAGCCATTGATAGTCTTCGCAGTATTAAGTATTGATTCATTAACAATTGCTGCATCGTTTAAACATCTTTCTGGTTCCTTAATCACCCTATTTCTTCTAGTATTAAGTTCATAATTATATCGATACGATAGTAAATTAGAATAAAATATAGTTGGATTACATGCAAGAATCTGAAGAAAAAAATCTAGGTCCTCCCCATTTTTTACTTCTTGTTTAAACCTGATACAATTCTTTTGCAGGAATTCTTTTTTGATTAATTTACAATATGGACCATTCAAGAAACTGTCTTTGAGCATTGCCTCAAATGCCCTTTTTGTTGTTATTTCTGAATCTTTATCTAAGATTTCACATTTAATACTCTTATGATTTTGAAGAATAACTTCCATTTTTGACAAAATCAAATCGTATTGCTGCTGAACAACATTTACATTATTAAATGCGTTATCGATTAATTCATCGTCTGAATCTAGAAAATAAACATATTTCCCATTACTCAAATTTATACCATCGTTTCTTGCTGCACTAACTCCGGCATTTGGCTTACGCCAATATATGGCACCTTTATCATTACAGATTTTCTGGTATTGAGCTGATAAGATTTCATCTGATCCGTCATCTATGACTACACACTCATATTTAAAACCTGAAACATGCTTCAAGGATTCAATACAGTTATTAAATTTATTCACGTTAGTATTGTAAATAGGTATGACAAAACTCACCAAATAATTTTCTTTACTCATGACTCCCCTCTAATGCATCACCATCTAGAATACTCTTGTACATTTTTTCATACAAAGCACATTTTCTATCAAATGAAAACTCCATTGAACTTTCTATTATCTTTTCTCTTGAAAACTCGTCTTTCTTTTTAATCCCTTTTATCATTGCATCGGCTAATACTTCTGCAGGACTTAAACCATCAATATATTCATACATGATTGAATTACTATCGTTTAACAGATTAAGTGCGCCAAATTTCTTTACAGTTATAACTGGAATTCCTCTTTCTAAAGCCTCCAACACAACTGACCCTGTTGTTTCTCTTAAACTAGGCATTACTAAATAGTTGGCGCAAGAATAATAATCTTTCATTTTGGTATGCTGAACATAACCAAGTAGTTTGACTCTAGAACTCAGGCATGTATCATTTTTAACTATCTTCTGCAGCTTTTCAAATAGTGGACCAACACCTATTATATAAACAATAAAATCATACTCTTGTGGGATAAGCCTAACAGCATCAAGAAGAAGTGAAAAGCCCTTTCTATATATCAATCTGCCAGCAGATATAAATATAGCTCTATCATTTAGTTTAATATTGGAATCATAATTTTCTAAAACAATTCCTAATTCAGTAATTACATCGTAATGATTTCTGTATTTTTCGGGTATAAGATAGTCCCTAGTTTCAACATTAGCGAATAATAATTTTCGACAGTTTTTAATCCTACCCGTCACTTTAAACTTTGCCTTGTAAAAACTATTAGCAAATGCTCTAATTGCTTCTTTATCCAGATTACCTTTAGCATAACTAATAACATCCTTTGGCATATACTCTCCACCGCCTATTGGTCCACAAACAAACGGGATACCAAAAACGCCAAAATTTCCTATACTTCTAAATTCAACAGGATTAACTTGGTGGATAATATCAATTTTATTTTCAAGACATACCCACTTTACAGTAGGAATGATTTTTTTGATCCAAACCCCTTGTCTTGCGGGATAAAAAGCTCCATTGAATAGTGATTTATATATATTGGGGATATCACAATATAGGACATTTATATTTAAAGAATTCTCTCTTATATATTGATCAATATCCTCCTTATCATCCGGTTTTGTAATTATCCACACCTCATTATCACTTGCCATTCCACTTGGAATATACCAGCCAAGCTTATCTTCTGTTCCATTATTTGGGGAGCATGAATATGCAATATACAAAATCTTCATCTCCGCGTAACCACCTTATTCTCAATTCTTTTAAACCCATATGCGACACCGCAAGAAACCACAAATACTACTATAGACACAAGTACATATGATAAGTATGGATTATTAAACGGTCTTGTTAGGTTAAGCTTTTCTAGCAATCTATATGCAAACATGTGGCACAAATAGATTTCAAAACTCAAACCACTAATTCTTTTCATTAACTTGCCAGATAAAACTGTGTTTCTTTTAGAAGAAACAATGGCATATATTATTAGTGCAAGCATAAAGAAATACTTCAGCAGTGCATGCATCTTAATAAAATAAAAAAATGGTACACCTGTACATAGCACTAACCCAAGTGCTATTCTCCAATCCAACTTTTCAACATAGTGTCGATAAAGATAAAGTGCACACCCTGATGTGAAATAAATAGCACAGTATAGGAAATCAACTTTTCCTAACCCAAAATATTCATTTCCAATAAATGCAAAAAATATTGATGCAATAAACATAAGTGTAAACCGTTTTTTATCTTTCATACAAAATGCAAAAAAAGGATACAGAAGGTAGAAAACGAATATTACACCTAAAGTCCAACCAACCCCCACCGTAGTCATGTGTTCATGAGGAATTAATCCAAAAACCATAGTAAAATTGGCTATCCCTTCATAAATACTTGAATACGAAAAGCTAGAGACAACTTCTGCAACAGTTAAGATAGCAAAAAAAGGAAACAATTTCCTATATCTTTTCCTATAAAAGTACTCAATATCTGAAAAACTCCCATTTATTACTCTTTTGAAATAGCCGCAATTCACTGAAAACGCCGAAACAATCATAAACAGAGCAGTAAAATCACCAAAATAGACAATATACCTATATAACAATTTCATTTCATCTCTATAGCTTAAATTTGCTAACACATGCATGAATAATATCCCAAACATTGCTACTACTCTCAATCCATCTAATGCGTCATATCGTTCGTATTTATCTATCATCAAAACTCCTCCATTTCATTAATCACGTCTCTTTAATTAAGTGAACTGCTTATCTTTTACCTACTAAAAATAATATTTCTCATAAATTCAGTGTTATCTTCAAACACACCGACACCGTGTGCAATTTGTGGCAACCAGATTGATTGGCCCATTAAATTCGCCTCTATCAAGGTCGGTATTCCTTTATCATTAATCGTAAAATCCCAAGATATCATTCTTAAATGTGGTGTTCGCTTGTGACACTCTTTTGCAGCATTTATAACCGCATTTACTCCATTTATCTTGTATCCGTTAAACCGAACATGAGAATATGGATGTTCACTATATCTATCCCCATACTCAGAAAATGCCTCTGGCTTAAAATGTCCTTCATTATCGATTCCAATAAAAATCCCACCAGCATGTGCATTATCTAAGTGTGTCTGACCAACACCCATCCTTATCAGAATAGGCGCAGTGAATAATTTATCATTGGCAATATATGTAATTACACGTAAAGTATTAACTGACGTTGGATTTAAGGCCTTTAAGTCAACAGCACATGATATTTTTTCTTGAATGATCCAATTATCTTGATATTCATTAAGCTGTTCAAGATTGCGAAGTATATTAACCCCACGACCACTATCCCCGCCTACTGTCGGCTTTATTATTGCTTCACCATTCTGAGACAAATATGCCTCTGCATATTTATATGCGTTGTCTTTATTTATGATATTATAATCCCCATCATAATAAATAGATGAGCTACAAGAAACGACTGTTCTTGGGATGTAAAGTTCTTTAATGCTACTATACCAAATTGGTATTAGCGACTTATCTTCAATACTTTTACAATACCTTCTATCATTTAATAAAGGTTCTAATTTAGAAGAAAACAACACATCTGGAAAATATTTCTCGTCGAAATTACCAGTAAAAGCCATGTAATATCTATGCCATCTGTCGTCTCCCCCCCCACACATTTTTTTACTTTTTTCTCTTGATCTGAGTTTAACTGTATTGACTGCCAGACACCCTTCTTTTTTTCAATCTTACTGATTTCTGCCTTTTTTGAGTGCATATTGATAGTATGCGTCAGAAAGTTTACGTACACTACTTTTTATAAAATTCTTCATATATTTTCTCCTAAGCATTGAATAACTTTATTCATATGTGTTTCTTCATTATATTTTTCTTCACAAACCCGTCTTGCCTGTTTCCCAAATCTGGCACTAACATCCTCGTTTACAATGAAATATTTCAACTTATTTGCCATGTCTTTTGCATTTTTCATCTCAAAAGTAAAACCAGTGATACCCTCCTCAACAATCTCAGCTAGGCTTCCAATTCTCGATGAAACAACTGGCTTTCCATGAGCATATGCTTCTATAACGGTATTGGGCATATTCTCGTACCAAATAGCCGGAGTAACTATGCATGTACTTCGATCTATAAGGTCCGTAAGTTCCTGTCCATGCAGGAAACCAGTAAACACAATTTTGTTCTTCAAACCGTTGTCACAAATATACTTCCAGATTTCCTGATCTTCCTTGGATTCACTTATTTCGCCAGTAATCTTTAAAACATAATCAGTATCTTCTAGGTATTTCATTGCTTCAATTGCATATATTGTTCCTTTTTGATGCGCCATTCTTCCTAGAAATAAAAAATACTTGTCATGCTCATAACAAGGTTCAATTTGGGTGGAATCAATAAACGTTGGTACCAAGGCAATCTTATCCTCAGGTATCCCCCCCTCTACTAACTTATTTTTCGAAAAATTACATGTACAAATAAATTTATCCACATCGTCAAAAACTTTCGTTTTTGCATATAATTTCATTGCAGCAACTCTAAGATATGTTCCAGCTTTTGAACCCTTTACGCACTTTTCGTGAATTGCTTTGCTATAATCTCCATGCATACAGGATTCACATATTTCATCTCCACACAAAAAATCATACTTAGGACAAAACATAAAAAAGTCAGAAATGCGGTGTACAACCCTCACCCCCTCTTTCTTAGCCGCACGTATAATGGATGGAGATAATTGATTAACCTCGTGTAGTATATACACTGCATCCGGATGCGTATCACGAATTAATTTTCTAAGTCGCATTTCCGCATCAAAATTCCACACCGTTGCCCTAACCATTCCGATTATATTACTCAAGTTCTTCTTTGTATCAGCATACATGAGCTGTTTGGATCTAGGTTTAGCAAAATACTTAGAATATTCACAATCCTCATTTTGAGGATTGTTTACTGAAAATGGAATTACTTCAATTCCTCTGTTCTTAGCGGCTTCCATAAACTTAAACATATATTTTTCAGGTCCGCCTGCAATAAAGTATCTATAATTCGCTATGATAATTTTCATCAGATCTTCCTCAACCAAACCTTCTCATATTTTCCGCAGATATAAGGCCAGCTATAAGCTTCCTCAATTCGTTGCGTACTCTTCGCACCTAATCTGCTAAGTTCCTCAGCGCCCATCGTATCAGCCTTCTCAATCAGCTTAGCCAAATCACCGTCAGCCTTACTCCAATACAGAGCACTATCCTCAGCGACTTCCCTGTTAAAACCAACATCCAACAGTAGATTCAAATCTGTGCTTCCTAGAGCCTCTAACAAACTCGGATTTGTGCCACCAACCTCATGTCCATGGAAATATCCGTACGCATTCTCTCTGATCTTCATGAGACGTTCTTTGTTATAGACAGTACCTACAAATTTAATTCGAGAATCCTTCTTGTATCCAAGCTTCTGCTCTAACTCATTCAAGAATCCATCGTTCACATTAGTAATAATGGCAAAGTCCTTCTTGGTCTTACTCTTCATGAACTCACGGATCATTGTTTCGTAGTTGTTCTCCGGAACGAAACGACCAACAACCAGATAGTACTCCTTCGGTCTCAACCCCTTCTTTTCATACCACGACAACAACTTCGCATCATCGTCAGCCAGCACACTCTTTCGTGTCTCAGCACCATAAGCAATGAATGTGGTCTCTGGATTCCTTCCACCGATTCCCTTGCCGTCATACTGCTCGTGTATATATTTCTCAATATTCAAGCTGTCGCAGATATCCAGGTCGGAATACTTGACCATCATCTGCTCTGAAACTTTCCAGTATTTTCGTACCGGAGCCGACCACTTCGCTCTCATCCATTCATGACCGTCTGGATTTAGATAAACCTTTCCACCCAGCTTATGAATCTGATCATAATACTTCTTCATGAACGGTCCGATGCGGCAAGCCATGATGTAGACGATAGGTTGCCTGATGTTATTCTCTTTAATGTATTTCACACATTCAGAAAGAGCCTTGCAGTCATAATAAATAGCCTGTGCAGGACCAAGCTGCTCAGGAACATGAATTTTCATGCAATACGCATTGTGGTAAAGGAATCTTGAGTTAGAGAGAATCTTGGCATCAACTTTAGTCTCATCCATATGTCCCTGCCCATTGGCCTTCACAGCAACATGGTACTGGATCTTTTCATTGTTCTGATGATATTCCGTCAGCTTATCGATAAATGTTTCGTATCCTCCGTAAGCACCCAAACTTTTAGCACCTACTAGAAATACATGTTGTTTTTCTTCCATCTTTACTCAGATCTCCCTCTAATAATCAATCTCTCTGAAATAAATCTCTTGTATAAACCTTATCTCTCACATCGTCCAAACAGCGATTATATCTATTGGCAATGATTGCCTTGCTCTGTTTCTTGAATTCGTTCAAATCATTAACCACAACGCTACCGAAGAACTTCTCGCCATCTTTCAGAGTCGGCTCGTATATGATGACAGTTGCACCTTTTGCCTTGATGCGCTTCATGACCCCCTGAATGGAACTTTGGCGGAAGTTGTCACTATTGCTCTTCATAGTCAGGCGGTAAACACCAACAACGACTTCCTTCTCCTTGCTCTCATCCCAGCTGTCGTTTGCTTCGTATGCACCAGCAATCTCCAACACACGGTCGGCGATGAAGTCTTTTCTTGTTCTATTACTTTCCACGATTGCTTCAATCAGATTCTCTGGCACATCAGCGTAGTTCGCCAACAGCTGCTTGGTGTCTTTCGGCAGACAATATCCACCGTAGCCAAAGGACGGATTGTTATAATGAGTACCAATACGAGGATCAAGGCAAACACCATTAATAATCTGCTGTGTGTTCAGTCCCTTTATTTCTGCATATGTATCCAGCTCATTGAAATAGGACACGCGCAGTGCCAGATAAGTATTAGCAAACAGTTTAACCGCCTCAGCTTCCGTGAAGCCCATGAACAGTGTGTCGATATTTTCCTTGATAGCCCCCTCCTGCAATAGCTCTGCAAAAGTGTGTGCAGCCTTTACCAGACGGGCATTATCAAGATCCGTACCAACAATGATACGGGAAGGATAAAGGTTGTCGTACAGAGCCTTGCTCTCACGCAAAAATTCCGGGCTAAAAATGATGTTGTTGCAGTGAAACTTCTCGCATACAGATGCAGTGTAACCAACCGGAATGGTGCTCTTGATAACCATGATTGCTTCCGGGTTGTACTCAATGACCAGTTTGATAACAGCTTCGACAGCACTTGTGTCAAAAAAATTTCTCTTAGAATCGTAATTTGTCGGTGCAGCGATGACTACAAAATCTGCATCAGAATATGCCTCCTTTGTATCCAGAGTTGCAGTCAGGTCAAGTTCCTTCTCTGCCAGATATTTTTCAATGTACTCATCCTGAATCGGAGACTTCTTGTTGTTGATCAGTTCAACTTTCTCCGGAACAATATCCACTGCGGTCACATGATGATGCTGGCTCAGCAGCGTAGCAATGGAAAGGCCGACGTAACCAGTACCGGCCACAGCAATTTTCAAATCCTTAAATTCTCTCATTTTTTTCTATCCCTCTAAATTATTTATAAAACTCAGCGTACCACTCAGCGAAGTTTCTCAGACCAGTCTGCAGACTTGTGCTCGGCTTGTATCCGAAATCACGTTCCAGTGCTCGGGTATCTGCATAGGTCACCGGCACATCACCCGGCTGCATCGGAACCAATTCTTTATGAGCCTCGAAATCGTAATCTTCCGGCAGAACCTTTGCTCTAACCAGCTCCTCACTCAGAATCTGCACAAAATCCAGTAGGTTCTCCGGATTCTGATTGCCGATGTTGTAAACTGCATACGGCGGAATCGGCAGACCATCCTCGCCATTCTTCTTGTCAGGTGCTTTCTTCATCACACGAACAACACCCTCGACAATATCGTCCACATAAGTAAAGTCACGCTTGCAATTGCCGTAGTTGAAGATTTTGATGGTTTCACCCTTCACCAGCTTGTTAGTGAAACCGAAGTAAGCCATGTCAGGACGGCCAGCAGGACCGTATACGGTAAAGAATCTCAGACCAGTGGACGGAATGTTATAAAGCTTTGAATAGGCGTGTGCCATCAGTTCATTAGATTTCTTGGTAGCTGCATAAAGTGAAACCGGATTGTCAACCTTATCGTCAGTGCTGTACGGAACCTTCTTGTTGGAGCCATAGACGGAGGAAGAAGATGCATAAACCAAATGCTCTAGACTCTCGCAATGGCGGCATGCCTCGAGAATATTGAAAAAGCCGACCAGGTTGGATTCCACATAAGCATCCGGATTGGTGATGGAGTAACGCACACCAGCCTGTGCCGCAAGGTTCACGACCACAGCAGGCCTATATTTTTCGAACAGCTCTGTGATCAATGCCTTATCAGCGATGTTGCCTTTAACAAATGTAAATGTGTGATACTTGGCCAGCTCGTTCAGACGGAACTCTTTCAGTGCCACATCATAGTAGGCATTCATGTTATCGATGCCGATTACCGTAGCAGAAGGAGCCTCTTGATAAATTCGTTTCACAAGGTTAGAGCCTATGAAACCGGCTGCGCCTGTGACTAAAATCGTTTTATTATCTAAAGTAACTGTGCTCATATGTCTTCCTCCAACTTTTTTCAATATCTATGTACACTTCTGCTCTTCACAGATAGTATTTCTCTTGCTGCTCATACGGCTAAGCATTTTCTTCTGCTGTCATATCCAATTACCACAGCAATCATGTTTTCTACTTCATAAAACGTCCGTTGAGTACACTCGTCTCTATCCCTCATATTTTCTGAAAAAGTGATGCCAATTTTAGTGCTCCATATAGTGTGCAAAACAGGCATTTAAATTCACCCTTTTTCAATATTTTTCTATAATCTCCAACCCCACACTCACATTTATCTCCTGATCGAACATCTCTGCATTAAGTACTGCTATCCTCTTGTGTCTGTCTATCTTCTTTATATAAGCTTCCATTCCCACAAGTGGTCCGTCTTTGACTATTACTCGGTTGCCTTCGATTATTCCTGTTGATACAGGTATCTCGTAAGCTTCATTAACCATAGCCTTAAACATAGCTTCCTTGCCTGGCTCTATAGATATGAAGTCTTTTCCTTCCCTGCCAAGTATCTTAGTAAGCTCTGGTACATTCTTTAGTTGTTCGTATATATCACTGGGATTGTCTGTGTCGATAAACATATATCCTGGAAACATGATTTTCTTTTCCCTATGCCAGGCTCCATAGTATCTTTTGGCTCTGTCGAATCTGATTATGAATATGTCTGTATATGATTCTTTGTTTAAAAGTTTTCTACACATATCTCTGGCTGTTTCTTCCCTGCCAGTTGCCACCTGTACTGCATACCACATATCTGCTGCTCATCCCTCTCTTTGCCTTTATCTATACCCACATTTCCATTTACATATTTTTTGTAATAACTCACATGCATGGCTTATACTATGTATAATTTCCTTTATCATGGTTTTAGAGCTGGCTTCGCCATTCCACGGCAAATAAGCACTTAACACACATCTTTTAAGATATGCCTTATACCTCATCACCCCGGATTATTTCTGATACTATGTCCACCCATCCTGCTGCCGTGACAAAGCAACGTGCCATCAGATAAAGTTTCATGTTTGATTTATTTCTTTACGTTATCGCAAAGCTTAATCTCTATATGCTTATCTAGTGCCGAAGCATACTTTTCAAGCACCATAAGTGTTGGAATACGTGTTCCTGTTTCGAATCTTGCAAGATTGTAAGGAAGTATGCCTGTTATGTCTGCTACATCCTTCTGTGTAAGATTCTGACGCTCTCTTTCATCTACAAGCTCATTTATAATTTCTGTAGATAATCCTTTTAAGTTTTCCTGGATAGCCTCCTGGAACTCTTCGAGCCTTTTCTTTCTGTAATCGCGTTCGATTATGTAATCTTCTCTGTTGATTTGCATAATATTCCTCATTTCTGCGCCTTTTTTGCTATATTTGCTTGTGTCAGACCAGCGCAGACACATATACATAGTGTGGCTTCTCCACACTGCCTCAATTACAATTATTGATTCTTGGTGACTGCTTACAGCTTATTGGGTGCTGTTTAGCTTATTGTCGATACAACGTAATAAATATTATGTTGTTTATTAAGATTGCTTATATGGATTAACCGCCTGAGATGGCGTAAGAACAGACATATTTATATATATGTAGTTCATTATTAATATGAAAGAACGCATATAATATGCAAAATATAGTCTGTAATAATGTGGATTTAACATCTTAATAATGTCGAAATATTGTATTTTTATGTGAAATATGTATTATTTACTTGCTATATCATTAATGATGTGCTATCATCTGTGAAGATTCTGTGATAATACAACATAATATTTATTATGTTATTCACCCCTTCTATTTATTTTGTTCATTTTTTTGCTCATTATTTAGTATTCACCATCCGATATCTCCCTGTCCTTGTTTATATCTCGTGCCTATTATCATATTCATTTTATCCAGTTGTCTTTTATGCTCCCTCCCTGTGGACTTTATATATATTCTTGTTGTATCAATACTGCTGTGTCCTAAGACATCTGCAAGCTTCGCTATGTCATTCTTTATCTTATAGAAGGTTCTGGCAAAAAGATGCCGCATGTTGTGTGGAAATACTTTATCAGCACTGACACCTGCCAGCCTGCATATGTTTTTCATCATCCGCCATACATTGCTTCTGTTTACTGGATTGCCACTGGATGTTATAAATATGCTTCCATGTGTAATATGTTTTTTTCTGACATACTCTTTTAGAAGCTTAAGCAGCTCGCCAGGATACAGTATTCTTCTTGCTTTTCCTTTGTTATAAATATCTGCCATACCATATTTAAGGGATTCTACTGTTATATATCTTAGTTCGCTTATCCTTATTCCTGTGCTTCCAAGTGTTTCTATTATAAGTGCAAGTCTGTCATCACCTTTTTTATATGCTGTCTTTACAAGCTTTTCGTATTCGTTCATTGTTATTTCTTTATTTTCTGGTATGAAAACAGCTCTCTGCACTTTTATCATCTTCACTCTTATATCCATCCAGCCCATCACTTCGCAGAAATGATTCGCTGCAGCAAGATAAGAGTTTATGCTTGATATCTTGTACCCACCACATTTTTCAAGATATTCCTTGTATTCAAGAAGCATTTCCTTACTTATGCTTTGCCCGTGTGCATATATCATCAACTTTTTTATATCTCTTATATACTTTTCTATTGTCTGTATACTTTTTTCATTTCTTATAAGTACCCTTTTAAAATATTCTATTGATTCAGTATTTATTATTCTCTTTTCTGTTTCTTCTGTTTTTTCTGCTCCTCCTGTTCCTTTAAATACTGTATTTTTCAAGCTTCTTTTCTCCAAATATTCTCGATTTCCGTTTTTTCCCATTTTTCCATTTTCACTCCATTTACTTACACATTTAATACCTGATTGTGCCCATATTATGCTGACATATTCACAGGTACATATATGAACTGTTTTATTATAATGTGTATTTCTCATGATATATATTCTTTTATGTATCATATATGATATTGATGGAAATTTATTTTTTTATCTCTTCACAATTTCCTCACACTTTTTCCATATCCCTGTCACATTTTTCCTCTAATATAACAATTGTTGAAGGACATAAGAACTGCTACATGACATAAGGTTGCTGACTAATATATGTTCCTATATCTTTCAACGATTGTATTTTAATAATACTTTTTCATAAACGATTACTTGTTAAACCTCCCTATACTTAACAAGTATCACTTTCTCCTTAAGCACAATACCCCATAAGAAAACGTCCTCCCAAGCGTTTTCT
>ERZ772871.110-NODE-110-length-130490-cov-31.283_pt1 | contig 130490 bp, 113 predicted proteins | sample MGYA00511899_ERZ772871 | MGnify/ENA primary metagenome ERZ772871 (study PRJEB29015, sample SAMEA2737693) | human gut metagenome | biome: human gut; feature: human-associated habitat; material: faeces | place: China | collected 2012 ...
AAGACCGAGGAACAGGCCATGGATAACCTGTGGCTGGAACTGCCGTGGTGGTTTGATTGAATGAAAAGAAAAATCGTGATTGTGCTACAAGTTTTCTGGAAATTTATGTGCAGCTATACGATTTTGAAAAATTTTGTGGACAAACGAAATAAAATAGGCTTGAATTTCGTTATCTAAACAAAAAGCAAGGAGGGTAGGTTTGATGATTTGTAAAAATTGAGAGCATAAAAATAAAGTAGGAATTCGATATTGCCAGCGATGTGGGCAGTAGTGAAAGAAGGTATAGACAATGAAGAAAACTTTATATACATTTTTGGTTTGGAATTTTCTGTTGTTTGTAGCTGGTTTAAGTGATATTGTTTTTTATAGAAATCTTACATCGGTAGAAGGTATGACAATAAGCTGGACCCAGCCAGCGCTTGTAAGTATTACTTCATTTTTAATATTGCTTTCAATATATTATGGGATGCACCAGCTCCTTTTCGGGAAAAATTTTTATTTGAAACTGGAAATCAAGCAGGAAGACATAGATAAATTGCGAAATTCAATTTATGATTTTCTGAAAAAAGGCGAAATTGACCCCGAAAAATTGCAGCAACACTTGAAGTGTTTGATAATTGCTGAAGTTGTTTTGTGGGGTGGATTCATCGTTTACTTATTTATATCAAAGGGCTACTAATTTTCAATTCTAATAATGGGGTAAAGTGGTACGAATGAAAAAGATACAGAACTTTTTCTCGACGATTTTGCAAAAGCTGTGGAAAAGTCCGATAAAGGCGAAGGAAAACATGGAAGGAGGAAACAATATGAAAAAGAGGGCTACAATAGTTCTTGGCCTTGTGCTGATACTTACATTGGTTGGCTGCGGAAATAATGCTCAAAGTTCAGATGCGCACAATGCAGAATACGAAGAAGGCTATGCCGCTGGTTACGAGGCAGGGTATAATGACGGGAAACAGCAAATGACCGAAAGCCAAAAGCATTTTGCACAGTTTTCGGGTTCTTTTACGGCTACTGTTGAGCAACTCCTGCCCGATTACTATGCGCTGCCGGGAAAAACGGTTGCAGTTGTTCACTTCTTTCAGGACAGACCATTTTTGCTTCATTTCCAGAAAGACTTAACTGGTGAACTTATTGAAGGAACAGCTTATGTGTTTGAGTTTGAGACTTTTGAAGTTGAACTTCCAGACGATGAAGAAACTCCAAATATTTCAGATTATATGTATTCAATAAATGTTACCAATTATAGAGTTGCAGAAGATGACGAACTCGGATTGGAAGGCAAAATGCCAACTGTCGAAATAGTATCGAAGTAAGCAGCCAAGCTGTTTTATAATGAAACGCAAAGATGGCAGTACACATTGGAATAGGATTCAAAAGCCGTATGAAGAACACAGCATCAAAAAAGAAAACTTGTCTCGGATTTTTGCTGATCGTATTTTTAGCATATGTGGTGTGCTATCTTCTTTCTCAAACAGTGTTTCATGAAGTCTACTTGTTTGAATGGACAGCAGCCCATTATTATTTGTGTTTATGGGTTGCATCTGTTACTTTCTGTTTTCTGGAAATGTATAGAGCAGCTCTTATCACAACAGCTGGAAACTGGACAGGAATTTTGATCGGACAAGTGTTGGGCGATTTTATTATCAAAATAAACGCCACAAAAATCACGCCGGATATGTATATAGGAAAAGTATGGCAGCTCAAGGCACACTACGGAGTTTTGATTTGGCTACTCGTTTTCCTACTTTCGTTTATTATCGGAATGCTTGTTGAAAAGAAAAATCATTGTTAAAATGCGTAGTTAATAATAGACAGCCATCTATTTGCAAGTCGCAAGTAGATGGCTGTCGGTTTTATCTGTATATTCTAATTGAAGGTCAATCCTCTAAATCTGCTATGGTCACAGCTGAGTGAGAGATAATGCTCAATCTCACCACCCAGCACAAACTGGGCGTACTCCAAAGATTTATTCTAACGAATGAATATTCTGCGTTTTAAACAATTTAACGACGAATATATTGTGTAATATAGAGAATTTCAATTGCGACTTCGCACTCGATTGACTTGTAATGCAAAAAGCATTACAATAAATTCGAGGTGATAACCATGGAAAAAACGATGATGTTGAACGTCCGGGTCAGCCCCAGCGTTAAGCAGCAAGCCGAGGATGTGCTGAAGCAGCTCGGCATCCCAATGGCAACAGCCATTGATATGTACCTGCGCCAGATCACCCTGACTGGCGGCATCCCCTTCTCGCTATCCCTGCCGAAGGCTCCTGCGGCTTTGAACGCTGACACCATGACCGATGACCAGCTTCATGCGGCCTTGCAGGTGGGCATTAAGGAGATTCAGAACGGTGATGCCGTGGATGCTGCAAGCGCATTTGCACAGTTCAGGGAACAGCACCGATGAAGCAGTATGACGTAAAAATTTCCCATGCAGCCCTCAGCGACATGGAGCAGATCTACGGCTACATTGCGGACCGTCTGCTGGAGCCTGACACGGCTATGGGGCAATACAACCGCATTGCAGAAGCCATCCAGTCACTGAACATCCTGCCGGAACGCTGCGCGCTGGTGGAAAGCGAGCCGGAGCGTACCCAAGGGCTGCGGCAGCTGCTGGTGGATAACTACTCGGTGTTCTACATTGTGGGCGAGGATACCGTGTCGGTGGCCCGTGTGCTGTACAGTGCATCCGACCTTGTGCGCCGCCTGCGGAGAATGAAATGAGAAGGAACTATCATGAAATATTTGCGGAATGATTTAAGAGAAGAATATGAACGCATCGCGAAAAATGTCCCAGATATAGAAGGCCTGCAGCATCCGCTGATAAATTTTTCAGATGTATTGCACGCTTACTTTATTCTGGCAGACTACTTTACCGATGAATCCAGTGATAATATTGAACATATGCTGGTTGGCCTTAGAAGCGCAGATTTGCTCGGTTCTGCCTTAGGAAGACAAATAGTATCCTTTGGTGGAAGAAAGAAATATACTGATTCAATAGAAATTTGCGCGACACTGTTTTATGGCCTAGTTAAAGACCATGCATTCCATGATGGAAATAAGCGCACCGCACTACTCACATTGCTATACCAATTAACATTGTATGGATATATTCCGTCTGTTTCAGTAAATAAATATGAAAAACTGGTGGTTGCTGTTGCGGCACATACAGTAGAAGCAACGTATCCTAAAGAGTGGAAGAAGTTCAAAAAGTGCGAAGAGCCCGAAATTCAAACTATTGCTTACTTGTTAAGGCAAATGACAAAGAAGAAAGATAACTCCTATCATATATCACCAACTATGAAGGAATTTTGCGCAGCATTGGAAAATGCTGATATTAGTTACGAAGCAAGCGGAAGTAAAATGCATTTCACACGTGTTGAATATAGTATGTGGAAGTTGAAAAAGGAAAAGTATCAGTATACGATTCCTTTTAACGGCTGGACCAGAACGGTTGGCGCTAAAACGGCTCGGGACACTCTTCAGGCTTTGAAAATATACGATCAATATGCGACATATCAAGATGTTTTTGATGATCAGGAACCTCTGTATGCATTGGTAGACCAGTTTAATGTTCCGCTTCGACGTCTAAAGGACGAATAATATTATTTAGCTTGTTTTTGTAGTCATTATGTGATACAATGATTTTGACAGGAGGTGTCCCTTATGATGCAGACATTTGTTCGTCCTTCCCGCGATCTGCGCAACCATTATGCTGAAATCTCGGAGATGCTCAGAGATCATGACCATGTAATTATTACAAACCATGGTCGAGGAGAGTCTGTCCTCATCAATATTGAGGACTATGCCAAGTACGAGGAGTTCATGCACCAGCGATATGTTGCCGAGGAACTTGCCAAAGCAAAACAGCAGGCAGCGGACCCAAACACGCAGTGGGCAGACCACGAAAGCGTATGGGAGACTCTCCACGAACAGTATGATGTATAAAATCAAATATTTGCCCCTTGCTGTGCAGGATTTGAACGATATTGCCCGGTATCTGTCAGAATTTTACCCTAAAACAGCCAGCCGCATTCTGAAAGAGATGCGGGAGAAAATCGCCAAGTTGGGCGATACGCCGAAGATGTGCGAACTCTACCGTCTCGACCCGACTTACCGCAGGATGGTCGTTGACCAGTATCTTGTATTTTACCGTGTCAACGATGAAACCAGGGTTGTAGAAATTCATCGCGTACTGCGTGGCTCGTGGAATCTTCCACAGTATTTGAAGTGAGAAAGTAGAGGTGAGTCAATGACCGCCGTGATTTATGCTCGCTATTCCAGCGACAACCAGCGTGAGGAATCCATCGAAGGCCAGATTCGTGAATGTACGGCCTACGCCGAAAAGAACGGCATCACTGTGGTCAAACACTACATTGACCGTGCCCTTTCCGCCAAAACCGATAACCGCCCGGACTTCCAGCAGATGATCAAGGACAGCGAGAAACGGTTGTTTGACATTGTGCTGGTCTGGAAACTCGACCGTTTTGCCCGAAACCGCTATGATTCGGCCCACTATGAGTACCAGTTGGAACGAAATCATGTCAAGCTGGTATCTGCCACGGAGCCTATCTCTGACAGCCCTGCGGGTATCATGGTCAAGAGTATGCTCACCGGCATGGCTGAATACTATTCCGCAGAACTTTCTGAAAAGGTCGTGCGCGGCATGACCGAGAATGTTCTGAAGGGAAAGTACAACGGCGGCACGATTCCCATTGGTTTTAAGGTGGATGAGGAGAAGTTCTTTCAAATCGACCCGCTGAAAGCTCCCTTTGTGGTAGAAGCCTTTCAGCGGTATAACGATGGCGCGACCATGAAAGAACTGATGAACTGGCTGAACGACAGTGGTGTGACCACCAACCGCAACCAGAAGTTCACCTACAACAGTGTTCAGAAGCTGCTGACGAACAAACGGTACATCGGAGAAAACCACTTCAAGGACATTGTGATGCCCGACAGCATCCCGGCCATCGTGGATAAAGATTTGTTTGAGGAAGTGCAGCTGAAAATCAAAAAGAACAGCCGCGCTCCTGCCCGCCACAAAGCCGAGGATGATTATCTGCTCACCACCAAGCTGTTCTGCGGAATGTGCGGCGCGATGATGTTCGGCGAGTGCGGTACGGGTAGAAACAAGGTCGTTCATCATTATTATAAGTGCGCCACCGCGAAGCGTTTCAAGACCTGCAAGAAAAAGACCGTCCGTAAAGAGTGGCTGGAAGATTTGGTCATAGCTGAAACCATGAAGCTGATTCAGGACGATGCCGTGATTGATGCCATCGTTGCGGAAGTGATGGAGTTGCAGGATCAGGAAAACACCACGCTCCCTTTACTGGAAAAGCAGATGCGTGAGGTAGAGAATGGCATTGAGAATATGCTGAACGCCATTCAAGCAGGTGTGCTGACCAACTCCACCAAATCGCGTTTGGAAAAGCTGGAAGCCCAGCAGAAAGAACTTGAGGTTCGGATCGCTGAAGAAAAAATCGCTCGGCCTCGGTTGAGTGAAAATCAGGTTCGGTTCTGGCTGACCCGGTTCCGCAAGCTCGACCCGAACGTGAAAAGCCACCGGGAAACGCTTATCAATACATTCGTGAATGCTGTTTATCTCTATGATGAAAAAGTTTTGATTACATTCAACTACAAAGACGGCACAAAAACCATCACTTTCGATGAAATTGCCGCCAAAGATGCCTCAGAGGGCAATGGTTCGGATTTGGGTTGCTTCGCTCCACCAAAAAACCTCAACGTATGCAAGTACGCTGAGGTTTTTGTTTTGCGACAGGGCTAAACTCATCGGGCGGGCGGATTCGAACAGCATCGGCCCGCCGAATAGTCCGGCGGGCAAAAAAGCCCCTGCGGGGCTTTTTTAGATGCGCGGCTCGCGACATCCACCCGCGCCCACCAAAAAACCTCAGCATATGCAAGTATGCTGAGGTTTTTGTTTTGCGACAAGGCTAAACTCACCGGGCGGGTGGATTCGAACAGCTGTGGCACCGTTCAGCAGGACGATCTCCAGCAGTGCAAGGATCAGCAGAACAATAAGAACCGTAGTAATCATCGTGTACCGTGCATCATAATATTTTGCAACGGTATTCAGGTTGGTACTCTGTGCATTGATTTTTTAAATTTTTCTTCAAAAAAATCATTGACAACGCTTTCTGTGCATGATAAAATCACATTTGATTTTGAGAGACAAAGCATAGCAGAGTCTTTTCAAAGCAATTTACCATGGACCGCCCAGCGGGGCTAAGGCCATACGGACAGCCGGGTCCACTGCCGACCGGCGGCACAGCCGCCATTATTGATTGAGCGTAGCAGCTCAAATTTTATAAGTTGGTTCCTTTACAACCATGAAATTGCGCAGTCAGTGTGCAGACTTGTGAAACGGTCAATAAAGAGCAGTAAAAGCAGAATTGCTATATAGACTCTCATAATCCCGTCTTTTTGAATCATGCGAAGCGGCCTTTGTACTCTGGTGTTTCTTCCGGGGGTCTTTGGCGGCGCATTCAAATGCTTTTCAAAGCGCAAGTCTGCACTTTTTGTGCGGTACTTGCGCTTTTTTGTTTGCATCGGGATCAGGGACGGAGGAAAAACATGAGTGAGAACCGAACACGGTTCCGGCTGAACCAGAACCGTGCGCCCATCTATGAAGCGCTGGAACAGTTCCGCAAAATGCGGGTGGTGCCCTTTGATGTGCCCGGCCACAAGCGGGGCCGCGGCAACCCGGAGCTGACCGCCTTTCTGGGCCAGCAGTGCGTGGGCGTGGATGTGAACAGCATGAAGCCGCTGGATAATCTCTGCCACCCGGTATCGGTCATCCGGGAAGCAGAGGAGCTGGCCGCAGATGCCTTTGGCGCTGCCCACGCGTTCCTCATGGTGGGCGGCACCACCAGCAGTGTGCAGAGCATGGTGCTCACCGCCTGCAAGCGCGGCGATGAGATCATTCTGCCCCGCAACGTACACCGCAGTGTGCTGAACGCACTGGTGCTGTGCGGCGCGGTGCCGGTGTATGTGAACCCCGAGGTGGACAAGCGCCTTGGCATCTCGCTGGGCATGAAGCGGGAACAGGTGGAAAAGGCCATTAAAGAGCATCCGAATGCTGTGGCTGTGCTGGTGAATAACCCCACCTACTACGGCATCTGCTCTGATCTGCGCGCCATCGTAAAAATGGCCCACGATGCCGGGATGCTCTGCCTTGCGGACGAAGCCCACGGCACCCACTTCTACTTTGGCGGCGGCCTGCCGGTGTCTGCCATGGCGGCAGGGGCTGATATGGCATCCGTCTCCATGCACAAGAGCGGCGGCAGTTTAACGCAGTCCAGCCTGCTGCTCATCGGCCCCAATGTGCACCCGGGCTATGTGCGGCAGATCATCAACCTGACCCAGACCACCTCCGGCAGCTACCTGCTCATGTCCAGTCTGGATATCTCCCGCCGCAACCTTGCGCAGCGCGGGCGGCAGGTATTCCACCAAGTGGCCGACATGGCCGAGTATGCCCGTGAGGAGATCAACGCCGTGGGCGGCTACTACGCCTTTGGCAAGGAGCTGTGCAACGGCGACTCCGTTTTTGACTTTGATACCACCAAGCTCAGCGTCCACACGCTGGATATCGGCCTTGCAGGCATTGAGGTGTACGACATCCTGCGCGATGAGTACGACATCCAGATCGAGTTCGGCGACATTGGCAACATTCTGGCCTACCTTTCCATCGGCGACCGCCCGCAGGAGGTGGAGCGTCTGGTCAGCGCGCTGGCCGAGATCAAGCGCCGCTACCGCACCGACGGCGCGGGCCTGCTGAGCCAGGAATACATCGACCCCGTTGTGGCCGCCAGCCCGCAGGAAGCGTTCTATGCACCCAAAAAGAGCCTGCCGCTCCGGGAGACCGAGGGCATGGTGTGCAGCGAGTTCGTCATGTGCTACCCGCCGGGCATTCCCATTCTGGCCCCGGGTGAGCGCATCACCAAGGAAATTTTGAACTACATCGAGTACGCCAAGGCCAAGGGCTGCAGCATGACCGGCCCCGAGGACCCGGACATCGAGCGGCTGAACGTTCTGGCATAAGGAGGGAATGCAGATGGAATTTTGGTTTTCTGAGTTTCACACCCCGGACGTGAAGCACAGCATCCGGGTGAACAAACAGCTCTACTCCAAGCAGAGCGATTACCAGCGCATCGATATTTTTGAAACGCCGGAGTTTGGCCGGGTGCTCACATTGGACGGCAATGTGATGCTGACAGAGCGTGACGAATTCATCTATGACGAGATGATCGTGCATGTGCCCATGGCGGTGCACAAGCAGGCAAAAGACATCCTTGTCATCGGTGCCGGTGACGGCGGCGTGGTGCGGGAGCTGACCCGCTACGACCGGGTGGAGCGCATCGACCTTGTGGAGATGGACCCGCAGGTGGTGGAAGCCTGCCGCGCCTTCCTGCCCAGCAACGCCTGCCGCATGGATGACCGCCGGGTGCACATCTATTTTGAGAACGCCCTCAAGTATATCCGCCGCTGCGAGGAGGAGTACGACCTCATCATCGTGGACTCCTCCGATCCCTTCGGCCCATCCGAGGGTCTGTTCACCCGCGAATTCTACGGCAGCTGCTTCAATGCCCTGAAAGCGGACGGCATCATGGTGAACCAGCAGGGCAGCCCCTTCTATGCCGAGGATGCCAGCGCCATGCAGCGCAGCCACAAACGCATTGCGTCCACCTTCCCCATCAGCCGAGTGTATCAGGCACACATTCCCACCTTTGCGGCTGGGTACTGGCTGTTCGGCTTTGCCAGCAAAAAGTATCATCCCATCGATGATCTGGATGCAGACGCATGGAAGGCGCTGAACATGCGCACCCGCTATTACACTGCCCGGCTGCATGTCGGCGCATTTTACCTGCCGGCATTCCTTGAGGAAATGCTGCGGGAAGTGGAGGAACACTGATGCAACCCAACATTGAAAACTTCATCGGCTGTGACAGCAGCTACCGCGCCGCCAGCATCGTGCTGTACGGTGCGCCCTACGATTCCACCACCAGCTACCGCCCGGGCGCACGGTTCGGCCCGGCGGCCATCCGACACGAAAGCTATGGTCTGGAGACCTACAGCCCCTACCAGAATGCCGACCTGACCGATTTTGACATCTTCGACAGCGGCGATCTGGAGCTGTGCTTCGGCTCCAGCGAGAGCGCCCTTGCGGACATCGAAGCCCGCGCAGAGGAGATCCTGCAGGACGGCAAGTTCCCGTTGCTGCTGGGCGGTGAACATCTGGTAACGCTGGGTGCCGTGCGGGCTGCTGTGAAGAAATATCCGGATCTGCACATCGTGCACTTTGATGCCCACGCCGACCTGCGGGACGACTACCTTGGTGCAAAGCTGAGCCACGCCTGCGTGCTGCGCCGCTGCCATGAGCTGGTGGGCGACGGCCGCATCCATCAGTTCTGCATCCGCAGCGGCGACCGCGCCGAGTTCGAGTTTGCAGCCCAGCACACCGAGATGCACAAATTCGATTTTACCGGCCTTGCCGAGCTGACGGAACAGCTGTGCGAGAGCAAGGTGCCCGTCTACCTGACCATCGACCTCGACTGTCTGGACCCCTCCTGTTTCCCCGGCACCGGCACGCCCGAAGCCGGCGGCGTGAGCTTTTTGCAGCTTCTGGATGCCATTCGCACCGTGACGAAAGCCAACATCGTAGCCGCAGACCTCAACGAGCTGGCTCCCACGCTGGATACCACCGGCGTTTCCACCGCCACCGCCTGCAAGGTGCTGCGCGAAACGCTGATCGCGCTGGACAAGGGCTGGCCCGGCTTTCAGGTCTGACCGAATTTGCACACATTGACATAAAGGAGAAAAATCATGAGCAAAGTTCTGATCATCGGCTGCGGCGGCGTGGCCTCCGTTGCCATCCACAAGTGCTGTCAGGTACCCGAGGTGTTCACCGAGATCTGCATCGCCAGCCGTACCAAGTCCAAGTGCGACAAGCTGGCTGCAGAGCTGGCCCCCAAAACCGCTACCAAGATCACCACCGCACAGGTGGATGCCGACAAGGTAGACGAGGTGATCGCCCTCATCAAGGCTTATCGGCCCGACCTCGTGATGAACATTGCCCTGCCCTATCAGGACCTGACCATCATGGATGCCTGCCTTGCCTGCGGCGTAAACTACATGGACACTGCCAACTACGAGCCGGAGAACACCGACGACCCGGAGTGGCGTGCCATCTACGAGAAGCGCTGCAAGGAAGCAGGCTTCTCCGCCTACTTTGATTACAGCTGGCAGTGGGCCTACGCAAAAAAGTTTGAGGAAGCCGGCCTGACCGCCCTGCTGGGCAGCGGCTTCGACCCGGGCGTGACCCAGGCTTACTGCGCCTACGCCAAAAAGCACGAGTTCGACACCATTGACACCATTGATATTCTGGACTGCAACGGCGGCGACCACGGCTATGCCTTTGCCACCAACTTTAACCCGGAGATCAACCTGCGCGAGGTGTCCGCTCCCGGCAGCTACTGGGAGAACGGCCACTGGGTGGAGATCCCGGCTATGAGCATCAAGCGGGAATACAACTTCGATCAGGTGGGCGACAAGGATATGTACCTGCTGCACCACGAGGAGATCGAGTCCCTTGCCAAGAACATCCCGGAGGCAAAGCGCATCCGCTTCTTCATGACCTTTGGCCAGAGCTATCTCGACCACATGCGCTGTCTGGAGGATGTGGGCATGCTGTCCACCACCCCGGTCAACTTCAACGGGCAGGAGATCGTGCCCATCCAGTTCCTCAAGGCTCTGCTGCCGGACCCCGCCAGCCTTGGCCCCCGCACCAAGGGCAAGACCAACATCGGCTGCATCTTCACCGGCAAGAAGGACGGCAAGGAAAAGACCTACTATATTTATAATGTGTGCGACCATCAGGAGTGCTACAAGGAGGTCGGCTCTCAGGCCATCAGCTATACCACCGGCGTACCGGCCATGTGCGGCGCACTGATGCTGCTCACCGGCAAGTGGACCACCAAGGGCGTGCACACTGTGGAAGAGTTTGATCCGGACCCGTATCTGGACGCTCTGGACAAGTACGGCCTGCCCCGTTCCGAGAGCCACAGCCCGGCGCTGGTGGACTGATGCGGCTGGCCGATACCCGCCCGCCCTTTGCGGGCCTTGCAAACCTTTCTTGGGAAGCGCTTGCCTCTCTGCCCACCCCCTGCTACCTGCTGGACGAAGGGCAGCTGCGCCGCAACGGCGAACTTCTGCTGGGGGTGCAGCAGCGCACCGGCTGCAAAATTCTGCTGGCGCAGAAGGCTTTTTCCAACTTTAATGTTTACCCGGTGCTGGCTCCTTATCTGGCGGGCACCGAGGCCAGCGGCCTGTACGAGAGCCGCCTTGGCAAAGAAGAGCTGCCGGAAAAAGAGAACCATGTGTTCTGCGCGGCCTACCGGGCAGACGAGTTCGCGGAGCTGCTGCAGTACGCCGACCACATCGTGTTCAATTCGCCCAGCCAGCTGGCAAAGTTCGGCCCGGCAGCAAAGGCGGCGGGCAAGAGCGTGGGCCTGCGGCTGAACCCGGAGTGCTCCACGCAGGAAGGCCATGCAATTTACGACCCCTGCGCCCCGGGCAGCCGCCTTGGCACCACCCGCGCCCAGTGGGATGCCGCCGTGCAGGCAGACCCGGCCCTGCCCGAATTACTGGACGGACTGCACTTCCACACCCTGTGCGAGCAGGATGCCGATGCACTGGCCCTGACGCTGGCGGCGGTGGAAGCAAAGTTCGGGGATCTTCTGCCCCGGATGAAGTGGCTCAACTTTGGCGGCGGGCACCATATCACCCGCCCCGGCTACCGCCTTGCCACGCTGGAACAGTGCATTACCGAAACACAGAAAAAGTACGGCGTGCAGGTGTATCTGGAGCCGGGCGAAGCATGGGCGCTGAACGCCGGGTATCTTGTTACCACTGTGCTGGATACTTTGCAAAATGGCGAGACGAGCCTTGCCATTCTGGACATGTCTGCGGCCTGCCACACCCCGGATGTGATCGAGATGCCCTACCGCCCGCCGCTGCTGGATGCCGGGGACCCCGGCGAAAAGCCGTACCTCATCCGCCTTGGCGGCCCCACCTGCCTTGCCGGGGATGTGGTGGGCGACTACAGCTTTGCCTCCCCGCTCACCGAGGGGCAAAGGCTCATTTTCGGCGATATGGCTATCTACACCACCTGCAAGAACAACACCTTCAACGGGATGCCGCTGCCGCCCATCTGGGCAATGGACGAAAACGGCACCTGCCGGGAGCTGGTGAAGTTCGGCTACAGCGATTTCAAGATGCGGCTGGGACGTGCAGCGGATTAAAGTATGACCCTTACGGCAAATCTGTATTCAATCAAAAGACAGCCTGTATCAAAACCGCCCAAAATGCACGCTGTTCAAATACAGTTTCTTTTTATCATCTGACGAAAATTTAAAAAATTTCATATTCAGCCTAGACAAGTTCCTTTTCATGTGCTAAAACAATGCTAAGAAACCCGCAACGATGCAGGATCTGAGGATCACTGCGCCGTTGCGGGTTTTTCTTGTTTTATCTGGGAAAGTGTTAAGAAATAATAGAGGAGGCAATTCTTATGAAAGCATTCATTTCGCGTCGTGATTTCCTGAAAGCGGCAGGCATCACCGCCGCAGCAGCAGCTTTGGCAGGCTGCTCTTCTTCTGGCGGTTCCGCAAGCGGCTCTTCTGCAGGCGGCAAGACCATTAAGATCGGCGTGTTTGAACCGGCTTCCGGTGATAACGGCGCAGGCGGCAAGCAGGAAGTGCTGGGTGTCGAGTATGCCAACAGCCTTGCTCCCACCGTGGAGATCGGCGGTGAGACCTATAACGTGGAGCTGGTGGAAGTGGATAACCAGTCCAGCACCGATAAGGCCGTGACTGCTGCACAGGAGCTGGTCTCCAAGAAAGTCTCCATCGTGCTGGGCAGCTACGGCTCCGGTGTTTCCATTGCGGCCGCTCCCACCTTCCAGTCCGCTTCCATCCCGGCCATTGGCTGCTCCTGCACCAACCCCGCCGTGACTGAGGCCAATCCCTACTACTTCCGTGTCTGCTTCCTTGACCCGTTCCAGGGCTCGGTCATGGCAAACTTTGCAAAGGATGAGTTCAGTGCTGCCAACGCCTACGTGCTGAGCATGCTGGGCGAGGACTACGGCTCCGGTCTGGCCACCTACTTCGTCAACGCTTTTGAGGATCTGGGCGGCACTGTTACCAGCGAGCAGTTCCCCGAGGGCACCTCGGACTTCTCCGCCTACATCCAGAACGCCATCAACGCCGGTGCAGATGTGATCTTTGCTCCCTGCGCTACCACCTACGCAGCCCAGATCATCACACAGGCTGCTTCTGCAGGCTTCGATAAGCCCATTACCGCAGGCGACACATGGGAGTCCAGCGTTATTCTGGATGCCCAGAAGGGCACCAGCGTGCAGGTGTATTGCTCCACCTTCTTTGATGAGAACGATGATTCCGGCGCAGCCAAGGAGTTCGTGACCGGCTTTAAGGAGTGGCTGAACGCCGACAGCCAGAAGCTGACCAACAACGGCGGCAATGACATCGTAGCAGCTGTTTCTGCACTGGGCTACGACGGCTACATGGTGGCTCTGGAAGCCATCAAGGCAGCAGGCAGCACCGACGGCACCGCCATCCGCGATGCTCTGTACGGCGTAAACTACGACGGCGTGACCGGCAGCATCACCTTTGACCAGACCACTGGTGATGCCAACAAGGATATGGCTTACATCAAGAAAGCTGCCGACGGCGCATTTGAATTCGTCAAGACTCAGAGCGTGGAAGGCTGAACAAAATTTTAAACTCCCTCAGTCAACGCCTGACGGCGTTGCCAGCTCCCTCAACGAGGGAGCCTTTTTGTAGCCTTCCGGCAGGTTTGGCCCCCTCTGGGAGGGGGCTGTCACCGGAGGTGACTGGAGGAGTTTATTTTATTAAAAGTTGTAAGAAATGGAGGGTTCCCCTTATGGCTGCAAAGTTTCTGCCCTATTTGCTGGCAGGTATCTCGGTGGGCGGCCAGTATGCATTGATCGCCATTGGCTACACGATGGTGTACGGCATCCTGCGCCTGATCAACTTTGCCCACGGCGATATCTTTACCGTAGCCGGTTTTCTGATGGTGTACGCTACTGCTTCCCTTCCGCTGACCATTTCCATCCCGTTGGTGGTGGTGGCAACGGTACTGCTGGGCATCGCAGTGGAAAAGATCGCCTACAAGCCCCTGCGCACTGCGCCGCGCATGTCGGTAATGATCTCCGCGATCGGCATGTCCTACCTTTTGCAGAACTCCATGTGGTATGTCACCGGCGGTCTGGCCAAGCAGTACCCTGCCCTGCCGTGGATCAGCGACACCGTCACGGTGCTGGGCTGCCAGACCAAGCGGGTGACGGTGGTAACGCCGTTCCTCGTCATTGTGCTGGTGGCAGCACTTGTTACCCTGATCCAGAAGACCAAGATCGGCATGGCCATGCGCGCCGCTTCCCGCGATTTTGAGACCGCTCAGCTGATGGGCATCAAGATCAACAATGTCATCTCCTTTACCTTTGCGGTGGGCAGCTTTCTTGCGGCCATCGGCTCCATGATGTATTTTTCCAACTACACGGCAGTCACCCCCACTGTGGGTGCCATGCCCGGCCTGAAAGCTTTTGTGGCTGCGGTGTTCGGCGGCATCGGCTCCATTCCCGGTGCGGTGATCGGCGGCTTCATCATCGGCATCTGCGAGAGCCTTATTAAAGGTGCAGGCGCTACCACCTTCAGTGATGCGTTCACCTTTGCACTGCTGATCGTGGTTCTGGCCGTCAAGCCTACCGGCCTGTTCAGTGAAAACCTGACCGAGAAAGTGTGATGACCATGAAACAAGAGAAAAAACGCATCTATCTCCGGGCCGCACTGGCGCTGGCCGCTCTGCTGGTGGTGCTGCTGGCACTGGATAACCTGAGCTTTGTGCCCTCCATGCTGCTCACCGTGCTGCGCAAGGGTGCCATCTATGCACTGGTGGCTGTCTCCATGAACCTGCTGAACGGCTTTACCGGCCTGTTCAGTCTGGGTCAGGCAGGTTTTATGCTGCTGGGTGCCTACACCTACGCCATCCTCACCATTCCCGCCGCTTCGCAGAAGTCCATCTATCAGCGCTATGCAAACGGCGGCATCGGCTTCTCCATCCCGGAACTGCTCTCCAAACCTCTGGGCGGCTTCGGCCTGCTGCTGGGTGTTGTGTTCTGCCTGATCCTTGCCGGTTTTATCGCAGCGCTGTTCGCCTTCCTCATCGGCCTGCCGGTGCTGAAGCTGAAAAGTGACTACCTTGCCATTGCCACACTGGGCTTTGCCGAGATCATCCGTGCCGCCGTGGTTTACGAGGGCTTTGGCCCGCTGACCAACGGCTCCAACCTTCTGTACGGCTTTACCAGCTTTGCCAGCTTCAACCTTTCGCTGGGCGGCACGACCCTGCATCTGGAGACCGTGATGCCCTTCCTCTTCTCCGGCATCTGCATCGCCATCATTCTGCTGCTCATCAACTCCACCTATGGCCGTGCCTTCAAGGCCATCCGTGATGACGAGATTGCTGCCGAAGCCATGGGCATCAACCTTGCCAGCCACAAGCGCATGAGCTTTATCATCAGCAGCTTCTTTGCCGGTATCTCCGGCGCAATGCTTGCCATGTATCAGGCCAGCGTGCAGGCCACCACCTTCAAATCCAGCATGACCTACGAGATCCTGCTGATCGTGGTCATTGGCGGCATTGGCTCGGTGTCCGGTTCCATCATCGCGTCCTTCCTGTTCATCGCCAGCTCCGAATGGCTGCTGCGCTTCCTCGACAACGAGACCTGGATCGGCGGCTTCCGTGTGCCGCTGCTGCGTTCCGGCTTCCGCATGGTGGTGTTCAGCATCATCATTATGGCGGTGGTGCTGTTCTTCCGCAAGGGCATCATGGGCGACCGTGAATTGTTCCAGAAAAAGCCCGCATCCACTGCAAAAGCTGCCAAAAAGGAGGCGCGTTCCAAATGAGTGAAAACGTATTGACCATTGAAAACGCCACGATGCAGTTTGGCGGCGTGGTGGCTGTGGACAATCTGAACCTGAAGGTAGATAAAGATCAGATCGTCTCCCTCATCGGCCCCAACGGTGCCGGCAAGACCACCGCGTTCAACGTTGTCACCGGCGTGTATGCGCCCACCAACGGCGCGGTGTGGTTCGAGGGACGCAAGATCATTGAGAACACGCCCCACGGCAAGATGAAAAAGCTCTATAAGGGCCAGAACGCGAGCAGGTATTCCCACATGATCGCCCCCACGCCCGATAAGATCACCCAGATGGGTATTGCCCGCACCTTCCAGAATATCCGTCTATGGAAGAGCCAGACCGTGTTTGAGAACGTGCTCATCGCCAAGCACTGCCGCCGCTCGGCCAACCTGCTGAGCGCTACCTTCCGGCTGAATGCAGACGAGGAAAAGCGCCAGCGCGAGGAGTGCGAAAACCTGCTGCATGTGCTGGGACTTGAGGATGTGCGCAATGAACTGGCTACTGGCCTGCCCTACGGCCTGCAGCGCCGGGTGGAGATCGCGCGCGCGCTTGCCACCGAGCCGAAGCTGCTGCTGCTGGATGAGCCTGCTGCCGGTATGAACCCGCAGGAGACCGAAGAACTGACCGCCTTTATTGACCGCATCCGCACCGATTTCAGCCTGACTGTGTTCATGATCGAGCACCACATGGATCTGGTGATGGATATTTCCGACCGGGTCTATGTGCTGGACTTTGGCCGCTTGATTGCCGAGGGTACGCCCGCCGAGGTGCAGAACGACCCGCGGGTGATCGACGCTTATCTGGGGGTGGACGAAGATGCTTGAGATCAAGGATTTACATGTTTCCTATGGCGGCATTCAGGCCTTGCGCGGTGTGTCGCTGAACGTACCGGACGGCAAGATCGTTACCCTGATCGGTGCCAACGGCGCAGGCAAGTCCACCCTGATGCGCACCATTTCCGGCCTTGTAAAGGCACAGAGCGGCTCCATTTTGTGGAACGGGCAGGAACTGCTGGGCAAGCCCATCGACCAGATCGTGGCCAGCGGCATTGCCATGTCGCCGGAGGGCCGCCGGGTGTTTGCCGACCTGACTGTGCTGGAAAATCTGAAGATCGGCGCATACCTGCGCAAGGATAAGGCCGAAACCGAGAAAGACCTTGAGTGGGTGTACAGTCTGTTCCCCCGTCTGAAGGAGCGCAGCTGGCAGAGCGCCGGCACCCTTTCCGGCGGCGAGCAGCAGATGCTGGCCGTGGGCCGCGCCCTGATGAGCAAGCCGAAGCTGCTCATGCTGGACGAGCCAAGCCTCGGCCTTGCACCCATCGTGGTGCGGGAGATTTTTGATATCATCCGCACCGTGAACCAGCAGGGCATCACCGTGCTGCTGAACGAACAGAACGCCAACATGGCCCTGAAGGTGGCCGATTACGCCTATGTGCTGGAGACCGGTACCCTGACCCTTTCCGGCACGGGTGCTGAACTGCTGACCAATGAACAGGTCAAGACCGCATACCTCGGCAAAAAGCGCGTTGACCGCACCTGAAACTTTATAAGAACCGCTAACGGCAGAGAGGGGCTGCTGCAAAACAGCTCCATGAAAAAATAACGCATAAAAATGCCTCAGTATGGCAGGCGGAACAGGCTCATCACACTACCAACAAAGAAAAACAGGGCGTTCCCGACTGCTGGGTATCCGTAAAACAGTTTTCGAGAAATGACACGGCAACTGCCTGTCAGGATTGGTTACGGAGTACCCGGCTAGGCCGAGGAAGCATCAAGTCCCATGTCCGCACCGTTAAGGTGCTGGGTATGGGACTTTTTGCATTTCAGGAACGTGTACACCTCTGGAAAGGTGTAACACACTAGACTTTGTACCAAAGTCGTGTGCCAAGGGTGCTGCGCCCCTTTGGAATCCCTGCTTACATCGCCCATGGGCGATGTGGATTCGCCGCACAAAAAGCTCTCACAAATGCACACCCGGCTGTCTGCGGCGAGGAGAAGGCACTTCTGCGGAAGTGTAATAACCCACTATAACACTTTCATCCCTGCGGTCTGCAAAGTGTAGTGGGCTCTCCGAGGGGGAAACGGCTGTATGGGGTGCGCTTCGGGCAAATCGCTGCGTACGTGCGTACCAATCTCTCGTACGCACGTACGCAGTAAAACGGCTAAAATCTCCTATATAGGGGTGTTCTTCTGGAAATCAATATGATATACTCAACTTGATCAACCATCAACTAATAGGAGGCGGTAATATTATGGGAAAAACTTTTGTGTGTAGCTTATGCCGTAATGGAATCATTGGCGGTGGTTTGTACATTGATGAACAGAGCATTACATATTCCACCCAAAAGCTTACAGTCAGTCCGCTATATCGCAGCCTTGTATTGCCCATGAAGGAGATAAAGGAGATTTCATGGAGCCAGATGGTCGTTCCTGTTGCAGCAATTTCCATGAAAGACGGAGAATGTTATAAATTTATCATATATAACAAATCAGGATTTGAAAAGGCATATAAGCAATATAGCAACCACCAAGAATGAAATCACCTGGCAGGGTTTGGGGCAGGCACGCCCCAACAAGAAGCTGTCCCAAAGGGGCAGGAAATTTTCAAGAATTGAAAATTTGTGGCCACGGGACGATTCTTGCTCTCACGAAAATCCATACTTTTTGAAAAAACGCTTTCTGCAGCCAAAGGAGGATGCACCATGAAAAAAGAGATTGAAGCCTTTGTCAACGCAGCCAACGAGCAGGAGTTGGAAGCCGCATGGAACAACCTCTCGGCAGAGGAACAGCGAGTTTTCGAGCAGCTCATGGAGGAAGACTCACCCGAAGATGCACTGGCATTTTTCGCACAGCTGTATGACGATACCCCGAAAGAGCAGTCCAGCGAGACCGTGAGCATCTCCGAAAATGAAATCTATTTCAAGCGGCAGCCCTTGACCGAAGAGCAGAAGAAACACGGCTCTTATGTGGACGAGAACGGCAACCTCCATGTCAAGAACCTGTCCGCTTTCTGGATTCCAGAATTGACCACCACGGAGAAAGTCGGTCACACCACCTACACTGTGACCGGCAGCTATGAGGGCAAGGAATCCTTTTTGAAGAAGCTGGAGCGCATTGTAGCCAAGAACGCCCAGCAAAAATTTGAAGATGAGGGTGCAGACGAATGACAACTGCGCCCAATTCTGCTATACTTGAACCGGTAACCAATCCTGTACCGACAGTTGCTCCACAGAGTAAGGAGGACACAACAATGTCTGGAGCAACGAATAAAATCACCGCACTTTACTGCCGACTGTCGCAAGAGGACGCACGGCTCGGCGAAAGCCTGTCCATTGAGAACCAGAAGGCTATCCTTCTGGAATACGCCAAAAAGAACCACTTCCCGAACCCGGTGTTCTTTGTGGACGATGGCTACTCCGGCACGAACTATGACCGTCCCGGCTTCCAGAGTATGCTGACCGAGATCGAAGCGGGGCATATAGGAATCGTTATCACGAAAGATCTGTCCAGACTGGGGCGTAATTCTGCCTTGACAGGTCTGTACACCAACTTCACCTTTCCCCAGTATGGCGTTCGCTACATTGCCATTAACGACAACTACGACACCATTGACCCGAACAGCGTAAACAACGATTTTGCGGGCATTAAGAACTGGTTTAACGAGTTTTACGCCCGTGATACCAGCCGCAAGATTCGGGCTGTTCAGAAGGCCAAGGGAGAGCGTGGAGTACCGCTGACGGTCAATGTGCCGTACGGCTATGTGAAAGACCCGGAGAACCCGAAGCATTGGCTTGTTGATCCAGAAGCGGCTGCAATCGTGAAGTGCATCTTCTCCATGTGCATGGAAGGCCGTGGCCCGACCCAAATTGCAAACCAACTGTGGGTGGACAAAGTTCTGACTCCCACCGCCTATAAGTTGAGCCATGGCCTGAGTACGAATTCACCCGCCCCGGAAGACCCTTATCGCTGGGATAAAAGAGCAGTAAGTTCGATTCTGGAACGCCTGGAGTACACTGGCTGCACAGTCAACTTTAAGACCTATACTAACTCTATCTGGGATAAAAAGAGACATCTGAATCCCGTGGAAAATCAGGCTATCTTCCCAGATACACATGAGCGCATTATTGACGATGATGTGTTTGAAAAGGTTCAGGAGATTCGCAGCCAGCGTCACCGTATGACCCGAACAGGCAAGAGCAGCATTTTCTCCGGTATGGTCTACTGCGCTGACTGCGGTTCTAAGATGCAATATGGTTCGTCCAATAACAGGGACTTCAGTCAAGACTTCTTTGACTGCTCTCTGCACAAGAAGAACGGGAGCAAGTGCAAGGGACATTTCATCCGGGTAAAGGTTTTGGAGGGCCGTGTGCTAAGCCATGTTCAGCGGGTGACGGACTACATCCTCTGTCATGAGGACTACTTCCGCAAGGTCATGGAGGAGCAGCTTCGGGTGGAAAGCACCGAAAAGCTGACTGTCCTGAAGAAGCAGCTTGCCCGGAATGAGAAGCGGATCGCAGACCTCAAACGGCTGTTCATGAAGATTTACGAGGACAATGTTAACGGAAAGCTTAGCGATGACCGCTTCGACATGATGAGTCAGAGCTACGATGCCGAACAGAAGCAGCTGGAAGAGGAAGTTCTCTCCATCCAGCAGGAAATTGAAGTACAGGAACAGCAGATCGAGAATATTGAAAAGTTCGTCCAGAAAGCGCACAAGTACGTTCATATTGAAGAACTCACCCCTTATGCTCTCCGTGAACTGGTGTCGGCCATCTATGTGGATGCCCCGGATAAGTCCAGCGGAAAGCGGGTGCAGCACATCCATATCAAGTACGATGGGCTGGGGTACATCCCTCTGGATGAACTGGAAGCAAAAGAAAAGGCGTGACCGAAGTCACGCCAAATCTTCCCCATTTCGGGAGCTTTTGCAAATACTGTTTTATGGGAACTCTGCTACGGGGAACGCCCTGTTGTACATATCGCTTGTCTGTGGTCTTTTGCAGGGTGCGTCCACAGGGCGCACCTTGTTTTTTTACTATGCTTCATCGTTTTCCACACGAAGCATCCGGTATCCGACACCAACATGGGTCTGGATCAGATGCGGCGCATCCGGGTATCGTTCCAATTTTTTGCGCAGGGATGCCATATAAACACGCAAGGAAGCAATGTCATTTTCCTGCGTGCTTCCCCATATTTGCTGTGTGATGGATGTATGCGTCAGCACCTTGCCCACATTATGCGCCAGCACACACAGCAGTTTGTACTCGATGGGGGTCAGATGCACTTCATTCTCACCCAGCCAGACGCACCCGGCCGAGAAGTCGATCTTCAAAGGACCATTGACAAAAACCGGACTGTTTATGCCGTCAGAAGCCAGCAGATTCAATCGGCGCTGCGTTACACGCAGTCTCGCCAGCAGCTCGTCCACGGAAAACGGCTTTGTCAGATAATCGTCTGCGCCGTTGTCCAGTGCTTCGATCTTATCAGAATCCTCGCTCCGGGCACTCAGGACGATGATGGGCAGGTTCGACCACGTGCGGACGCTGCGGATGACCTCGATGCCGTCTATATCGGGCAGCCCAAGATCCAGCAGCATGATGTCCGGATTGTGGCTGGTAGTCATCATGATCGCCGTTTCCCCATTGGAAGCAGTCAGATATTTATAGCCGTGGGTCTTCAGGGTCGTTGTGATCAGACACCGTACAGGAACATCATCCTCTACGACCAGAATGGACGGCTTATTCATGAATGTTCACCTCGCTTTGCGGCAATGCAAAGGAAAAGACACTGCCATTGGGAATGTTGTCACGCAGGGTCAATGTTCCGCCGTGAGCCGTCAAAATTGCACGGCAGAGGGGCAAGCCCAGTCCAAGGCTGCGGTGGCTGTCTGCGATGCGGCTCTGCCCGGTATAAAACATCTCGAACACCTGTGCTTTTGCGTGATCCGGAATGCCGGGGCCGTTATCTGCCACCTCCACTACGACCTGATGGTCTTTCCGGTAAGCCGAGATCTGAATGACCGAGCCCACAGGGGTGTATTTGATGGCGTTATCCACCAGATTGACAACGACCTGCATGATCAGCCGTGCATCCACATTGACCAGAAGGATCTCGTCCCCATACTGTGTTGTGATGGTGTGTTCGCAGCTTTTCCGGTTGACATGATGCAGCGCTTCTTCGATCATTTCGTCCATCAGCTGCGGTGAGATCTGCAGATTCATCCGGCCATCCTCAATGCGGGTGATAGAAAGCAGATTTTCCACCAGACCAATCAGCCATTGTGCATCATCAAAAATATCGGTGCAGATCTTGTTCCGGGTCTCTGTATCCAATGTTTCTCCGTTGGAAAGCAGATTGCTGGCATTGCCGGAAATGGAGGTCAACGGGGTGCGCAGGTCATGGGAGATCGTGCGCAGCAGGTTTGCCCGCAGCTCTTCATTTTTTGCCTGCACGGTTGCCTGCTCTTTTTCCAGCGCATTTCTGCGGTTTTCGATGGCCAGCGCACCTTCGCCCAGAATGGAAAGCAGCACACTGTTTTCAAAGGCATCCAGCGGTTTTTCGGACAGATCGATCCCGATCACTCCAAACACGCCGCCTCCGGTCCGAAGTGCAAGATAAAGTCCCTTTGCATCCGGGTAGCTATCCGTGCCTGCACCGGAACGCTTTTTGTTGGCAAACGTCCAGTTTGCTGCATCCCGTTCTTCCGGTGCAGAAAAGATGTTTTGCGCCGTTTCCCCGTCAACTCCAAAAACCTGTTCTGCCCCAAGACTTCCGTTTTGTTCCAGGTAGACGATCAGGCTCCGGTTCAGCAGCTTCATCAGCTGGGAAGCCGTCAGTGAAAAGATTTCTTCTTCACTTTTGGCTTTCTGTAAAAGCTGATTCGTATCAAATAGTACTTTTGTCCGGAATGCTGCCTGCGCAGACATTTTTGCATGGTCTTTCAACCGTGTCGTCAACGTACAGGTAATCATTGCAGAGGTCAGCATCAGGGCAAACGTAACCTGATAACCGGGGTCATACGCATGGAATGTCAGGTATGGCTCGGTCAGGAAGAAATTGTACAATGCTACACTGGCAACGGACCCCAGCACACCGCAGGTGTAACCGCTGGTACACAATGCGGTGAACAGCATCCCCAGCATATAGAGCATAATAATGTTATAACGCGCAAAGTCCAGCTGCAGGAAGAAGAAGCCGATGAGCGTGATGCAGCTCAGGATGCCTGCGGTGATCAGAAGATCACGGACAGACGGCAGAAGCGGACGGGTGAACAGCTTCCGTCCTGAACCGTAGCCGTTCTCTGCAGAAGCATCCGGGATGATGTAAATATCCAGATTAGGCGCAGTCATCGTCAATTTTTCAGTCAGTGACGGTCCACTCCAGAAATGGCGGCGATGTACGCTGGAGCTCCCCAGTACAATTTTTGTAATGCCGGAGATGCGGGCAAACTCTGCGATCTGCTGCGGAATGTCATCTCCGTAGATCGTAGAGATGTCGGCACCTGCCTGCTCTGCCATACGAATGTGCTGCTGCAAACGCCGACGATCTTCTTGTCCCATCTGATCCGAATCCGGAGTCCGGACATACAGAGCTGTAAAGGTCCCTCCAAACGCCTTTGCCATCGTTGCTGCCGTCCGCACGATCTTTGCATTGGAGGGAGAGGACGACAGACACGCCAGAATATGTTCAGTGGGTGGGTCGTTCTGATTCATAAAAATCACCTGCCTTGCCCACAGTATAGCACAATTTGATGGTCACGACCACCAGCCACGTCTTTTTCCTTCCTGTTGAAGGATCTCCTTCCGCATGTGATCCAGCGCATCTGCTGCCCAAAAACCACTCAACATGACTCCAAGAACCATCAGTAACAAAACGACATCCATATGATCCGTCCTATCTTTTCAGAGCCGGAAACACTTCTGGATCGATGCGTATTTTCCCAAAACCAGCATACTTTCATCCCGGCACAGCTTCGTATCCGGCGTAATGCTCATATCGAGCTTTCCGTCTTTTTTCAGCGCAAGAATATTGATGTTATACTTTTTCCGGATATTGATCTCACCGATCGTGCGATCCATCCATTCCGGCGGAATGGTCACTTCCATGATGGCGTGGTCGTCCTGCAGCTCGATATAATCCAGAATGTGTTCGGAGCTGTATCGGATCGCCGCCCACTTTGCCAGCTGCTTTTCCGGGTAGACCACTTCATCCGCACCGTTGCGCAGCAGGAACTTGGCTTGTACATCCCGCTCTGCACGCGAGACCACAAGCTTTGCGCCCAGCTCCTTGAGCAGCGATGTTGTTTCCAGTGAGCTTTGAAAATTGCCGCCGATGGTTACGATACACACATCAAAATTGCCAACACCAAGGGAGCGCAGAAAGTATTCGCTGGTGCTGTCACCGATCTGTGCATTCGTCACATAGGAAAGCACGGCGTTCACACGGTCTTCGTTGCTGTCGATCGCCATGACCTGATGACCCAGCTCATTCAGTTCCTGCGCAATATGGCGGCCAAAACGGCCAAGCCCAATCAAAAGAATCGATTTCATACTTGTCTCCTTTATCCGATTGCGATCTTCTCCTGCGGCAGACGAGAGTGGGCAGGGCTGCTGCCAAATGCCGCATAGATCAACGTCAATCCACCAACACGTCCCAAAAACATCAGTGCGATCAGCACCCCCTGCGAAAGGATGCCCAGTTGCGGTGTGATGCCCAATGTCAGACCTACCGTTGCCACAGCCGAAGCAGTCTCATACAGACAGACTGACATCGGCAGCTGCTCTGCCGTAGCAATGACAAAGGCTCCGAGGAAGAACAGCGTCAAATACATCCCTGCGATCGTGGCAGCATTCTTGACCGCGGAGCTATCTATGCGCCGCCCGAAAAATTCGGCATCTTCTCTGCGGCGGAAGGTCGCCCACATATTGGCCAGCAGAACGGCAAATGTTGTGGTTTTCATGCCGCCTGCCGTAGAGCCGGGCGAACCGCCCAACAGCATCAGAACCACCATCAATGCCTGTGAAGTGCTGCCCATCGCAGCAAGATCGGCGGTGTTAAAACCGGCAGTACGGGGGGTAACGGATTGGAACATCGACAATAAAATGCGCTGCCGGGCAGAGCCTGCCGTGAACTCGAAGCAATAAAAGTACAGCGTCGGCAATACCAGAAGAAATGCCGTTGTGACAAGGATCACCTTGCTCTGCATCCGGTAACGGTGAAAATCAAGGCGATATGTACAAATGTCCTCCCATGTCAGAAAGCCAAGGCCGCCAAAGACGATCAGTGCAGCGATCACCGTGGTAAGCAACGGATTGTCTGCATACTGTGTCAGCGAAACAAATTTTGCACCCTCTGTTCCCAGCAGGTCAAAGCCGGCATTGCAGAACGCCGAAATGGAATGAAACAACGCGTACCAGATCCCGCGCAGTCCATAATCGGCGCAGAACGTCGGCAGCAGCAGTGCAGCACCGACCAATTCAAACAGGGCGGTGATCCGCAGAATAAAGCCTGTCAGCCGCACAATGCCGCCCATCTGCGGGGCAGCAGTAGCTTCCTGCATCGTGCTGCGCTGCTTGAGGGAGATCTTTCGCCCGGAAAGCAGCGCAAAGGCAGCGCCCACCGTAATGACACCCAATCCTCCGATCTGGATCAGAAGAAGGATCACGCTTTGCCCAAAAGCCGACCAGTAGCTGCCGGTATCCTGAACCACAAGTCCGGTCACACAAAGGGCGGAGGTGGAGGTAAACAGTGCCTCATGGAACGGTGTGACGCACCGCTGCTGTGCAGCGATCGGGAGCATCAGAAGCAATGCGCCCACCAGATCGACTGCCGCAAAACCTGCAATAATAATCTGAAAAGAAGAAAAACGGTGCCGCTTGTAACGAGGATATTGAATCATAAAAGCTCCTTTACCTATCCGTGTGCATAAAGATTAGCATGGAATAGATAAAAGAGCCGTAAAGAAAATTGTAGAAGTATAAAGATTCCATTAAAATTGATCGATCAACACCAAATAATAAATGCCGGACATCACCAGCTCAAAAAACGGTAATGTCCAGCATTCATTCAGATTTCTAACCCATGGCTCCCGGCCGCATTCTTCAAATATTCCTCCGGGTCACCGTTCAGAATCAAATCGGCATAGCCCAGCGGGTCGTTGTAGATGAGGTAATCCAACTCTGATCTCTGCGCCATGGTCACATTCAGCGCATCCTCGACCCCGGTGCAGTCAATGGAAATTTTACTCCCATCCCGGAGCAGCAGCTCCACGCAACCGGTGTCCATGTTACCCGCTGTTACTACGAAAGGGGAATTGTTGGGTGAAGCAAAATAAGCGGCAGCCTCCCGGTAGACATTCCTACGGGTTGGGAACCGCAGCGGAATCTGGTGGTCAGGGCCTTACGGGTTGCGTTTGCTGATTTTTCTGCAGCCCCTTGGCAGGGCTTTGAAAAATCAGAACGCGGCCCCAACAATTCCTCCCTGTTTCAGCCGCTGGCTGCGGTCGTCGTCGTTGCTGTTCAAGTCCTCTTATCCGCGGTTACTGCTAAAGGGAAACTGCCGTGTAAAGCAAAAAAGACAGTGGACAGTCTGCCTCCCGGTAGACATTCCTACAGGTTGGGAACCGCGGGCTAAGCAACAGCCCACCGGGCTGATTGCTTACGGCGCTGCGCGCCGCCGCCCTGTTCAAGTCCTCTTCCGCACCGAAAAAGAAAAACCAGTACACATTGTGTACTGGTTTTTCTTGGTGCAGGAATGCAATCCAAATCCGAACCATTTCCCTCGGATGCAACTTCTGTCGCTTCTCCAAAGGTGACGGTCCGTGTTCCCTCTTTATAATTGAAGGTTATCAAAACCTTATCGTCATACAGGTAAATCGCATTGATGAAGGTATCCACCAGTGCCTGCCGCTGGTCTTTCAGGCTCATGTCCAGCTTGCGGAACCGCCGCAGCCAAAAGCGAATGAACTCCTCTGTGACCTTGGGCTTTGCCAGCTTTTCTTCTGCAATGCGGGCTTCAAGCTCACGCTTGGTTTCTTCGAGCTGCTCCAACCGCTCCTTGGTGGAGCTGGTCAGGATACCGGCCTGAATCGCATTCAGCATATTCTGGATACCCGATTCCGCATCCCGGAGCTGCTTTTCATAAAGAGGAATGTTGGTGTTCTCCTTGTTTTGCAGTTCCATCACCTTGGCAATGATGGACTCCATAGCGGCATCGTCTTTCACAAGTTGCATGGTCTGGTTGACCACAAGATCTTCCAGCCACTGTTTACGGACAGTTTTCTTCTTGCAGCCTTTATGCTTTTTGGCAGTAGCGCATTTATAATAGCGGTGGACTTCGCCCGTCCGGCTCGTGCCGCTCTCTCCAAACATCAACGCCCCACAGTAGCCGCAGAACAACTTGGTGGTGAGCAGATAGTCGTCCTCTGCCTTTCTACGGGTAGGGGCTTTCTTGTTTTTGGCGATCTTCTCCTGCACATCCTCAAACAATTCCAGTGGAATGATGGGCGAGATAGCATCCGGTACGACTACATCCCGGAATTTCAGCTCCCCGATGTAGCGGCGATTGTTCAGCATATGCTGAATGGTGTTGAAGGTCATCAGCCCGCCACGCTGGTTCTTGACGCCCTTTTCGTTCAGCCAATCCCGAATTTCCCGCATGGTCTGGCCATCGTTGTACCGCTGGAAGGTTTCTGCCACAAAGGGAGCAGTCAACGGGTCGATTTCAAAGCGGTGGTCTGCGTTGATGATGTAGCCAAAGGGAATGGCACCGCCAGTGAACTTTCCCTTCAGTGCGTTTTCGGTCATGCCACGAATGACCTTTTCAGACAGGTCAGCGGAATAATACTCCGCATAACCTTCCAGCACCGATTCCAGAATGATGCCTTCCGGCCCCTCGGAGATGATCTCGGTGGCAGACATGAGCTTGACACCATTCTTCTTCAGCTGGGTCTTGTACCGAGCACTGTCGTAGCGGTTTCGAGCAAAGCGGTCGAGTTTCCAGACCAGCACAATGTCAAACAGCTTCTTGTCGCTGTCTTTTATCATCTGCTGGAACTCTGGACGGTTGTCCGTCTTGGCAGAGATGGCACGGTCAATATAGTGCTTGACGATGGTGATGCCATTCTTTTCCGCATAGGCCGTACATTCCCGGATTTGGCCTTCGATGGATTCTTCACGCTGGTTGTCCGAGGAATAGCGGGCATAGATCACAAATGACCTGCCGCGCGCTGGTGGTTTCGGCCTCGGCAAGACTGCTCTGCGCACACAGGGCAAGCATTCCGTGCAGAGCAAGGCCGATCTGCATCATGCTGTCCACAGTGCTACGCTCCATCTGCCCCAAAAGCATTTCAAAATATTCCTGCATCTTGACCCCTGTGAGCTGCACCGGGGTCAGTTTTTTGCCCGGCAGCAGCAGCGGCTCCATGGCAGCCACCCCTGCGCCGTCCAGATGCACCCAATAATGATGTCAGCAGCTTTGCCCCGGGGCGGTGCAGTAGCTCTGCGGGGTGCGGCAGTTGAGCAGCAATGCTTGTCCGGTGCTGAGCGTGACATGGTTTCCGTCCTGCTCGATCAGCCCTGCACCCCGGAGGGTGTAAAACAGAAGGTAGCTTTCTTTATCCGTGCGAGCAGTGGAAAAATGCTGCTGAGCGTAAAACACTCCCGCCTCGGTGCAGTAGTAGGGCTGTGCCAGCTCTGCTTCGCTGGGGGTAGTGCGTTTCCATACACTCTCCGGGGTCACATCCATGTTATAAGTCAGCATTTTCCAATTCCTCTCTTTCTGTGTTCAGTATAGCGCACCAGCCTTTGCATTGCAAGAGTAGACTTTTCACAAAGAATGCGTCACCTTTGCGGATGGAATTGCGAGCATCATGCCGCTATACTGGTAGCAGTTAAAGCCACACAGGAGGCGCATTATGCAAAAGAACTATCTTGCCATCGACATTGGTGCATCCAGCGGGCGGCACATTGTAGGATGGATGGAGAACGGTGTTCTCCGCACCGAGGAAGTGTATCGGTTCCCCAACAGCGTCCAACGGGTGGACGGTCATCTGGAATGGGACATCGACAGCCTGTTTGCCAACGTGAAGCAGGGCATCCGGGAAGCCTTTGCAAAATATCCGAATATCGAGAGCCTTTCCATTGATACATGGGCCGTTGATTATGTGCTGCTGAAAACCGATCAGCCGATTTATCCGGTCTACACTTACCGCGACAGCCGGACGCAGGCGGTCATTCCCGAAGTACACAGCATCCTGCCCTTTGAACAGCTTTACCAGCGCACCGGCATCCAGTTCCAGCCCTTCAACAGCATTTATCAGCTGTACGCTGACAAAAAAGCCGGACGGCTGGCAGAGGCCGAGGACTTTTTGATGATCCCGGAATATCTGCTGTGGAAACTGTGCGGCGTGAAAGCCCGCGAGTACACCAATGCCACCTCCACCGGCCTTGTGAATGCTCAGACCGGGGAATATGACCCGGAAATTTTACAGGCGCTGGGCCTGCCGGAAACGATGTTCCCCAAGCTGACGGCTCCCGGTACGGTGCTGGGCCCGTTGAAGGCGGACATTGCCGCCGAGGTGGGCGGGCAGACCAAGGTGGTGCTGTGCGCCACCCACGACACCGCCAGCGCCGTGGAGGGCATCCCCATGGAGCAGGGCGATGCGCCGTTTTTGTCCTCCGGTACATGGAGTCTGCTGGGGGTCAAGCTGGCAAAGCCCATCACCAACCCGGAAAGCTGCCGCGCAAACTTTACCAACGAGGGCGGCGTGGGGTACATCCGCTACCTGAAAAACATCATGGGTCTGTGGATCATCCAGTGCGTGCAAAAGCAGCTGGGTATCTCCTTTGCCGAGATGGTGGAACTGGCCAAGACCAGCACCTACACCCGCATTTTTGATGTAAACGCTGCCCGCTTCTCTGCCCCGCAGGACATGCGCGCGGAAATCAGAGCCGCTCTTACCGAGACCGGTGAAGCCCCTGCCACGGATGCCGACCTTATCAACAGCATCTACCATTCGCTGGCGTACTGCTACGGGGAAGCTTTCCGGGAGCTGGAAGCCCTCACCGGCCAGCACTGGGATAAACTCTACATCGCAGGTGGCGGCGCAAAGAACGCCACCCTGAACGAGCTGACCGCCCATTATACCGGAAAACAGGTCGTGGCTCTGCCCATCGAGGCAACGGCCATCGGCAATTTGAAGATCCAGATGAACATTCAATAAGGAGGATTATCCATGCTCGTTGAAACAAAAGCCCGTGTTGGCGTATTTGCCATTGCTCTGGGCGCGTATCTGCCCCAGTTCCCGACCCTCGTGCCCGAATTTGAGCAGCAGTACGCCGACTTCAAAAAGACCATCCCCGACACCGTGGAAATCGTGGACGGCGGCATCGTTACCACCAAGGAACTTTCCATGGCCGCAGGCGACAAGTTCCGCGCCGCGGACGTTGATCTGGTCATTTTGCAGTTGCTGACCTACGCCACCTCTTACAATATGCTGCCCGCCGTGCGCGACCTGAACGTACCCGTGGTACTGGTGAATGTCCAGAAGAAGAAAGCCCCGGACTACGCCAATACCGACACCCCCACTTGGCTGGGCGAGCTGTATGCCTGTGGTGCCGTGGGCGAGATGGTGGCCGACCTGGAGCGCGCTGGCAAGCGTCACGCCGTCATCACCGGCGTGGTCGAGGGCGGCGACCCGCAGGTGCAGGCCGAGATCGAGGACTGGTGTCGTGCCGCTCAGGTGCGCCGCCGCTTCCGTGACACCAATCTGGCACAGATCGGTCGTCCGTACCCCGGCATGATGGACTTGTACATCGACGAAACCAACCTCTACAACCGGATGTTCCTCTACACCAAGCAGTTCGACTGGGAGAAGATGTGGGCCATCGCCGACAACATCACCGATGAAGCTGCCATCCGTGCCAAGGCACAGGATATTCTGGATACCTTCGACATTGAGGGCGGCGGCACCATTGAAAAGGTCTGGGACATGGCGAAGTATGTCGTGGCCTTTGAGCAGTGGGTCAAGGACGAGAAGATCGCGTTCATCGCATCCCACTACGATGGTTTTGCACAGGGCAAGGCCGGTGTTCTGGACAGTATGCTGATCCCGGCCTTCTCCATGCTCATCAAGCAGGGCGTGGCCTGCGCGGTGGAGGGCGACATCAAGGTGTCCATGGCCATGAGCATCCTCAAAACCATTGCAGGCTGCGGCCAGCTGAGCGAGATGTACTCCATCGACTTTGACGAGGATATCTGCATCATCGGCCACTCCGGTTCCGGCGATGCCGACATTTCCGAGAAGAAGCCCACCATGAAGATCGTGCCCGTGTTCCACGGCAAGACCGGCGGCGGCTACCTGACCCAGTTCTACCCCCACCTTGGCCCTGTGACCTATCTGGGCATCACGCAGGACAAGGACGGTCACTTCAAGTTCGTGGTGGCTGAGGGCGTCAACGAACCCGGCCCCATCTTCACCTTTGGCGACACCAATATGCGCACCCGCTTTACCTGCGGCGCACGGGAGTTCTGCAACCGCTGGAGCGAGGCTGGCCCCACCCACCACATGGCTGCGGCTACCGGCCGTCACATCGACACCATTCTGAAAGTAGCAAAAATCTTCGATGTTCCTGTGGACATCATCACCCGATAATTAAGTTTGAAGAGGAAAAGAGAGGTATTTATCATGGGTATTCTGGATATTGAGATCGTAAAAGGCTTTATGCGGATGTGCAACGATGGCTGGCTGCAGGGTTGGCACGAGCGCAACGGCGGCAACCTGACCTACCGCATGAAGGAAGAGGAAGTGGCGCAGTGCCGCCCCTTCTTTGACGAGCAGCCCCGGGGATGGGTGAACATGGGCGTGCAGGCCGATAATCTGGCGGGGGAGTATTTCATCACTACCGGCTCCGGCAAGTTTTTCCGCAACGTGGAGCCGGACCCTGTCCACAGCATCGGTATTGTGGAGATCAACGACAAGGGCGACAGCTGGCGCATCGTCTGGGGTCTGGAAGATGGCGCAAAGCCCACCAGTGAGTTCCCCAGCCACTTCATGAACCACAGCGTCCGCAAAGCAGCTACCAATGGCGCAAACCGTGTTATCTACCACTGCCACGCCACCAACGTGATCGCCCTGACCTACATCCTGCCCCTGACCGACCGGGACTTCACCCGTGCGCTGTGGCAGAGCGCCACCGAGTGCCCGGTGGTGTTCCCGGAGGGCGTGGGTGTCTGCCCGTGGATGGTGCCCGGCGGGGCAGACATTGCCATGGCCACCAGCGAGTTGATGAAGACTTATCAGGCGGCCATCTGGGCACAGCACGGTCTGTTTGCCTCCGGCCCGGACTTTGACATCACCTTTGGTCTGGCCCACACCATCGAAAAGAGTGCCGAAATTTACGTCAAGGTGCTCTCCATGGGCGGCGGCATCATCCGTCAGACCATCACCGACGACGACCTGCGCGCCATCGCCCGCGACTTTGGTGTGACCCTGAACGAGAAGTTTCTCAACTAAGGAGCAGAACATGGAGCACATGGCATGGAAAGGCCGCATCAAGCCCGGCTGCAAGGCTGAATACCAGAAACGTCACGCGGAGATCTGGCCGGAGATGGTTAAAGTCCTGAAAGACGCCGGCATCTGCAATTACAGCATCTTTTACTGCAACGATGAACTGTTCGGCTATTACGAGTGCGAAAAGGGCGTTGCCTATGCCGAGAAGGTGCAGGCAGAAAGCCCGGTGGTAGACCGTTGGAACGCGTACATGAAGGACATTCTGGAACTGGAAATGGACCCCGTGACCGGCGCACAGCCCAAGCTGGAGCAGGTGTTCCGGCTGAACTGAGCGGCAACCTTTTATAAAAGAAACATGTCAAGAGCCATCCGTAACAAACTACGGGTGGCTCTTTTCTGTTTGCGCTCAAACAATATTGCGCAGAAAAATCGGACGAATTGATCTAAAAAATTATTTGTATGTAGAAGAATGGCAAGAAATATTGTCCATTTCAACAAAACAATAGAGAAAAGCGCAAGAATGTATACAACACAAGCGCAATATCGTTTGAATTTTTGGCTTCATTCGCAATTCTTTGCGAGAAAGCTGGCCCCAAAGGCTGTATAATTATAATCAGGAAGTCGCACCGAACGAGCAAATCATTTAGGAGGAATGACACTGAAAAAGACATCAAAAATCTTGTTGACCGTCATTGTCGTCGTGCTGCTGGAAATCGGAGTTTCCACCTTTTTCAAGGTAAACGGCAGCATTGGCAGTGACAAGATCCAGCTCCGGCTGGCGCACGGTCAGGCGAGCGATTCCGAGATCGGCGGCACCATCACTCCTCCCGTTGGCAACGTCCTGTTCGTGGGATGCTCGTTGGCAAAGCAGCGTCTGGAGAATGTGATGAAAAGTCTGGTTCCGTTCTTTGTGGCAATTTTCATCTCACTGATGCCGGTCACATACATCCCTGCTCTGAGCGAGTGGCTGCCTACTACGCTGGGCCTGATGTAAGCCCCACGGTGCAAATGCTTGTCAAACCTGAACAGATATGACATAATCAAGGCAAGAACACCGCCTGTTCAGGAGAAAAGGAGCATTTCATGAAAACAACATGGCTGCACAGCATGGTTCAGGGTGATGCGACCCAATATTACCGCAAACGAAACGGCATTATGGTGGAACACATGGTTCGTCCGGCAAACTTTGATATGCGGTACAACCACTTCCATCAGGAGTACGAAATTTATCTCCTGCTCCGTGGGCGGCGGCAGATGTTCTTTGAGAACCGCGCCTATGAAGCACAGGCCGGGAACCTGATTCTCGTGGACAGCGGCCAGATTCATATGTCCCATTCCATCGTGGGAGACCCGGAAACCGAATACGAGCGAGTGATCCTCTATGTAGACCGGGACATTGTGGAAAAGGTCGATAAGATGTTCCCGGAACTGAAGATCGGTGCGTTCTTCCACAAGCACTACGGAATTTACGAACTGACCCCGAAGCAGACAGCGAATACCCGCCGATTGTTTCTGCAAATCATGGAGGAACTGGACAAGGCAGAGCCTATGAGCCAGACCGCTATTCTTTCGAAGTTGATTCTAGGCTTCATCCACTTCCGGCGCAGCAATCAGCAGGTCGCCTGCCTGAACGATGTGCAGGAGGGTAAGGCCAGCGGCGGAAAGTTCGATACAGTCTACCAAATCTCAGACTACATTTCCGATCACTTTCAGGAAACGCTCTCGCTGGACAGCCTTGCCGAGCAGTTTTATATCAGCAAGTATTATCTCAGCCGTTCCTTCCATGAAGTGACTGGCTTCGGCATCAACGAATACATCAACATCCTGCGGGTAAAAAAAGCGCAGAGCCTGTTAGAAACAACAACACTTTCCGTTTCCGAAATCGCAAGCCGTACCGGGTTTGAGAGCATCACCTATCTGGGACGTGTGTTCAAGAAATATCAACACGTTACGCCTGCACAATATCGAAAATCGCTTACTTCAACCGCTGAGAAAAAAAATACAAATACATGAGGTGTTTTTTATGGCAAACGAAATCAAAAAAGAACTGATTCAGAAAAAGCTGGATCTTGTTATCCAGAAGCTGATGCACCTTGGTGCCCCCGAAAACGAGGACACTTTGAAAGAAGGCGGCGAGGCCATCGGATTTTTTAGCCGTGACTTCGGCATCAAGGAGTGGGACTGGCCGCAGGGCATCGGCCTGTACGGACTGCTCAAAATCGCCAAGATGCAGGATTCGGAGGAATACCGCACCTTCCTGCATGATTGGTTCAAGGAGAACATTGCGCAGGGTCTGCCTTCCCGCAATATCAACACGACTACTCCGCTGCTGACTCTGTGTGAATTGAACGAGATTTACCACGACCCTGAGTTTGAAGCCCTTTGTCTGGATTGGGCAAAGTGGCTGATGGAGTGCATCCCGCGTACCCGTGAGGGTGGCTTTCAGCACGTCACCAGTGCCAACGGCGACCGTCAGGGCGTTCGCCTAAACGAGAGCGAGATGTGGATCGACACCCTGTTCATGACCGTCTTGTTCCTCAATCGGATGGGCCAGAAGTACGGCAAGCAGGAGTGGATCGACGAATCCATTAAGCAGGTGCTGATGCACATCAAGTATCTGTACGATACCCACACCGGTCTGTTCTTCCACGGCTGGTCGTTCAATCGGATGGACAACTTTGGCGGCGTGTTCTGGTGCCGCGGCAACAGCTGGTTCACGCTGGGTATTCTGGACTATCTGGATATGTTTAAGGGTACGCTGAATCAGGGCGTCAAGACGTTCATTCTGGATACCTACAAAGCACAGGTGCGCGCACTGCGTGACCTTCAGGGTGAGGACGGCCTTTGGCATACGGTTCTGGATGACTCCACCAGCTACGAAGAAACTTCCGGCTCTGCTGCTATCACCGCTGGCATCCTGAAAGGCATCCGCATGGGGATTCTGGATGATTCCTACCTGCCCTGTGCCAAGAAAGCTATCCGTGCAATCCTCAAGAACATCGACACCGATGGTACGGTGCTGAAAGTATCCGGCGGTACGAGTATGGGCTACGACCGCGACCACTACAAAAACATTCTGATTGCTCCCATGGCATACGGCCAGTCGCTGACCATCCTTGCACTGGTGGAAGCACTGGAAACCTTTGAATGATATTTCACTGAGGCTTTTGTTGCTGCGCAAACGCGAGCTTGCCTATGGCAGGCGGAACAGTCTCATCACACCACCAGCAAAGAGAAACAGGGCCTTCCCGACGGGGAAAGCCCTGTTGTACATATCGCTATTGTCTGTGGATTTTCAGGGTGCGTCCATTCAGGGCGCACCCTGTTTTTGTTTTGAGAAAAAACTTGAGAAATAAATCTTAGGCCTTTGTTAGGATCAGGCACTCATACGGACGCAGGGCATCGTTTCTGTCAGGATAGTTTCCCAGCAGCTTATCTGCATCTGCCCAGCCCTCTGGCAGGGTGTAAGGTGCGTCATGCTCAGTCAGGTTGCACAGCACCAGCAGTTCTTCCCCATCTTCCGCACCATAGCGGCGGTAAGCCAACAAATCGGCATTGTCCGGGTAAAGAAACTCGATCTTGCCCTCGCTGATGACCTTGTGGGTCTTGCGCAGATGCACCAGCATCTTGTAAAAGCTGCGCACAGAATCTGGGTCATCCACCTCAGCAGCGGCGTTGATGGCCTTGTAGTTGTCCGCCAAACCAATCCACGGAGTGCCAGTGGTGAAGCCCGCATTTTCGCTGCTATTCCACTGCATCGGGGTGCGGCTGTCGTCGCGGCTGCGCTGGGCGATAATGTCCAGCGTCTCGGCCTCGGTCTTGTCCTGCTCTCGCAGGATCCTGTAGTAGTTGAGGCTCTCGACGTCGCGGTACTGCTCGATTTTCGTGAAGTGCGGGTTCGTCATGCCCAGCTCCTCACCCTGATAAATGTACGGTGTGCCGCGCATAAAGTGGATGGCCACCGCCAGCATCTCGGCGCTTTCCTTCCAGTAGGTCGTGTCGCTGCCGAAGCGGCTGACCGCACGGGGCTGGTCGTGGTTGCACCAGAACAGCGCATTCCAGCCGCCGTGGGCCTGCATTCCTTCCTGCCAGATCTGGAACAGCTTCTTCAGCGCCATGTGGTCAGGCTGCATCAGTTCCCACTTCTGACCATTCTTGTAATCCACCTTCAGGTGATGGAAATTAAAGCACATCGTCAGCTCGTGGTTGCCCTCAGCGGTGTAGCCGATGCAGTTTTCCAGCGTGGTGGAGGACATTTCACCAACGGTTATCATACCGTCGATGCCGCCCGCGGCGACCAGCTCCTTCAGGTACTTGTGGACGTTGCGGCCATCGGTATAGAACCGCCGTCCATCGCCCTCAAAATCGTCCTCATAGACCTCCGGCTTGGAGATGACGTTGATCACATCGAAACGGAAACCCTTGATGCCCTTCGCCTTCCAGAATCGCAGGATGTCAGCCATTTCCTCCCGCACGGCGGGGTTCTCCCAGTTCAGGTCGGCTTGCATGACGTCGTAAAGATGCAGATACCATTTGCCAAGGCACGGCACGTATTCCCACGCGGGGCCGCCGAATTTCGACACCCAGTTCGTCGGGTAACAGTCGGGCGTGCCGTCCTTGAAGATGTAATAGTCCTGGTACTTTTTGTCGCCCGCCAGTGCTTTTTTGAACCACTCGTGCTCAGTGGAGGTGTGGTTGAACACCATGTCCAGCATCAGGCCGATGCCGCGCCTGTCCGCCTCGCGGATAAGCTCCTCCAGATCCTCCATCGTGCCGTAGCGCGGGTCAACGGCACGGTAGTCGGCCACATCATAGCCGTTGTCGCGCTGGGGCGAGGGGAAGAACGGCGTCAGCCAGAGATAGTCAATGCCTAGGTCGGCGAGGTAGTCCAGTTTCGCGGTGACCCCCTTCAAATCGCCGAAGCCGTCACCGTTCGAGTCCATGAAGGATTTCGGGTAAATTTGGTAGACAACTTTATCTTTAAAATCATTCATGGTGCACACCTCACAAAATCAGGCAACGCCTTTTTTCCTGCCGACGATGACGGTCAGCACAAAGGGGACGACGATGGCAATGGCCATGCACAGCGCAAAGCTGAGCATATAGGCGGGCTGGATTGACAGAATGCCGGGGATGCCGCCGACACCGATGGCGTTGGCCGTGGTAGAAGTTGCCACACAGACGACCGCTGCGATGGCAGATCCAATCATGCCGCAGATAAACGGGAAGTGGAATTTCAGGTTGACGCCGAACATAGCGGGCTCCGTAACGCCCAGATAGCAGGAGATGCAGGAGGGAACGTTGACTTCCTGTGCGGCAGCATTCTTGCGCTGCAGGTAGATCATGCCCAGCACGGCGGAGCCCTGTGCAATGTTGGAAAGGGCGATCATGGGCCACAGCATCGTACCGCCGAAGTCGGCGATCAGCTGCATATCGATGGCGTTGGACATGTGATGCAGGCCGGTGATGACCAGCGGGGCATAAACAAAACCGAAGATTGCGCCAAAGACCACGCGGAAGGAGCCGGAAATGCCGGCGTAGACGATGTCAGAAATGAAGGTGCCGATCTTCCAGCCGATGGGGCCAAGGACAGTGTGGGCGATGATGACGGACAGCACCAGCGAGCAGAAGGGCACAACGATCATGGAAATGACCGCCGGGCAGATCTTGCGGAAGAATTTTTCTAGATAGACCAGCGTGAACGCGGCCAGCATGGCGGGAATGACCTGCGCCTGATAGCCAATCATGTTGATGGTGAAGAAGCCGAAATCCCATTTGGGGATATCTGCCGCCGCAGTAGAAGCCACGGCGTAAGCGTTGAGCAGCTGGCCGGAGACGAGCGTCAGGCCGAGGACGATGCCCAGGCTTTGGGTCGTGCCCATTTTCTTTGTGACAGACCAGCAGATGCAGACCGGCAGCATATGGAAGATGGCTTCGCCGATCAGCCACAGGAAGCTGTCAACGCCGGACCAGAACTGGCTGATGTTGCACAGGGTTTTGGTGCCGTTTTCAAAGAAGTAGATGCTGTCAATGCAGTTGCGGAAGCCGAGAATCAAACCGCCGGTGATGATGGCGGGAATCAATGGGGCAAAAATCTCCGCAAGCACGCTCATGACCTTCTGCAATGCGTTCTGGTTCTGCTTGGCCGCGCTCTTGACAGCGTCCTTCGAGACACCGTCAATGCCGGAGACGGCAATAAAGTCATTGTAGAAATCGCTGACCGTATTGCCGATGATGACCTGGAACTGGCCCGCCTGGGTGAAAGTGCCCTTGGCGGATTTCAGTGCCTCGATCTTGGCAACGTCTGCCTTGGCGGGATCGTTGAGGACAAATCGCATACGCGATACGCAGTGGGATACTGCCGCGATGTTCTCCTTGCCGCCAACGTACTCAAGCAGCAGTCGCGCGTCCTGTTCGTATTTACCCATAATGTTTACCTCCTTTTGCCCGGTAGAGCGGGCATCTTCGAACTTGTTCATACGGGCATCTTCGAACTTGTTCATACAAGTTTTGCTTGTGGTTTCAGTATAGTTTACTTGTTCAGACAAGTCAAGCAGATTTACAAAAAATCATGTTATGTTTGAAAATTTTCAGCACATCGGACAAGAGAATGCCTTGAAATTCAGGCGCAATCACGGTATACTGAAACCAATGTTTGAACAAGTTGAGGTAAACAGCCATGCCAAAAGCAAAATATGAAGGAATTTACCGCAGTATCAAAAAACGCATCGAAGCGCAGGACTATCCTTACCAGTCCCTGCTTCCCAGTGAAAATACGCTGATTGCAGAATACGACTGCTCCCGCAACACGGTGCGCCGTGCAATTGCGGAACTGATCGCCGACGGCTATGTGCAGTCCATGCAGGGGCGCGGCGTGCGGGTCATCTACCAGCCGGTGGGCAAAACGACGTTTACCATCGGCGGCATCGAGACGTTTCAAGAAACCGCCCGCCGCAATCGTCTGCAAGCCGTTACCCGCGTCATTCGGTTTGAGACCATCATCGCAACGGAACAGTTTGCCGCGGAAAGCGGATTTTCTGAGGGCGATGAATTGTGGGCGGTACAGCGTGTGCGTTATCTGGACGGAAAAGCACTGATTCTGGACATCAACTACTTTTTAAAGGAATTTGTACCCGGACTGACAGAGGAAATCGCATCCCATTCCATCTATGATTTTATTGAAAACGTGCTTGGAATGCAGATCATCACCAGCAAACGGCGCATCACGGTGGAACACGCAACTGCCCGTGATGAAAAGCTGCTGGATATGGACGGCTATGATTGCGTGGCAGTGGTGGTAAACCAGACCTTCAACTCGGACGGGATGCTGTTCGAGTACACCCAGTCCCGGCATCAGCCGGACTATTTCTGCTTTCAGGACATCGCCACCCGAAAGAAAAACTAAAGGCGATGTGCTTCGCTATAAAGCACATCGCCCAAACTCAACTCATGCAATTTTCATATCTACCGTCTGCCGCAAAGAGCAGATGATATTTTTCCAGTCCTCTAGCCCATGGCTCCCAGCCACATTCTTCAAATATTCCTTCGGGTCACCGTTCAGAATCAAATCGGCATAGCCCAGCGGGTCATTGTAGATAAGGTAATCCAGTTCCGTCCTCTGCGCCATGGTCACGTCCAATTCATCCTCGACCCCAGTGCAGTCAATGGAGATCATTCTCCCATCCCGGAGCAGCAGCTCCACGCAGCCGGTGTCCATGTTGAACTTGCAGGCTCTTTCACCGTACTTCATATTTGTGTCCTTTCCGCCTTACGGCACTCTTACAGTGGTCTGTCGTGCTTTCTTATGATAAGGTCTAGGACGTTTTTCGATGGAAGCAAGGGATTCGTTCTGTTTTCCAAAGAATACAAAAAACCCGAACCCTTCTCCTATTGAGAAAAGGTTCGGATTTTCATTGTTTGGTGCGGATAAGAGGACTTGAACCTCCACCGAGTTGCCCCGATTAGAACCTGAATCTAACGCGTCTGCCAATTCCGCCATATCCGCATATTCTGTTTTGTTCGTGAGCTGTGTCGCTCGGAACGATAGTTATTATACCAGATATGGCAGAATTGTCAAGCATTTTTTCAAAAAAACTTTTTCCTCACTACAAAACGTCATACTTTCGCGAAAAAAGCCCTCTGCAGGCCGATTTTCCGGCGGTGCAGAGGGTCGGATTTTCTTTGTTTTTTCTTCAGCAGGCAGCCGTGCCGGAGGCCAGAAGATCAGACTTTGCCCCACACCAGCCACAGGTACGCATAGCCTGCCAGCACGGCGGCCAGCGTAAAGGGCACGCCGATGCGCAGGAAGTCGCGGGTGGTGACGGTCTCGCCGTTTTTGCGCAGAATGCCAATGGCCGCGATATTGGCCGAAGCACCGATGGGGGTCAGGTTGCCGCCCAACGTTGCACCGGTGAGCAGGCCGAAGTAAAACACATAGGGTTCCACGCCCACGCCATCGTTCATCAGGGCGGCGATGCTTTGCACCACCGGCAGCATGGCGGCCACGTAAGGGATGTTATCGATGAAGGCCGAAAGCACCACCGACACCACCACCAGCAGGGTGAACAGCCGGAAGGGGCTTTCCCCTGCCACGGCATGGAACAGCCGGGCTGCTGCGTCGATAACACCCGCCGCGTGGATGCCCGCGATCACGATGAACAAGCCAAACAACAGCAGCAGGGTGTCGCAGTCCAGCTCGCCCAGCACATGCGCCAGCGGCTTTGCCGACCCTGCCCGCAGGCAGGCGCGCGCCACGCCAAACAGGCACAGCCCCATGCACACAAGGCCGCTGCGCAGCTCGTACACCGTGTGCAGCGGCCCGGCTGCAGGCTCCGGCAGGAAGGATGCCGCAATGAGCAGCCCCACCGTGAGCAGCATCAGGGCAGTGGGCACATCGTCCTCCACCTCAGTCTCCACCTTTGCGGCAATAGGCTGGGTCTCGCGGCGGAACAGCCACAGCAGCACTGCCAGCGAAGCAAGTGCGCCCAGCTCCACGCCCCAGAAGATGCCCGGACGGCCCCGCATCCAGAAGAAATCGAAGAAATTCATGTCGGCAAAGCTGCCCAGCAGAATGCTGGTGGTGTCGCCCACCAGCGTGGCCGCGCCCTGCAGGTTGGAGGACACCGCAATGGCAATGAGCACCGGCACCGGCGAGATCTTCAGCTTGCGGGCAATGGCAAGGCCCACCGGTGCCACCATGAGCACCGTGGCCACATTGTCCACAAAAGCACTGATGACACCGGCGAACAGCGCCAGCATACACACCGCCCACTTGACATCCGGCACACGGACGATAAGCATTTCCGCCAGGCGGGCAGGCATTTTGCTCTCGATGAACAGTGCCACCGTACCCATGGTGCCCGCCATCATGAGCAGCACATTATAATCCACGGCCTGCAGCGCGGCGCGGAGTGAAAACTCGTAGACCCCTGCCTCGCCCAGCACAATAAAGAGCACCGCACTGCACAGTGCCACCCACGGGCGGTACTGCTGCAGCCGCAGCATCAATACATAGGTAACAGCAAACAGGATCAGTGCAAGTATCATTCGTTGATCTCCCCGCTGCGGGCATCCTCGTCGATCATGCGGTAGCCCACGCCCAGCTCATTGAGGATATAGGCATTGCTGCCCGGACGGCTGCCCAGCTTTTTGCGGATATTGGCCATGTTCACCTGCAGCTTTTTGGTGCTGCCGATGTCGGTATCGCCCCAGATGGCCTTGACGATGGCCGCATAGGTCATCACGCGGCCCGCGTGCTGGGAAAGGAACGCCACGATGTTGTATTCGGTCTGGGTCAGCTTGATCTCCTGCTCGTCCACGAACACCTTACGGCGGTCATAGTTGATGCGCATTCCCTGTGCGCGGAACTCACCCGCCGGGGCATTGCCGCCGTGCATAGCACTGTAGCGGTTCAGCCGCAGGGCAGCGCGCACGCGGGCCAGCAGTTCGCCGGTGCTGAAGGGCTTGGTGATGTAATCATTGGCACCCAGATCCAGCGCTTCGATCTTATCCATCTCGTCGGTGCGGGCCGAGAGCACCACGATGGGGGTCATATACTTCTGCCGCACGGTGCGGATGAATTCCAGCCCGTCCCGGTCCGGCAGGCCCAGATCCAGAATGACCAGATCCGGGTTGTGGGAGGCGAACAGAGTCAGGCCCATGGTACAGGTATGAGCCACCAGAGCCTGATAATCGTTGGTGGTGAGCAGCGTTTCGATAAAGCTGCAGATATTTGCCTCATCCTCTACGATCAGGACCTTGAATTTGTTATTGCTCATCTTCTGCATCCTCCATTTCAATTTCTTCGGTCTCCAGCCAGAAGCGGATGGTCGTTCCCTCACCCAGACGGCTCTCGGCCTTGATCTCGCCGCCGTGCGCCTTGATGATGGCCGCACACACCGAAAGGCCGATGCCCATGCCGTGCTTGCGGCTGTCTGCCGGTACATCCGGGTCGGTGCCGCCGGTGCCGGAGAACAGCGTTTTCAGCCGTTCTCTGGGGATGCCGCAGCCATTGTCCGTCACCTCGAACACCGCACGATTGCCCACCGTGAACACCTTCAAGGTCAGTTTTGTCATGCCCTCGGCGTGCAGAGCGGCATTTTCCAGCAGGTTCATCAGCACCTGCTGGATGAGCATGGAATCCATGGGGATCACGATAAAGGCATCCGGCGTTTCCAGCTCCACCGGGATCTCCGGGTAGCGCTTGCGGAACTTGACCAGCACCGTATCCAGCAGTTCGTCCAGCACAGTGGGGGTCTTTTGCACCGTCACCTTCTCGCTGTCGATGCGGGTGACGGAAAGCAGATTCTCCACCATGCGGGTCAGCCACTGGGCATCACTGCAGGCTTCGCCAAGCAGTTTAATGGTCTTTTCCTTATCCAGCGAGTCATAATTTTCGATCACAGTGGAGCAGGCACCGTAGATGGAGGTGAGCGGGGTGCGCAGATCGTGAGAAACCGCGCGCAAGAGGTTCGCGCGCATTTTTTCCTTTTCACTCTCCATACGCAGCTGTTCCTGCTTTTTGATGCGGGTGGTGAGAGTGCTGGTCATGATGGACACCACCAGCATCACAAGGCCGGAGAACAGGTTTTCCGACAGGGTAAAGTTGAAGGCGAAATACGGTGAGAGGAAGGCAAAGTTCACAGCCAGCACGCTGATGAGCGAAGCCGCCACGCCCCACGCATAACCTTCTGTATACATAGAGGTGACGAATACCGCCAGCATAAAGATAAGCATTGCTACGCCCTCAATGCGGCCCATAACGGCCTGTGTAAGCATCACCATGGCATAGGCGGCGAACAGAGCCAGCAGCATTACGGTGGCATCCCGCACAAGCGTCTGTTTTTTCATGCACATTCCCCTTCCCAAATAATATATTCCGTTTCCCGCATTATACCATAGAAAAACTAAAGATACAGTAAAAATCCTTTGCCGTAAAGAGGGACGTGATTTGACACTCCCTCTCCCCCGTAGTAGAATAGCCCTATCAACACTTTATCTCACTGGATCAGGAGTAACGATATGCTGTATTTCGAGAACGACTACTGTGAGGGTGCACACCCTGCCATCCTGCAAAAGCTGGCCGAGACCAACTTTGAAAAGGTGCCCGGCTATGGCACCGACCCCTACTGCGCCAGCGCCAAAGCAAAGATCTGCGCTGCCTGCGGCTGCCCGGATGCAGACGTGACCTTCATCTCCGGCGGCACCCAGACCAACGCCATCGTCATTGCGTCCATGCTGCAGCGCTGGCAGGGCGTGATGGCTGCTGCCACCGGCCATGTGGCTGCACACGAAGCCGGTGCCATTGAGTATACCGGCCACAAGGTCATTGCCCTGCCCGCCCACGAGGGCAAGGTGAGCGCCGCCGATGTGCGCGACTGGTGCGCCACCTTCTATGCCGATGCCAACCACGACCACATGGTGTTCCCCGGCATGGTATATATTTCTCACCCGTCCGAGTACGGCACCCTGTACACCAAGGCTGAGCTGGAAGAGCTGCACGCTGTGTGTCAGGAGTACCACATGCCCCTGTTCATGGACGGCGCACGCCTGGGCTACGGTCTGATGGCCAAGGGCACCGATGTTACCCTGCCGGATATCGCCCGCCTGACCGATGTGTTCTACATCGGCGGCACCAAGGTGGGCGCGCTGTGCGGCGAGGCCGTGGTGTTCCCCCACGGCGCACCGGCCCACTTTATGACTATGGTCAAGCAGCAGGGCGCGCTGCTTGCCAAGGGCCGTCTGATGGGCCTGCAGTTCGATGTGCTGTTCACCGATGATCTGTACACCCGCATCAGCCGGAACGCCATCGAGACCGCCGACCGTCTGAAGGAGGGCCTTTCTGCCAAGGGCTACCGCTTCTATATGGAGTCGCCCACCAATCAGGTGTTCCCCATTCTGGAAAACAGCCAGCTGAAAGCGCTGGAGCCACTGGCAAAGTTCGGCTTCTGGGAGAAGTACGACGACACCCACACCGTGATGCGCATTGCCACCAGCTGGGCCACCCGCATGGAGGAGATCGAGCAGCTAATCGACCTGATGTGACCCTGCCGAAGATCTTCTGCCGATTTTATGCAGGATATCGATTGCAATTTTCTTCACGATATGGTATCTTTTGGGTATACCACATTGGGTTCGGAGACGGCCGGTTGCACTGCGCCGCCGCTTCCTGTAAAGTGATTGGAAAGAAGGTATTTTAACATGGGCTTTTTTGATAAGCTGTTCGGCGGCAAGACCGAGCAGGAAGAGACTGTCAAATTCTTCGGTCAGAGCAAGACCGTTCTGACCCCCATCCGCGGCAAGGTGCTGGCACAGGCCGACATCCCCGACGAGACCTTTGCACAGGGCATCCTTGGCCCCGGTTGCGGCATCGAGCCCACCGGTAAGACCGTGTATGCTCCGTTTGACGGCACCGTGGAACAGGTGGCTTCCACCCTGCACGCCGTGGGCCTGACCAGCGAGGACGGCATCGAGATCCTGATCCATGTTGGCATGGACACCGTGGAGATGCAGGGCAAGGGCTTCAAGGCACTGGTCAAGGTGGGCGATAAGGTCAAGGCCGGCACCCCGCTGCTGAAGGTGGATCTGGACGCCATCCGCGCCGCAGGCCATCCCACCGCTACCGCCATCATCGTGACCAACGGCGATGACATGGGCGAGCTGAAGATGCTGGCCGAGGGCGATGTGCTGGCCGGCACTCCGCTGTTCAAGTTCTGATCGTAATCGTAAAAGGCGTGAGCTTCCATTCGGAGGCCCACGCCTTTTTTATTATTCCTTTTCTTGTTTATATTTCAGCACCTTCTGGGAGAAATGTCCATCGAGGAACTGGATGAAGGGGCCAAGGGCGATGATGATAACACCCACCACCATGCTGATGATGCGCCGTGCCGAGGGAGCCTGCCGGGTCTTGTTCATGACCTTCTTCTCTTTCTCCTTCTGTTTTTCACCATTCTGTTGTTTTTGTGTTGAAAATTCAGGCCTTGAGCCGGGCTTCAATGGCCGCTTTGTCCAGTCCTTCGCCAATGACGATGAGCACATCCTGTCCCTGCGGGATGGGTTCCAGTGTTCTGCCGGCAGCGGTGGCGTTCAGCTCCAGCCAGCCGGTGGTGCCTTGCGGGTCCGGTGCAAAGCCCTTCACCCGCAGCACATGGCCGCAGGCGGCATCCGCAAACAGGTGGTCGGCAGCGGCCTGCAGCTGCTGCAGCGTCAGGTGCTGCTCCAGAAAGCACAGAGAGCTGAAGGCTTCGTGCTCGTCAAAATGCAGCTTTTCGCAGCTGGCCTGCCTGCAGCCGCAGGCCGCAATGGCGGCAAGGTCGGCATCGGTAAGCCGTGCCCAGTCCTTGGTGATGATCTCTTCCGGCGCAAAGCGGCGGGAGCACTTGCAGCCCTCCAGCGCACGGGTCAGGTGGGCCACGGCGGCAGCGGTCTGCTGCTGCCCGGCCAGCTGGGTACGGCTGACCAGCACCCGGCCCGCGTTGGCCGTCTCGGATGCCAGCACGTACTCAGCCTGCGGCGAAAGCGTTTCCGGCAGCATGGCATCCACTATGGCGATCACATTGCCGATGTGATACCAGCGGTCCAACGGGTCGTCCCGCAGCACATCAAAAAACTCGTCCACATCAAAGATGCCGCTGGGTTCCACCACCACCCGGTCGAACCCGCGCATGGCCATGGCAATGAGCTTGGTGCGCATCCGGCGCTGGTGGGTGTCGCAGTCGCATCCGCCGCTGATGGTCTCAAGGTCGCAGTTCGGGCCAAGAAGGTCCTGCACCAGCATTGCATCCACGTTCACTGCGCCGAAGTCGTTTTCCAGAATGCAGACATTGTGGCCCTGTGCCACCAGATACCGGACATACCGGCGCAGAAAGGTGGTTTTTCCTGCGCCCAGAAAGCCGGTGATAAGGTCTACCTGTACCATAATAAAAAAGCACCTCCTGTGCTGTTGTTTGCCCGGTTCCAGTATACCGCAGCAAACTGTAATACGCCAGTGGCAGATACAAAAAGCCCCGCATTTCTGCGGGACTTTTTATGTTCGTATTCAGCCGCTGTCGGATGCAGAGCTGTACTCGGCAATGACCTTGCGGGCGGCAGGTGCCATTTTGGCCGGCACGGCGGCAGGTTTTGCAAGGAAGTAGCCCTGCAGCGCATCCGCACCCAGCTCGATGACCTTGCGCAGTTCGGCGGCGGTCTCCACGCCCTCGGCAATGATCTGCATGCTGCGCGGGTGGGCATAGGCCACGATGTTCTGCACGATCTGCTGCTTGTCCGGGTCGGTATCGATGCCGCGGATGATGGCGATATCCACCTTGATGAACCGGGGCGAAAGCTCCAGCAGGCTGTTTTCGTTGGCAAAGCCGCTGCCGTAATCGTCCAGCGCGAACATGCCGGAGAAGCCCGGCACATGGCGCTTGGCCTCCAGTGCTTCGTGGTCGATCTCCTCTTCCTCGGTGATCTCAATGACCATCTGGCGGCACAGCTCATGCCAGCGGCTGTCCATATACTCGCTGTCCTCTCTGGGCAGGCAGACGCTTGCAATGGAGTTGATGAACAGCATCGTGTTCCTGCGCACAAGGCCCTCGCTGCGCAGGTGGTCGAAGTTCTCCAGCGATTTGAAGAAGGTCAGCCGCTCGATCTCGCACAGTGCGCCCTGCTCCCGCGCCAGCTTCATGATGGTAGCGGGCGAGCGCAGCGCTTCCATATCGGAGCGCATCAGGGCTTCGTAGGCCATCACCTTGCCGGTACGGGCCGAGAAGATGGGCTGGAACACATAGTACACCCGCTCCTCGGTAAGCAGCTGCTGGAAGTCGCGTCTCAGCTGTGCGGCCTGTGCTTCCTGCTGGTAGATCTCCATGCTGAACTCTTCCAGATGTCCCTTGTTGGTGCGCTTGACCTGATAGAGGGCAAAGTCGGCATACTTTTTCAGGGTGTCCATATCGGTGCCGTTGGCCGGATACCACGCCACACCGCCGGAAATGCTGATACGCAGCTCATTGCCGCTGGGCAGGATGGCAACGCTCTTCTGCATGGCGCTGCTCAGGGTGCGGATCTTCTCACGGATCTGATCCTGACTGGAATAGCCGTAGAACAGCAGCACGAACTCATCGCCGGAAAGACGGGACACCACAGTGCCGTTGGGTGTGTTCTCAGCAAGGCAGCGGCCAGTGCGGTGGATGTACTGGTCGCCCCAGTCGTGGCCGTAGGTATCGTTGATGTGCTTGAGGTTGTCCAGATCCATCATCAGCAGAGCTGCAACGCCCAGCTGGTGCGGATCGTGGAACAGCTCTTTGCTCACGCGGTGGAAGGCCTGACGGTTATACAGGCCGGTCAGGATATCGTAATCGCGTTCGTGCTCAATACGCATGCGCTCCAGCGTGGTGGCGGTAACGTCCTCAGCCAGACCCACCTGCGTGGTCTGGTCGTTGGTGACGCGCAGCATGATGTAGCGGGTCTCGCCCTCCTTGCGGATGGTGAGCATCTTGTCCCCCTCTGCCGTGGTGGTGCAGGGATGGGAAAGCTGGATGTGGCTCAGCTTTTCCTCAAAGCGGCGCACACTCAGGAAGTGATCCTTGGGCTGGGGGGCACCCAGCAACGCAAAAAAGTTATCGGTAACATACACACTGCCAGTGTCGAACCTCAGCTCATAGCCGCCCAGCTCCACACTGGCCATGTCCATGATGCGCAAAAACTTTGTGGAGTTGTTCAGCAGCTCGCTGTTCAAGCTGGTCAGTGCATCGGCCAGACGGTCCAGCTCCCGGATGTTGGTATGGGACAGCTGCGGGAACTGCTTTTTCTCCTGCCCGTCCACCACTTCGTGATACAGCAGCTCCACCGGATAGGCCAGATTGCGGGCAACGACCAGACTGCCCAGCGCGCCCAGCACCAGCGTAAACACAATGGCAATGGCGATCACGTTGCGCACATTGTCTGCAAAGGCAAACAGCACCTTGCTGTTCACGGTGCCGATCAGCAGCCAGCGCTCATTGGAAAATGGCGCGTTGCGGCTGTACAGGGTAATGGGCAGGGCCACGGCATAATAGTCTTTATTCCGTAGCGTCAGCCAGCACTCGTCCGCCCGGAGTTCGCAGTTCATCATGCCGGCCGGTGCTTCCGAAGCGATCATATCCTCGCTGGAAGTGACCGCCTTGCTGACGATAAAGGAGGTATCTTCCTCATCAGCAGTGGTGGAGACTAAGAAGTAGGTGCCGGTATTGCCGTCCTGCAGTTCACTGTAAGGCAGCTTTGTCTGCAGGTAGCTGGTAAGCAGCTCCACACCCACCACACCGTAGATCGTGCCGTCCGGCAGGATCAGCGGCTGGGAGTAGGCAATGGCGGTGCGGCTGTCGTTGCCTATCTTATAGGCACTGGTGCTCCAGCGGCCGTAATCCTCGGCGTTCAGCCTTGCGCCGTCCTCCCACGCGGTCTGGAAGGAAGTCTTGAAAAAGCCGTTGCCCTTCAGGCCGTAGTAGCGCAAGGTGGGCTGCCAGCTTTTATCGGTGGTGATGCCCAGCTTTTTGACCACCGCCGAGCTGCCGCGCTCGATCATCAGATCGGCGTTGTCCTCCGAAGGGCGGGCATCCGGGTCCAGATCCCGCAGGTAGATGCCGGGCAGGCCGCAGCCCACATCAAGGTTGTGCAGATTCACGGTGTTCAGTACCACAAAGATGCCACTGACCGGTTTTGCTCGCAGGGTGTTCACCAACTCCGGCGCAATGGCCGTGAGCAGTGCGTCGCTCTTCTCACGGCTCGTGTTCAGTTCGGCCAGATCGAGCTGGCCTTCTTCCTGCATGGCAAGAACGGTATTGTTGATGTGTTCCGACAAATCGGTCAGATCCTGTGCATCCTGCATCAGGTCCTGCACGTAGCTGACGCGGTTGCGCACCTGCATGTTGAGCATGTCCTTGGCGTTCTGGTTCAGCCTGCCGTCCACATTGGTAATGGCAATGCTGACCGCCAGCAGCACCACCTCCACCAGCATCACCAGCATCATGGCGTTAAAAATGGTGCGGAAGATAGGCCTGCCCGTTTTTTTGCGCCGGGCGGCATCCGTATCCTTCTGTCTGCGCAGCATCGCCATCACCTCTCTTCCTCAGCGTGTTCCGTCGGCTCAGCCCTCGTACTGTTTGAGCTGACTGCAGATATCCTGATACCATGCCTCAAAGTGATCGTCGGTCAGGAACTCGGCTTCTGCGTCCGCAGTACTCTGACCCTCGGCGATGCGCTGCTCCACGGTCTCGCGGCGCACAGCCCGGACACGACCGCTTTGAGATATTTTTTCATCGATTTTCTCCCCTGAGGGCGCTCACGCAGCAGGACGTTCCGGTTACCATATCACCCGATTATACCTGGTTTATCATACCATCTTTTTCCGGGTGCGTAAACAAAATCCGGCAAAAACCTTCACGATCACAAGAAAGCGGGAGACGTTCTTTTTGCCGTACAGCAGGATGAAACCCATGCTGTTGCGGCTGTCCGCCCGCAGGAAGCCGTGGGTGATGTAGGGCATTGAAATGGTAAATATAGAAGAAGCACCGCTGCGCAGTACGATTTTGCCGCCATCATTGAACGAGCGCAGCCCCAGCAAGACCTTCAATCCGGCGGGCCTTGTGGGCAGCCACCATTTCAGCGGCGAGTGGGTGTAAATTTTTGATACAGTAAGAGGGGCTGCTGCACTTTCGGCTAAAACGATGTGCAGCAGCCCCTTCTTCGTATCGGATCCAGACAACAAAAAAGCGTTCTGAGAGATCTCAGAACGCTTGGTGGTTGCGGGGGCCGGATTTGAACCAACGACCTTCGGGTTATGAGCCCGACGAGCTACCAGACTGCTCCACCCCGCGATATTTACTTTGTGCTCTCAGCGGTTCTCGCTGACTGCTCAAGTATAATACCACAAGGGCGGGCGGATGTCAAGTATTTTTTTGATTTATTTTTTCTTCTTTTTCCAAACCACGAACCCTGCGCAGGCGGCAGCTGCGATCACCACCACCGGCCATGCACCGGCAAGGGCAACGATGACCTGCTGCAGGCCATCCACAAAGTTCTGCCAGCCAGCGGAAAGGGCGCTGACAAAGCGGCTGCCGAAGCCCTCGCTGGGCGGCGAGTAGGTGCTCACCTCGCTCAGGCTCACGTTCACAGTGCACTCTTCCACCTGATCGTTGTACCAGTCCATCTGGCTCTGCCAGCTCTCGATCTGGCTCTGCACATCCGTCAGGCTGGACTCGATCTCAAGCAGGTCGGAGAGGTTGTCGGCCTGCTGCTGCAACTGCTGCAGGCGGGTTCGCTGGTTCTTGAGATTCTCAAGCCGGGTCTCCACATCCATGTACTGGGCGGTCACGTCGTCGGCCTGCTGGTTTTTGTAGGTCACGTTGCCTGCTTCGGCCACGGCGGCAAGAAAGTTCTCGTAGTTCTGCTGCGGCACCCGGTAGGTCAGGCTGACACTGCGGCTGTCACCGGCATCCGAGTATTCACTGCTGGATTCCAGATAGCCGCCCGCTTCAGCAAGGGCAGCATCCAGCGCAGCGCGGGCTGCGTCGTAGTCCTTGCTTTCCAGGCTGAGGTTCGCGGTGTAGATGATCTTTGCGTGGTCGGTGCTGTGGGCCGCTGCTGCCGCGTCGTCCTCCGAATAAACAGCGGTGCCGTTGTCTGCGCCGCTTTCCAGCGCCATGGTGTTCAGACTGTAATCGGCTGCCATGGGGCTGTCCACAGCGGCGCGGTCCGCGCCGCCTGCCGCCATCACCGCCGCAGTGCTGTCCGCAGAATAATAGACCGCCGGGCTGCTGCTCTTTGCGCCAAGGCCGATTTGTCCGGTGGCAAAAGCACCATAGCCTACCACGCACACAGCAAGGCAGGCCGCCAGTGCGCCCACCCGCTTTGCGGGAAAGCGGATCAGTTTCTTCTTCGGCTGCACCGGGGCGGACTGAGCCGGTACCGGTGCGGCGGTTTTCATCATGGGCTGGGCCTTTTCTTCTTCGGTCAGCTGGTCGGTCATGGCCAGCAGCTTTGCCTTCAGATCGTCCGGGGCGTAGAGGTCGTCCGTCTCCATCTTGTACTCATACCACCTCATCTTCGATCTCCTCCTTCAGCATCGTATGTAACTGCGCCCGGGCACGCCGCAGCCAGCTCAGCACCGTGTTGGACGGTGCGCCCATCATCCGGCCGATCTCCGCCGCCGTGTACCCCTCGTAGTAATGCAGATAGATAGCATTGCGGTAGTTTTCCGGCAGGGCGCGCACTGCGTCCAGCACACTGCCGTCCTCAAACGCATCGGGCGCGGGCAGGTTCTCGTCCAGCTCGGTGTCCTTCTGATGGGCTGCGCGGGTCAGGTCCCGGCAGCGGTTGATGGCCACCCGCAGCAGCCACGCCTTGAGGTGCTCCTCACTCTCAAACGTACCATTATAATGCAGGAGCTTCTCGTAGACATCCTGCACCACGTCCTCGGCATCGGCTGTGCATCGGCTGTTGTGTATGGCAGCGCGGTAAACAGCATCGCTGTATTTCTGCACTGCCAGCGTAAATACTTCGTTTCTGGTCAGCTGTCCCATAGTTTCAAGCTCTCCTTTACCGCCTGTACAGGGCTGGTGGAATTCGTATTCCACGGGGGACATTCACCCTATACACGGCTGAACGCCCCCGAAGATTGCATTGCTGGAAAAATTTATGAAAATCACCTTTTATATACTCTCTGCAGCAGGGCCACCCGCTCTGCAAGGAAGGTCTCGGCCTTCGGATGGTGCAGCCAGCGCTTGCTCGCCGCTGTGCCAGCCAGCTTTCTGCCCAGCGCTTCCGGGTCGGTATCGGCCTGCATCACATCCTGCATGGTCAGCTGCAGCGTCAGCGCCGCAGGGGTGTCCGGCAGCGGCGGCAGCGGGTCCTCCCACACAAAGGGCGGCAGCAGCTGCACCGCCACCGTGGCGCGGGTGCACTCCTCGGTGAGCAGCAGGGCTGCAGGCGCGCCGTCCGGCTGGACGTGCAGAGTGCTGTACAGCAGCTGCAGACTGCCCTCGGCCAGCAGGCGGACATTCCCCTCCCGCCCGGTAGGCGAAAGGCTCAAATATTCCCGCGCCTCGTCCAGATAGATGTGCCGGGCCGGTGCCTGCACACGGGCATACAGCGCAGGCAGCGCAAAGCGGCCCGCTTCGTCCAGTGCGTGCTGCAAAAGCAGGTAGAACTCGGTCAGTGGGTAGGCCGGGTCCGGCTGCGGCATCCCGAAGTCCGGCCGCGAAACATGTCCTCCACCCATGGGGAACCTCCTTGATAAATAACGCTGATGCGGTATTCTAAACATAGAAGGGGCGCTGACTGCAAGGGTCAGCTTTCCATCCCGTTTGTCAAAAAGATTGACCGCACAGTTTGGAAGCAGGGCGGTCAATCTTTTTTGTTATCATCTTACCATATTCTACGACGCATTACAACACGCCCTATTGTAAACCCTGCTGCAACTTCATTGTTGACCGTCTTCCCTCTGCCGCGTTATACTCGGCCACAGATGCCTTGTAAATTTTTAACAGAGGGGAATTCTATTCTATGAAAAACAAAAAACTGACCACCTATCAGATGGCTGTCACTGCGCTGATGGCCGCCGCGCTGTGCGTGCTTGGCCCGCTGAGCGTGCCCATCGGGGCCATTCCCATTTCGCTGTCAAATTTTGTCATCTGCCTGACCGCATGGCTGCTGGGGCCCAAGTTCGGCACCCTGAGCGTGGCGGTGTACCTGCTCATCGGCCTTGTGGGCGTGCCGGTGTTCTCCGGCTACGGCGCGGGCATTGCCAAGCTGGCAGGCCCCACCGGCGGCTATCTGGTGGGCTACCTGCTGCTGGCCTTCATCGGCGGTCTGTTCATCGAAAAGAGCAAGGGCCAGCCGGTGATCTCCGGCATCGGCCTTGTGCTGGGCGATGCCGCCTGCTACGTGCTGGGCACCGCATGGTTCGTGTTCCAGATGCAGTGCGAGCTGGGCTATGCGCTTTCGGTGTGCGTGTACCCGTTCATTGCGCTGGACCTCGCCAAGATCGTGGTGAGCTGCATCGTGGGTACACTGCTGCGCAAGCGTCTGGTACAGGCTGGCGTGCTGAAGCTGAAGGAGGCCTAACAGGCAAAGCAAAAGGGAGACTGCAAACGCAGCCTCCCTTTTTTATTTGTGATCCGTTATTTTACATAGCCAAGGGTCGCAGCCATCACGGCCTTGATGGTGTGCATCCGGTTCTCGGCTTCGTCGAACACGATGCTCTGGGGGCCTTCAAACACTTCATCGGTCACTTCCATGGCATCGCGGCCAAAGCGCTCGCCCATCTCCTTGCCCACGGTGGTCTTGTGGTCGTGGAAGGCGGGCAGGCAGTGCATGAACACAGCGTGCGGGCCTGCAATGTCCATCAGCTTCTGGTTGATCTGGTACGCAGACAGGTCGTTGATCCGCTCGGCCCAGACCTCCACCGGCTCGCCCATGGACACCCACACATCCGTGTACAGCACATCGGCACCCTTGGCGGCTTTAGCAGGGTCCTCCTCAAAGGTGAGGGTGGCGCCGGTCTGGGCGGCAATGGCCTGACACTGTGCCACAAGGGCCGGGTCCGGCTGGTACTTTTTGGGTGCGCAGGCGGTGAAGTGCAGGCCCATCTTGGCGCAGCCCACCATCAGGCTGTTGCCCATGTTGTAGCGGGCATCGCCAAAGTAAACGAAGTGGATGCCCTTCAGGTGACCAAAGTGCTCCCGGATGGTGAGGAAGTCGGCCAGGATCTGGGTGGGATGGAACTCGTTGGTCAGGCCGTTCCACACCGGCACACCAGCGTAGTGGGCAAGGTCTTCCACGATCTGCTGGCCATAGCCGCGGTACTCGATGCCGTCGAACATGCGGCCCAGCACACGGGCAGTGTCGGCGATGGACTCCTTCTTGCCGATCTGGCTGCCGGACGGGTCAAGGTAGGTCACTTCCATGCCCAGATCGTGGGCAGCGACCTCGAAGCTGCAACGGGTGCGGGTGGAGGTCTTTTCAAAGATCAGGGCGATGTTCTTGCCTGCCAGCTGGTCATTGTGGCGGATGCCGGCCTTCTTTTTTGCCTTCAGGTCTGCGGCAAGGTCCAGCAGTTCTTCGATCTCGGCAGGGGTGTAGTCCAATAGCTTCAAAAAGCTGCGGTTCTTCAGGCTCATTGTATATTTCCCTCTCTATGCAAGCATTCTTGAATATTTATTCAAGCTATGATTCTATTATAGTACGTTGCATCGGGAAGGTCAAGAGGAAGCTTACAGCTCCAGCTCTGCCTTCCGTCCGGTGGACTGATAGGCAGTCAGCTTCACGCCGGCCTTTTTGAACATGAACCGCGCCGCCACGCTGGAATCGCTGTCGTGGTACTTGTCGCCGTAGTACACCACCTCGGCAATGCCCGACTGGATGATGGCCTTGGTGCACTCGTTGCAGGGGAACAGCGTCACGTACACCCGCGCACCTTTCAGGTTATTGTGGGCGCTGTTGAGGATGGCGTTCAGCTCGGCGTGGCACACGTACATATACTTGGTGTCCAGCGGTGCGCCCTCCCGCTCCCAGGGCATCTCGTCGTCGCTGCAGCCAATGGGCATACCGTTGTAGCCCAAGGACAGAATTTTGTTTTCCGAGCTGACGATGCACGCGCCCACCTGACTGTTGGGGTCCTTGGAGCGCATGGCCGTGAGCAGCGCAATGCCCATGAAATATTCATCCCAGTTGATGTAATCGGTACGTTTCATTTCGGTATGCTCCTTGTGCCTGTATTCTGCCTTTTATTATAGCGTATCGCTGTGGATTTTACAATAAACTTTGGCACTGCCGTGCAACTTGCACAAAACCTTGCCCCGAAGTTTGGCGCTTGATTCGTCAGAATTTTCAAACGAAATATTTAAAAATCATTTTGAGTGTGGTATTATCTTTGTAAAATATGCCACAAAAGCGGAGAGAATGCTCCGTGCGGCGGAAATGAGGGAAAAACCGATATGAAATACGCAAGCAACAACATCCGCAATATCCTGATTGCCGGTCATGCCGGCAGCGGCAAGACCACGCTCACCGAGGCGCTGGTCTATTTTTCGGGCGCTGCCGAGCGTATGGGCCGGGTCGAGGACGGCACCACGATTTCGGACTTTGACCCCGAGGAAGCAAAGCGCAAGGCCAGCCTGTCTGCATCGGTCGTCCCCGTGGAGTACGAGGGCATCAAGTACAACCTGATCGATGCGCCGGGCCTGTTCGACTTCGAGGCCGGTGAGTACGAGGGCATCCGCGCAGCCGAGAGCGTGCTGGTGGTGGTGTCCGGCCGCAGCGGCGTGACTGTGGGTGCGGAAAAGGCGTTCCAGCTGGCCCGCAAGAATGGCAAGGCTACCATGGTGTTCGTCTCCAAGTGCGATCTGGAGAATGCCAACTACTTCAAGATCCTTGAGGATATGAAGATCAAGTTCGGCTCCACCGTCTGCCCCTGCGTGGTGCCCGCCAAGTTGGACGACGGCACCCCCGTGTACATCAACCTGTTCAGCCAGAAGGCCTTCAAGTACGAGGGCGGCAAACAGATCCAGGTGGACCTGCCGGACATCGGCCACCGTTTTCAGGGCCTGATCGAGGCCATGAGCGAAGCCATCGCCGAAACTGACGATGAGCTGATGGAAAAGTTCTTCGGCGGCGAAGCCTTCACCACCGAGGAGATCGTGGAAGGCATGCGCAAGGGCGTCAAGGACGGCCTGATCACCCCCGTGTTCTGCGGCAGCGCCGTGAACCAGCAGGCACTGGATATGCTGCTGTTCAACATGCACAAGCTGCTGCCCAGCCCGGAGCACGAAGCCAGCACGCTGGCCGAGGATGCCGCCGGCGAGCCGGTGGAACTGCACTGCACCGTGGACGAGCCTACCGCCGCCTACGTGTTCAAGACCGTGGCCGACCCGTTCGTGGGCAAGCTGAGCTACCTGCGCGTGGTCAGCGGCAAGGTGACTGCAGGCGAACCCCTCACCAACGCCCGCACCGGCGATGTGGAGAAGATCTCCAAGCCCCTCACCGTCATTGGCAAAAAGCAGGTGGACTCCGACGGCATCATTGCCGGTGACATCGGCGCAGTGGCAAAGCTGGTGAGCGCCAAGACCGGCGACACCCTGTGCGACGCTGAGCGCGTGGTCAAGCTGCCCGCCCCCGTGTTCCCCAAGCCCAGCCTGTTCATGGCCGTCACTGTGGCCAAGAAGGGCGACGAGGGCAAGATCAGCAGCGCGCTGGCCCGCCTGATGGAAGAAGACCCCACCCTGAGCTACGAGAACAATGCCGAGACTCATCAGCAGGTGATCGGCGGTCTGGGCGAGCAGCATCTGGACGTGGTGAAGGCCAAACTCAAGAACAAGTTCGGCGTGGAGATCGGGCTGGAAGCACCCCGCATCGCCTACCGCGAGTCCATCCGCAAGGCCTGCCAGAAGCAGGGCCGTCATAAGAAGCAGACCGGCGGTCACGGCCAGTTCGGCGATGTCGTCATCAACTTTGAGCCCTGCGACAGCGAGCAGGTGGTGTTTGAGGAGAAGGTGTTCGGCGGCAGCGTGCCCAAGAACTTCTTCCCGGCTGTTGAGAAGGGCGTGCGCCTTGCCGCCGAAAAGGGCGTGCTTGCAGGCTACCCCGTGGTGGGCCTGAAAGCCACCCTGCTGGACGGCAGCTACCACCCGGTGGACAGCTCCGAGATGGCCTTTATTATGGCCGCAAAGCTGGCTTACAAGGCCGCTATGCCGGAGGCCGGCCCGGTCATTCTGGAACCCATCCACACCCTGAAGGCTCATGTGCCAAACGACAACACCGGCGATATCATGGGCGATGTGACCAAGCGCCGCGGCCGCGTGCTGGGCATGGAGCCGGACGAGGACGGCCTGCAGACCATCATCGCTGAAGTGCCGCTGGCAGAGCTTGCAAACTTTACCACCTTCATCCGTCAGACCACGCAGGGCCGCGGCTGGTTCACCACCGAGTTTGCCCGCTACGAGGTTCTGCCCGAGATGCTGGTGCCTGCCGTTGTGGAGCAGGCCAAGAAGCTGGGCAATCTGGACGAGAGTGCAGACGATTAAACGGCAAACGTCAACTTCCCCAGTCTGCTGCGCAGCCAGCCCCCTCACCGAGGGAGCTGGCAGAACCGTCAGGTTCTGACTGAAGGAGTTCCCACCGAAATACGACATCACCCCGACCCCCGTTGACACTTTTCCCTCTGTCAGCGGGGGTTTTTGCGGGCAAAAAGCTTGACAATGCGCAGTGATACGGTATAATAAAAATAGAAGGGGCGCTGGTCCTATCATGGTCAGCTCCTTACCCTGCAATCAAGATTGACCGCGTGGCTGGGAACCGTTGGCGGTCAATCTTTTTTGTTATCATCGTCTTTCTTCTGCGAAGTTTTTGCCATGACCTCAACGGTCAGACGAATCACATCCACGATCAGGCCCAGCAGTGTGAGAATGAACGTGAGCAGTGCGAGAGTCTCCAACAGAGTCATCCGACATCCCTCCCTTCGCCTTCAGGGCTCCGGGCGGTTTCCTTCAAAAAAGTTTCCTCCCGGACCCCCTGCTTCGTTCCATGTACAGGAAGAATCAGCGATTCGGGCAAGAGAGCATGACCACCGGTCGATACGATCAGCGCCTTATTTTCAGTATAGCATATTTCTCGACCCAATACAACAAAACGCCCCCGGTACTGCGAATACCGGGGGCTTCGTGTTTTAGTGCTTGGGGAATGCCTTATTCCAGGTTTCGATCACGTTGAACTTCGGTGTCCAGCCTTCGGGCTTGAAGGTGTCTGTGCTCTTGGCTTCCATGATGCCCTGCTCCGCGCACCACTGTGCAGCCTTTGCCATGTCAGCGTCGGCCACATCCGCAAACGCGGGCTGTGCGGCGGGTTCGGGCCTGCCTGCATTGTTCCATACCAGCAATGCCAGCTGGCCGCGGTTTGCGGGGATGGCTGCACCCTCGGGCAGCAGTTCATTCAGGATCACCCGCGTCACCACCTCGTAGCCGCCCCACACGGCTGCGCTGCCAAGGACTACGGCGGCAATGGCACCGCCTGCGTCGCCTTCAGGTGCCCCGCCGATCTCGACAATGTCGCTGGGCAGCAGGGGCTTGTTGTCGTCTGTGGCAAGGTTCGGGTCAGGGTCCGTCTGGGTGCCCTGATACACCACGTAGATGCCGTCCCAGCCGACATCATCCGGGATGGCGTTGTAGTCAGTGGGCTTGTAGCGCAGGTAGGCGGTGGTGTACAGATCGCTCTGCGCGTTCGCGTTTTTGAAAGCCTCGACCAGTGCGCTGACCGCTTCTTCAGAGACGGGCTCCGTAATGGTCAGCCGCGCCCGTTCGGAGAAGCTGACAATGAAGCTGCTGTCGGGCACGCTTTTCAGCTTTACGTTGCCGCCGCTGAGCTTGATCGTGCCATCATTCTCCCTCGGCTTCAGCGTGTCGGCTTCCACCCAGCCGCCGCTGACGTTGAGCTGGCTACAGTTGAGCGCCTCTGCTTCCATAACGCCGCCGGAAACCGTTATGTTGTTCGCGGACACGGTCTGGCCCTTTGCCGTCAGCCAGCCATTCGTTACGTTGAGATCTTTGGAAAGGATGCCAACGGGTGCCGTATTGTCTTCCAGATTCAGCACACCGCCGTTTACCGTAATGCTTGAACCTGTAATGGCGACGGTTCCATTGGCACTGGCATTCAGGGTACCGCCGCTCACCGTTACACGACCGTTTTCGCTGGCTTCGATGCCAAAGCCGCCGCCGCTGGCCGTCAGCTTGCCGCCGCTCACCGTTACTTGGCCGTTATGGCTGGCTTTGATGCCGATACCGTGTTCGCCGGTGGCAGTTGCGCACAGGGTGCCGCCGCTTACCTGTACGGTGTTGCCTAGGGCATAGATGCCGTTATCCGCAGCGGTCACGTTCACGGTGCCGTCTGTCACATCCAGCGTGCCGTTCCGAATCCGGATGCCGCTGGACAACGTATTGGTGGCCGTCAGGCTGCCGCTGCCCTTGATGGTGAGCAGCCCCGGGGTGCGGTCGGGCCAACCGCCGCCGTCGTCAATGTCGATGGCCAGCTTGTTGGTATTGTTGTGCGTGACCGTATTGCTGCCGTTCAGGGTGAGCTCGACATTGCCAGACGCAGCAAGGGTGTGCCTTGAATCGGCGTTGTATTCCATATGGGCATCCTGCAGCGTGGCATGGACCGTGGTGCCGTCATAACAGTTCAAACCGAGCGATTCGAAGCGGCCCGAAAGAACAGGGGCTTCGTCTTTTTGTTCGATATCCTCGCTGCCGCTATCCTGGATCGTCAAAATCTGGCCGTTGAGATCGGGGCGGTCGGGGTCCTCCACATTGCGGGTCACGGAGATCCACGCTTTTTCGCCGGTGGGGTATTTCTCCGTGTTGGACATATCCCACGTTTCGGCCAGTGCGGGCATGCACAGGCTCAGGGCCATGGCCCCCGCCACCGCCGCTGCGGCCAGCTGTCTTGCAAGCTTGCGTAGTTTCATGCAGATTGCCTCCTTTTTTCCCTCGTATTTTTACGGGGGGGGGTATGTATTACAGTACTTTGATTATCTCACACTTTACCGGATTTTGGAAGCAAACCTGCGTGAATCGCCCTAAAAAATGCGTGAATGAAGGGAGACCTGTCTGCTGGCACGCAAAAAGCACCGTCTTTTGTACGAGAAAATTTACAATTTACGCTGCCTTGGGGAATGCCTTATTCCAGGTTTCGATCACGCTGAACTTCGGTGTCCAGCCTTCGGGCTTAAAGGTGTCTGCGCTCTTGGCTTCCATGATGCCCTGCTCCGCTTTCCCTCTGTCAGCGGGGCTTTTTGTTGTCATTTTTTCTCTGGTCCTCTAAAAATCTCCGCCATTTTCAGGCGTCTTTCCAATCCTGTCTGAATCCCTTGATAATACTTGATTTTTTTTTGGGGGGGTAGAATAAAGATGGGCGAGTCTTTTTTATCCACGATCCGCGCAGACACGATCCGCCCGCAAAAGTCGTATCAAGGAGGAATTTATATGAAAAAGCGACTTATCAGCCTGCTGCTGGCATTCAGCATGGCACTGACATTTCTGCCTGTCGGGGCAGTCTCTGCATTTGCGGCGGAGACGGGCAGTCATGAGCTCGACCTCACCCATGACACTGAGGTCAGAATCACAGAGACTGCCACCTATGATCTGCTGCCCTGCGAAAATGCACAGGGGCATCTTGTGATTGACGCCCCGAATTGCACTGTCACCCTTCGTATAATGGGCAACATCAATATCGCACAAAATCAGAATGATTTTATTGTCGTAAAGCAAGGCACTCTCGTTCTTGAAGGTTCTGACCACTTACTTGGCTATTCTGATGCTGTTTCAAAACCCCATCCCCTGATCACAGTATCCTCCGGCGCAAAGGCCGTGATCAATGACGGTCAGTTCAATAGCAATTCATCATCTATCGTATGCAATAATGGTACGGTAGAAATCAACGGCAGTGGACGCTATACAACATCCACCAGCTACGTCATTGACACGCGTTCCAACAGCGTTTTAACAATCAATGATGGGTATTTTCATTCAGATTCACGCAGTGTTATTCTCGGAAATTCCAGTCAAGAGATTGAAATCAACGATGGAACATTCATAAACGAGTCGCTCCGTTCTCCCACTATCAATCTGAACCACGATAAGCAAGTGTATATCCATGGCGGTACTATTAAGAATCTGGTAGGTGGCCGTGCGCTTGATACTGGAGACAACACAACGATTGAAGAACAAAACGGAAAAAATATTCTGCTGGAAGGCATGCAAGGAACGTATGTTACGATTGCAGTCGTATCTGGCGCAACGTTCAATTTCAAAAGTGGAACCGTAAGGTCCCAAAAATCTGCTGCTATCCGCAGCGCTCCCAACGCAACCGTTAATATCACCGGCGGAACAATCAGCAACAGCCTCTATGGCGTTAAAGTACAATCAAACCCGAACTCTGTTTTCATTGGTAAAGATGTGCATTTCGAGAATAATACCAATGATATCTGTATGGAAGAAGATCAGTTGATCACCATTGCCGATGACTACAAAGATGAAGCAACTGTTCTGGTTATGGACAGCGATCTTAAACTTCCCCGCCCTATTACAACAACCGGCAATGCTGACAGCCAAAAGAAGTTGAAACTACACAGCAATAATGCCGGTACGGTTGCTGTGTTCCACGATAATGGAGATGAAACCGGCTATCAGGAACTTGTTGAGCGCACCGGCTACTTCGTAAATGTCGTATCCGGCACAGCATCCATCGACGGCGGCGTTACTGCACTGCCCCCTACCACACAGATCCAAGACGGAACTCAGGTTAATCTGTCTGCCGCTCCGGCTCAGGACGGCATGGAGGACGGCATGGAGTTTGAGCGGTGGGTGGTCTCCCCTGCCAGTGCTCTGTCTGATCTGACCAGCACAGGCTTTGATCTGACTGCAAGCAAAACATCTTTCCTCATGCCCGCTCAGGACATCACACTGACTGCACAGTACCGCTCCAGCGCTCCCGCGATCGACGACGCCCCTGTCGACGCCTCTGTTGGCCCTGCCATCAGCACTGCGGTAACGATCATCGGCGGTGCACTGCTGGTGGGCGGGCTGCATCAGCTGGGCACCGAGATGTGGCTGATCCATCATCTGCCCAAGGGTACCGCCATCCCGGAAACCCGCATCGAACTGGCCGAAGTGCTCTGGAAAGATGCCGGACAGCCTGCTCCTGCTGCCGAAGCCGCTTATACCGATATCGACACCGACGACACCGATGCACAGCAGGCTGCACAGTGGGCAATTGAAAACGAGCTGATGACGCTGCGCAGCAGTGAGCATCCGGACAAATTCGACCCCCATGTGCCGGTCTCCACCGTAAAAGCCATTCGCGCGTGGAAAAAGGCACAGCAGATGAAACCGTCTGCCAAGTAACACCCAATGGAATCAAAACAGCCCGTTCTCCTTTTTTGAAGAGCGGGCTGTTCCGTTATTTGCTCCAGCCGACACATTTTTCTGCCCTACCGCCGCCTTTTTTGTTGACAAAGCAGCCGCCTGCTATTATAATAATGTAGTCAAAATGGCATTCTTGTGCGGCTTTGCGGCTGCACAGCACAAATAGAGACAAGGAGAGATTCTCAACATGGCACAAGAGATCAAGATGTCCGCTGCCGGTCTGAAGGCAATGCAGGAAGAACTGGAATACCTCAAAACGGTGCGCCGCAAGGAGCTGGCCGAAGAGATCAAGGAAGCACGCAGCCACGGCGACCTTTCCGAGAACAGCGAGTACGACGAGGCCAAGAATACGCAGGGTCTGGTGGAGAACCGCATCACCGAACTGGAGCAGATGATCAAGAACGCCGTCATCATTGATGAGAGCGAGCTGAGCGTGGACAATGTCTCTGTGGGCACCCACGTCACCATCCTTATGACCGGCGAGGACGAGAACGAGGAGTACGACATTGTGGGCCGCACCGAAGCCGACCCCCTGAACGGCAAGATCAGCGACGAAAGCCCCGTGGGCCACGCTCTGCTGGGCAAGGCTGTGGGCGACAAGGCCGAAGTGCTGCTGCCCACCGGCCACACCGTGGAGTACACCGTGCTGAACATTACCCACGCTGCAGGCTGAGCAGGCCAAACGAATAGGAGAAACCATGGAAGAACAAAAGAAGAACCCGGCGCAGGGCCTGTCCGAGAGTGAGCAGGTGCAGGTGCGCCGCCAGAAGCTGGCCGACCTGCAGGCTGCAGGCCACGACCCCTTCACCCTGACCAAGTACCCGCAGGATGCCTACTCTGCCGATCTGAAGGCCGAGTTTGCCGCCCTGCCCAACGAGACCGACAGCGGCAAGACCGTGGCGCTGGCTGGCCGTATGATGTCCAAGCGCGTAATGGGCAAGGCAAGCTTTGCCCACCTGCGGGACGATAAGGGCGACATTCAGCTGTACGTCCGCCGCGATGAGCTGGGCGAAGAGCCTTACGCCGCCTTCAAGAAGCTGGACGTGGGCGATATCATCGGCGTGAAGGGCGAGGTGTTCCGCACCAAGACCGGCGAGCTGAGCGTGCGCGCCACCGAGCTGACCCTGCTGGCCAAGAGCCTGCGTCCCCTGCCCGAGAAGTTCCACGGCCTGACCGACACCGAGATGCGTTACCGTCAGCGCTACGTGGACCTGATCGCAAACCCCGAGGTGAAGGACACCTTCGTGAAGCGCAGCCAGATCCTGAAGGAGATCCGCGCCTATCTGGACGAGAAAGGCTTTCTGGAGGTGGACACCCCCATCCTGACCCCCTTCGAGATCGGCGCCTCTGCCCGCCCCTTCTACACCCATCACAACAGCCTGAACATGGACATGGTGCTGCGCATCGAGACCGAGCTGTACCTCAAGCGCCTGATCGTGGGCGGCATGGACCGCGTGTACGAGGTGGGCCGCATCTTCCGCAACGAGGGCATGGACCCCAAGCACAACCCGGAGTTCACCAGCATCGAGCTGTATCAGGCCTTCACCGACTTCCACGGCATGATGGATCTGGTGGAGGAGCTGTACAAGCGCCTTGCCCAGAAGATCTGCGGCAGCATGGTCATCCCCTATCAGGGCAAGCAGATCGACATGGGCCACTGGGAGCGCCTGACCATGGTGGAAGCCGTGAAGAAGTACTCCGGCGTAGACTTCAACGACTGGAAGTCCGACGAGGATGCCATCGCCGCCGCCAAGGAGCACCACGTGGAGCTGCCCGAGGTGCCCACCAAGGGTTCCATTCTGGCTGAGTTCTTTGATGCCTTCGTGGAGGACAAGCTGATCCAGCCCACCTTCATCTACGACTACCCCGTAGAGATCAGCCCGCTGGCGAAGCGCAAGCCGGACGACCCCGCCTTCACCGAGCGCTTTGAGTATTTCATCGACTGCACCGAGTACGGCAACGCCTTCAGCGAGCTGAACGACCCCATCGACCAGAAGGGCCGCTTCGAGCGTCAGGTGGCCGAGCGCAAGGCCATCGAGCCCGACTGCAAGGCACAGGTGGACTACGACTACGTGAACGCACTGGAGTACGGCCTGCCCCCCACGGGCGGTCTCGGCTTCGGCGTGGACCGTCTGGTGATGCTGCTCACCGACAGCGCCTCCATCCGCGATGTGCTGCTGTTCCCCACGATGAAGCCGATTGAGCAGTAAATTCCGCGTTTGCGCAGCAATGAAAGCCCCAGTGGGGCTTTTAAGCGGCCGAGCGGTCTTGCGCCAGCAAGATGGAGGGGCCTTGCCCCGACAAGCTCCAATTTAAGCGAAATAAAGCCTGAAACTTCTTGATGTACCGAGAAGTTTCAGGCTTTTTCTTTTGATGAATTTCCAGCGAAAACTACGCCAAACGTGGAGGACGAATACGGCAACACCCCGGCACAGCGGGCAGAGCTGGACTGGCTGCTCTACAACAAGCCCTTGGAGTATGCCCGGCTTGTGCTGGGTGGGTAGATTGAGCATTATCTCTCGCTTGGTTGCGACCATGGCAGGCTGGAAGATCAATGACATAACAAACACAGCCCCGCTTTGGCGAAGGAGAAGCCAAAGCGGGGCTGTATTCAATGAAGGAGAAATGAAAGGAATATCAGGTTACAGATTCAGCTCAAACTGTTCCACCGTAACAGTTGCTTTGCCATCGGCGGCAAAGGTGATGCCATCGGCAGACTGGGGGGTGTAGATCCATGCGGTCATGGTCTGCTCACCGTCGTTGGCGAAAACTTCGATGCTGTTTTTGTCCAGCAGGATGCGGAGCTTCAGGGCACCGTTCTGGCTGCGAACCTTGCAGCTGCGGCGGTGAACGATGTCGGCACGGGAACCGGCATAGCTGCGATCCAGCGTCAGCTCGGAGGTGTAGGGGTCGTAGGTCAGGCTGGTGTGATGGTCTGCATCGGCGGCCAGCTTCAGGGTGAAGGAGCGGTATTCGCCGGGCTGCACCGTAACGGTCAGGTCGGCCACACGGCCCTTGATGCCTTCCAGAGAAGTTTCGCTTTGCACCGTCACATTTTCGTGGAAGGTGCGCTTGCCGTGGACGGCGTCCAGCTCCCGCACCGGGGCCTGAACAATGCGTCCATCCTTGATGTGCAGCTCGCGGGGGCAGATGGTCTGCCCGAACCACTTGCAGCCCTTGGGCTTATCCTCGGTGTCCGACCATGTCTGCAGCCATGCGGTCATGATGCGGCGGCCGTCCGGGGCAAGGGTGGTCTGGGTGGCGTAGAAGTCGATGCCGCCGTCCATCAGCTGCACGTTTTCCTTGGTGAAGGTGTGGGTGGTTTCGTCGTAGCTGCCGATGAAGGCAATCACGTTGTGACCGTTGTGGAACTCGCCCTTGGGCAGCATCTCCATGGGGCCGAGCATCAAGACCTGCTTGCCGTCCAGCGGAAAGAAGTCCGGGCACTCCCACATTTTGCCGTACTGATTGTTGCAGCGTTCCAGCACCGTGACAAAGTGCCAGTCGAAGCCGTCCTTGCTCTGGAACAGTGCCGCTGCGCCGCTGCCGTCCTCGGCCAGGCAGACAGTGACGGCGGAGTAGGTGCCGTCGGCCTCACGCCAGATCTTGGGGTCCCGGAAATCGAACTTGCTGAAGCCTTCCGGCAGGTCTTTCTGGGTCAGCACCGGGTTGCAGGCAGGCTTTTCGTAGTCGAGACCATCACCGATGGCGATGCTCTGGGTCTGGATATCCCGCATCTCCCCATTGGGCTGCTTTTCTGCCACCACGCTGGTGTACATCAGCAGCTGCTTGCCGTCATCCATCTCGGTGGCAGAACCGGAGAAGCAGCCGGGGCCGTTGTCCGCCGGGGAATCCGGGGCGAGTGCACAGGGCAGATACTCCCAGTGCAGCAGGTCGGTGCTGACGGCGTGGCCCCAGTGCATGGGCGCCCACCGCACATCGTAGGGGTTATACTGATAGAACTGGTGATACTTTCCTTTATAATAAGAGAAGCCGTTGGGGTCGTTGAGCCAGCCCACATAGGGAGTCATGTGGTAAGCAGGGCGTTCCTCCGGGGAGATCGCTGCGCCGTGCTCGGCCTCGTAGGCACGGGCTTTTTGTAAAGTCAAATCGTTCATGGAATCCTCCAAAGGAAAGAATTCTTATGCGTAGTAAGCATCCAGATATTTCTGCATAATGCCCAGATAGTCGGACAGGCCGTAGTCTTCCAGCTTGCTCAGATATTCGTTCCACTCTGCATCCGTAGTGCCGTTCATGATCCAGTTGGCCTTCTGCGTATTCATGTAGGTCTGCAGATCTGCCTGCAGGTTAGAGACCTGCTCGGTGTCCTCGTTGCTCATAAAGACATTGGGATAGACATAATCGTTGTTCATATCCGGGGTGTAGATCTCCTTGATCCAGTCCAGACGATACTGTGCATCGTCCGGGCAGGTAACGTATACACCATAGTAATCATCCAGAACCGCCAGAGGTCCACTGACACACTGCGCTTCACGGACTTCCACGGGAGAAGCATCGCCCAGAGGAGCGTGCTTCAGCATGGGCTCGCCCTTATCGTTGGTGGACAGTTCAAAGATGTTAAAGCCTTCCGCATCGCCGTAAGTACCCCAGTTGTTCTGCGGAGACTGGAGGGGTGCGTACATCTGATCCAGCCATGCGCAAACCAGTGCAGGATTAGTCGCCTTTGCGGTAACAACGCATCTGCCGCGGGCAAAGCCGCTGGTGAAAGAACCGTTCTGCGGAGTGATATTTCGGGTATCGGCGGTCAGGGCAGGCAGCGGTTCCCAGTCGGTCAGGTTGTCAATGTTGGCAACATCCCAGCTGAAGCAGACACCATAGCGGCCAGCCTTGCCCTTGGAAACATAGGTGGACCACTCCTGCGTGAAGCACTCCGGGTCGATGAGCTTCTCGGCATACAGCTTGTGCAGCCAGTCCAGACCATCACGGTAGCCCTGCTGGGTGGCGGCACAGATAACTTTCCGGTCATTGGTAACAGCGATATGACGGTCTTTGTCTGCATCGCCGTAGCCTTCGCCAAAGCCATTGATGAGGATGCTGGGGTCCTGATCGCCGTTGTTGACGATGCAGGACATGGGGATGATGTCGCCGTCAATGCCATACTCTGCCTTGATAGAAGCGGCGTTATCACGGAATGCAATCAGCACCTGCTCAAACTCGTCCACTGTGGTGGGCATCGACAGACCGAGGAAGTTCAGCCACTTGGTATTGATGAAGCTCATGTTGCCAATGGTCTGGATGGCGGTCTTTTCCGAGCCGAGCTGCTCGATCCAGGGCAGTGCCCAGATGTGGCCATCGCTGTCGGTGCACATGGTGCGGTACTCCGGGTACTGCTCAAAGACCTTCTGGAGATAAGGCATATTGTTGTCAATGTAGTCTTCCAGATTGAGGATGACACCCTGATCTGCGTAGCGCAGCAGATTGCTGTCGGTAAAATCAGCAGTAAAAACAAAATCCGTCAGGGTGTTGGGGTTGGACATATTCAGGGTGATCTTATCGCTCCACTGGTCGGACTGGATGGCGGTCCAGTCGATGTGCACATTGGTCTGCTCTTCCAGACGCTTGAAGATGGTGCGGTTGTTCGGTTCGGGTTCGCTGCCCACAGGGAAGCTGGTCATACCGGTAAAGGTGACCTTTTCAGACAGCGGAAATGTAACGGCACCGGTCACGTCCACAGCTGCGGCAGCAGAATCGCCGCTGCCGGTGGATTTGCCGCCACAGGCAGACAGAGCAGCGGCAGAGCCCGCCAGAGCGCAGACCTTGAGGAAGTTGCGGCGAGAGATCAGCTTTTTCATGGTATTTTCTCCTTTTTCATGTTTCTTTTTTCGTGTAACAGATGAGCGTACCTGCTTATAAAATTCTGGAATATCCTCAGCCTTTAATGGAACCAGCCATGATGCCGGCATCAAAGTACTTCTGGAAGAAGGGATACATCACCAGCAGCGGCAGACTGGAAATAATAATGGTTGCATATTTGAGCAGCTCTGCCATCTTCGCACGTTCGGCAGTGCTCTGGATATCTGCGATCATGCCGGATTCCGGCTGGCTCTGGATCAGGATGGAACGCAGCACCAGCTGCAGCGGCTGCTTCGATGCGCTGTTCAGGTAGATCATGGCGTCAAAGTAGCTGTTCCACATGGCCACGAACTGCCACAGGGCCAGAACTGCCACCACCGGCATACAGACGGGCAGCAGGATCTTGAAGAAGTAAAGCATCTCGCTGGCTCCATCCACATCCGCAGCTTCGCGCAGCTCACGCGGGATGCCTTGATAATAGGTACGGGCAATGATCATGTTCCACACGCTGAATGCTCCCGGCAGAATGACCGCCCACATGGAATCCAGCAGACCCAGATTGTTGATGAGCAGGTAGGTGGGGATCAGACCGCCGCTGAAAAACATCGTGATCACAAACAAGGTGTTGAAGATCTTTTTGCCTTTGAAGTCCGGCAGCGACATGGGATAAGCGGCAAGCATCGTCACAGCTACCGAGATGATGGTGAAGATGATCGAGTAAAGCACCGCGTTCCTGAAGCCGACCCAGATCTGCTTGTCCGAAACGACACGCTGGTAAGCATCCAGACTCCACTTGCTGAAATCAAAGGAGATGCCCTTGTTTTGCAGAGTGACCGGGTCCATAAAGGACGCGATGACGATGTAGATCATCGGAACGATGATCGCCAGCAGGAACAAGCCCAGAAGTGCGTAGCCGCAGTACAGGATGATCTTATCTTGTCTGGTGTAGAGGGCCATTTTTGATTTTTTCTGTTTTGCCATGGTAAACCCCTCCTTACAAGCCCTTGCCATCGTTCATTTTGGCAACGATCTTGTTCACTGCGATCAGCAGGATGACATTGACAATGGTGTTGAACAGACCGACTGCCGTGGAAAAGCTGTAATCGCCGTCCAACAGGCCCTTTTTATAAACGTACGTTGCAATGATCTCGGCAGTGTTCAGGTTCAGGTCCGTTTGCAGGGCATAGGCTTTTTCAAAACCGATGCTCATGATGTTGCCTGCCTGCAGGATAAACTGAATAACGACCATATCCTTAATGGCGGGCCACTCCACCGTCATGATCTGCTGGATCAGGTTTGCGCCGTCGATCATCGCAGCTTCCTTCAGATCTTTGCTGGCGTTAGAAAGGGATGCGGTGTACATGATGGATGCCCAGCCGGCACCCTGCCAGATGCCGCTGATGATGTAGATGGGGCGGAATGCTTCCGGCAGCGTCATGAAGTTGATGCTGGTGTGAAGCAGGCCGTTCACCGGACCGGTGACACTCAGCAGCACCCGGACGATGCCGCACAGCACGATGACCGAGATGAAGTTGGGCATATACAGCACCAGCTGCACCTTCTGCTTGATCTTCTTGCTCTCGATACGGTTGAGCAGGAATGCCAGCAGGATGGGGATCGGGAAGCCCCACAGCAGACCGTAGACGCTCAGCTTCAGGGTGTTGATCAGATAACGCTGGAAGTCCGGCGAGGACATGAAGCGGGTAAAGTTTTTGAAGCCTACCCACTCGCTGCCCCAGATGCCCTTGAAGGGATTGTACTTCTGGAACGCGATCAGCACACCGCCCATGGGAGCGTACTTGAACACCAGCGTCAGCGCCACGGCAGGCAGCAGGAACAACAGGTAAAGCTGCCAATGCCGTTTGATGTAGACCCATGTGTTGTGCAGCTTGCGTTCTGCTGTCAGCACAGCCGTTTCCGGCGAGGCCGTCTTTGCTTTCATGAATCATTCTCCTCCTTTTGATTTGTGTTTTACATTTGCACCTTTGAATTTTACATTTTTTCGTTTCTATTGTGCAAATGTAAACTTCTGTAATTCATTTATACCACTCAAGCAAGCGAATGTCAACGATAATTCATGGTATACATCAAAAATTATTGTGGATTTGTACAGATGCACAAATTCAAAAGTGCGCTAATATGCAAAATGATGATTTGCATTTTTGCATTTGACTAATTTGTGCATTTGCACTATACTGGAGTCGCAAAGAATAAGATCCGTCACCAGACTTTATCTATAAAAGAAAGAACACCCGCTCCTATTTATAAAGAAAGAGGATGACTTATGGCAACCAAAGTCACCATTCAGGATATTGCAAACGAACTGCAGCTTTCCCGCAACACAGTTTCAAAGGCCATCAACAACACCGGTGTGCTGGCAGATGCCACACGGGAGAAGATCCTGCGCAAAGCCGCCGAAATGGGCTATAAGCAGTTTGCCTATCTGCCGCTGTTTCAGGAAGACGCTGCAAAAACAGCAGAGCATTCCATTCTGCCGAGTGACAAACGGGAGATCGCCATGCTGACGACCCAGTTTCTGAGCAGCTCTCACTTTTCCTCCATGATGCTGGATCGTTTCCAGTCGGAAATCGAGCATCTGCACAGCTGTACGACCATTCATCGCATTTCTCCCATAGAGCTGAAAGAGAAAAAACTTCCATCTTCTCTCAACATCCAGCGCACAGCCGGCATCATCTGCATTGAAGTATTCGACTATGACTACGCACAGATGCTGTGCGATCTGGATGTTCCGCTGCTGTTTGTAGACACCCCTGTGATGGATATGCGTCCTCCTCTTAAAGCTGACCGCCTTTATATGGAAAACCGCATTGAGGTCCAGAATGCGGTGGCCCACATGGTCCAGCGCGGCAAAAAACGCATCAGCTTTGCGGGGGATAAAAACCACTGTCAGTCCTTCTTTGAGCGTTATATGGCTTATAAGGATGCAGTGGAGTACTTTGGTCTGACAGAAGGCCTGAGCACCTGTGCGATGCCATCTGGACAGCAGAACTATCCGGTATCCCTGTACGAAACCATACGTCGGTTCAAAACGATGCCGGATGCCTTTGTCTGCGCCAATGACTTTGTTGCCATGGATCTGGTCAAAGCATTGAATGAGCTGGGGTATTCGGTTCCCGATGATATCTGGGTCTGCGGCTTCGATGACAGTCAGGAGGCTTCCTACTTTGCCCCCCATCTGACTTCGATCCATATCCATGGACAGATCATGGGCTACACCGCGGCCAATCTGCTTATAACCCGCATCGAAGAGCCATCGCTGAACTATCGCACCGTCTATACGGAAACCAACCTGATCCTGCGCGAATCCACAGGAGATTGAGCGAAAGGAGAACCCCCATGCGTGACCTGTGCAATACGGACAAGCCGCTGTTTTCTGTGCTGACGAAATTGACTTACAGTGCTTACCTGAACATCTTATGGCTCGTGTGCAGCCTGCCCATCGTTACCATAGGAGCTTCTACGACCGCATTGTTCTACGTCACGCTCAAAATGGCGGAAGATCGGGACGATGGTCTGACCCGGATGTTTTTTAAGGCGTTCCGGGAAAATTTTAAGCCTGCCACAAAACTCTGGCTGATCCTGCTGGCAGTCGGCAGTTGCCTTGTTGCGGATGGCTTTGTGCTGCGCCGAATGTGGAGCGAAAACATTTTCTGGACGCTGCTCACTGCAGTGCTTATTGGTGCGGCAGTTCTGTACGGCATCGTTCTGCTGTATGCCTTTCCTCTGCTGGCACGGTTTGAAAACACCACCTTCGGCATCCTGAAAACAGCGTTTCTCGTGGGTGTCCGGTATCTGTTTTGCACCCTGCTGATGGCGGCGATCTATGGCATCATGGGGTACGTCATAGTGTTTGTGTTCACGCCTGCATTCCTGTTGGGCATGGGCTTGTGCGCCATGCTCTGCTCCTTTCTGATGCTTCGGATCCTCTATCTGATCGGTGGAGACCCTGATGCAGTACACGAGGAATACGACCATGACAAAAACTGACCGGGATACGCTCCGCTCCCTTCATGGGCGCAAAAAGTGGGAGCACATCTGGGCATATTACAAGCTGCCCATTGCGATCGTGCTCATCGTCGTCTATATCCTCGGCTATGCAGCCTACCGTCATGTGACGAAAAAAGAGGATGTGCTTTACCTTGGTCTGGTAAACATCACTGCCGGGTCTGATCTGACGGAACAGCTTACCACCGGCTTTGCCGAAGCGCAGGGTCTGACCAAAAAGCAACAGGTCGATCTGCTGTCCGGCTTGCTGCTCAGCGAAAGCGAACACGCAGAGGAGCAGTATGTATATGCTTCGGAGATGAAGCTGCTGGGTGCAGTCAGTGCCCAGCGGTTAGATGTTGTTCTGATGGACGAATATGCACGGGATCGACTGTTGGCAGATGATTATTTTCTCGATCTGCGGACACTGGATGCGTCTTTCCATGCACTGTCGGGTCTGAACGCCGGTGGGACCGTGCTGGATATTTCGGACACGCCGTTTGTCAGGCAGGCAGGTTTTTCTGGCAAGGTCTATCTTGGGGTAGTGCAGAATGCACCGCACCCGGAACGTGCAGCCGCTTACATTCATTATCTGTTCCAGCGGTGACCGTTGGGTTTTAGCTTATAGGATAAAAATAAGGAGAAAACGCATGGACATTTTAACGATTGGTGAAGTTTTGATCGACCTGACCCAGACCGGCAAGGATGCGCGCGGCATTCCTCAGTTTGCCGCAAACCCCGGCGGTGCACCGGCCAATCTGGCGGTGGCTGCTTCCAGACTGGGCGCACAGACCGCCTTTATCGGCAAGGTGGGTGCGGATGCCTTTGGCCGCTACCTGAAAGAGGTTCTGGCAGAAAACAAGGTAGACGTTTCCGGCATGGCGGTGGATGCAGACCACCCCACCACCATGGCGGTGGTCTCGGTGGATGCCACCGGTGAGCGGGATTTCAGCTTCTACCGCAGCGCAAACGCTGACGTGATGCTGTGCAAGGAGGACATTTCGGACGAGGCTCTGAAAGCTGCCAAAATCGTCCACTTCGGCTCTGTCAGCCTGACCGCAGACCCCTCCCGCACCGCTACGCTGGATGCTGCCGCCCGCGCCAAAAAGCTGGGTGCTACCATCACCTACGACCCCAACTACCGTGCAAACCTCTGGAAGAACAAAGAGGATGCCATTGCCCAGATGAAAGCTCCCCTGCCGCTGGTGGATATCCTGAAGGTGTCCGATGAAGAACTGCCCCTGCTCACCGGAACCACTGACTGCGAAAGCGGCACGGCACAACTGGCACAGAACGGCATCCGGCTGATTTTCGTCACCTTGGGTGCAAACGGCGTGTTCTACCGCTTTGGGGACAAGACCGGCCATGTGGCAGGCGTTCCCTGCAAGGTGGGCGACACCAACGGCGCAGGCGATACCTTCTTTGGGGCTGCTCTGTCCAAGCTCTGCAAGGAGGAGCTGGACACCCTGACGGTGGACAAGCTGGAAGGCATTCTGGCTTTTGCCAACAAAGCGGCCAGCATCACCACCAGCCGCCATGGTGCTATCCCCGCCATGCCCACCCTTGCAGAAGTGGAGGGCTGAACCATGGCAGCAAAACAGGAATTTGCATCCCGATTTGCCAAGCACAAGGACGAACTGGAATGGCTGTTCATGGAACTGTACCACAACCGGGAAGGGCTGGAAGTTCTGGAGCGGGAGATGGCAGAAGCCTACAACGCCCGCAGCGCTGAGCTGAAAGCACTGGACAAGGCACGCTCTGCCGACCCGGAGTGGTACAAGCGTGGCAATATGTTCGGCATGACCATGTACACCGACCTCTTTGCCGGAAACCTGAAAGGACTGGCAAAGAAGCTGCCCTACCTCAAGGAGCAGAAGCTGACCTATCTGCACCTGATGCCCCTGCTGCAGATGCCCCATCCCCACAACGACGGCGGCTATGCGGTGGAGGATTTCGACACCGTAGACCCGGCCCTTGGCACCAACAAAGATCTGGAAAACCTGACCCGGGAGCTGCGCAAGGCAGGCATCAGCCTGTGTCTGGATTTTGTCATGAACCACACCGCCAGCACCCACCGCTGGGCCATGGCGGCAAAGGCGGGCGACCCGTGGTTTCAGGCCTATTACCACCTCTACGAGGACCGCACCATCCCCGACCAGTACGAGCAGACCGTGCCGCAGGTGTTCCCCAACACTGCGCCCGGCAACTTTACATGGTGTGAGGAAATGCACAAGTGGGTGCTGACCACCTTCCACGACTACCAGTGGGACCTGAACTACGCAAACCCGGCGGTGTTCGTGGACATGACCAAGAGCATTCTGCATCTGGCAAATCTGGGCGTAGAGGTATTCCGCATTGATGCAGTGCCTTATATCTGGAAGCAGCTGGGCACCACCTGCCGCAACCTGCCGCAGGTGCACACCATCGTGCGGATGCTCCGCATGGTATTGGAATGCGTCTGCCCGGCGGTCATCCTCAAGGGCGAGGTGGTCATGGCTCCCAAGGAGCTGGCGGCTTATTTCGGCACCCCGGAAAAGCCGGAATGCCACATGCTCTACAACGTGTCCACCATGGTCAACCTGTGGGGTGCCCTTGCCAGCCGGGATACCCGACTGCTGAAGGCGCAGCTGGATGCCCTCCACGCCCTGCCGGACAACTGCTGGTTCGTGAACTATCTGCGCTGCCACGATGACATCGGCTGGGGTCTGGACGAGGCGGTGGAGAAACGGCTTGGCATTGACCCGCAAAAGCACAAAGAATATCTGTATCACTTCTACGAGGGCAATTTCCCCGGCAGCTGGGCAAAGGGCGAGCTGTACAACTACGACCCTGCCACCGGCGATGCCCGGAGCTGCGGCACCACTGCCAGCCTGTGCGGCGTGGAGCAGGCACTAGAAAAGGACGATAAAACCGCACTGGATTATGCCGTAAAGCGTGACCTGCTGCTGCATACTGCTATGGCATTTTTGCAGGGCTTCCCCATGCTGAACTGCGGGGACGAGATCGCACAACTCAACGGCTGGGACTACAAAAACGACCCTGACCGTGTGGAGGACAGCCGCAATCTGCACCGCAGCAAATTCAACTGGGAGGACGCAAAGCAGCGCACCCGGAAGGGCACGCTGCAAAACAAGTTGTGGCAGGGCATGGAGCAGCTGCGCCAAATGCGTGCAGACTCCTGCTTTGCCCCGGATGCATGGGTGACCACATGGGACAGCCACAACCCCGGCGTGCTGGCGCTGGTACGCAAGCGCGGCGAGGAAACGCTGGTGGGGCTGTTCAACTTTACCGAGTACCCGGCAGGGGCCAGTCTGGACGCTCTGGGCGGCGAGTATCACACCCCGGAGGGCACTTCCGTCTGGCTGGCGGATGTGGAACTGGAGCCGTATCAGGCACTGCTGGTAAAAACAAATAAGTAAAGCGGAATACTCCGGTAACTTTCTCTTGGTCAGAAAGTTGCCGGAGTATTTTTGTTTCGCGCAAACTGCAAGGTCACTGGATCATTGAAATGTCGGAGATGATTGCCACCGCCAATGCCACGCGTGCCTGCGCAAAAAATCCCCCCGATACCGGGGCATCCGGTATCGGGGGGATCTGTCATTCTGAGGCTTTACGGAGGAAGCGCTCAGAGGTTACTTTTTGGGGAACGCCTTATTCCACACTTCGATCACCTTGAACTTCGGGGTCCAGCCTTCGGGTTCAAAGCGGTCGCCCTTGGTAGCCATGGTGCCCTGCTCCACGCACCACTGTGCGGCCTTAGCCATATCGGGGTCGGCCACATCCGCAAAGGCGGGCTGTGCGGCGGGTTCGGGCTTGCCCTTCTCAGTCCAGATGAGCAGGGCCAGCTGGCCGCGGTTTGCCGGGATGGCTGCGCCCTCAGGCAGCAGTTCATTCAGGATCACTCGCGTCACTACCTCGTAGCCGCCCCAGACGGCTGCACCGCCCAGTGCTGCACCGGCCACGATCGCACCAGCTGCGCCGGAGCCGTCGTCCACGGGGTCAACGTCGAAATCGGGGTCGGGGTTATCGGTGCCCGGTTTCTCTGGCATTGCACCATCGATCCAGTGGGCCACCAGAGTGACCTCGCAGTCCGGCATGGTAAAGGAGGTCTCGCTGGAGGTTGCATCGGCCAGCTTCACTTCTGCTGCGGAGCCATCCGGAGAAACAACTTCCCACTGATCAAACATCATACCGGGATACTTGTCCCCATCCAGTTCAGCGCTTACTTTCACAGTGCTTCCGGCTGCAGCCCGGCCATCGATGGTCTTGCTGCCGCTCACAGAAGCAGTACCAATGCCGCCGTCTGCCGTGACGCGGTGCATCTTCACATATTCTGCGGTGAGGGTCACTGCTTCCTGCGGCATGGTAAAGGTGATCTTCTCGGTGCCGAATTCGTTCTCGGAGCCAAGGCTGCCCTGCGTCAGGCCCAACGCCGGGCTGACGTTTTCTTCGACCTTCCAGTGGTGGAACATCTTGTATTCCGCTGTTTTGTCCACTGCCTTCACGGTGATCGGCGTGCCCGGCTGCACGAGCAGCGGGTTTTCCGTACCATCGTTGATGGTGCCATCGGTCACGGTCACCGGCATATCCATCGTGAACGAAGGCATGCTGTAGTGGGCCGTAAGCTTCACATTGCCTTTCGGCATGGTAAAGCCGAGGATTTCATTTTTCAGCTCTTCTTCGGTAAGGTCGCTGATCTGGCCCTCGTCCACGGTCCAGAATGCAAATGTCCACGGTGCACCGCGCTTTGCGGCGGTCACGGTGACCTTTTCGCCCTCAAAGGCGGTATTCAGGCCGGTGGTGTCGTCGTCCACCTGCGCGGTGCCGTTCGCAACGGTAATGCTGTAAGTCGTCTCCCTCGGCTCAATGCGCAGGTAGCTGCTTTCTGCCGCTTCTGCCGCTTCTGCAAGCGGATGGATGCGCGGGTCGATCAGCTTTGCATCCTCGGCTTCGCTGGTATAGTAGACGTAGGCCTTGTCGTTTGCCTGTGTAAAGTCAACAGTGCCCACACGGCCGCCCTGTGCGTTGTTTTTCAGGATCACAGTACCGGAAGCGGTGATGTCGGTATTTTCGGAGACTGCTCTTTCGTCATCACTGATGGTAATGGTGACATTCTCGGCCTTGTTGATCGTCAGGTTTTTCGCTGCTCTACCGTCGGTACTCTCAATGGTCACGTCACCACCGCTGGTAATGGTAAGAGCCTTATTCGAAATACTATTGCCGTTTGCATAAAGATCAACATCACCGAGATTGTTAATACTCAGATTTCCATTCACAACCACGTCTCCGCCGCTGCGGATATCCACCTTACCGGTGCAGTCGATCGTGCTGGTATCATCTCTGGCGAAAATCGCAGCAAACTTATTGCTGCTGATCGTTACATTATGTGCATCCACTACAATCAACTTTGCAGCCACAGCAATCTGATCTTTACCATCCAGATTTATATCCTTGCCGGGTGCGTTGATTTTCAGAGACGAGCGCTTTATTCTGCCATCCGACTTCAACGTTTGGGTGGTCGGGTCGTAACTCAGCACACCATTTCCTAAAATGTCTTTACAGTTTTTGCTGGTAACGCGGGTTGGTGTAGTGTTCTCGCTGCCCACCTCAAGGCCATAATCCTGTACAACATTGTAATTCGGGGTCAGAGTCACGTTATTGCCCGGCATGGTAAAGGTGACTGTGGGGTTCTGCTTATCTGTAAGCGTGATGCCCTCAGCAGTCCAGTCGGTAAACTCAGCGTTTTCTCTGCCTGCAGCGGTCACGGTGACCTTTTCGCCCGCAAAGGCCGAGGTCACTGCCTTACCATCCACGGTGATGGTGGCATCGTCTGCCGTAATCGTATAGGAAACTTTCGGCACAATGCGCAGATAGTCTTCAGTGCTTGCCGGAATCGTCCCAGTGCCCGCATCCGTCGGCTTTGCGTCAGGCGCATCGCTGGTATAGTAGACAAAATCGCTCGCACTTACCGGAGCGGCAAACTCAATTCCGCCAATTGCAACTCCATGATTTATGCCTGCTTCCGTGTGCTCAAGGGTAACAGGGCAAGCACAGTAGATGAACACTTTTCCATAAACCGGTGCCCTACTACCAGTGCTGGAAACTTTCACGGAACGAGCGTTTTCGATCAACAGATTAAAATTCACAATCATATCTGTGGATTCCAGCACCACGTCCGTGTTCGGTGCATCGATGGTCAGATAATGGACTGCGCTGGCATTCGGATTCAGCAAGGTCAACTTTTGCTCATCAGGATCATACTTCAGGAAGCCAAGAATGTTGTTGCAATTATCGCTGTCAACTTCCACCTCACCTCTGCCATAGATTTCAATGGTAATGCCATACTTCGTAGCAACAGACGCATTAGCATCCGTTCCGCTGTTCTCCGCGTCCAGCACGCTCACGGCGCTGCGTCGAGTCATGCTCAGCTGCATCAGCGCGTCGGTGCTCTCAGCCAGCGCCGGAGCGGAAAGGGTGAACATCATGCATCCGGCCAGCGCCGCCGATACTGCACGCCGGATAAGTTTGCCTTGTTTCATGGTATAACCTCCTTTTTTCCCCTCGCATTTTTACGGGGGGGGGTATATATTACAGTATCTTGATTATCCCACACTTTACCGGATTTTGGAAGCAAACCTGCGTGAATCGCCCTAAAAGCAGCGTGAAAAGCACAATTTGTGCCGGTTCTGTTGCAGTTGCCCGACCCGCAGGCACAGCAAAGCCCCCGGCAGGTTTGCGCCTGCCGGGGGCTTTGTTGTGTTATGAAAGATCAATCCTTCTTCTCTGCTGTGCGGGCAAAGAAGTTGGCGAGGATCGCACCGGAAATGTTATGCCACACGGAGAACACAGCGCCGGGGATGGTAGCCAGCGGATACTGTGCAAAGTGTGCGGCGGCCAGACTGGTTGCAAGGCCGGAGTTCTGCATGCCCACCTCGATGGAGATCGCGCGGCACTTGGTGGAGTCCAGCTTGAGCAGCTTGCCCACGCCAAAGCCGGTGAGGTAGCCCAGCACATTGTGCAGGATGACCACCACAAGGATCAGCAGACCGCTGGTCATGATCTTGGCGCTGTTGGCGGAGACCACAGCGCAGATGATCAGCACGATGGCGGTAGTGGAGACCAGAGGCAGCACACGGACGGCTTCCTCGGTGAACTTATGGAAGAAGTGATTGACCACAAAGCCCAGTGCGATGGGCACCAGCACCACCTTGACGATGGACATGAACATGCTCATGGGGTTCACGTCAACACGCTGGCCAGCGTACAGCAGGGTGAGCAGCGGGGTGAGGAGAGGAGCCAGCACGGTGGAAACAGCGGTCATGCCAACGGACAGTGCAACGTCGCCCTTGGAAAGGTAGGTCATCACGTTGGAAGAGGTGCCGCCGGGGCAGGTGCCAACCAGGATCACGCCAATGGCCAGCTCGGTGGGCAGGTGGAACACCTGCGTGAGCGCCCATGCCAGAAACGGCATGAGGGTGAACTGTGCAACGCAGCCCACGATCACATCCTTCGGGCGGCTGAACACCACCTTGAAGTCCTCCGGCTTCAGGGTAAGGCCCATGCCGAACATCACGATGCCCAGCAGGTTATTGACCCACGCCGTCTTTACCACGCTGAACGGGCCGGGGAAGAACAGGGCACCCGCGGCCACCACAATAACGATGGCGGCCATGTACTTGCCCACAAAGTCGCTTACTTTTTCCAGTGTTTTCATAATTGTTTCTCCTTTTCCTTCTGACATGCTTTGGGACAAAAGCATCCGCAAAATAAAACGCCCTTGTCCCCTACGGTCTGTAAGAGACAAAGGCGTGTAATATCCTCTGCGGTACCACTCTTATTGCCAGCACAACGCTGACCACTCAGTGCACGTCCAACAACGCGCGGCCCGTGATAACGGGGGCCTGCCGTTCCTGCTTACTGGGGCGCACACCGTCCATTCAGCCGGAAAGCTCGGAGAGGATCTTCCCACGGATGCCCTGCACTGCCTTGCACCAACCGGCAGCTCTCTGCAGCATTCCTTCCGGGTACTCTTTCTCGTCATAGCCGTAATATTCTTGGTGACATGGAGTATACTCCCCTGCAAAGGCAAAGTCAATAGAATGAGGCCTTCTGATTTTTCATGCAGTTCATTTCAGGAGTGAAAGTGGTTCATGCAGCAGACAAAGCAGAACGGCATCGGCACCGACTGCTCCGGCAGGATGACGCGAAGCCATGGTCTAAAGAGCAGGCCGCAATTAAAATCGACGATCTGCCTTTACGGGAAGTGCGAGGGCTTCTCACGCTGGATGGTCTGGCGAGCGGATGCAGGACGGAGCAGGCGGCCATGGTCTCGCCAAGGGTAACAAGTTGTGCCATAAACAATGCTCCTTTCCGGGTCTTTGGCAAAAAAGAGGGTCAGGCCGCTTCCACCCGGGAGGGATGAAAGCAGCCTGACCTCTGCACGAATGGTTTCTGTTTTGGGAGATCGTTGGGAAGTAATGGAGAATGCAAAAGCAAGGGATAGGAGATTTAGGAGAAAATTTAGAAAAAGCTTTTCATGAGCATCTGCTGTCCGGCTGCAGATCAGGCCAGCATGTTGGGGATGGTCAGGCAGATAGCCGGGCAGTAAGCAACTGCGAACAGCACTGCGATGAACAGTGCGATGAATGGCCACATTTCCTTGAGCAGATTGGTGAACTTGATCTTTGCAACAGCAGTTGCGATGTACAGGGTGACGCCAACGGGAGGAGTGATGCCGCCCAGAATGAAGGTGAGCACCATGACCATGCCGAAGTGGATGCCGTCGATGCCGGCAGCTGCGGCGATGGGGTAGAAGATGGGCACCATGATGATGGCGGCAGAGGTGGTATCCATGAACATGCCGATGACGCACATGGCAAGGATCATCAGGAGCATCAGGACGTTGGGGTTGGTGGAGATGCCGGTCAGCAGAGCGGACACCTGCTCGGGGAACTTCTCGATGGCCAGGCAGTAACCAAATGCGGTGGTGCTTGCCACGATGAGCATGGTCATGCCGGAGGTGCGGGCTGCGCTGAGGACCGTCTTGATGGCGCCCTCAAAGGTGAACTCCTTGTAGACGAAGATGCCGATGATCAGACCGTAAGCACCGGCGATTGCGCCGGCCTCGGTTGCGGTGAACACACCGGACAGGATGCCGCCAATGATGATCAGAGGCATGACCAGCGCAGGCAGAGCATTGATGAAGGACTTGACCATGCGCTTGAAGTCGAACTTGACCTTCACATCACCGTCGTACTTGGCAGGGTTCTTCTTTGCCTTGATGAAAGCGTAGATCATCTGACTGACACCCACCAGAATGCCGGGGATCACGCCTGCCATGAACAGCTTACCAACGGAGATGCCGGTGATGGAGCTGTACAGCACCATCAGGATGGAAGGCGGAATGATGGAACCGATGGTTGCGGATGCCGCAGTTACGGCAGTGGCGTAGTCGCGGTCGAAACCGGCTTCGTCCATGGAGCCGATCAGCATGCCGCCGATGGAAGCAACGTCGGCAGAGGTGGAGCCGGAAACGCCTGCAAACAGCATGGATGCCAGAATGTTGACGTGTGCCAGACCGCCGGGGATAAAGCCGACCAGCTCGTTTGCAAAGCCGACGATGCGCTTGGTAACGCCGCAGGCATTCATGATCTCGCCTGCAAAGATGAACAGCGGAATTGCCATCAGGGTGAAGGAGTCACCGCCAGCGAAGATGCGCTGGGTGAGGATGACAAGATCCTTACCATTCAGGGCCAGATACAGCATGGAGGAGATGCCAACACCGAACGCAACAGGCACGCCGATGAGCAGCATCAGAAAGAAGATACCAATGATCATCCACATATTACATGCCACCTCCCATGTCGCCTGCATCTAATTTTTCGCTGCCGCCCTTGCCCAGCAGGAGAAGCAGCTCTTCAATGAACATACCGGCACTGCCAATGACCATGGCCAGATACACAACAGACATGGGCAGATGCATGGTGCTGGAACGGTTGGTCCAGTTCTCAATAACCATGCGGGTGCTCATGCTGAAGAATATGGCCAGATAGGCAAGAACCAGCACGCGGGAGAACTTTTTCACGATGGTGTGCAGCGGCTCCGGAAGAGCATCCACCACGATGTCCAGACCGATGTGGCCGTCGTCGCGCATGACGTAGATGGAACCGAGATAGACCATGCCTGCAAAGGTGTAGCGGCCAAACTCGACTGCAAAGCTCAGCGGCGAGTTAAAGATATAACGCATGACAACGTTCAGGGTGGTAACACCGAACATTGCGATGAAGAGAACCAGAATGCACACATTCAGGATCTTATCCACCGTTTTACGCACATTTTTCATGCGGGGGTTCATCTCCTTTTATTCAAGTAAGTGCGGGCAAGCCCTTTGCGGCCTGCCCGCACATTTTTTCAGGGAAAGACGGACGGTCTATCAGAGAGCAACACCCATGGAAGTCAGGATCTGCTTGCCGACATCGGTCTTTGCGCAAGCATATGCGTTGTAGTTGATCTTTGCCTTCAGGCTGTCAACATCGGTATCCACCACTTCCAGACCGGCACCTTCCAGAGCGTCGAAGTTTGCATCGCTGCCGTCCTTGGTAGCATTCAGGCCAAACTCGCAGGCTTCCTTAGCGGCCTCGGTCAGGATGTTCTGCTGCTCTTCGGTCAGCTTCTGGAACACCTGCTCGGAAACGGAGATGGTGGTGGGTCCAATGATGTGGTTGGAAACGTTGACGTACTTGCACACTTCCTGCATGGAGGCGGACATGATGGACTCGGGGATGTTCTCCACAGCGGACACCAGACCGGTATCCAGTGCGGTGTAGGTCTCGCCCCATGCCACAGGAGTGGGAGCAGCGCCCAGCTGGGTGAAGGTCTCTTTATAAGTAGAGGAGTCCGGGATGCGGATGATCAGGCCGGACATATCGTCCACAGTGTTCAGAGGCTTATCGGTGGTAAAGATCTGACGGAATGCCAGCACGTAGTAGTCCAGAATGCGGACATTGGTCTTGTCCAGGATCATCTGTGCAACGGTGGTGCCAGCCTCACCGGCCAGCTTCTCAGCGCAGTCGTCGTAGCTGCTGTATACGAAGGGCAGGCACAGGCAGCCGGCCTCGTCCACGTAGTTTGCATAGAACTCGGCAGCGATCACGGCCAGATCCAGAGTGCCGTTGGTCAGGGCCTGCAGGTTCTCGGTCTCGGTGCCCAGAGTTGCAGCGGAGTAAACGTCCACCTTCATCTTGCCCTCGGACTTCTCAGCGACCAGACGAGCGAACTCCTCAGCAGTCTTGTTGATGGAGTGGCTTGCAGCCATCTGGTGGCTCATGGTCAGGGTGACATCGGCCTTGACATCATCGTACTTGCCGGCAGCGGCGGTGCTGGATGCAGCCGTGCTGGATGCAGTGGCGGCGGTGGAGCCGGAAGTGACACCGCAGCCAGCCAGAGCAGCGGCAGCTGCGGTCACGCCAGCAGCCTTCAGGAAATCGCGGCGGTTGATGTACTGTTTCATCTTGTTGTCCTCCAATTTTCTTAAACATCATGACCGGGCTTGTGTCAGCCGGTCTGCACGTACTTTTCTGGCGCCCACCTGCGTGGGACTTTCTGTTGCCAACATAATAGCATGTAATACAAGCCTTGTCAACATTCTTTTTACAAGTTACATGTTTTTTGTGCAGAGTGCACTTGTTTCAAAATGCAAATCTGTACAATTCAAAGGTAAACCTTAAGATTTTCAGCCACTTTTGTTACACTTTTGACTTTTTTGACGTTTCATCGTTGTCACATCTCTTCATATTCCTGTGCTTTTTGTCCGTTCAAGTTGACGTTTTTCACTTTTTGGCTTCATTTTCTTCTGCCGGCTCCCACCATCCACCGCCTCTTTCTTCCCTCTTCCGGCCCGATCCGGCACCGCTGGCACACCCCAACTTGTTTTTTGGCCGAAACAAGTTCATCTTCCGCAAGAGGCATTTATAATAGGAAGTATCCATAAAACGATCCGTCCTTCCGTTTTTTCTGTGATACATGTCCAGTTTCGTCAGAATTCCTGCCCACAGCTGCTATTCTTTGCCGTATCTTTATTTTTAATGCTCCTTCTATTCCGCTCTTATGCTCTGCCGGGCGCTTGTCTTGACATTGGTTTCCGTCTTGTATCACAAAACGGCATGCTCAGAATTGTGCAGTTAGTCGAAAATCATCCTTAAATCCCTGTTTTTTCAAATTTCCTCTTGCTTTTCTTGTATTGTCGTGTATACTAAAGCCAATGAATCTTGTATTACAACAAGATACGACGACGGAACATTTACAAGAAGATCACTGATCACCAACAAGGAGGTCTACTGTTATGAAAGAGTGTTGGGTCACCGAGCCGCTCCACTTTGAGATGCGCGAGACTGAGATCCCTGAACCGAAGGACAACGAAGTCCAGATCAAGATGATGGCTGCTGGTGTCTGCGGCAGCGACATCCATATTTATAAGGGCGAGAACCCCAACTCCCGCTACCCGCTGATCCCCGGCCACGAGAATGTTGGTCTGGTCACCAAGGTTGGCGCAGACTGCAAAAACATCAAGGTGGGCGACCACGTCGTGATTGACTACGTGATCCGCTGCGGCGAGTGCTACCAGTGCAAGCATGGCCGCGGCAATGTCTGCGAGCACGTTCTGGTGCGTGGCAGCGGCACCAATGGCGGCTGGCGTGAATACTGGTGCGTCGAAGAGCCTTACGTCTACAAGATCGACGACAGCATCCCCTGGAAGGATGCCGCTCTGATCGAGCCGCTGACCATCGGCGAACACAGCACCAGCCGTGCAGGCGTGTGCGAGGATGATGTGGTGTTCATTCTGGGCACCGGCACCATCGGTACCATCATTGCACAGGCCTGCAAGCTCAAGGGCGCTAAAACCGTCATCTGCTGCGACATCAGCGACAGCAGTCTGGAGCGCAGCAAGCAGTTCGGTGCCGATTACACCGTGAACAGCAAAACGCAGGACATCGTTGCCGAAGTGCAGAAGATCACCAACGGCCACGGCTGCACCGTCGCATTCGACTCCGCCTGCTTCCCCGGCAGCCTGACCATGATCATGCAGCCCGGCATCGTGTGCAACGCAGGCCGCGTGGTCCCCATGGGCTTCTGCACCGTGCCCGAAAAGATCACCCAGCAGATGATCAATGGCCGTGAGCTGACCATCTGCGGCACCCGCATGAGCCTGAACCAGTGGGTCCCCACTGCACAGAAGATGGCCGATGGCAAGTACCACATGGAAGGTCTTGCAACCACCTTCGTCAAGTTCAGCGAGATCGAAAAGGTCTTCGACAACATCGTTCATCCCGATCCGGCTGTCAAGAAGACCGTTATCCTGTTCGACGGCGCAGAGGACTGACCCTCTGGCCCTGATATAAACACATACATTATATAATAGAAGGAGATCATTATTATGGCTGCTCTTACTAAGTTTGATATTGCCGGCAAGCATGCGATCGTTACCGGCGGCGCACAGGGTCTGTCCCGCGGCATGGCCGAAGGTCTGCTGGAGGCAGGCTGCAAGGTCGTTATCATCGACGTGCAGAAGGAAAAGGTCGAGAAGGTGTGCGAGGAGTACCGCGCCAAGGGTCTGGAAGCCTACTCCGTCATCGGCAATCTGGCCGACCGTGCTGACCTGAACCGTGCCTTTGACGAAGCACTGCAGATTTTGGACGGCCGTCTGGACGTTCTGGTCCCCGCTGCAGGCATCCAGCGCCGCTATCTGCCCGAGGAGTTCCCCGCAGAGCAGTGGGATCTGGTCATGAAGATCAATCTGGATCACGTCTGGTTCATGATCCAGCGTTCTCTGCAGGTCATGCTCAAGCAGCCCACTGGCGGCAAGATCATCACCATCGGCTCCATGGCTTCTTACTTCGGCTGCACCACCGTGCCTGCCTACACCGCAACCAAGGGCGCTGTTGCTCAGCTGACCAAGAGCGTTGCTGTTGACTGCGCCGGCCGCGGCATCAACATCAACTGCATCTGCCCGGGCTACATGGACACCGAGATGTGCGCCAACATGACGCAGGAGCGCAAGGACGAGTGCACCAAGCGCATCCCCGCTGGCCGCTGGGGCCTGCCCGAGGATATGAAGGGTCCCGTCGTCTTCCTGGCTTCCGCTGCATCCGACTACCTGAACGGTGCCCTGATCCCCGTTGACGGCGGCTATCTGGTCAAGTAATCAACACATAAAAAGGGAGGAACCCTGTCATGGCCCCTACCATACGCGATATTAAAGTGATCTGCACCGCCCCCGAGGGCATCAATCTGGTGGTGGTGAAGGTGGAGACCAGCGAGCCGGGCCTGTACGGTCTGGGCTGCGCCACCTTCGCTTACCGCCACCTGACCGTGCAGCATCTCATTGAGACCTATCTGCGTCCGCTGCTGATCGGCAAGGATGTGCGCAACATCTCCGACCTGTGGCAGCTGATGCACCAGAACGCCTACTGGCGCTGCGGCCCCATCGTCAACAATGCCATCTCCGGTGTGGATATGGCCCTGTGGGACATCAAGGGCAAAATGGCCAACATGCCTGTGTACGACCTGTTCGGCGGCAAAATGCGCGCTGGTGTTCCGGTGTACCGCCATGTGGACGGTGCCAATGTGGACGAGATCTGCGAGAACATCGAGAAGTATCGTTCCATCGGTGTCAAGCACATCCGCTGCCAGTGCGGCGGCTACGGCGGCGGCGGCTTTGGCCCTGCTCCGGAGTGGGCAGCCAAGGGCGCAGAGCCGGGCGTGTATCTGGACAGCAAGAAGTATATGCGCGACACCCTGAAGCTGTTCGACGGCATCCGTGCCAAGGAAGGCTTCGACATTGATCTGGTGCACGATGTGCACGAGCGCATCCACCCCACCGAGGCTGTCACCTTTGTCAAGGAGATGGAGCCTTACAAGCTGTTCTTCATGGAGGACGTTGTGCCTCTGGAGCAGGTGGAATGGCTGGATAAGATCAAGCAGACCAGCGTGACCCCGCTGAGCCAGGGTGAGCTGTTCAACAACCCTGCCGAGTACAAGAAGCTGGTGCAGAACCGCAGCATCGACTACATGCGCGTGCATCTGAGCCAGGTGGGCGGCATCACCCCGGCCCGCAAGCTGCAGATGTTCTGTGAGCAGTATGGTGTGCGCATCTGCTGGCACGGCCCCGGCGACATGAGCCCGCTGGCTCATGCAGCCAACATCCACATCGATCTGGCCGCTCAGAATCTGGGCCTGCAAGAGTGGAGCGGCATCGAACCGCCCAACTTCGTCATCCAGAAGCTGAAGGATAACCACGGCGCTCTGCTGGAAGTGTTCCCCGGTATGCCCGAGTACGGCAACGACGGCTTTGTTTACGCCAACGACAAGCCCGGTCTCGGCGTAGACCTGAATGAGAAGGAGGCCGCAAAGTATCCCTGTGAGAATACTGTGACCACCTGGACCCAGACCCGCAACCGCGACGGCAGCCTGCAGACTCCGTAATTTGCAATAATCTTTGACACTGTACGATCCCTGACGGAGAAAAACGGCTGGAATCGTACAGTGTTTTTTGTTCTCAAAGGAGCATTGCTATGAAGATCACAAAACTTCAGACATGGCTGGTGCGTCCCCGCTGGGCTTTTATTGAGATCAGCACCGATGCAGGCATTTCCGGCTGGGGCGAGCCGGTGCTGGAAGGCCGCGCCGCCACCGTATGCGAGTGCATCCATGAGATGGAGCCGTACCTCATTGGTGCCGACCCCATGAAGATCGAAGACCTGTGGACTGTGCTGTTCCGCGGCGGCTTCTACCGCGGCGGCGGCATCCTGATGAGCGCCATCTCCGGCATCGATCAGGCCCTGTGGGATATCAAGGGCAAATACTTCAATGTGCCGGTCTGGCAGCTGATGGGCGGCAGCTGCCGCGATAAGATGCGGGTGTACAGCTGGGTGGGCGGCGACCGCCCCGCCGATGTGGGCCGCGCTGCGCTGGAAAAGAAGCAGCAGGGCTTTACCGCCATCAAAATGAACGGCACCGACGAGCTGCAGTTTCTGGACAGCTACGCCAAGATCGATGCCCTGCTGGAGCGCATAGCCAGCGTGCGCGAGAGCTGCGGCAAGGATTTTGGCATTGCCATTGATTTTCACGGCCGGGTGCACAAGCCCATGGCAAAGATCGTGGCCAAAAAGCTGGAAGAGTTCGACCCCATGTTCATTGAGGAACCCGTTCTCTGCGATAACATGGAGTATTTCCCCGAGATTGCGGCGGCCTGCAACATCCCCATTGCTACCGGTGAACGCCTGTTCACCAAGTACGATTTCAAGCATCTGCTGGCCATTGGCGGCGTGGACATTGTGCAGCCGGACCTTTCCCATGCCGGCGGCCTGACCGAGTGCAAGAAGATCGCCGCCATGGCCGAAGCCCACGATGTGGCCCTTGCTCCCCACTGCCCGCTTGGCCCGGTGGCCCTTGCCAGCTGCCTGAATCTGGATGCCACCTGCTACAACGCGGCCATTCAGGAGCAAAGCATCGGCATCCACTACAACGAGGGCCGCAGCGTGCTGGACTATGCGCTGAACCCCGAGGATTTCAAGTTCGTGAACGGCTTTGTCAGCCTGCCCCAGAAGCCCGGCCTTGGTGTAGAGGTGAACAAGGCTCTGGTGGAGGAAGAGGGCCAAACCCCGCACAGCTGGAAGAACCCGGTTTGGAGGCATGAGGACGGGAGCGTGGCAGAATGGTAAATACCGCAAAAATGGTGCCATGGCCCAGTACATCGCCGTAAAGGCCCGCACTCTGTATGCCCTGCCGCCCACCGTCAGCTTTGAGCAGGGCTGCCTTGTGGAGCTGTTTGCCGTGGGAATGCACGCCCGGACCATCGACTTCCCGCTGCAGCGCTGCATCACCGAGCAGATCGATGTGCAGTTCAGCTATTCCTCCGCCGGGGAGTACCCGGTCTGCCTGCAGGCCATTGCCGAGGGCCGCGCCGGCCTGACCGGCCTGTGGCAGAGCTTTCCGCTGGCCGAGGGTGCGCAGGTGTTCGACCGCCTTGTGCACCGGGACGAAAGCCTGACCAAAGCCGTCCTGATTCCGTGAGAAGTTGTCTGCATACAAGTTTTTTCTTCCAGTTTTCGCTGATTTTGATTTACTTTTGCAATATCCTATGATATAGTTAGAAAAAGTTGTAATACAAAGAGGTGTTCCACTATGGCCGATAAGGGCAGCGTCACCGGAAAGATTGCCCACTATATCCGCAAAAATATCCGCAACGGCAACTGGACCGTGGGCGAAAAGATTCCCAGTGAAAACCAGCTGTGCGAAGAGCTGGGGGTCAGCCGTGTGTCCGTGCGCAGCGCCCTGCAGCAGTTCATTGCGCTGGGCATTCTGGAAAGCGTGCACGGCAAGGGCACCTTCCTGATCTCGGACGATCTTTCGGCCTTCTATTCCAATGTGGAGGAACCGGCTCCCACCATCGATGCTACCGAGACCATGAAGCAGATCCTGGAGTTCCGCAGCATCGTAGAACCTGCGATCTGTGCACAGGTGGCCCAGACCGCCTCGCCGGAGCTGATTGCCAAACTGGAGGGCTACCTCAAAACCATGAAGGCCTCTGTGGGCAAGTGTGAAGAGTTCATCAATGCGGACGTGGCGTTCCACATGGAGATCATCAACGCCTGCGGCAATGCCTACACCATTGCCATTATGAACGAGACCTTCCAGCGCCGGGCCAATCTGGGCAAGATGCTGATTCTTTCCACGGGCTATTATGGCGGCATCTACTACCACGGCATTCTGCTGGATGCTTTCCGCAAGCACGATGTCAAGCGCGCCCGGGTCATGATGGAAGAGCACCTGCAGCACGGCCTGTACGATCTGGAATCCGATAATCTGGGGCAGGAGAAAAACGACCTCTGAGCCGCTTTTTCCTGTCTGATACGCAAAAAAGATCCCGTTCACCCAGAAGTGGACGGGATCTTTTATTGCTTATGAGGCTTTACTGCAGCCGATCAGGCTTTGACGAAGGCAGCTACTTACTTTGCAGCCAGGTATTTGCCCAGTTCGCGGCCCAGCGTCAGGCACATACCAATGCTCACACCGGGGATCGGGGTGATATACTCGGGGCCGAAGCGCATACCGCAGGTGTTGCCGGAAGCGTACAGGCCCTCGATGGGCTGATAATCCTCGTTCAGCACCTGCTGGTCATTGGTGGTCACAAAGCCGCCGGTGGTCACCAGTGCAAAGCCCAGACTCGGGGTGGTGACATGGGCGTAGAAGGGAGCCTTTGCAACTGCATTCAGGAAGTGCGGGTCCTTGGCAAAGTCGCTGTCGTAGCCCTCGGCGCAAACCTTATTGTACTGCTCCACAGTAGCGGAAAGGGCTGCAGGCTCCACTCCGATGTACTCGGCCAGCTGTTCGATGGTGTCGGCGCAGTACCAGCCGTTGGCGCCCTCGGCACCAGCAGCCTTTGCGGCCTCAAAGTTGCCCTTCATGGCTTCCACCACAGCGGGCATGTCGTACTCGAATGCCTGATGGCCGGGGAAGCCGCGCAGGATCTGGGTCTCATAGGTGCTGTCGTAGATGGAGGTGATATTGCCGCGCTTTGCACGTGCCATGAAGAAGCCGTTGATCTCCGGGCCGGCAAAGGCTTCGTTCTGGAAGCGCTGGCCATTCTCGTCCACCCACAGGGGGCCGGGCAGATAGTCGGGCACGGCCATGGAGTCGAAGTTCATGGTGGAGATGTCGCCCTCCAGACGGCCACCTGCCCACACACCCATCTGGATGGTGGAGCCGTCGCGGCCAAAGGGAGCAAAGAAGTCCTCATCCTTGGTGAACAGACGCTTGATGTCCGGCAGCAGATCGTCCATCATTTCCTTGTTGCCGCCAAAGCCGCCGCCTGCCAGCACAACGCCATTCTTAGCGTTGATCTTGAGATAATTGCCGTCGCTGTCCTGTGCGATCACGCCGGTGACCTTTGCACCGTCCATTACCAGCTGCACACCCTTGGTGCCAAACAGAGCGGTGGCATTGTCAGAGAAATTCTCCTCCACATATTGACCCGTGACATGCTGCAGAACGCATTGACGATCTTGCGCAAAAGCGCTGCTCTTTTTTCAGAAATGCAGCAAGAAAGGTCTCTCCGGCGCTGCGTGGAGAAATGCAAAGGTCGATCACATGAATCAAAACGATCCTGTCCCGGACGATTTCACTCTTTCGCCGGCCCTTGTGGATGCACTGCCCGCGCTGTTTTTTTGCCTGCAACATGGTACTGGTGGCAGGAATTTTGCTTTTATCATGAATATGCAGTGAGCCGGAAGCCTCTGATCCGCAGAAGGTTCCCGGCTCATTTGCTATGGATTTTTTACGTGGATGCCATTCGAGTCCTTGATCGAAACAAAAAATTCCACGTCATGCGACTTGGGATTTCCTGGTAGCCTATTCTATTGCTCAAACACCCCACTGGGGTGTTTGTTGCTGTCGCAAACGCAAACTTCCGATAAACAAAAAACGTACCCGAACCCTTTTTCATAAAGAATCGGGTTCGAGTACGAACTGTATGGTGGAGAATTAGGGACTCGAACCCCAGACCCCCTGCGTGTGATGCAGGTGCTCTAACCAGCTGAGCTAATCCTCCATATTTTGTTTTGTGCGTTCCGAACTGGAACGTGATTATTATAGCACGGCATTTGCCAAAATGCAAGCCCTAATTTTAAAAAAATCACACTTTTTGTATCCGCTTTCCGGTTGCCCTTTGATGCCAAATCGTGTATACTGAACACAGAAACTCTCCCACCGGGAAAAGAGGTAAAAAAAATGCTGACACTTCGTGGAATCATTACGCTGATCGTTCTGATCATTCTGTTTGCACTGGCCGTTGTGTGGATCTCCAAGCAGGGCGGCTGGAAGGGCGAGGGCTGCGGCGGCAACTGTGCATCCTGCCACAGCCACTGCGAAAAACAGGACCCGAGCAAAAAGGCCTGAGTTCAAAAATGCCCCCGGACATTGCCTGCTGGCAGCGTCCGGGGGCATTCTGCTTTCAGCTTTCCGTCTCGCGGTAAAACACCCCGCGCTCTGCCGCGTACACGGCAATGGTGCTCAGCAGGTCCTGATGGGCTTTCTGGTAAGTAGTGCGGCCGATGTGCAGCTGATCGATCACATCGTCCTCCGTGCGGTGCTGCACATAGCGCAGCTCGAACAGATCCGCACGCAGCGGGTCGTTTTGCCGGTAATAGGCAAGGCCCTCCTCAATGGCGGCGCACCAGCTGCGCTCCACCGGGCTTCGTGCACGCTGCCGCATCCCATACCGGTACAGTGCCAGCCGCGTCTGATTTCTCTGCTCGCTTGTCATGTTCTGCCCTCCTCTTTTCATCCGCGCGGCGTGCCAGCACTTCGCGGCGGTTCTGCTCTTCAAAAAAGCAGAGATCCCGCTCGTACATGCTCAGACCAAGCACCGCGCTCAGCCGTTCTGCTTCGCTCAGCTTGAACTGTGTGCGCCCCTGCAGTTTCAGATTCAGTGCATTGGGGCTGATCTTCAAGGCTCGTGCCACATACTGCATCTTGTACCCACTGGCGCGGATATAATCCCGGATCATTTCAGTGTTTGCCATATTCCGCTCTCCTTTTTTCGTATCGGCAATGCCGTTCCACAATCTTTAGTTGTAGTATATTCCTGCATTGATTCAGTGTCAACCCATTTTTGCAAATTCGCAGAAAAAAGTTGATTTTAATGCAATTTTTTGGTATACTTCTGGTAACAGCATTCTTTTTACAGAACAACCATACGTTTTTCAGAGAGGTTTCACATGTCTGAGCTTTCTACCCGTCTGCATCTGCGCCGCAAAGAACTGGGCCTTTCGCAGGAAGAGCTTGCCCAGCGCATGGGCTATCGGTCCAAATCCTCCATTACCAAGCTGGAAAAAGGCATCAACGACCTGCCGCAGTCCAAGGTGGAAGAGCTGGCAGCCGCGCTGGAGACCACCCCTGCCTATCTGCTGGGGCTGGACACACCCTGTCCGCCGCCGGGCTTTGAGCCGCTACCTGCCATGACGCAGGTCCCGCTGATCGGTTCCATTGCCTGCGGCACTCCTATCACGGCAGAGCAGAACATTGAACGCTATATCGGCGTTCCCGCCGCGTGGCGCGCCGACTTTGCCCTGACCTGCCACGGTGACAGCATGTCCCCCACCATCTGCGACGGCGACATCGTATGCATTCGCTGCCAGCCGGAGGTGGAGCAGGGCGAGATCGCCGCAGTGCGCATTGGCGGCGAGGCCACCCTCAAGCACTTCCACCGGCAGGGTGATGCTGTGATGCTACTTGCGGACAATGCCGCCGTCTGCCCACCCATGATCTTTACCGGCCTGCAGCTGGAAGAGCTGCACATTGAGGGCCGGGCCGTCGGCCTGTGCCGGGGGCTGTGAGCCGCCTGCAGTCTTTCAGGCACGTTTCATAAAAGAAGGAGGCTTCTCATGTTTTTCTCCCGCAAAAAGCCTGCCCGTTCTTACGACCCCGCCACCCAGCAGCCTGCACTGCGGTGCAGCATCTGCACCGGGGAGCAGGTGGCCGGTTTCATCTCCCCGGATGGCCATTTTGAGGACGTTCAGCTCATTCGCACGCCTCAGGAACTGGACGCATTCCGGGCACGGTACAGCATCCCGCCGGAATGCCCCCTGAAAAAGATCTATTAAAAGGAGTTCACCATGCCCACTGCACCTGAAGAGATGACCCTGAAGGTCATTGCCCATATCCATACTGCCTTTCCCACCAAGTTCGGCATCCCGCGCCAGAGCGGCCTTGTGGACGAGCTGCGCGGCGAGGTGATCTTTACGCCCGAATACCGCAATGCCGATGCCGTGCGCGGTCTGGAAGATTTCAGTCACATCTGGCTGGTGTGGCAGTTCTCCGGCGCGGTGCGGGACAGCTGGTCCCCCACTGTACGCCCGCCGCGTCTGGGCGGCAACACCCGCATGGGCGTGTTCGCCACCCGGTCGCCCTTCCGTCCCAATCCTCTGGGCCTTTCCAGCGTGCGTCTGGAAGGCATCGAGCACCGGCCGGACGTTGGCCCGGTGCTCATCGTGCGCGGTGCCGACCTGATGGATGGCACCCCCATCTACGACATCAAGCCTTACATCCCCTATGCCGACTGCCACCCGGATGCCGCCGAGGGCTTTACCGGCCAGACCCAGTTCCACCGTCTGCAGGTACAGTTCCCGCCCGAACTGCTGGCACAGGTGCCGCAGGCCGACCGCGCCGCCCTGACCGGCGTACTGGCAGGTGACCCGCGCCCCTCCTACCAGCACGACCCGCAGCGGGTGTACGGCATGGAGTTCGGCCCGGTAGAGGTGCATTTTACCGTGGATGGCGAGGTGCTCACCGTGACCGGCATCGCCCGCCGCTGAGAGGAAGCGTTTATGGAACTGCGGAACATCAATACCTTTTTGCACATCGCCGAGCTGCACAGCTTTTCCCGCACTGCGCGGCAGCTTGGCTATTCCCAGTCGGCGGTGTCCTCCCAGATCGCACAGCTGGAAGCAGAGCTGGGCGCACCGCTGTTCGACCGCGTGGGCAAGACCGTGCGGCTCACCGATGCGGGCCAGACCTTTTTAGGCTATGCACGCACCCTGCTGGCCACGGCCCAGCAGGCGCAGGCTGCCCTGCAGCCCGCCCGGCAGATCAGCGGCAGTCTGCGCATCGCGCTGGCGGATTCGGTGTGCTCCACCTTCCTGCCCGGTCTGCTCAAACGCTACCACGCCCTGTGCCCGCAGGTGGAGCTGGTGCTGTGCACCGCCACTGCCGACGGAATGCTGCAGATGCTGGGCACAAATCAGATCGATCTGGCCTATACGCTGGACCAGCCCCTGCTGCAGCCCAATCTGGTGCTTGCGGCGGATGTGCCGGAGCCGGTGTGTTTTATTGCACCGTCCGCTCACCCGCTTGCCGGGCAGGAAGCCGTTACGCTGGAAGAGCTGCCCCGGCAGGAATTTCTGCTCACTGAGCGCGGCATGAGCTACCGCGACGCTTTGGATCAGTGCCTTGCCGCCCGCGGCCTTGCCATCCACCCTTATCTGGAGCTGGGCAGCGCTGCGCTGCTGTGCCAGATGGTAGAGCAGGGCATGGGTCTTTCCTTCCTGCCGGAGTACATTGTGCGTCCGGCTCTGGCAGCAGGTCGTCTTGCCCGGCTGAATGTGCCGGACTGCACCGTGGAGATGCACCGTCAGCTGTTTTACCACCGTGACAAATGGCTGACCCCTCAGATGAAAGCCTTTATCGAGCTGGTGCGCCAGCCCGCGCCCGGCAAATGAAAGGAGCACGGGTCCATTGAAGCGTAAAGCTGAACACACAAACGAAAAACCGCCGAAGGCTTTCCTTCGGCGGTTTTTCTTATGATAGGAGGATCAAAAATGATCGTCGCTAAATTTTAGTTCAGGATGGTCAGCTCGGTCTCGATGTCGAACAGGTGGACCTTGTGGGGATCGAATGCAACGCGGACGGTGTCTCCGTTGCGTGCCTTGGAGGTAGGAGCCACACGAGCGGTCATCTTGTTGCCCTTGTACTCCAGATACAGGTAGATCTCAGCACCCATCATTTCGGAGACATCCACCTGAGCATCCAGCTGGCAGTCAGTGTGCTTTGCCATAAACTCGGGCTCGTCGTCGATATCCTCGGGACGGACGCCCATCTTGACCTTCTTGCCGACGTAAGCATCCAGCTTGCCGTCTGCGGTCTTCTCCTTGGGCAGGGGGATCACGTCGCCGCCCAGATCAACACCGTACAGCTCACCCTTCTTGATCAGGGTGCCGTCCAGGAAGTTCATCTGGGGGCTGCCGATGAAGCCAGCAACGAACATGTTGCAAGGCATATCGTACAGGTTCTGCGGGGTATCGACCTGCTGGATGATGCCGTCCTTCATAACCACGATACGGTCGCCCATGGTCATAGCCTCGGTCTGGTCGTGGGTAACGTAGATGAAGGTAGTAGCCAGCTTCTTGTGCAGCTTGATGATCTCGGTGCGCATGCTGGTACGCAGCTTAGCATCCAGGTTGGACAGAGGCTCGTCCAGCAGGAAGACTGCCGGGTTACGAACCATTGCACGGCCCAGAGCAACACGCTGACGCTGACCACCGGACAGAGCCTTGGGCTTGCGGTCCAGCAGGTGCTCGATCTCCAGGATCTTGGCAGCCTCGTGCACGCGCTTGTCGATCTCGTCCTTCGGGGTCTTGCGCAGTTCCAGACCGAAAGCGATGTTCTTGTAAACGGTCATGTGGGGGTACAGAGCGTAGCTCTGGAACACCATTGCGATATCACGATCCTTCGGGGGAACGTCGTTGATCAGACGGCCGCCGATGTACATTTCGCCCTTGGAGATCTCCTCCAGACCGGCGATCATGCGCAGGGTGGTGGACTTGCCGCAGCCAGAGGGGCCGACGAAGATGATGAATTCCTTATCCTGGATCTCCAGGTTAAAGTCGGTAACAGAGGGAGCGGTAGCACCCGGATAGATCTTATAGATGTGCTGGCAGCTGATCGAAGCCATAGTCGTTTGCCTCCATAATTTTTAAGGTTCCCACGCTCTTGACGGCGTGTTCATTCGTTGGTACTATAATAACAGATAATTTTGTGATATAAAATAGCATTTTATTGATTAGAGGTGTCAGATATTGCTTTTTGACTGGAACACCATCGCTTTTCCCGCTTCCGTGCAGGATCTGCAGCTGTCTGCCCCCCTCACCCTCTCCGGCGAAGGACTGTGGGTGTGCCTTGTGTCCAGCGGCCAGTGCTCTGCATCCGTACCTGCTGCCGGGCCGCTGCCGCTGGGTGCAGCGCTCATTTTGCCGCCGCAGTCCGTGCCTGCCGGGCACCTGATCCTGAGCCGTGCCCCGCTGGCCCTTGTGCCGGAAAGCATCTGCCATCTGCTCTGCGTCCAGCTTACCGGGCAGGCGGCTTCCCAGTTTCTGGCCGGGCTGCACGAACTGCCCTTCCTTGCCAAGGGCGGTTCCTGCCCGGCCGCTGCCGAACTGATGGACCGCCTTGCTGAGGAAAAGGCCGCCCACAGCCGTGCCCGCAGCCAGTTGGCCTACGCACTGTTGTGTGAGCTGGCCGATGCCGACAGTGCCGCGTCCGCCCTGCCGCTGCTGGTGCAGGCCGCCATTGAGGACATCCGCGCAAACTACGCGGGCCTTTACGGCGTGGAGGAGCTGAGCGAACGGCTGGGCGTGTCCAAGAGCCATCTGGTGCGCACCTTTACCGCAGCCATTGGCGTGCCGCCGGGCAAATACCTCACCACGGTGCGCGTTGAAGCAGCCCAGCGGCTGCTGCTCCACCGGGAGTACACACTGGACGTGGTAGCCAGCCTGTGCGGCTTTTCCGGTGCCAACTACCTGTGCCGGGTGTTCAAAAAAGAAACCGGCCAATCCCCCGCACAGTGGCGGGCAATGGCCGGTCACGCCGCGCAGAGTGGGCTTTCGCCCGAGGAATCTCTGCGCGAACAGGAGCTTTATATTTAAGGGCTATGCGGTCTGCTTTTTACCGCGCAGCAGCAAAAACAGGGTCAGCACTGCGGTGAGCAGTTCCGATGCCGGGAACGCTGCCCACACGCCATTTATGCCAAACAGGCGGCTCAGCACCAGCGAGCAGACCACGATGGCCACCATGCCGCGGCAGATGGAGGTGACGGAGGCTTCCACCGGGCGGTTGGTCGCGCTCAGATAGCCCGCCGCCACGATGTTGATCCCGGCAAAGAAGTAGCCCACAAAGTACAGCCGCATGCCCATGTGGGCAAACTGGGCCATCTGGGTGGAGTTCTCGCTGTTGAATATGCCCACCAGCGCATCGGTGGCACCAAAGACCACGCTGTACAGCACCGCGGCCAGCACCAGTGCGGTGCAGCTGCCGAGGATGAGCAGCTTTCTAGCACCGGCCTTGTCGCTTTTGCCGTAGCACTCGCTCACCAGCGGCTGTGCGCCCTGTGCTACGCCGTTGAAGATGGCCGTTGCCACCAGCGCAAAGTTCGCCACCACGCCATAGGCCGCCACGGCCACATTGCCCGCCAGCCCCAGCAGCAGAAGGTTGAACACGGTGGTGGTAACGCCGGAGCTCATCTCGCCCACAAAGCCGGAAATGCCCAGCTGGCAGCTCTGCCCCAGCAGCTTCACCGAGGGCATCCGGCGCACGAACTCCACGCCGTTCTCCTTTTTAAAGAAGTGGCGGCTGCAGATGGAAATGCTGATGATGGGAGACACGGCGGTGGCCAGCGCCGCACCGGCCAGCCCCAGCCCCATGGGAAACATAAAGATGTAGTCGAACACCACATTGAACAGGCTGCTGCTCAGGGTAGCCACCATGGCAAGGGAGGGGTCGCCGTCGTTGCGCACAAAGGCCGACACGATGTAGTTGCACATAAAAAATGGCGTGAACATAAGGAAAATGCGGGCATACGGAATGCCCAGCGCCATGATCCCCGCGTCACCGCCCATCAGCCGCAGAAGGCCGCCGGGCGCAAAAATGCCCACCAGCAGGAACGGCACGCTGAGCACACAGGCGCAGAAGATGGCATTGGAAAAATAGCGCTGGCAGCGCTCGTCTCCCTGCGCCTTGAGGATGGCGTAGCGGGTGGCCGCGCCAAGGCCGACCATGGAGCCGACGGCAAAGATGAAGTTGTAGACCGGCAGGCAGAGGTTGAGCAGGGTCACGCCGTCGGTACCCGCCGCCTGCGAGATGAAATAGGTATCGGCCAGAATGTAGCACGAGGTGCCCAGCAGGCCGAAGATATTCTGTGATACATATTTAAAGAACTGTTTTGTCAGGTTCATCCAAGTTCCCTTTCATGGCATTTTTTACGCATACCGGCATATTTTAGCACACCCCAAAATGCAAGTCAACACAAAAACGCCCTGTACCGCGCAAAAAAGCATTGACAGCCCGGGCTCTGGCCCTTACACTGGGAGCGGTCACAAAATCATCCCCTCGCCGGGGGAAGTCTTTTATTACCAGCATCTTAATTTGGGAGGTTCTCTATGTCCGGCAGCACACTGTTTTCCATTGGCGAAGCACTCATCGATATGATCCCGTCCAGGGTGGGCTGTTCTTTTGACGAGGTTCCCTCGTTCAGCCCGCGCACTGGCGGCGCACCGGCCAACGTGTGCGCGGCCTTTGCCCGGCTGGGCGGCAAAAGTGCTTTTCTGAGCCAGCTGGGCGACGACCCCTTCGGCCACAAGATCGCCCGGGAATTGGAAGCCTGCGGCATCGACCTCTCCCATCTGGCCTTTACCGATAAGGCCAACACGGCCCTTGCCTTCGTCAGTCTGGAAGAGGACGGCAGCCGCACCTTCAGCTTCTACCGCAAACCCTCGGCGGACCTGCTTTATTCTCCGGAGCAGATCGACCTTGCATGGTTCGCCGATGCCTTTGCCCTGCATTTCTGCAGTGTCTCGCTGGTGGACAGCCCCATGCGCTACGCCCACCTTGCGGCCATTGCCGCCGCACGCGAAGCTGGTGCTATCGTCAGCTTTGACCCGAACCTGCGCTTCCCCCTCTGGCCGGACCGCGACATGCTGCGCGGGACCGTGCTGCAGTTCCTGCCGCTTTCCAACATCCTCAAAATTTCGGATGAAGAGCTGGAATTTCTCACCGGCACAGCGGACATTGAAGCCGCCCTGCCGCAGCTGCTTGTGGGTGATGTGCAGCTGGTGCTGTACACCTGCGGCAGCAGCGGTGCCCACGCCTATACCCGCACCGCCCACGGCTTTGCCCCCTGCCGGAAAGTCCGGGCTGTGGACACCACCGGCGCAGGCGACGGCTTCATCGGCTCCTTTCTGTGGCAGCTGGAACGTGACGGCGTGACACTGGAAAAACTGGCAAAGCTCAGCAAAACAAAGCTGAACGAATACCTTGCGTTTTCCAATCAGTTCTGCGGCATCAGCGTGCAGCAGCACGGTGCCATCGACAGTTACCCCACCCTTGACCAGATGCAGTAACGGATGCAAAAAGCCCCGCGTCCAGCACCGCAGGGCTTCTTTTTCATTTACAATTTGTAGTATTGTGTCGCTATATTCCAGTTTTGTCCTGTTTCCGGCATCTTTTCTGCCGGTTTAAGATTTGTTTATCCTTTGTACAAGCCTTGTTCTTATTCTCTGCCCGGTTCCATGATACCATAAGGGCAAGAACAACAAGCAGGGAGGCTTTATCCATGTCCTTTGAATTTACCCTTCTGGATGCCTTGCAGGCTCTGCGCTGTCCGGTGCTGGATGCACTGGCGGTGTTTTTCGATCAGGCCGGTGCCCACGGTGAGATCTGGATCGCATTTACAGTGGTGCTGCTGGCGTTCCGGCGCACCCGCCGGGCCGGGCTGGCCATGGCGCTGGCGCTGGGCCTTTATATGCTGGCGGGCCACTGCGCCTTAAAGCCGCTGTTCGCACGCCCGCGCCCCTGCGACCTCCGGCCGGAGATGCTCACGCTGGTGGCCCGGCCCCATGGCTGGTCCTTCCCTTCCGGACACACATCCTCCGCCTTTGCCGCTGCCTTTGCGCTCTGGCTGCAGAACCGCAGGCTCGGCGTCCCGGCTCTTGCGCTGGCCGGGTTCATCGGCTTCACGCGGATGTACCTGTATGTGCATTTCCCCACCGACATTCTGGGCGGCGTGGCACTGGGCCTTGCATTGGGGGCCTGCGGCTCCCTGCTGGCAGATAAGATCAGCAACAAATGGGCGAAACGCAGTGAAGTAAAACGAACTGTATAAACCAATTTCGTCTCGCACTCGATCTTGCTTTGCTTTTTACATTCAGATGAAGTATATCGCTTCGATCCTATTCGTGAAAAAGAGCCTCGGAAAAATCCTCAGATTTTTCCGAGGCTCAACGAATGATAATAGAATTTCCGCTAAAACAGCCAAAACGCACGCGGCGGCTATTCCCAATCGTTCTCTTGCATTCAGGTAAAAACAAAAGCAGCCAGCACCGTGGAAAGGAGGATAAAGCGGTGCTGGCTGCGGTATGAGAACTCCCGAGCTTTGCGGCGGATCAGGAGGGATTTGGTAGTCTGTCCGCCGTCGTTGGCGATTGCCTGGCATAGGCGGGGGACAGTGTTTTAATAAGTACCTGCTGGGCTGTGCCAGATGCACCAGCCCCCGCAGGTGAAAGCCCTTGTCGGCTTTGGGGAGATGTCTTTGCATCTCCCTGACTGCACCCTTATACTACCAGACAATCGTGGCATTTCTTTGTGGAGTTTTTGAACAATTTGCAAATAGATTTTCAGGTGTTTTCAAAGGAGGCCCCTGCTTATCGGGATGGTGGGCCGGAAGTTTCTCCGAAGACCGTCCGCTGGGGTGGGACCCTGTTGCCCGAAGGGCAATAGGGCGGGCGATGGAATGGCCCGATTCGTGTCTGAGGAGAAAGCTTCCGGCACACCGCTCCTTCGCTCTTTTACTGCGCCCCGAAAAATTCCTTGGCGATGTCGGCGCTGCGCTTGGCATCCTTGGCGTACCAGTCCGCGCCGATCTTCTCGGCATATTCCGGCGTGAGCACCGCACCGCCCACCATGATCTTGCAGTCCAGGCCCGCTTCGTGCAGGGCGGCAATGGTTTCCTCCATGCTCTTGAGGGTAGTGGTCATCAGGGCGGAAAGGCCCACCAGATGCACATTCTTTTCCCGCACGGTGTTCACCACCGTCTCCACCGGCACATCACGGCCCAGGTCGATCACCTCAAAGCCGTAGTTTTCCAGAATGACCTTGACGATGTTCTTGCCGATGTCGTGCACGTCGCCCTTGACGGTGGCCAGCACGATGCGGCCCTTGCTGGCGCTGCCCTCGCCCTTCTGGGCAATGACGTTCTTGATCTCCTCAAAAGCGCTCTGGGCCGCACTTGCGGCCTGCAGCAGCTGCGGCAGGAACAGCGTGCCCTTCTCGTACTTGGTGCCCACGATGTCCAGCGCCGGGATCAGTGCTTCGTCCACCACTTCCAGCGGCTGCTTTTCGGCCAGCAGTGCCTTGGTCTGGGCGGCAGCATCACCCTTCAGGCCCTTTTCCACCGCCTTCATCAGTGGAGCGTAAGGGCCGGTAAGCTCTGCGCTCTCACCGGATGCGGATGCCGAAGCCGCAGGCACCGTCTGCGCGGCCTGCTTGAGGGCCACCGAAGCGGGCACGCGGTCGGCATAGCGCTCAATGTATTTGGTGCTCTGCGGGTCGCGGTTGGTCAGCACATTGTAAGCGTACACTGCCGCCATCATCTCCTCGCTGGAAGGGTTCATAATGGCGAGGTCAAGGCCCGCATACATCGCCATGGTGAGGAAGGTGGTGTTCAGATAGGGGCGGCAGGGCAGGCCGAAGCTGATGTTGGACACGCCCAGAATGGTGCGCACGCCCAGCTCTTTTTTGCAGGCTTCCAGTGCCTGCACGGTGGCCAGAACGTCCTTCTGCTGGGCGCTGGCGGTCAGGGTCAGGCAGTCGATGTAGATGTCCTCCCGCGGGATGCCGACGGCAAGGGCCGCCTCCGTGATGCGGCGGGCAATGGCCACCCGGTCCTCGGCGGCGGGCAGGATGCCCCGCTCATCGATGGCAAGGCCCACGATGGCCGCACCGTACTTTTTGCACAGGGGCAGGATCGCGTCCAGCTTTTCCTGCTCGCCGTTGGTAGAGTTGACGATGGGCTTGCCGTTGTACACGCGCAGGCCGTTTTCCAGCGCCTCCACATTGGAGGAATCCAGCTGCAGCGGCAGGCTGGTGACGCTCTGCAGGGCCTTGACCACCTTGGGCATCAGGGCAGGCTCGTCCACACCGGGCGCGCCCACGTTCACGTCCAGCACCTGAGCCCCGGCCTCCACCTGACTGACCGCCTGCTCCAGAACATAGTTCATATCCTCTTCCCGCAGTGCCTGCTGGAAGCGCTTTTTGCCCGTGGGGTTGATGCGCTCACCCACCACCGTGATGCCGTCCACATTGACAAAGTCCACCGGCGTACACAGCACCGAGGGCATTTTGTGGGCCGGACGGCCGGGTACGCAGCCTGCAAAAATGCTGTTCAGCAGCTTGATGAACTCCGGCGTGGTGCCGCAGCAGCCGCCCGCCGCAAACAGATGCAGTTCCCGGTAAGGCTTCATTTCCATGGCGAAGAGCTGCGGGGTGATATCGTAGCCGCTGCCGTCGGCCCGGGGCAGGCCCGCATTGGGCTTGACGAACACCGGAAAGTCACCGGGCACAGCCTCTGCCAGACGCTTTGCCATGGGAAAGATCTCCTTGGGCCCCAGTGAGCAGTTGATGCCCACCGCGTTGGCACCCAGGCCACGGGCGGTCACGCCGAAGCTTTCCACCGTGCAGCCGGTAAAGGTGCGCCCGCCGGCTTCAAAGCTCATGCTGGCTAAGATAGGCAGGCCGCTGTTTTCCTTTGCTGCCAGCAGAGCGGCTTTCAGCTCGTACAGATCGGTAAAGGTCTCAAAGAAAATGAGGTCGGCCCCGGCGGCAGCGCCTGCCCGGACGATGCGCGCATACTCGCTCACCGCATCCTCAAAGGCCAGCGTTCCGCTGGGTTCCAGCAGTTCTCCCAGCGGGCCCACGTCCAGCGCGGTCAGGGCACCGTAGGGCGCACAGGCGCGCTTGCAGTTGGCGATGCCCGCCGCAATGATCTCTTCCAGACTGTAGGCGCTGCCCGCCAGCTTGTGGGCCGATGCGCCAAAGGTGTTGGCGTTGACGATGCGGCTGCCCGCAGCGGCATACTTGGCATGGATGCTCTCGATCAGCTCCGGGTTCGTGATGTTCAGCTCCTCCGGCTTTGCACCCAGCTTCAGGCCCGAAGCCTGCAGCATGGTGCCCATGCCGCCGTCCAGCAGGACGGTATTGCTCTGCTTGAAAAGTTCACTCGCTTGCACAGGTCTTTCCCCTCTTTCTATACTCACACCGGGTGCGCAGCACACAGTGGCCGCACCCGGCCAGCTTTCCCTTTACCGGGTGGCTGCTCAGACCCAGAACGGCCGTCACGCTCTTGCGCGGGGTCATCAGGTTGGTATCGGTCACACACAGGCCCGCCCGGCGCACCGTATCCAGCGCGTTTGCCACCAGCGGCTGTACTGCAATATCCCAGTCACCGTAGCCGGGCGAAAACCGCCCGGTCAAATACTTTCCCTCTTTTGCGGCCCACTGGCGCAGCTCTGCTTCGGCTGCGTCTGCGGCCTGCTCGGCCAGCGCGCTGCCCAGTGCGTCGGACGCAACGCCCGCCGCGATATCTCCCACACCGGCACGGCGGATCTGTGCATCCACGCCGGGGCCAAGGGTCACGGCCAGCAGTACCGCCTGCGGGCAGTTTTCCAGATGCTTCATCACATCCCCACCCCGCAGGATGCCTGCTTCGGCAAGGGCAGCCGTGTCCGCTTCCAGCCAGACCGCCCGGGGCGTTGCCGCCGCCAGCAGCGGCATGGCGCATGTTTCCAACAGGGTCATGGTGCGGTCGTCCGGTTCCCCTCTGGCCCCGAAATACCGCGCTGCCTGTGCTGTATCGATTGCCGCCGGTTTTGCCAGCACCAGCGGCTGCGGTGCACCGATCATCCGCCGCACCTCCTTGCTTTTTTGAAATAAAGTGGTCTTAAGTATACCGCACCTGTGGGATTTTATCAATCCCGCAGAGCGGCGGATAAAAGAAAACTCCCTCAGTCACAGCTCACGCCGTGCCAGCTCCCTCAAGGAGGGAGCCTCTGTCGAAAAGGTAAGCTTTTCGGTTTTGCCAAAGGCCCCATCCCAGAGGGGGCTGTCTGTGAAGCAGACTGAGGGAGTTCGTTCTTTATTTGATGCAGCTGGAACAGGGCGTATAGCCTGCTTCCACGGCTTCCTGATAGCTGGAGAAGAGGATCTGGTTCTTCTCTGCCGGCAGGTTCGGGCAGGTAGGCAGATGGAACTTTTTGCTGTTCACATTGCCGATGTACGCCTGCTGGGCCGTGCTGGATGCCGCCGGGTCGGTGGGGTTCAGCGCGGGATCTGCCGCAAAGTGCTCGGTGCCCACGGTGTAGTTCTGGCCGTCACTGCCAATGGTGATGGTGCCCTGCAGGTCGGTGCGGTACACATCCACCCCGGCATCCCGCAGGATGCTCAGCGTTTCCTCGTGCGGGTGGCCGTACTTGTTGTTCACGCCGCAGGAGATGATGCCCATTTCCGGCAGCACCGCGTTCAGGAAGAGGTAGCTGGTGGAGGTGCTGGAACCGTGGTGGCCCACCTGCAGCACATCGGCCCTGAGGTTCGCGCCGCTGTTCACAAGGTCGGTCTCCGCAGTCTTTTCCATGTCGCCGGTCAGCAGGAAGCTGGTGGAGCCGTAGTCGATGCGCAGCACAATGGAGGTATCGTTGGTGTCGCTGTACTGTGCCACCGGGCCAAGCATGGTCACGGTAGCGCCGCCCAGCGGCCACATCGTGCCCACGGCGGGCACCTCTACCTGCAGGCCCTGCTGTTGGGTGTACTTGACAAAATCCTGAAAGCACTTGGTGGAGGCATCGGTCACCGGGCTGTACACATGGTACGCCGGGAAGTAGGCCAGTGCGGCAGCCAAGCCGCCTACATGATCCTCGTGTGCGTGGGAGCAGAACACATATTCCAGCTGTTCCACCCTCTGACTCTGCAGGTAGGAGACGATGAGACTGCCGTCGTCCACATTGCCGCCGTCGTAGAGCATGAACTGTCCGTCGCATTCCACCAGCACACTCAGCGCCTGACCCACATCGATGAAATGCACCTCCAAGGGTGCGTCCACTGTATCCACAGCCGCCGCAGCAGAAGCGGACGGGTTCGGCACTACATCGGCGCTTCCGCCCGGGACGGACGGCAGCCCGCTGCAGCCCGCAAGGCTCAGCACCAGTGCGGCGGCAGCGGCCAGCGCAGCAAGGCGCTGCCACAGGCCTTTCTTAGGCGCGTTTACTTTTTCTTCTTTCCAGTTTTCCACGTTGTGTTCTCTTTCTGTTGATCGTTTTTTTGCTTGCGCGCGGGTGCCGAATGGGGCGCAAAGCGTGCGCCGGGGCTGGGCGCACGGCCTGCCGGTGCAGCGGCACGGCTCTGGCCGTGGGCAGGCTTGCCGTTATGGCCCTTCTGGTTCGGGCGCACCGTATAGGTGCCGTCATTGTGGATCGTCACATCGGCGGATTCGGCCCGGCGGGCAGAGCGCTGCACGGCGCGGCGGCCTGCGGCGGGCACCAGCAGGGGGATCAGGTCCTCCCGGTGGGTCATCTTCAGCGCCTTGACTACCTTCTCGGCGTTGCGAGGCTCGTAGTATTGCAGCAGCGCCCGCTGCAGCGCCTTGCCCTCGGGGGTCTTTTCCACAAACACCGGCTTCAGGGTGTAGGGGTCAAGGCCGGTGTAGAACATGCAGGTGCTCACAGTGCCGGGGGTGGGGTAAAAATCCTGCACCTGTTCCGGGCGCATGTGGTTTTTATAAAGATATTCTGCCAGATAGACCGCATCCTTGAGGGTGCTGCCCGGGTGACTGGACATCAGATAGGGCACCAGATACTGCTTTTTGCCGGCCTTTTTGCTGAGTTCATAGAACTTATCCTTGAACTTGTTGAAGGTCTCGATGGGCGGCTTGCCCATGTAGGCCAGCGTGTTGGGAGCACAGTGCTCCGGAGCCACCTTCAGCTGGCCGGACACATGGTACTCCACCAGCTCCTTGAAGAAGGTATCGTCCGGGTCGGCCATCAGGTAGTCGAACCGGATACCGCTGCGGATGAACACCTTTTTCACGCCCGGCAGCTCCCGCACCCGGCGCAGGATCTTCAGGTAGTCGCTGTGGTCCACGATCATGTGGGAGCAGGTGGTGGGGGCAAGACAGTGCTTGCCGCCGGTGCACATGCCCCGCAGCATCTGCTCCCGGCAGGAGGGAAAGCGGAAGTTTGCGGTGGGGCCGCCCACATCGTGGATGTAGCCCTTGAAATCCGGCTCGTGGGTCATGCGCTCGGCTTCTGCCACGATGCTGTCCGCGCTGCGGCTGGTGACACGCCGTCCCTGATGCAGCTGGATGGCGCAGAAGTTGCACCCGCCAAAGCAGCCGCGGTTCTGGATGATGGAGAACTGCACCTCACGGATGGCGGGCACTCCGCCCATGCTCTCGTAGATGGGGTGATACCGGCGGGTGTAGGGCAGGGCATAGACCTTGTCCAGCTCCCCGCGCACCAGCGGCTTTGCGGGGATGTTCTGCACCAGATACTTCTCGCTCTGCTTCTGCACGATGATCTGGCCGCTGACCACGTCCTGATTGTCCATCTGGATGCGGCAGGCCTTGGCATACGCCGTCTTATCCGACGCCACCTTTTTAAAGCCTGCGCACTCCACGTAGCGCTCGGGCAGATGGTCGAAGTCGGTCATGTAACAGGTGCCGTCCACGTCCGTGATGCTCTCCACCGGCTCCCCGGCGGCAAGGCGGCGGGCGATCTCCACGGTCTGGTGCTCGCCCATGCCAAAGCTGATGATGTCCGCGCCGGAGTCCTCGGCAATGCTGGGCAGCACGGTGTCCAGCCAGTAATCATAGTGGGCAAAGCGGCGCAGGGACGCCTCCAGACCGCCCAGAATCACCGGCAGGTCGGGATAGGCCTGCTTGGCAAGGCGGGTGTACACGGTGGCGCTGCGGTCCGGGCGTGCGCCGCCCTTGCCGCCGGGGGAGTATTCGTCCTCGGCGCGGGGGATCTTTGCCACGGAATAGTGGCTGACCATGCTGTCCACGTTGCCGCCGCCGATGAAGAAGCCGTACTTCGGCTTGCCGAACCGCTTGAAGTCCTCGCAGTCGGTGTAGCGTGGCTGGGCCAGCACGCCGATCTTATAGCCCTCGGCTTCCAGCAGACGGCTGATGATGGCGGTGCCAAAGCTGGGGTGGTCCACATAGGCATCGCCGCCCACCACCACAAAGTCCAGCTGCTCCCACCCGCGGGCTTCCATATCGGCCCGGCTGATGGGAAGAAATTCGGTGTAGATCTTAGGGGAAGAGTTGTCCATAATGCTCCTTTTATTGTTAAACCCTCTCAGGCAACGCCTTGCGGCGTTGCCAGCTCCCCCGATGGGGGAGCTTTTTGCATCTTTTCATCCAGTTTTTCTTTGAAGGCAGACGATATTTTATCCACTCATAAAGCTCGCCCTTCGGGAGAGCTGGCGCGTCAGCGCCTGAGAGGGTCATTCCTCCGGTTGGTTCATCTGCATTTCCAGCCACTGCTGGCGGCTGATAAGCACAGCGCGGGGCTTGGCACCCTCGTAGGGTCCGATGACGCCTTTCTGTTCCATCTCGTCCATGATACGGGCCGCGCGGGCGTAGCCCAGCTTGCAGCGGCGCTGCAGCAGGCTGGTGGAGGCCTGACCGGCATCGATGACCACCTCCACGGCCTGCTTGAACATCGGGTCGGTATCGGGATCCTCGTCGGAGTCCGCGCCGCCGCTGCCCTTCTTGCCGTCCTGAATGGCGTGCTTTTCCATGGCTTCGATCATGGCTTCGTCATACTGCACGGTGCCGCTCTGCTTGATGAAGTCCAGCACACGGCTGATCTCCTCATCCCGCACGAAAGTGCCCTGAATACGGGTAGGCTTGGGCGCACCCACGGGCATGAACAGCATATCACCCATGCCCAGCAGCTTTTCGGCACCGGAGCCGTCCAGAATCGTGCGGCTGTCCACCTGACTGGACACTGCAAATGCGATGCGGCTGGGGATGTTGGCCTTGATCAGGCCGGTGATCACGTCCACGCTGGGGCGCTGGGTGGCTACGATCAGGTGCATACCGGCGGCGCGGGCCTTCTGGGCGATGCGGCAGATGGAGTCCTCCACATCCTTGCCCACCACCATCATCAGATCGGCCAGCTCGTCGATGATAATGGCGATGTAGGGCATCTTTTCCAGATCAGGCCGTTCTGCGGCCAGCTTGTTGAAAGACTTGATGTCGCGCACATTGTTCTCTGCAAACAGGCGGTAGCGGCGCTCCATCTCCTGCACCGCGCTGCCAAGGGCACCTGCGGCCTTTTTCGGCTCGGTGACCACCGGCATCAGCAGGTGGGGAATGCCATTGTACTCGGCCAGCTCCACCACCTTGGGGTCGATCAGCAGCAGCTTCACGTCCTCCGGGCTGGAGCGGAACAGCAGGCTCATGATGATGCTGTTCACACACACGGATTTACCGCTGCCGGTGCTGCCTGCAATGAGCAGATGGGGCATCTTGCACAGGTCTGCCACCTGTGCCACACCGGCAATGTCCTTGCCCAGTGCAATGCCCAAGGGTGAGGTCATGCGCAAAAAGCTCTGGCTCTCGAACACGCTGCGGATATACACCGGGGTCTTTTTGTGGTTGGGCACCTCAATGCCCACGGCAGGCTTGCCGGGGATGGGTGCCTCCATACGCACGTCCGCCACCGCAAGGTTCAGGGCGATATCGTCCGCCAGCGAGGTGATGCGGCTGATCTTGACACCCGCCATGGGCTGCACCTCGTACCGGGTAACGGAGGGGCCCCGGGAGATATCCAGCACACGGGTGCGCACGCCAAAGCTTTCCAGCGTATCCACCAGCTTCTGGGCGTTGGCTTTCAGCTCTTCCTGCGCGCCGGGGTCGGTCTCGTCCTGCGATTTTTCAAACAGCTCAATGGGCGGATACTGGTACTGATAAGTATCCACCGGTTCGGTCTCGTCCACAGGGGCCGCTGCCGCGGCCTGCTCGGAAGCGGCAGGCTTTTCCATTGCCGCTGCCACCAGCGTGCTGATATCCTTTTCCTCCACCGGTTCGCTGGTAATGCTGATCCAGCCGTCCTCGTCGGGTGTGCCGCGCATGGCAACGGCGTTTTCGGCGCTCACCCGGGCGGGTGCCGCCGGGACTGCGGGCTGGATGGGCACGGCGGGCATCTCCGGCGTGACTGCCGCTGCCGGGCTTTCCGGCTGGGCCGTCGGCATTGCCGGGGTCATGACCGGAGTATCAAAGCTTTCCGCTGCCGCAGGCTGCACCGGCTGTGCAGCCTTTGCAAAGAAATCGGATGCATCGGTCTCCACTGCGTCCTGTACGATGGGCTGCGGGGCAGGTCTGGGGGCCGGGCGCAGCGGGTTCTGCCCAAAGGTGCCGCCCGGGCCCACGATGAGCGGCTCGATGGGTTCGCTGCCGCCCTCCTTCACCTCAGTGTGGTCGGGGCCAAGGTCCACATCAAAGGAAGCCCGGGGCCGGGATACCCGTACCTGCACCGGCGTGATGGCCGGGGCGGCAGGCTCCGGCTGGGCAAGCGGCTGGCCGGAAGTATCTGCGGGCGGCTCCGGCTGCGGGGCGGCCTCCGCCTCCATCTCTTCGGTCACCTTGTGGCCCCAGTGGCGGATGCCGTTCAGCCAGTCCGGCACACCGATGCGGAAAGCCGGAGTTTCCATCTCCTCTTCGGCATCTTCCTCATCCCGGTATTCATCTTCTGCTTCGTCGTAGTCTTCCTCAGCCTCGGCTTCTGCCGCGCGGGCAGCGGCACGTTCAGCGCGGCGGGCTGCGCTCTGCTGCGCCATGGCCGCGCCCTTTGCGTGCACGCCGCCAAACGCAGCGCACAGCCATTGCCACACCTCTGCCGGGGTCAGATCAAAAATGTACAGGCTGACACACAGTGCCAGCACGATCATGATAAGGGTTGCCGCAGGCCGTCCGCACAGCAGCAGCAGGCTGCCGCCCAGCAGTGCACCCAGCGCACCGCCGCCGATCCATGCATTCACGCCGTTTGCGTAGCAGGCAGCTGTCATCTGGAATGCCGACATGCCCTGCGGCTGGATATCGGAAAAAACGATCACCGTGCCGCAGGCAAACACCAGCCCCAGAACCAGCTTGAAGATCTTGGGCAGAAGGTCTTCGCCCCGGGTATACTGCACAGCAAGGCAGCACACGGCTGCGCCCAGCACAAAGCTGCCGCAGCCAAAAAGTCCGAACAGCACATCGTGCAGGGCCTTCCATGCCGAATCTCCCTCCACAAAGGCCAGCACCACCAGCAAAAGGCCTGCGAACAGGGTGCCAAGCCCTGCCGGGAGCCGCTGTTCGGCGCGCTTTTTGCGCGATGCTGCACGCCGTGTTGTTGTTTTACGTTTTCTTGTCGCCATTCTTCTCTGTTCCCCACATTTGTAGTAGACACACTATTTGATTTTATTATTGTACCACGCAGGGAAGAAAATGGCAAACCTATTGTTGTACAAAATCGGCCTTCATTTGCGTTCAATCTCTTTATACAGCCACGCCAGCGCATCCGAAAGTCCGCCCAGCTCGTCAATGAGCTTTTCCTTCACGGCCCGGCGTCCATCCAGCACAGTGCCCATGTCCATCACCAGCTCACCGGTGTGGAGCATCAGGTCGGTGTAGCGTTTTTCGGTCATGCCGCTGTGGGCCGCTACGAAGCCGGTGATGCGCTGCTGCATCTGCTCAAAGCTGCGCATGGTCTGCGGCACCCCCAGAATGACGCCGGAATGCCGCACCGGGTGCACGGTCATGGTGGCTGTGGGCACGATGAAGCTGCGCCGGGCGCTGACGGCAAGCGGGATGCCGATGGAGTGCCCGCCGCCCAGCACCAGCGTCGCGCTGGGCTTGGATACGCTGGCGATCAGCTCCGCCAGCGCAAGGCCCGCTTCCACATCCCCGCCTACCGTGTTCAGCAACACCAGCAGACCTTCGATGCGAGGATCCTCCTGCGCGGCCACCAGCTGCGGGATGACGTGCTCATACTTCGTAGTCTTCTGGCCCTGCGGCGCTTCCGAATGGCCTTCGATCTGGCCGATGACGGTCAGGCAGTGGATCACATGCTCCCCGCGGGCCAGCGTGACCGTGCCCAGATCTTCGATCTCTTCTTTTTCCAGCCGACGCGCGTCGGTCAGCTGCGTTTCATCGTTCATATGCTTTCCTCCTGCGTTTTCTGTCAGCATTCCCCGGCCTGTGCCGGGCTATGCAGACCCGCTGCAGCAAAAAAGCGGTAACATTTCATAAAAATTTTTTGAGAATGATTTGACATTCTCCATCGGTGCAGTATACTTTAAATGATTGACTGTAATATCTGCAATATGGACCCGTAAACGGATCGGGGTTTCTCTGCGCCGCATCTGTAAAGCAGGCAGCTGCGGCAAGTACTGCGATAGAGCGAAAGGAGAAAAGTATTCTATGAGCACTCCTGCAAGGGCTTCGCTTCCCGTTATCAAGCGTCTTCCCAAATATTACCGCTATCTGTGCTCTCTGCAGGCAGACGGCATCAACAGCATTTCTTCCCGCGAGCTGGCTGCTCAGATGGGCACCACCGCTTCGCAGGTACGGCAGGACTTCAACTGCATCGGCGATGTGAATGGCCGGCAGGGCATCGGCTACTCGGTGGAAAACCTGCTCTCCATTCTGGAAGGCCTGCTGTTCGGCAACGGCGACCGCCTGCCCACCATCCTGATCGGCTGCGGCCGTCTGGGCAAGGCAGTGAGCCGCTTTATCACCACCGATACCAACGGCTACCGCCTGATCGCCGCCTTTGATGTGGCACAGAGCGAGGTGGGCAAGGAGATCAACGGCATCCAGATCCGCCATATCGACGAGCTGGAGTCTTTCTGTGCCGAGCATCACCCCAAGGTCGCAGTGCTCTGTGTGCCCCGTGACGGTGCCCAGCAGGTCAGCGGCCGTCTGGTGGATCTGGGCATCGAGGGCTTCTGGAACTTCTCCCACTATGACCTCTCTGTGCCGTATCCCGATGTGGTGGTGGAGAACGTCCATCTGGGCGACAGCCTGATGAGCCTTGGCTACCGCCTGCGCAATCAGGACTGAACGTACCTATATAAGTAATAAGAGAACCCTCTCAGTCAAAGCCTGAGATGCCGCCGAACCCTCTCAGTCTCGCATACGCTCGACAGCTCCCCCCAAAGGGGAGCTTTATGAGTGGGGACGGGAAAGTTTCTGCTTCTCCGGCGAAGGACAGCCTGCCCGGAAGATGCAGAAAAGCTCCCCCATCGGGGGAGCTGGCAAAGCCGTCAGGCTTTGGCTGAGAGGGTTCTTCTGTAAGGAGAGTTTTTCAAATGGCAAAACTGTATTTCCGCTACGGCGCAATGAACAGCGGCAAGAGCACCGCCCTGATGCAGGTAGCCCACAACTACGAAGAACAGGGGATGCGGGTGCTGATCCTCAAGCCACAGGTGGACACCAAGGGCGGCGGTGAGCTGGTGAGCCGTCTGGGCGTGCGCCGCAAGGCTGATCTGCTGATCCCGCCGGAGACGGACGTGTTCGAGGCCGTGCGCACGGCCAACGCTGACGGTGCGCCGCTGGCCTGCGTGCTGTGCGACGAGAGCCAGTTTTTCACTGCGCAGCAGGCAGAACAGCTGTTCATGGTAACGGTGGATTTGAACATTCCGGTGATCTGCTACGGCCTGCGGGCAGATTTTTCGCTCAAGGGCTTTCCCGGCTCTACCCGCCTGCTGGAGCTGGCCCACACCATCGAGGAGATGAAGACTATCTGCACCTGCGGCCGCAAGGCCATCTGCAACTGCCGCAGGGTGAACGGCAGATTCGTCTTTGAGGGCGAGCAGGTGGCCATCGATCTGGAAAACGATGTGCAGTACGTGAGCATGTGCCCCCAGTGCTACTTCAAGGCAAAACGCGCGTTCTACGCCGAAAAAGCTGCTTCACAGGTCGAATAAGTTTGTATACAAGGCTGTTGTGTCCAACGACACGGCAGCCTTTCTTTTTTATCCCCGGCCCACAGGCGCAGTCCACGCAGCAGCGCAAAATATGTCGCTGTCGGTGCTTCTTCACCCCCCCAAAAGGGCGAAGAAGCACCGATTTCCACGCCTGCAGACCGGTGCCGGATGCCCGCTTCACACGATTGATATATCAGAGTGCACATTTTTTGCGCTATTGATATATCAGTTTGCAAGACCGCATCCGGGCCATTTTAATGTGTTGTTCTGCCACAATGTATGCAACAGTTCCATATTCCAAAACCGAATGTTTACAAAATTATTGCAAAATTCGGCGTTCCCCCTATGATGCATCCCAGTTTTCTATGCAAAATGGCGAAATATACATGTTGCACAGTTTTTCGAGCCAAGTTTATTCATTTCAGCAAAGGCATCAATTCTCGCGTGAAAACAAGAGCAATATTTGTACGTTTTTTGTTTAGATATCTGCAATTTACGTCTTTCTTTTTGGTTGTTGTTTTGTTATTATAATTGTATACAACGGGGTATGTGCAGAACCCCCGTTCGAGATGATGTTTTCTGTATTTAGGAGGAGAACGAAAATGAGCAAGGCAATTTCTCGTCGTGATTTCATGAAGGTCACCGGCGCTGTGGGCGCTGCCGGCCTTCTGGCTGCCTGCGGCGGCAACTCTGCTGCATCCAGCTCTGCTGCTTCCACCGCTTCTTCCGCTCCCGCTGCTTCTGCAGACGAGAGCCTGGCACTGTCTGACGGCCCTGTTTCCATGACCATCAGCTGGTGGGGCGGCGACAGCCGTCACGAGGCTTACCAGAACGCCATCAAGGAGTTCCAGGCTGAGCACACCAACATCACCATCGAGCCCACCTTCGCCGCATGGTCCGGCTGGGAAGAGAAGATGGCAGCTGCCTTCATCGCTGGCAACGCACAGGATGTGTGCCAGGTGAACTGGAACTGGCTGTACAACTACTCTGCCGATGGCAGCAAGTTCGTGGATCTGAACACCGTTTCCAAGTTCCTGGATCTGACCCAGTGGGATGACGCTGCCATGGACGCCTGCTACGTTGCAAACAGCCAGCAGTGCGTGCCCGTTTCCATGACCGGCCGTATCTTCTTCTGGAACATGACCACCTTCAACAAGGCTGGCATCACCGAAGTTCCCAAGTCTCTGGATGATCTGATGGCTGCCGGCAAGGCATTCAAGGAGAAGCTGGGCGACGATTACTACCCCATGCATCTGGGCGCATACGACCGTATGATCCTGATGGTCTTCTACCTCGAGTCCAAGTACGGCAAGGACTGGGCTGACCCCGTCACCTCTACCCTGAACTACACCGAGGACGAGATCGCTGAGGGCATCGACTTCATCAAGAGCCTGGTGGACGGCCACGTCATGATGAACCTGAAGACCTACTACTCCGCTAACTCCGATACCGCTACCCACCAGTCCAACGAGTGGATCACCGGTAAGATCGCAGGTATCTTCGAGTGGGATTCCGCTGCTTCCAAGTACTCCTCCGCTCTGGATGATGCCAACAAGGACGGCTTCACCGTTGGCGAAGAGATCAAGTTCGGCGACAACAACGGCGGCTTCTCCAAGGTCTCCATGGGTCTGGCCATCACCAAGACCAGCAAGTGCGTTGCCGAGGCTGCTACCCTGATCGACTTCCTGCTGAACAACGGCAAGGGCGCTGCCATCATGGGTTCCGAGTGCGGCATCCCCGCTTCCAAGGCTGGTCTGGCTGCTGCTCAGGAAGCCGGCGCTGTCAAGGATCTGGTTGCTGAGGCAAATGCAAAGGTCATGGCCTTCACCACCAACAAGCTGGATCCCCTGTTCGAGAACAACGACCTGAAGGCTTCCGGCACCGGCATCTATCAGGAAGTGTTCGACACCGTTGACTACGACGGCGTTTCCGGTGCAGACGTTGTTGACACCCTGCTGGACGGCATGGAGTCTGTTGGCTACACCATCGGCTAAGTTACATTTTTGAGTGCCGCCGTGTGCGGTCACGCACAGAAAAGGGCACCCTTTGACTGAACCTGAGGGGCACCTGCCGCCCGACCGGCAGATGCCCCCTTTTTTGTCAGAGATATGTTACAAATTTCTGACAAAGCTGTATCCAGTCTGTTACCCCTTCGTCCGTCTCATGCTCCGAAATTCCTTAAAAAGGAGGATTTCCCAGATGAAAGAAAGCAATGCTCCCGCCATCGGGCGCACCCCGTTCCAGAAGTGGCTGGACAAATATCAGGGTCTGTTTTATCTGATCCCCTGGATCATCGGCTTCGTCGTCTTTAAGGCAGTTCCCTTCGGTCAGTCGCTGTACTACAGCTTCACCGATATGAACTTCTTCAAGAGCGGCACCCAGTTCGTTGGTCTGGCCAACTACATCACGGCCTTTACCACCACCAAGATCACCAAGGCACTGCTCATCACCTTCAAGTACGCTTTCATCACCGTGCCGCTGAAGCTGGTCTTTGCGCTGTTCATCGCATACATCCTGAACTTCAAGATCGCATGCGTCAACCTGTTCCGTACGGTGTACTACATTCCCTCCATTCTGGGCGGCTCTGTTGCAATCGCCGTTCTGTGGAAGGCTGTGTTCAGCGTGGACGGCCTGCTCAACACCGTGCTGCGCGCTGTCACCTTTGGTCTGGTGCAGGGCCCCGAGTGGCTGTCTGACCCCAGCTACGCGCTGTGGATCATCTGCTTCCTGCGCATCTGGCAGTTTGGTTCCGCCATGGTGCTGTTCCTGGCCGCTCTAAAGGGCGTGCCTGCAGACCTGTACGAAGCCGCTACCATTGATGGTGCCGGCAAGTGGCGTCAGTTCTTCTCCATCACCGTTCCGATGATCACCCCCATCATCTTCTACAATCTGGTCACTCAGATCTGTCAGGCTTTCCAGGAGTTCAATGGCCCCTACATCATCACCAACGGCGGCCCCCGTGGTTCCACCACGCTGATCTCTCTGCTGGTCTACAACTACGCATTCAAGTCTTATGACATGGGTATGGCATCCGCTCTGGCATGGATCATGTTCATCATCGTCTGCATCCTGACGATCATTGCATTCACCAGCCAGAAGAAGTGGGTCTACTACTCTGACGAAAGGTAAGGTGACCAGTATGGGAATGAAAGCATCGAACAAAATCGCGACCTTCTTCAAGTATTTCGTCCTGATCCTGGTCGGCGTCATCATGATCTATCCTCTGCTGTGGATGATCAGCGCTACCTTTAAGGACAACAGCGAGATCTTTGCAGGCATCAGCCTGTGGATCAAGCACCCCACTCTGGATGGCTACCGCGGCGCACTGAACAACTTTGGCGGTTCCATCAACATCCTGCAGGCCATGCTGAACACCTACAGCTACGTCATCCCCAAGGTGATCTGCACGGTGGTCTCCGCCTGTGTGGCTGCCTACGGCTTTGGCCGCTTCGATTTTCCCGGCCGTAAGCTGATGTTCAACATCATGCTGGCCACCCTGTTCCTGCCGCAGGTCGTTCTGAATGTGCCGCAGTACCTGCTGTACAACAAGTTCGGCTGGCTGGACAGCCCCTTCTATCTGGCTATCTGGGTGCACTGCGCATTTGCGACCGAGACCTACTTCGTCTACCAGCTGGTGCAGTTCATGCGCAATGTCCCCCGTGATCTGGACGAAGCCGCTGCCATCGACGGCTGCTCCTCCTTCCAGACCCTGTACAAGGTCATCGTGCCCATGCTGGGCCCCGCTCTGGTGTCCTGCGCACTGTTCCAGTTCATGTGGAGCTGCAACGACTTCATGGGTCCGCTGCTTTACGTCAGCACTCCCGGTAAGTACCCGATGTCCCTGTTCGTCAAGCTGTCCATGGACGGTGATACCGGTTTCGCATGGAACAAGATCCTTGCTCTGTCCCTCATCTCCATCCTGCCGCAGCTGATCGTCTTCTTCTGTGCACAGGACCAGTTCGTTGAAGGTATCTCTGCCGGTGCCGTCAAGGGCTAAGCCCTTTCCCCGCACAGCATAAGATCATCTGATACAAACAAACACCCCCTGTGCCGTTCCCGTAGATGGCGCAGGGGATGTTTCTTATTTCTTATGTCCTTTGCGGTACTGCAGCGGGCCGGTGCCCATCACCTCGCGGAACACCCGGCGGAAATGGGCGGCGCTGGCAAAGCCGGTCTGCTCGGCCACCGCACTGATGGAAAGTTCCGTCGTTTCCAGCAGCTTCTGGGCCGCTTCGATGCGGCGGTTGTTGATGTAATCCACGATGGACTGGCCCGTTACCCGCCGGAACAAACGGCTCAGGTAGTAGGGCGAAAGATAAAACTGCGCCGCTACCTCGGTGAGGGAAAACTTTTGCCGGTAATTGGCCGCAAGGTAGGCGCAGATCTGCTCCACCGTTTCGTTGTGGGGACGCGCCACAGCGCTGCTCTCGGCAATGCACTCCTGCTCCACATAGTGCAGGATCAGCAGCAGGTACAGCGGGCCGGGGTAATCCTGCTCGGTGCTGGCGCTGGCCATCATTTCCAGCAGGGTACGGATGCGGCTCTGCCACTGCACCGGTGCATACAGCACTGTGCGCTCCCCGGGCGCAAACAGGCGGCCGAAATCCCGCCCGGCTGTGTTTTTCAAATCATGCAGCATCCCCAGCGGAAAGTGGCACCCCACGATCTGCGGCACGGCGCTGCCGGTCTGTGCAAAGCTGCAGCCGCCGGGGCCAAGCAGCACAGCGCTGCCGGGGTTTACCAGCACATTCCCGCCCTCGTATTCCAGCGTGACGCTGCCCTCCGACACCAGCAGCAGATAGCAGGTGTCCTCATCCGGCGGCAGCTCGTAGCGGCCAATATTCAGGCGCAGGGTGGCTGCGGCCACCTTGCCGGTGATCTTTTCACGTTCTGATCTCATAATACACTTCTCATCATCTTCCGAGGGAAAACCCTCTCCGTCATCGCTGCGCGATGCCACCTCTCCCAAAGGGCGAGGTTTTATGCATTTGACCGTTCCGCTCCATAAAAGCTCCCCCCTTTCGGGGGAGCTGGCAAACCCAAAGGGTTTGACTGAGAGGGTTCTTTTTCATCATACCATGCCCAAGGCATTTGGGCAAGACAAAACCATCAGGAGGTTCTCTCATGAATCTGTCGCTTATCCGTTCCATGACGCGCAGCGCTGTTTTCGAGCTGGAAAACGGCCTGTGCTATCGTCCGGCCCACCCGTTCACCGTTACCCTGAACGGAAAGACCGTCTACGAAGCCTGCCAGACCAACGTGTTCTCCCTGTTCTCCCTGCTGCCCGGCACGGAGTACACGGTGGGTGTGCAGGCCGAGGGCGAAAGCCTGACCTGCACCTTTACCACCGAGGCCGAGACCTTCTTTGTGGATGCTTCCCGCTACGGTCTGGTGGCCGACGGCACCACAGACAACACCCTCAAGCTGCAGGCGGCTCTTTCCACCTGCCCCAAGGGCGGCACAGTGTACGTGCCCGCAGGCCGCTATCGCACCTGCAGCCTGTTCCTGAAAAGCAACACCACCCTCTATCTTGAAAAGGGCGCTGTGCTGCTGGGCGACAATGACCGCACCCACTACCCCATCCTGCCCGGCGTGATCCCCAACGAGAACGAGGTGGATGAATACTACCTGACCGGCTGGGAGGGCAACCCGCTGGACAGCTTTGCGGGTCTGTTGAACATCACGCAGGTGCACGATGTCGTTGTGACCGGCGAGGGCACGCTGGACTGCGATGCCGAGAACGGCGACTGGTGGGTAACGCCCAAGATCAAGCGCATCGCATGGCGGCCCCGCGCTGTGGCTGCTGTGGACAGCGAGAACATCTGCCTGCACGGCATCACGGTGCAGAACAGCTATTCGTGGACGATCCACCCCATCTTTGTCAAGCACCTTGACCTGCTGAACTTCAACATCAACAATCCTTACAATGCCCCCAACACCGACGGCATCGACCCCGAAAGCTGCGAGTATATCCGCATCATCGGCGTGAACATCCATGTGGGCGACGACTGCATTGCCATGAAGGCCAGCAAGGTATTCCTTGGCATGAAGCTGAAAAAGAGCTGTGAGCACACCGTTATCCGCAACTGCCTGTTGGACAAAGGCCATGGCGGCATCGTCATTGGCAGCGAGATGAGCGGCGGTGTGAAGGATATGGTGGTCACCCAGTGCCTGATGGACCACACCGACCGCGGCCTGCGCGTCAAGACCCGCCGTGGCCGCGGCAACACCGCCGTCATCGACGGGCTGGTGTTCCGCAACGTGGAGATGCGCGGTGTCAAGACACCCTTCGTCATCAACATGTTCTACTTCTGCGACCCGGACGGCCACGGCCCCTATGTGCAGTGCCGCGATGCCATGCCCGTGGACGAGTACACCCCGAAGCTGGGCAGCCTGACCATGGAGGACATCGTCGCCACCGACGCTCAGTTCGCGGGATGCTACTTCGACGGCCTGCCGGAGCAGCCCATTGAGCGCGTTTCCATGAAGAACGTCACGATCACCTTTGACCCCAATGCCGAGGCCGGTCAGGCCGCTATGGCAGATAACCGCCCTCTGGTGAAGAAGCTGGCCATCTACGCCGAGAACGTCAAGGAGATCGACCTGCACAACGTGAAGATCGAGGGCTACGAGGGCGAACGCCTGCACTTTGCAAATGTCGGCCATTTTGAGGAGGACTGATACCATGACCCATGAAGAAATTCTTGCCATGCTGGGCGATTACGTGGACTACCTGATCGCCAATTCCAGCGCCGAAGCACCCATGTGGAACATCGAGAAGGTGCGCAGCGGCAAGCCCAACAAGTGGAACTACATCGACGGCTGCATGATCACGGCCTGCCTGAGCCTGTACAAGACCACCGGCGACGAGAAGTATCTGAACTTCTCCAAGAGCTTCATTGATTCCTTTGTGCAGGAGGATGGCTCCATCAAGACCTACGACCCCAAGGAGTACAATCTGGATAACGTGAATCAGGGCAAGAACCTGTTCACCCTGTACGATATCTTTGGGGATGAAAAGTACCGCAAGGCCATCGAGACCATCCGCAGCCAGCTGGCCACCCAGCCCCGCACCAAAGAGGGGAATTTCTGGCACAAGGACATCTACCCGTGGCAGGTGTGGCTGGACGGCACCTACATGGCCCAGCCCTTCTACATGGAGTACGAGACCCGCTTTAACAAGATGCAGGGCTGCATCGACAGCTACAAACAGTTCATGAATATCAAAAAGCACATGCGGGACGAAAAGACCGGCCTGTACTACCACGGCTACGATGAGAGCCGCCAGATGTACTGGGCCGACCCCGTCACCGGCTGCAGCCCCAACTTCTGGCTGCGTGCCATGGGCTGGTTCATGGTAGCCATGGTGGACGTGCTGGAGCGGATGGACGAGCAGCTGTACAACGAGTATCGCGGCATCATGGCAATGCTCAAGCAGACCATTGAGGATGTGCACAAATTCCAGGACGAGGAGACCGGCATGTTCTGGCAGGTGATGGATCACCCCGGCGTGGAGGGCAACTACCTCGAGACCAGCGGCACTGCCCTGTTCGCTTACGCCGTGCTCAAGGGCGTGCGTCTTGGCTACCTGCCCAAACGCATGGCCGCATGGGCCGAAAAGGCCTTCTACGGCACCTGCGACAAGTACCTCTCCAAGAACCCGGATGGCAGTCTGCAGCTGGACGGCATCTGTCTGGTGGCGGGTCTTGGCGGCAAGGATCACCGCGACGGCTCTCTGGCCTACTATTTCAGCGAGCCGGTGGTCTGCAACGATGCCAAGGGTGTCGGCCCGCTGGTGCTGGCTTACACCGAAATGATCGCACGCAAGTAAACTGCATCTCGTGGGCGGGCAGCTTTCTTGCCGGACACGAGTCGGGCCATTCCATCGCCCGCAGGGCTGTTGCAAAACAGCGTCCCTTTAAAATGCTGAAAACTCAAAGGCAGATCTCAAAAAAAATGAGATAGGCAGCCCCTTTCGGGGAAGCCTATCTCATTTTTTCGTTGGGGTTGTTTTGCAACAGCCCCTTCTCTATGGAAAGAGGTTCAACATGAATTCTCGAAGATGTCTTATCAGAACTTGAACAGGTTCACGATGCGCTGCCACAGATGGGTAAAGATATTGCCTTCCTTCACCGTCTCAGTCTCGGCTGCAGTGGTGTCGGCAGCGGCCACGGTTTCAGCGGTCTTATAGACGAACTTCACGCTGCTCTCGGCATCGTCCGGTGCACCGGCAAAGCTGGTGTAGTCGTTCAGGCGGTCGGTCATCTCGTCCAGCACGGTCTTCAGGCCATGGAGCTGATCCTGATCCAGCGCGCCGGTCAGCTTGGAGATGCCTTCCTCGTTGAACTGGTTCAGACCATCGTTCAGCCGGCCTGCGCCGTCATTCAACTGACCTGCACCGGTGTTCAGAGTGTTCACACCGTCATACAGGGTCTTGGTGCCTGCGGCCAGCTGTGCGCTGCCACCCTTTGCGGAGTGGGCACCGTCCGCAGCGGTCTGCACGCCTGCGGTGTACTGGTTCACGCTGGAAACAAAGAACTGGATCTGAGAAAGGCTGGTCTTCAGGGCGCGGACATCGGCCATATCCTGGCTGTTCTCGATCTGGTACTTCAGCTCTTCGTGGATGGTGTTCTTTGCATCGGCATTGGTCACCATCTCCAGAGCGCCGGTCAGCATGGAAGCGTCAAAGTTCTGCATCAGCTTCAGGGCTGCTTCCAGATCGTGGTTCGTCTTGGTCGCGGACAGATACAGGGCCAGATCCAGCTGACTGTCCTTGAAGCTGGGTTCCTGCTCCCAGATGGTGCGCACGATCTTGCGGCGTCCGGCAGCGAGGGTCTTATCGTTCATGGTGAGGATGTTGTCGATCACGGCCTCGTAGTTCGACCATGTCATGTCCTCGTCGATCAGGCCGCCTTCCTTCAGGGTCTTGTTGGCAGAAGCCAGCACACCGTCAGCCACCTGCTGCGCACCGGCGTTCAGTGCTGCATTGTTGGCGCTCAGGGTGTCCAGACCGTTGGTCAGCTGGCCAAGGCCGTCGTCCAGAGCGGCAGCGCCGTTGTTCAGGGTGTTGGCACCGTCCAGCAGGGCCAGAACACCGCCTGCCAGCTGAGAGGTGCCGTCCACCAGCTGGGAAGCGCCGTCCATGAGCTGGCTCATGGCATCGTTCAGCTGGTTGATGCCGTCGGTCAGGTCGTTGATGCTGCTCAGGTCAAACACATTGTCCGTGCCAAGAGCAGCGGTGCTGGTAGCGCAGGCCACCATGACCTGCGGGCAGGTAAAGTCTTCCACATCGGCTTCCACAGTCACGGTGTCCTGCAGATAGTCTTCGATGCTGTTCACCTCATCGGGCAGCAGGCCGGACAGGGAATCCTTCACGCCCGGCAGGGTAACAAAGGCGGCAACGCTGCTTTTGGCGGCGCTTTCGATCATACCGTGTTCTGCGGTCACGTTGGAAGCATCCCCGCCCAGAATGACACCCACAGCGGTGATCAGCGGAGTGATGATGGTGCGGTCCTTGCCGTTCACGTTCACGGTGCCGGTCTCGTTGTTCTTCAGGTTGACGGTCACAGTCAGGTGGCCGCTCTTTCCAATGATGTCCTCAAGGGCGGCTTTCTGACCGTCCAGAGCGTAGGTCACCTTCACATCGATGGGCAGGGCCTTGTCGGTATTGCCCTTGTAGTAAACATCGGTGTCGTTGGTGTTCCACACCAGCTCTTCCCCGTTCTGGGTGAACTCGGCATCGCTCTCAGTGTTCTGGATGTCGGTCAGGGTGGTCTTGTCGGTGACGTTTGCAAGGCCGGAGGCGCTGTACAGGTGCTCGCTGACGGTGGTGCTCTTGATGGAGCCGTCGCCGTTCATCACAGCATAGACGGTCTCGGATTTGGAAAAGCTGCTCTTACCAGCTGCAAATGCGGGCATTGCACAGCCTGCGGCGAGGGTGAGAGCCAGCGCCGCACTGGCGAAACGAAGCGATTTTTTCATAACGTAATTACTCCTTTTCAGACTTCTTGGCGTTGGCGGATTCGGGTACCATCCACTTGAGGGTGGTGTGGCGGATGATCCAGTCGCACAGCATCAGGGCTGCGGGCAGCATCACCAGAATGACCACCATGCTGATCAGTGCGCCGCGGGAGATCAGCAGGCAGATGCTCTTCAGCAGCTCCATCTTACTGATGGCAGCCACACCGACGGTGGCGGCAAAGAAGGTCAGGCCGCTGGTCAGGATGGACTGGCTGCAGTGCTCCAGCGACTGCTGGGCGGCTTCCTTCGGGGTGCGGCCAAAGGCGCGCTCCTCGTGGTAACGGGTGGTCATCAGGATGGAGTAGTCCACGGTAGCACCCAGCTGGATGGTGCCGATGACGATGCTGGCAATGAAGGGCAGCTGCGTACCGGTGAAGTACGGGATGCCCATGTTGATGGCGATGGCGGCTTCAATGCTGGCCACCAGCAGCGCCGGGATGGAAATGCTCTTGAAGGAAACGGCGATGATGACCAGAACGGCCATGATGGACCAGACGTTGACGTTCTTGAAGTCCACATCTGCCACTTCGATCAGGTCCTTGGTCATGGCACCCTCGCCGGTGATGACACCCTCGGGGTCAAAGGTCTTGATGAGGTCGATCATCTCGGTGAGCTGGTTGTTGATGGCATCCGTGCCGGTCTTATAGGAGCTGTTGGCCAAAATCAGCTTGTAGCCACCGGACTGCAGGATCTCCATGATGCTGTCGGGAAGCAGCTCGGTCTGGAAGCCCGGGCCGGTGATGGAATCCAGACTCACCACCTGCGTAATGCCGTCCACGTCCTTGAGTTCATCACACAGGTCGCTCACCTCGGTGGCGGTCAGGTCGTCATGCACCAGAATGAAGTGGCTGGTGGTCATGCCGAAGTCCTCGCCCAGCTTGTTGGTGCCCACGATGCCGGTCAGGTCCTGCGGCAGGGAGTCGAACAGGGTGTAGTAGACCTCGGTCTTGTTCTGCGCGATGGCAAAGGGGATGAGGATGAGGATAAAGATAACCACGATGGGCACCGAGTGATTGGAAACAAAGTAGCTGAGCTTTTTCAGCTTGGGGATCACGGTGCGGTGCTTGTACTTTTCCACCCATTTATCAAAGGTAAGGATCAGGGAGGGCAGGATGACCACGGTGCAGATGACACCGAGGGCAACGCCCTTTGCCATGACAAGGCCGATATCGCGGCCCAGCGTCAGGCGCATGGCACACAGTGCAAGGAAGCCCGCGATTGTGGTCAGGCTGGAAGCGGAGATGGAGGTCATGGTCTTGCAGATGGCGCTGGACATGGCCTCCTCGTTGGAAGAGCGCAGCTCCTTCTCTTCCTGATAGCGGTGCAGCAGGAAGATGGAGAAGTCCATCGTGACACCCAGCTGCAGCACGGTGGCCAGTGCTTCGGTGATGTAGCTGATCTGGCCCAGAAAGATGTTGGTGCCGAAGTTGTACGCAATGGGGAACAAAAGGCCCAGCATGAACAGCAGCGGGGTGATGGTGCTTTCCAGCGAGAGGAACAGCACCAAAAGGCTGGCACCCACGGCGATCAGGATGTACATGGGCATTTCCTGATTGACCAGTGCCTTGGTGTCCTGCAGGATAACGCTCATACCGCCGAAGAAGCAGTCCTTGCGCAGCAGCTTTTCGATCTGAGCGACGGCTTCCATGGTCTCGTCGCTGGCGCTGGGGGCGTCAAAGCGGACGATCAGCATGGTGGAATCGTTTTTGCCGAACATGAACTGCTGTACATCGGCGGGCAGCATCTCGGTGGGGATGCTGGGGTCGATCACATCGCTGAGCCAGAAGGTCTGGGTCACGCCGGGAACAGCCTCGATGTCCTTCTTCATGGCGATCAGTTCGTTTGTGGGTAAGCCTTCTACCGTGATCATGCCGGTGGAGGCCAAATGGAAATCGTCCTCAAGGGCTACCTCGCCGATCATGGAGTCCAGATCCTGCGGCAGGTAGGTGAGGATGTCATAGTTGATGCGGGTAGCAATTGCGCCGATTGCGGAAGGGATCAACAGCAGGAATGCTACTGTCAGGATCAGCTTGCGCAGCCGCACGATGCCCTGTGCGATCTTTTTCATGAGAACCCTCCATAGAAAATGGTTAAAAATCTTAGTAAAATGACTGGTGGTCATTTCCAAGCAAACACTATTATAACCATGACAAACCGGGTGTCAAGCACAAAAATGACCAAAAGTCAGTTTTCTTATCAACTGCCTGAAATTGTATAGCTTTTTGGGCTTGCACTATCGGAAAAGGACTGCTAAAATGATTGAGACAACACAAATGAGCGAATGAAAACGAGCGGAAAAGAGGAATCGTCAGGGACTATGGGTACCGTGGAGGGCAAAAAGCAGGAGAAGCGCCGGGCGCTGCTGGAAGCAGCCTATGATCTGTTTTTGGAGCGAGGTGCCGCAAAAACCAGCGTAGAGGACATCACCAGCCGGGCCAAGGTGGCCAAGGGCACCTTTTATCTGTATTTTCAGGATAAGGGTGCGGTGATGCAGGCGCTGCTGGGCCGGGTGAGCTACCAGCTGCTGAGCGACGCGTGCGAAGCAGTGGAAAAGCAGACAGAGCTCGAAAACTTCCCGGACAAGATGGTGGCGGTGATCGACCACATCATCGAAGCACTGCGGAAGGATACGCTGGTGCTCAAGTTTCTGGAGCACAACTTCATATGGCCGGGGCTGGATCAGATCGAGGCCAGCCGCGAAGCCGAGCCGCTGATGCGCAAGCTGCTGAATGTGGTGCTGACCAGCCCGGAAATGGCCGGCCGCACCGAGCGGGAGATCTACCAGCGCATCACGGCACTGGGCAGCATGTGCATGTCGGTGTGCTATTCCAGTGTGCTGGAGGGCAAACCCGATGATATTGAAGCCATGAAGCCGGTGCTGTACGATATCGTCCGCAGGTCGCTGAAGGCGAAAAAATAAAAAATCACAGAAAAGTATTGCTTTTTTGCACAGGCTGTGGTAAACTGTTCAAGTCGATATGACTTATGGACGGTTAGCTCAGCTGGTAGAGCATCTGCTTGACGTGCAGGAGGTCACAGGTTCGAGTCCTGTACCGTCCACCATACAGTTCGTACTCGAACCCGATTCTTTACGAAAAAGGGTTCGGGTATGTTTTTTGTTTATCGGAGGTTCTGCGGAAGGACTACTCGGAACGGTAAACGAGCAAAGGCAGGGTATCACTATGATAGTGGTATCCTGCCTTTTGCTTTGCGGAATCAAGTTCGCTTTGTGCGAACTTGGTTGTCACCCTATATGACGCATTGGGGCAATCGCTGTGTACGTGCGTACCGGGAGAGCGTGTACACCTCTGGCAAGGTGTAACACACTAGACTTTGTTCCAAAGTCTGTGTGCCAAGGGGCATAGCCCCTTTGGAATCCCTGCGGAGCGTGTACGCACGTACGCAGGAAAATGGCAAAATTTCACTATATCGGGGGTGTTCTTTCATTGGAGAGTATGGTATACTCGGCTTAGCCCAGTAAATTGGAAGTTGTGAACTTAGAATTAGAGGTGTTGAAAATGAAAATAATAATTATATTTATTGATTTACTGATGGCAACTGTTCTCTTTTTTGTTGGAAGATTTTTTATCAAATCAAGGAATACAGAAATAAGTGTGCTGTTTTTATCAGGAGATTATACTGGATTAAATACAGAGAAAATATGCAGAGTTACTGGAAAACGGATTAAGACATGGGCAATGCTCTTTTGTCTTGGCGGTATAATTGATTTTATCAAGCTGGGCGCAGGAATAATAATAGTTTCCGTTTTTTTTATTATCTTACTTGTATTTCATTTGGTTGATATGACTATAAATCGAGACAAGTACCGGGTATAAATTCCAGTTTGTCGTACTCGTTCCTAGCAGGGTTTGGGGCAGGCACGCCCCAACAAGAGCACTTCGGAAACTCACATGAGTTGAAGAAGTGAAGTCCCGGATGGACAAGAAATTTTCAAGAATTGAAAATTTGTGGCCACGGGACGATTCTTGCTCTCAGCTTTTTCGCTGCGTTTCGCAATTTTCACATTTCAATCTGCTCGCAGATTGTTGACAAGCTGCGCTTGACCCGATACTATAAAGGCAACCCGAACACGCTGCCAAGGAGGTGCAACCATGACCGCCGTGATCTACGCCCGCTATTCATCCGACAGCCAGCGTGAAGCGTCCATTGAGGGACAGCTGCGCGACTGCAAGGACTACGCCGAGAAGAACGGCATCACCGTGGTCGGCACTTACATTGACCGTGCCTACTCTGCCAAAACGGATGACCGCCCAGACTTTCAGCGGATGATCAAGGACAGCGGAAGGAAAATCTTCGACGTAGTTCTGGTCTGGAAGCTGGACCGCTTTGCCCGGAATCGGTTCGATGCCGTGAACTACAAGTACCAGCTGGAAAAGAACGGTGTCCATCTGGTGTCTGCCATGGAACCCATCTCGCAGGGGCCTGAAGGCATTATGGTGGAGAGTATGCTGATTGGCATGGCGGAATACTATTCCGCCGAACTTGCCATGAAAGTAGCGCGCGGTGAGCGCGAAAACGCTCTCCAGTGCAAGTACAACGGCGGTGTGGTGCCGCTGGGCTTCACCATTGGCAAGGAGGACAGGCTGTACCATATCGACCCGGAGACGGCTCCCATCGTGCAGGAAATCTTCAGCCGGTATGCCGACGGCGAACCGGCCGAGAAGATCGCAGCATCCCTGAACGAGCGCGGTCTGCGTACCCGCACCGGGAAGCCGTTCGTGAAGAACAGCTTCTTCCAGATCTTCCGGAACCGCCGCTACATAGGCGAGTACCGCTATAAAGACATCGTGACACCGGGCGGCATTCCCGCCATCGTGGACGAGGATTTGTTCAACCGGGTACAGCAGCGTTTTGAGCAGAACAAGATCGCCCACGGTCGGCCTGCAAAAGAGGATGTGAGCTATCTGCTGACCACTAAGCTGTTCTGCGGCAAGTGCGGTACGCTCATGGGCGGCGAAAGCGGCACCAGCCACATGGGAAACACCTACTATTACTACAAGTGCGGCAACGCCAAACGCCACGGCAAGGCGCACTGCGACCTGAAAGCCATCCGCAAGGAGCCGCTGGAACGGTTCGTGGTGGATACCGCCATTAAGGTGATTTTCAGCGATGAAATCATCGAACGGCTGATAGATTTGGTCATGGATGCCCAGCAGAAGGAGAACACCCGGCTGCCTGTCCTGAAAGAGCAGCTCCGGGACACGGAGAAGCGGCTGGCAAATCTTCTGGAAGCCATTGAACAGGGCATCCTGACCCCGACCACCAAGCAGCGGTTGGACGAGCTGGAAGCCCGGAAAGAAGCCCTGAACACCAGCATTCTGGAAGAAGAGCTGAAAAAGCCCGTCCTGACCCGTGAGTGGATTCGGTTCTGGCTTGAAAAATTCCGCAAGGGTGACGTGGGCAGCACGGAACACCAGCGGCAGATCATTGATACCTTTGTCAACTCGGTCTACGTCTTTGATGACCGGGTCGTACTCAATTTCAACTTCACGGATGATGCCAAAACGGTCACCCGTGAGGAAGTGTTGGGTTCGAGTGCTGTGGACAATGCTCCACCAAAACAAGAGCCTCTGACTTTGGTCAGGGGCTTTTTTGTTGCATCATCCACTAACCCACGTCGGAGCCGGACGGTACAGGACTCGAACAGGGCGGCCACGCCGCAGGCGGGGCAACAAACACCCCAGTGGGGTGTTTGTTAGTGCGCGGTTCCCAATGCGTAGGAATGTCTACCGGGATGACTGCCGTTTTGTGGTGGACGGTACAGGACGAGAACCGGGACAAGCAAAGGCAGGGTATCACCATGAGGGCGATATCCTGCCTTTTGATATTCTTAACAAGGCGTGGTATACTCGGCTCAGTTCAACAAATCGGAACATACAAACTCTTGACAGTAAAGCTCCTATATAGTATTATTAAAAAACTACTATATAGGAGCTTTTGTATGAAAACAAATGGCGGATTTCTTGTCACCAAAATAAAACAGCTTGGAGACCGGATTTTCGAGAAGATTCTCAGTGAAAAGAATATTGATGCGTTTAATGGAGCCCAGGGGCGTATTCTTTATGTGCTGTGGCAGGAGGATGGTATCTCAA